>Ga0308157_10000276_pt1 | contig 194940 bp, 191 predicted proteins | sample PhyBR1_FD_201035 | JGI IMG/M metagenome (GOLD analysis project Ga0308157, IMG submission 201035) | Phyllosphere microbial communities from UC Gill Tract Community Farm, Albany, California, United States - DLSLB.R1 | ecosystem: Host-associated > Plants > Phyllosphere > Unclassified | place... | reverse complement strand
CTGGGTGATGAACTCGGGGATGGGGGCCAGGATGTAGCCGTGGAAGATGGTGTAGTCGGGCGCTGCGCGGCGCAGCTTGATGACCTCGCCGGAGACGTCCACGCTGCCGGCGGGCGTCATGATCTTGACGGGCACGGACAAGCCGAGTGCCTTGGCAGCGGCTTCGCTCTTGTCGATGGGGTCGCGGCCGAATTCGGAGTCGGAGTACACGAAGGCCACCTTGGCACCGGGCTTTTCCTTGGCGATGTGCTTGAGCAGGATGCCGAACATCTCGGTGTAGTCAGGGCCGACGAGGAACTGGTTGGGGTACTTGGCCGGGTCGTTGAGTTCGGACGCGAAGGAGGCGCCGGCCATCAGTGTGCTGCCCGCGCGGTCGAGCTCGGGGTTGATGGTCTTGGCAAAGCCGGTGGAGTCGCCGTAGTAGAGATTCACCTTGTTCTGGCTGGTGATCTTCTTGTAGGCCGCCACCGAGACGTCGACCTTGTAGCCCGTGTCCTCGGGCACGTACTTGAGCTTGCGGCCCTTGATGCCGCCCGCGTCGTTGACCATCTTCACGTAGTCGCCGATGCCGGCATTGATGCCCACGCCCGCGAACGCGAACACGCCCGTGAGCGGGATGGAGCCGCCGATGACGATGTCTTCGCCGCTGGCCTGTGCGGTGGCGGTGAGCGGTGCGGCCAGCGTGGCGCCTGCGGCGAGCAGCAGGGTGCGGCGGCGCTGGGATGCGAGGGATGGGGTGGTGGTCGTGGGCATGGTGCTTGTCTCCTTCATGGTTTTATAGGCTGCAGCGGCTCTCTCAATTGCGGAACGGCCACAGATGGAAAAAGCGGCGAATGCGCCGCCACACTTCTGCGAGCCCCTGCGGCTCGAACACCAGAAATCCGATGATCAGCAGGCCGAAGATCACGGTGCGCACGGGCGACAGGAACACCGTGAGCTCGTTGCCGCCCGGCAGCAAATCAACCACCAGCTTGAGCAGCTCGGGCACCATGGTCATGAACACCGCGCCCAGGATGCCGCCCAGGATGGAGCCCATGCCGCCGACGATGATGGCCGCCAGGAAGAAAATGGACATGAGCAGCGGAAAGCTCTCGGGCGTGACCACGCGAAAGAAGTACGCCCACAGCCCGCCGGCCACGCCCGCGTAGAACGAGGACAGCCCGAACGACAGCAGCTTGTAGCGCAACAGCGGTATGCCCAGTACCTCGGCCGAGATGTCGCGGTCGCGGATGGCGATGAAGGCGCGGCCCACGCGGGTGCGGAACAGGTTGGCCGCACCCAGCAGCATGAGCACGGTGACCGGCACGATCACCCAGTACAGGCGGAACGAGGTATCGAGCGGCAGGCCGAACAGCCTGGCCGGTGGCACGCTCAGCCCCCCGGTGCCGCCAGTGAACTTCCAGTTGGCGAAGATGAAGTGTGCGATGAACGACGCCGCGATGGTGGCGATGGCCAGGTACAGGCCCTTGACGCGCAGCGAGGGGATGCCCACGACGATGCCGCCCAGCATGGCCACGAAGCCGCCGGCCATCAGGTTCAGCACGAAGGGCGTGCCCGCGCGCGTCTCCAGCACCGCCACGGTGTAGGCCCCCAGGCCCATGAAGGCAGCCTGCCCCAGGCTCACCAGGCCGGTGTAGCCCGTGAGGATGTTGAGCCCCGTGGCGCTGGCCACGTTGATGGCGACCAGGCAGGCCAGGTAGAGCCAGTAGTCGCTGGCCATGAAGGGGAACAGCAGCATCAGCGCAGCGGCCACGGCCAGCCACAGCTTTTGCGTGCGCGAGTCGAACAGCGCCGCGTCGGCGATGTAGCTTTCCTTGAGGGTTCCGATGCGCATGGCGTGCCTTACAGACGTTCTATTTCGTGCGTGCCGAACAGGCCGTACGGGCGCACCAGCAGCACGGCCACGAGCACGATGAAGGTGGCCAGGAGCTTGTATTCGCCGCCCAGGTAGGCGCCGGCCAGGGCCTCGATGAGGCCGATGAGCAGGCCGCCGATGAGGGCGCCGAGCACGCTGTCGAGCCCGCCGACGATGACCACCACAAGCACCGACAGGCCGAACACGCCCATGCTCGACGAGATGCCGCCGATGGAGCCGACGATGATCCCGGAGACTGCGGCGATCATGGCCGAGACCACCCAGGCCAGCGAGAACACGCGCGGCACGTTGATGCCCACCGAGTAGGCGGCGGCCTGGTCGCTGGCCGTGGCGCGCAGGGCCACGCCGCCGCGCCAGAAGCGGAACACCAGCAGCACGGCGGCGATGAAGGCCACGGCGATCATGGCGCCCCAGAACACCTTGGGCGCGAGGAAGGCCTCGCCGATCATGATGGGCTTGGTCGGCATGAACTCGGGCAGGCGGCGCTGGTCGGCCGTCCAGATCATCTCCACCAGGCCCACGAGCACCGAAGCCAAGCCCACGGTGACCATGAAGACGGAGATCGGCGGCTCGCCCAGCAGCGGGCGGATCATGGTGCGCTCGATCACCGCGCCCAAGAGGCCCGAGCCGAGCACCGCTGCAGGAATGGCCAGCCACAGCGGCAGAGCGAAGGTGGCGGCGAAGGTGAAGAACAGGTAGGCGCCGACCATGAGCATCTCGCCGATGGCGATGTTCACCACGCGCGTGGCCTTGTAGACCATGACGAAGGCCAGCGCCGCCAGTGCATAGAGGCCGCCACCGGAGATGCCGGTGAGGCTGATTTCGAAGAGGTAGGCCCAATCCATCACGCGGCCCCTTGCAGCGGCGTCGCAGCACCGGCATGCAGCCGGGCACGCAGGTCGCCCACGTCGCCCGAGCCCAGGTAGGCGCGGATGACCTCGGGGTTGGCCTGCACCTCACCCGGCGTACCCTGGGCGATGACCTGGCCGAAGTTGAGCACCACCACGTGGTCCGACAGGTCCATGACCATGCCCATGTCGTGCTCGACCATGAGCACGGTGACGCCCCATTCGGCGCGCACGTCGAGGATGAAGCGCGCCATGTCCTCGGTCTCCTCGCGGTTCATGCCGGCCACGGGCTCGTCGAGCATCAGGATCTCGGGCTGCATGGCCAGGGCGCGGGCCATCTCCACGCGCTTTTGCAGGCCGTAGGGCAGGGCCGAGACCGGCGCGTGGCGGATGTGGTCGATCTCCAGGAAGTCGATGATGCGCTCCTCGATGTCGGCACGCAGCGCGGCCTCTTCACGGCGCGCGCGGCCCACGTAGAACAGCGCGTCGAGCACGTTGGTCTTGAGGTGCGCGTGGCGCCCGAGCTTGATGTTGTCGAGCACCGTCATGCCGCGAAACAGCGCGATGTTCTGGAAGCTGCGCCCCAGGCCCAGCCGGGCACGCTGCGGGGCCGGCACCCGCGTGATGTCTTGGCCCTTGAAGCGAATGGCGCCGCTGCCCGGGCGGTAGAAGCCCGAGATGGTGTTGAACAGCGAGGTCTTGCCCGCACCGTTGGGCCCGATGACGGCAGTGATGGAGCCGGCCTGCACGCCAAAGCCCACGCCGGTGAGCGCCTTGACCCCGCCAAAGGCCAGCGTGACGCCATCGACCTGCAGCAGGGGTGGCGCGCTGGCGGGGGGAATGCCGGGTGGGTGTGTCTCCATTGGCTTTCTAATGCGGGTTTGTGCTGACCAGAAAATGCCTGCAGGCCTGCAGAAATTTCCTACTTGTGCGTAAACTGTTTACTCACGAGTAGATTCTGGAAGGCCCTGCGCCAAACCAGCATCCGTACTTTCCCGAGGAACCAGCCTGCCATGCCCAGCCCCACCGTGTCGCCCCCCCGCAGTGCCGAGCGCCCGCCTGCGTCGCCCTGGGCGCCCGCGTCTCATCGCGAACAGCAGCGCGAGGCCAAGCGCAATGCCGTGCTGCAGGCCGCCGCGCAGCTGTTCAACGAACGCGGCTTTCATGCCACCTCGCTCGACGACATCGCCGCGCGGCTGAACGTCACCAAGCCCACGCTGTACTACTACGTGAAGAACAAGGACGAGATCCTGCTGCAGTGCGTGAGCAAGGGCCTGCAGATGATGCTCGAGGGCATCGATGCCTCGCGCGCGGCTGGCGGCAAGGCCGTCGACCAGCTCATGACCTGCATGCAGGTCTATGCGCGCATCGTCACAGAGGATTTCGGCAAGTGCCTGATCCGTGTGGGCGACGAGCAGCTGCCGCCCGAGAGCCGCGCCGAACTACGCCGCCACAAATCCGCCATCGACCGGGAGTTCCGACGCCTGGTGGCCGAGGGCGTGCAGGAGGGCTCGCTGGAGCCGTGCGATCCGAAGATGACGGCCTTCGTGATCGCCGGGGCGCTGAGCTGGATCGGCCGCTGGTACCAGCCCGGCGGCGAGTACACGGCCGAGCAGGTGGCCGAGCAGTGCATAGCGACGCTGTGCCAGGGGGTGTTGCGGCGCGCCGATGGCGCGGTGGTGGCCAAGGCGCCTGCCAAGCGGGTGCGCAAGGCGGCACCGGCTGCAGCAGCGGCACCGCGCAAGCGCGCCTAGTGTCTGGGGGGAGCTGGCTCCCCCGCCAGGTCATCCAGGATCGGGCAGTCCGGCCGCTCATCCCCATGGCAGCACGACACCAGCGTCTGCAGGCTGCGCTGCATGGCCTGCATGGCGGCGATGCGCTCGTTCAGGTCCTCGATGTGGACCTGGGCGATGCGCTTGACCTGGCTGCTGGCGCGGCTGCGGTCCTGCCACAGGGCGAGCAGGCCGGCGATCTCTTCCATCGAAAAGCCCAGGTCGCGTGCGCGGCGGATGAAGCGCAGCCCGTGCACATCGGCCGCGGTGTACTGGCGGTAGCCGCTGTCGGTGCGCGCCACACCGGCCACCAGGCCCAGGGACTCGTAGTGGCGCACCATGCGTGCCGAGACACCGGCACGGCGCGCGGCCTCGCCGATGGACACGGGCCAGGCGAGCGCGCGGGGCGCGCCGCCGGCTGGCTGAACGGCGGCCTTCATGGCGCGACGCTGTAGCCTTCTTCGGCGATGGCTGCGGCCAGCGCTTCGCGCGCGGCGCTGCTGTGCTCGACATGCACATTGCCGCTGGCGCGGTCGATGCGCACGTTGGCGGCCGGGTCCACACCCTGCACGGCCTGGGTCACGGCGCGCTCGCAGTGGCCGCAGGTCATGCCCTGGACCTGGAAGTCATGGCTGGTGGTGGTGGATGGCTGCATGTGAAGACTCCTTGCTGGTTGGCTGATTGCATTGAACAGCCTGGAGCGTAAACCTTCACATGGTGGCAAGGTCAAGGCCTTGCTGCAAGACCTTGGGGAGGGGCGGCTTACTTCGGTCGGGCGCGGCGCACGCCGGCATCGGGGCGCGAGAGGGTGCCCGCGCGCAGTTCGCCCACCGCCACCGCCAGGGCCTGGGCGGCGCCGCGGATCTCGGCCTGCATGGCGGCATCCCGGTCCAGCACCTCGTGGCTTTGGGCGTAGCTTTCGTAGTAGCCGATGTAGCGGTCCAGGCGCGCGGCGGGGCCGGCGTCGATGAAGCCCATCCAGTCGAGCCAGTCCGACAGGCCGCGGCGCGTCATCTCGATGCCGGCCACGTCGCCATGCACGGCCAGGGCGTAGGCGCGGCCTTCGAGGTGCTTGGGGTAGCCCCAGCCGGCCAGCTCCAGCGCCTTGGCCTCGGCGGATTTCTTGCCGTGGGTGCTGGTCGGGTCGGGGTTGCCGCCGTCGGCACAGACCAGGCGGTCGATCATGAGCTTGAGCGGGCTGGGCGACTGGTACCAGTACACGGGGGTGATGATCATCACGCCGTGCGCAGCGGTCCAGCGCTCGTAGATCTCGTTCATCCAGTCGCCGGTCTGGCGCATGGCGTGGTTGGGGTAGCAGCTGCACGGGAAATGGCACAGCGGCATGGCCGTGGAGACACAGCCCTTGCAGGGGTGGATGTGGCGCCCGTAGTCGGAGGTGACGCAGCTCAGGTCGAGCAGGTCGATCTCGATGTGCTCGGCCGCCAGCACGTCGCGCGCCATGTTGAGCATGCGCCAGCTCTTGGAGATCTCGCCGGGGCAGGTGCCGTCGTTGCGCGCGGAGCCGCAGACCAGCAGCACGCGCGAGGGGCTGGCCGGGTCGGCCCAGCGCGCACGCGCCGCGTCGATGCGCTCCTTGGCCTCCAGCCAGTCGACCGACAGGTCGTAGTCCGGGTCGGCATAGCCGGGGCCGGCCTTGCGCGTGCGCGGCGCCTTGCGGTTGTCGTCGTAGTTGCGCCAGGCGATGGCCTCGATGCGGTCCAGGGCGTCGCCGGCCTCATCCGCAAAGCGCGGGTCCTGGTAGTCGAGCAGGAAGCGTTCGCGGAATTCGGCGCGGTCCAGCGGCTTGGGGGCCTGGCCGGTGCGCGCCCGTGGTGGTGTAGGGCTTGTCATGCACAAAATTCGACCACCGCCGGCAATGCCACCGTATCGGACAAGGCGCCGACTTGATCTGCGGCAAGGGCTTGACCTTGACACCATGGCAAGCTGTAAGGTACCCCTCATGACCAACGACACCACCCCTGACCGGGCCCTTGAGGCCTTGCAACATTTCGACCTGGGCATCAGCGGCATGACCTGCGCCAGCTGCGTGGGCCGCGTGGAGCGTGCGCTGCGCAAGGTGCCGGGGGTGCAGGATGCCTCGGTCAACCTGGCCACGGAGTCCGCCCGCATCGGCATGGCAGCACCTGCGGGCAGCGATGCCGCGGCGCTGGAGGCGCAACTGCGGCGCGCTGTGCGCAATGCGGGCTACGAGCCGCTGGCGAAGGACCAGGCCGATGCGGCCGAGGACCTGTCGCCCTGGGCCGGCTTTCTGCCGGTGGGCGTGGGCCTGGCGCTGTCGGCACCGCTGGTGCTGCCCATGGTGGGGGATTTCTTGGGGCAGGACTGGATGCTGCCGGCCTGGCTGCAGTTCGCGCTGGCTACGCCGGTGCAGTTCATCCTGGGTGCGCGCTTCTACAAAGCGGGCTGGCATGCGCTGAAGGCGCTGACGGGCAACATGGACCTGCTGGTGGCGCTGGGCACCAGCGCGGGCTGGGGCCTTTCGGTGTGGCTATGGCTTACTGCACATGCTGGCCATGCGCCGCACCTGTACTTCGAGGCCTCGGCCGTGGTGGTCACGCTGGTGCTGCTGGGCAAGTGGCTGGAGGCACGCGCCAAGCGCCAGACCACCACCGCCATCCGCGCGCTGCACGCGCTGCGGCCCGACGTGGTGCATCTGCTGGGCAAGGGCGGCGAGGTGGATGTGCCCGTGGCCGAGGTGCTGGTGGGCGACCGGCTGGTGGTGCGCCCGGGCGAGCGCATACCCGTGGATGGCACGGTACACGAAGGCCACACCCAGGTGGACGAATCCATGCTGACCGGTGAACCCCTGCCCGTGGCGCGCGACGTGGGCGCGCCGCTCACGGGCGGCTCGATCAACGGCGACGGGCGCATCGTGATGGCCGTGACGGCTGTGGGCGCCGAGACGGTGCTGGCGCACATCATCCGCCTGGTGGAGGATGCGCAGGCCGCCAAGGCGCCGCTGCAGCGGCTGGTGGACAAGGTCTCGGCCGTGTTCGTTCCGGTGGTGCTGGCGATCGCCCTGGCCACCCTGCTGGGCTGGCTGTGGGCCGGTGCCGGCATGGAGGCAGCATTGATCCACGCCGTGGCGGTGCTGGTGATCGCCTGCCCCTGCGCGCTGGGCCTGGCCACGCCGGCCGCCATCATGGCGGGCACGGGCGTGGCCGCGAAGCACGGCATTTTGATCAAGGATGCGCAGGCGCTGGAGCGCGCGCACCAGGTGGACACGGTGGCTTTCGACAAGACCGGTACGCTGACCGTGGGGCAGCCCCGGCTCACGGCCTTCGAGGTGGTGGCCGGCGTGGATGAAGGCGCCGTCCTGGCGGCAGTGGCCGCCGTGCAGAGCGGCAGCGAACACCCCCTGGCGCGCGCAGTGGTGCGTGCGGCCCAGGAGCGGAAACTTGCCCTGCAGCCCCCAGATGCCGTGCGCGCCGTGCCGGGCCGGGGTACCGAAGGCGAAGTGCAGGGCGCCAGCTACCTCGTGGGCAGCCTGCGCTGGATGCAGGAGCTGGAGGTGGACCTGGGATCGCTGGCCGGCCGTGCCACCGATCTGCAGGCCGAGGGCGCTACCGTCTCTGCGGTGGCCGAGCGCACGGCCCAGGGCCTGGCCCTGCGCGCGCTGCTGGCCTTTGGCGACGAGCCCAAGCCGGGCGCGCGCGAGGCGCTGGCGGCCCTGAAGGCCCGGGGCATCCGCACGGTGATGGTGTCGGGCGACAACCGGGGCGCGGCCGAGGCCATGGGGCGCCGCCTGGGGCTCGACCCGGCGGCGGGCGAGGTCATGGCCGAGGTGCTGCCGGGTGACAAGGCCGTGCGGGTGGCCGCATTGCAACAGGGCGGCCATGTGGTGGCCATGGTGGGCGATGGCGTGAACGACGCGCCGGCCCTGGCCGCCGCCGACGTGGGCATGGCCATGGGCAATGGCACCGATGTGGCCATGCATGCGGCGGGCATCATGCTGATGCGCGGCGACCCTTTGCTGGTGGCGGCAGCGCTCGACATTTCGCACTGCACGGTGATGAAAATCCGCCAGAACCTGTTCTGGGCCTTTGCCTACAACGTGGCCGGCATCCCCTTGGCAGCGCTGGGTTACCTGAGCCCGGTGGTGGCCGGGGCCGCTATGGCGCTCAGCTCGGTGAGCGTGATGGCGAATGCCCTTTTGCTCAAGCGCTGGCGCATGTGATAAACACGTATGGCGCATGGTCACACTTGTCTGGCAAACTGCAACGTTTTGTTGCAGCCCGGCGGACACGGGGGTGGGGAAGGCCCTGCGTCGCAGACGCCTTCCTTGCAGTTCGGCACGGGCACACACATCCATAAGGACGACAGATCATGAATCTCTTCGCGCTCATGCGGCAGTTCACCATTCGATTCCGCATGCTCGGGGCCATTGCCGTGGTGCTGGGCCTGCTGGGCCTTCTCGGGGGTGCCGGCATGCTGGGCATGTTCCGCATCGCTGATCTCAGCGAGGACTTCATGGCCCACTCGTTCACTTCGGTGGGCTACATGGCCGAGTTGCGCGGCGAGATGGGCACCATCCGCCAGCTCGAGAAGGACATGATCATCGGTTACGAAAAGCCCGAGGTCGTCAAGGTGGCACAGGCCAAGTGGCTGGCCAGCCAGGAGAAGGCCAAGAAGATCGCCACCAAGTTCCTCGACGGCCCCGAGGACAGCGACAACCCCGTGGTGCGCGACATCATCAAGCGCCTGGACAGCTACCGCGAGCAGTTCGCCCATGTGGCGCGCCAGCTGGAGGCGGGTGGCTACGACACGGCCACCATCGCCAACCGCATGAGCGGCAAGGCCGTGTCCGAGTTCGACCAGGCCGACAAGCTCATGGTGCAGCTCGATGAGGTGCTGCGCGCCGATGTGGCCAAGGCGGTGGAGCAGCAGAGCAGCGTCACTGCGCAGACCAAGTTGCTGTTCGCGTTGGCTGTGCTGATCACGGTGGTGGTGGTGGTGCCGCTCACGCTGCTGAACATGCAGTCCATCTGCAACCCACTGGCCGAAGCCCGCCGCATGGCGCAGGCGATTGCCGGTGGCGACCTGTCGCAACCCATCAACCCGCAGGGCAAGGACGAGGTGGCCGATCTGCAGCGCGCGCTGCGCGACATGCAGCAGGGCCTGGGCGCGCTGGTGGCGCAGGTGCGCGACGCCAGCGGCAACATCGCCACGGCCAGCCAGGAGATCGCCACGGGCAACCAGGACCTGTCGCAGCGCACGGAGCAGACGGCCAGCAACGCGCAGGAGGCCGTGGCCTCGCTGTCGCAACTGACCTCTACCGTGCAGCAGACGGCATCGTCCTCGCAGATGGCCAATCAGCTGGCGGCATCGGCCTCCAACACCGCCACGCGCGGTGGTTCGGTGGTGCAGCAGGCCGTGGCCAGCATGCAGGAGATCTCGGCATCGAGCCGCAAGATCGGCGACATCATCGGCCTGATCGACTCCATCGCCTTCCAGACCAACATCCTGGCGCTGAATGCCGCCGTGGAAGCCGCCCGTGCGGGCGAGCAGGGCCGTGGCTTTGCCGTGGTGGCCAGCGAAGTGCGCAGCCTGGCCCAGCGCTCGGCCGCTGCGGCCAGCGACATCAAGGCGCTGATCAGCAACAGCGTGACCGCCGTGGACGGCGGCGTGCGCCATGTGGAAGACGCGGGCACGGCGATGAAGGAGATCGTGGCCAGCGTGCAACGCGTGGGCGACATCATCGGCGAGATCACGGCGGCGGCCACCGAGCAGTCGGCCGGCATCGGCCAGGTGAACCAGTCGGTGGGCGAGATCGACCGCATGACGCAGCAGAACGCGGCGCTGGTGGAAGAGTCCGCCGCCGCTGCCGAGTCGCTGCGCGAGCAGGCGGCGCGCCTGTCGGAAGTGGTGCAGCAGTTCCAGCTCGACGAGTCGATGGCCCACAGCGGCCATGGCGGCCACAGCGGCGGCCCCGTGGCCCAGCCCCAGCAGCATGCATCGCTGCGTGCGCCCACGGGCTCGCGCCAGTTGCTGGCTCGCTGACGCCACGCCGTCTTCGGCCCCAGGGCAAGGCCCCGCACGCTTCGGCGAGCGGGGCTTTTTTCATGGGGCGTTCATTGACCTGCGTCAGTTCGGCTTGGGCACAGGCATGGCACCCTTGGAATCTGTTCAATACCCTTTGGGAGCAAGGCCATGCCTCATGCCAGTGTGCGGACCATCCGCGACGAGCACGCTTCGCTGGCAGCGGTGCTGCGCTCGCTGCAGCTGATGCTGGAGCGGGGGCCGACCGATGCGCCGGCCGCGTTCTTCGACGTGATGCGCGCGATGCTTTTCTATATTGATGAATTCCCAGAGAGGCAGCACCACCCCAAGGAATCGCAGTGGCTGTTTCCGCGCGTGGCCGAGCGTGCGCCCGAGGCGGCTGCCGCCATCGCACAGCTCGAGCGCGAGCATGTGGGCGGAGAGGCCGCGGTGCGCGAACTGCAACACCTGCTGCTGGCCTGGGAACTGTTGGGTGACACGCGGCGCAGCGCGTTCGAAGAGGCTCTGCAGCGCTATGTGGCCTTCTACCTGGAGCACATGCGGATCGAAGAGACCGTGGTGCTTCCCGCAGCCCACGCGCACCTGGATGCGCAGGACTGGGCGGCCGTGGATGCGGCGTTTGCCAGCAACATCAATCCCCTGGCGCAGGGCCCGGTCCGCGACGGGGCCTATGACCGCTTGTTCACCCGCATCGTGATGCGGGCCCCCAGTCCGATAGGGCTGGGGTAGCCCCCCTGAGCCGCTTCGCGTCATCCCCCCAAAGGGGGGACGCCCCCGGTGCGGCGGGGCGGCCCTTGCACGGGGGCACTGGCGTGTACAGCGCGCATTGCATGCGCTGCTGAGGCAGGCACCGCCCGAGAGCTGACAACGCTTGTTACGCTGCTGTCTCAGCGAGCGTCGGGTAGTCGGTATAGCCCTTCTCGCCGCCGCCGTAGAAGGTGCTCTGGTCCCAGGCGTTGAGCGGGGCCTTGGTGCGCAGGCGCTCGACCAGGTCGGGGTTGGCGATGTAGAGCTTGCCGAAGGCCACGATGTCGGCCGTGCCGTCGGCCACCACTTTCTCGGCCAGGCCGGCGTCGTAGGCGTTGTTGACCATCCAGGCACCCTTGCCGCCGGCTTCGCGGTAGGCCGTCTTGAGGGCGGCGTAGTCGAAGGGGCGGTCCGGCAGTTCGCGCGGGCCGCCGGTAGCGCCTTCGATCACGTGGATGTAGGCCAGGCGCAGCTGGGCGAGCTGGCGGATCACGTAGTCGAACAGGGGCTGCGGGTCTTCGTCCACGATATCGTTGGCCGGCGTGACGGGCGACAGGCGGATGCCGACCTTGCCGCCACCCACGGCATCCACGGCGGCGCGCGTGGCCTCGAGCAGCAGGCGGGCGCGGTTCTCGATGCTGCCGCCGTAGTCGTCGGTGCGCTGGTTGGCGCCGGTCTTGAGGAACTGATCGAGCAGGTAGCCGTTGGCGCCATGGATCTCCACGCCGTCGAAGCCGGCGGTCTCCACCGCGTTGCGGGCGGCGGCCGCGTAGCTGTGCACGATGCCGGGCAGCTCGGATGCGTCGAGCGCGCGCGGCTGCGAGGTGGGGGCGAAGCTGCCCTTGCCGGTGGCGCGGTCGATCAGGTAGGTCTTGGACTTGGCGATGAGGGCCGAGGGCGCCACGGGTGCGCCGCCATCGGGTTGCAGGTCGTTGTGCGAGATGCGGCCCACGTGCCACAGCTGGGTCACGATCTTGCCGCCGGCCTTGTGCACGGCGGTGGTGACCTTCTTCCAGGCATCGAGCTGCTCGGTGCCGTACAGGCCCGGCACGTCGGCATAGCCCTGGCCCTGGTGGCTGATGGCCGTGGCCTCGGTGATCAGCAGGCCGGCGCTGGCGCGCTGCGCGTAGTAGGTGGCCGTGATCTCGGCCGGCACGGCATTGGGTGCGCGGTTGCGCGTGAGCGGTGCCATGGCGATGCGGTTGGCCAGGTGGATGTCACCGACCTGGAGGGGATCGAAAAGAGAGGCTGTGGACATGGAGCGGAGCTTTCGTTCGTGCGGAGGTCGCGAGGACCGGAAATGACGGACAAGCGTATTCGCAATCGGCAAAGGCTGCAGTGGGCTGGCGCAACACAGGGCAAGGGATTTGTGTTACCGCAAGGCCTGGGAGGCTGCGCATGGAGAACAGCGGGCGACAGCACCGTGGACCCTTGCCCGGCACAATGGCCGCCATGAGCCATGACCCGCCCGCGCCTTCCTCCGCCCTGCTGCGCAATGGCCTGTGGCTGGCCGTGGCCCTGTCGATGGGGGCGGCTGTCTCGCTCGGTATCACGCGCTTTGCCTACGCGCTGCTGCTGCCGCCGATGCGCGAGGACCTCTCCTGGTCCTACACGCTGGCCGGGGCCATGAACACCGTGAATGCGCTGGGCTACCTGCCGGGCGCCCTGGCCACGCCGATGTTGCTGCGCCGCTTTTCGCCCGGCACCTTGCTTGTGGCGGGGTCGGTGCTGGCCACCGTGTTCATGGGGCTGTGCGGCTTTTTCGTGGATGCCGTGCCGCTGCTGGTGCAGCGCCTGCTGGCCGGGGTGGCGAGTGCGCTGGTCTTCGTCTGCGGCGGCCTGCTCGCGGCGCGGCTGGGCGCGCAGCAGCCCGGGCGCAGCGGCCTGCTGCTGGGCCTGTACTACGGCGGCACGGGCTGGGGCATCAGCCTGTCGGCGGTGCTGGTGCCGGCGGTGCTGGCCACTGCACCGGGCCCGCACCCCTGGGCCTGGGCGTGGTGGGCACTGGCCCTGGCCTGCGTGGCAGCCACGCTGGTGCTGCTGTGGCCGGCGCGGGCGCTGCAGGCCCTGGCCGCACCTGCCGCTGCCGCAGCTTCCTCGCAGCCGGCAACCGGTGGCATGCGCTGGGCGGCCTTTGCGCCGGCGCTGCTGGGCTATGGCCTGTTCGGTGTGGGCTATATCGGCTACATGACCTTGGTGGTGGCGCTGTTGCGTGAGCAGGGCGCCAGCGGCACGGCCGTGACCTGGTTCTATGCGCTGCTGGGGCTGGCGGTGGTGCTGTCCTCGCGCATCTGGGCGGGCCTCCTGGACCGCAGCCGGGGAGGGCAGGCGCTGGCCCTGCTCAACGGCCTGCTGGGCGTGGCCACGGTGCTGCCGGCGCTGACCTCGGCGTGGCCCGTGGTGCTGGCCTCGGGCCTGCTGTTCGGCGCGGTGTTCCTGTCGGTGGTGGCGTCCACCACGGCGCTGGTGCGGCACAACCTGCCGCAGGCGCTGTGGGCCAGCGGCATCAGCGCCTTCACCACCGTCTTCGCGGCCGGCCAGATCGTCGGGCCCACGGTGGTCGGCTGGATCGCCGACGGCCCCGGCGGGCTGGCTGGTGTTCTCGGCCTGCGCGCTGTGGATCGGCGCGGCCGTGGCGTCGCGGCAGAAACCGCTGGCGGCATGACGCGCCAGCGGCGGCCGCGCGGCGCTGCTTACTTGAGCAGGCCTTCGGCCTTCATGGCTTCCTGCACGGCAGGGCGGGCGGCCACGCGGTCGCGGTAGGCGGCCAGGTGGGTGAAGGCCGAGATGTCGAGGTTGGTCGGCTTGGCCCAGTTGGTCACGGTGAACAGGTAGCCGTCGGCGACGGTGAACTGTTCGCCCATCAGGTACTGCTTGTCCGCCAGCTGGCCGTCCACCCACTGCAGGCGCTGCAGCAGCTTGTCGCGCGCGATGGTCTTGTATTCCTCGGGCGTGGCGGGGTTGAACAGGGGGCTGAAGCCCTTGTGGATCTCGGTGCCGATGAAGGTCAGCCATTCCTGCAGGCGGTAGCGCTGCAGCGAGCCGTTCTGGGGGGCCAGCATCTTCAGCGGCACCTGGTCGGCGATGTACTGCAGGATGGCCGGGCCTTCGCGCAGGCGCGTGCCGTCGTCCAGCTCCAGCAGGGGTACGTAGCCCAGCGGATTGATGGTGTAGTAGTCGGTGCCGTCCTGCAGCTTGTGGCTCTTGGTGCTGGCCAGCACGGGCGTGAACGCCAGGCCCGCTTCATGCAATGCGATGTGCGGAGACAGGGAGCAGGCGCCAGGAGAGTAGTAGAGTTTCATTGTGGGTCCTCTGGGTTGGATACGGCGGGAACCCCCGATCCTATGCGCTGCTCCCGCTTTTTGCATGACCCGGGCGGTAAAGCCGCCCGGATTGCCCGGGGCAAGTGTCAGCTGTCGTAACCAGGCGCGTCGCGCTGCGCCTTGCGCAACAGCGAGGGCCAGACAAAGGCACCGCCCAGGCCACCGGTCTGCACGCGCATGGCCTGGGCCACGCCACTCACGATCTGCGGGTCCACCGGGTTGAGCTCGCCGCCGGCCTGGGCGTCGATCTGGATGCGGCAGGTGTTCTCGAAGGTGTACATCGACAGGAAGGCGTCGGCAATCGACTTGCCCACCGTGAGCAGCCCGTGGTTGCGCAGCATGAGGAAGTTGGCCTCGCCCAGGTCAGCCTGCAGGCGCGGCTTTTCCTCGTCGCGAAAGGCCACGCCCTCGTAGCCGTGGTAGGCCAGCGAGGCGAGCACGAAGGTGCTCTGCTGGCTGATGGGCAGCACGCCGCATTTCTGCGCGCTCACGGCCACGCCGGCGCGCGTGTGGGTGTGCAGCACGCACTGCGCGTCGGCCCGGGCCTCGTGCACGGCGCTGTGGATCACGAAGCCGGCCGGGTTCACGGGGAAGGGCGAGTCGTGCAGCTTGTTGCACTGCATGTCGACCTTGATCAGGCTCGATGCCGTGATCTCGTCGAACATCAGGCCGTAGGGGTTGATCAGGAACTGGTGCTCGGGGCCCGACACCGACTCGGGCAGCTTGGCGCTGATGTGGGTGAACACCAGGTCGCTCCAGCCGTACAGCGCCACCAGGCGGTAGCAGGCGGCCAGGTCGCAGCGCAGCTGCCATTCTTCGGGGCTGACGCTTTCTTGCAGGGAGGGGATGGCGATCATGGGGTGGTGTCTCCTGGAGTTGTGGGTATCGGAAGGCCCACTGTAGGCCGCCTGCAGCCCTTGGACTGTCCGGCAGGCTACACAACGGACCTGTTTGCTGGGGCATTCCCGCAATGTCGCGGGCATTCCATTTCGCCGAGCGCACCTCCAATCGCCACGCGGCAGGCGTCCCTACAGTCGATTCACCCCATCGCCCGATGGGATGCAACCACCACCGGACTTCTGGAGATCACCACCATGCCAACATTGAAAATCGCGAGGCTGCTGGCCTCGTTCGCGGCCGCCACCTGGCTGTCTGCCCTGGGGCTGTCGGCCCATGCCCTGGAGACCGTGGACAAGGGGGGCTTCACCATCGCCTTCTCGGGCGATATGCCGGGCACGGGCTACCAGGACGGCAGGATGGTGGGCTACGACGGCGAGATCCTGCAGCGCATCGCCCAGGCGCTGCAGCTCAAGGTCAAGCCGGCGCTGATGGAGTGGTCGGGCACCATCGCCTCGGTGCAATCGAAGCGCGTGGACGTGATGGCCGGCACCATGGGCTGGACGGAACAGCGCTCCAGGATCATGGCGCTGAGCGACCCGATCCACTACTTCAAGAACGGCATCACGCAGTCGGACAAGACCGACTGGAGCAAGCTCAAGGACCTGGAAGGCAAGAAGGTCGGCACCATCACGGGCTTCTCGTTCATCCCCGAGCTGCGCAAGATCAGCGGCCTGCAGCTGGCGCTGTACGACACCTCGGACGCGGCCGTGCGCGATCTGCTGGCCGGGCGCATCGACGCGGTGATCGGCGACCCGCCGGTGATGCAGTATGCGATCTCGCAGAACCCGCAGTGGAAGATCAAGTTCAACGCCTTCAGCGATGCCTCGCCCGACTACCCGCTGCTCACCGGCCTGGGGCAGGTGGTATTCGGCCTGAACAAGGACAACCCTGAGCTTCTCAAGGCGGTCAACACCGAGATCGCCAAACTCTGGCAGACCTGCGAGCTGCGCAAGATCGGCAAGACCTACGGCCTGGTGCAGGACGTCTGGTACATCCCGGTGGGCCAGAACGCCCGGGCCGGCGTGGACCGCGCGGCAGACTGGAAGCTGCCTTCCTGCAAGTGAGCTTTTGAGACCCTGGCGAGCCGCGTGCATGCCCCTGGGCACGCATGCGGCGTTCTTGCTTCAGGCCTCCACGGTGCCGGCCTGCAGCGCCTTGCGCATGCGCCCCGGCGGCATGCCGTACAGCTGCTGGAAGTGCCGGATGAAGTGCGAGGCATCGGAAAAGCCGCACTCGTAGGCGATGGTGATCACCGGCAGGTCGGTGCTGGTGAGCATCCAGCGCGCGTACTTGAGGCGCGCGTTGCGGTAGAACTCCGACGGCGTGGTGCGCGTCTCGGCCAGGAAGACGCGCTCGAGCTGGCGGCTGCTCGAATCCACGAGTCGCGCGATGACCGCGATCTCCAGCGGCGTGCCGATGTTCTTCTCCATCAGCACGATGGCCTGGCGCAGCTTGTCGTGGTCGGCCGTGCCGTAGCCCAGCGCGTGGCGGCGCGCCACGTGGGTGCTGCGCGCGGCGGGGTTGACCGTCATCTGGTGGATCACCTTGGCCGCGCGGTCCGGGCCGCAGTGCAGGCGCACGAGTTCGGCCGTGAGCTCGACGATGGAGATGCCGCCCGCGCAGCTGATGCGGTCGCCATCGAAGACGTAGTGGCAGTCGGTGCTGTAGTCCTGGCCGGGGAAGGCAGTCTTCCAGTCCTCCACATGGTAGGGGTGCACGCAGGCGCGGCGCCCGGCCATGAGGCCCGCATGCGCGAGCGCGAACGTGCCGGTGCAGATGCCGATGAGCGGCTTGCCCAGCGCGGCGGCTTCGTGCAGGAAGGCGGTGTAGCGCGGGTGCACCGTGGCGATGGCGGGCAGCAGCCCGCCGATGACGGCGATGTAGTCGTAGTCGCTCTCGGACGAGAGCGAATCCTGCACCGGCACGGGCACGCCGCAGCTGGCCTGCACCGATTGCCCCGGCACTCCGAGGATGGTCCACGAGCAGCGGATCTGGCGGCTCTGGTCGCCCACGTCGGCGGCGTGGCGCAGGCCGTCGCACAGGCCGGCCAGCGAGAGCAGGGGGAACTGCGGCCACAGCAGAATGCCCACGCGCAGTTCCGTGGCCGAGGTCGTGCCCGAGGGCCTGCGCTTCGGTGTGGGCGATGCCCTGGCGGCATCGAGCTTGCCGATCAATGCACCAATGTCGCCTGCGTTCTGTGCACTGGCCTGGTGCGCGTGTGCACCAATGTCGCTGGGGAGGTCGTCAATCCGGTGTTTGGCTGGTGGCATGGGGTTTTCCCTGCATGTCGCATACGTTCAATATAGCGGCGACCGCCTGCAATGAACAGAGGGGCGCAATTCCTAGCATGGAGGCACTGGGTAACGAGGGCGAACGGCTGCAAGGACCGTGCCGCGGGACCCGTTGTCTTGTCTGGAGAACCATGCTGTGAACGACGATCAACTCCCCCTGCTGCGCGTGAGCGGCCTCAAGAAAAGCTACGGCGATGCGGAAGTGCTCAAGGGCATTTCCTTCGACCTGAAGAAGGGCGAGACGCTGTCGCTGATCGGGCCCAGCGGCTCGGGAAAGTCCACCTGCCTGCGCTGCCTGAACTTCCTCGAAAAGCCCCAGGCCGGCGAGGTGCTGCTCGGGTCCGAGCGCATCGGCCTGCGGCCCGACCGCAAGGGCGGCTGGCGCCTGATGAGCGACACCGAGATGGCGCCGCAGCGCCGCCAGATCGGCATGGTGTTCCAGCTGTTCTACCTGTGGCCGCACCTCACCGTGCGCGAGAACGTGGCGCTGGCCTCCATCAAGGCGGCGGGCATGCGGCGCGACGAGGCCCATGCGCTGGCCGAGGTGATGCTGGACAAGGTGCACCTGCGCCACAAGGCCGATGCCTACCCCGAACAGCTCTCGGGCGGGCAGCAGCAGCGCGTGGCGATCGCGCGCACCCTGGCCCAGAAGCCCCAGCTGATCCTGTTCGACGAGCCGACCTCGGCGCTGGACCCGGAGCTGGTGGGCGAGGTGCTGGGCGTGATCCGCGAGCTGGCCGAGGAGGGGCGCTCGATGATCCTGGTAACGCACGAGATCCGCTTTGCGCGCGACGTGGCGGACCGCGTGATCTTCATGGACGGTGGCCACATCGTCGAGGAGGGCCCTGCGGCGCAGGTGATCGACCAGCCGCGCAGGGAGCGCACGCGCAGCTTCCTCGGCCAGGTGGGGGCTTGAGCATGCCGGGCACCGACACCCTCACCCTCATCGTTGCCACGCTGGCGCGCGGTGCGCTCACGGCCGCGCAGGTGGCCCTGGGCGCGGGCCTGCTGGCGGCCAGCCTGGGCCTGCTGCTGGCGCTGGCCGTGGTCTTCGTGCGCAACCGCCTGCTGCAGCTGGGCATTGCAGCCTATGTGGAATGGATGCGCAATGTGCCGGCATTGGCGCACCTGTTCGTGCTGTACTTCGGACTGGCTTCGGTGGGCGTGCGGCTGTCGCCGCTGACGGCCGCGGTGGTGGGCCTGGGCCTGGTGGGCGCGGCCGTGCTGTGCGACGTGTTCGCGGCCGGCCTGCGCTGTCTGCATGCGGGCCAGCGCGAGGCCGCCCTGGCCGTGGGCCTGACGCCCGCGCAGGCGCTGCGCAGCGTGCTGCTGCCGCAGATGCTGCGTGTGACGCTGCCCTCGCTGGGCAACTACGCGAGCCAGCTCGTCAAGGACACCTCGATCGCCTCGGCCATCGCGGCGCCGGAGGTGATGTTCTACGCGCGCAACCTGGTCACCTCGACCTTCGAGACGCCGCTGATCTACCTGACGGCCATGCTGCTCTATGCGGCCATGGTAATTCCCATCAGCTGGGCCTTTGCGCGGCTGGAACGCCGCACGGCAAGGGGTGCGCGATGAGCGGCAGCCCTTCGTTCTTCGCACCCTACGCCGATCACATGGCCGAGTGGTGGCCGCGCCTGCTGGAGGCGGCCCGGGTCACAGCCGAGCTCTCGGCCCTGGGCTTTGCCATCGCGCTGGTGCTGGGCGCCTTGCTGGTGTGGATGCTGCGCAGTGGCGTGGCGGCGCTGCGCCATGCGGCCAACGGCTTCATCCAGCTGCTGCGCGCGGTGCCGCTGCTGGCCCTGCTGCTGGCCATCTACTTCGCGCTGCCTTCGGTGGGCATCACGCTGTCGGGCTACTGGGCCGGGGCCATCGGCCTCGGGGTGCACGGCGCGGCCTATGTGGCCGAGATCCTGCGCGGCGGGCTGCAGTCGGTGCACGGAGGGCAGCGCGAGGCGGGTCTGGCCGCCGGCCTCACGCCGCGCCAGGTGTTCCTCTCCGTGACGCTGCCGCAGGCCCTGCGCGTGATGCTGCCGCCGCTGCTGTCGAGCTATGTGGCCCTGCTCAAGGACAGCTCGCTGTGCGCGCTGATCGCCACCAACGAGCTGATGCTGGCGGCGCGCGCCATGTCCAGCGAGTACTTCCTGCCGCTGCACATCTTCATCCTGGTGGGGCTGCTGTACTTCGCCATCGCCTTTCCCCTGTCCATGCTGTCGCGGTGGCTGGAGCGCCGCCTGGCCCTGGGGCGCCGCACGGTGGGTGCGGCATGAAAGACCTTGTGACATCCATGACCTACGCACCACTGGAGCAGTTGGCCCAAGCCATCGCCTGTGGAGAGTTGTCGAGCGAGGCCTTGCTGGAACACCAGCTCGCGCGCATAGCGCGCCTTGGCGGCCAGTTGCACGCCTTCACCGACGTGTATGCCGACGAGGCCCGCGCCGCGGCGCGCAGCCTGGACCAGATGGCGCGCGCCGGCATTCGCCTGGGGCCGCTGCATGGCGTGGCGGTGGCGGTGAAGGACCTGTTCGAGGTGCAGGGCAAACCCATCGCGGCGGGCTCCAGGGCACGGCCGCCGCGCACCTCGGTGATCAGCGCGGCCGTGGTGGAGCGGCTGCGCGCGGCCGGTGCCGTGGTGATCGGCAAGACGCACACCGTGGAGTTCGCCTTTGGCGGCTGGGGCACCAATGCGGCCGTGGGCACGCCCTGGAACCCCTGGGACCTGCGCACCCACCGCACGCCCGGCGGCAGCAGCAGCGGTTCGGCCGTGGCGCTGGCGGCGGGCCTGTGCACGGCCAGCATAGGCACGGACACGGGCGGCTCGGTGCGTATCCCTTCGGGGCTGTGCGGGGTGGTGGGCCTGAAAACCACGCGCGGGCTGATCAGCCGCCACGGGCTCATCGAGCTGTGCCCCACGCACGACACCGTGGGCCCGCTCACGCGCACGGTGCGCGACAGCGCCATTTTGCTGGACGTGCTCTCGGGCCCCGACCCGCGCGATGCCGTGTCGCTGCCGGTGCCTGCACGCGCGGTGCTGCCGCAGCTCGATGCCGCACGCGGTGTGGCCGGCATGCGCATGTGGGTGCTGCCCGAGGCCGAGCGCGTGGACATGGACCCCGAGGTGCTGGCCGCCTGCGACGAGGCCGTGCGCGTGCTGGAGGGCCTGGGCCTGCAGCGCGTGGAGCGCACGCTGCCGCAGAGCCTGGCCGAATCCATGCGCGTGGCAGGCAGCCTGATGAGCGCCGAGGGTTATGCGAACCTGGGCACGCTGTTCGAGCAGGAGGGGCTGGAGTTCGACCCGCATGTGCGCCGGCGCATCCTGCTCGGGCGCGATATCGGCGCGGCGCAGTACCTGCAGCTGCTCAGGCTGCGCGAGCAGGCCAAGGCCGAGATGCTGGCCGCGATGGACGGGATCGATGTCTGTGCCTTTCCGACCAATGCTATCGCCGCGATACCGCTCACCGAGGTGGACGAGCTGGCCACGCCGCTGTCGCGCTTCGGCCGCTTCGTGAACCTGCTGGACCTGTGCTCGGTGGCGGTGCCGGCGGGCTTTACGCGCCTGGGGCTGCCGGTGTCGCTGCAGTTCATTGCGCGGCCGTTCGACGAGGCCACGGCCTTGCGCGTGGGCCATGCCTTCGAGCAGGCGACGCGCTGGTACCTGGCGGTGCCGCCGGGGCTGGGCTAGGGAGTGAGCCATGTATGCACGTGTTCTCGCGAAGTCCCTGTCGGTCCTGATCGTGCTGGCCCTGCTGGGCCCTCTGGCCCATGCCCAGGGCACGGGCGGCGCACTGGCCCGCATCGCGCGCAGCGGCACGGTGCACGTGGGCTATATCCCCACGCCCGGCACCTTTGCCTTTCGCGATGCGGCGGGCAATACCGTGGGCTATTCGATCGCCGTGTGCAACAAGGTCATGGAGGCGCTGCGCAAACAGCTGGGCCTGCCGGACCTGCGCGTGGCGTTCCGCCCGCTGGAGGCGGCGCAGCGCATCCCGCTGCTTGCGGCCGGCCGCATCGACATCGAGTGCGGGGGCAACACCAACACCGTGGGCCGGCAAAAGGAGGTGGACTTTTCGCACACGCTGTTCACCACGGGTGTGCGCTTTCTCGCGCGCCAGTCGGTGCAGCTCGACGGGGTGCCCAGCCTGTGGCGGCGGCGCATTGCCGTGAGCCGGGGCACGACGGCGCAGGAGACGCTGCAGCGCGTGGAGCGTGAGCAGGAGATCGCCGTGACCCTGGTGGCCACCGACGCCGAGGGCGTGCGTCTGGTGGAGCGGGGCCAGGTCGATGCCTTCGCGCAGGACGATGTGCTGCTCTACGGCCTCATCGCATCATCGCCGCTGCGCGACGAGCTGCATGTGACCGGCCGCCACCTCACCGTGGAGCCCTATGCCTTCATGCTGCCCAAGGACGACCTGCCGCTGCGCGAGGTGGTGGACCGCACGGTGCTGGGCCTCATGCACTCGGGCGAGCTGGCGGCGCTGTACCGCCAGTGGTTCGACACGGCCACGCTGCGCATCCCGATGAGCGCGCACATGCGCGAGAACATCCGCTACCCCAACAAGTACGGCATTCCCTGAGTCCCGTGCCGGTGTTGCTCGCGTCGGGCCGCCGCAGCGGCCGCTCGGGCGCTCAGCTGCGGTGGCGCGGCAGGCGCACGGCGACCTCGGTGCCCTGGCCGGCTGCGCTGTGCAGCGCGACGCGGCCCTGGTTCTGCTCGACCAGGGTGCGCACGATCCACAGGCCCAGGCCCGCGCCGTCCTGCCCGGCCACGCCGGCGCTGCCCTGCCAGCCGCGCTCGAAGGCGCAGGACTGCTCGGCCTCGCCCATGCCGGGACCATCGTCGGTGACCCGGATGACGATGCTGTCGGCGGTCTCCGTCGCGCTGAGGGAGACGGTGCTGCCCGCCGGGCAGTACTTGAGGCAGTTGCCGATCAGGTTGCACAGCACGCGCAGCAGCTGGGCGTAGTCCACGAAGACCTCGCCGGTCTGCCCGGGCACCAGGTGCAGGTGGATGCCGGCGCGCTCGGCCACCATGCCCATGGCGTCTGCCGCATCGGCCAGCAGCCGGGTCGGTGCGATGGTCTCGCACAAGGTGCGTTCGCGGCTGTCGACGGCATGGGTGGAGAGCAGGTCGTCCACCAGGCGTTTCATGGAGGTGATGGCGCCTTCGATGCGGCGGATGGCCGGCAGCGAGGGGGCATGGCCGGCGCGGGCGAGCACGGTGGTGTTCAGGCCCATCACCTGCAGCGGCGAGCGCAGGTCGTGCGCGACCACGGCGAGCAGCTCTTCGTTGGCCTTGGCCAGCGCATGGGCGCGTTCGGCATTGGCCTCGGACTCCTTGAGCGCGCTGCGCAGCTGGATCTCGCGCGCGGCGGCCTTGGCGAGCTGTACCAGGGTCTCGATCTCGGTCTCGGTCCAGGTGCGTGGCTGGTTGTCGATGACGCAGAAGCTGCCGATGGGCTGGCCATCGACGATGAGGGGCACGCCGACGTAGGCGCGCACGTCCAGGCTGTCGACGATGGGCACGGCACGCCACAGCGGGTCGGCGTGGGTGTCTTCGATCACCAGCGGATCGGTGCTGGCGATGGCGTAGTGGCAGAAGGTGCGGCCATGCACCTCGCGCGCAGCGGCCAGCTCTTGCGGAAAGCCGTGGGCGCTCTTGTAGAAGTCGCGTTCGGCGTCGACGATGGACAGGAAGCTCGCAGGCGCACCCACGAGGTTCACGGCCAGGCGGCTCATGGCATCGAAGGTTTCCTCCGTCGGGCTGTCCAGCAACGCGATGCTGTGGACGGCGGCGAGCCGGCGGGGGTCGGAGACCAGGGGGTCCAGGTGGGCCACCAGCTCCTGCGGGGCGATCGGCATGCCGGTCCTTTGCGCCAGGGGGCTCGCTGGGGTCCGAGGCAGGGCGCGCATCAGGATCCGGGCCGCACCACACCGGCCGGCCCCGTATTGTCGCCGACCTGGGCTGAGGCTGGGCAAACTCGCGTGTTCAGCCGGCCTGGAGCGGGATGGGGGCGCGCATGCCCGCGTTGATCAGGTTCCAGGCGTTGATGACGCCGATGGCAAAGCCCAACTCGGCGATTTCGGTGTCGTTGAACTGTGCCTTGAGCAGGGCGAACTCTTCGTCGCTGGCGTCGCTGTGCGGCGTGGCGGTGATGATCTCGGACCAGCGGAAGGCGGCGCGCTCGCGCTCGCTGAAGAAGGGCGCCTCGCGCCAGCCGGCCACGGCGTTGAGGTGGCGCGGCTCCATGCCGTCCTTGACCAGGTAGCTCCAGTGCATGTCCATGCAGTAGGCGCAGCCGTTGATCTGCGAGACGCGCAAGAAGACGAGCTCGGCCAGGCGGGCGCCGATGCTGCCCTTCTTGACGGACTCGGACAGGTTCACGAGGCCCATGAAGGCCTTGTTGGCGAGCTGGTGGTAGGGCAGGCGGGCGGTGTGCTGGGACATGGTGAAAAACTCCTCGTTGATGATGAAGGGATGAACATGCTTCGTGGAAGGCTTTGCATCGTTTTTGCGGCCCTCCATACCCTTCAAGACGGGCCGGACAAGCGCGTTGTGACAGCCCGGCCGGAAAAATTCTTCAGGCCAATGCGAGCGGGATTCCCTGCAGCTTGTCCGGGTTGCGGATCGCATAGATGGCGACGATGCGCTCGCCATCGGTCACGATGGCCTGGGCCGATTCGAGCCGGCCGTCGATGTAGCGCAGCAGGCCCGGCTCGCCATTGATCAGCACCGGGCGGTAGACCACCTGCTCGGCCATGCGCCGCCACTGCGCCCAGAACAGGTTGGCGATGCGGAAGGCACCCACCAGCGGGTGCGGGAAGGACTGCACCTTGCCACCGCCGTCGCCGATCAGCATGGCGTCTTCGGACAGCAGGGCCTCTATCGCATCGCGCTGGCCGCTGTGGGCGGCGGCGATGAAGCGTTCGAGCAGCTGGTGGTGTACGCCCCGCGGCACCTCGAAGCGGGTGCGCGCCTGCTGCACGCGCTCGCTGGCGCGGTGCACCATCTGGCGGCAGGTGGCCTCGGTCTTGCCCAGCTGGGCGGCGATCTCGGGGTAGTCGTAGTCGAACACCTGGCGCAGCAGGAAGGCGGCGCGTTCTTCAGGGCCCAGGCGTTCGAGCACGTACAGGAAGGCGACCGAGAGTTCGCCCGCCAGCTCGGCCGCGGCCTCGGATGTTCGGTGGTCGAGCGGCTCCACCAGGGGTTCGGGCAGCCACCAGCCCACATAGGCCTCGCGCTCGGCCTTGGCGGCGCGCAGCCGGTCGATGGACAGGCGCGTGACCACGGTGACCAGCCAGGCCTCGGCCGACTGCAGGGTGCTGGTGTCCGCGTGGCTCCAGCGCAGCCAGGCGTCCTGCAGCACGTCCTCGGCATCGGCGCGCACGCCGAGCATGCGGTAGGCGATGCCGAACAGGCGCGGGCGCAGGGCGTTGAATGTGTGGTCGGCCTCTGGGGCCAGGGGCGGTGCGGTCATGGTTGGGCTCCAAGCATAGTCTGGTCGATAACCAGACGCGCCAGGGGTCCGCTGTGTGACAGCCCGGAACCGCAAAATGCTCAGAGCGTCCTGCGCAGCGCCTCGAAGAACAGTTCGGACTGCAGGCGCTCGCCCATAGACTGCTCGCTGACGTGTTGCGCTAGCGCTGCGCTCGCCGGGGCCAGCGGGCGGCCGGTGGACTGCGCCAGCACCTGGGCCATGCAGGCGCGCTCCAGGTAGTACAGGTCGTCGTAGGCGTAGTCGATGCGGTCGCCGCAGACCACCACGCCGTGGTTGCCGAGGAAGCCGATGTCCGCCGCCTGCAGCACACCGGCGATGCGTTCGCCCTCGCGCACGTCGAGCGCGAAGCCGTTGTAGTGCGGGTCCACCGCGGTGCGGCCATGGAAGCGCATGGCGTTCTGCGAGAGCGTGGTGTCCAGGCAGCGGTCGGTGGTGAGCGTGAGCGCCGTGGCGTAGGGCATGTGGGTGTGCAGCACGCAGGCCTTCTTGCAGATGCGGTGGATGGCGGCATGGATGAACATGGCCGTGGGCTCGACCTCGTGGCGGCCGGCCAGGCGCTGGCCCTGTGCGTCGATGAGCACGATGTCCTCGGCCTGCACCTCGCTCCACATCAGACCGCGCGGGTTGAGCAGGAAGCGCCTGGAGCGGTCGGGCAGCTCCACGCTGAAATGGTTGCACACGCCTTCGGACAGGCCATGGTGTGCGGCGGCACGCAGGGCCAGGGCCAGGTCGTCGCGCAGGCGGCGCACCTCCGGTGCGTCGAAATCAGGGGCGGAAGGGGTCATCGGGGTTCCTGGTGGCGTGGGTTCATCCATTGTCATCCGTGCAACGGGCGTGCCATCCATGCAAGCTGGCCCTGCAGCACGCTGGCAGGGCTGCGGCCGGTGATGGCCTGGTAGACGCCCGGGGCGGTAGCGCCTTCGGTGCTGATCAGCAGCACGCGGGAATCGGCGCCGAGACCGGCCTGGGCGGCCAGCTCCGGGTTGGCCATGAGCGCCGCCAGCCCGGCCAGGCCGGCAGCGCCCGATTCGCCGCTGAGGAGGGGCATGTCGCCGGCCGCGCCATTGGCCAGCGTGCGCATGGCTTCTTCGGCCTGGGCGTCGCCCACCGTCATGAACAGGTCCACCGCAGGCTGCAGGAAGCGCCAGGCCAGGGGCGAGGTCTCGCCGCAGGCCAGGCCTGCCATCACCGAGTCCACGCTGCCCGTGGCGCGGGCGGGCCGGCCCGCGATGGCGCTCTGCAGCAGGCAGTCGGCCTGTTCGGGCTCCACGGCGATGAAGGCCGGGCGCCGGGCGCCGTAGCGCTCCCAGAAATGGCCAACGACGCCTGCGGCCAGGCCGCCCACGCCACCCTGCAGCAGCACATGGGTGAAGGGGCAGGCGCCATCGGTGCGCATGGGGATCTGTTCGAGCAGCTCTTCGACCAGGATTCCGTAGCCCTGCATTACGTCGCGCGGGATTTCCTCGTAGCCGTCGTACGAGGTGTCGGAGACCACCCACCAGCCGTGGGCGCGGGCCAGGCGTTCGGCCTCCTGCACGGAATCGTCGTAGTTGCCGGCGATGCGCACGATCTCGGCGCCCAGGTCGCGGATGGGCTGCTCGCGCTCGGCGCTGACGTGGGCATGCAGCACGATCACGCAGCGGCAGCCGATGCTCTGCGCCGCAGCGGCCAGGGCCCGGCCGTGGTTGCCGTCGGTGGCGCTGATGACCGTGAAGCCGTCGAGGGCCGACGCATGCCGGCCTGCAAGCAGGTCGGCGGGTGCCCAGGTTTCAGCGGGCCACTGGCGCCGCACCAGGCGCAGCAGCGCCACGGGCGCACCCAGTGCCTTGAAGCTGGCGAGCGGCGAGCGCACCGATTCGTCCTTCACATGGATCTGACCGAGCCCCAGTTGCCGCGCCAGGTGGGGCAGGGCGTGCAGCGGGGTGCTGCCAAGGCGCAGTTGCGTCCAGCCGGAGAGCCACTGGCGGCTTTCGTGGCCCTGGGCGAGGTTCATCACCCGCTGCAGGTCGGGGTCGTAGGGGCGGCGTGTGGCCTGGGGGTTGGTGAACAGCATGGAATTCTCGGGTTCAGGAAATGGGCAGGCGCACGCGGGCGATTTCTGCGAAGTAGCGCGCGCCCACGGGCAACACGGTGTCGTTGAAGTCGTAGCCGGCGTTGTGCAGGGGCACGCCACCGGGGCTGCCGGCCTCGCCGTTGCCGATGAACATGAACGCCCCGGGGATCACCTGCAGGAAGGCGCCGAAGTCTTCCGAGATCATCATCGGCGTGACGTTGCGGTCCAGGCGCTCGGCACCGATGACGGCCTCTGCGGCGGCACTGGCCACCTCCACGCAGGCCGGCCAGTTCACGGTGGGTGCGAACTCGTGCGTGTAGGTGAAGCGGCAGGTGGCGCCGTGGGCCGCGCAGATGCCTTCGCAGATCTCGCGCATGCGTTTTGCGAGCAGGGCCTGTACCGCGGGCGAGTAGCTGCGCGTATCGCCCTTGATCGTGACATGGGTGGGCAGGGCGTTGCGGATGCCGTCGGTGGTGAATTCGGTGCATGACACCACGGCCGGCTGGCTCGGGTCCACCGAGCGCGCCACCACGGTCTGCAGCGCGAGCACGATCTCGGCGCCGATGACCAGCGGATCGATGGCCATGTGCGGGCGTGCCGCATGGCCGCCACGGCCGGTGATCTCGATAACGAAGTTGTCCTCGCTGGCCATGATGCCGCCGCTGCGGATGGCCATGTGGCCGGCCGGCATGCCGGGGATGTTGTGCGCGCCGTAGATCTCATCGACGGGGAAGCGCTCGAACAGGCCATCGGCCATCATCGCGGCGGCGCCTTTGCCATGCTCCTCGGCAGGCTGGAAGATGAAGCGCACCGTGCCGTCGAAGTCGCGGCGCTCGGCCAGCAGCTGCGCGGCGCCGAGCACCATGGCCATGTGGCCGTCGTGCCCGCAGGCATGCATGCAGCCTGGGTGGCTGGAGGCATGGGCCCGGCCGGGGGCGGCCTCGGCCATTGCCAGGGCATCCATATCGGCGCGCAGGCCGATGGTGGGGCCGCCGCTGCCCACGCTGAGGTTGGCCACCACCCCGGTGCCGCCGATGCCTCGATGGACGTCGAGGCCCAGTGCCGAGAGGATGCGCGCCACGTAGTCGGCCGTCTGCACCTCGTTGAATCCGGTCTCGGGGTGGCGGTGCAGGTGGTGGCGCCAGCGCACGAGCTGCTGGTCGAAGTCGGCGGCGGGGGTGGTCATGGCAATGCGCTCCCAGATGTCGGATGGTTCCTACGCATTGTTGGGGCGGGTGCCCGGTTGAAACCACCGCAATACGGCGTTCAATGACGTATCTGTCTCACCATTTGGAGAAGCGTGATGCATTTGTCCCATCGTCCTTTGGTATCGTGGGCGGGCCCATGAACCTTGACCGCCTGGACATCCAGATCCTCAACCTGCTGCAGGAAGACGCCTCGCAGCCGCTGCGCGTGCTGGCCCGCAAGGTCAACAGCTCGCCGGCCACCTGCCAGCGGCGCATTGCCATCCTGCGCGCGGCGGGCATCCTGCTCAAGCAGGTCGCGGTGCTGAACCGGCAGCGCGTGGGGCGCGCGCTCACGGTGTTCGTGTCGGTGGAGCTGGACAAGCAGAACGATGCGCTGCTGCGCAACTTCGAGGCCAAGATGGCGGCGCAGGACGATGTGATGGCCTGCTACGAGGTCTCGGGTGAGTTCGACTTTCTGCTGATCATCAACTCCGCGTCGATGGAGCGCTACCACGCGTTCACGCGCGAGGTGTTTTCGTCGAACAACAACGTGCGCAACTTCAAGAGCACGTTCGCGATGAACTGCTCCAAGTTCGAGACCCGGGTGGCGCTGGATGTGCCGCCCGAGGCCGACAAGGACGACGACAAGGAAGACTGATCAGGCCGAGGGGCGTGTCAGGTCTTCGAGCCGGGTCAGGAAGGCCATGGCCGCTGGCGTGCTGTCGGCGCACATCTCGGCAGAGGGCTGCAGGCCGCTGCAGACGGCAGGGCGTGCAGGGTGCCCAAAAATGAGGCAGCGCGCGTCGTCCCCGAGCTGGATGCAGCGCACACCCGCCGGCTTGCCCTGGGGCATGCCGGGGATGGGCGAGCTGATGGACGGGGCGGTGCAGCAGGCGCCGCAGCCGGATCGGCATTGCATCAGATTGCTATAAATTTTATAGCTTAAGCGGCGTTCAGGCGGGCGGAGGCCCAGAGTACTTGGTCGACCACGGCACGCACGCGTTCGCGATGGACGGGTGGCACCAGGGCACCCGCTTGGTCGAAAGCCGTGCTGGCCTGGCCCAGGGCAAAGGCCTTGGGTGCCAGCCAGCACTCCAGGTTGTGCAGCAGCGGTGCCAGGTGGCTTTGCGAGCGCAGACCGCCCAGGCCGCCGTTGGAGGCGCTGAGCATGCCCACCACCTTGCCGCGGAAGGGCTTGGTGCCGTCCTGCCATTCGGGGTTGCCGTTCACGGGGCTCGATGCCCAGTCGATGGTGTTCTTGAGCAGGGCGGTGTAGCTGCCGTTGTACTCGGGCGAGCAGACGATCCATGCCGGGTGCGCCCACAGCACCTGTTTGAGCCGCACCACGTCGGCCGGCGTGCCTTGCGCCTCCAGGTCGGCGTTGTACATGGGGATGTCGAAGTCCGACAGCTCCAGCAGCGTGACCTCGGCACCCGCATCGCGGGCGATCGCGGCGGTCGCGTGGGCCAGGCGGCGGTTGAACGATTGCTGGCGCGTGCTGCCGGCGAAGACGAGGAGGGAGTTCTTGTGCATGGCTGGATTGGAGCACAGGGCGGGGGCAGGATTCCTGCAAGCGCTGGGCTATCCGCCCGGCGAACGGTTCGCGCGCGGCGGCGCCAGCCGCCACACCAGGGTGGCCAGCGCCGCCACGAAGGCCGCCGGGCTGAGCAGGGCGCGCCAGAGGTTGGCCGCGTTCCAGCGCGTGCGCACCTGGGCCCAGTCGGCGGGCAGCACCTGCGGGTTCCAGGCCTCGGTGGTGGCGTTGAGCGGCAGGTTCACCTGCTGGGTGAAGAAGACGATGCCCAGCAGATAGGCCAGCAGCACGGCGGCCAGCGTGGGCCACCAGGCTTCGCGACGCCGGGCCCAGCCGGTGGCCAGGGCCAGCGCGCACCACAGGGGCGGGCCGAAGAACAGCGCAAAGAACAGGCTGTGGCGCACGTTGCGGTTCAGGGCCGACTGCACGGTGGCGTAGGTCGCGCCATCCATCTGCAGCATGGCCAGGTTCACATTGCCGCTGTAGGTGCCGAAGAAGCCGGCCATGAGGCCGAGCCAGATGACCGCCAGGAAGTGGGGAGCCACGGCGATGGCGGAGCGGACGTGGGAAGGGGTGGTAGGCATGGAGCCCACTGTGCCCATGGCGATGGCTTGTCGCCTTAGCCTTTGATAAGGCCCATCTCGCTGCGTACGCGCGAGAGCGTGACATCGGTGACACCGAGGTACGAGGCCAGATGCCGCAGGGCGATGCGCTGCGACCAGTCGGGGTGCTGGGCCAGCAGCCGGGCATAGCGCTCGCGCGCGCTCAACTGCAGAAATTCCTGCTCGCGCTGCATCTTGCCGTCGAGCAGGGCGCACAGAACCCGGTGCTCGAGCGCCGTCCAGGGCGCCCAGCCATCGGTGGGCGTGGAGGTGCCCCATGCGGGCAGGGGCATCGCCCACACCCGGCTGTCTTCCAGTGGTTCCACGTGGAACATCACGGGTTGCTGCCGCAGGCTCGGGGTGATGGGCCAGAACAGGGCGCCATCGAGAAAGAAGTTCTTGTTGGCTTCTGCTCCGTCCCGGTCCACGAGGTACAAGCGCAGGGCGCCGCGCTCCACCCACCACAGGTGGCGCCACGGTTCGCCAGCGCGCAGCAGGGGCTGGCCCTTGCCGAAGTCGACAGGCTGGGAACTCGCCCACCACGCTGCCACCGGTACGGGCGGATCGCCCACCAGTCGGGTGAGAAAGTGGGTCAGAGGGCTGTGGGCAGACACGGTGGGCGCAAAGTGGGAAAATCCCGGGTTGCCCGCCGGGGCAGGGTGCAGGCTTGTACCCCCGCACCCGGGCGGGGCCCGGCCACAGGTGTCGTACCGGGATTTTTGATTATCGGGCCTGACAGGCCCCGGAGCGTTCCCATGTTGTACCCCCAGGAATTTGATGTGATCGTCGTCGGCGGTGGCCATGCCGGCACCGAGGCCGCGATGGCGGCTGCCCGCATGGGCAGCAAGACGCTGCTGCTCACGCACAACATCGAGACGCTGGGGCAGATGAGCTGCAACCCCAGCATCGGCGGCATCGGCAAAGGCCACCTGGTCAAGGAGGTGGACGCCCTGGGCGGCGCCATGGCGTTGGCCACGGACGAGGGCGGCATCCAGTTCCGCATCCTCAACAGTTCCAAGGGCCCAGCCGTGCGCGCTACCCGTGCGCAGGCCGACCGCATTCTGTACAAGGCCGCCATCCGCCGCATGCTGGAGAACCAGCCCAACCTGTGGCTGTTCCAGCAGGCGGTGGACGACCTGATGGTGGAGGGCGACCGGGTGGTGGGCGCCGTCACGCAGGTGGGCATCCGCTTCCGTTCGCGCACGGTGGTGCTCACGGCCGGCACCTTCCTCGATGGCAAGATCCATGTGGGCTTGAACAACTACGCGGCCGGCCGGGCAGGGGACCCACCCGCCGTGTCGCTGTCGGCACGCCTCAAGGAGCTCAAGCTGCCCCAGGGGCGCCTGAAGACCGGTACGCCGCCGCGCCTGGATGGGCGCAGCATCGACTTTTCCAAGTGCGCGGAGCAGCCCGGCGACGGCATGCCGGGCGGCGTGAACGAGGGCACGGTGCCGGTGTTCAGCTTCATGGGCCATGCGACCATGCACCCGCGCCAGATGCCGTGCTGGGTGACGCACACCAACGAGCGCACGCACGAGATCATCCGCAGCGGCTTCGACCGCAGCCCCATGTTCACCGGCAAGATCGAGGGCGTGGGCCCGCGCTACTGCCCGAGCGTGGAAGACAAGATCAACCGCTTTGCCGACAAGGACAGCCACCAGATCTTTCTGGAACCCGAAGGCCTGACCACGCACGAGTTTTACCCCAACGGCATCAGCACCAGCCTGCCGTTCGACATCCAGTACGAGCTGGTGCGCAGCATGCCGGGTCTGGAGAACGCGCACATCCTGCGCCCGGGATACGCCATCGAGTACGACTACTTCGACCCGCGCTCGCTCAAGAGCAGCTTCGAGACGCGCCAGATCCAGGGCCTGTTCTTTGCAGGCCAGATCAATGGAACAACGGGCTACGAAGAAGCCGCCGCCCAAGGTCTGTTCGCTGGCGTCAACGCGGCGTTGCAGTGCCGGGGCGATGGCCCCTGGCTGCCGGGCCGCGACGAGGCCTACCTGGGCGTGCTGGTGGACGACCTGATCACCAAGGGCGTGAACGAGCCCTACCGCATGTTCACCAGCCGGGCCGAGTTCCGCCTGCAGCTGCGTGAGGACAATGCCGACCTGCGCCTGACCGAGATGGGCCGCAAGATGGGTCTGGTGGACGATGCCCGCTGGGACGCCTTCAGCCGCAAGCGCGACGCTGTTTCACGTGAAACAGAGCGCCTCAAGGCCACCTGGGTGAACCCACGCAGCCTGCCTGCGGCCGAGTCCGAACGGGTATTGGGCAAGAGCATCGAGCACGAGTACAACCTGTTCGAGCTGCTGCGCCGACCTGATGTGGGCTACGCGGCGCTGGTGGGTATGGACGGTGGCAAGTACGCCTCGGCCGATGTTTCACGTGAAACCCTGGGCAGCTTGAACGAGTCTGTTGTCGAGCAGCTGGAGATCGCGGCCAAGTACTCGGGCTACATCGACCGCCAGAAGGATGAGGTGGAGCGCGCCGCCCACTACGAGAGCCTCAAGCTGCCGGACGACCTGGATTACATGCAGGTGTCGGCGCTCTCCATCGAGGCGCGCCAGATTTTGACCCGCCACCGCCCCGAAACGCTGGGCCTGGCATCGCGCATCTCGGGCATCACGCCTGCGACGATTTCACTGCTCATGGTGCACCTCAAGAAGGGCGCTTTCCGTGGTATTGCCGGCGCACGTGCCCATGCAGAAACCACAGCGCACTGAGCGGCCCGTGGCCGGCAAAGGCAGGGCAGGGCTGCGCGCGCGCCAGCGCGGCGAGTTGTTGATGGTGCGTGCCATCGCCGTGGTGGCTGTTTTGGTGCTGCTGCTGGCCATTCCGCTGTGGATGAAGCACCAGCGCGACAAGCGCGCCGAGGCGCAAACCGGCAAGGAAAGCGCTGTGTTGTCGCGAGGCACTCCTGTTCCCGTCCGCCCGGCACAGACGGTGGCGTCCGGGGCGGTGTCCACGGCAGCGGTGCCAGCGGCGGCCAGCTCGGGCATCGGCCATGGCCTCACCTTTGCGGTGGTGGCGGACGATGCCACCGTGCCCGCCGAGATCGCTCGCCTGGGCTGCGCAGGGGAGCCCCGCGCGACGGATCGGCCCTTGAAGGACGACCACCCCTGCAACCACCAGCAGGGCGACACCTCGTGCCGCGTGGTGCTGCCCGTGCTGTGCATCCAGCCCGGCACAGCTGCCAAACCTGCAGGGGCCTCCGATGCCATCTATGCCGGTTGGACCGGTGGCATGCTGGCACCGACCCAGCCCGTCATGGGCGCGGTCCTGACCTCCGCAGCCCTGGCGTCGGCCCGGTGCGAAAAGGAACTGGGCAGCGGCTGGCGCATGGCCAATGTGCAGGATGGCCTGAACAGTGGCGGCCTGCAGGGCATGCGCACCACGAATACGACCCTGGGCCAGGGCACCCGCTACTGGGTGCAGACCAAGGACCAGCCAGCCAACTGCTGGAACAGCGCCGGCTCCTGATGGCCGCAGTGGTTGGGTGGTTTCACGTGGAACCACCGAGCGAAACCACGCAACCCGACGCACTGCCTACTGAACAACGGATACCGAGAGATGGTCATGAACACCCCTTCCGCCACCACGGCGGCCTTCCGCCCCACGCTGCTGTCGGCCGCCGAGCAACTGGGCGTACAGCTCAACGATGCGCAGGCCGATGCTTTGCTGAGCTACCTGGACCTGATCCAGAAGTGGACCAAGGTCTACAACCTTACCGCTGTGCGCGACCCCAAGGAGATGCTGACCCACCACCTGCTGGACAGCCTGGCGGCGGTGCCACCGCTGCGCCGCGCCCTCTCGCAGACGGACTTGCCGCCAGGGCAGAGTGCCCGCCTGCTCGACGTGGGTGCCGGTGCCGGCCTGCCGGGCGTGGTGATCGCCGTCTGCTGCCCTGAAGTGGATGTGAGCTGCGTGGACACGGTGGCCAAGAAGGCCGCCTTCATCCAGCAGGTGGCGGTGTCTCTCAAGCTCCCTAACCTGCGTGGCGTGCATGCCCGGGTCGAGAGCCTGGACGCCCCCTTCGACGTGGTGACCAGCCGGGCCTTCGCCTCGCTGGTGGATTTCACTACCTGGTCGCGCCAGGCCCTGGGCGCGCAGAGCGTGTGGCTGGCCATGAAGGGCAAGCACCCCACGGAGGAAATTGCGGCCCTGCCTGCCAGCGTGCAGGTGTTTCACGTGGAACAGCTCACCGTGCCGGGCCTGGAGGCCGAGCGCTGCATCGTCTGGATGCGCCCGGCGTGACCCGCTGTTGGTAAAAAGGGCGGGGCTGCGCGCACGGGTCGCGTAAACTCGCCGCTCGCTGGTCGTTTGTTGCAGCCGCAGTATTCGCCCACTCGCGGCTCGTCTTTCCCCTGGGGGCTTTCTCATGTTTGGCATTGCGGATTACGGCGCCTTCGTGGCTGCCATCGTGCTGTTCCTGGCGATCCCCGGCCCGGGCAATCTGGCCTTGATCACCTCCACCAGCAAGGGCGGCATCCGCGGTGGCCTGGCTGCCACCATGGGGGTGATCGCTGGCGACCAGGTGCTGATGTGGATGGCGGTGGCCGGCGTGGCCGCGCTGCTTTCCACCTACCCCACCGCCTTCCATGCCGTGCAGTGGCTCGGCGCCGCCTACCTGGCCTGGCTGGGCTTCAAGATGCTCACGGCCAAGCCCGGTGCCCAGCCCATCCTGAACATCGAGCCGCGCCACTACTTCAAGCAGGCCGCGCTGATCACCTTGCTCAACCCCAAGGCCATCGTGTTCTACATGGCGTTCTTCCCGCTGTTCGTCGACCCGGCCCGCCACCAGGGCCTGCTGACCTTCGGCGTGATGGCGGCCACCGTGGCGGCCCTGACCTTTGCCTACGGCCTCATTGCCGTGCTGCTGACCCACCATCTGGCGGAGCGCATGCGCGCCAACCCCACCATCGGCCGTGTGCTCGAAAAAGTCGCCGGCGTGTTCCTGATCGGCTTCGGCATCAAGCTGGCCATTTCGAAGTAAACAAGGCATCCACCCCATGGCCCAGATTTTTTGCATTGCGAACCAGAAGGGTGGCGTCGGCAAGACCACCACCACCGTCAACCTGGCGGCCGGCCTGGCGAAGATCGGCCAGCGCGTGCTGATGGTGGACCTGGACCCGCAGGGCAATGCCACCATGGGTTCGAACCTGGACAAGCGCAAGCTCGACCTCACGGTGTACGACGTGCTGCTCGAATCCGCCTCGGTGCGCGAGGCGGCGGTGCTCTCCGAGAAATGCGGCTACCACGTGCTGGGCGCCAACCGCGAACTGGCCGGCGCCGAGGTCGAGCTGGTGGCATTGGAGCATCGCGAAAAGCGCCTCAAGGCCGCACTGGCCGAAGTGGATACGGACTACGACTTCGTGCTCATCGACTGCCCGCCCTCGCTGTCCATGCTCACCTTGAACGGCCTGTGCTCGGCCCATGGCGTAGTCGTGCCCATGCAGTGCGAGTACTTCGCGCTCGAAGGCCTGACCGACCTGGTCAACACCATCAAGCAGGTGCATGCCAACCTGAATGCCGACCTGCAGATCATCGGCCTGCTGCGCGTGATGTTCGACCCGCGCATCACCTTGCAGCAACAGGTGAGCGAGCAGCTCAAGGACCACTTCGGCGACAAGGTGTTCAACACCGTGATCCCGCGCAACGTGCGCCTGGCCGAGGCCCCGAGCTACGGTCTGCCCGGTGTGGTGTTCGACCCGCTGGCCAAAGGCAGCCAGGCCTTCATCGAGTTTGCGCAGGAGATGGTCGAGCGTGTGCAAAGCATGAAGGCGCTGGGCAAGAAGCCCGCCGTTGTCTGATCGAACATCTATCTGTTTGCTATCAAATTCATAGTATGAATGTGACCCCCGATACCGTCCTCGTGCTGCCCGGCTGGCAGAGCTCCGGTCCCGACCACTGGCAAAGCCGCTGGGAGGCGCTGCATGGCTTTGCGCGCGCGGAGCAGCACGACTGGATGCGCCCGCTGCGCGGTGACTGGACGGCGCGGCTCGAAGAAACCATCGTCGATGCCCCCGGCCCCGTGGTGCTGGTGGCGCACAGCCTGGGCTGCATCCTCACCGCCTGGTGGGCTGCGCACTCGTCCCACACGCACCGCGTGAAGGGTGCGCTGCTGGTGGCGCCGGGCGACGTGGAGCGCGAGGATATCGCCGGCTACCTGCCGGGTTGGTCGCCCATTGCGCGCCAGCCCCTGCCGTTCCCTGCCGTGCTGGTGGGCAGCCGCAACGACCCGTATTGCAGTTTCGAGCGTGCCCAGGGCATGGCCCAGGCCTGGGGTGCGCGCTTCGTGGACTTTGGCGAGCGCGGCCACATCAATGCCGAGTCGGGCCTTGGTGACTGGCCCGAGGGCCAGGCCCTGCTGGCCGGGCTGCGGTCGTCCGCCATGCCGCTCTCCACGTCCTGATCCACCATGTCCAAAACCAATCTCCTGGAGACGGCCGGGTCGCTTCCCAAGGCCTGGTCGTCCCGCGTCATCGGCCGGGCCGCCAACGCCAATGTCAAGGTGTTGCGCATGGACTCGGGCGCCTACCCCGACGAGTCGCACGACTTCGACGAGGCCCTGCTGGTGCTCGACGGCTGCATGCGCCTGGATCTGCAAGGCCAGGTCACCGAGGTGCACGCCGGCGAGGTCTTCATCGTGCCCGCTGGCGTGCCCCATGCGGTGGCACCGGGCAGCCATGGCACGCTGGTGATCATTGACCAGTGATTTGCGGCGCCGTGCCGAACCTGATATCCAGAACACAAAAAAGAAAGCTCACCTAGCATGGTCACCAAAAAACCCAAGGGCCTCGGACGCGGCCTCGAAGCCCTGCTGGGCCCCAAGGTCAGCGAAGCCTCCGAGCAGGCCCAGGCGGCCGATGCCGGCCTGCCCAACACGCTGATGCTGGCCGAGATGGTGCCTGGCATGTACCAGCCGCGCACGCGCATGGACGAGGGTGCGCTGTACGAGCTGGCCGAGAGCATCAAGGTGCAGGGCATCATGCAGCCCATCCTGGTGCGGCGCCTGGCCGATGGCGAGAACGCCGGCAAGTACGAAATCATCGCCGGCGAGCGGCGCTTCCGGGCCGCGCGGCTGGCCGGGCTGGACCGCGTGCCGGTGCTGGTGCGCGACGTGCCCAACGAGGCTGCGGCCGCGATGGCGCTGATCGAGAACATCCAGCGCGAAGACCTGAACCCGCTCGAAGAAGCCCATGGCCTGCAGCGCCTGGTCAAGGAGTTCGGCCTCACGCACGAGCTGGCGGCCCAGGCCGTGGGCCGCTCGCGCAGCGCCGCGAGCAACCTGCTGCGCCTGTTGAATCTGGCCGAGCCGGTGCAGACCATGCTCATGGCCGGCGACATCGACATGGGCCATGCGCGTGCGCTGCTGTCGCTCGACCGTGCGGCGCAGATCACGGCCGGCAACCAGATCGCGGCCAAGAAGCTCTCGGTGCGCGAGGCCGAGGCCCTGGTTAAGAAGATCGGTGCCGAGTTCAGCCTCATGCCGCAAAAGCCCAAGAAGGAAAAATCGCGCGACTTGCGGCGCGTGGAAGAGGAGCTGTCCGACCTGCTCATGGCCGAGGTCGAGGTGCGCGTGAAAAAGCGCGTGAAGCGGGCAGGGCGCGTGGAGGACATGGGTGAGCTGGCGATCCAGTTCGGCTCCATCGAAGAACTCAACGGCCTGATCGAGCGCCTGCGCGGCTAACAAAACTCTTCTGGCGTCGTTGCTGCGTCTGGTCGTACACCCGTACCGCCTGCGACGCAGCGCCTGGCCAGAACCGCTTCGCTGAGCTTTGTTGTCCGCTCTGGGCGGTGCTTGTTCCGGGCGCACGGAGCCCTCTGGCACGGGGCCACGTGACAAAGTGCACACAATCGTGCCGCGAGGGCGTGCACAGGCGTGTTGCGGTGCGCCATGCCGGCCTACACTGCGCTCCATTCCATCCCGGGGCATGTGCACCGGGGGAATTCTGGAGAGCCCCATGTCCCGCGCACACCGCCAGCCGTTCCCTGCCGTCCTGGCCACAGGATGGTGCCTGCCGGGCGTGGCCATTTGCGCAATTTGCGCGCAGACTGTGCGCCTGGTCGTCTCCGGCACCGCCCATTCCCAGCAAGGCCTTTTCGGCCTGTAATGCATATGCCACTGCGCCTGCTGCCCTGGCCCCTTCCCGCGCTGCTGGCGTGGGCGGGAGCATGGCTGCTGTACCTCAGCCTGCAGCGGGCTGTGCCCCCCATGGCGGCGCTGGTGGCCGCCTGCCTGCTGGGCACGGCCGCGAGCCTGCTGGGTGCCAGCTGGTGGCGCCGCGCGCTGATTGCGCTGGGCTTTCCGCTGTCGCTGGCGCTCACCGGCATGGCCAGCCTGCCGGCCTGGGCCTGGCTGGTGCCGCTGGCCCTGCTGCTGGCGGTCTACCCGCTCAACGCCTGGCGCGATGCGCCCATCTTCCCCACGCCGCGCCATGCGCTGCAGGCGCTGGCGGTACAGGTTTCGCTGGCGCCGGGCGCCCGGGTGCTCGATGCCGGCTGCGGCCTGGGCGATGGCCTCATCGCGCTGCGCCACGCCTATCCCGATGCACGCATGGAGGGCCTGGAATGGAGCTGGCCACTGCGCCTGGCCTGCGCGCTGCGCTGCCCCTGGGCCAAGGTGCGCCGGGGCGACATGTGGCAGGCCGACTGGAGCGGCTACCAGATGGTCTACCTGTTCCAGCGCCCCGAGAGCATGGCGCGCGCCGCCGCCAAGGCCCAGGCCGAGATGGCGCCCGGCTCCTGGCTGGTGAGCCTGGAGTTCGCCGTGCCCGGCCTGCTGCCCCGTGCCCAGCTGCGTGCACCGGGCGGTCGGGTGGTGTGGATCTACCGCCTGCCCTTGCTGACTGAAAAGGGGGCCTGAAATGCACCGCTACAACTGTTTTCCCCAGCCCTTGCCGGTTACAGAAAAGATACATCCTTTTGCTACATTGCGCCCTGGCTTCAGAGCACACAAGAACCAAGAAATTCACAGCCACAAGGGGCTTGCAGCCGCAACCGCGAGGACCAGCGCCAGGAGGGAGCGCGAGGTCCTGCACAGCTTTCCTTGTCCGGTCGACAACCTCCATCGCAATCAGCATGCCGCGTTCGGCACCCCCATGGGTGTCTGCCGCCGCGTTGCTGTGGCAGGGGCGCGTCGCCGGGGTTTTCTGGTGAACACCCGAATCATTTGCAAGGAGTATTCATGACCATTCGACCCCAATTGCGTCCCCGCCTTCTGTGGGTGCTGGCGCTCAGCGCCGCCCTCACGGGCTGCGCGACGATGCAGAGCCATGACAAGCTCGCCAGCGACGTGCAGGGCGCCGGCCGCAGCGGTGGCATTCCCGCCGCCATCGCGCAGCTCGAATCCACGGCCAAGACCGAGGACGAGAAGACCGCGCTGCTCTTCAACATGGAGCGTGGCGAACTGCTGCGCATGGACCGCCGCTACGCGGACAGCACGAATGCCTTCCTGCTGGCCGACGTGAAAGTCAAGGAGTGGGAAGACACGGCGAAGAGCAATCCGCAAAAGCTCATGGGCACCGTGGGCGCAGCGCTGATCAGCGAGCGCCTGAAGGCCTATGAAGGCCAGGACTACGAGAAGGTCTGGCTGACCACGCGACTGGCCCTGAACCGCGTGGCCGTGGGCGACGTGGAGAACGCCCGCGTGGACATCAAGCGCACCCATGAGCGCGAAGCCATCATTGCCGAGTTCCGCTCCAAGGAAACCGTGGCGGCCGAGCAGGAAGCCAAGGCCAAGGGCGCCACCTCGGGCGGCAAGGAGCTCAACGGCTACCCCGTCGAGACCTTCAACGACCCTGAAGTGCTGGCCCTGAAGAACGGCTACCAGAACGCCCTGAGCCACTACCTGGCCGGCTTCCTGTACGAGATGCTCAATGAGCCGGGCCTGGCTGCGCCAGGCTACCGCAAGGCCATCGAGCTCAAGCCCGAGACCGGCGTGCTCGAAGAAGGCCTGCGCGGCCTGGACAGCCGCACCAGCTTCACCTGGAAGCGCCGCCAGCGCATGACCGACGTGCTGTTCGTGGTCGAGGCCGGCGACGCCCCTGCGCGCAAGCCCCGCGCCTTCACCCTGCCGGTGCCCGTGGGCAGCCGCTGGACCACGGTGAGCGTTTCCTACCCTGTGATCGAGCCCTCGCGCGACGCGCCGCTGACCAACCTGTCGGCCGCCGGCACGGACTTCAAGCTCGAAAAGGTGGTTGACGTGAACGTGATGGCACGCCGCGCCCTGAAGGACGAAATGCCCGGCATGGTGCTGCGCGGCTTCACGCGCGCCGTCGCCAAGGGCGTGCTGCAGGACCAGCTGCAAAAGAAGGGCGGCCTGCTGGGCGGCATCGTGGGTGCCGTGGCAGCCTCGGCCACCGAACAGGCCGACGACCGCATGTGGCGCATGCTGCCCGGCCGTGTCTACGTGGCCCGTGGCTACCTGCCACCCGGAGAGCACACCATCACCATCAACGGCCGCGCACTGCCGCAGCCCGTGAAGGTCGACGGCCAGTACGCCCTGGTGCCCCTGCGCCTGTACGAGAACAGCGTGCTCATGGGCGACGTGGCATCGGTCGGCCAGCTGGCCGCAACGGCCTCTACTGCCGCCGTGGCACCAGCGGTCGACGTGCCTTCCTCGTCCACCAAGACGATCTCCACGACGACGACCACCAAGACAACCACCACCAACCGCACGCGGCCTGCGGCCAAGCCCGCGGCAGCGCCCGTGACCCCGGCCAAGAACTGAACCGAAGACCGTTTTCCAAGGAGCCTTACCCATGACTATCCGCACCCACCTGACCGCCATCGGCGTCGCCGTGATGGCACTGACCGGCGCTGCGGCCCACGCCCAGCTGCACGACCCTGCGACCCCCATCGCCGTGGCCTCCAAGGTGGCGTTGCGCGGCGAAGCCAACAGCATCGCCGTGCGCGAGATGCGCATCGTGCGCACCAACGAGATCCTGGTGGTGCAGGCCGACATGGCCAACATGGGCCGCACCGACCGCACCGTGTTCTACCGCTTCAAGTGGCTGGACCAGGTGGGCAACCAGGTGGGTGACGGAGAGTCGTGGAAGCAGATGAGTGTGCTGGGCCTGGGCCAGCAGACCGTCAAGAGCGTAGCCCCCACCAGCGCCGCAGTCGACCTGCGCCTGGAAATGAACGTAGAACCGCGCTGAACACCGCAGCGCCGACCGGAGAAAACACCATGCAACGCAACAGCAGCATCCAGCGCACCGCGCTCATCCTGGCCTTCGCGGCCAGCACCCTGGCCCTCTCGGCCTGCCAGAACCTGTCCTCGCCCACCGTGCGCTTTGACCGCCAGGTCAACTACGGCGACGCCAAGGCCGTGGAACTGGTGACCAACGAGTTCGGCTCCACCGACCTGCAGATGATCGCCGAGAAGATGACCGGCGGCCTGCTCGAAACGGGCATCTTCCAGGGCCGCCCCACGGTGACCATCTCCACCGTGAAGAACAAGACCAGCGAGTACATCGACACCACCAACGTCATGAACTCGATCCAGACCGCGCTGGTTAAGTCCGGCAAGGTGCGCTTCGTGCGCTCCATCAACGAGATGCAGCAGGGCGTGGACGAGCTGCAGCGCCAGAACCAGAGCGGCCTGTACAAGCAGGGCACCACCGCCAAGGTCGGCCAGATGACGGCCGCCAAGTACAGCATGGAAGGCGAGCTGACCAGCATCGTCAAGCAGAGCAACTCCACCAAGGACGTGTACTACAAGTTCACGCTCAAGCTGTTCGACGTGCAGGAAGGCACCGTGGAATGGCAGGACGAAAAAGAAATCCGCAAGACCAGCAAGCGCTGATCGACCACGGCACTGAAAGGACTTCACCATGCAACGCAGAACCACCCTCGCGGCCGCACTGTCCGTGCTCGCCCTGACCTTCGGCGCGAGCGCCCAGGCCCAGAACGCGGCCCCCAAGATCGCCGTGACCGACCTGGCCTATGCCCAGCAGGTCTCGGAGTACTTCGTGGCCGGCGCCTACCAGCGCAGTGCCCAGATGAGCGCCGGCGGCAGCGCCAGCCACGGCATGTACGGCGGCTCGGGCAGCCACTCCATGCAGGCCTCCGAGCAGGCCAGCGGCACCTTCGTGGCCGGCCGCTACAGCTACATCGAGCAGCGCGAGCTCGGCGGCTACACCAACGACATCAAGGGTGCGCTGCTGCAGGGCACCTACTTCCGCCTGGTGCAGGGCAAGGGCTTTGATGCCGGCAAGCCGCAGAACAGCAAGGCCGAGCAGGTGCTCAACCAGGTGCAGACCGGCAAGATGGCCGCGCCCCAGGCGCAGAACCAGGTGGCCAACGTGGTCGCCCGCATCAAGAAGGGCGAGTTCGCCGGTGCCGACTACGTGCTCTTCGGCGTGGTCTCTAGCATCAACTTCACCGACGCGCTCTCGCCCCTGCAGGGCACGAGCAGCGCCACGCGCCAGTACGGCCTGCAGCTCTTGGCCGACTTCTCGCTGATCAACACCCGCACCTACGAGATCAAGGCCGCCTTCTCCGCACAGGGCGAAGGCAACGACACCAAGATCCTGTCCAACCGCGGCGACATCGCCCCGCCCAACCGGGCCAAGGTGATCAGCGAGACCTCGCGCAGCCTGGCGCAGAGCGTGTACGAACAGCTGGCCGGCCAGCTGGGCTACACCGATGCCCACCTGGCGCGCGGCGTGCGCCCACCACCACCGCCCGTGGTCTACCAGGGCGGCGGCCAGCCCATGCCCGTGCCCCAGCAGCCCGACCAGGTGCTTATCCTCAAGTGAGCTCGGCAGGTCCCTTGCAGCCATGACGGACGGCATGCGTCCTACCCTGAAGGCCAGCCTCGCGCTGGCCTTTTTCGTGGCCGGCTGCGCGACGGCGACGGCGCCGGGGCCGCAGGCAGCGGATTCCACGGCCTTCGCCCCCTACCCGTTGCCCGGGGCGGGAGAAGCCCGCGTGCAGGCCCTGCAGCGGCCCGCGCGCACCGCGCCGTTGCGCTACCGTTTGATCGTGGTGCCGGGCTCGGGCTGCGCCGGCATGGGGCCACTGGCCGACCGCTATTTCGCGGGCCTGCTGCATGCCGAGGTGCTGGTGCTGCACAAGCCCGGCGTGGCGCCTGGTGCGCGCACGGCGGCGGGTGCCTGCGCCGCCGATTTCGTGCAGGCCGACCGCCTCTCGGCGTGGCGCGAGCATGCCCTTGCCGCGCTGCGCGCCGATGCCCGGGAGCGCCAGGCAAAGGGCCTGCTCTCTTTGCCGCATTTGCTGGTCGGCATCTCCGAGGGTGCCGAACTGCTGCCCACCCTCGCGCCCGAGGTGCCTGATCTGGCGGGGCTGGTGCTGCTGTCGTCGAGCGGGCTCGACCCGCGCGAAGCGGGTGCCCTGCAGGCGCAGCGTCTGGGTGTCTCGGCTGACTGGGAGGCCTTGGGCCGCCTGCAGGCCGGCAGCCTGCCCGACAGCACGATGGCGCAGGGCCGCAGCCTGGGTTACTGGCGCGACCTGTGGCACTGGCCGCTGGCCCAGCCCCTGCGCGAGGGGCCATGGCCGGTGCTGCAGGTCTGGGGTGGTGCCGATGCGTTGGTGCCGCCGGCTGCTTTTGAGCAAGGTGCCCGGCTGGCTGTGGGCCGTACGGCGCCCTGGTGCGCGCGGGAAATTCCGGGTGCCGACCATGGGCTGCAGAGCCCAGGGCGTGATGGCGTGCAGCGGCTGTGGGCCTGGCTCGAGCAATGGGCGCGCGACCCGCAGCAGGGCCTGTGCGCGCCCCTGTCGCGCTGACGGAATCTCAGGGAACGGTGTAGATCAGCTGGAACTTGCCGTTGTTCAGCATGTCGGCGAGGCTGATGCCGTAGCCCAGGAAGAACTGGGTGCCGCGCAGGCCGCTCACGTTGACCAACTCCAGGATGGGCACGGTCTGGGCAGCGGCCAGCGTGCCCTGCCATGCCGGTGCGGGCGTCGAGGCGCCGTTGAAGAGCGTCCAGCCCTGCGGCGACAGCACCGCCAGGCCCACGCCCGGCACGGCGGCCACCACATAGACCACGCCGCCCTGGCCCACGTCGCCCGATGCGGGCTGCACCCGCCCGGTCAGCCGCAGCGACTGCACCGTGCCTTCGGTCGTGCCTGAAAAGCTGGCTGGTGTGGTGGGCCCAGTGCCCGCTGCGGGCGGTACGCGCCCGCTGTCGGCGCTGAAGCCCGCGCGCGCGGCGATGGGCGACAGGTCCACCGCCTCGAAGGCCGTGTGCGGCACGGTCTGCACCTGGGAGATGGTCGCGTCCTGCCACAGCCGGCTCGGGTCGCCCGTGATGTACATGTCCGAGCCGCCGTCGGCGATGTACATGCCATAGCGCTTGAGCGCGTTGAGGATGGCCTTGGCCTGCGCCGTGTAGCTGTCCGGCACCACATAGTCGGCACGCAGGCGGAACAGCTGGCCCATCGGCGGCTTGGCGGCCGAGGCATCGCCGTTGCGCGTAAGGTGGCGCGCCGGCCAGGTGTAGCTTGTGCGGATCTTGCTGCTCTGGATGGTGAAGCGCAGCGCGTGCTGGATCTCGCCGGTGCTGGCCTCCTCGGCGCGCAGCAGCAGCGGGAAGATCGGGAAGCCCGCCGCATCCGACGAGGTCCAGCCCGCGGGGCGCAGCGCGTTCGAGCGCAGGTCGAAGGCCGCGCTGCTGTAGATGTCCCAGCCGCCGTCGGGCCGGGCATAGCTCAGGTAGCTCTCCCACAGCGTGCAGGTGTCGGTGTCCACGCTGAGGATGTGGTGGTCGTTGTAGATCGCCTTGTTGCTGCTGATGCCGCCTTCCACCTTGGGCTGCAGCGGGAAGGGCAGGCGCGCGGGGCTGGTCAGGCCCGTGCAGGGCCGAGCCAGGCTGCCGTCTGCGCGCGCGCAGTCGCTTTCATCGGGAGCGCCGTCGCGGTCGATGTAGACCGCAGGCCAGGTGATCTGGCTGCCGCGCACCACGTTGTACGGAATGCCCCAGTACTCGCTGCTGGCCATGTCTTCGCTCTGGCCCAGGTCCAGGTGCAGGCGGCGCGCACTCGGGCTGATGGTCTGCAGGAAGGCCGCCGACTGCGGGTGCACCGGCAACTGGTCGATGCGGGTGTTGAACACATGGTCGGCCGGCAGCACGGGGCAGGGCCCCACGGTGGGCGCGGCCACGGCAGCGCTGGCCAACAGCGCCAGCGAAGCCAGCAGGGCGAAGTGGGGGCGGGGCATGGCGTGTCTCCAGGGATTTCGCCTGCATGCTGCCACGCCTTGTTACATCGTGGCGAAGCCAGTTGTAACGGCTCGCAACCCGACCAGTGGGGCTATCTCGGCCGGTACATCTTGAACAGTTGTTCGGGGCCTACGGTGAAATAGTCGGCCGGGCCCCCGGCGCGCAGGATGTGGCCCGCCGCAGCGGTGTCGTAGATACCGTCCTTGAGCAATGCCTTGTCGATGTGGATGGCCACCACCTCGCCCAGCACCAGCCAGGTCGGCACCTGCACGCCGTCCGCCCCCTGCAGCTGCAGGATTTGCGTGCGCCGGCATTCGAAGGCCACCGGGCTTTCGGCCACGCGCGGTGGCGCGACTTGGGTGCTGGCCTGCGGGGTGAGCCCGGCCAGAGCGAACTCGTCGACCTCGGGCGGCACGGCCGCGCAGCTCTGGTTCATGGCCTCGGCCAGGCTGCGCGTGGCCAGGTTCCAGACAAACTCGCCCGTCTCCTCGACATTGCGCACCGTGTCCTTGTAGCCGATGCTCGCAAAGCCCACGATGGGCGGCACGTAGTTGAAGGCGTTGAAGAAGCTGTAGGGCGCCAGGTTCAGCGCACCAGCGGCGCTCTGCGTCGAAATCCAGCCGATAGGGCGCGGCCCGACGATGGCGTTGAACGGGTCGTGCGGCAGGCCATGGCCGTTGCGCGGCTCGTAGCTGTGGATGGAAGAGGGGGCGGGTGTGGCCATGGGGCAGGGCAGAGTGGGAGGGGCGGAACCGCCACCATACGTGAAGCGCGTCGAGTGTGCACGGCCGGGGTTGATGGCGGGCAGGGAACACAGTCGGCAGATCGTTGGGGCTATACGGCAGCATGAGAGAAATTTGCATTTTCGATAGCGGCCGGGCCACCTGTTGACTCGCGTTCGTCCCTTCGCGCCGCGCTGGACTGTAATCACCAGGAGCTGCCGAACTACTTCGCCCGCACCTTGCGCGTGCCCATACTGCAGCGCTCGGGCCAAGCCATGGTCCAGCCTCGGGCTCTGCTGTGCTGGGCGACTATTTCAATGTTCCCAGGGGCATCAACCGTGTCACCTGGAGCCAGGCACTCCCGCAGAGTCGCGCAGCCGCAGCGTGGGCGCGAGCCGCACGGTCTGGCGGCGCGCGCCGGGGTCGGCAATGCGCCGGGCCAACAGGCGGACAGCCCGGGTGCCGAGTTCCTCCACCGGCTGCGCCATGACCGTCAGGCGCGGAGAAAAGACGTCAGCCCAGTCGAAGTCGTCAAAGCCAACCAGCGAAATGTCGTCGGGAACGCTCAGCCCCGCAGAGCGCAAGGCCTGCATGGCGCCAATCGTCATCAGGTTGTTGCCGGTCATCAGGGCGGTGGGGCGCTGGTCCAGTGACAGCAGGTGGTGGACGGCCGCGCAGGCCGGCCCAGACCGCGACTCGCCGCTCTGGACCAGGGCGGGGTCGAAAGCAATGCCTGCCGCCGCCAGCGCGCGGCAGTAGCCTTCGAGCCGTTCCGTCGTCGTGGACAGACCCGGTGCACCCGACACCAATGCAATGCGCCTGTGGCCCAGCCCGATGAGGTGCTCCACCAGGGTCTGGGCCGCATCGCGGCTCTCCACGCCAATCTGATCGAACGTGGTCCCCACGAACCGGTCGACCAGGACGGTGGGCACACCCTTGTCGCGCAGGTAGTCGAGTGCGCGGTGCTGCGGCTCGGCGCAGGGCGCAATCACGATGCCGTCGACACGCCTCTCATGCAAGGCCTGCACCACCTTCAACTCGTAGTCCGCATCCTCGTGGGTGTCGGCCAGCAGCATCATCAGGCCTCTTTTTGCGCACTCTGCCTCGATGGCACGCACCACGGCTGCGAAGTAGTGGTTGGACAGTACCGAAATGGCGACCCCCACCGTCCTGGTCGGGGCTCCGGCCAGGGCACGCGCCAGGTGGTTTGGCGAGTAGCCGACCCGGTCGATGGCGTCCAGCACGGCCCGCTCGGTATCGGGGTGCACCTTGCGCGTCTTGTTGATGACGTGCGAGACCGTTGAAGTCGATACCCCTGCGGCCGCCGCGACGGTTTCCATCGTGATCATCATTTCTCCGTTGAGCTCCAACTTCCATGGCCCGTGCTGCCACGCTGTGCTGTGGTGGACAGGCCAGAGGCTTCTTCATCGTATCGCACCCATTCCGGTATTTCTGCACTGAATTGCCGCTGTCCTGCTCCATGCACAGGGGCAGCAGAAGGCCGTGACAAACAGATACCGGAAGCCTGCGGATGCTATGGATTTCCCTAGGTAGCAAGCGCTTGCGCAAGCGCTTGCGCATTACGATAATCGCACACAGCAGGTGTACAGGCAAGGGCCTGCGCATCGCTGAATTGGCACCCGACCACATCCTGGAGACATCCGATGAACTTGAAGCACGCCACCCTGATCGCAACCCTGCTGGCCTCCTCTGGCACGGCGATGGCCGATACGCCGGTCATCGGACTGATCACCAAGACCGAGACCAATCCCTTCTTCGTGAAGATGAAGGAGGGTGCCGCCGAGGTCGCCAAGGCCAAGGGGGCCAAACTGCTGAGCGGCGCCGGCAAGGCCGATGGCGACAACGCCGGCCAGATCACCGCGATGGAGAACATGATTGGCGCAGGCGCCAAGACCATACTCATCACGCCCAACGACTCCAAGGCCATCCTCCCCGCGATCAAGAAGGCGCGCGACAAGGGGGTGATGGTGATCGCGCTGGACAGCCCGACCGACCCTGCCGATGGCACCGACGCGCTCTTCGCCACCGACAACTACAAGGCCGGCGTGCTGATTGGCCAGTACGCCAAGGCCGCCCTCGCCGCCGGTGCGCAGGGCAAGCCGGTGAAGATCGCAACGCTCGATCTTCTGCCTGGCCATCCGGTCGGTGCGCAGCGGCACAACGGGTTCCTGCAGGGCTTCGGCTTGGCCAGCTACGAGGCAAAGAACAACGAACTGGCCAAGCCCGCAGAGGTGGTGTGCATGGCCGACAGCTTCGGTGACCGCAGCAAGGCCCAGACAGCGATGGAGAACTGCCTGCAGAAGAACCCCGACATCAACCTGGTCTACACCATCAACGAGCCGGCAGCCGCAGGCGCATTCAATGCGCTGCAAAAGGCCGGCAAGGAAAAGGGCGTGATGATCGTCTCCGTGGACGGCGGATGCGACGGCGTCCGGGATGTGGCGGCTGGCAAGATCGCAGCCACCTCGCAGCAGTACCCCCTGAAAATGGCGGCCATGGGGGTGGAGGCCGGCATCGAGTACGCCAAGAGCGGCAAGAAAGTCAGCGGCTACACCGACACCGGCGTGACCTTGATCGCCGGCAAAGCCGTTGCGGGCGTCGACAGCAAGGACGTGAAGACCGGCGCCGACCTCTGCTGGGGCAAGAAGTAGCCATTTGCGCACCAGGCGGCTGCGCGGGGCCGGGTCCCGCCGCGGCGCCTGGCATGCTTGGGCAACACCGCGCCTGTCGGCGCTGCTGCAGCGTTCGGGTTGATGGGAGGCGCCGTGTGCCTGCCTTCAGCCCCCCATCCAGAGGATCATCACGTTGAAAGACAAACTGCCCCCCCTCGGCCAGCTCGGGCCCTTCATCGCGTTGCTGATTGCCTGCACCATCTTCGGCGCCACCACCGACCGCTTTCTCAGTGCCGACAACTTTTCGCTGATCCTGCAGCAGGTCATGGTCGTCGGCGTCATCGCCATAGGCCAGACGCTGATCATCCTGACCGCCGGCATCGACCTGTCGTGCGGCATGATCATGGCGCTGGGCAGCATCGTGATGACCAAGGTGGCCGCCGACTTCGGGCTGCCGCCGTTTCTGGCGGTGCTGGCTGGCATCGCCGTGACGACCTTGTTCGCTCTGATCAACGGCTTGCTCGTCACGCGCCTGAAGCTGCCGCCGTTCATCGTCACGCTGGGCGTTTTCAACATCGCCTTTGCGATCACGCAGCTGTATTCGGGGGCGCAGACGGTCACCGAGGTGCCTGGGGCCATGACCTGGCTGGGCAGTACCTTCGCCATCGGCGGCACCAACATGGCGTACGGCACTGTGTTGATGGTGCTGCTGTACCTGGGCGTATGGTTCTGGCTGCGCGAGACGGCGTCGGGCCGGCATGTCTACGCGGTGGGCAACAACCCGGAGGCGACGCGGCTGGTCGGCATTCCGCCAGAGCGCATCATCCTGGGCGTTTATGCCCTGTCCGGGGTGTTCTATGGCATCGCCTCGCTGCTGGCCGTGGCCCGCACCGGCGTGGGCGATCCGAACGCCGGACAGACCGAGGCGCTGGACGCCATCACGGCCGTCGTGCTGGGCGGCACCAGCCTGTTCGGCGGCCGCGGGGTGGTGCTCGGTTCGCTGATCGGGGCCGTGGTGGTGGGGGTGCTGCGCAACGGCCTGACGCTGATGGGCGTGTCGTCGGTGTACCAGATGCTGATCACCGGCATCCTCGTGATCCTGGCCGTCACGGTCGATCAACTGTCGCGCAAAGGAGGCCGCTGATGGCTGCGCAATCCCCCGTCGTCATGCGCGCCACGGGCCTGGTCAAGCGCTACGGCCAGGTCACGGCCCTGGACGGCGCCGACTTCGAGCTGCGTGCCGGCGAAATCCTCGCCTTGATCGGCGACAACGGTGCCGGCAAGTCCTCCCTGATCAAGTGCCTGTCGGGCGCGACCATTCCCGATGCCGGCGTGATCGAGCTCGACGGCAAGCCGGTGCAGTTCAAGGGTCCGGTCGATGCGCGCCGCGAAGGCATCGAAACCGTATACCAGGACCTGGCCGTTGCCCCCGCGATGACGATTGCCGAAAACCTCTTCCTGGGCCGCGAACTGCGCCGTGCAGGCTTCCTGGGCAATGTGCTGCGCATGCTCGACAAGAAGCGGATGCTGGAAGAAAGCATTGCGCGCATGAACGACCTGAAGGTCGGTATCCGCTCGATGACGCAGGCGGTCGAAACCCTGTCCGGCGGGCAGCGGCAATGCGTGGCCGTGGCGCGCGCGGCAGCCTTTGCCGAGCATGTGGTGATCCTCGACGAGCCGACCGCAGCGCTGGGCGTCAAGGAAGGCAACATGGTGCTGGAGCTGATCCGCCGCGTGCGCGACAGGGGCCTGGCGGTGGTGCTGATCTCGCACAACATGCCCCATGTTTTCGAGATCGCCGACCGCATCCACGTCGCGCGCCTGGGCAAGCGCGGTGCCGTGCTCGACCCGAAGGCGGTGACCATGAGCGACACGGTCTCGGTCATGACCGGTGCATTGCCTGCGGAAAAGATCCCGGCCGAATGGCGGGCCTGAAGAATCCATGAACGCATGACGATCCGCACACTTCCCTCCGTCCCGCCCTGCCACCTGGCGCGTGCGCATCAACTCCTCCAGGACGGCCAACGCAAGCTGCTCGGGCTGGTCGGGCCACCAGGCGCCGGAAAATCCCTGCTGGCCATGGCCTTGCAGCAGGCTTTCGCCGATGTCTCGCAGGTGGTTCCCATGGATGGATACCACCTGGCCAATGTGGAGCTTCAACGGCTGGGCCGTGCGGATCGCAAAGGGGCTCCCGACACCTTCGACAGCGCAGGCTATGCCGCCATGCTGCGGCGCCTGCGGGCGCAGCAGCCCGGCGAAGTCGTCTATGCACCGGAGTTCCGGCGCGAGATCGAAGAGCCCATCGCAGGCGCCATCGCCGTGGCGCCGCAGACCCGGCTGGTCATTACCGAAGGCAACTACCTGCTGCTCGACAGCGGCCATTGGGCAGGCGTTGCCGGGCTGCTGGACGAAGTCTGGTACGTCGATGTCGACGACGGCCTGCGCACCCGCCGCCTGACCCAGCGCCATGAAGAGTATGGCCGCAGCCGCGAGGATGCGCTGGCATGGGTCAGCCGCACCGATGAGCCCAACGCGCGCCTGATCGAGGCCACCAGGCCCCGCGCCCACAGGCTGTTTCGCTGGGATGACTGACGCCTGGGCCCGGCGTCGCCCTCAAGCCTGCATGGTGAAGGGCAGGGCCATCGTGTGTGCCTGCGCCCCCAGCCAGGCGCAGAACACATCGAGCCGCGGGTGCGCGGCCCCCGTGCGCCGCAGCGCCAGGTAGTCGTAGCCCGATACGGCGAAACCCAGCGGCGCCACCAGCCGGCCAGCCTGCACGTCGTCCATCACCAGGTGCCAGGGCGCCACGGCGATGCCCAGGCCGCGCACGGCCGCCTCCAGCGTGAAATAGTAGTGCTCGTACACCGGGCCCTGGGCGGTGGCCGCTGCGGGCAGCGCCGTGCCCGCCGATGCGGCCCACATTGCCCAGGCGTTGCGCCGCGAGCGTGTGTGCAGCAGGGGCTGGCCGTCCAGATCGGCAGGCGTGCGCGGCATGCCGGTGCGCGCGGCCAGCGCCGGGGCCAGCACCGGCCCCAGGCGCTCGGCGAACAGGGGCAGGGTGGTGGCGCTATCGCGGGGCATGCCCGCGTCCTCGGCGGTGATGAGCAGGTCGCAGCCCTCGCGCGCCGCATCGGTGCCCGTGTCGGTGGTGCGCAGCCGCACCTCGATGCCCGGGTGCTGCGCGTGGAAGTCGAACAGCCGCGGGATCAGCCACTTGACGGTGAAGGTGCTGAAGCAGGCCACGTCGAGCGGGCCGTGGTGGGCGTCGCCCAGGGCGCGCACCGTGTCCTCGATCTGCTGGAAGGCGTGGGTCAGCACCGGCTGCAGCGTGCGCGCCGCGGCCGTCAGCGTGGGCCGGGCCTTGGTCCCGTCGAACAGAGCCAGGCCCAGGTGGTCTTCGAGCTGGCGCACCTGGCGGCTGATGGCGCCGGGCGATACCGACAGCTCCTCGGCTGCAGCCGTCATGCGGCCCAGGCGGGCGGCGGCTTCGAAGGCGCGCAGGGCAGCGAGCGGGGGCAGGCGGTGTTTCATGGCTATGTGATTTGGATGCACATAGGACCGGAGCATAAATCGCTTTTCGGCCGAGGCGGCAGTCGCAACAATTTCGGTTCATCCGACGCAGGCACCCTAGCGCGCGCCGGGCTCATTGTTGATTTTCAGGAACATACCGGCATGCCTTTCATCCACACCCATCTGCCCCAAGCCACCCCAGCCACCGAGCGCGAGGCCATCGTCCAGGCCATCCACCAGGCGCTGGTCGAGGGCATCGGCATGCCCGAGGACGAGCTGTTCAACATGGTCACCGGCTATGCGCCGGGGCAGTTCGCCTTCAGCCGCAGCTTTAATGGCGTGACGCGGTCGGACGCGGTGGTCGTTGTCGAGATCACCCTGCGGCGCGGGCGCAGCGATGCGATGAAGCGCGCCCTGTATGCTGCGATCGCGCACAACCTGCAGGCCATGGCGCACGTGGCCCCGGCCGACGTGTTCATCTTCATGCACGAGAACGATTATTCGGACTGGTCCGTGGGACACGGGCGCTTTGCCATGGCGCTGGTGCAGCAGGTCGGAGCGCCGGGCTGAACACACGGGAATTTTTTTGAACACGACAAACTACCGCTGGCTGGTCATCGCGTCCGTGGTGTTCCCCATACTGGCCGAGCTCACTGAGCGGCTCCTGCTGCCTGAGCTGGTGCCCCAGGGCTTGAGGGACGCTTTCCAGAACTACCTGGAGGAAGACCAGGAGCCGACCATCACGTTGGCGCTGATCTCGGGGGCGCTGACGGCCCTGGTCGCCATGCTGGCCAGTATCTATGGCCTGCTGCGGTTTCGCCCCTGGGCGCCCGGCTTTGCGTTGTGGTCGGGCCTGGCGATGTGTGTCCTCTTGGTGTTCGGTGGGCCCGTGGTGCTGTCGGGCCTCGCCCACGGATCCTTTGCGCTGGGAAGTGCCCTGTGGGGCGCTGTGATCGCCGTGCCGTACTGCGTCCCGGAAATCCGGGCGGCTTTTTGGCCTGGGGGGCTGGCTGCAAAACGATAGGCGGCGAAGTCGCCGCGCAGCGGTGCGCAGGCAGGGATGCTGAACCTACTTCTTGCTCAGCTCCCGGAGTTCCTTCTCCAGAGCGTCCACGTTGGCCTGCAGCTCACGCGAGCGCAGCTCGCAGGCGGCGGCTGCGGCCTGCATTTCGGAGGTGATGGCCTGCTCGGAGATGGCCACGGCGGTGTTGGTGCGGGCCTGGGTACGGCGGGCGGCCCGGTCGCGTTGCTCCGCCGTGCAGCGCTGCTGGTGGGTCTGCAGCGCGCCGCGCGCTTCGCGGATCAGGCGCTGCTCCAGGTCGGTCTTCCTGCGCCAGGTCTCGCCAAAGGCGCCTTCCTTGCGGGGAGCCGGTGCCGTGGCAGCAGCCGGCGCGGCAGGGGCGGATGCGGCACCTGCTGCGGGGGCCGCTACCGATGCACCCGAGGCCGGGCTGGCCGCAGGGGCTGCGGCGCCGGCAGCGGGCGCGGCGGTACCTATGCCGCTGCTCGACAGCCGCACCTCGACCTTCTCGCCCTTGCCACTGCCCGCACAAGGCGCGTCCTGGAAGGCCACCTTGCCATCGGGCCCCGTGCATTTGTTGATGGCCCAGACCGGGGCCGCCAGCGCCAGACAGGCGGTGGCAATGAACAGCTGTCGAACCATGCTTCCCTCTCCCCCGAAACCTTGTGTTGCAGGTTGCCAGTATCGCCGCACCGGGCTTGCTCCATCGCTACTGCTGTTTGAGCGGTTGCTGAAAGTAACCTGGCGGTTGCCACGAACGCGTGGCGCACGGTGGCTGGCAACTTAAGCGGAAGGCGCATAGGCATCGTTCCTGCCGATGAACCAGCTGGGCGGCTGCCCCATGGCTGCCTTGAACATGGCAGAGAACGCGCTTTCGCTGGCATAGCCGCTGGAGGCGGCCACCTGGCCCACCGATTCACCGCGCGCCAGGCGGGGCAGGGCATGGGCCAGCACCGCCTGCTTGCGCCATTGCGCAAAGCCCATGCCGAACTGCGCGTGGAACAACCGGGCCAGGGTGCGTTCGCTGGCGCCGCTGTCGGTGGCCCAATCGTGCAGCGTGGCGTGGCGGCCGGGCGCCTCCAGCACGGCGGTGCACAGGGCGCGCAGGCGCTTGTCGCTGTCGGGCCCGGGCAGGGGCACGCCCAGGGCCAGGCTTTCAGCGTCGCCGATTTCGCCCAGCACCAGCGCGGTCAGGGCTGCCTCGCGCGCGGGGCCGGGCGGCGTTCCGCCCACCGGGTCCAGCGCCGACACCAGTTCGCGCAGCAGCGGCGTCACGGCCATCACACGGCAGACCGCACCATCGGCGGGCACCACGCTGGGGTCGATGTACAGGGTGCGGAACGCAGCCGCCTCCAGCACGGCGATGGCGTGCAGCGCGCCAGGGGCGATCCACACCGCGCGCGAGGGCGGCACGATGTAGGCAGTCGGTGCGACCGGGGCCACCACGCTCACCTGGATCACGCCGCTGGCGCAGTAGGCCAGTTGCCCCCAGGCGTGGCGGTGCGGCTCGAAATGCGTATCGGCCGGCATGTTGCGCGCACGCACCCGCACCGGGTGTGCAGGGTTGGGGGCGAAAGGGTCCATGTCCCCGAGCGGGGCAACCTGGCTGGTGCGTGCCATCGGGGGCTCCGTGCTTTGTTTTGTATGCGCTGTTGGCGCAAATTCGCCGAAAGCTGTCTTTCCGTCGCATTCCAGAAATCCAGGCGCAATACTACGATGCCGCCATGACCTCTGCCAACCCCACCAGCCCCGTTGCTGCCGTCCCCTTGCGTGCCGACGCCGGGGTGATCGGCCTCGTGGGCATCGCCCACCTCATCAGCCACTACAGCCAGCTCTTGCTGGCGCCGCTGTTCCCGTGGCTCAAGGACGCCTTCCAGGTCGGCTACACCGAACTCGGCTTCCTCATGACCATCTTCTTCGTGGTCTCGTGCGCCGTGCAAGCGGGCTCGGGCTTCGTGGTCGACCGCTTCGGTCCGCGCCCCATCCTGTTCGGCGGCCTGGCGCTGCTGGGCCTGGCCGCGTTCGGCTTTGCGGCCAGCACCAGCTACGGCATGCTGGCTGCGTTCTCGGTGCTCGCGGGCATCGGCAACGGCGTATTCCACCCCGTGGACTACACGCTGCTCAACCGGCGCGTGAGCGCGCCACGCCTGGGCCATGCCTACAGCGTGCACGGCATCACCGGTAGCCTGGGCTGGGCGCTGGCGCCGGCCATGCTGGTGCCGCTGGCGATCGCGTTCTCGTGGCGCGTGGCGCTGGTCTGTGCCGGCGTGCTGGCGTTTGCCGTGCTGCTGGTGCTGCTGTTCAACCGCCGCCACCTCGAACTGCCGGCCCTGCCACCAGCTGCCAAGGTCGGCGCCACCGGCGTGCCAGCGCAAGGCAACTTCGCCTTCCTGCGCATCCCCGCCGTGTGGATGTGCTTTGCGTTCTTCTTCTTCTACGCCGTCTCGCTCAACGTGGTGCAGGCCTTCGCGCCCGAGGCCGCGCGACAACTGCACGCGGTGCCGGTGGCGCTGGCGGCCATGTGCCTCACGGTCTACATGGTGGCCAGCGCGGGTGGCATGGTGCTCGGCGGCTTTCTCGCCGCCGAGCCGAGCCGCTGCGAGCGCATCGTGGGCGTGGGCTTCGGCCTGGCGGCCTGCGTGGCGGTGGCCCTGGCGCTGGCGCATCCGCCCGGCGCCCTGGTGCCCGTGATGTTCGGCGTGATGGGCTTCTGTGCCGGCATCGCCGGCCCCTCGCGCGACCTGCTGGTCAAGCGCTCCACGCCCGAGGGCTCCACGGGCCGTGTCTACGGCATCGTGTACTCGGGGCTGGACATCGGCCAGGCGCTGTCGCCGCTGCTGTTCGGCGTGCTGCTGGACCAGGGCCGTTTCACCGCCGTGCTGCTGGGCCTGGCCGTGGTGCAGGGCGTGCTGATCGCCAGCGCTTTCAATGTGCGCCGCGTGCGGCGCACCCTGGCGCCGGTGGCCGCCTGAAGCAGCATGTGGCGGGCGCTGCCCGCCACATCAAACCACGGTGCAATGCCGCGCGATGCAGGTGTCCAGCGTGTCCTCGCCCGTGCTCTGCCACCAGTCCAGCGCCGAGAAGATCTCCACCTCGGCATAGCCCGCGAAGCCTGCGGCTTCCACCCATTGGCGGATCTTCTTCAGTTCGATCACCCCATCGCCCATCATGCCCCGGTCGCTGAGCAGGTCGCGCGTGGGCAGGCGCCAGTCGCAAACGTGGAAGGCCAGCAGGCGCTCCCGGCCGGCGCGCGCGATCTGTTGCGCGAGCTTGGGGTCCCACCACACGTGGTACACATCCAGGGCCACGCCCAGCGCACCGGTCTTCTGTGCATCGAGCGCATCGCAGATGTCCAGCGCGTGCTCCAGCGTGTTGATGCAGGCGCGGTCGGCCGCCTGCATGGGGTGCAGCGGCTCGATGGCCAGGGGCATGCCCACCTGGCGCGCGTAGTCGAGCGATGCGGCAATGCCGTCGAACACCTCGCCGCGTGCGCGGGCGAGGTCGGTGTAGTGCGGCGTGCCGTCCAGCGCGCCGGGCAGGGCGCCCACCACCAGCACCAGGCAGGCGGCATCGAGCGTCTTGGCTTCGTCGATGGCGCGGCGGTTGTCATCGAGCGCGGCGCGCAGGCCAGCGGCATCGGCCGCCGGGTAGAAGCCGCCACGGCAGTAGCCCGACAGCGCCATGCCATGGGCACGCAGCTGGCGCGCAGTGGCCTCCAGGCCCGCCGCAGCCACCTGGTCGCGCCAGGGGCTGATGGCGCGGATGCCGCGCTCGGTGCATTGGTCGATGATGCGCGCCAAGGGCACTTCGGCCCCCTGCTGCTTGCGCACGGTGGCGGTGTTGATCGACAGCCAGCGGTGGTCTTGCGAGAAATCACGCATGGCGGTCAGGCGCTCACGCCGTGCAATGCCAGCAGGTGGCCCATGCGCTGCACGGCCAGTTCGGGCTGCTCCAGCAGGTCGGCCTGGTCGGCCAGGCGGAACAATTGCGCAAAATGCACCAGCGAGCGCGTGCTCTGCTGCCCACCCACCATGGTGAAGTGGCTCTGGTGCCCGTTGAGCCAGGCCATGAAGACCACGCCCGTCTTGTAAAAGCGCGTGGGTGCCGCGAAGATGTGGCGCGACAGCGGCACCGTGGGCCCCAGGATGGCATGGAAGCGCGCCGTGTCGCCCGCGGCCAGGGCCGCCAGTGCGGCACTCGCGGCCGGGGCGATGGCGTCGAAGATACCCAGCAGCGCATCGCTCTGGCCCTGGCGCGGCGCGGCGCCCGCGCCGTCGCCCGCGATGAGCTCGGCGTAGTTGAAGTCGTCGCCCGTGTACATGCGCACGCCCTGGCCGTCGGTGCCGCCCGTGGCGGGCAGGCGGCGGCGCATGGCGATCTCCTTGTCCTTGTCGAGCAGCGAGATCTTGATGCCGTCGACCTTGTCCGGGTGCGCGGCGATCATGGCCAGGGCCGTGTCCATGGCTGCATCCACATCGCGCGAACCCCAGTAGCCCGCGAGCGCCGGGTCAAACATGTCGCCCAGCCAGTGCAGCACCACGGGCTGGCGCGCCTGCGACAGGATACGGTCGTACACGCGCTCGTAGTCGGCCGGGCCCTCGGCCACGCGGGCCAGCGCGCGGCTGGCCATCACGATGAGCTTGCCGCCGAGCTTTTCGATGGCCTCCATCTGCTCCTCGTAGCCGCGGATCACATCGTCCACCGACTTCACTTCGTCCAGCACCAGGTGGTCCGTTCCGCAGCCCGAGGCCACGAGCGCGTCGGGCCCGAAGTCGCGCGCCGCGTCGAGCGAGCGGCGGATCAGCTCCAGCGAGGTGGGCCAGTCCAGCCCCATGCCGCGCTGCGCGGTGTCCATGGCCTCGGCCACGCCCAGGCCCAGCGACCACAGGCGCTGGCGGTAGGCGATGGTCGCGTCCCAGTCCACGGCGCACTGCAGCCACGGGTCGATGGCCGCCAGCGGGTTCGCCACCACATGGGCGGCTGAATAGGCAATGCGGTTGAACACCGCGCCCTGCTGCGGTACCACCGGTGTGCGGCCTTGCAGGGTGTAGGGGCTGATGCGGCCGTCGGCCGTGGGCAAGGAGAGGCGGAGGGCCATGATGTGCTCGGAAAAAGTGGATGAATGAGGACGGCAACTGGGGGCTCAGGCCTGGAGCGGCGCTACGTCCACCCAGCGGCGTTCCTTCCAGCTTTCCAATGCAGCCTCCACCAGCTGCACGCCCTTGGCGCCTTCGGGCAGGGTCCAGCGGTAGGGCGCGTCTTCCACCACGTGGCGGATGAAGTGCTCCCACTGGATCTTGAAGCCGTTGTCGTAGACCTGCGAGTCCGGGATCTCCTGCCACTGGTCGAAGAAGTTCATGGTCTGCTTCTCGTCGGGGTTCCACACCGGGCGCGGCGTGGCCACGCGGCTCTGTGCGCGGCAGCTCGACAGGCCGGCCACGGCCGAGCCGTCGGTGCCGTCCACGTGGAAGGTGACCAGGTCGTCGCGGCGCACGCGCGTGGCCCAGCTCATGTTGAGCTGCGCGATCACCGGCTCGCCGTTGTGGCCCGTGAGCTCGCAGGTGGCGTAGGCCGCGTCGTCGGCGGTGGCCTGGTACGGTTGACCGGCTTCGTCCCAGCGCTGCGGGATGTGCGTGGCGCCGATGCACGAGACCGACTTCACCTCGCCGAACAGGTTGTCCAGCACATAGCGCCAGTGGCACATCATGTCCAGGATCATGCCTCCGCCGTCTTCGCTGCGGTAGTTCCAGCTCGGGCGCTGGATGGGCTGCAGGTCGCCTTCGAAGACCCAGTAGCCGAACTCCAGGCGCACGCTCAGCATGCGGCCGAAGAAGCCGGCGCGGCGCAGCATGTCGAGCTTGCGCAGGCCGGGCAGGAACAGCTTGTCCTGCACCGCGCCGTGCTTGAGGCCTGAGCCCGAGGCCAGGCGCGCGATCTCCACCGCCTCGTTGAGGTTGGTGGCGATGGGCTTCTCGCAGTACACATGCTTGCCCGCGCGGATCGCCTTGGCCAGCAGGGTGGGGCGCATCTGCGTGGTGCCGGCGTCGAAGAACACCGTGTCCTCAGGGTTGGCCAGCGCGGCATCGAGGTCGGTGCCCCAGCGCGCGATGCCATGGGCCTTGGCCAGCGCCTCCATCTTTTCGGCGCTGCGGCCGATGAGGATGGGGTCGGGCATCACGCGGTTGCCGTTGGAAAGCACGACGCCGCCCTGCGCGCGGATGGCGCAGATGGAGCGGATCAAATGCTGGTTCATGCCCATGCGGCCGGTAACGCCGTGCATGATGAGTCCAAGTCGTTGGGTTGCCATGGTGGTCGGTCCGTTTTCAGTTCAAAGGTTGCAATAGGTGGGCAAAGGCGCGGCCAGACCACCCCCTTGGCAGGGGCTGGCTGTGCGGTGCGCAGGGGATTACTGGGTGGGCTGGAGGCCGGCGGCCTTGACCAGGGTGGCGTTGCTCTTGATCTCGTCCTTGATGTAGGCGTCGAACTGCTCGGGCTTGAGCGTCCAGGCATCGGCACCGAGCTTGAGGAAGCGCTCCTTCACCTCGGGCGTGGCCAAGGCCTTGACCACCTCGTCGTGCAGGCGATTGACGATGTCGCGCGGCGTCTTGGCCGGCGCCATCATCCCGATCCAGAAGTTGAACTCCGAGCCGGGCACGCCGGCCTCGGCCGTGGTGGGCACGTCGGGAAGGGCGGCCGCGCGCTTGGGCGAGCCCACGGCCAGCGCCAGCAACTGGCCGTCCTTGATCTGGCCGATGACGGGCGCGATGGGCGAGAAGTAGTAGTCCACGCGGCCCGACAGTACCTCGGTGACGGCCTCGGCAGAGCCCTTGAAGGGGATGTTGGTGGCGTCGATCTTCGCGGCCAGCTTGAACTTCTCGGCGTTCAGGTGCGTGGCGCTGCCCTGGCCGGCCGAGGCGAAGTTGACCGTGCCGGGCTTGGCCTTGGCCGAAGCCACCAGGTCCTGCAGCGTCTTGATGCCCTTGGTGGGCGAGATCACCAGCGCATTGGGCAGCGACGAGATCGGCGTCACGCCCGCGAAGTCGCCTGTGGTGTCGAACGGCAGCTTGGCAAAGGTCGAGGGGCTCACGGTGTGCGAGGAGGAGTGGATCATCACCGTGTACCCGTCGGGCGCCGCCGTGGCCACTGCCTGCTGGCCGATGGTGCCGCTGGCGCCACCGCGGTTGTCCACCACCAGCGACTGGCCCATGCTCTGGCCCATCTTGTCGGCGATGGCGCGCGCAATGATGTCGGTGGTGCTGCCCGCCGCGAAGGGCACGATCACGCGGATGGGCTTGGTGGGGTAGCCGCCCTGCGCGAAAGCGCTGAAAGACAGCGACGTGAGCGTGGCTGCCGCCAGGGCAGTGGCGGCAGCGCGGCGGGTGGTGCAGATGAAGGGCATGGATTTGTCTCCGTTGGCAGGCTTGGACTTGCTCTTTAATTCACTGAATGGTGAATAGAGCAGATTTTTAGGCATTGCTGCGCCTGCGTCAACGCAGACGCATTCAACAGAGCTAGGGGTTTACCCGTGGACTGGGTGAGAAGAGGACTGCGGGCAGCGGTGCGCCGCACTCCAGGGAGCGCGCTGCGGCTGCAGGTCAGCGAGGCGGCTTCTTGCGCAGCCTGGCCAGTGCGTACCCGGTGAAGCCCTGGTGCACGAAGCCGCCGAGCGCCATGAGCGCAATCCACGCGGCCGCATAGTGCGGAAGGCAGAGCAGCAGGCCGAGGGCAAGCAACAGGCTGGCGGCAAAGAGCAGGTCGCGCCAGGCAAACAGGCGCGCGCAGCCTTCGATCCCTTCGGGCGGGCGCACGATCCACTGGCGCGTGAGTTCGACACGCTTCCCGGTGCCCATCTGGTAGGCGCGCCAGAGGAGAAAGGCCGCCATGGCTGCAGGGACCGCGAAGTAGAACAGGAGCGTTGCGATGTACATGGAGTGGTGTTTCCCCTCAGTCCTTCAGCACATAGCCCAGGATGACATCGCACATGTGCGTCAGCCGCTCGTTGCGGGCCTTGGGCGCCATCAGGTCGCGCCCGAAGATGGCCGAGAGCGTGTGGTTGTTCGACAGGTAGAAGTACGACAGCCCGGCGATCGAGACGTACAGCTGCAGCGGGTCCACCCCGCCGCGAAAGCTGCCCTCGCGCCGGCCACGCTCCAGCACCTCGCCCAGCGTGGCGATCAGCGGCGAGTTCATCTCGCGCGCGCGCTGCGACTCCTGCAGGTGGCGTGCCTTGTGCAGGTTGGCGCTGTTGAGCAGGGTCAGGAACTGCGGGTTCTCCAGGTAGTACACCCAGGTGAACTCCACCAGCCGGCGGATGGCGGTGGCGGGCTCCAGCTCCAGCAGGTTGAGCTTGCGCTCCTCCTCGCGGATGTGCAGGTAGGCCTGCTCCAGCACGGCCTGGAAGAGCTTTTCCTTGTCCTCGAAGTAGTAGTAGATCAACCGCTTGTTCAGGCCGGCGCGCTCGGCGATGCGGTCCATGCGGGCGCCGCCCAGGCCGTGCTCGGCGAATTCGTCGCGTGCCGCGCTGAAGATCGCGCTCTGTGAGCGGTCGGCGTCGCGCTGGCGCTCCTTGGCAGGAGTCGGCTCTGTGTCTTTGGTCATGCCCGAATAGTTCACTATATGGTTAACAAAATCCAGTCCTTCTGGAAATCCAGAAGCGATTTTGTGGTGGCGATGCACGGCGCGGCAGGGGTCCACACGGGCACCCGGCACTATAGCCAGAGCGCCAACAGGTTCCCGGCTGGCGCATCTGCATACGCACAGCATATGGAGCTGCCCTGCACAGGCTATTTGACGGCACGCAGGGCCCTTTCTACGATGTGCCAAGGCCCTTGCCGCCCGCTGCTTTCGCAGAACCACACAACATACCCGGAGACGAATCGCCCATGCACTCCCTTCCTGCACCCCTCGTGCGCGCGATGCGCCTGCCCCTGGCGGGCCTGGCCGCCGGCCTGCTGGCCGCCTGCGCCCCAATGAAGACGCCGCCGACCGCCAGTGTGGGCGATTTGCCTGCCAGCAAGGAGGCGGCCCCGGTCGCCACCGCCTGCCCCAAGGACATCGCGGCCATCGCACGCTGCCTGTCGGGCCAGGATTCGGCGGGGGCCTACTACCTCATTGCCATGCCGAACCAGTGGAACCGGGTGCTGGTGATGCACTCGCATGGCGGCCCCACGCTGGGCGCGCCCAAGGCCGAGCGCGCGGTGGAGGACCTGGAGCGCTGGTCCATCATGGTCCGCGCCGGCTATGCCTGGGCGGGCAGCACCTTCCGCCAGGGCGGTGTGGCCGTGCGCGCCGCGGCCGAGGACACCGAGCGGCTGCGCCAGATCTTCGTGGCCCAGGTGGCCCAGCCGCGCCGCACCATCCTGCACGGCCAGTCCTGGGGCGCCGGCGTGGCCGCCATGGGGGCCGACATGTTCGGCAACGGGGCCGGCAAGCCCTACGATGCCGTGCTGCTCACCAGCGGCCTGCTGGCCGGGGGCAGCCGCTCGTACGACTTCCGCACCGACCTGCGCGTGGTCTACCAGCACCTTTGCAACAACCACCCGCTGCCCAGCGAGGCGCAGTACCCGCTGAACATCGGCCTGCCGGCCGATGCGAAGATGAGCGCCGCCGAGCTCACGGCCCGCGCCAACGAGTGCCTGGGCCTGAACAAGCCGGCCGCCGAGCGCACGCCCGAGCAACAGCGCAAGGTCAAGACCATCGTCGACGTGCTCCGCATCCCTGCCAGCTCGATCCAGAGCCACCTGAACTGGGGCACCTTCCACTACCGTGACGTGGTGCACCTGCGCACGGGCGACGCCAGCCCCTTCGGCAACACGGGCGCCCGGTACACGGGCTCCGCCGACGATGCGGCGCTCAACGCTGCCGTGCTGCGCTACAAGGCCGATCCGCAGGCCCTGGCGCGCTTCGCGCAGGACACCGACCCCACGGGCCGCATTGCCGTGCCGGTGCTCACCGTCAAGGGCGTGGACGACCCTACCGCCTTCGTCGAGCTCGATGCCTACTTCAAGGGCACCATGGAGCGCGCCGGCAGCGGCGCGCGCCTGGTGCAGACCTTCACCCAGCACAACACCCACAGCTACCTGAGCGACCCGACCTACCCCACGCTGATGACCGCGCTGCTGCGCTGGGTGGACGAGGGCGTGAAGCCCACGCCCGACAGCATTGCCCAGCAGTGCCCGGCCTACGAGGCCCAATTCGGCAAGGGCTGCGCCTTCCTGCCCGCCTACGTGCCCAAGCCCCTGAACAGCCGCGTGGTGGACCGCGACCGGCCGTAGCCCGCACCCGCCAGCTTGCTTGCTGGCAGGGCAACAGGCAAAGAAAAAGGGCCCCGATCGGGGCCCTGGGCTATGGGAGTGTGGGGCTCCGCAGCGAAAGAATCAGGCAAAGGCCTTGAGTGCCTTGTTCAGCGTCTCGCTGGGGCGCATCACGGCGTCCAGCTTGGCGACGTCGGGCAGGAAGTAGCCACCGATGTCGGCGGGCTGGCCCTGCACGGCGGCCAGCTCGGCCACGATGGTGTCTTCCTTGGCGGTCAGTTCCTGGGCCAGCGGCGCGAAGTGCGCTGCCAGTTCCTTGTCGTCCGTCTGCGCGGCCAATTCCTGGGCCCAGTACAGGGCCAGGTAGAACTGGCTGCCGCGGTTGTCCAGCTGGCCGGTCTTGGGCGAGGGGTTCTTGTTGTTGTCCAGCAGCTTGCCCGTGGCGGCGTCCAGCGTCTTGGCCAGGATCTTGGCCTTGGCGTTGCCGGTCTTGATGCCGAGGTCTTCGAACGACACGGCCAGGGCCAGGAACTCGCCCAGCGAATCCCAGCGCAGGTGGTTTTCTTCCACCAACTGCTGCACGTGCTTGGGCGCGGAGCCGCCGGCACCCGTTTCGTACATGCCGCCGCCGGCCATCAGGGGCACGACGGACAGCATCTTGGCCGAGGTGCCCAGTTCCATGATGGGGAACAGGTCGGTCAGGTAGTCGCGCAGGATGTTGCCGGTGGCGCTGATGGTGTCCTGGCCGCGGATCACGCGTTCCAGTGTGTAGCGCATGGCACGCACCTGGCTCATGATCTGGATGTCGAGGCCGGTGGTGTTGTGCTCGTGCAGGTACATCTTGACCTTGGTGATCAGCTGCGCCTCGTGCGGGCGGTACGAGTCGAGCCAGAACACCACGGGCATGCCGGAGTTGCGGGCGCGCGTGACGGCCAGCTTGACCCAGTCGCGGATCGCGGCGTCCTTGACCTGGCACATGCGCCAGATGTCGCCGGCTTCCACGTTCTGGGACAGCAGCACTTCGCCGGTCGCCAGGTCGGTGATGTTGGCCACGCCGTCTTCGGCGATCTCGAACGTCTTGTCGTGCGAGCCGTACTCTTCGGCCTGCTGGGCCATCAGGCCCACGTTGGGCACCGTGCCCATGGTCTTGGGGTCGAACGCGCCGTGCCATTTGCAGAAGTTGATGATCTCCTGGTAGATGCGGGCGAAGGTCGACTCGGGCATCACGGCCTTCACGTCCTTGAGGCGGCCGTTGGCGTCCCACATCTTGCCGCTGTTGCGGATCATCGCGGGCATGGACGCGTCCACGATGATGTCGTTGGGCGAGTGGAAGTTGGTAATGCCCTTGGCCGAGTCGACCATGGCCAGCTCGGGGCGGTTCTCGTGGCAGGCGTGCAGGTCGCGCTTGATCTCGTCGCGCTGGCTTTGGGGCAGCGTCTCGATCTTGGCGTACAGGTCGACCATGCCGTTGTTCACGTTCACGCCCAGCTCGTCGAACGTCTTGGCGTGCTTGGCGAACGCGTCCTTGTAGAAGATGCGCACGCAGTGGCCGAACACGATGGGGTGAGACACCTTCATCATCGTGGCTTTCACGTGCAGCGAGAACATCACGCCGGTCTTGCGCGCGTCTTCGATTTCCTTCTCGTAGAACTCCAGCAGCGCCTTCTTGCTCATGAACATGCTGTCGATCACCTCGCGGTCGAGCAGCGCGACCTTGGGCTTGAGGACAATAGCCTTGCCGCTCTTGGTGATCAGTTCCATCTTCACTTCACGGGCGCGGTCCAGCGTCATGGACTTTTCGCCATGGTAGAAGTCGCCGTGGTGCATGTGCGAGACGTGGCTGCGCGATGCCTGGCTCCATTCACCCATCGAATGGGGGTTCTTGCGCGCGTAGTTCTTCACGGCGGCGGGCGCGCGGCGATCGGAGTTGCCTTCGCGCAGCACGGGGTTCACAGCAGAGCCGATGCACTTGCCGTAGCGCGCCTTGATCTCTTTTTCCTTGTCGTCCTTGGGCTGGTCGGGGTAGTCGGGTAGTGCGTAGCCCTTGCCCTGCAGTTCGGCGATGGCCGCCTTGAGCTGCGACACCGAGGCGCTGATGTTGGGCAGCTTGATGATGTTGGCGTCGGGCTGCAGCGTCTTCTTGCCCAGCTCGGCCAGGGTGTTCGGAGCGCGTTGCTCTTCCTTCAGGAACTCGGGGAACTCGCCCAGCACGCGGGCGGCCACGGAGATGTCCGACTCCGCCACGTTGATGCCGGCAGGTGCGGCGAACGTGCGGATGATGGGCAGGAAGGAAGCCGTGGCCAGGCGAGGTGCCTCGTCGGTCAGGGTGTAGATGATGGTCGGTTGCTGTGTCGTCATGGCTTGTCTCACGAAACGGGTGTGTAAATGCCCTTTGCCGGGGTATGGCAGGGGCCAAACGCGAATGCTCTCGCATTCTCGTCTTTTGCTGCTTTCCCGGACCCCCATTTTTGCAATTGAATTCCACTATGCAAAATTTACCGTTGGGTCGGGGGATTTTTTTATCGGTTTGCTCTTGTGCGAGGGGCGGGGAGTCCAGATGGCGCGGCCCCAAATCAGCTCAAAATCCTCATCGGCAGAAGGGCCAAGCGGCAGGCCGCGTGGCAATATGGCCGGCGGTTCAGGGCTCCGGCTGGTGGCCCTATGCTTGACCGCAGCCACCAGGAGGCCCGCATGGATGAGGAACAGAACAAGCGCAACGTCATGGCCTTCTATGACCTGATGTTCAACCAGTGCCAGCCCGCGCAGGCCATCGAACGGTACGCAGGCAGCGTCTACATCCAGCACAACCCGCACGTGGCCGATGGCAAGCAGGCCTTCATCGACTACTTCGAGCGCATGGCGCGGGAGTTCCCCGGCAAGCACGTGGAGTTCAAGCGCGCCCTGGCCGAGGGGGACCACGTGGTGCTGCATTGCCTGCAGACCTGGCCGGGCGACAAGGACTATGCGGGCATCGACATCTTCCGGCTCGACGCGGATGGAAAGATCGTGGAGCACTGGGACGTGCTGCAGGTGGTCCCCGAGCGGTCGGCGCACGGGAACGGAATGTTCTGAGGCAGCGCGCGCCGTGCGCTCACAGGCGCCGGACCTGCGCCCCTGCCACCACGAAACGCAGCGTGCCCGGTGGCAATTGGTCCACCGCGGATCCCGTGAACGCTCCGAACGCCGGCAGCACGACCAGCCCCGGCGTCCATGCAAAGCAGGGCAGGCGCACGCTGTCACGCGCCAGTCCGTACAGGGTCGCCGTGGGGTGCAGGTGCCCCGCCAGCACCGTGGCCCCCGCTACCGAATGCGGGTGGTGGCAGGCCAGCACCTCGACCCCCTCCATCGGTTGCCAGGGCTCATCGACCAGGGTGATACCCAGGGCTTCTGGCGGGTCGCCCGCATGCACGTCGTGGTTGCCACGCACCAGCGTCATGCGCACTGCAGCTTGGCCTTCGCGCCAGGGCTGCAGCTGCTGCCACAGGGCATCTGCCGCACCGCTGCGCGCGTGCAGAAAGTCTCCGAGGAAGACCAGGTGCTCCGCGCCCGTCACGGCCAGCACTTCGTCGAGCCGGGCCAGGTTGTCGGCCGTGGTGCCGTGTGGCACGGGCTGGCCCGCGCGGCGGAAGGTGGCGGCCTTGCCGAAATGCACGTCGGCCACGAAGGCGGCGCGCGCGGCAGGCCACCACACGGCGCGCTGGGGCAGCAGCCACAGGGTGGTGTCGCCGGGCAGGGTGATGGCCTTGGCGCCTGGGGGAGGGGCGGCGGGTGAATGGGCGAAAGAAGGGTCTGCGTTCAAGGGAAGTTCGGTCGTCGTCGTGCTCAGAATCCGTGGCGCCTTCGGGGTCGGCGGGGGCTGTCTCCCGCATCGCCTCGGCGCGCGCGCCGGGGTGGCGCGGTGGCGCCGTCGGGCACATCCCAGGCCATGTCGGCCGGGTCCACGGGATTGTCGGCGAGGTGGGTGCCGGTGGTGTCGTCGGCGGCCTTCTCCAGCGCCTGCACCATGCGCGCCAGGCGGTCGGCCAGGGTCTCGGTGCTCAGGCGCTCGCGAAAGCGCTCCACCATCAAGGGCAGGGCGAACGGGGTGGGGCGCTCCAGCGCATGGATGGACAGGGTCTGCGCCTGCATGCCGCGCAGGGTGCGGGCCAGGCGCTCCATGTCCAGCTCGTTGGCCAGCAGCTCGGCACGGGCCTGGGCCAGCAGCAGGTTGTCGGGGTCGTACTGGGCGAACACGTCGTAGTACAGCGACGACGATGCCTGCAACTGGCGGCTGCTGCGCTGCTCGCCGGGGTGGCTCTGGAAGATGAGGCCGGCGATGCGCGCGATCTCGCGAAAGCGCCGGCGCGCCATCTCGGTGGCGTTGAGGCTGGCCAGCACCTCCTCTTCGAGCCCGCCGCCGAGGGCGGTGGGCGTGCCCTCGCCCAGGATGCGGGGCAGCAGCGTGGCCCAGGCTATGGGCTTGGCCGACAGCAGCTCCAACCCATAGTCGTTGACGGCGATGGAGAAGGTGTTGGCCACCTGCTGCGACGCGCGCCAGGCCAGCAGACCGGCCAGGCCCAGGTGCACCAGGCGGCCCGCCAGCGGGTACAGGTACAGGTGCCAGCCCTCGCGGGTGTGCAGGGTCTCGGCCACCAGGCGGCCGGGGGTGGGCAGGGCCGACCAGGCACCCTGCACGGCCAGCAGGGGCCGGGCGCACTGCATCTCGGGCGATGCATACACGCCACGCTCGGCCTGTTCCAGCATCTCCAGCATGGCGTCGGCCAGAGTGTTCGACAACGGCATGCGCCCGCCGTTCCAGCGCGGCAGCGCGGCGCTGCCCTTGGGGGCGATGCGCACGTAGGCCGTCATCTGCTGGGTGCGCACCAGCTCCAGCAGGCGCCCGGCGAACATGAACACATCGCCCTTGCGCAGCCGGGCGATGAAGCTCTCTTCAACCGAGCCCAGGCGTCCGCCGCTCACGAACTGCACCTGCATGCTGGCGTCGCTGACGATGGTGCCGATGTTGCTGCGATGGCGGCGCGCCAGCCGCGCATCGGGCACGCGCCACACGCCTTCCTCATCGGGCGCGGCGCGCTGGAAATCGGGGTAGATGGCCAGCGAGGCCCCGCCCTGGCGCACGAACTGCAGCGCCCACTGCCAGTCGTTGTCGGCCAGCGTGGCATAGGCCGGTGCGCGGCGCACCTCGGCCAGCAACTCGTCGGGCACGAAGCCGCCGCCCAGTGCCACGGTGACCAGGTGCTGCACCAGCACGTCGAGCGGCGCGCGCGGCGTGTGCCGGTCTTCGATGCGGCCCAGCGCCAGCGCGTGGCGCGCGGCGGCGGCCTCCACCAGCTCCAGGCTGTGCGTGGGCACCAGGGTGATGCTCGACGTGCGCCCCGGCGCGTGGCCGGATCGGCCCGCGCGCTGCACCAGCCGCCCCACGCCCTTGGCCGAGCCGATCTGCAGCACCTGCTCCACGGGCAGAAAGTCCACGCCCAGGTCCAGGCTCGACGTGCAGACCACGGCTTTGAGAAGGCCGGTCTTGAGCCCGTTCTCCACCCAGGCGCGCACTTCCTGGCCCAGCGATCCGTGGTGCAGCGCGATGGTGCCGGCCCAGTCGGGCCGCGCCTCCAGCAGCGCCTGGTACCAGCGCTCGGCCTGGGAGCGCGTGTTGGTGAACACCAGTGACGATGCGCACGCTTCGATGGACTCCACCACCTGCGGCAGCAGCGCCAGGCCCATGTAGCCTGCCCAGGCAAAGCGGTCCACCTTGGCCGGCAGCATCACGTCCACGCGTAGGGCCTTGTCGATGCGGCCCTGCACCAGCGCGGCGGGTGGCACTGCGGGTGCGCCCGGCACCGGGCGGGGCAACAGGGTGTCCAGCGCCTCCTGCAGGTTGCCCAGCGTGGCCGACATGCCCCAGACCTGCAGGGCGGGGTTCCAGCCCGACAGGCGCGCAAGCGCCAGCTGCGCCTGCACGCCGCGCTTGTTGCCCACCAGCTCGTGCCATTCGTCCACCACCACCAATTGCACGTGGCGCAGGCGCTCGTGCGCATCGGCGCGTGCCAGCAGCAGCGAGACGCTTTCGGGCGTGGTCACCAGCAGCGTGGGCAGGCGGCGGTCCTGCGCGGCGCGCTCGCCGCTGGCGGTGTCGCCGGTGCGCAGGCCACTGGTCCAGTCCGGCGCCAGGTCGGGCAGGGGCGCCACCAGCGTACGCAGCGTGTCGGCCGCCAGGGCGCGCATGGGGGTGATCCACAGCACCGTGAGCGGTGGCGCTGCCGCGCGGCGTGTGCGCAGGGCCGTGCGCGCACTGGCCTGTGCAGCCGGTGCCACGGGCGCGCCTGTCAGCGCCAGGTGCTGCAGCGCGCCCAGCCACACGGCATAGGTCTTGCCCGCGCCGGTGGTGGCATGCAGCAGCCCTGAGCGGCCTTCGCCCATGGCGCGCCATACCTCCTGCTGAAAGCCGAAGGGCTGCCAGCCGCGCGCGGCCATCCATCCTGCCGCCGCACTGGCGGCCACCGTGGGCAGCGGCTTGCGCGGGCGGCGGGCGGTGCTCATGCGGCGGCGTCCTGCCCCGGCAGAAGCGCCATCAGGGTCTGCAGGGTATCGGCCTCGGCCACGGTCTTGTCCTGGCGCCAGCGCAGCATGCGCGGAAAGCGCACCGCGATGCCGCTCTTGTGGCGCGGGCTCTTGCCGATGCCCTCGAAGCCCAGCTCGAAGACCATGCTCGCATCCACGCTGCGCACGGGCCCGAAGCTCTCGCGCGTGGTCTTGCGGATGATGGCGTCCACCTGGCCGATTTCCACGTCCGTCAGGCCCGAGTAGGCCTTGGCGAAAGGCACCAGCTGGCGCTCGGGGTCCTCGGGCGGCCCGTTCCACACGGCAAAGGTGTAGTCGCTGTACAGGCTGGCGCGGCGGCCATGGCCGCGCTGGGCGTAGATCAGCACGGCGTCCACGCTCATGGGGTCGATCTTCCACTTCCACCACACGCCCACGTCCTTGGTGCGGCCCACGCCGTAGTGCGCCTGGCGGTGCTTGAGCATGAAGCCCTCGGTGCCCATGCCACGCGCGGCCTCGCGCTGGCGCGCCAGGTCCTCCCAGTCGTTGCCCTGCAGCAGCGCGCTCAGCCGCAGGGTGTGCTGCGGTGCGGGTGCGATGGCCGCCGCCAGGTCGGCTTGCAGTGTGGCCTCCAGCAGCGCGCGGCGTGCCTGCTGGGGCTGCTGGCGCAGGTCCTGGCCCGCATGTTCGAGCAGGTCATAGGCCACCAGCACCACCGGCAGCTCGCGCAGCAGCTTGGGGCCCAGGGTCTTGCGGCCCAGGCGCTTCTGCAGGTCGGCAAAGGGGCGGGGCTGGGGCTCGCCGGGCAGCCACACGAGGATCTCGCCATCGACCACCGTGCCATCGGGCAGTGCCGCCATCGCGGCCTCGGCCAGTTCAGGGAAACGGTCGGTCACGAGCTCCTCGCCGCGCGACCAGACCCAGACTTCGCCCGCGCGGCGCACGATCTGCGCGCGGATGCCGTCCCACTTCCACTCCACCAGCCAATCGCCGAGCGCGCCCAGCAGTGTGGGCATCTCGGCCACGGGCTGGCTGAACGGGTGGGCCAGGAAGAAAGGGTAGGGCTGGCCCGCCATGCCTGAATCCACTGCGGCGCCCGCGTTGCCATCTGCGGCCTCCTCCACGGGTGCCACCAGCGCGTTGTAGTCGTCTGCCTTGGGCTGCCGGCCGATCTGCGTGTAGCCCATGAGCCGGTGGGCAATGCGCTTGGGGTCCAGCGCGCTCACGGTGGCCAGCGCCTGTGTGACCTGCAGGCGCGACACCCCCACGCGGAAGTTGCCGGTGATGAGCTTGAAGTACACGAAGCGCTGCTCCGGTGCCAGCATGTCCCACTGCGTGCGGAGCCGAGCATCGGCCTCCTCGGGCGGCAGGGAGCGCAGCGGCAGCAGCTTGGCCATCCACTCGGCCAGCGGCAGGTCCACCGGCTGCAGCGGCGGGGGCAGAAGCAGGGCGAGCGTCTCGGCCAGGTCGCCCACGGCCTGGTAGCTTTCTTCGAACAGCCATTCGGGCAGCCCGGCCGCTTCCTGCGCCAGGGCCTTCAGGCGCTTGGTGGGCACCATCTGGCGCGGCTTGCCCCCCGCCAGGAAGTAGGTGGCCCAGGCCGCATCGGCCGGTGGCGCCACGCGCAGGTAGGCCACCAGCGCCGCGAGCTTGGCCGACTGCGCGGTGGTGGCGTCCAGTGCCTGGAACAGCGTGGCAAAAGCCTTCATGGCGCTGCCTCGGGTGCCGGCGCATCGGCCTGTGCTGGCGGCGCTGCCCCGGCATCGTCCTCGTTGTCGTCGGCGCCGTATTCGGTCGCGAACACCTGGGCATCAAGCCCCTGCTCGCACAGCCAGCGCACCATCACCTCGGTGCTGCCGTGGGTCACGATGATGCGCTCGGCCCCCGTGGCGCCAATGGCCTTCTGCAGGCTGGGCCAGTCCGCATGGTCGCTCATCACGAAGCCCCGGTCCACGCCGCGGCGCCGGCGCGTGCCGCGCACCAGCATCCAGCCGCTGGCAAAGGCATCGGAATGCTCGCCAAAGCGCTTGAGCCAGGGCGTGCCCGCCGCCGAGGGCGGTGCCAGCACCAACGCGCGGCGCAGCTCGGCCTTGGTGACGCCCGGGTCCGTCACGCGCAGCGTGGGCGGTAGCGCCACGCCCGCCGCGCGGTACACGGCGTTGAGCGGGTCCACCGCACCGTGCACGACGATGGGGCCGATGCCGGCATCCACCCCATGCAGCAGGCGCTGCGCCTTGCCGAAGGCGTAGGCATACAGCACGCTGGCCTTGCCCGCCGCCGCATTCGCAGCCCACCAGGCATTGATGTCGGCGAACAGCACGGGCTGCGAGGGCCAGCGGTAGATCGGCAGGCCAAAGGTTGATTCGGTGATGAAGGTATGGCAGCGCACCGGCTCGAACGGCGGGCAGGTGCCATCGTCTTCGAGCTTGTAGTCGCCCGAGGCCACCCACACCTGGCCGCCATACTCGACCCGAACTTGGGCCGATCCCAGCACATGCCCCGCCGGGTGCAGCGACAGGCGCACGCCGTGGTGGTCGATGGTGTCGCCATAGGCCAGCGTTTGCAGGGCTATGTCCGCGCCCAGCCGGTTGCGCAGCGTGCCCTCGCTGTCCTGGTGCGCCAGGTAGTGCGCCGAGCCCATGCGCGCATGGTCCGAGTGCGCATGCGTGATCACAGCCCGCTCCACCGGCCGCCAGGGGTCGATGTAGAAATTGCCGGCCGGGCAGTACAGGCCTTCGGGGCGGTGGACGATGAGGTCGCTGGGCATGGGGCAGTTAGGAGTGCAGTCCATCCTAAGCGTGGAACGCAGCCCTGCGACGGCTCGTCCGGCAACTCGCAGCCGTGTCCTACAGCCGGCGCTACCGTCGGCTAGCCATGGAATGCAGCCTCCGCAATCTGCTGCACCCGTGCCATCGTGATGCCCTCCCGTTGCTCCACCGCCAGCGGGTGGTTTGTCGGTTCCAGCGTGATGAGGGGGCGCTGTCCCAGGGGCATGGTCTGCACGTTCGTCTTCAGGCTGAGCGTGCCAGGCGCATAGCCAGGCAGGGCACTTTGCAGCCAGCCGAAACACGCTGGCTCGGCCTCACGCCCTTCGCTCTCCCACAGCTCGCAGCTGCGCACGAAATTCGCCTCGCTCAGGGACACCCATGCGAGCCAGACGAAAGAATCGTCTCCGTCGACGACGGGCAGCAGGATCCGGCCGAGAATGAAAAAGTGCTGGCCGTCGATGACGCACTGGTCCGACGACAGCTCCACCCGTGCTTCACGCTCTGCTTCGGGTACCGAGAACCACAGCTCCGGGGCGGGGGCGCCCAGGCACATCGGTATGCTGTCGTGGGTCTGGCCGCAGGTTGCGCAAAGGAATCCGGTCATGGGAACGCGTTCATTCGTTGGTGGAGCAGCGGCTGTGCCGAAAGGAGGGCATCCGATGAAAGGCATTTTCACATTCCATGGAGTTCGGCAGTGCACCCTGGCACTGGCCGTTGCCATGGTATCGGGCGCTTTTGCGCAAAGCCCGGTGCCGCAGGCGCCCGTCGCCCGCACCAACGCCTTCAATGACCCCTTTGTACAGGTGACCTCGGCCATCGCGGCCTGCCCCGTGCCCGAGGGCCCGCTATACACCGAGGCCGAGGTCCGCGAACTGGCCCATGTGCGCTCGCAGCACGGCGGCAGTTGCCACCGTGTGGGACGTTGTCGGCTGCCCAACTCCTACCTCTACGACGCCGAGATCATTCCGCGCGTGCAGCGCTACCTCCGCGAGGAAGGACGCTTCGACGACACCAGCGTATGGGTGCTGGGCGAGCGGCGCCTGGTCACGCTGATGGGCTGCGTGCAGTCCGCGGAGCAGGCGCGGGCGCTGGAGAAGGCCGTGGAGCTGGTGGACGACGTGATGGGCGTGATCAACCTGCTGCAGGTGGGTACCGAACGGGGCGCAGCGCGCTACCCTCTTGCCAAGTAGACAGATACCGCAGGTGCGGCGTTTGCGCAATCGGCCCTGACGCGCAATTGCGCGGGCGAACCACACTGCCCGGACGGGGGCTTTTGCGCGCGCGCGTCCTGCTGCATATTGCCGGTTCGTACGAACATTCCTGTTTTGCAAAGGAAACCCCCATGCACTTCAAGCACTCCCTGCTCGCGGCCGCCACCCTGGCCCTGGCAGCCATCGCCCCCACCGTTTCGGCAAAACCGTTCAAGTGGGCAGGGTCCACCGACATCCAGACCATGGACATCCACTCCCAGAACAGCGCCCTGGGCAACGGCATCCATGCCGCGGTGTACGAGTCGCTGGTGATGTTCAACAGCCGCACGCTCAAGGTCGAGCCGCTCTTGGCCACGTCCTGGCAGCAGGTCAGCCCCACGCAGCTGCGCGTGAAGCTGCGCCAGGGCGTGAAGTTCAGCGACGGCTCCACCATGACGGCGGACGACGTGGTGTTTTCGCTGCAACGTGCCATGGGCAAGAGCTCCACCTACGCCATCTACACCCAGGGCATGGACCGCATCGCCAAGGTGGACGGCGAGACCATCGACATCTTCCTGAAGAACTCCAACCCGGTGCTGCTCAACCAACTGACCGAGCTGCGCGTGATGAGCAAGGCCTGGTCCGAGAAGAACAACGCCGAGGAGCCCAAGGACATCAAGTCCAAGGACGAGACCTTCTCGCACCGCAACGCCATGGGAACCGGGCCCTTCGTGCTCAAGGAATGGGTACCCGACCAGAAGCTGGTGTTCGCCGCCAACCCGCAGTGGTGGAATGCCGGCAAGAGCGAGGGCAATGTCACCGAGATCGTCTACACGCCCATCAAGTCCGAGGCCACACGCATCGCGGCCCTGCTTTCGGGCGAGGTGGACATGGTGCGCGACACCAGTCTGCAGGACCTGGAGCGGCTCAGGGCCAACCCCAGCATCAAGGTCATGGAGATGGTCGAGAACCGCACCGTCTACCTGGCCCTGGACCAGTTCCGCGACGAGCTGCCGGGCAGCAGCGTGAAGGGCAAGAACCCGCTCAAGGACCTGCGCGTGCGCAAGGCGCTGTACCAGGCCATCGACGTGGCCACCCTGCAGCGTGTGACCATGCGCGGCATGTCCAAGCCCACGGGCGCCATGGTCTCGCCCCTGGTCAACGGCTGGACGGAGGCCGTGGACAAGCGCCTGCCCTACGACCCCAATGCCGCCAAGGCGCTGCTGGCCGACGCCGGCTACAAGGACGGCTTCGAGGTCGACTTCGCCTGCAGCAACAACGCCATCATCCAGGACGAGAACCTGTGCCAGGCCATCACCTCGATGTGGGCGCGCGTGGGCGTCAAGGCCAGGCTGCGCACCCTGCCGTCCGTGACCTACTACCCCATGGCCCAGCGGCACGAGGCCAGCATCGCGCTGCTCAGCTGGGGCGTGCCGACCTTCGATGCGCTGTACACCCTGCAGTCGCTCACGCGCACCAAGACCACGGGCGGCGACGGCAACTACAACCTGGGCCGCTACAGCAACCAGCGCATGGACTACGTCGTGGACCGCGTGAAGACCGAGATCGACCAGCCCGTGCGCAACCGCCTGCTGACCGAAGGCCTGCAGCTGCAGAACGACACGGTGGCCAACATCCCCCTGCACAACCAGATGCTGGCCTGGGCGATGAAGAAGAACGTCGAGCTGGTGCAGCGGCCTGACAACCGCATCGACTGGCGCCTGATCAAGGTGAACTGATGCCGGTGCCGGTGTTCCCTCAAACCGCGTCCAATGGGAACACCGGCCGGCGCACGTTCCTGAACGGGAACAGCGCGTAGTTGGAACTGGTCACTCCCGTGGGGCTGTCGCATTCGACCAGCGCGTGCGACAGCGGCACGAACACCGGGCGGCAGTACATGCGCGACTTGAGCAGCACGAAGCGGTGCGCCGTGGGGTCCACCCCCACGCACGAGAACACGCCCAGGTCCCAGGGCTCGTGGGTCTTCTCGGTCACCACGATCCGTGCGCTGCCGGTGTCGAACAGCACGGTGCGCCCCATGGCGCAGCGCTGCCCGGTGTAGATGGGGCCGGTCACGGTGTACTCGCCATCGCTGATGGCGCGCACCGTGCCGGTCAGCGCCACGGGCTCCTTGGCCACGTTGAGCTGGGTGAGCGGCACCTTGTTGCCCAGGCGCACGGTGACCTGTGCACCGACGCCCGCAGCCACCAGCTCGGCCACCGCCTCGGGGTCGCACAGCGGGCCCACGGCGATGTCCGACAGGCCCTCGGCGAGGGCGGCCTGCAAGACATCCATGGAGTCGCAGGTGCCGCCGGACATGCAGTTGTCGCTGTGGTCCAGCAGCAGCACCGGGCGCTCGGCGCCTTGCGCCAGGGTCTGCGCGCGCTGCAATGACTGCGCCAGGGGCTCGCTGTCGTAGACAAACTCGGCGCGCTCCTGCCAGATGGTGGCGGCAATGCGGTCGGCTACGGCCTGGGCGGCTTCGGGGTCGTCGGCGCGGCCGGTGACGACCACGCTCATGAACGGCGCCTCGATGTCGGCCAGCGAAAACCCTGCGAACACCGACACCGCGGGCACGCCCTCGGCCTCCGCTGCGCGCGCGGCGTCCACCGCGCGCAGCATGGCGCCCTGCAACGTGGTGCTGCGCAGGGTGTGGCCCATCATGGGCAGTTGGTGCCAGCGCACGCTGTAGCGTGCTTGGCCTTGCAGCATGGCCAGCAGCAGGCGCCCGGCATGCTCGCCGGTCTCGTACATGTCGATGTGCGGGTAGGTCTTGAAGCCCACCATGACGTCGGCGTTGGCGACCATCTTCGGCGTGATGTTGCCGTGCAGGTCCAGCGCCACGCCGATGGGAACGCCGGGCGCCGCTGCGCGCACGCGTTCGAGCAGGTCGCCCTCGCCATCGGGGCTGTTCTCGGCCACCATGGCGCCATGCAGGTCGAGCAGGATGGCATCGCAGCCCGGCGCCGCCTCGACGATGCGTCGGGTCAGCTCGTCGTAGGCGGCGGCATGCACCGGGCCGCTGGGGTTGGACATGGCCGACACCGGCGTGACCAGTGTGGCGCCCAGGCCCCGGGCCAGGTCGATGAAGGCCGCCATGGCTGTGCGCATGCCCAGGTTGTCGCGCAAGGCGTCTTCGCCGTAGGTGGGCGAAAACGCCTCCAGCGGCGTGGGCACGGGCGAGAAGGTGTTGGTCTCGTGGTTCAGGCGGGCGATGAGGATCTTCATGCGGCCACCACCTGGGCGCTGCGCAGCATGGCCTGCAGCAGTACGTTGCAGCCGGCTTCCAGGTGCTCGGGCTCGGCGTCCTCGATCTCGTTGTGGCTGATGCCGTCGGCGCAGGGCACGAAGACCATGGCCGTGGGTGCCAGCCGCGCCAGGTACACGGCGTCGTGCCCGGCACCGCTGACCACGTCCATCGCGCTGTAGCCCAGGGCCTGGGCATCGGCGCGCACGCCTTCGACCAGCGCGGGCGCAAACGGCTGTGGCGGGAAGTACACCACCTGCTCCACCGCGATGGGCGTGCGGTGGGCGGTGCCGATGCGCTCGCAGGCGGCGCGCAGCTCGGCGTCCATCTGCAGCAGCTCGGCGTCGTCGGCAGCACGCAGGTCCACCGTCATGCGCACGCTGCCGGGGATCACATTGCGCGAACTCGGGAACACCTCCAGCACACCCACCGTGCCGCGTGCATGCGGTGCGTGGTCCAGCGCGATGCGATTCACCTCGGCCACCAGCGTGCTGGCCGCCAGCAGCGCATCGCGGCGCAGTTCCATCGGCGTAGGGCCGGCGTGCGCTTCCATGCCCTGCACGCTCACGTCGTACCAGCGCTGGCCCAGTGCACCCTGCACCACGCCGATCACGCAGCCATTGGCCTCCAGCACCGGGCCCTGCTCGATGTGCGCCTCGAAATACGCGCTCACGGGCGGCGTGGGGCCTGCGGTGCCTGCATAGCCGATGGCGGCCAGCGCCTCGGCCACGCTGGTGCCCTGCGCGTCGCGTTGTGCCAGCGCATGCTCCAGTGTGAAGGCCCCGGCGAACACGCCCGAGCCCATCATCACCGGCACGAAGCGCGAGCCCTCTTCATTGGTCCATACCGCCACCTCGATGGGGGCTTCGGTCACGATGCCATGGTCGTTCAGCGTGCGCACCACCTCGATGCCGGCCAGCACACCATAGTTGCCGTCGAACTTGCCGCCCGTGGGCTGGGTGTCGATGTGGCTGCCGGTCATCACTGGGGGCAGGGCGTCGTTGCGCCCCGCGCGGCGCGCGAAGATGTTGCCGATGGCGTCGGTGCGCACGCTGCAGCCGGCCTCGCGCGCCCAGAGCACGAAGAGGTCGCGGCCTTCGCCGTCCAGCGCGGTCAAGGCCAGGCGGCACACGCCGCCCTTGGGCGTGGCGCCGATCTGCGCCAGGTCCATCAGCGATTGCCACAGGCGCGCACCGTTCACGCGCGGCAGCAGGGCAGAGGGGTTGGTCATCATGTTCACGGTAAGAGATTCCTGAAAAATGGGGCGGGGCGCTACGCGAGGCCCACGCCGAGGTAGCGGTCCTTGATGGCGTCGTCGGCGAGGAAGGCGGCGTTGTCTGCCTCATGCACGATGGCGCCCTGTTCGATCACGTAGTGCCGGTCGGCCAGCTGGGTGCAGACCTCCAGGTTCTGCTCCACCAGCAAAATGGCCACGCCGGCGGCCTTGATGGTCTTGAGCTGCGCCACGATCTCCTCGACGATCACGGGCGCCAGGCCTTCCACGGGCTCGTCCAGCATCAACAGGCGCGGCGCATTCATCAGCGCGCGGCCGATGGCCAGCATCTGCTGCTCGCCGCCCGAGAGCTGGCCGCCGCCATTGCTGCGCCGCTCCTTGAGGCGCGGAAAGATGCGGTAGACGTCCGGCAACTGCCACGGCGAGCGCTTGCGCTGGCCCAGCAGCAGGTTCTCCTCCACCGTGAGCAGCTTGAAGATGCCGCGGTGCTCGGGCACCAGGCACACGCCGCGCTGGGCGATGGCGTGCGTGGCCAGGCCCTGCACCTCGTCGCCCGCGAAGCGCACACGGCCCTGGGTGGGCGGCACCACGCCGCAGATGCTCTTGAGCGTGGTGGTCTTGCCGGCACCGTTGCGCCCGAGCAAGGTGACCAGCTCACCGTCGCCCACGCGCAGGTCCACGCCCTGCAGCACATGGCTCTTGCCGTAGTGGGCGTGCAAGCCCTGGATGTCGAGGATCGTCATGCCGCCTTGCCCCCCGTGATCATGTTGCCCAGGTAGGCGCTGCGCACCCGGTCGTCGCTGCGAATCGCATGCGGGTGCCCTTCGGCCAGCACGCGGCCCTGCTGCATCACCGTCACGGTGTCGGAGATGTCCATCACGATGTTCATGTTGTGCTCGATGAGTACCACGGTGTGCTCGTCCTTGAGTCCCTGGATCAGCCGCTTCATGTCATCCAGGTCGTCGATGCCCATGCCCGAGGTGGGTTCGTCCAGAAAGATCGCCTTGGGCCGCGCCGCCAGCGCCATGCCCACCTCCAGACGGCGCTGCTGGCCGTGCGAGAGGTTGCCCACGGGCGTGTCGGCGTGGCGCTCCAGGCCCAGGCGCGCCAATACGCTGGCCACCACCTCGGCCTGCGAGCGCGCGCCCTGGGGCGCATGCCAGCAGTTGAGCGCATGGCGCGGCGCGGTGCCCTGGGCCGCCAGGCGCAGGTTCTCGCGCACGGGCAGGGTCAGGAACAGGCTCGTCACCTGGAATGAGCGCGCCATGCCGCGCTGCACGCGGCGGTGGTCGGGCTCGTGCGTCACGTCGTGCCCGTCGAACACGATGCGCCCGCCACTCACGGCCTTGGTGCCCGTGAGCATGTGGAACAGCGTGGTCTTGCCCGCGCCGTTGGGGCCGATGACCGAATGGACCGTGTTCGCGCGCACCTTGAGGTCCACGCCCGCGAGGGCTGCGAACTTGTCGTAGCGTTTTTCCACGCCCACGGCTTCGAGCAGGATGGGGGTGGCGGTGCTCATGCGTGGCCTCCTTGCGTGCTGGTGCCGGCTTTGTCGCCACGGCCCTTGCCACGCAGCAGGTTCCAGGCCGACTCGCCCAGGCCCCACAGGCCGCGCTGCATACCCAGGCTCACCACCATCAGCACCACGCCCAGGATCAGCAGCCAGCGCGGCCACAGGGTGGACAGCCAGTCGCCCAGCAGCAGGTAGAAGGCCGAGCCGAGCAGCGAGGCCAGCAGGTTGCCCGTGCCGCCGATCACGGTCATCACCAGGATCATCTCGCTGGTGTGGTATTCGGCATTCGCCAGCGGCGCGATGCCGGTCATCATGGCGTGCAGCGCGCCGGCCAGTCCCGTCACCGCGCCCGAGATCACGAAGGCCTGCAGCTTGAGCAGGCGCAGGTTGTAGCCGATGGCGCCCGCGCGCTCCTCGTTGTCGCGCACCGCCAGCAGCGTGCGCCCGAAGACCGAGGCCGACACCTTCTGCAGCAGCCAGAAGGCCACCAGGAACACGGTGGCCACGAAGCCGTAGTACTGCCAGGGCGAGGCCAGCGGCCACAGGGTGAAGCCACCCACGGCCAGCGAGGGGCGCGGGATGTCCATCAGCCCGTTGTCGCCGCCCGTGATGCCGGGCATGGAGTAGGCGAGAAAGTAGAACATCTGCGCGAAGGCCAGGGTCAGCATCACGAAGTAGGTGCCGCGCTGGCGGATGGCCACCCAGCCGACGATGGCCGCGCCCAGTGCGCCCATCACCACGGCGAGCGCCAGGGCCAGCGGCATGGGCAGGGGCCAGCGCGTGAGCGTGAGGGCAATGGTGTAGCTGCCCAGCCCGAAGAAGATGCCCTGCCCGAAGGACAGCAGCCCGGTATGGCCCAGCAGCAGGTTGCAGCCCATGGCGGCCAGGCCATAGATCAGCACCTCGCTGGCCAGCGAGCCCGATTGCATGGTCAGCGGCATCACCAGCACCACGGCCAGCGCCAGCAGCAGGTGGAAATTTTTGCGCAGAAGTGTCGTCATGGTGGGGTTCATCCTTTGCGGCCCAGCAGGCCATGCGGGCGCAGCAGCAGCACCGCGGCCATGGCGATGTAGATCATCAGCCGCGCCCCTTCGGGCCACACGGTGCTCATCACGCTCTGCACGATGCCGATCAGCAGGCCGCCGATCAGCGCGCCGGCAAAGCTGCCCATGCCCCCGACCACCACCACGATGAAGGCCACGCCCAGCGCCTCGATGCCCATGAAGGGCTCGGCCCCGCGCATGGGGGCGGCGAGCACGCCGGCAATCGCGGCGGTGGCCGCGCCCAGCGCGAACACCAGGCTGAAGATGCGGAACACGTTGATGCCGAGCAGCGAGACCATCTCGGTCGATTCACTGCCCGCGCGCACCGCGCTGCCCAGGCGCGTGCCTTCGAGCACGTACCACAGGCCCACGGCCAGCACGGCGGTGAAGCCGATCACGAACAGCCGGTACTTGGGGTAGACGATGCCACCCCACATGACCACGCCCTGCAGCAGGTCGGGCACCGGCACGCTGTCACCGAGCGGGCCCCACTGCAGGATCACCAGCTCCTGGATGGCCAGGGCCAGGCCCACGGTGACGAGGATGTGGAACTCGTGCGGCTTGGCGTACACATGGCGCAGCACCAGTTTCTCGGTGAGCCAGCCCAGCGCGCCCACGACCACGGGCACCACGGCCAGGGCGAGCCAGAAACTCAGGCCCCAGCGCGTCATCTGAAAGCAGAAGTAGGCGCCCAGCAGGTAGAAGGCCCCGTGCGCGAAGTTCACGAAGCGCAGCAGGCCGAACACGATGGACAGGCCGACCGCCAGCAGGAAGTACAGCATGCCGATGCCGATCCCGTTGATGGCCTGTAGCAGGTAGATGTTCATGGGCGAGGTGAGAGGGGGGATGGACTTGCGGCGCGCAGGCACGGCCCGCAAAGAGGTGGCTTCAATGGCGAGGGCGGCCAGGAACTTTGGCGTTCTCGCGGATTTGCGCTCGGCCAGATAACTAGGCGGTGAGCCGCGGACAGTGCGCTAGCACGGCAAGGCTCTCCAACGACGTTAGCTGGTCGAACGCAAATCCGTATCAGGCGAGCTTGCAGCCGGTCTGGTCCAGGGGCAGGAAGGACTTGCCCGAACTGACCACATCCACGTAGTCGTCCTTGTTGGCCATCTTCGCCTTGGCCTTGCCCTTGAGCAGGTAGTAGTTCTTGAGCACCTGGTGGTCGCCCTTGCGGATCTCTTCATCACCCGTCAGGCCCTGGTACTTCATGCCTTCCATGGCGGCGATCACGGCCTTGGGCTCCACCGTGCCGGCCTTGATGATGCCGTCGATCATGAGCTTGGTGCAGATGTACGAGCCCGCCAGGCTGTAGTTGGGGTTGGACTTGAACTTGTCGTTGCTGCGCTTGACCAGGTCCAGGTTGAGCGGTGCATTGGCCGTGTGCCAGTATTGCGCGCCAAAGTACACGCCCTCGCACAGGTCGGCGCCCAGCGACTCGAACTGCTCCAGCCCCGAGGCCCAGGCCACCAGGATGGTCATGTTCTTGTGCATGCCAAAGCTCACGGCCTGGCGCAGCGCGTCGGACGACTGCGAGCCGAAGTTGAGCAGCACCAGCACATCGGGTTTGGCGGCCATGGCGTTGGTCAGGTAGCCGCTGAACTCCTTCTCGGTCAGCGAGTGGTAGCTGTTGCCCACATGCTCCAGGCCCTTTTCCTTGAAGATGTTCTTGGCCGCCGACAGCAGTCCGTCGCCGAACACGTACTGCGGCGTGATGGTGTACCAGCGCTTGGCCTTGGGCAGGGCCTCGGCCAGGGGGCGCACCGTCTGCTCGATGGCGCCGAAGGTAGGCACCGACCAGCGGAAGGTGGCGGCATTGCAGTCCTTGCCCGTGATCTCGTCGGCACCGGCGGTGGTGATGAAGATGCCGCCGGCCTTCTCGGCCTCCTTGCCCATGGCCAGCGATTCGGACGACAGGATGCCGCCCGCGAAGAAGCGCGTGCCCTGCTGCTGCGAGGACTCCTGCACCTTGCGCACGGCCGTGGCGGGCTTGCCTTCGGTGTCCAGCACCGTGTAGGCCAGGGGGCGCTTGAGGACGGTGCCGTACTGCTCGATGGCCAGCTTCATGCCCAGGTCCGCGAACTTGCCGTTGGCCGCGAACGCGCCCGACATGGGCACCGGGCAGCCGAACTGGATGGCGCCGCTGGCCTGCGCCCAGGCGCTGCCGGCCAGGCCCAGCGATGCGGGCAGTGCGCCCAGGGCAGAGAGTTGCAAGAGATGGCGACGGTGCATGGGGGCTCCTGTGGAGGGGTTGAGGCCGGGTGGCCGAAAGCGGGGCACGGCTTGTGCAAAGCACATGGCGTGCCATCGCTGCAGAGCGTCGTTCGCGCTCATTTCTGCTATTTATAGTGATAAATAGAATAAACACCGTGCGTGGAAACCCTGCATCCCTTCCGCCGCCCCCATGCGGTGCATACACTGCACCATGGGCGGTACTTCGCCGCGCGGATGCACCGCCGTGGCAGCCTACCGACCAACGACAATCCCATCCATGCCAACCAAACCGTCCGCACAGAAGCCGCTCAAAGCCCTCAAGCGCCCCGACCTGGTGGCGCAGGAGATCAAGCGCCTGATCACCGAGAAGAACCTGAGCCCGGGCGACCGCCTGCCGCGCGAGAGCGAGCTGCAGGCGCAGTTCGAGGTCAGCAAGGGCACCATCCGCGAGGCATTGAAGTCGCTGGAGGTGCAGGGGCTGGTGACCATCTCCACCGGCCCCTCGGGCGGCGGCACCATCGCCGAGGTGCCGCTGGACCGCACCCTGCAGTTCATGCAGAACTACCTGTTCTTCCAGGAAGTGACCATCGACAACATCTACGCCGTGCGCCAGTTCCTGGAGCCCGAGCTGGCCGCAGGCGCCGTGCCGCACCTGACCGAGGCCGACTTCGAGGCGCTGGAGCATTCCATCGCCTGCTGCGACCCGGCGTCGAGCAGCGAGGACATGCTCAGCCAGCGGCGCGAGGACGTGAACTTCCACGACATCCTGGCCGCGGCCAACCCCAACCCCTTCCTGCGCTTCAACTGTGAGCTGATCAACGAAATGCTGCGCCAGCTCATCGTCTACGGTAACCGCACGCCCAAGGCCGAGCACCGGCGCTTCGGCGAGGTCAACGCCAACTTCCACCGCGAGATCGTGCAGGCCGCGCGCGCGCGCGACGTGGAAACCGTGCGCACGCTGATGGCGCGCCACATGCAGGACGCGGCCAGCAGCGTCAAGCGCATGAAGGGGCGCATCCAGGGCCGGCTGATCCTGGACGCCGACACCCTGCGCAGCCCGCGCTCGGCGCATGTGCGGCCCAAAGCCGCCGCCAAGACGACCAAGCCGAAAGCTGGCGAGTAGGAGCTCAGCGCGCTGGCTGGAACATGATGATGGCCATGCCGCACAGTGCCACCACGACCCCGGCCAGGTCCCACACCGTGGGGCGGATCTGGTCCACGGCCCAGAGCCAGGCCAGCGCCACGCCGATGTAGACGCCGCCATAGGCGGCATACACCCGGCCGGCGGCCGCCGTGTCGTGCAGGGTCAGCAGCCAGGCGAACAGCGCCAGGCTGGCGGCGGCGGGCAGCAGCAGCCACATGGGCTTGCCTTGCTTGAGCCACAGGTAAGGCAGGTAGCAGCCCACGATCTCGGCCAGCGCGGTGGCGATGAACAGCAGCAGGGTCTTCATGCGGAGGGCAGGGGCTGGGCAGTCTGTTTCTTCATGATGCTTCGATGGTGGGCGAAGCATCCGGGGTGGTCAAGCGCCTATCGTGAAGCCTGTTCCACCACACGGCATTGACCACCATGATCACCTGCTTCATCCGCTACGAAATCGACCCTTTCCAGCGCGACAGCTTTGCCGAGTACGCGCGGCGCTGGGGCCAGATCATCCCGCGCTGCGGCGGCCACCTGCTGGGCTACTTCCTGCCGCACGAGGGCAGCAACTACGAGGCCTGGGGCCTGATCGGCGTCGACTCGCTGGCCGCCTACGAGGCCTACCGCGCGCGCTTGCGCAGCGATGCCGAGGGCCGCGCCAATTTCACCTTCGCGCAGGAAAAGCGCTTCATCCTGCGCGAGGAGCGCACGTTCACCCAGGGGGTGGAAGGCACGCTGGGCCTGCCAGCCCATGCGCAGGGGCCCACGCCATGATGGCCGTGATCTTCGAGGTGCTGCCCGCGCCCGGCCAGCGCGGCGCCTACCTGGACGCAGCCGCGGCCTTGAAGCCCTTGCTGGCGCAGATCGACGGCTTCATCTCCATCGAGCGCTTCGAGAGCCTGGCCACGCCGGGCAAGCTGTTGTCGCTGTCCTTCTGGCGCGATGAAGAGGCTGTGGCCCGCTGGCGCCAGCAGGAGGCGCACCGCAGCACCCAAGCAGCCGGGCGTGACCATGTGTTTGCCGACTACCGGCTGCGCGTGGCGGCGGTGGTGCGCGACTACGGCATGAACGATCGGGCAGAGGCGCCCGGCGATTCGCGCGCGGTGCATGGCTGAAAACCGCAGCCCTCACACCGGCATGAGGCCGGTGCGCAGGGCGTGCGCCCACCCGGGCCGGCCGTTCCGATCGGCCAGCACGGCCATGGATTTGTGGTCGTAGGGCACCAGGTGGTGCTCCACCGCCCAGCCCCGCCCAGTCAACTCCGCGATGGCGTAGCGCGCGTCAGGCGTGCCGTTCTCCACCTTGTGGGCCACGGGGTGCTCGTCGTCGTAGGCCTGCAGGCCCACGCTGCCGGGGTTGAGCAGCAGCACACCGGCACCCAGGCGCACCTGGCGCGGCACATGCGTGTGGCCGCAGGCGATCAGCGGTGCGTACTGGCCCGCCAGGCGCTCGTCGATCTCTGCCGGGGTGGCGGCGCGCACCGTGGAGCCGTCCAGCGTTTCGAGCAGGTATTCGTGGTCGCTGCGCGGCGAGCCATGGCACAGCAGCAGGCCCTCGTCCAGGCGCAGGGTGTGGGTGAGGCTGCGCATCCAGGTGAACTCCGCTTCGGTGAGCTGGCTGTGGGCGTACTGGTCCGATGCGCCGCCGTGGCCGGGGCGCAATTGCAGCACCTGGCGCTCGTGGTTGCCCGCCAGCGACAGCCAGTCCGAGGCCATGAGCCACTGCGCCGTCTCGCGCGGCAGCAGCGGGCCCGAGAGGTTGTCGCCCAGGTTCACCACCCGGTCGGCACCGCGGCGGGCAATGTCGGCCGCCACGGCTTCGAGCGCCGCGAGGTTGCCGTGGATGTCGGAGACAAAAGCGATGCGCATGGAATGGGGGCGTGGGGTGGCGGTTGAGCCGTCAGCAGGGGGACACGCTGCCGCCGGCGCTGCTGAGCAAATGGGCGGTTACCTGCGCGCGGTTGAACAGCAGGTCGCACAGCCATGCATAGACCAGTGCAATATAGCCCAGCAGCGCCCAGCCCACATAGTCGCCGAAGACGACGGTGTGCAGCCAGTTCTGCCCGAACAGGTAGACCCCGCTGGCAGCAGCCGTGGCCAGCAGCAAGGTGGCCGCAGCTGGCAACAGTTGCAGACGGGCTGCGGGGCGCCTGAGTGCCGCCACGCCCAGCAGGGCAAAGGCCAGCGCATTCGCACCGCTGAAGATGCGTAGCTCGCGCAGCAGCTTGCCGGCCGTCTCCAGGTACTGCGTGCGGATGAGGTCTGAGAGCTGCGCCTGCATCTGCTGCAGGGTGCCAAGCTTGAGCGCCATGCGGTCTGTGGTGCGCCGGCGGCATTCGCATTCGGGGATGCCCATTTCGGCCGCGATGGCCGCGATGCGTGCAGGCAGTCCGTCGGTGAGCGCCCTGCGCACGGCGGCGATTTCGCGTCCGTGCTCCTGCAGCAGGGCACGGGCCTTGCCGTCGAGGAAGCGCGCGTCCAGCGCAGCGATCTTCTCGCCGGTTGTCTTTTCGATCTGCGCGCGGATCATCGTGCGGGCCGTCTGCTCCACCCAGGCGGGCCGGGCCAGGGACACCGCGAACAGGGCGCCAAAGAAAAGGCTGCCCACAAGGGCGATGGCAAGGACCAAGGGGCGAAGGGTGGCGTGCATGGCAGGCAGAGCAAGAGGCCGGGAACCGGCCACGATACGCCAGCCTGTGCGCGGCGCGGCACACCGCCCTGCGGGAATGCGTGACTTATGCCCGCAAACCAGGCCGCGTTCGGGACAACGACCTCATGGCCGCCGTCACAGCGCGAAGATCTTGCCCGGGTTCAGGATGTTCTTCGGGTCCAGCGCGCGCTTGATGGCGCGCATCATGTCCACCGCGCCGGCTCCGGTCTCGTCGAGCAGAAAGCCCATCTTGTGCAGGCCTATGCCGTGCTCGCCGGTGCAGGTGCCGCCCAGGGCCAGGGCACGTGCCACGAGCTTGTGGTTCAGGTCCTCGGCGGTCACGCGCTCTTCGGGGATGTTCGGGTCCAGCAGGTAGCCGAAGTGGAAATTGCCGTCGCCCACGTGGCCCACGAGGAAGTAGGGGATGCCGCTGGCCTCGGCCTCGGCCACCGAATCGAGCAGGCAGTCCGCCAGGCGGCTGATGGGCACGCAGGTATCGGTGCTGATGGCGCGGCAGCCCGGGCGGCTCTGCACGGCAGCGAAGTAGGCGTTGTGCCGCGCGGTCCACAGGCGCGTGCGTTCCTCGGGCGTGCTGGCCCACTCGAAGGCATTGCCACCGAACTCGCTGGCGATCTCCTGCACGGTCTCGGCCTGCTCCTTCACGCTCGACGGCGAGCCGTGGAACTCCATGAGCAGCATGGGCTCTTCGCGCAGGCCGAGCTTGCTGTGCGCGTTGACCATGCGCACGGTGTGGTGGTCGATCAGCTCCACGCGCGCGATCGGCACGCCGAGCTGGATGGTCTGGATGGTGGTGCGCACGGCTGCCTCGATGCTCGGGAAGGAGCAGATCGCGGCCGACACGGCTTCGGGCAGCGGGTACAGGCGCACGGTGATCTGGGTCATGATGCCCAAGGTGCCCTCGCTGCCCACCATCAGGCGCGTGAGGTCGTAGCCCGCGCTGCTCTTCTTGGCGCGCGTGCCGGTGTGGATGACCTCGCCGCTGGCGGTCACCACCTCCAGCGCCAGCACGTTCTCGCGCATGGTGCCGTAGCGCACGGCGTTGGTGCCGCTGGCGCGCGTGGCGCTCATGCCGCCGATGCTGGCGTCCGCACCCGGGTCGATGGGGAAGAACAGGCCTGTGTCCTTGATCGCATCGTTGAGCGCCTTGCGCGTGATGCCGGGCTGCACCGTTACCGTGAGGTCCTCGGCATCGATGCTGAGCACTTGGTTCATGCGGCTCACGTCGATGCTGATGCCGCCCTGCACGGCCAGCAGGTGGCCTTCGAGCGAGGAGCCGGCGCCGTAGGGGATCACCGGCACCTCGTACTGGCTGGCCAGTTTCACGGCATCGGCCACGTCCTGCGTGCTTTCGGCAAACACCACGGCCGAGGGCGGTGGCGCCTGCAGCGAGCCTTCGTCGCGCCCATGCTGCTCGCGCACGGCCTGGGCCAGGGAGCAGCGGGCGCCGAAACGGGCCTGCAGCGCGTCGATCAGCGCCGGGGGCACCTCGCGCAGGTGGATCTCGGGCAGCAGGTGCGAGGCGGCGGTGGGGGCGTTCATGGGTTTGTCTCCGTGCGTGGGCAGTGGTGCTTCGGTCATTTTAGGGTGGCATGGTCCGGGGCGTGTGCCTGTGCGCCGCACATCCCTGAATGCGGCGCGGATGCACCCGGGTATGCACCGATGCCGCCTCGCACCTGGCCATTTACATTACGTTCGAAATGTATATTGTGATCAAGCAATGAGCAAGTCCTCGCCCATCCAGCCGCAAGCCGCCACCCCCCGGCGCACGCATGCCGAGCGCAGTGCCGCCACGCGCCAGCACCTGATCGCCACCGCCATCGATGTGATCCAGAGCAAGAGCTTCGAGGAGATGTCCATCCACGAGCTGGCCCGCTCGGCCGGCATGACTTCAGGGGCCGTGCAGCACCACTTCGAGTCCAAGGCCGTGCTGATGATGCGGGTGCTCAGCGAGCTGATCGACTCGGGCCGCCAGGACGGCCAGCTGTGGCCAGCCGCCGCGCTCGCGCCGCCGCAACGCGCTGCGCAATTCGTGCATGCCGCATGGAACCTGGTCTATGCCCAGCCACGCTTCATCGTGGCCTGGAACATCTACCTGGGCTGCCGCAACCAGCCCGAAGTGCTGACGCACATCGCCGCGCTGCGCTCCACGCTCAATGCGCAGATGCGCGCAGGCTTCTTCGACACGTTCCCCGAACTCACTGGCCATGCAGACCGCGAGGCTTTCCTGGGCCTTGTGTTTTCCACACTGCGCGGCCTGGGCCTGCTGCAGTTGTTCACCCCTGTGGTGGATGGCCCTGCACACAAGGCTGCCCACATCGCACAGCTCGAATGCCTGGCGGGCCTCATTGCCGCCCGCTGCCAGGAGGAAGGTGGCGGCGGCAAGGCCCGCAGCCGCCAGCGCACAGCGCGTACCAAGACACCAACGACAGGAGACAAACCATGACTGTGCAGTATCTGCATTCACCGGCTTCACCGCGCGTGCTGATGGCCGCTGCGTGCCTGGCAGTGGCCACGGCTGCCGGTGCGCAACCGGGTGCCTACCCCTCCAAGCCCATCCAGATCATTGCCCAACAGCCTCCCGGCAGTGGCTCGGACGCCATGACCCGCGTATGGGCTGACTGCGCCGCCCGCGAGCTGGGCCAGGCCGTGGTGGTGCAGAACAAGCCCGGGGCCAATGGCATCCTGGCGGTCAACTACCTCAAGGCCCAGCCAGCCGATGGCTACAGCCTGATGAGCATCGGCATGTCGCAGATGTCCATCACGCCGTATGTGTACAGGCAGCAGCCCTACGACCCTTTGCGCGACTTTGATGGCGTTTCCGTCCTGGGCACCTCACCGCTCGTGCTCGCCGTGCCGTCAGGGCAGGGTATCACCCGCCTGGCCGACCTGGAGAAGCTGGCGCGTGCCACTCCGGGCGGGCTCAACTTCGGCTCACCGGGCAAGGGCAGCCCTGCGCACCTGCTCACCACCGCCCTCATGGACCGCATGGGTGTGCCAGCCACCCATGTCCCCTTTGTCGGCGAGGGTGCGGGCCTCACGGCGCTGATGGGCCAGCAGATCCATGCGATGACCCTGGTGATCGGCACGGCCACCGCGCAGGTCAAGGCCGGCAAGCTGGTGCCGCTGGCCCTGTTTGCCGCCCAGCGCACACCGCAGCTACCTGACGTGCCCACCATCGCCGAAGCCCTGCCCGCAGCCGGCGACCTGGCGCGGCCCTCGTGGATTGCGGTGGTGGCCCGGGCAGGGACACCGCCGGACTTGCTCAACAAGCTCAATGCGGTGACGGACAAATGCCGCAGCGATGCCCAGTACAAGTCCCGCCTGGAGACCATGAACGTGACACTCACGGGATCCACCCCCGGCGATGCGCGCGCCTGGGCTGCCCGCGATGCTGCCGTGTGGCGCCCTCTGATCGACAAGCTGGGCCTGGCCACGGAATGACGCTGCACGCACCGATCCGGCCCGCGGCGCCCGAGGCCGTGCTTGCGCACGGTGGCCGCTTGCGCGGGGTCTGGGAGTCCGGTCTGCGCGTGTTCCGGGGGGTGCGCTATGCACTGGCGCCGTACGGAGCGCGCCGCTTTCTGCCGCCTGTGGCCGTGCCGGCCTGGAGCGGCGTGCGCGATGCCGTGGCCTTTGCGCCCATGGCGCCGCAGTTGGCCCGGGCCGCCTTGGCCGGTGCGCCAGTGCAGGGCGGGGAAGACTGCCTGGCACTGAATATCTGGGCGCCTGAGGCAGGGGCCGGCGAGCACCTGCCGGTGATGGTGTGGGTGCATGGCGGCGGGTTCTTTCGCGGCAGCGCCAGCGATCCCTTGTATGACGGTGCAGCATTTGCGCGCCAGGGCATCGTGTTCGTGTCGCTGCAATACCGCCTGGGGGTGGATGGTTTTCTGCATGTGCAGGACGCGACAGCCAACCGCGGCCTGCTCGACCAGGTGGCTGCCCTGAAATGGGTGCAGGACCACATCCACGCCGTTGGCGGTGACCCGGCGCGGGTGACGGTGTTCGGCCAGTCCGCAGGTGCCGGTGCCCTGGCGTGCCTGCTGGGCATGTCGGTGGCGCAGGGGCTGTTCCAGCGCGCCATCCTGCAAAGCCCGAGCATCGCCTGCCAGGACCTGGCAGACGCGGCTGCGGTACGCATGGCCATCGCAGCGCTGGTGGGGGTGGCACCCACGCGCGATGCGTTGGCGGCAGCGCCGCTGCCTGCGGTGCTGCACGCCGTGCACCGCCTGGCTGCGGAGCCGGCCCTGCGGCTGCAGCATGGCATTGACGGGCGCAACTTCTTTCCGCTGCGGCCTGTGGTGGATGGCACGGTGCTGCCTGCGCCGCCCTTGCAGGCCATGCAGCATGCCTGGGCATGTGCACTGCCCAGCCTGCAGGTAATGGTGGGCAGCAATGCCGATGAGATGCGCCTGTACCACGTGCCCGGTGGCGCGGTGGACCGCGTGACGGGCGCGCAGCTGCAGTCCTTTGCCGATGCCGTGGGCTTGCCGGCCAATGGGCTGCAGGCCTATGCGGCGGCTGCAGGGCAGGGCGCCACCACCCCGGGCGAGCTGCTGTGCGCTGTGCAGTCGGACTATTACTACCGCGTTCCCGCGCACCGCATCGCCTCCATGGCCGGCGCCCTGGGCGTGAAGGCGTATCTGTACCAATTCGGCTGGAGGTCGCCCCAGTGGCGTGGGCGGCTGGGCGCGGCCCATGCGGTGGAGCTGCCCTTTGTGTTTGGCAACCTGCACTCCGCGCAGGGGCTGGAATTCACGGGCGCTTGCGCACCGCAGGCACTGTCGGACGCCATGCACGGTGCCTGGGTGCGCTTTGCAACCAGTGGCGACCCGGGATGGCCGGCCCATGCGCAAGCGGCGCCATGGGCCATGCACTTCAATGTGCCATCCCGGTGCGTGCCAGATCCAGCAGCCGCTCACTGGTGCGTCTGGGAGGGCATTCTCTAGCACTCCGACGGGGCAGGCCACGACTCGGACAATCCGGTGGTGCGCCAAGCTGGTGCATTTTGCTTGTATACCAGTTGGCACGGAAGCTGCAAAGGTGGTGTCAATGACCTCCGCCACCGACATCAGCAACCGCATCATCGAAGCCGTGATGGCCCAGAAGCTGGCCCCGGGCTCGCGCCTGGGCGAGCAGCAGCTGGCCATGCTGTTCGACTGCAGCCGCACCATCGTGCGCGAGGCGCTCACGCGGCTGTCCACGCGCGGCATCGTCACCGTCAGCGCGCGCCGCGGCTGGTACGTGATCGAACCGTCCGAGGACGAGGCGCGCGAGGCCTTCGAGGCGCGCCGCGTGATCGAGCTCGGGTTGCTGCACCAGCTCAAGTCGGTGGACAAGGCGGCCGTGCGCCAGCTCAAGAACCACCTGCAGCGCGAGAAGGCGGCCCTGGCCGGCAGCGACGTGGGGGCACGCAGCTTTCTGCTGGGGGACTTTCACGTCTGCCTGGCCGAGTGCCTGGGCAACAGCCTGCTGGCCGACACGCTGCGCGACTTCACGGCGCGCACCACGCTGATCGCCATGCTCTACCAGTCCTCGCACGACGCGGCTCAATCGTGCGCCGACCACGTGCGCATCGTCGAGGCGCTGGAGGCCGGCGACATCGCCCGCGCCGAGGCCCTGATGTCCGAACACATCGGCACCGTGCAGGACGCCCTGCGCCTGCAGGCGGCCCACGACCCGCTGGCCGAGCTGCGCGATGCGCTGGCGCCCGTGCGCAAGAGTGCTGCCGCGCCCGAGGCTGCCGTGAATGTCAAAGGCCGCGCCCCGCGCAAGGCGGCCGCCAAGAAATCTGTTCCCCCACCGTCCGACGACGCATCCACCTACCTAGGAGCCCTGCTATGACCATCCGTGCCCGTGCCACCACCCGCCGTTCCACCCTGGGCCTGCTGGCCGCCGCCGGCCTGTCGGCCGCGCTGCTGGCGCCCGCCGCGCATGCGCAGAACGCGCTGGACAACATCCTCAAGGCCAAGGAAATCAAGATCGCCATCCCCACCGACTACCCGCCCTACGGCTTCGTTGGCACCGACCTCAAGCCCCAGGGCCTGGACGTGGAGATGGCCAACTACATTGCCGCCAAGATGGGCGTGAAGGTCGAGCTGATCCCGGTGACCAGTGCCAACCGCATCCCCTACCTGCAGACGCAGAAGGCCGACCTCGTCATCTCCACCCTGGGCAAGAACCCCGAGCGCGAGAAGGTGATCGACTTCACCGCCGCCTACGCGCCGTTCTTCCAGGCCGTGTTCGCGAGCAAGAGCCTGTCGATCAAGAGCTTTGCCGACCTGACCGGCAAGTCGGTGGCCGTGACGCGCGGCGCCATGGAAGACCAGGAGCTGGCCAAGGTCGCGCCCGCCGGCGTGGACGTCAAGCGCTTCGAGGACCATGCCGCCAGCATCTCGGCCTTCGTATCGGGCCAGACGCAGGCGATTGCCACCAGCGCATCGACGGCCGGCACCATCATGGTCAAGAACCCCAACCTGGCCACCGAGTACAAGCTGCTGCTCAAGGACAGCCCCAACTTCATCGGCGTGGCCAAGGGCGAGGACAAGCTGCGCCTGCGCGTGAACGAGATCATCGCCGAGGCCAGGAAGTCCGGCGACATCGACAAGCTGTCCAGCAAGTGGCTGGGCCGCCCAGCAGGCGACCTGCCGCAGTAAGCGATTGATAAAACTCTTCTGGCGTTGTTGCTGCGTCTTGTCGTACTAGCGTACTGCCTGCGACGCAGCGCCTAGCCAGAACCGCTTCGCTGAGTTTTCTCAACCGCTCTTCCAGGCGCATTCCATAGACTCCTTCCTGCACAGGCCTGCCGCGCGATGAGCGCGGCGGGGTAGGCACACCATGCTCATCCAACTGGATTTCTCTGCCGTTTTCTCGCAGTGGCCTCTACTGCTGCGCGGCGTGGCCTGGACGATAGGGCTCACCGTGGTGGGCACGGTGCTGGGCTTGCTGCTGGGCACGGCCTGCGCCTGGGCGCGCTCGCGCAACCTGGGTCCGCGCCCGGCGGCGCTGCGCTGGGTGGTGGCCGCGTACGTGGAGCTGGTGCGCAACACGCCGTTCATCGTGCAGCTGTTCTTCCTGTTCTTCGGGCTGCCGGCGCTGGGGCTCAAGCTCTCTCCCGAGCTCGCGTCGGTGCTGGCCATGGTGATCAACCTCGGCGCCTACTCGTCCGAGATCATCCGCGCCGGCATCGAGGCCACGCCGCGCGGCCAGGTGGAGGCCGCCGCCAGCCTGGCGCTCACCCCCGGCCAGACCTTCCGCCGGGTGGTGCTGCCGCCCGCACTGCAGAAGGTGTGGCCCTCGATGGTGAGCCAGATCATCATCGTCATGCTGGGCTCGGCTGTGTGCGGGCAGATCTCCACGCCGGAGCTGAGCTACGCCGCCAATCTGATCTCCAGCAACACCTTCCGCGCGTTCGAGGCCTTCATCGTGGCCACCATCGTGTACCTGGCGCTGTCCATGCTCACCCGGCGCCTGCTGGTATGGGTGGGCGCGCGTTTCCTCGTGGGGAGGTAATCCGCCATGGTTGAGTTTTCGATCTGGGACATCCTGCGCAACCTGCTGGGCGCCGCGCGCTGGACGGTGAGCCTCTCGCTGATCGCCTTCATTGGTGGCGGCCTCGTCGGCATGGCGCTGCTGGTGCTGCGCCTGTCCAAGCTGCGCGGTGCGCAGCGGGCCATCAGCGCCTATGTTCAGGTCTTCCAGGGCACGCCGTTGCTGATGCAGCTGTTCCTGGCCTACTTCGGCATCGCGCTGTTCGGCATCAAGACCTCGCCGTGGACAGCGGCGGCCTTTGCGCTCACGCTCTACACCAGCGCCTACCTCACCGAGATCTGGCGCGGCTGCGTGGAGTCCATCCCCAAGGGGCAGTGGGAGGCCGCGCAGAGCCTGGCGCTCAACTTCCGCGAGCAGCTGCGCCATGTGGTGCTGCCGCAGGCGCTGCGCATCGCGGTGCCGCCCACGGTGGGCTTTCTGGTGCAGGTGATCAAGGGCACGGCGCTGGCCTCGGTGATCGGCTTCGTGGAGCTGACCAAGGCCGGCAGCATGATCTCCAACGCCACCTACAAGCCCTTCCTGGTCTACGCCTGCGTGGCCCTCATGTACTTTGCGCTGTGCTTCCCGGTGAGCCTGGTGGCGCAGTCCCTTGAAAGGAAACTCCATGGCAACCGGCACTGACACCACCACCCTTGCCACCGCAGCCCCTGCCGATGTGCTGCCGGGCCGCCCCATCGTGGACATCACGGCGCTGCGCAAGTCCTACGGCACGAACGAGGTGCTCAAGGGCATCGATCTGAAGGTGCAGCGCGGCGAGGTGATCGCCATCATCGGCAAGAGCGGCTCGGGCAAGAGCACGCTGCTGCGGTGCATCAATGGCCTGGAGGTGTTCCAGGAGGGTGCGCTCAGCGTCAACGGCCAGAAGCTCATGCACGAAAGCCCCACCGCCATGCGCGCGCTGCGCCAGCAGGTGGGCATGATCTTCCAGAACTTCAACCTGTTCCCGCACCTCTCCGTGGGCCGCAACATCATGCTGGCGCCCACGCTGGTCAAGGCGCGCGACGCCAAGGCCGCGGCCGAGCAGGCGCGCAAGCTGCTCGAACGCGTGGGCCTGGCCGAGAAGTTCGACGCCATGCCCGACCAACTCTCGGGCGGGCAGCAGCAGCGCGTGGCGATTGCCCGCGCCCTGGCCATGGAGCCGCAGGTGCTGCTGTGCGACGAGATCACCTCGGCGCTGGACCCGGAACTGGTGGGCGAAGTGCTGCGCGTGGTGGAGTCGCTGGCGCTCGAAGGCATGACGCTGATGATGGTCACGCACGAGATGGCGTTCGCGCGCAAGGTGGGCGACCGCGTGGTCTTCATGCACCAGGGCCGCGTGCATGAGACCGGCACACCGGCCGAACTCTTCGGCAGCCCGAAGACGCCCGAGCTGCAGCAGTTCCTCTCGTCGCTGCACGACTGATTGGCGGGCAAAAAAGAAGCACGCCGCAGCGTGCTTTTGGGATGAATGGGGAGGTGGGGTCGATCAGGACTTGGCGGCCAGGGCAAACTCTTCGAGCGACAGGAACTTGTCCTTGTTGCGGTCCAGGGCCTCGAACTTCTGGCTGATGGCCGGCAGCATCACGGCCTCTTGCGGGCTCAGCTGGCCATCGCGGTTGGCGTCTGCACGCGAGAAGGCAACGCCGGCCTGCGAGTTCTGCACCTGTTGGGTGGAGTTGGCCGTGCCGCCGAGTTGGGGTGCCAGGGCGGGCGATGGGGTCGTGGCGCTGTGCGGGATGGGCGGGGTCACCCCCAGGCTCGGTGTCGCAGGCCGGGTGCTGTTGGCCGGCGCGGTCAGCGGTGGGTTGTTGGTGGTGTTCTGCGCATGGGCTGTGGACGCCGCAGTGAAAGAACCGATGGAAAGCACGGCAAACAGCAGGGCGCTGCTGGCATCGAAGGGGTGGGCCGCTTTGCGCGATGGGGTGTTCACGGTCGTTGGGGTCTTCATGGGTGCTGAGCTCCGAAGTTGAACAGGCCACCATTGCACCGCAGATGGCTGTGGGCAGCCAGCCATTTTGCCGGCTGTTGCCTGGGCCTACATTTGCCTGCCCGGTGTAACTCTTGGTGTAGGACGCCCGGCCGAATGCGCTGCGACCTAGCGCCGCGCGGGCGCTTGAAGTCCCACGCCAGTCCCTGCGCAAGTCCTACAGGCCGGATCACGGATCGCTTGAACAATGGACCCAGAGCACTCAACGCTCTTCTTCTGACAAGGACTCTCCAATGACTACCAAGCACACCCTCATCGCTTCCCTGGCCGTTCTCGCCTGCAGTGCCGCGCTGGCACAGGCCCCCGCTGGCGTGGGCAAGACCCCTGCCGAAGTGAGCCCGTCCGCATCGGGTGGCGCAGCCGCCACCTCTGCACAGAACAAGGTCGACAACAAGAAGGCCAACTCGTCGGCCGCCGTAGCCAACCCCGCTGCTGGCATGGGCAAGGGTGCTCCCGCCCCTGAAATCGATGCTACCGCTGCCGGCGGCAAGGCAGCAGCCAACGCTGAGAAGAAGACCAACGCCCGCCTGATGGACGCCAACGGCGACGGCATGGTCTCGCGCGCCGAGTGGGATCGCTACCATGCTGACGCATGGGCCGGCATGCAGTCCAGCGCCAAGAACGGCCTGGTCTCCACTGCCGAGATCGACGCTGCCAACCGCCGCGCCACGGTCCAGTGATCGCCGCCATCGCGGCAGATGAATCCGGTGCGGCTGGCACTCGCCCTGGTGCGGGTGCCGCCCACCGGCCCCGTCCGGCGGGTGGCGCACTACCCGCACCTTCTTTCTCCATGCAGTGACGTGACACCTGCCTTTCAGGGGCATGGTGGGCATGAACTGCATTTGCCGTTTCCGCTTCTGCCTTTTCCCATGGGTTCAGGCGCCAATGTGCGGCGATGAATGACAATGCGGCGCATGGCTGTCGAGAAGGGTGTCCTGCACCTGCGATGGCAATCCCCATTCAACGAAACAGCGTTGCCGGACTTCTGCAGACGCTGCGCACAGGAGGCCTCCATGGGCAATCGACTCACCGCCATCGCCACTCGCACGGGCGATGCCGGCACCACCGGGCTGGGCAACGACCAGCGCGTCTCCAAGAACAGCACCCGTATCCATGCCATGGGCGATGTGGACGAGCTCAACTCCCACATCGGCCTGCTGCTGTGCGAACCCTTGCCGGATGATGTGCGCAGCCTGCTCGTGCAGGTGCAGCACCAGCTGTTCAACCTGGGCGGCGAGCTGTCCATCCCCGGCTACGAACTGCTCAAGCCCGAGGCCGTGCTGCAGCTGGACGAAGCGCTGGCGCACTACAACGCATCACTGCCACGTTTGCAGGAGTTCATCTTGCCCGCAGGCACCCGAGCCGCGTCACAGGCCCATGTCTGCCGCACCGTGGCCCGGCGCGCCGAGCGTGTGGTGGTGGGCCTGGGCAGCGAAGAAACCTTGAACGACGCGCCGCGCCAGTACCTCAACCGCCTGTCGGACCTGATGTTCGTGCTCGCCCGCGTGCTCAACCGCATGGATGGCGGCGACGACGTGTACTGGCAGAGCGAGCGGCTGGCCCGATCACAGGCCGCCGACAACTGATCACCGCGGATATCTTGCGGAGGCCTCAGGCCATACCCAGCATGCGCGCCAAATTGTTGTCGCTGCGTTCCTGTTGCAGCGTGATGCTGTGCTCCAGCGCCAGCAGATGCGCTTCCATCTCGCGCGCCGCACCGTCGGCGTCGCCCTGGGCGATGAGATCCACCACGCGTTCATGCTCTTCGTGCTCGCACGAGGCCTTGCCGGGTGGCTCGTACAGCGCCACGATCAGCGAGCAGCGCGAGACCAGCTCCATCAGGTAGCGCTGCAGCACCGGGTTGCGTGCCAGCTCGGCCAGTCGCAGGTGGAAGGCACTGGCCAGCCGTGCCCAGGCGGGCTGCGTGAAGCGGTGCATGGCGTCGTGTTCCTGCGCAAGCTGCTGGCGCAGCGAGGCGATGTCCTCGCGCGTCGCATGGCGCGTGGCCAGGCGCACGATGGAGCCTTCGAGCGCGCGGCGTGCCTCGAACACCTGGCGCGTCTCTTCGGGCGTGGGCTCGGCGACGATGGCACCGCGGTTGGGGCGCAGGTCCACGATGTGGTCGTGCGCCAGCGCCTGCAGCACCTTGCGCACGGTGGCGCGGCGCACGTCGAACAGCTCGCACAGCGAGGCCTCGGGCAGCTTTGTGCCGGGCGTCAGGCGCTGGGTCATCACGCTCTCGTACACCGTGTTGTAGATGCGTGTTTCCACGTCGTCGCCCTTGCGCAGGCCCGGCAGGCCGGGCAGGTCGCTTTCCTGCAGTTGCGCGGCCGCCTTGAGCGGCACTGCCGCAGGGAGTTGGGTCGAGGTAGTGGCCCGCAGCGGCTTGGCGCCGGCGCGGGGAGTTGTCTTGGTGGCCATGGTGTTCGCCCGGAATGCCTGCTGTCTGTCGTCGCGCGGTCCGGCGGATGTTGTTGCCCCCATTGTCGCGCCTTCAGAGCCCGCCGTCCTGCAGCGCCTGCCAGACCTGTACCGCCAGGCGCACCAGGGCCAGGTCGCTGCCGGCCGGGCCGATCAGCGACACCCCCGCCGGCAGGCCACGGGCCGTGGCCAGCGGCAGGCTCACCTGCGGCAGCCCGGCCAGCCCGGCAATGCAGCAGATGCGCAGCGTGCGCGCGCGGATGGCGTCGATCTCGGCACCCCCCGCACTGCGCAGCGGTGCCACGCTGGCGGCCGAGGGCACAACCAGCACCCTATCGCTGCCGACTAGCGCACGCACCTGGGCGCGGGCGGCCTGGCCTGAGGCCCGCGCAGCCCCGGCGGCCTCGGCCGTGACCTGCGATGCTGCCTGCCAGCGGCCGGCAATGGCATCCTCGAAGCTCGGCGTGTGGCTGCTGATCCAGTCTCCATGGGCCTGCCAGGCCTCATGGGCGCCCCAGGCCACGTAGTGGCGGCGCCAGTCCTCCAGCGAACTGCCCTGGGTTGCCGTTGCCGCGCCCGCCCCCTGGGGCAGGATTCTGGCGAGCACTTCCCCCACGCGGGGCAGCAGTGCGGCCACCTCGGCGTCGGCCTCGGCGGCCGCGTCCTGCAGCACGACGGCGCGCGCCGCCGCGAAGGAGGTGGCAGGCAGCAGTGCCTGGGCCACACGTTCGAAGGCGCCGGCATCGTGCGCGAACCAGGTCGCCGTGTCGAAGCTGTCGTGCAGCGGCACCAGGCCTTCGCGCGACACCAGGCCATGCGTGGTGCGCAGCCCCCACACGCCGCAGTAGCTGGCTGGCACGCGGGTGGATCCACCCGTGTCGGTGCCCAGCGCAAAGTCCACCAGCCGCGCGGCCACTGCCGCGACCGATCCGCTCGACGAGCCCCCGGGGATGCGGTCGGGCGCGGCGCTGTTGAGCGGCATGCCGTAGTGCAGGTTGTGGCCGTGGATGCTGTAGGCCAGCTCGTCCGAAATGACCTTGCCGCACAGCGTGGCCCCGGCGTCGAGCAGCTGTTGCACCAGCGCGCTGTGGCGCGTGGGCACCGGGTGGCTGGCCAGCCAGGCGGGGTTGCCGGCGCCCGTTGGGTGGCCGGCCACGTCGAACACGTCCTTGGCGGCAAAGCGCAGGCCGGCCACGGGGCCGCCGGGCGCCCCTTCGATCACGAAATGGCCGTGGGGCACCCAGGCATGGACGGTGTCGGTGAAGGGCAGGCCGGGGGAGGCGATGGGGTGGTGCATGGGGCGGGGCTCAGGCAGAAGGGAACAGGGCATCCACGTGCGCGCAAATGGCGCCGGGCGTGGTGAACCAGACGGCACCGGCATCGCGCGCACGAGCCACATGCTCCAGCGCGCGGCGCAGATGCCGCAGCCGGTAGGGCTGGCCCACGAGATAGGGGTGCAGGGCGATGCCCATCACCAATGGCTGCGTAGCCGATTGCTGCAGCATCTCGTCGAAATTGTCGACAATCATCTGCGCGAAATCCTTGCCGTCGAGTTGGCGCGCAACGATCATCGGGATGTCGTTGAGCTCCTGCGGGTAGGGAATCGACCACAGCCGCTGGCCGCTGCGCGTGCGCATCGGCACGGGCTGGTCATCGTGCGCCCAGTTCAGGGTGTAGCGGTAGCCTGCCTCGGCCAGCAGGTCGGGCGTGGTGGGGCTCTCGGAGATCCAGGGCGAGAGCCAGCCCGTAGGCGCGCCACCGCCGGCCTGTGCGATGCGTTCGCGGCAGGCGGCCAGCAGCGCGGCCTCCTCGGCTTCGGCGAAGTCGCCCTGGCGCTCCGAATTGGTGTGGCCGTGGCCGATCAGCTCGTCGCCCCGTGCCGCACAGGCTGCAAGCAACTCCGGGCAGTGGTCGTACAGCGCGGTGTTCAGGATGCAGCCGGCCGGCAGGGCCAACTGGTCGAACAGCTCCAGGCAGCGCCAGGCCCCCACGCGGTTGCCGTACTCGCGCCAGCTGTAGTTGAGCACGTCGGGCTCGGGCGATGCCGGGCCGATGCGCGCACCCAGGCCCCCGCCGAAGGCGAAGTGCTCCAGGTTGAAGCCCAGGTACACCGCCAGGCGCGCGCCGTTCGGCCAGGTGTAGTCGGGGCGGCGGGTGATAGGGCTGTAGCCGAAGCGCCCGTGGCCTGGCAGGGGGCCATCGCCGTAGATGCTGGTGATCATGCGCCGGCACCTTCGGTCGGCCAGGGCGCGGCCAGGCCGGCACGCACCAGCAGCCATTCGGCGCTGTCGTTCCACACGTCCATCCGCACGATCAGGCCGCGCTGCAGCACGTAGCGGTCCACATAGCGGTTGCCCTCGAACGGCGTGCCATCGGGCCAGGCGCCGTAGAGCGTGCCCGTGTTGTAGACCACGGCCTCTTCGTGCGTGGCGCCGGCCACGACGTCGGTGCTCTCGAACTTCTTTTTCACCCAGGCATAGCGCGTGGCGTTGAAGGCGCTGCACTCGGCCGGCTGGCGCATTGGGCGCCCGCCGGTGAAGCGGATGACCAGGCCGGGTGCGACGAAGCGGCTCGCAGCCACGGGGTCCGGAATCATCACCAGGCGCAGGAACTCTTCGACGGTGGCGCCGGCATCCTGGGTGGGTGGGGTGTGTGCTTGCTGCTGCATGTTGGTGCTCCTGATCGCACCACCGGAGTGCGAAATATTGCGGGGGCTGCTTCGGAATGGGGCGGAACGCGGTGAACTGCCTTTGGTTTTTATTGTCAGCAAAGCGTGTGCCAGATTGTCGACAATGACATATCAATAAAGTTACCAATAGATATTGGTGTTTGTTGACATTGGCACGTTGCTTGCTGGTGGAGCCTCCCGAGGCGGACCGACACCCGCCCACCGATCCGTTCATCCCCGTCCACCCGCCACTGCAGGAGAACCGCCATGCCTTTCACCACCCGCCGCCGCTTTGCCGTCGCCACGCTCGCCACCGCTGCCTGGGCCGCCATGGGCGCCCTGAGCGCTGCCCATGCCGCCGAGCCCATCAAGGTCGGCTTGGTCACGGCGCTCTCGGGTCAATCGGCGCTGGCGGGGGACGCCATCACGCGCGGCCTGACCATTGCCATCGAGGAGATCAACGCCAAGGGCGGCCTGCTCGGCGGCCGCAAGCTCGAACTGGTGCGCCGCGACGACGAGGCCAACCCCGCCAAGGGCGTGACGGCCGCGCGCGAACTGATCTACAAGGAAAAGGTGGCCGTGCTCTTCGGCGGGCTGGACACGCCGGTCTCCATTGCCATCGTGCAGCTGGCCAACCAGGAGAAGGTGCCCTTCATGGGACCCTGGGCCGCAGGCACGCCGGTGACCAAGAACGGCGCCAAGCCCAACTTCGCGTTCCGCGTCTCCGCCGTGGACGAGATCGTCGACCGCGGCATGTTGGCCTATGCGCAAAAGACCTTCAATGCCAAGAACCCCGGCATGATCCTGGTGAACAACCCCTGGGGCGAGTCGAACGAGAAGGGCCTGACCGCAGCGCTCGCCGCCAAGGGCATGAAGGCCGCCGGCATCGAGAAGTTCGGCGACAGCGATGTCGACGTGGTGCCCCAGCTCACGCGCCTGAAGGCGGCGGGCGCCGACGCGCTGTTCCTGGTCGGCAACGTGGGCCCCTCGGCCCAGGTGGTCAAGTCGCTCGACCGCATGGGCTGGCAGGTGCCCATCGTCTCGCACTGGGGCCCTGCGGGTGGCCGCTTCACCGAGCTGGCCGGTGCGAATGCCAAGAACGTGCATTTCGTGCAGACCTACAGCTTCTTCGGCAAGCAGGGCCCGGTGGGCGAGAAGGTGCTGGCGGCCCTCAAGGCCAAGTACCCCGAGATCAAGGGCCCCGACAACATCACCCCCGCCGTGGGCGTGGCCAACGCCTACGACGCCATGCAGCTGGCGGCGCTGGCCATCACCCAGGCCGGCAGCACCGAAGGCGATGCCGTGCGCCAGGGCTTCTACAAGATCGGCAAGTACGAGGGCCTGATCAAGGGCTACGACAAGCCCTTCAGCGAAGCCAACCATGACGCGCTGAGCGAAAACGACTACGTCTGGGCGCAGTTCATCGGCAACCGCATCCTTCCGGTCGGACTGGAGAAATAAGCAGACCCCGCCAGGCCTGCGCCGCATTGCAGCGCAGGCCTTCGTTCGTTCTCTCACCGCATTCGATCGGTCACCACGATGCTCTTTCTCTCCGCCCTCATCAGCGGCATCGGCCTGGGCAGCATGTACGGGCTGATGGCCCTGGGCTTTCACGTCACCTTCGTCGTTTCCGGCACCGTGAACTTCGCCCAGGGAAGCTCCATGATGCTGGGCGCCGTGCTCACCTACGGCTTTGCCATGGTGCTGGGCTGGCCCATGGCGCTGGCGGTATTGCTGGCGCTGCTGCTGTGCGCGCTCTACGGCCTGGCCGTGGAGTTCTTCGCTGTGCGCCCGTTCGCACGCCGGGGCTCCGACGCCTGGCTCATGGCCACGGTGGCGCTGGGCATCGTGGTCGACAACCTGGCCATGTTCACCTTCGGCAAGGAGCCGCGCAGCCTGCCCTCGCCGCTGGCCCAGGCACCGATGACGCTGGGCGACATCGGCCTGGGTGTGTACCCGCTGCAGCTCATCATCCCGGCCATCGGCCTGGTGCTGGCCGCCGTGCTGCATTTCGTGGCGCGGCGCACGCGCTGGGGCACGGCCATGCTGGCCGTGGTGCAGAACCGCGATGCGGCCCGGCTCATGGGCATCCCCATCGGGCGGGTGGTGTCGGCGGCGTTCGCGCTGTCGGCCGTGTTCGCCGGCGTGGCGGGCGTGCTCATCGCGCCGCTTGTGAACGTGCAGTCCGACATGGGCACGCTGTTCGGCCTCAAGGCCTTTGCGGTCGCCATCCTGGGCGGCATCGGCAGCGCCTGGGGCGTCATGGCTGCGGGCCTGCTGTTCGGTGTGGCCGAGGCGCTGATCACCTCCACGCTGGGCTCGGGCTACACGCAGATCCTCACTTTCTCGCTCGTCATCGTGGCGCTGGCCGTGCGGCCCAACGGGCTCTTCGGGCGTGCCCTGGTGCGCAAGGTATGAAGACGTTTTTCTCCTCCATGCAGAACGCACCTTCCCTTCCTTCGTCCGCGCGCGGACTGGCCATGCCCACCCTGCTCGTGCTCACGGCGCTGGGCGTGGCCGCAGGCCTGGCGCTGGCCACGCAGGTCAATGGCTACTACGTCTTCGTGCTGGCCAACGTGGCGCTGCTGGCGCTGGTCGGCATCGGTCTGAACGTGCTGCTCGGCCTGTCGGGACAGGTGTCTTTCGGGCACGTGGGCTTCTACGCCATCGGTGCCTATGCCGTGGCCATACTCACCACCAAGGCGGGCTGGAGCTTCTGGGCCGCATGGCCGGTCGCGGCTGTGCTGGCCGGTGCCATGGGCGCGCTGCTCGCCTTGCCGGCGCTGCGCGTCAAGGGACCGTACCTGGCCATGGTGACCATTGCCTTCGGCCTGATCGTGGAGCACAGCGCGGTGGAGATGCGCGACCTCACCGGCGGGCAGAACGGCATCATGGGCATTGCCGCGCCGGCACTGGGCATCGATGCGCTGCGTGGCGAGCGCGCCATCGCCGTGCTGGCCATCGTGGCCGTGGCGGTGGCGCTGCTGGCCTATATGCGGCTCTCGCGTGGCGCCTGGGGCGCCGCGCTGCGCGCGGTGCGCGACTCCGAGACGGCGGCCGAGTCCATCGGCCTGAATCCGCTGGTCGTGAAGACCGTGGCGTTTGCGGTGTCGGCCCTGCTCGCGGGGTTGGCGGGCGGGCTGTATGCGCCGCTGTCGGGCTTCGTCACACCGCACAGCTTCTCTTTCCTGCAGTCCATCCTGTTCGTGCTGGTGGTGATGATCGGCGGCGCCGGCAGCATCGCCGGGCCGCTGGTGGGCGCCATCATCGTCGGCCTCCTGCCCGAGCTGCTCTCCAGCCTGGAGGAATACCGGCTGCTGTTCTTCGGCGCGCTGCTGCTGGTGGTGCTGTGGGTGGCGCCGCAGGGCCTGGTGGGCCTGTTCGCGCGCCTGCGCCGCAGCATGCCCGCCAGTGCCGAAGCTGGCGCTGCCCCAGGCGGCTCTCTGCCGGTCCTGAAGCCTGAGGGCGGCCGTGCGCTGAGCGCACAGGGCCTGTCCATGGTGTTCGGCGGGGTGCGCGCGGTGAGTGAGCTGTCCTTTGCCGTGCGCCCGGGTGCTGTCACCAGCCTGATCGGCCCCAACGGCGCGGGCAAGAGCACGGTGCTCAACATGCTCAGCGGCTTCTACACCCCCACCAGCGGCGGCGCGCTGTTGGGCGATGAGCCCTTGCAGGGACGGGGCGCCTGGCGCATCGCCCGGGCCGGTGTGGCGCGCAGCTACCAGACCTCGCAGCTCTTCGGCTCGCTGAGCGTGCTCGACAACGTCGCCCTGGCGCTGGCACGCGGTGGCCTGGGCCCGTTGCTGGGCGATGGCCGCGTATGCTCGCCCGGTGCCCGGGACGAAGCGCGCGCGCTGCTGGCCTGGTGCGGCTACCGGGGCGCCGTGCAGGTGCCGGCCGCCGACCTGGCCCACGTCGACCGGCGCCTGGTGGAGATTGCCCGCGCACTGGCCATGCGGCCCGAGGTGCTGCTGCTCGACGAACCGGCCGCAGGCCTGTCCACCGAGGACAAGGACCAGCTCTCCGCCCTGCTGCGCCGCATTGCCGACCAGGGCGTGGGCGTGCTGCTGGTGGAGCACGACATGGCGCTGGTGATGGGCCTGTCGGACCATGTGGTGGTGATGGAGTCGGGCCGCCACCTGGCCGAGGGAACGCCAGCGGAGGTGCAGGCCCACCCCGCCGTGCGCAAGGCCTACCTGGGCGATGGCGCCGGTGGCGCCGTGGCGGTGCATGCCGCCGCAGCGCGTGCCCTGCTGGCCGAAGCCCCCGAAGTGCTGGGCGTCGGCCGCCTCACCACCGGCTATGGTGCCGAGCCCGTGCTGCACGCCGTGGACCTGCGTGTGCGCCAGGGCGAGATGGTGGCCCTGCTGGGCGCCAACGGCGCGGGCAAGTCCACGCTGATGCGCACCCTGGCAGGCCTGCACCGGCCGCTGTCGGGCGGCATCCACATGGACGGCGTGGATTTGGGCCCGTTGCGCGCCGAGCAGATCGTGGCGCGTGGCCTGGTGCTGGTGCCCGAAGGGCGCCAGGTGTTCCCCGAACTCTCGGTGCTCGACAACATCCGCCTGGGCGCCTTCCTCCACCCCGAGGGCCGCGAGGCCCGGGTGGAGGAGATGCTGCAGCGCTTTCCGCGCCTGCGCGAGCGGCTGCACCAGCGCGCCGGCCTGCTGTCGGGCGGCGAGCAGCAGATGCTGGCCATCGCCCGCGCCCTGATGAGCCGCCCGCGCGTGCTGCTGCTCGACGAGCCCTCGCTGGGCCTGGCGCCCAAGGTCATCGAAGAGCTGTTCGCCTCGCTGGCGCGCCTGCGCGACGAATCCATGACCCTGGTGCTGGTGGACCAGATGGCAGCGCTGGCCCTCTCGCTGGCCGACCGGGCCTATGTGCTGGAAGGCGGGCGCGTGGTGGCCCAGGGCACGGCGGCGGAAATCGCGGCCAATGACGCCCTGACCCGCGCCTACCTCGGTGGTGGACATTGAATTGAACGCCATGGACGACCCCACCACCATCAACTTGCCCGATGTCCTCGCCGAGGTCACGGCCGCCTTTGCGCGCTACGAGCATGCCCTGGTCCACAACGAAGTGGAGGTGCTCGATGCGCTGTTCTTCCACAGCCCGCACACGGTGCGCTACGGCGCCACGGAGTGCCTGTATGGCATCGACGCGATCCGCGCATTCCGCAGCGGCCGTTCGGCGGCCGGCCTGGCGCGAACGCTGAGCAACACTGTCATCACCACCTACGGGCGCGACTTCGCCACGGCCAGCACCGAGTTCACGCGCGAAGGCAGCGCGCGCACCGGCCGCCAGCAGCAGACCTGGGTGTGCATGCCCGACCAGGGCTGGTGCGTGGTGGCTGCCCACGTGTCATTGATGGACTAGCATTCGCTCCAAGAAGAACCAACCCCAGGAGACATTTCCGATGTTGCACAGCCTGCAAAGCCGCGGTGGCATGGTCACCGCTCCCCACCACCTGGCCGCACAGGCCGGCGCCGCCGTGCTGCGCGAAGGCGGCAATGCGGTGGAGGCCATGGTCGCGGCAGCCGCCGCCATCGCCGTGGTCTACCCGCACATGAACGGCCTGGGTGGCGATGGCTTCTGGCTCATCCACACGCCCGGCACGGCGGCCCCGGTGGCGGTGCGCGCCTGCGGTGGCGCGGCCCAGGCGGCGGATGCGGCCTTCTACCAGGCGCACGGCGACGCGGCCATCCCCACGCGCGGGCCGCGCGCGGCGCTCACCGTGGCCGGGGCCATCGGCGGCTGGGCCGAGGCGCTGGAAGTGGCCCGCGCCTGGGGCGGCAAGCCCCTGCCGCTGGCACGCCTGCTCGAAGACGCCATCCGCCATGCGCGCGAGGGCGTGCCCATCACCACCTCGCAGGTCGAACTGACCCGCGCCAAGTGGGCCGAGTTGGAGCATGTGCCCGGTTTCGCCGCCGCTTTCGCGCCCGAGGGCCAGCCGCACCGGGGTGATACCTTGCGCCAGCCGCGCACCGCAGCCACGCTGCAGCGCCTGGCCGAGGCCGGGCTGCACGACTTCTACCGCGGCGACCTGGCGCGCAGCATGGCGCGCGACCTGCAGGCCCTGGGCAGCCCGCTGGCGCTGGCCGACCTGGAGGGCTGGCACGCCCAGCAGGTGGCACCGCTTTCGGTGCAGTTGTCGGCCGGCCGCGTCTTCAACCAGCCGCCGCCCACGCAGGGCGTCTCGTCGCTGGCCATCCTGGGCCTGTTCGACCGCCTGGGCGTGGGCCGGGCCGAGGGCTTCGACCACGTGCATGGCCTGGTCGAATCCACCAAGCGCGCCTTTGCCTGGCGCAATAAGCACGTGGGCGACCCGGCGTACATGCGCGCCGACCCGGCGGCCTTCCTGCAGACCGATTCGCTCGATGCCGAGGCCGCACGCATCGACAAGGCCCGCGCCGCGCCCTGGCCCGAACCCACGGAGCCCGGCGACACGGTGTGGATGGGCGCCGCCGATGCCCAGGGCAACGTGGTCAGCTACATCCAGAGCATCTATTGGGAGTTCGGCAGCGGCATCGTGCTGCCCGAGACGGGGCTGCACTGGCAGAACCGCGGCGCCTCGTTCACGCTGGGCGCCGGGCCCAACCAGCTCGCACCCGGGCGCCTGCCGTTCCACACCCTCAATCCGGCGCTGGCGCACCTGAAAGACGGGCGCGTGCTGGCCTACGGCACCATGGGCGGCGAGGGCCAGCCGCAGACGCAGGCGGCGGTGTTCACGCGCCATGTGCTCTTCGGCCAGGACATGCAGGCCGCGGTGACCGCGCCGCGCTGGCTGCTGGGCCGCACCTGGGGGGACAACTCCACCAACCTCAAGCTCGAATCGCGCGCCGACCCGGCCCTGGTGGACCGGCTGCGCGCCGCCGGCCACGACGTGCAGGTGGTGGGTGCCTTCGAGGACATGATGGGCCATGCCGGGGCGGTGGCCATCCATCCCGATGGGCGCATCGAGGGCGCGACCGACCCGCGCGCCGACGGGGTCTGCGCGGCCGTTTAGGCCGTATTGCCTCAGCGCGGCGCCAGGATCGCCATGGTGATGCGCGACACGCAGGTCATCTCGCCAGCGTCGTTGACCATGTCGATCTGCCACACATGCGTAGTGCGGCCGATGTGCACCGGGCGGGCCGTGCCCGTCACCCAGCCGCTCTGGGTGGAGCGCAGGTGGTTGGCGTTGATATCGAGGCCTACGGCGCGGTAGCCCTCGGGGCAGGAGTGGGCGGCGCCCACCGAGCCCAGGGTCTCGGCCAGCACCACGCTCACGCCGCCGTGCAGCAGGCCATAGGGCTGGTGCGTGCGCTCGTCCACGGGCACGCGGCCGCGCACGAAGTCGTCGCCGACTTCCAGGAACTCAATCCCAAGGTGCGGCACGGCCGTGCGCAGGCTGTGGTGGGTGAGCGATTCGATGGTGATGGGTTTCTTCCAGATGGCAGGCATCGTTGATCTCTTCTCTCGCAGAGGGCGCCGTCAGGCGCCTGTCGGGTTGGCAACACGCCATTGTGCTTCGGTTCGGCGTCCTCGGCTGCGGGTTGCGTCGCCTGAGGGTCCGCCAGCCCGCGCGCTACCATGGCTGCATTCCCGCCGGCTTTCCTTCGTCCATGCAGCACCTTCCCTCTTGCCCCTCCTGCCGCCAGCCCATGGAGGCGCACCAGTTCGCCACCAACCAGGGTGGCGTGCAGACGCTCGACCTGTGCTTTGCCTGCCAGGGCATCTGGTTCGACCGCCACGAGAACCTCAAGCTCGCGCCGGCGGCCGTGGTGGAGCTGTTCAAGCTGCTGCACGAGCACCGCTCGGACGAGCGGCGCCCCTTGCAGAACAGCCTGGCCTGCCCGCGCTGTGTGCGCCCGCTGGCACACGGCTTCGACCTGGTGCGCAGTGGCCGCTACGTACTCTACCGCTGCGCCAGCCAGCATGGCCGCTTCAGCACCTTCTCGTCCTTCATGGTGGAGAAGGGCTTCGTGCGCCACATGACCAAGCCCGAGGTGGCAGACCTCGCCAAGCGCGTGGGTGCCATCTACTGCACGGGCTGCGGCTCGCCGGTGGACATCCGCAAAGACCACGCCTGCCCCTACTGCCGCGCCGCGTTCTCGCTCATCGACCCCGAGGCCGTGCAACGCGCGCTGGAGGGCTATGCCCAGGCCGGTCAGCGCGCCGCCCAACTGCACCCGCCCCAGCGCACCGATCTGGCGGACGCACTGGTGTCACTGGAGCGCGACCGCACGCGCGCCGAGCGCGAGCGGCAGAAAGAGCGCTTCACCAGCGCCAATGCGTCCGACGCTGGCGTCACCGGCGATCTGCTCGTCGCCGGGGTGGCCCTCGTCTGGGGCATGCTGAGCTCTTAGTCCCAGGGCCGCAGCCCAGTCCGTTGCGGTGCGGCAGCGAAAGCGCCCATGCGCCCGGTGAGCTGCCCCACGATGGCCGCCTGCAGCGGCGGCAGGCGCCGAGCCAGCTGCAGCACGCCCTGGCGCAGCAGGCGCGGCACGGGCCGGGCATCGGTGTACAGCCGCACGATGGCATTCGTGCCCTGGTATATCGGCCAGGCATGGCGGTGGTGGGCGCTGGCATAGCGGGCCAGCGCGGCCCCGTGGCCCGGGTCGTGGCCCAGGTGGCGGCCTGCGACCAGAGCGCCGACCAGACGCTCCACGCCCGCAAGCCCCAGGTTGAAGCCATGTGCCGTCACCGGGTGCATGCCCACGGCCGCATCGCCCAGCAGCGCGCAGCGCGGCCCGGCAAAGCGCCGGGCATACACGCCGACCAGCGGGTAGGCATGGCGCTGGCCCTCCAGTGCCATCGGTCCCAGCCGGTGCTCGAACTGGGCCTGCACCTGCACGGCAAAGGCCTCGGGCGACAAGGCCATCAGGGCCGCTCCATCGGCGGCCCCGGCCGTGACCACCACCGAGCACACGGGCTGGCCATCCGGGGCGTCGGGCAGGGGCAGGATCGCCAGCGTGCGCTCGTAGCCAAAGCATTCGTGGGCCGTGCCGCCATGGGGCAGGGCATGGCGCATGCGGCAGACGATGACCGTGTGGCCGAAGTCGGTGATGTCCGCGCCGATGCCCAACTGGCGGTGCGTGGCCGAAAAGCGGCTGTCGGCCGCCACCAGCAGGGGTGCGCGCAGCTGCAGCGTTTGCGAGGCGCCCGTGCCCTCGGCCGGGGCCAGCGTGCAGTGGAGTTCGGCATGGTCGGCATCGGTGGCGACCCGGTGCACCTGCGCGCCGCTGAGGATGTGCACGCCCGCCGTGCGCGCCGCCACTGCATGGGCCGTGCGCCGCAGCGCGTGGTTGGAGACGATGGCACCCAGGGCCTGCGCGCCGCCGGTGTGCAGCTGCAGGGGGCCGTGGCGGCCGAGCGGGCCATCGTGCACCTGCGCCTCGCGGATCTCCCCACGCTCATGCGCCTGCAGGCCGGCCCAGGTGCCCAGGCGCTGCAAGGTGGCCACGCTGGGGTGGGTGAGCGCGATCTCCCGGCCATCGGGTGCTGGGTTGGCCAGCGCCGCCTCGGGCTGCTGCTCCACCACCGTGGTGCTGAAGCCGGCCTGCGCCAGGGCAATGGCGAGCGAAAGCCCGGCGGGGCCGCCGCCCACGATGAGAACGTCACTTCGGGAAGTCATGGCACTAGGACGCATCCGCTGTGGATGCGTGCCCATTGTGCTGCCCCCGTGCCAGAAGGGGCTTTGCCCTGGGTCAAGCCTTGCGCGACTTGCTGGATGCCTTGGCCGGCTTTTTCTTCTTGCCAGCACCCGGCTTGGCGCCGCCGCGCAGGTGCAGCACCCAGGCCACCAGCAGCCACAGGAAGGACAGCGGCACGGAATACGCGGCCACGGCAGCCAGGGACAGCGGCGGCGCCGTGATGGAGCGCGGGTTGGCGATGGTCTGCAGCAGCTGGCGCGTTCCGTCGCCCAGCACTGGAGTGCCCTGCACACCGCCCGTACGCGACATGCGTGCCGCCATGAAGAGCATGAACTCCATGAGCAGCGCGCCGATCAGGAAACAGGCCACCAGGCCCAGCAGTTGCGCAAAGGCCCGTCGGTCGCCCTTGGCCAGGAAGAAGAGGGCGGACAGCACGACCAGGGCGAGCAACACCCAGACCAGGATGGGCCAGGCAGACATGAGCAGGGGCATCGGGAATTCGGGTCGGCAGGAACAGGCTGCCGATCATAGGCCTGCAGGCCGGGTCCTATCGGTTTTTCATGGTGCGTCGTATAACCCGCAACGCACGGTACTGGCGTGGCCAAGGCCAGTGCCCCCGCGCAAGGGACGCCCCGCCGCGGAGGCGGCGTATCCAGCGCTTGCGCTGGGGGCGTCCCCCTTTCAGGGGGAAGGCGCGAAGCGACTCAGGGGGTCTTCCGTATGAAATCCGCCACGGCGCGCAGCACGGCCTCGTCCTGCAGCAGCTTGCGGTGGCCCAGCCCGTCGGTGGCCAGCAGCTGCGCGCCCGCGATGTGGTCGCGGTAGGCCTCACCATCGGCAAAGCGGTTGATGCGGTCGCCCCGGTCGTGCACGACCAGCGTGGGCAGGGCGATGCGTGGCCCCACGGCCTGGGGTTCGAACTGGGGCATGAGGATGCCTTCGCGTGCTTCGATGTGCCGCTCCATGGCGGCGCGCGTGGTCTCGGTCAGGCCGAACACCTGTGCGAACAGCCGGGTGTACTCGCGCGGCGATGCGGGCGGTGCCAGCAGCACCAGGCGGGCGGCGGGCAGGCCCCGGCTCGCCGCATGGGCCGCTGCGTTCGCCGCCAGCGAATGGGCCACCACGGCGGCCAGCGTGTCGCCCCGGGCCTGCAGGCGCGCCGTGGCGTACTCGATGGCGCGGGCAAACTGCGGCAGGTTGCTCACCCGCCCCCGGCTGCCGCCGTGGGCGGGCAGGTCCACCAGCACGGGGCGCATGCCGCGCGCAACCAGGGCCTCGGCCAGGGCCAGCATGTGCCGCGCGTGCCCGCCCCAGCCGTGGGACAGCAACACCACCGGGCCATCGGCGGGCAGGTCGCTGCAGGTGTAGAGCGTGATCTCCGCATCCTCGAAAGGCCAGCGCTCTGCTTGCCAGCCTGCGGCGGGCGGGGCCCGGTGGCCGCTCTTGCGCAAGGGCAGGGGCGTGCCGAAGAGGCGGTAGGCGCTGCGCACGGCAAGCCGGGGCCACAGGCGTTGCGCCGTGCCCAGTGCCAGGCGCACCAGGCGCATGCCGGCATGCGCGCCGTAGAAGTTCGAGGTGGCCTGCAGGGCGGTGGACTGGCTCATGGTGGGGCTCCGGGACAAGTGGAAGGGGTGGGCGGCCGGCGCCGGGTCAGTAGAAGACCCAGTCGCGGTTGTTGCGCGGAAGGCCGTCAAGTGCCCTGCGCAGCGCATGGATGGCGCCCGCGATGGCGGCGATTGCCGCAATGCCACAAAGGATCAGCATGGGGATCTCCTTTCTTCGCACGGTTGTGCGAAATTTGGGCAAACAAATAGCAAGGGTTTCCATGGCATGCACCGGGGTGTCAGGCGGTCTGGTAACTCTTGACGAGGCGCGCCCAGGACGCCTCGGTGCGGTGCACTGCCTGCGGATCGCGCAGGAAGCGGACGTCGTGCAACAGGCCCATCAGCATGGAGTAGATCTCCGCGACCAGTTGGTCGGCCGGGGTGCCGGCCGGCAGGTGCTCGGCCTCGATGGCCTGCAGCACGGTGCGGCGCAGCGCGGCGCGCCAGCGCGTGATCTCGGTGTGCAGCAGGTCCCGGAGCTCGCCGCTGCGGTCGTCGAGTTCGAAGGCGCCGGCGATGTAGATGCAGCCCGTGAAGGCCTCCACATCGCGCGTGCGGGCGATCCAGCGGCGCACGATCTCGTTCAGGCGGGGCAGGCCCTTGGGCTGCTGCATGGCGGGCACGAACACCTGGGCCAGGAAGCTGCGGCCGTACTCTTCGATCACGGCCTTCTGCAGCGCCTCGCGCGAACCAGCACGCGAAAACACGCCGCTCTTGGACAGGCCCACCCGGTCGGCCACGGCCTGCAGGGTGATGGATTCGAGCCCGTCGGCCGCAGCCACATCCAGCGCGGCACCAATGATGGCGGCGCGCGTGAGTTCGGCTTTCTGGGTCTTGGCGTCCATGGCTCAAATTTAGCACAAGCGTGCGAAAAAGCAAGCAACGATTTCATCGGCTGCGCGATGGCCCTGATGGCAGCGAGAGTTTTTCCTACGGCGACTGGCGGCCATGGGCAGTAGAGTGGGTCCTTTGTAACCGCCAAAGGACCAACCATGCGCGTGGACATCTATCGTCGGGCCGAAGCCGAGGGCCGTTTCACCCACCTTGCCGTGCCGGAAGGAAGGCGCATCCCGGAGGAAGCGACCAACACCGACTGGGACACGGAGGTGAAAGGCCAGGACCTGGACGAAGAAGCCGAGCGCTGGGATCACTACGGCATCGTCAAGCCCGGCACGCAGCTCAAGGAAAAAGGCTACGCCATCACGGGCCTGCACGAGCCGGAAGGCGTCTGATATCGGCTCTTGCGCAGCTGGCTGACCATGCAGGGCTGGCAGGCCTGCCGCAGCAGCGCACGGCCCTTCTGGGGCGTGACCTGGAGCGGGTGTCAATCCGGAGACGATGCGCCGTGGCACGCAGGGCCCAGCGCTGGTACGCTGCGTCGCCATGGAGACAAAAAACACCCCCCCTTTCATTCCGCAGATCCGCCTGTACCAGGACTGGCTGCGCGACCAGCGCGGCCTGGCCTTCGACAGCTACGACGCGCTGTGGCGCTGGTCCACCACCGAGCTCGATGCCTTCTGGCACAGCGTCTGGGACTACTTCGAGATCGAATCGCCCACGCCGCCCACGGTGGCCTTGGCACGCAACACCATGCCGGGGGCCGAATGGTTCCCAGGCGTGCGGCTCAACTACGCACGCCAGGCGCTGCGCCATGTGCAGGCGGCCCATGCCGCCGGCCTGCCGGCCATCGTCAGCCGCAATGAAAAGGGCCAGCACCGCGAGCTGGCCTGGCCCGAGCTGCGCCGCCAGGTGGCCTCGCTGGCGCTGCACCTCAAGGAGCAGGGCGTGCAGCCTGGCGACCGCGTAGCCGCCTACCTGCCCAACATCCCCGAGGCCATGGTGGCCCTGCTGGCCACCGTGAGCATCGGCGCGGTGTGGAGCATCTGCGCCCCCGACATGGGCACGCATGCCGTGCTCGACCGCTTCCGCCAGATCGAACCCAAAGTGCTGATCGGCGTGGACGGCATCACCTACGGCGGGCGCGACCACGACCGCGCCGGCATGCTTACCGAGCTGCGCGCAGCGCTGCCCAGCGTGCAGCACGCCATCCTGGTGCCCAACCTCGCTGCGGATGCGGCGCTGGCCGGCTGGTCCGACTGGGCCGCCGACGTGGCGGCCAGCGGCCCGGCGGTCGACGCCTTCGAGCCCGCATGGATGCCCTTCGACCACCCGCTGTGGATCGTCTACTCCAGCGGCACCACCGGCCTGCCCAAGCCCATCGTGCATGGCCATGGCGGCATGGTGCTGGTGGCGCTGCAGCTCAAGGTGCTGCACAACGACATCGGCTGCAGCTACGAGGCCAACAGCTTCGGCGAGCGCTACCACTGGTACAGCTCCACCGGCTGGGTGATGTGGAACGCCCAGGCCAGCGGCCTGCTGTCGGGCACCACCTGCGTGATCTACGACGGCAACCCGGGTGGCAGCAAGGACCGGGCGGACTGGGGCACGCTCTGGCGCTTTGCGGCCGAGACGGGGGTGACCTTCTTCGGCGCGGGTGCGGCCTTCTTTGCCAACTGCATGAAGTCGGGGCTGGAGCTGGCGGCCTGCGGTGAGCTTTCGCGCGTGCGCGCCCTGGGCACCACGGGCTCCCCGCTCTCGCCCGAGGTGCAGGCCTGGGGCACGGCGCAGTTCGCGCGCATCGGCACGCCCGACATCTGGTGGAACAACATCTCGGGCGGCACGGATTTTTGCGGTGCCTTCATCGGCGGCCACCGCGAGATGCCCCAGGTGCCCGGCGAAATGCAGTGCCGCATGCTGGGCGCCGCCGTGGAATCGTGGAACGCCCAGGGCGAGCCCGTGAAGGACGAGGTGGGCGAGCTGGTTTGCGTACAGCCCATCCCTTCCATGCCGCTGTACCTGCTGAACGATCCGAAAGGCGAACGCTACCTCTCCAGCTACTTCGACATGTACCCTCCCGGCCATGGCCGCCGGCCCGGCGGCGGCGACACGGGGCCCGAGGCCGGTGCGGTCTGGCGCCACGGCGACTGGCTCAGGATCGATGGCCGCACGGGCGGCTGCATCATCTACGGCCGTTCCGACGCCACCATCAACCGCCATGGCCTGCGCATGGGCACGAGCGAGATCTACAGCGCGGTGGAGGCCCTGCCCGAGGTGCTCGACAGCATGGTGGTCGACCTCGAATACCTGGGCCGCGAAAGCTACATGCCGCTGTTCGTGGTGCTGCGTGAAGGCGTGGTGCTCGACGAGGCCATGCGCCAGCGCCTGAACGGCGCCGTACGCACCGCACTGAGCCCACGCTTCGTGCCCGACGACATCTTCCAGGTGCCCGAAATCCCGCGCACCCTGAGCGGCAAGAAGCAGGAGCTGCCCATCAAGAAGCTGCTGCTGGGCCAGCCCATCGAAAAGGTCGTCAACAAGGACGCCATGGCCAACCCGGGCTGCCTGGACTGGTATGTGGCGTTTGCCAACCAGCGAGCCGCGGGCGCGACCTAGGGGAAGCCAGCCTCTGAGGAGGCACGGCGCAGGCCAGTGCCCCCGTGCAAGGGCCGCCCCGCCGCACCGGGGGCGGCCCCCGGCCCGTATTGCGCAGCAATGCGGGAGAGGGGGCTGAGTGCCGCGGCTCCAAGCCTGCCTGCGCAGGCTTGGACGGCAACGAAGAGCGGCCGCCTCTGGCGGACGCACCGTGACTCGAAGCGGCTCAGGGGGTTAGTCCAATTTCGCGCCCGACTGCTTGATCAAACGCTCCCACACCGGCCGCTCCTTCATGTACGCGGCCTTGAACTCGGCTGGCGAGCTGGCCTTGGCCTCGAAGCCCATGCCCGCGATGCGCTGCGCCACGTCGGGCAGTTGCACGGCCTTGCGCACTTCGGCTGCCAGGCGTTCCAGGATCGCCGGTGGCGTGTTCGCCGGCGCGGCAAAGGCCAGCCAGCCGGCCACGCGGTAGGCCTCGTCGGTCATGCCCTGCTCGGCCAGCGTGGGCACGTTGGGCAGGATGCCCATGCGCCGCTCGCCCGTCACGCCCAGCGCCTTGAGCTTGCCGGCGTCGATGTGCGCCTTGGCCACCAGGGCGCTGGCGTAGGCCATCTGGATCTGGCCGCCGATCAGGTCCTGCACCATGGGCGCCTCGCCCCGGTAGGCCACGTGGCTCATGTCGGCGTTCTGGGTCAGGCTCATGTAGGCGCCGGCCAGATGCGGGTAGGCGCCCGTGCCGTAGGAGCCATAGGCCACCTTGCCCTTGTTGGCGGCGGCGTACTTGAGCAGTTCGGGGCCGGTGCTGACCGGTACGCTGGGGTGGGTGACCAGCACCAGCGGGGCGATGGCGATCTGGTAGATCAGCGCCAGGTCGCGCTGCGGGTCATAAGGCAGCTTTTCGTAGAGGAACTGGTTGGTGAGCAGCGAATTGCTCAGGCCCAGCACGATGGTGTAGCCATCGGGCGCGGCCTTGGCGACAGCATCGGTGCCGATGATGCCGGCCGCGCCCGGCTTGTTGTCGATGACCAGGGGCTGGCCCAGGCCGACTGCCATCTTCTCGGCGAGCACACGGGCCAGCACGTCGGTGGCGCCGCCCGGGGCAAAGGGCACGATCACCTTGATGGGTTTGGTGGGGTAGGCCGGCTGCTGGGCCAGCGCGGCCGTGCCAGCGAGGGTGCCGAGGGCCAGGGCGGCTGCGCCGAGCCAGGTGCGCCGCTGGAGGGTGGTAGGGGAAATGGGCATGGTGTCTTGTCTCCTGGAATCGTTATGGGTGGTCGCTCGGTGAAAAAAATCTCAGGCCCCGGGTGGTGACAGCGCCACCTGCACCTTGACGGGCAGGGGCTCCAGCACCTGGCGCAGGCGTTCGCACAGTGCCTGTGCATTCAGGCCTGCCGTGGCGGCATCGACGGTGACACGCACGGCGCTCTCGCCCTCGGCCTGTACGGCGGGGCGCCCGGTCACGGCAAGCTCGGTGCACACGCCGTCGACCAGCGCCTGCACGGTCTGGCAGGCGGCCTGCAGGCGCAGGGCGGGCTTGTAGATCTTGCCCACGTTGGTCACGGGCATGGTGTCCAGCACGGTGATGCGGCGCGGCCGGGCCACGGCCTCGTCCACGCCTGCACTGGCGAAGTCGAGCAGCTCGGCCTCGCTGGCCTGCTGGCCCGGCACCAGCATGGCGAACACCACGGGCAGCTCGCCCGCATAGGCATCGGGCGCACCCACGGCAGCGCACAGTTGCACGGCGGGGTGGGCGCCCAGGGCGTCCTCGATCACCTTCGGGTCGATGTTGTGGCCGCTGCGGATGATGAGGTCCTTGGAGCGCCCGCTCAGGTGCAGCCGGCCCTCGGCATCGACGAAGCCCAGGTCGCCCGTGGCCAGCCAGCCATCGGCGGTGAAGGCCCGGGCCGTGTCGGCCGCATCGAGGAACCCCGAGAACAGGTTGGGCGAGTGAAACAGCACCATGCCAGGCTGGCCGGGCGGCATCTCTTGGTCCGAGGCATTGCCGTGCGCGTCGAGTGCCACGATGCGCAGCCGCACGTACGGCAGGCGCCAGCCCACGCAGCCCGCAGGCGCGTTCACGCCCGGCGGCGTGATGGTGGAGATGCCCGCCATCTCCGTCATGCCCAGGCTCTCGTGCACATGCAGGCCAAACAGGCGCGTGAAGCGCGCCGCAAGCTCGGGCGCCAGCACGGCCGCGCCGGTGCGGCAGTAGCGCAGGGCCGAAATGTCGGCGCCGTCCAGTGGCACATTGGCCAGCGCGGCCAGCACCGTGGGCACGGCCGACAGGTAGGTGCAGCGGTAGCGCTCGGCCAGGCGCCAGTAGTTGGCGATGACCTGCCGGTTGCGGAACAGCCCGGTGGTGGGGATGATGGTCTCCACCCCGGCCGAGAGCGCGGCCAGCGCGCCGGGCAGCACACCGGCCACGTGGAACAGCGGGTAGCCGTTGATGCCCGCGTCCTCGGGCCGGATGCCCTGCATCTGCACGCACGCCCAGGCCGTGAACACCTGCGCGCCATGGCTGTGCCGCGCGAGTTTGGGCGCGCCCGTGGTGCCGCCGGTGTGGAAGTAGGCCGCGATGTCGCCGGCCACGATGCGCCGCCCGCTCACCAGCCGGTCATCGGGCTGGGCGCTGCGGCTGGCAAAGTCGATCACGCCCTCGGGCAGGGGGCCGGCCGCGCCTGGGGCCTCGCCGTGCGGCGCCACGCGCAGCACGGTACGCAGCGTGGGCACCTGGCCGAGCAGGCCCATGGCCTTGGTCCAGAAGCCCGAGTCACCGTCCTCGCCATAGGCGATCAGCACCTTGGCGCGGGCCAGGGTCGTCATGGACGCCAGCTTTTCGGGCGTGAGCAGCGGGTTGAGCGGCTGCACGATGCCGGCCGCCTCGCCGCCCCACAGGGCCAGGTGGTATTCCAGGCAGCCGGGCAGCAACACGGCCACGGCATCGCCGGGTTCCACGCCCAGGCCGTGCAGCAGGTTGGCCGTCTGGTGGATGCCGGCCAGCAACTGCGCGTACGACCAGCGCACGGGCTCGTCCGCCGGGTCGGCCGTGGGCAGAAAGCTCAGCGCCGTCTTGTCGCCAAAGGCATGGGCCGAGTTGCAGAAGATCTCGTAGGTGCTTTGCACCGGCAGCGCCTGGGCCAGCGGCAGTGCCTCCAGGCGTTCCACATCCTGCAGGCTGCGCACGGGGAACGCCGGGGCGAAGGGGGCCGACAAGGGCGGGCGCTTGTGCGGGGTCCCGATGGCGGTCGTCATGCGCAGGCCCCCCAGCCCGCAGCGACAAGGGTGGGGCAGGGCGACTGTGCGCTCCCGGCAGTGTGCATGGTGTTGTCTCCTGGCAAATCGGGTCCATCCTGAAAAACAGGTGGAGAGGCCATTGTTGGTGCGCGCCGATTTTTTGACAATCCTCTAAATACATGGACACTCTGTTCAAAAAAATTTGACAGTCAGAAGGGATGGACTGCGCCCACTTGCGAGGGTGCGCAGGCAGGTGGGCGCGGCGGTGCACACTGCATCCTCGCCCGCGCGGGTCATGTGCCTACAGGAAACGGCGCGCGCAGCCGCCCATAATGTGGCGTCACCACTTCCCCTGGCGCGACCGGAGCGCTCTCGACATGACCACTCCCCAACCCCATCCCAAGCGCTTTTCGATGATCCGCGAGTTCCACCTGGCCGACTGGTTCACGCTGGGCAACGCGGTATGCGGCGTCGGTGCGCTGTTCTCGGCCATGACCTACCTGGCGACCGGGGATGTGCTGCATGTCTACTTTGCCGCCGCCCTGGTGCTGGCGGCACTGATCTTCGACGTGCTGGACGGCCGCATCGCGCGCTGGCGCCAGAAGAGTTCGGCCATGGGGCGCGAACTCGACTCACTGGCCGACGTGATCTCGTTCGGCGTGGCGCCCGCCATCATGGCCTATGGCTGCGGCATGCAGGGCCTGTACGACCGCGTGGTGCTGGCCTACTTCGTGGCCTGCGGCGTCTCGCGCCTGGCGCGCTACAACGTCACGGCCGAAACGCTCTCGGGCGACGACGGCAAGGTCCGGTACTTCGAGGGCACGCCCATCCCCACCTCCATCGTGCTGGTGGCCCTGCTGGCCCTGGCCGGCTACATGGGCGCGCTGGGCGAGAACCTGTGGTTCGGCAAGGTGCTGGTCGGCGGTTTCACGCTGCATCCGCTGGTGCTGCTGTTTGCGGTTTCCGGCTCATTGATGATCAGCCGCATCCGTATTCCTAAATTCTGACGCGCAGACCAATTCGACTCGCTTATGGCGAAGAAGTCCGCCAGGGAAAAACCGGTTCAGCAAGCTAGCGACCTGGATGTGGACGGGGATAGACGCGCTTTCAGCACCCGTCTGGCCCTGTACTTGGCAGGCGTCGCAGCGGTGGCCACATTCACTGGGGCGCTGCCGCTGCCTGCGGGCCGTTTCAGGACCCTGGCCGTGCTGAACGGTGGCCCATTGCTGCTCATGCTTGGGGCTCTGGTCTGCGCGGTGCTGGTCTTGGTGTCTGTGGTTGTGCAGGGCCCGGGTCGGCGCAGCGATGCCGTGGAGTACGACGCTTTTCGCTGGCTTATCGTGCGCCTGGGCCTGGCGCTCGCCGCGTCTTCTTTGCTTGCCCACCTCTATCTGGGCGTGCGTGGATAGGGCCGTTTTAGGCTGCAGCCGGCTTGCGATTCACCAGCACGATGCCCGCCGCCACCAAGGCCAGGGCCACCACCAGCGCCGCCGTCACCGGCTCGCCCAGCCACCAGGCGCCGAACAGCAGCGCGAAGACCGGGGTCAGGAACACGAACACCGAGATGCGCGTGGCCGGGTAGTGGGCCAGCATCCACATCCAGGCCAGGTAGCTCACGAAGGCGCCTACCAGGGCCTGCACCAGCAGCGAGCCCCAGGCAAAGGCGCTGAAGTGCCAGGTCCAGGTCTCGCCCAGCGCCAGGGACAGCAGGGGCAGCACGGCGGCGCTCACGCCCACCTGGTAAAAGAGCTGCTTGGCCGGGGCCACGCTCGCCAGCGGCGTGGTGCGGATGACCACCGTGGTCAGCGCCCACATCAGGCCGGCGGCCACGCCCAGCAGGTCGCCTAGCCAGGCCTGGGGCATGGCGGCATTCGCCGATCCGACCATGCCGTCGCCCAGGGCCAGCCCCACGCCCACGAAGGCCGCGGCCAGACCCAGCCACTGCCAGCCGCGCAGCCGCTCGCCGGGAATGAAGTGCGGCAACAGCAGCGCCACCCAGAACGGTGCGCCGTACAGGAACACCGTGAGCCGCGAGGCGCTGGTGTACTGCAGGCCCACATAGATGCAGGCGAACTCGCCCGCGAACAGGGCCCCGGCCAGCAGCCCGGCGCGCAGGGCGCCTGCGGGTTCACTGCGGCGGGAAAGGGGCACGCCGCGCCACAGGCACCACGCGGCCACGGCCAGGGCGGCCAGCACGAAGCGCACGAAGGCCTGGAACACCGGGGCCACCTCGGCCACTGTGGCCTTGACCAGCACCTGCTGGAAGCCCCAGAACATGCAGCAGGCGAGCAACAGGCCGATGGCCAGGGAGTCGAGGTGGGTTTTGCGGGCAATGGACATCGGTCGATTATGGAAGGGGTGCGCCAGGACTGCAGGCCGCTGCCTGGCGCGGGCCTGATACGCTCCGAGACAGGGCATTTGCGGGCCCACGGTACACTTTGCGGCTTCTTTACCTGTTTTTGCGCGCTTCTTCTACCAACCTCCCATTTCATGGCCTTTTCCACGGCGGCCCAGGCCCGCACCCGCTTCGACCTCAAGAGCGCATCGCTGTCCGTCGTGGCCGTGCTGCTCAAGACCACCGATGCCACGCAGTTCGCTGCCGATCTGGTCGAGCGCGTGGCCGACGCCCCGGGCTTTTTCGACAACGATCCGGTGCTGATCGACCTGGCCCTGGTGCGCGAGTCCGAGGAAACCATCGATTTCGCCGCCATCGTCGCCGTGCTGCGCGAACACCGCACCCTGCCCGTGGCCGTGCGCGGTGGCAGCGCCGCCCAGATGGACGCCGCGCGCGCCGTGGGCCTGGCGGCCGTACCCGATGCGCCCCCGGCCCGTGCAGAGGCTGCCGCAGCCCCCGAACCGGAGCCCGAGGCGCCGGTCCAGGTGCAGGAAGTCATCCGCGAGGTGGTGCACGAGATCGAGGTGGTACGCGAAGTGCCGGTGGCCGGCCCCGGCACCATGGTCATCGACAAGCCGCTGCGCTCGGGCCAGCAGGTCTATGCGCGCGGCGCCGACCTGGTGGTGCTGGCCATGGTCAGCTTTGGCGCCGAGGTGATTGCCGATGGCAACATCCACGTCTACGCCCCGCTGCGCGGGCGCGCCATCGCTGGCGCGCGCGGCAACACCGAAGCACGCATCTTTTCCACCTGCATGGAGCCGCAACTGGTCTCCATCGCAGGCATCTACCGCACGACGGAGACCGCACTGCCCGACGACGTCGCGGGCAGGCCGGCCCAGGTGCGCCTGGAAGGCGAAAAGCTCTTCATCGAGCCGCTGCGCAATCCCGTTCGTATCAACCCCAGAGAGATTCAATAAACCCATGGCCAAAATCGTCGTCGTGACCTCCGGCAAGGGTGGTGTGGGCAAGACCACCACCAGCGCCAGCTTTGCCTCCGGCCTCGCCATGCGCGGGCACAAGACTGCCGTGATCGACTTTGACGTCGGCCTGCGCAACCTGGACCTGATCATGGGCTGCGAGCGCCGCGTGGTGTACGACCTCATCAACGTGATCCAGGGCGAGGCCAACCTGAACCAGGCCCTCATCAAGGACAAGCAGTGCGATAACCTGTTCGTGCTGGCCGCCAGCCAGACGCGCGACAAGGACGCCCTCAAGCAGGACGGCGTGGAAAAGATCCTCAAGGACCTCGCCGAAATGGGCTTCGAGTACATCGTCTGCGATTCGCCTGCCGGCATCGAAAGCGGCGCCCTCATGGCCATGCACTTCGCCGACGAGGCCTTGCTGGTCACCAACCCCGAAGTCTCTTCGGTGCGCGACTCCGACCGCATCCTGGGCATGCTGGGCAGCAAGACCAAACGCGCCATCGAGGGCGGCGAGCCGATCAAGGAGCATCTGCTCATTACGCGCTACAACCCGAGCCGCGTCGAAGACGGGCAGATGCTCTCGCTCGAAGACATCCAGGACATCCTGCGCATCAAGCTCATCGGCGTGATCCCCGAATCCGAGGTGGTGCTGCAGTCGTCCAACCAGGGCACGCCCGCCATCCATTCGCAGGGCAGCGACGTCTCGGAAGCCTACAAGGACGTGATCGATCGTTTCCTCGGCCAGACCGACAAGCCCCTGCGCTTCATCGACGCGGAGAAGCCCGGCTTCTTCAAACGCCTGTTCGGGAGCAAGTAAGCCATGGCATCCTTCCTTTCCTTTCTTCTTGGTGAAAAGAAGAAGACGGCCAGCGTTGCCAAGGAGCGTCTGCAGATCATCCTGGCGCACGAACGCAACGGCCGCAACGCCTCCGAGCCCGACTACCTGCCCGCGCTGCAGCGCGAACTGGTGGCCGTGATCTCCAAGTACGTGAAGATCAACCCCGAAGATCTCAAGGTGCACCTGGAACGCCAGGACAACCTGGAAGTGCTCGAGGTCAAGATCGAGCTGCCCGACACCGTGCGCTGAGGTCTCGCGCCGCTGTCGTGCGGCGAGCATTCTTGAGGAGGAGATCGACGCATGCTGTCCCATGTCCATATCGGCGTGAACGATTTCGAGCGCGCCCTGGCCTTCTATGGCCCGGTGCTGGAGCGCCTTGGCCTGGTACAGCGCTTTTGCGAAGCGCAGGTGCCCTGGGCCGGCTGGCAGGTGCCCGGCGTGGCGCGCCCGCTGTTCCTCATCGGCCGCCCGTTCGACGGGCAGGCCGCCAGCCCCGGCAATGGCGCCATGAACGCGTTGCTGGCGGATGACCGCACCACCGTGGACGAAGTCCATGCCCTGGCCCTGCGCCATGGCGGCAGCTGCGAAGGCTTGCCTGGCCTGCGGCCGCAGTACCACGCGAACTACTACGGGGCGTATTTCCGCGACCCGGATGGCAACAAGCTGTGCGTGTGCTGCCACGGTGCGGCCTGAACAGCCTTCTGGCCGGTTTATTGCTTAATATTAGGGTAATCCCTAATGTGAGGCAGTCCCGTGGACGAATCCTGGAAATCCAGCTGGCAGCGCGCACGCAACCATGAAGGTGTCACGCGCGGGGCGCGGGCCTTCTGCGCGCTGGCCGCCGTGCTGGCCTGGGGCTGGTGGGCCGGCTGGCAGGCCGAGCTGATGCCGGTGCTGCTGGGCGTGATCGCCAGCGCCCTGACCGAAACCGACGACAGCTGGCGTGGCCGCCTGCGCGCGCAGCTGCTGGCGCTGGGCTGCTTTGGCCTGATGGCGCTGGCGGTGTGGGCCACGGTGGCCTGGCCCTGGGCGCTGATGGGGGTGCTGGCGCTGTCGGCCCTGGCGTTCACCGTGCTGGGGGCGCTTGGCGAGCGCTACCGCGCCATTGCCTTCGGCTCGCTGGTGCTGTTCATCTATGCGGCCCTGGCCGCCCACACCAGCCGCGCCGGGGCAGCGCAGGCGACGCCGCTGATGCTGGCCGGTGCCGCCTGGTATGGCCTGGTGTCGGTGGCCTGGGCCGGGGCCATGCCGCGCGCGCCGGTGCGCTTTCGCCTGGCCCGGCTGTATGCGGTGCTGGGGGAGTACCTGCGCCTGAAGGCCCTGCTGCTGGAGCCCGTGCGCGACGTGGACCTGGAGCGCCGCCGCATGGCGCTGGCCTTGCACAACGGGCGCGTGGTGGATGCCCTCAACGCCGCCAAGGAAAGCCTCATGAGCCGCATGGGCCGGGGCCAGCCGCCTGCCTGGCTGCAGGCCGCCATGCACCAGTACCTGGCCGCGCAGGACATGCACGAGCGCGTAAGCTCCTCGCACGAGCACTACGACCTGCTGGCCACGGCGTTCTTCCACAGCGACGTGCTGTACCGCTGCCAGCGCGTGCTCACGCTGCTGGGTGAGCAATCGCTCAAGCTGTCGCTGGCCATCCAGCAGCAATCGCTCCCGCAGCACGGGGGCATGACCTCCCGCGCCATCGAGGACCTGCAGGCCGCCATCGCGCACCAGGATGGCATTGCCGCTGACCTCGTTGGCACGCAGGGGGCGGCCTCCATGGCCCGGCCCCTGCGCTCACTGCATGCCCTGGGCCACAACCTGGCGGCCATGGCCGGGGTGTTTGCGGGTGCCCTGGCAGGCGATGCCGCCGCCCAGGGCGCCGCCGACCATGCCCTGCTCGACCGTGAACCGCGCAGCCTGCGCGATGCCTGGGGCCGCGTGCGTGCGCAGCTGCACGCGCAGTCGCCCTGGCTGCGCCACAGCGTGCGCCTGGCCCTGTCGCTGCTGGCGGGCTTTGCCCTCATGCAGGCCACCAGCGACCCGCACGGCTACTGGATCCTGCTGACCATCGTCTTCGTGAGCCAGCCGCAGTACGCGGCCACGCAGACGCGGCTCCTGCAGCGCGCCAAGGGCACAGCCATCGGCCTGGCCATGGGCTGGGCGGCGATCCAGCTGTTTCCGGGGGCGCTGGTGCAGGCCGCGCTGCTGGTGTTCGCCGGTGCGGTGTTCTTCGGCGCGCGGCACACCCGCTACGTGCTGGCCACGGCTGCGGTCACCACCTTGCTGCTGCTCGGTTTTCACCAGATGGGCATGGCCCAGGGCGTGATCCTGGCGCGCCTGCTGGACACCGCCGCCGGCTGCCTGATCGCGGCCGCTGCCTCCTGGCTGGTGCTGCCGCACTGGCAGTCGCGCCAGTGGCCTCAACTGGCGGCCCAGGTGCTGCAGACCCAGGCCCTGTACCTGCGCGCCATCCTGGCGCAGTACTACAGCGGCAAGCGCGACCACCTGGACTACCGCCTGGCGCGGCGCAATGCGCACAATGCCGACGCCGCGCTGTCCAACTCCTACAGCGCCATGCTCAAGGAGCCGCGCCGCGTGCGTGGCAATGTGGAAGTGGTGGCCAACTTCCTGCGCCTTTCGCACACCCAGCTCAACTACCTCTCGGCCCTGGGCGCGCAGCGCGGCCAGGAGGGGGCCGAGCCGGTGGACGCCAGGGCACAGGAGATGGCCAGTGAGCTGCTGGCATCGCTGCAGCAGCTGGCGGGGCAACTGGCGCATGCGCAGCAGCAGACGGGGGTCAGAGTCACCAGGGCACCCGCGGTGGCGCAGGTGCTGCAGGAATTCGGGGTTCCTGCGGCCCCCGAGCCCACGCACAGCCTGATGGCGGCCCAGCTGGCGCTGGTGGGCAAGGTCTTCCCGCAGCTGCAGGAGCAGGCGCGGCAATGGGCGGAGCCCCAGCACAGGCCTGTTGCGCCGCTTTGAAAAGACCGCTTTAGCGTGCGTGCTTCGCGAACTTGGCGGCAAAGGCCTGGGCAATGCTCAGGGGGCGCCGACCCGGCACCAGCGTGGCGCGCTGGCCGGCGCTGATGGTGCCGGCCTTGTCCACCGCCAGGTAATAGCCGCAGCAACCCGCCAGCGCCATGGCGCGGCTGGCCTGGGCAAAGCCCATTACGGCGTTGAACTTGAAGCAGGGCTCGCGCGGGGCGGTCACGCGCAGTACGCAATCGGGAAAGTGCAGTTCGTCGCCGATGAAGACCTCCGTCTCCAGCGGCCCGTCCACGGTGAGGTTCTCGCCCATGAAACCCGGTGGCAAGTCCTCATCGAACAGGCTCACACCGCGCTCGCGCCGCTGTGCCTGCCAGAAGGCGTAGTGTGCAGCCGGGTAGGCGTAGACCGCCTTGTCCAGGCCGCCATGCACGCTCAGGTCGGCTTGCTCGTCCCGCGCCAGGCCCAGGCGGTGCACGGCCACGGGGCCCTCCACGGCCGCCTTGCCGATGGCCGTGAGCACGCTGCGTTCGCCGGCCTTCATGCGCCGGGCGCTGCCGGTATTCACCTGCCGCACCAGCACCCCCGCAGCGGTCACAGCGGGTGCTCGGTGTAGAAGCGCCCGCCGTGGAACAGCAGCGGTGGCACGCCGGCGCGGTGGCTGCAGCGCTCGACCTCGCCGACGAAGATCAGGTGGTCGCCCTCTTCATAGCGGCTGCGGTTGAAGCACTCGAAGCTGGCGGCCGCGCCATCGAGCACCGGGGCGCCGTTGATGCCGGCATGGTGTTCCACGCCCGCCCAGCGGTCGATGCCGCGTGTGGCAAAGCGCTCGGCCAGCGACTTCTGGTCTGCGGCCAGCACGTTGATCGCGTAGTGCGCGCCGTTGGCAAAGGTGGGCATGGTGCTGGCGCCGCGCGACAGGCTCCACAGCACCAGCGGCGGGTCCAGCGAGACAGAGTTGAACGAGCTGGCCGTGAGCCCTACCAGCGTGCCGTCCTCGTTGCGCGCCGTGACGATGGTGACGCCGGTGGCAAACATGCCCAGCGCATCGCGGAACTCGCGGGCGGAGAAGCTCGGGGGCCGGGCAAGGGCAGGGCGGGGCAGGGGGCGGTTCACAAAGGGCAGGCGCAGGGGCCGAAAAAGGGCAGGGGGCCATTATGGGCTGCATGCCACGGCCCTGTTGCGGCCGGGGGCGCTGCAGGTGTCGCGCATGCGGGGCCTGGGGCGTGGATGTCCTGACCGCCGTCCGGGGTTAAAAACACCTCGGCTATCATGAACCGACCCTTGCCATGGCAGGGATTGCGCAGGATACCCATGGCACTTCTCCCCCATTTCTCCACCCTGGGCAGCGGGCATACCGTGCTCATGCTGCACGACGCCGATGGTGGCCACCTGACCTTTGCGCCCCAGGTCGAAGCCCTGGCCAGCCTGGGCTACCGGGCCGTGGCCTGGGACATGCCCGGCTATGGCAACAGCGCCCCCATCGAACCCTATCGCTTCAAGGGCCTGGCCGAAGCCTGCATGGCGCTGATCGATGCGTTGCAGTGCGGCCCCGTCACCTTGGTCGGCCACGGCATGGGCGCCATGGTGGCGCTGGAGGTGGCCGTGCGCCAGAGCGCCCTGGTGCGCCGCATGGTGCTGTGCGCCGGCGGCCCCGCCCTGGATGCGCAGGCGATGGCGGACTGGGTGGAGCCGCGCCTTGCGGCCCTCGACGCCACGCAGGGCGACATGCAATCGCTGGCCCAGGCCCTGGTGCCGCAGTTCACCGGCAGCGGCGCGCTGCCCGAAGGCGTGCGCCTGGCCACCCATGCCCTGTCACAGGTGTACAGAGGTTCCTACCGGCGCGCGCTGCAGGCGCTCTCCACCTTCGACCGCAGTGCCGGCGTGCTGGGCCGGTTGCACATGCCGACGCTGATCATCGGTGGCGCGCAGGACCGCTGCACGCCGCCCGCTGCGCTGCAGGCCCTGGCCCATGTGCTGCCCGATGCGCGCCACCTGAGCCTGCCGCATGCGGGCCACTGGCCGCAGCTCGAAGACCCCGACGGTTTCGATGGCGCGCTGGCGGATTTCCTGGCTTCCTCGCGGGTTCTGCATTGACACAAGGCCGTTCGGGTTCTTCCGTTGCGTTGCAGGCACCGGGCTGGTGGGGCCCGGCGCTGGCGGGTACCTTGCTCGTGGCCTTGGCCGCAGGGGGCCTGTGGATGGCGCCGCGCAGCGGGGTGGAGCGTGGAGCGAGCGCCCAGCGGCCCACGCCCGCACAGACGACCCTGGTCACCGCAGCACGGAATGCCGCCAGCCTGCCGGCGGCAGATGCCGTGGTGCCAGCGCCCGTGGTGGCGGCTGCCCCCGTGGCAGAACCCAGTGGACCCGGGGCCTGCGCGCTGTTCCTGCAGCGGCTGCCTTCGGTTTCGCGCACGCAGTGCGAGGAAGCACTGCTCACGCCCAGCGGCTCCGTGTCGGCCCATGGCGTGCCCCTGTTCTGGCGCGACGTGCCTGCGCCGGTGGTGCGGGGTGCTGCCGATGCACCGCTGCGCGTGCTGATTGCCGGCGCCATCCATGGCGATGAACTCACGGCTGCGGCGCTGGCCCTGCGCTGGATCGCCCTGGCCGAGCAGAGCGAGCGGCCGGTGCACTGGCGCTTCATCCCGGTACTCAACCCCGATGGCCTGCTGGCCAAGCCGGCCACGCGCACCAATGGCCGTGGCGTGGACCTGAACCGCAACTTCCCCACCCCCGGCTGGGAGAAGGATGCGCCGCTGTACTGGGACAAGCGCACCAAACGCGACCCTCGTCGCTTCCCCGGCAAGTCACCGCTGTCCGAACCCGAGTCGCAGTTTCTGCACGCGCAGATGGCGGCCTTCCGGCCGCAGCTGATCGTGAGCATCCATGCGCCCTATGGCGTGCTCGATTTCGACGGCCCGCTGTCGCCGCCCGAGCGGCTGGGCCGCCTGTGGCTGGACCAGGTGGGCATCTTCCCGGGCTCGCTGGGAAACTACGGCGGTGTGCACCGGGGCATGCCGGTGGTCACCATTGAGCTGCCGCATGCGCTGAACATGCCGGCAGATTTCGAGGTGCGCTCCATGTGGCGCGATCTGCTGCGCTGGATGGGCGAGCACTGGCCCGAGGCTCTGGGCACGGAACCCAGGCCCTGACACAGCTGCCGCCTGGGGGTCAGGACGTGGCCAGCGTGGCCCTGCGCGGCCGCGCCGCTTGCTCGCCCAGAAAGCCGAAGTGCATTGCCGGCTGCTCGCCGCTGATCAGCTCGGCCAGCGCCTTGCCCGAGCCCGCGCCATGCGTCCAGCCCAGGGTGCCGTGGCCGGCGTTGACCCAGAGCTTGCCCACGCGGGTGCGGCCGATGAAGGGGATGTTGGTCGGGGTGGCGGGGCGCAGGCCCGTCCAGTACTGCGGGTTGCCGCCCTGCTCGGGCGTGCGCGTGTCGCACACGCCGGGCAAGATTTCCTCGATGCGGCGCGACAGCATGTGGCAGCGGGCCTTGGCCAAGGGGGAGTCGAGTGACAGGTCGTAGCCGCCCAGCTCGATGGTGCCGGCCACGCGCAGCACATTGCCCAGGCGGCTCATGGCGATCTTGCGGCCGTCGTCGATGGTCGAGACCGAGGGCGCCGCCTCGGGGCGCAGCAGCGGGAAGGTCGCGCTGTAGCCCTTGCCGGGGTAGACCGGCAGGTCCACGCCCACCGTGCGCAGCAGCGGCGCACTGTAGGAGCCGCAGGCCACCACGACCGCATCGGCCTGGAGCAGGAAGTCCTTCTTGAGGCCATTCGCGCCACTGCGCGCCATGACGGCCACCGAATCGATGGTGTCGCCGATCTTGTTCAGGCGCAGCACGTCGTGGCCGTACAGGAACTGCACGCCGCGCTCCGCGCAGCGTTTGGCCAGGGCCTGGGTGAACACCCGGGCGTCGCCGCTCTCGTCGGTGCTGGTATAGGTGCCGCCGGTGATGTGATCGCCATAGGCCTTGAATGCCGGCTCGATCTGCAGCAGCTCTTCCTTGCTCACCAGGCGACGCTGCACACCATGCTTGCGCATCAGCTCCACCGCGTGGCCGGCATCGTCGAAGGATTTTTGGTCGGTGTAGAAGTGGGCAATGCCGCGTTCGAGCCGGTTGTAGTCGATGCCGGTGGTGGCCACCAGGTCCTTGAGCGCGGCATGGCTGTAGGCGCCCAGCGCCACGATCTGCTGCACATTGCGCTCGAAGGCCCTGTCATTGCACTGGGCCAGGAACTTCAGGCCCCAGCGCCATTGCTCCCAGTCGAGCTGGGGGCGGAACAGCAGCGGCGCCTCCTTGTCGAACATCCACTTGAGCGCTTTCAGCGGTGCATCGCGGTTGGCCCAGGGCTCGCAGTAGCTCACCGAGATCTGGCCGGCGTTGGCGAAACTGGTCTCCAGCGCCGCATCGGGCTGGCGGTCGACCACGACGACCTCGTGGCCGCGCTCCAGAAGGTGCCACGCGGTGCTGATGCCGATGATGCCGGCGCCCAGGATGATGGTTTTCATGGATGGCAGTGTGATCCACATTGCGTTCTACTAAAAGCAAAATTAAACTCAATCCAAACGCATCAGTCTGTCTAATGCAAGCAGTGCCCACAAGGCCACCCTTGCACCCGTTTGCCGAGATCCCAGCCATGAGCACCTACGACCCCGCCGCCCTGGAATGCCTTGCCGCCATCGTCGAAGAGGGCGGTTTCGAGCGCGCCGCCCAGCGCCTGAACGTCACGCAGTCGGCTGTCTCCCAGCGCCTGCGTGCGCTGGAGGCCCAGGTGGGCTCGGTGCTCATCGTGCGCAGCCGGCCGCTGCGGCCGACCTCGGCGGGGCAGTTGCTGCTCAAGCACACCAAGCAGATGCGCCTCTTGCGCGCCGACCTGGAGCGCGACCTGCAGGAGCTGGCCCCCAGCGCCCCCGGTGCCACGCGCGAGGACGAGCGCATCTCGATCGCCATCAATGCCGACAGCATTGCCACCTGGGCCATGGGCGCGCTGCACGAGCTGGTGGGCCAGCGCCTGCCGCTCGAAATCATCGTTGATGACCAGGACTTCACGCAGGAGTGGCTGCGCTCGGGCCAGGTGCTGGGCTGCGTCACCACGCTCAAGCAGGCGCTGCGCGGCTGCAAGATGGTGCCGCTGGGGGCCATGCGCTATGTGGCCGTGGCGTCCCGGGACTTTGCTGAAAAGCACCTGCCCCACGGCCTCACCCCACACAACTTCCGCGATGTGTCGTTCCTGTCGTTCAACCGCAAGGACGACATGGCGGCCGAGTTCGTGGCGCGCACCTTCGGGCTCAAGCGGGTCGCGCTCAACCATTTGTTCGTGCCCAGCACCGAAGGGCAGATGCGCGCCGTGGCCGCCGGCTGGGCTGTGGGCGTGGTGCCAGAGCTGCTCGCGCGCGGGCCCGTTGCAGACGGCAGCATGGTCGACCTCGCTCCCGGCCATGCTCTGCCCATCCAGCTGTACTGGCACTGCTGGAATCTGGAGTCGGTGGTGCTCGACGCCCTGACCGCCGCCCTCACGGCCACGGCTGCAAAGACGCTGACCCAGCCTTGAACTCCGAGCCTGGGCTGGCAAAAGCAGTCAACAAGGGGTAACCCGCACGAAATGGCACTCCCCGCAGTGGGGCGGCACGATTCCTGCAGACTAAAACGTGAACGGCGTAGTTGTATTGCAACTTTGTCATTTATTTTTTTACTGCAATGTATAAGATGGGGTCCATGTCCACCACCACGCTACAACCCAAAGTGTCCTTCAAGGAGCAGATGCACCAGGCTCGGGAGGGCGCGATCCTCCAGTCGGCCTGTCGCCTGCTGGGTGAAAAGGCCTTCGATGCGATGACCATGGACGATGTCGCCAATGCGGTGGGCATCGCCAAGGCCAGCCTGTACAAGCACTTCTGCAGCAAGGAAGAGCTGTGCAGCGCCGCCATGGTGCAGATCCTCGCACGGGTGCGCGCCTACCTGGCCGCGCTTCCCGAGGAACTGCCGGCGCACGAGAAGCTGCGCGCCCTGGTCCGCTGGTCGCTGGAGCGCCTGCTGACCAACGAAATGCCGCTGCTGCCCAGCCGCAACTCCTCGCTGCGCGCGGTGCTCATGGCCGACAAGGACTACCTCGATGGCCTGGTCACCGTGAGCGACCAGATCGGCGAGTGGATCGTGCAAGCCCAGGCGCAGGGCGTGATCAACCCCACGCTGCCCCCGCTGGTGGTGCTGTACACCCTGTATGCACGCGCCTGCGACCCGGTCGTGACCTTCCTCAAGGAAGGCGGCCAGTACTCCGATGCCGAGATCGTGGACTTGGTGCTGCGCACCTGCTTCGATGGGCTGGTATCGAGGTGAATTGATGGTGACCGCACGCGAAAACGCCCGGCATTCCGGGCGTTTTGCATGAGGGGGCGGCGCATGCCGCCGCCAACTCAGCGCACCAGCAACACCGGCACCTTGCAGTGCGCCAGCACCTGCGTCGTGACGGAGCCCATGACCAGGGTAGCGAGCGCACCATGGCCGTGCGAGCCCATCACCAACAGGTCGTATCGGCCGGAGTCCGCCACCTTGGCAATGGTTTCACCGACCTGACCGACCTTGACGATGGTCTTGGCCTGCACGCCCTGGCGGGAGATGAACTTGAGCACCGGGGCCAGGATTTTGTCGGCTTCCTCGGCGTGGTAGGTGTCCACGGCTTCCTTGCCCAGGGCCGAACGGGCGCGGGCGGGTAGGGGCGCCTGCACGGTAAGCACCGTGTAGTTGTGCTTGGGGCCCAGCAGTTCCTCGTGCGCAGCCAGGTAGGCGAGCATTTTTTTGGTAAAGGCGCTGCCGTCGACAGCGAGCAGGATGTTCATGCGAGTTCTCCTTGTTGGAATGGCCAGACCAGAGTGGCCAGGGTAAGGGGCGCCGGCGATTGTTGTCTTGACCTGTGTCAGGTTTTCTTCCTGCGCTGCACGGGTGGGTAGCCCGTGCAGGCCATCATACGGTTACACAGTAACGGGGCCGGAAGGTTTCCTGTTCTCCATTGCGGGCATAACCCAGCGGGTTGGCCACCACCCGGCATGCAAAGGGGCTGCCATCGGCCCGCGTGCCCTGCACCGTGTAGTCGCTCGGCGCATGCAGGTGACCGTGGATCCATACCTGCGCATGGGGCAGCAGCTCATCGAGCACATTGCAAAAGCCGGCCGTACCCGGCACCACGCCGTAGCGCGGGTCGGCGCTGCGCAGGCTCGGCGCAAAGTGGGTGATGGCCACCGTGGTGCCGTCGAAGGGCGTGGCCAGTGCTTCGCGCAGCCACTCTGTGCACACCAGCGCCAGCTCGCGCATGGGCTCGGCCAGGAAGGGCTCCCCGTCCTTGGTGCCGCCGGTCTTGCGCAGGTAGTGGTTGGCCGCGCGGAAGGCCTTCTCGCGCAGCTTCAGGCGCCGGGCGAGGTCGGTCACTTGCGCATCGTCCGCCAGCGCGTCGTAGTCGGCCCACAGGGTGGTGGCCACGAAGCGCACGCTGTCCATCACCAGCGTCTCGCGCTCCAGCATGCGGATGCCCAGGCGCTCACAGGTGGCGCGCAGGCGCGCGTGGGCGGTATCGAAGTCGAGCGCGTCGTACTCGTGGTTGCCCGGCACGAACAGCACCGGCGTGGGCCAGCCGGCGAACTGCGGCAGCGGCGAAAAACGCGCCAGGCCAAAGTCCTCGTCCTGCATGCGGCCCCCGTCCTGGTAGGAACCGATGTCACCGGCCAGCACCAGCAGGTCGCCGCCCGGTGCGGGCTCGGGCATGAAATCGGGGTTGGCTTCGAGGTGCAGGTCGGACAGGATCTGGATTTTCATGGGCTGTGCAGTCTAAGGGGTCTTGCCAGCCGAATGGCCGGGCTCCCCCTGCGGAAAGGCGCGCCGTGCCGAACGCGCCAGCGCCGATAGCAGCCAGCCCATGGCCGCCTCCTGCGTGCTGTTGCGGCGCCACAGTGCGTCCACGTGCACGGGCGGCACGTCGAAGGGCAGGTTGCGCTGCACCAGGGCGTCGGCGATCCCGGTCACCGGTACGAAGTGGCGCGGCAGAACGGTCAGCATGTCTGAACCTGAGACCACGCGGCCCGCCGTGAAGAACTGGTTCACCGTGAGCACCACCCGCCGGCGCCGCCCGAGCGATGCCAGCGCCTCGTCGATGAAGCCGAAGGGCCGGCCCGAAAAGCTCACCAGCATGTGGCGTGCCTCGCAGTAGGCATCCAGCGTGAGGGGCGCATCGGCCAGCGGGTGGCCCTGGCGCATCACGCACATGTATTCGCTGTCGTACAGCCGCCGGCTCTCGAACGACACCATGCCGCCCGACTGCTCGCGCGCAGTGAGGTCGGCCAGCACGGCGGGGAAGTAGCCCACGGCCATGTCGGCTGCCTCTTCTTCCAGCAGGCGGCGCGGGTCGCGCGTGGTCAAGGGCACCACCCGCACCGCGACACCGGGCGCCTCGCTCTCCAGAATCTCCACCAGGCCGGGCACCAGGGTCGCCCCCGTGGCATCGGCCATGGCCAGCACGAAGGTGGATTCGGCCGTGGCCGGGTCGAAGCGGCCGGGTGCCAGCGATTCCTGCAACTGCGTGAGCGCATCGCGGATGGGGGGCCACAGGGCCAGGGCCCGGGGCGTGGGCTCGACCCCCTGGCCGCTGCGCACCACGAGGTCGTCGCCCAGCACCTCGCGCAGGCGTCGCATGGCATTGCTAACGGCGGGCTGGGTCAGCGACAGCTTGTGCGCCGCCTTGGTCAGGCTGCGCTCGGCCATGACCTCGTCAAAAACCCTGAGCAGGTTCAGGTCGAGGGAGCGGAAGTTGAGGCGGCTGGACATGGTTTCAAATCATCACCAATGTGAATACCAATAATTCAACATATAAATTTGAAAGACTAAAGGGTAAACCCTAGTATTGCGACATCGCCCGGCAATGTCGCCAAAAGCGCTCGATAGGGGAACCGAAATGACCAATTTTGTACACGTGGACTATCCAACCGAACACCCTGGCGTGATCCGCGCCGAAAAGGCTGCGGCTGCCCTCAAGGGCATCGCCGCAGGCTTCGACAGTGCCCGTGGCGCTGCCTCCCTGGTGCTGGCCGCCGTGGTCTCCGCCCTGCTGGTGCTGGCCAACCAGGTGGTTGATCGCTGGACCGACGGCCATCTGCTGTCGGCCTGGGTCGTGCTCTGGCTGGTGGCGTTCGCTGCCCTCGCCCTGCTGTCCGCACCGGCCCGCCGTGCCGGACTGGCCCTGCGCGCCGCTGCTTCCACCTGGGCCGAAAGCCGCCGCCACGCCGCCGAAGACAGCCGCACTTGGCAGGTCGCCCTGCGCGATCCGCGCATCATGGCCGAACTGAACCATGGGATGAGCGACATCCGCAAGTACTACTGAGCCGGTTAGCTTTTGCGCTGCAAAGCCGTGGCATGCCACGGCTTTTTTGTTGCTGGCGGGGCTACACCTACAGGCCATCACTGCCGTGAATGGCGGTAATTCAAGATATAAACTTGATAACACCCGGGGTAAACCCTAAGATTCACCCACTCGCCCGGCAATGTCGCCAAAAGCGCTGATAAGGGGAACCGAAATGACCAATTTTGCACACGTTGACTATCCTACCGAACACTCTGGCGTGATCCGCGCCCAAAACGCTGCCGCCGCCATCAAGGGCATCGCAGCCAGCTTCGACAGCGCCCGTGGCGCCTCCTCCCTGCTGCTGGCAGCCGTCGTCTCCGCCCTGCTGGTGGTCGCCAACCAGGTGATCGACACCTGGAGCGAAGGCCACCTGCTGGCCGCCTGGATGGTGCTGTGGCTTGTGGCATTCGCCGCGCTGGCACTGCTGTCCGTGCCTGCCCGCCGTGCCGCCGCTTCGCTGCGTGCCGGCTTCGCCCGCTGGGTCGAAAGCAATCGCCGGGCGGCCGAAGACCAGCGCACCTGGCAAGTCGCCATCCGCGACCCGCGCATCATGGCCGAGCTGAACCATGCCATGGGTGTGCCCACGTTGAACGACATCCGCGGGTACAACTGAGCGGTCAGCCCGCCGGTCGCCGCGCGCGACCGGTCTGGCTACCCTCGCAATACATTCAAGCCGTGGCGTGTGCCACGGCTTTTTTGTTGCTTCTGGGTTTCTCGCCAACCACCCTGCCAACACTTCGCCAAAGCGCCTGCCGTGAAAAAGCCGCCCGGACCTTGCAGTCGGGGCGGCTTTTTTATGGTGCCGGCAAGCCAGGCACCAGAAATGCCATCAGGCAGCCAGGCGCTTTTCGATGGCAGCCTTGGTGTCCAGCAGGGCTTGGGGCAGGTGGTAGGCCAACTGCTCGAAGTGCGTCGTGTGGAGCTTGAGCTCTTCGGCCCAGGCGGCCTTGTCGATGCTGGTCACGGTGTTGAACTGGGCAGCGCTGAAATCCAGGCCCGTCCAGTTGATCTCGGCGTAGGCAGGGGCCACGCCGAACATGGTCTGCTCGCCCGTGGCCTTGCCTTCCAGGCGGTCGATCATCCACTTGAGCACGCGCATGTTTTCGCCGTAGCCGGGCCAGACGAACTTGCCGGCCTCGTCCTTGCGGAACCAGTTGGTGGTGTAGATGCGGGGCAGGGTGGCGCCCGACGCGGCCAGCTTCTCGCCCAGCGTCAGCCAGTGCTGGAAGTAGTCGCTCATGTTGTAGCCCATGAAGGGCAGCATCGCGAACGGGTCGCGGCGCACCACGCCCTGCTGGCCGGCGGCGGCAGCCGTGGTTTCGGAGCCCATGGTGGCGGCCATGTAGACGCCTTCGGTCCAGTTGCGTGCCTCGGTCACCAGCGGCACCGTGGTCGAACGGCGGCCACCGAAGATGAAGGCGTCGATCTTCACGCCCTTGGGGTCGTCCCAGGCGGGGTCGAGCGCGGGGTTGTTGGTGGCGGCCACGGTGAAGCGGGCGTTGGGGTGGGCGGCCTTGGCGCCGGTCTGTTTGGCGATCTCGGGTGTCCAGTCGTTGCCTTGCCAGTCGATCAGGTGGGCGGGCAGGCCGCCGGTGTCCTTTTCCATGCCTTCCCACCAGACGTCGCCGTCATCGGTCAGGGCGACGTTGGTGAAGATCACGTCCTTGTCCAGGCTGGCCATGCAGTTGGGGTTGGTCAGTGTGTTGGTGCCGGGAGCCACGCCGAAGTAGCCAGCCTCGGGGTTGATGGCACGCAGGCTGCCATCGGCCTGGGGCTTGATCCAGGCGATGTCGTCGCCGATGGTGGTGACCTTCCAGCCGTCGAAGGCATCCGGCGGCACCAGCATCGAGAAATTGGTCTTGCCGCAGGCGCTGGGGAAGGCGGCGGCCACGTGGTACTTCTGGCCTTCGGGGTTGGTCACGCCCAGGATCAGCATGTGCTCGGCCAGCCAACCCTGGTCACGGCCCATGGTGGAGGCGATGCGCAGAGCGAAGCACTTCTTGCCCAGCAGCGCATTGCCGCCGTAGCCCGAGCCGTAGCTCCAGATCTCGCGCGTCTCGGGGTAGTGCACGATGTACTTGGTCTTGTTGCAGGGCCACTTCACGTCGGCCTGGCCGGCGGCCAGGGGGGCGCCCACGGTGTGCACGCAGGGCACGAAATCACCGTCCACGCCCAGCACGTCGTACACAGCCTTGCCCATGCGGGTCATGATCTTCATGTTCACGGCCACATAGGGGCTGTCGGACAGCTCGATGCCCACGTGCGCAATCGGCGAGCCCAGCGGGCCCATGCTGAACGGCACCACGTACATGGTGCGGCCCTTCATGCAGCCATCGAACAGCGGCTGCAGCGTGGTGCGCATCTCGGCCGGCGCCATCCAGTTGTTGGTCGGGCCGGCGTCTTCCTTGGCGGCCGAGCAGATGTAGGTGCGGTCTTCCACGCGGGCCACGTCGGTCGGGTCCGAGCAGGCCAGGAAGCTGCCGGGGCGCTTGGCGGGATTGAGCTTCTGGAAGGTGCCGGCATCGACCAGTTGCTGGCACAGGCGGTCGTACTCTTCCTTGCTGCCATCGCACCAGTAAATGCTGTCGGGCTTGCACAGGGCGGCCATGTCGGCCACCCAGGCGATCAGCCGGGCATTCTTGACGTGCGAGGGGGCGTTGAGATTCAGGCCCTGCATGGTGGGTGCGTTCATCGGGAGCTTCCTAAGTTGAAAAACAGTCTTTTCAAAGGGAGCGTCCCGGGACCCGGGGCGAAAGGCCTGGCGCAGGTGCGGATGCTGAGCGCTGCCTTTGAAAAAACGGCTTTCTTGCTCAGTCGGCGGGCGGGGCGCGGGTCATCCCCACGGGGTGGAGGACGGATTCCACGGATTCCGCGGGTCGGCTGGGATGTCGATTTTATGAATCTACCGCCCGCTTGTCTGTCAGACAGGGTCTAAATCCATGCAAAAATTGCATGGGGTTATGTCTTTCAAATGGGTGCTTCAGGCGCCAGTCGAGCCTACCCAGCGCTCGTAGCCGGCCTTGCGCAGGGCGCAGGCCGGGCAGGTGCCGCAGCCGTAGCCCCAGGCATGGCGCTCGCCGCGCACACCGTGGTAGCAGGTGTGCGATTGCTCCAGCACCACGTCCACCAGCGCCTGCCCGCCCAGGTCCTTCGCCATTTGCCAGGTTTCGGCCTTGTCCAGCCACATCAGCGGGGTCTCGAAGGTGAAGCGCTGGCCCATGCCCAGCGACACGGCCACCTGCAGCGCCTTCAGCGTGTCGTCGCGGCAGTCCGGGTAGCCTGAGAAGTCCGTCTCGCACATGCCGCCCACCAGGGTGTGCAGCCCGCGCCGGTAGCCCACGGCGGCCGCCAGGTTGAAGAACAGCAGGTTGCGCCCGGGCACGAAGGTGTTGGGCAGGCCGGCGGCGGTCATCTGGATCTCGGTCTCGCTGGTCAGCGCCGTGTCGCTGATGCGGCCCAGCACCGCCAGGTCCAGCATGTGGTCTGCACCCAACTTGCCGGCCCAGTGCGGAAACTGTTCTCGCACGGCCGCGAGCACGGTCTGGCGGGCCGTGAGCTCGATGTGGTGGCGCTGGCCATAGTCGAAGCCGACGGTCTCGACATGGGCGAAGTGAGTGAGCGCCCAGGCCAGGCAGGTGGTGGAATCCTGTCCACCGGAGAAAAGAACCAATGCGCTTCCGGGTCTCATGGGGCGGCTCCTGGGGGTTGAAGAAAAAAGGACGAAAAAAAGCCCCGCTGCGCGGGGCTACCATGGAAGCGTGTGGGGCGCTCCGTGGCGATCAGGCCATGTTCACGGCGATGAACGCCAGCAAAAACATCATGATGCCGCCCACCACGGGCAGCACGATGGGCATCAGCGGCACCACGTTTTCCACGGCGTCGGCCGGATGCTCTTCAGGGGCGTGGGGGGTATTGTGGTCGGACATGCGGGGCTCCAGATGCTTAAAACTTGCGCAATTCTAGCCGGAGTGGGAGGCAGGACCAACTCCCTCATACGGATTTGCATTTGATCGTATAACTAGGCGGGAGCCGCAGACAGTGCTGTAGCACGGCAAGGCGAACCAACGACGTTATACGGTTGAAGGCAAATCCGTATCAGATCAGCACGGCTTCCATGCCCCCATCGTGCAGGTGTTGCAGCACCTCTTCGATATGGGCCTTGCCCCGCGTCTGCAGCACCAGTTCGATCTCCACATTCTGCGCGGCCAGCATGGTGAAGGCGCGCTGGTGGTGCACCTCCTCGATGTTGGCGCCCGTGTCGGCCACCATGGCGGTGATGCGCGCCAGCACCCCGGGCACGTCGCGCGCGCTGACCTTGACGCGCGCCAGCCGGCCCGAGCGCACCATGCCGCGCTCGATGATGGCCGCCAGCAGCAGCGGGTCGATGTTGCCCCCGCACAGCACCAGCCCGACTTTCTTGCCCTGGAAGCGCTCGGGGTAGCGCAGCAGAGCGGCCAGACCGGCGGCGCCCGCACCTTCGACCAGCGTCTTCTCGATCTCCAGCAGCATGAGCACGGCCTGCTCGATGTCGCCCTCGTCCACCAGCACCAGGTCGTCCACCAGGCGCTTGACGATCTCCTGCGTGATCTTGCCCGGCGTGCCCACGGCAATGCCTTCGGCGATGGTCGAGGTGCCCTGCGGGTGCTGTGTGCCCTGGATGGCGTTGACCATGGCCGGGAAGCGCGAGGTCTGCACGCCCACGATCTCGATGCCCGGGCGGATCGCCTTGGCCGCCGTGGCCACGCCCGAGATCAGGCCGCCGCCGCCTACCGCGATGACCAGCGTGTCGAGGTCGGGTACCGCCTGCAGCATCTCCAGCCCCAGTGTGCCCTGGCCCGCGGCCACGGCTTCGTCGTCGTAGGGGTGCACGAAGGTAAGGCGGCGCTCGCCGGCCAACTGGTAGGCGTGCGCGCGTGCCTCTTCGAGTGTGTCGCCATGCAGCACCACCTCGGCGCCGAAGCCGCGCGTGCGCTGCACCTTCACCCCGGGGGTGAAGCGCGGCATCACGATCACCGCATGCAGGCCCAGGCGCTGCGCATGGTAGGCCACGCCCTGGGCATGGTTGCCCGCGCTCATGGCGATCACGCCACGCGCCTGCTCCTCGGCGCTCAGCTGCACCAGCTTGTTGCAGGCCCCGCGCTCCTTGAAGGAGGCGGTGAACTGCAGGTTCTCGAACTTGAGGAAGACCTGCGCGCCCACGATCTGTGAGAGGGTCTTGGATTCGACACAGGGCGTGTCGAGCACATGGCCCTGGACGCGGGCGGCGGCGGCGTGGATGTCTTGGAGGGTCAGCATGGGTGCCATTGTGGCGCCGCAAGGCCCCCTTGTGCGATGGCTGGGGGGCTTTTGTTCCGTTGGCACGCCGCTCCGGCGGCACCGCCCCCTACCGGGTGAAGAAGCGCAGCGGCACCATCACCAGCTGCGGGAATAGCGTGAGCAGCAACAGCACCGCCGTCTGCGCCAGCAGGTAGGGCATGACGGCGCGGATCACCGGCTCCATGCGCTCGCGCGCCACCCCGCAGACGACGTTGAGCACCGTGCCCACCGGCGGGGTGATCAGGCCGATGGCGTTGTTCATGATGAACAGCACGCCGAAGTACACCGGGTCGATGCCCGCCATGCGCACCACCGGCATCAGCACCGGCACCAGGATCAGGATGGTGGGCGCGAAGTCGAGCGCCGTGCCCACGGCGAAGATCAGCGCCATGATCACCAGCATCAACAGCACCGGGCTGCCGACCAGGGGCTGCAGCATGTCGGCCACCACCATCGGGATGTTGGCGGCGGCGATGAGCCAGGCCGAGACCTGCGCCGCCGCCACCAGGAACATCACCACGGCCGAGGTCTTGGCGCTGGCGAGCAGCAGCCCGTAGAGCTGCGACCAGCGCAGCTCGCGGTACACCACGAAGCCGATGAACAGCGCGTAGAACACGGCCACCACGGCGGCCTCGGTGGGGGTGAAGTAGCCCGCCTTGAGCCCGCCGACGATCAGCAGCGGCAGCAGCAGCGCCCAGAAGCCCGCCACGGTGGCCGAGATCCGCTGGCGCAGGGGCATGCGCTCGCCGCGCGGCATGTCGTCGCGGTGGGACTGGTAGATCCAGGTGAACACCAGCGCCAGCGCCATCATCAGGCCCGGCACGATGCCAGCGATGAACAGCTGCGTGATGGAGATGTTGCCCACCACCCCGAGCATCACGAAGCCGATGGACGGCGGCAGCACCGGCGCGATGATGCCGCCCGAGGCGATCAGCCCCGACGCGCGCGGGATGTCGTAGCCGGCCTTGCGCATCATCGGGATCAGCAGCGCAGCGACGGCGGCCGTGTCGGCGATGGCCGAGCCCGACAGCGAGGCCATGACCACGCAGGCGAAGATGGCCACGTAGCCGAGGCCGCCCTTGAAGTGCCCGACCCAGGCACCGGCCACGTCGACGATGCGCCGCGAGATGCCGCCGGCGTTCATGAGCTCGCCCGCGAGCACGAAGAAGGGAATGGCCATCAGCGGAAAGCTGTCGGCCCCGGACAGCATGTTCTGCGCGATGATCTGCGCGTCGAACATGTCCATGTAGAACATCATCGCCATGCCGCAGGCGATCAGCGAGAAGGCGATGGGCACGCCCAGGGCCATGGCGGCCAGCAGCGATAGCACGAAGACGGCGACGACCATGGTGTCAGGCCCCTTCTTCGCTCACGGCGACCAGCGACGCGGGGCTCACCCGCCCGCTCAGCAGCCGCGCGATGTTGACCACCGTCATCACCCCGATGGATACCGCGCAAAGGTAGGCCACCGAATACACCACGCCCAGCGAAATGCCGGTCACCAGGCCGGTGTTGGCCATGTTGAGCGCGTGCTGGCGCAGCAGGCCCCACAGCAGCACCGCGCAGCAGGCCAGCGTGATGCACTGTGCCAGCAGCACGGCCGCGAACAGCGCCTTGCCCGAGAGGCGGTGCACCACCATGTCCATGCCCAGGTGGCCGCCCTCGCGCATGGCGAGGATCGCGCCCAGGAAGATCAGCCAGATGAACATGAAGCGCGAGAGCTCCTCGGAGATGTTGATGCCCGAGTCGAACAGGTGGCGCAGCACCACGTTGCCGAAGACCATGACGCACATGGCGGCCAGGCACAGCACGACGACCCCCTCCAGCGCCTTGAAATACCAGTGGATGAGTTGCTTCATGGAAAGTGGGGGGAAAGGGTGGACAGGCCGCGTCAGAACGCGAAGACCTTGCCGGGGTTCATGAGGTTGTGCGGGTCCATGGCGTGCTTGATCTGGCGCATCAGCGCCACTGGGGCGGCGCCCAGCTCGTCAAGCAGGAAGCCCTGCTTGTGCAGGCCCACGCCGTGCTCGCCGGTGCAGGTGCCGTCCATGGCCAGGGCGCGCCGCACCAGGCGCGCGTTGAGCGCTTCGGCCTGCTCCACCTCGGCGTGGTCGTTCGCATCCACCAGCATCTGCACGTGGAAATTGCCGTCGCCCACATGGCCGACGATGGGCGCGAGCATGCCCGACCGCTGCAGGTCCTGCGCGGTCTGGCCCACGCACTCGGCCAGGCGCGAGATCGGTACGCAGACATCGGTGACCACTGAGCGGCAGCCCGGGCGCAGCTGCAGTGCGGCGAAGTAGACGTTGTGGCGCGCCTCCCACAGGCGCGTGCGCTCCTCGGGGCTGCTGGCCCACTGGAACTGAGCGCCCCCGCCGTCCAGCGCCAGGGCCTGCACGCTCGCCACCTGCTCCTGCACGCCGGCCGTGCTGCCGTGGAATTCGAAGAACAGGTGCGGCTGCTCGGGCAGGCCGGTGCGGCTGTGGCCGTTGAGCGCACGGATGGCCGTGGCGTCGACGAACTCGCAGCGCGCGATCGGCACACCGAGCTGGATGGTCTGTACCACCACCTGCACGGCCGCGTCGATGTCGGGAAAGGCGCACACGGCGGCCATCACGCTCTCGGGCAGCGGGTACAGGCGCACGGTGGCTTCCACCACCACGCCCAGCGTGCCTTCGGAGCCCACGAACAGGCGCGTGAGGTCGTAGCCCGCGGCCGACTTGCGCGCACGCTGGCCGGTCTTCACCACCTCGCCATCGGCCGTGACCACGGTGAGGTTGAGCACGTTCTCGCGCATGGTGCCGTAGCGCACGGCGTTGGTGCCGCTGGCGCGCGTGGCGCACATGCCCCCGATAGTGGCGTCGGCCCCCGGGTCGATGGGAAAGAACAGGCCCGTGCCGCGCAGCTGTGCGTTGAGCGCCTTGCGCGTCACGCCTGGTTGCACGGTGGCGGTCTGGTCCTCGGGGTGGATGGCGATCACCTGGTCCATGGGCTGCAGGTTCAGCGTCAGTCCGCCGCGTGTGGCCAGGGTGTGGCCTTCGAGCGACGAGACCGCGCCATAGGGGACCAGCGGCACGCGGTGCTCGCGGCACAGGCGCACGATGGCCACCACCTCCTCGCGTGTGCGCGCATGGGCCACGGCGTCCGGCGGCATGGCGGCAAAGATCGACTCGTCGCGCCCGTGGTGCTCGCGCACCGCCAGGCTGGTGGACAGGCGCGGGCCGAGCAACTGGCCCAGCGCGTCGAGGAAGGCGGGCGGCAGGGGCGGGCGGTCGGGCATGTCCATCACTGCGGCTTGGCCGTGGCACGCGCCTTGGCGATCTCGCCGCGCACCAGGGCCATGAACTCGGGGCCGATCTTCTCCAGGTGCGGCGCAATCGCCGGTGGCACCTTGTCACGGATGGCCTGCAGGTCGGCTTCGGAGAACTGCGTGACCTGCACGCCCTTGTCCTTCATGCCCTGCAGCGCGGTGCCCGCCTCGGCGGCGGTGGCCTTGCGCTGGTAGGCGGTGGCGCTGCGGGCGGCCGTGGTCATCATCTGCTTTTCGTCGGCCGAGAGGCTGTCCCAGTACTTCTTGGACACCGCGAAGATCAGCGGCGAGTAGACGTGGCCCGAGAGCGTCATGTACTTCTGCACCTCATAGAAGCGCTGGGTGTACATCAGCACGATGGGGTTCTCCTGGCCGTCGAAGGCCTTGGTCTCCAGCGCCACGAAAAGCTCGGACCAGGGCAGCGGCGAGGCATTGGCGCCGATGGCCTTGAACGCATCGAGCGTGAGCGGGTTGGGCTGGGTGCGCAGCTTCAGGCCCTTGAGGTCCTCGAGCTTGTTGACCGGGCGGCGCGAGTTGGTGATGTGCCTGAAGCCGTTCTCCCACCAGCCCAGCACGTGGATGCCCACGCCGGCGAGCCTGGTGTTCAGGTATTGGCCCACGGGGCCGTCGAACACCGCGTGCGCCTCGGCTTCGGTGTTGAACAGGAAGGGCACGTCCTGGAACCCGAGTTCCTTGACCTGGCCCAGCAGCGCCAGCGCGCTGCCGGTGTAGAACTCCTGCACGCCGCCCTGCAGGGCGCCCAGCATCTGCGGATCGGGCCCCAGGGCCTGGTTGGCGATCACGGTGATCTTCATCTTGCCGCCGGTGGCCTTGTCCATGTCGGCGGCGAACTGCTTGGCGGCAAGCCCGGCGGGGTGGCTGTCGGCCAGGCCATGGCCGAAGCGGGCGGTGCGGGGCTTGGCGTCCTGGGCCTGCGCGCAAACGGCGGCCAGGGCGGTGAGGGTGCCGATGAGGGCGGTGCGCAGCAATCGGTTCAATGGCATGGCGGTCTCCTTGGATTTGGGCGTTATGCGGTGGCGGGCTCGAAGGGGCGGGGCGCCGTGGCGGCCACGGCGTGCACGGGGTTGCGCAGCAGGCCGACGCGCTCGATCTCCACCTCGCAGACGTCGCCGGGCTTCATGTACAGGCGTGGCTCGCGGGCGTGGCCGATGCCCGCCGGGGTGCCGGCCACGATGAGGTCGCCCGCTTCGAGCGTAATGGCCTCGCTGATGGTGACGATCAACGACTCGATGTCGAACACCATGTCGTCGGTGTTGGCCGACTGCACGGTCTGGCCGTTCAGCCGCGTCTGCAGCAGCAGGCCGCGCGCGCCGGGGGGCAGCTCGTCGGCGGTCACCAGGCAGGGGCCGAAGGCGCCGGTGCCGTCGAAGTTCTTGCCCATGGTCCACTGCGGCGTCTTGAACTGGTACTCGCGCACGCTGGCGTCGTTGAACACCGAATAGCCCAGCACGTGGGAGAGCGCGTCCTCCCGCGCGATGCGGCTGCCGCCAGTGCCGATCACCGCGACCAGCTCGCCTTCGAAATCGAGCGAGTCCGACAGCGGCGAGTGCAGCAGGGGTGCGCCGTGCGCGATCACGCTGGAGTTGAAGCGCGCGAACAGCGTGGGGTAGGCGGGCTGCACGAAGCCGCTTTCGGCCGTGTGGTCGCGGTAGTTCAGGCCCACGCAGATGATCTTGGCCGGCCGCGCCACGGGGGGCAGCAGTTGCACGGCTGTCAAATCCACGGTGCCCTGGCGGGCCATGGTGGCTGCCGCGGCGTCCAGCGCAGTGCGACCCTGGCGCAGCAAGTCGTCCACATCGCCGGGGTAGGCGCCATGGCCCTCGGTGGTGCCATGCCAGGCCCCGGTGGACGGGTGGCACACGGCCCAGCCCTCTCGGCCGGCCGATTGGAAGCGAAGCAATTTCATGGGTTCTCCTGGTGGGCGGCCACGGGGCGTGGTGCCCTGGCTGCATGGATATATATTTGATCAAATAATCTATTATTCTCTTGTCGGTAGATTCCCGGATAAAATGGCGATGCCATGCTGACCATCCCTCCCAAGCGCACCCAGGCCGAGACCGCCTGTGACCTCATCCGTGCCGAAATCCTGGACGGGCGCCTGCCGCCGGGCGCCAAGCTCAACATCAAGGCTGTCGAAGAGCGGCTGGAGCTGAGCCTGGGCGCCGTGCGCGAGGCGTTGTCGCGCCTGGGGGCCGAGGGCATGGTGGTGGGCGAGTCGCACCGCGGCTACCGCGTGAGCCCGGTGAGCAAGGACGAGCTGCTGGACCTGACCCGCGCCCGCGTGGAGATGGAATCCCTGTGTTTGGGCCAGGCCATGGAGCACGGCGAGGTCGAGTGGGAGACGCGCATCGTCGCAGCGGCCCACCGCATGGAGCGGCTGCAGTCCCTGCCGTCCGAGGTCGAGGCGCGGTCCACCACCGCGTGGAACGATGCGCATGGCGAGTTCCACGAGGCGCTGGTGAGCGCCTGCCCTAACCAGTGGCTGCTGCGCATGCGGCACATGCTCTACCGCCAGAGCGAGCGCTACCGCCGCCTTTCGGTGCCGCTGAGCACCGACCACCGCGACGTGCGCGGCGAGCACCGCCAGATCATGGAGGCGGCCTTGGCGCGCGACGAGGCCCGTGCGTTCGCGGCCATCGACACCCACCTGTTCGCCACGGCGCAGATCATCCTGCGCTCGCCGCTGCTGCAGGAAGGCTGAGGCCGCTGCGCTCGCTGTAACCCTCTGGATCACAGAGTGTTACCGGCCTGTGGCAGCACGGGGTGTACCGTGGCGTGTTTACGGAGGCGTCGCCATCGCCCGTTTGCACAGCCTGTTTCTCTCGCTGACCTTGATCGCCGCCGCGCTGGGGGCAGGTTCCGCCTGCGCGCAGGGAGCGGCCGCGGCCCGTCCTGCCTGGCCTGAGCTGCTGCAGGATCAGCTCAACCAGGTGGCGGCGCAGAACACGGCGGGCATCGGCGTCTATGTACGCGACCTGGAGAGCGGCATCGCCGTGTCCCATCGCGGCCAGGAGCGCTGGTACCTGGCCTCGACGGTGAAGATCCCGGTGGCGCTGGCGGTGCTGCAGGCCGTGGAGCGGGGCGACTTCACGCTGGATACCAAGCTGCGCCTGCGTGCTTCCGACTACGTGGACGGTGCAGGCCATACCAACGCCAAGCCCGTGGGCACGGCGCTGAGCATCCGCTACCTCATCGAGCAGATGGTCATCTACAGCGACAACACCGCCAGCGACATGCTGATCGGCCTGGTCGGCATCCGCGCCGTGAGTGCCCTGGTCGAGCAGCTCGTGCCCCGGGGCTTCGAACGCATCACCAGCCTGGCCGATGTGCGCCGCCACGCCTATGGCCACCTCACGCCGCAGGCATCGCACCTGTCCGGCCATGACTTCCTGGTGATCAAGCAGCAGCGCAGCGATGCGGACCGGGTGCAGGTGCTGTCGCGCCTGCTGCACGTGCCGGCCGTGTCCTTCCTGTTGCCCAGCGTGGGCGATGCCTTCGAGGCCTACTACGCCAGCGGCTTGAACTCGGGCCGGCTCGATGCGTACGCCGACCTGCTGGAGCTGCTGGTCAACGGCAAGGTACTGCATGCCGCGCACACGCGCTACCTGCTGGGGGTGATGGAGCGGGTGCAGACGGGGGTCCACCGCGTGCAGGCCGGCCTGCCCAGGACGGCGCGCTTTGCGCACAAGACCGGCACGCAAAGGGCGCGCACATGCGACTCCGGATTGGTCACTGTCCCACGCCTGGGCCGCGACCAGCGGGTTATTGTGGTTGCCTGTACGCGTGGAGAGCTGTCCAGCGCGCGTTCAGACCGTGCCCTGCGCGACGTGGGGGCGGCCCTGTGCAACTCTGGCCTGCTGACCGACGGACGAACCCATGACCCAGAGTGCCCTCCCGTTGCGCGCGTGTTGCACCGCGCTGATCCTGGCGAGCGCTAGCCTGGCTGCGCATGCCGCCGCCTGGAGCGACGCGCTGCGCCAGCAGATCGAACGCATCGACCAGGCCACGCCCGGCCAGCTGGGCGTGTACGTCAAGCGGCTGGACAATGGCGAAGTGCTGTCTTACCAGGCGGACCGGCCCTGGTACCTGGGCTCCTCGGCCAAACTGCCGGTGGCCATTGCCATGCTGCAGGAGGTGGAGCAGGGAAAACACAGTCTCGTCGAACAGGTCACCTTGCAGGATACGGACAAGGTCGACGGTTCGGGCAATGTGGTCTGGAACAAGGCCGGCACCCGCTACCGGGTGGACGCACTGCTCAAACGCATGCTCATGGAGAGCGACAACACGGCCGCCAACATGTTGATCCGCACCATCGGCGACGACGCGCTCAACCGCCGCGCGCGCGACCTGCTCGGTGCCAAGGGCTTCGAGCGCATCACCAACTTCGCGCAGGTGCGCTATGACGTCTATGCCGAGCTGCACCCCGATGCACTCACCATGACCAACATGGACCTGGTGCGCCTGGCGGCCGCACCGATGGGGCCCCAGCGTGTGGACGCGCTGGCACGCACCATCGAGGTGGACAAGGCGGATTTCCGCGTGAAGACCATGGACGAGGCCTACCAGCGCTATTACGCGCGCGGACTCAATTCCGCGCCGCTGTCAGCCTACGGCGGCATGCTGGAGAAGCTGGTCAGCGGCAAGTTGCTCTCCCCCGCGCACCAGCAGCGCCTGTTCACCGACCTCAAGTACGCCAGCTACGATGCCTACCGGCTCGAAGCCGGCCTGCCGCGCAGCGAGCGCTTCATCCACAAGACGGGCACCCAGCTGCACCGCGCCTGCCACATGGGCGTGGTCAACCCGCAGGACGGCGGCCGCGCGGCCATCGTGGTGGCCACCTGCGCCGAAGACCTGGACGAGCATGGCGAGGCGGGCAAGGCCTTCGAGCAGATCGGCCGGGCCATCACCGCGACCCTGCTGCCGGGCAAGAAGCCCGGCCGATAAGCAACCGAGGCTACTGCGCGCTGACGCGCAGCACCTCGTTGCCGTAGGCTTCGAGCTTCTTGGCACCCATGCCGCTGATGCCCTGCAGGTCCTCCAGGGTGGCCGGGTTGCGCTCGGCAATCGCGGCCAGCGTGGCGTCGTGGAAGATCACATAGGCCGGCAGGTTGTGCTCCTTGGCCACCTCGGCGCGCCAGGCCTTGAGGTTGATGAAGCGCACCTGCGCATCGGGCCCCAGGTTGGCGGCCGCGGCCGGTGGCGCGCTGCCCTTGCGGGTGCGCTTGGCTGGCGCGGCCGACACCGACTCGCGCAGTTGTACCGGTACCTCACCCTTGAGCACGGCGCGCGAGCCTTCGGTGAGGCACAGGGTGTCGAAGCTGTGGCCGCTGTCGAGCATCACTTTCTGCAGGCCCAGGGCGCCGGTGGCGATCAACTGGCGCAGCACGCCGCGCAGCTGGGGCTCTGACAGGTCGGCCCCGATGCCGAAGGTGGAGATCTTCTCGTGCCCGAACTGCAGCACCTTCTCGGTCTGCTTGCCGCGCAGGATGTCCATGATGTGGCCGGCACCAAAGCCGATGCGGCTGACCTGCTGCACCCGGTAGATGGTGGACAGCAGCTTGCGCGCCGCGTCGGTCGCATCCCAGATGGCGGGGGGCGTGAGGCAGTTGTCGCAGTTGCCGCAGGGGGTGGACGCTTCGCCGAAATAGGCCAGTAGACGAACACGCCGGCAATCGGTGGCCTCGGCCAGGGCCAGCAGCGCGTCGAGCTTGCCGCGCAGCGCCTGCTTGAACTCCTCGCCCGCAGGGCTCTCGTCGATCATGCGGCGCTGGTTCACCACGTCGTTCAGGCCGTAGGCCATCCAGGCATCGGCGTTCAGGCCGTCACGGCCCGCGCGGCCGGTCTCCTGGTAGTAGCCCTCGATGTTCTTGGGCATGTCCACGTGCGCGACGAAGCGCACGTCCGGTTTGTCGATCCCCATGCCGAAGGCGATGGTGGCCACCATCACGATGCCTTCTTCGCGCAGGAAGCGGTCCTGGTTCTTCTGGCGCACCTTGGTGTCAAGGCCTGCGTGGTAGGGCAGGGCGGTGAGGCCCGCGTCGCTCAGGGTGGAGGCCAGTTCCTCCACGCGCTTGCGCGACTGGCAGTACACCACGCCGGCTTCGCCCGCGTGCTCGCGCTCGATGAAGCGCAGCAGCTGTGTGGTGGCGTCCTTCTTTTCCTCGATGCGGTAGCGGATGTTGGGGCGGTCAAAGCTGCTGATGAACAGCCGCGCGTCCTCGAGCTGCAGGCGCTCGATGATGTCGGCGCGCGTGAGGTCGTCGGCCGTGGCGGTGAGCGCGATGCGCGGCACGCCGGCATAGCGCTCGTGCAGCACCGTGAGTGCGCGGTACTCGGGGCGGAAGTCGTGGCCCCACTGGCTCACGCAATGCGCCTCGTCGATGGCGAAGAGCGACAGGTGCCCCTCGTTGTAAAGGCTGTCGAGCAGGCCCAGGAAGCGCGGCGTGTTCAGCCGCTCCGGTGCCGCGTAGAGCAGCGTGATGGCCCCGGTCTGCAGGCGAAATTCCACGTCCTGCGCCTCGTCGAAGCTCAGCGTGGAGTTCAGGAAGGCCGCGTCCACCCCCGCCTCGTGCAGGGCACCGACCTGGTCGTGCATCAGCGCGATCAGGGGCGAGATGACGATGGTCACCCCGCGCCCCTGCTGCTGGCGCACGATGGCCGGCACCTGGTAGCACAGTGACTTGCCGCCGCCCGTGGGCATCAGCACCAGCGCATCGCTGCCGCCGATCACGTGCTCGACGATGTCCTGCTGGGGGCCCCGGAACTGCTCGTAGCCAAAGACGTCGTGCAGGACGGTGTGGGCGGGTGACGGGGCGGATGACAAAGGACGAGAAGACAAACGAATACTCGGGTTTAAGGGCCGTTGGCGCTTTTTCAGCAAGCGATGGCAGCCAGTTGTATCAATGGGGCCTGGCAGATGCCATTTGGCCTGTTGCGCGGCAGGCGCATATTGTGCGCTGCATGCGGGGCGCGGCCGCACTTTCTACAATAGGGGGATGCAAGCCCTCCACTACACCCGCGCCCAGCAGCTGCCCGACATCCTCGCCCAACGCATCGCCATCCTCGATGGCGCCATGGGCACCATGATCCAGCGCTTCAAGCTGGGCGAGGCGCAGTACCGGGGCGAGGGCTACACCGGCCCCGGCGGTGCGGGCGACCGGTTCAAGGACTTTCCGCGCGACGTCAAGGGCAACAACGAGCTCTTGAGCCTCACGCGGCCCGATGTGATCAGCGACATCCACGAGCGCTACCTGGCCGCCGGTGCCGACCTGATCGAGACCAACACCTTCGGCGCGACCACCATCGCGCAAGAGGACTACAAGATGGCCGACCTGGCGCGCGAGATGAACCTCAAGTCGGCGCAGCTGGCCCGCGCCGCCTGCGACAAGTACAGCACGCCCGACAAGCCGCGCTTCGTGGCCGGCGCCCTGGGCCCCACGCCCAAGACGGCCTCCATCAGCCCCGACGTGAACGACCCCGGCGCGCGCAACGTCGACTTCGAGCAGCTGCGCGCCGCCTACTACGAGCAGACCGAGGCGCTGGTCGAGGGCGGCAGCGATGTGCTGCTGGTCGAGACCATCTTCGACACCCTGAACGCCAAGGCCGCTCTGTTTGCCATCGACGAGTATTTCGAGAACAGCGGCCAGCGCCTGCCACTGATCATCAGCGGCACGGTGACCGATGCCTCGGGACGCATCCTCTCGGGCCAGACCGTGACGGCCTTCTGGAACAGCGTGCGCCATGCGCGCCCCCTGGCCATCGGCCTGAACTGCGCCCTGGGCGCCACGCTGATGCGCCCCTACATCCAGGAACTGAACCGCGTGGCGGGCGACACCTTCATCAGCTGCTATCCGAATGCCGGCTTGCCCAACCCCATGAGCGACACCGGCTTCGACGAGACGCCCGAAGTTACGAGCCGGTTGGTGCACGAGTTCGCGGCCGAGGGGCTGGTGAACATCGTCGGTGGATGCTGTGGCACCACGCCCGACCACATCGGCGCGATTGCGCGCGCTGTGGAGACGGTACCGGCGCGCCGCATGTTCTACGCCGCCGAGGCCTGAAAACCGGGGCCTTTGCGCCCGATCTGTACGAAAATCGGGCAGGGGCGACGGGTCTTCCGTTGCCCTGCGCCATGCCAACGTGGCATTTTGGATCGCAGCCAAGTGTTCTGGCCGCGGCCGTGCTTTCTTGCCTGCCCCATGCTGACCGACTCCCCCGCCTTGCCCTCCGACGCCGAAATAACTGCCCATGCGGGGAGCCCCAGCGGCGCCGACCGCGAGGCCATCAAGCTCGAAAAACGCCTGGTGCGCCAGGTAAGCCAGGCGATCACCGACTTTGGCCTGATCGCCGATGGCGACAAGGTCATGGTCTGCGTCTCGGGCGGCAAGGACAGCTACGGCATGCTCGACGTGCTGCGCATGCTGCAGCAGCGCAACGGCCACCGCTTCGAGCTCGTCGCCGTCAACCTCGACCAGAAGCAGCCGGGCTTTCCGGCCCAGGTGCTGCCCGGGTACCTCGCGGAGCTGGGCGTGCCCTTCCACATCGAGACGCGCGACACCTACAGCGTGGTCAAGCAGCATGTGCCCGAGGGCAAAACGATGTGCAGCCTGTGCAGCCGCCTGCGCCGGGGCATCCTCTACCGCGTGGCCGACGAGCTGGGCTGCACCAAGATCGCGCTGGGCCACCACCGCGACGACATGCTGCAGACCTTCTTTCTCAACATGTTCTTCGGCGGCAAGCTCAAGGGCATGCCGCCCAAGGTGCAGAGCGACCGGGGCGATCACGTCATTATTCGCCCGCTGGCCTATGTGGCCGAAGCCGATCTCACGCGCTGGGCCGAGCTGCGCGAATTTCCCATCATCCCCTGTACCCTGTGCGGCAGCCAGGAGAACCTGCAGCGCAAGCAGATCGGGCAGATGCTGCGCGACTGGCAGCAGCTGTACCCCGGCCGCATCGAGAACATGGCCGTGGCGCTGCGCAACCTCGTGCCCTCGCACTTCATGGACCCGCGCCACTTCGACTTCCAGGGCCTGGTGGCCAACGGCGTGGCCGATGCCGATGGCGACAAGGCCTTCGATGGCGAGCAATTCCCGCAGGCCATCGCCATGCCGGTGCCGCGCTGAACCCCACACAACCCGATTGGATGGCCCCCCGATGACCGCCCTCAAAGCCCCTGAACTGCTGCTGCCCGCCGGCTCGCTCGACAAGATGCGCGCAGCCTACGATTTCGGTGCCGATGCCGTGTACGCGGGCCAGCCGCGCTACTCGCTGCGCGCGCGCAACAACGAGTTCCGCCTGGAGCAGATCCGCCAGGGCATCGCCGAGGCGCATGCGCGCGGCAAGAAGTTCTTCGTGACCAGCAACCTGATCGCGCACAACGACAAGATCCGTACCTACCTGCGCGACATCGAGCCCGTGATCGACATGAAGCCCGACGCCCTGATCATGGCCGACGCCGGCCTCATCATGATGGTCAAGGACAAGTGGCCCGAGGTGCCCGTGCACCTCTCGGTGCAGGCCAACACCACCAACTGGGCGGCCGTGAAGTTCTGGCAGAAGATGGGTGTGGAGCGCGTCATCCTCTCGCGCGAGCTGAGCCTGGACGAGATCGCGCAGATCCGCCAGGAGTGCCCCGACATGGAGATCGAGGTTTTCGTGCACGGCGCGCTGTGCATCGCCTATTCGGGCCGCTGCCTGCTCAGCGGCTACTTCAACCGCCGCGACCCGAACCAGGGCACCTGCACCAACGCCTGCCGCTGGGGCTATGCCACGCACGACGCCGACGTGGACCCGACGACCGGCGAGGCCGTGGCACAGAAGATGGAGGCCGGCTTCGACTTCGCCGCTGCCCAGCAGGAGGCCGAGCAGTCGTTTTCCACCTGCGGCGACGGCGTGCGCCACCCTGCTGCCGACCAGGTCTACCTGCTCGAAGACCTGGGGCGGCCCGGCCAGATGATGCCCATCATGGAGGACGAGCACGGCACCTACATCCTCAACAGCAAGGACCTGCGCGCCGTGGAGCATGTGGCGCGGCTGGCGCAGATCGGTGTCGACTCGCTCAAGATCGAAGGCCGCACCAAGAGCCTGTACTACGTGGCCCGCACCGCCCAGGTGTACCGCCGCGCCATCGACGACGCCGTGGCCGGCCGGCCATTCAACCCCGAACTGCTGGTCGAGCTCGAAGGCCTGTCCAACCGCGGCTACACGGGCGGCCTGCTCGAGCGCCGCCCCAGCCAGGACTACCAGAACTACCTCAGCGGTCATTCGGCCACCCAGCGCAGCCAGTTCGCGGGCGAGGTGCTGGGTGCCGACGGCCAGGAGGCCGTGGGCCTGTTCGGCGACTGGGTGCAGGTGGAAACCAAGAACCATTTCGCCGTGGGCGACCTGCTGGAGGTGGTGCACCCCAGCGGCAATATCCAGTTGCGGCTTGAGCGCATGCACGACGTGCATGGCCAGCCCGTGGCCGTGGCCCAGGGCAACCCGGTGCGCGTGTGGATACCGCTGCCTGCGCGCTATGCGGGCGCCCTGCTGGCGCGGGTGGTGGAGCAGCAGCCGGCCTCCGTGCCCGAACTGGTGGCCTGAGCATGCGAGTGCGCTCTGTCTGCCCTGTGGCCATAGCGCTCGCTTGGTCGGCCCTGTGGGTGCACGGCGCGGCGGCGCAGCAGACGGCACCGGAGGTACGCCATGTGCAAGGCTCGTGGGTCAACCTGCGCGAGGCACCGCGTGCCGATGCACGCGTGCTGGCCCAGGTACCGACAAGCACCGTGCTGCAGCAACTGGCCGAGCGCGATGGCTGGTGCGAGGTGTCCTACCGTGGCGACCCGCGCCTGAACGCTGGCGGCAAGGGTGCACTGGCTTCCCCCCTGCCGCTGCAGGCGCACGTGGCCTGCAACCTGCTCGCGCCCGAACCGCTGGCGCTGGCGCAGGCAGCGAAAGACCCGGCCCGCGCCTTCTGGGTGGCGCCGTCGCCCAACCGGCTGCGCGCGTATGGCAACGCCTTGCCACGCCCCGCCGCGTTGCAGATGCCGGCGCTGAGCAAGACCCATGCGTTGGGGGCCGAGGTGCGCTATCCGGCCCGGCCCGAGTTCGATGCCGCCAAGCGGCTGCTGCGCGCGGGCGTGTTGGTCGACCCGGCGAGCGAGATCGCGCGCGGCACGCCGGTGGACCCGGTGGCCGATATCAGCATCCCCGGGGTGCGCCTGGTGCTCAAGCCCATCGCGCCCTCGCGTTTCAAACGCCATGGCGAGGTGGCGCTGCTGCACGACACCGAGGCCGATGGTCTGGCGGCGGTGGCGGGCAGCCGCCTTGCAGTTGTCCCCACGGATGTGCCCATGGGCGGCCACAACCGCCACAACGGCCCGGAGATCGAATTTGTCACGGGCTTCTGGGACGTGGGAGCGGCCGATCTTGTCTTCGATCCTCCGCTCACGATCTACGCAATCACGCACCGGGGCCTGGTGGGCGCGCAGGGCCTGCGCAAGCGCACCTGGATGATCGACAACGGGGATTTCTATTGCGGGGGCCACTACACAGGCCCCGGGTTTGAAGACCCGCCCGCCGGCGGTGGCGACGAATTGGTCAACGTGAAGGGCTATGCACGCCTGTCTGACACGGCCCAGGTTCTCACCCGCCTGGTAAGCGGCACCGCGCTGCCCGCCAGCGCGGTGGCCGTGCAGGCCCGGCGCCACCCCAAGGAATGGACCATTGCGGCCAGCCCTCCCGAGGTGCCCCAGCCCGTGCGCATCCAGACCGCCGTGGTGGCCTACGAGATCGACCTCGACCGCGACGGCATTGCCGACATCCTGCGCATCGAGATTCCGTCCAAGGGCGAGATGTCAGGCCATCCGGTATTCACGCACCACTGGTACCTCAATGTTGGCGGCCAGTGGTTCCGGGCCGGCCAATGGGTGGACCAGGAATGCACCTGACCCGCCGGGGCTGAGCGGGCAGGGTCAGCCAGCGCGCGCCGGCTGGCGCAGCAGTGCTGCCAGCACCAGCGTTTCGGCCAGGACCTCGAAAACCTCCTCGAAGGTTGCCAGCTCCGGGGGCACCCCGGGCCACTGGTCGACCGCAATCGCCCACAGGCCCATCAGCAGGCCGGCCCACATCAGCGCCTGCGTGCTGCGGTGGACGAGAGCCCGGTGCAGCCAGGCCAGGGTGGCCGCACCGACCACGCCCACGGCCAGCATCGGTGCCTCGCGCACCCAATGCGAATGGCAGGCGGTGGTCCATTCGATGCAGCGGAATTTCCACAGTTCGTGCAGCATGAACTGCTCGTCCAGCGCCAGCGCGCCAAAGGCCAGCACCAGCCAGATCCCCAGTGGCCGGGGCAGGGCGCGTTCGGCGGTCAGCCGCAGGGCGGTGACACCCAGCGTGAGCAGCAGGGCGCTTGACAGCCAGGAGGCTGGGGATGCGTCGGAGCGCAAGGCGCGCTCCCAACTGGGCGCGAACAGGCAGGCGCTCAGCAGCAGGAAGCCGGCCACTGCGGCAAGCACGGCCGGAGCGACCCAGGCATGGGGTGGTGGTGCAGGCGAGGGTGGGAGGGTCATGGTGGCGAGGGCTGGCCGAATTCTGACGCAGGCAGGGGGCCCCGGGTGCGGCCGCCCTGTTCATCGGCACTGAATCGCTCCAGAATCAGGCGTCTACCCACAGTCACGCATGGCCACCCCCATCGACTCCTCCCGCCCTGGCGCCTTGCCGCCCGTGGCCCAGTTCCTGGCAGAGGCCGCGCTGCAGCGGCAGTCTTCGCTGCTCGGGCTGGACAAGCCGACTGCGGTGCGCGCGCCGGTTCCGGTGGCCGACCCCGCAGGGAGCCCTGTGCCGTCGCCTTCCGCTACGCCGGTTCCTCCTTCGGCACCAGCAGCGGCCCCGGCCGACAAGGCCAGTATCTCGGCCCAGGCGCGCGGCCAGCTGGGCGCAGGGTTTGACCCGCGCCAGGCCCTGCCCGCCGGCGGCGCGGGTGCCAGCGCGGCGGCGCGGACCTCGCTGCCGATGCTGCCGCCTGCGGGGGCGCCCTTGGCGGCGTCCCAGGCTGTACCGGCCACCGGCACGGCGCTGCTCGCTGCGGCCACCTGGCCCGCCGAGGGCCTCGACGCCCCCGTGCTGCGCATGGTGAGCGCCATGGTGGCGCAACTGACCGGGGGCGGCGGCATGCCGCAGCGGGTGGTCGCCGCCCAGCCCTGGCCCGTGGGCCTGGCCCATGCACTCGAAAGAGGCGACGCCGAACCCGGGCAACCGCCGCTGCAGACCTGGCTGGTGCGCCAGGGCACGGTGCAGACTCCCGAAGGGCCGCGCGGCTTTGCACTGACCCTGCGCATGCCCGTGCCCTGGATGGCATCGCAGTCGGCACCCTCTGCCGTGGCATCGCCCCCGCCGGCGCCGCTGCAGTTACCGTTCTCCGGTAACGCGCAGTCCTTGCAATCGGGGGTGTTTGCGCTGGTGCTGCAGGGGCCGGAGGCGGTCGCTGCGCGCACCAGCGCGCTGCTGGTGCTGGACTTCCAGGCCCAGTTGCCCGCCGCGGTCTACGGCCGTGAAATGCTGCTGCCGCAGGCCCAGCGCCTGGACCCCTGGACGCAGATGGCCGTGCTGCAGGCCAGCGGCCACCTGCCCACCGAGGAAGCCCGCGAGCGCGACCGGCCGATGTGCGAGGTGTCTGGCTGCCCTTATGCGGGGCGATCCCCCTGCGCGCAGCCGTTCTGCCTGGCCCTGCGCTGGGTGGAGCCCGTCGTTCCGGTCCGGCCGGCCGGACCCGGGGCCTGAAGTCTCAGCCAGCGAACTGGCTGTCCCGCACATCGCCCACACTGCGGCGTATCTCGCCGTGGCGTGCGCGCGTGATCGGGTAGGCCAGCAGCAGCGGTATCGCCAGCGCCAGGCACAGCGCGGGCAGCGGGCCGGTCATCAGCCGTATGCCGCCCAGCGCCTGGGCCGACTGGGCCACGTTGGGCACGTAGTGCGTCAGGTCGAGCACGGCCGCAACGACCACCGTGGCCAGGGTGCGCGCGATCTTGTCCACCAGGCCGAACAGGCCGTAGTACATGCCGGTGGTGCGCTCGCCTGCGAGCATGTGGCCGTGGTCGATGGTGTCGGGCACCATCGCGAACGGCACGATCCAGTGCGCACCCATGCCGACGCCGATCAGCGCCAGCACGACCGGCACGGCCCCCTGCTGGCCCGGCCCGATCCAGTACAGCGTCAACAGGCCGGTGGCGCTGAACACCAGGCCCAGCAGGTAGGCCCGGTTCTTCTCCCAGCGGTCCACCACGCGCTTCCAGACGAACAGCGAGATGCCCACCACCCCGAGCAGGATGGCCATGAGCCGCGGCAGATCCCCCTGCGTGCCCTGCAACTGGTAGATGACGAAGTAGGCCAGCGCGCCCTGCACCAGCGTCAGGCCCAGGCGCACCAGGCCGGCGGCGCCGACCAGCAGCAAGAAGGGCCGGTTGCGCAGCGTGCCCAGCAGGGTGCGGCGCACCGAGTCCCAGGCAGGGGCCGGCTCGGCTGTGGCCTCCTCGACTGCGGGTTCTCGCACGCGCCAGGCCACCACGGCCACCGCCATGCCGGCCACCAGGCCGAAGCAGGCACCCGCCAGCGCATAGCCCGTGCGCGCATCGGGCGCGGCCCGCACCAGCACGGGCATGAGCACGCTGCCCGCGAAGAAGCCCAGCAGCGCACCCAGCGAGGCAAAAGCCGTGAGGCTGGTGCGCTCGTCATAGTCGCGCGTGAGGTTGGCGGCCATGGCCTGGTAGGGCAGTTGCACCAGCGTCATCAGCGTGTCGAACAGCGTGTAGGTTATGGCAATCCACAGGAAGGCGGCCACGGGCGAGAGGCCCGGCGGCACCATCCACACCGCCGCCGACACCACGGCCAGCGGAATGGCGCCGTAGATGAGGTACACCCGGTGGCGGCCCCAGCGCGAGCGCGTGCGGTCCGTCACCCAGCCGAACAGCGGGTCGTTGATGGTGTCCCACACCTTGCCCACCAGCAGCGCGGCGCCCGCCACCGCCGGCGGTACCAGGGCCACGTCGGTGTAGAAGATCATGAGCAGAAAGCCCATGGCGGCGATCAGCATTTGCAGGCCCACATTGCCCACGGCATAGCTGAGCTTGGTGCCCAGCGTGAGCGTGGTGGTGGTGGCCTGCGCGGCGGTGGGCCCGCTCACAGTGCGTGCGCCAGTTCGGCCACGGGCTCCTCGGCGTTCAGCATGGCGCGCACTTCGCGGCGCAGCATCTTGTTGAGGAAGCTGCGCGGGATTTCGGGCACGATGCGCACGCGGTCGGGCTGCAAGGCCGCGGACAGGTTCTCGCCCATGTACTCGGTGATGTCGTGCTCCAGCGCGCGCCAGCTGTGCTCGGTGCGCCAGCTCTGGCGCAGGCTCACCACCAGCACGGCCTGCTCGCCGTGCTGCACCAGGCAGCATTCCTTGACGGCTGGGTGCTGGTGCGTAACCTCTTCCACCTCGCGCGGATTGAGCATGCGGCCGTCCTTGTGCACGCGGTCGGCGCTGCGGCCCAGCACGTGCAGGTAGCCCTCCTTGTCGAAGTAGCCCATGTCGCCCATTACTACCCAGCCGTCGCGCAGGGTCTCGGCCGTCTTCTCGGGGTCGTGCCAGTAGCGCTCGAAGCTGACCGGCGTCTTCACCGTGATGAGGCCTGTGGACCCCAGGGGCAGGGGGTTGAAGGCGTCATCGCGCACCACCACCTCCACCCCGGGCATCACGCGGCCCACGGAGGACAGGATGTGGAGGCCCACCGGCGCGCCGCTCGCGTCCACATGTTCGTGCGGCAGCAGCCAGGTGATGGGCGGCAGCGCCTCCAGGCAGCCGTAGCCCTGCTGGAAGATGGGTCCGAAGTGGCGGATCGCCTCGGCGATCTTGGGCGCGGGCATCATCTCCGAGCCATAGGGCACGTGCGTGAGCGAGGCCAGGCGGTAACGCGGCAGCTCCGGGTCGTCCAGCAGGTCGATGATGGCCGAGGGCGAGAGGAAGGCGCGCGAGACCTTGTGGCGCTCGATCAGCCCGGCCAGCGTGGCCGAGCGGAAGTTCTCGGGCATCACCAGCACCGCGCCCGAGAGCAGCGTGGGCAGCACCAGGCCCGAGCCCGGCCCCGTCAGCGGCAGGCCCAGCATGTTGATGTCCTGGCCGCTGGCGGGAGGCGTGAAGTTGATCGACTGCGCGATGAAGCGCACGCTGTCCAGGTATTTGCGGTGGGTATAGCCGATGGCCTTGGGCAGCCCCGTGGTGCCCGAGGTCATGTGCAGTGCGAACACCTCGTCCTCGTGCACCTTGGCCGTGCCGCGCGTGGGCGTGGCCTGGGCCAGCGCGTCCTCGTAGGGCTTGCCCAGGGCCAGGATGTGCAGGCCGGGCATGCGCTCGCGCACGGTGGCCAGAATGGGTGCGCTCAGCGCCGGGTCGTGGATGAACACCGTGGGCTTCACGCGCAGCAGCGTATCGAGCGCCGCCTGCGCCGACAGGTGTTTGTGGAAGCTGGCGAAGATGGTGCCGTTTTCGAACGTGGCCAGGCGCGTCTCGTACTGCTCGCCGGTCTCGGGCAGCCAGGTGAATACGATGTCGCCCTGCTTCACGCCCTGCGCCTGCATCCAGCCATTCAATCGCAGCACGCGCTCATGCAGCTGTTTATATGTGAGGGTGCCGCGCCGGTCGATGAGGGCGCGTTTGTTGCCGTGCAGGCGGTAGGCCAGGCGGGCCACCGAGCGGGCGGTGCGCAGGCGGCTCAGCATGAAGCGCGCCATGACGCTGCGCAGGGAGGGAATGGCCACCGTGGTCTCCTGGGATTGCCGAATGCAAAGCAGTCTCCCATGTGGCCCCCGGTGCAATCATTTCCATTTGTTGGCCTGCGTATCTGCCTGTTTCACGGCCCGCCAAGCGGTTGCATCGTGCCGACAACAGGCGTGAACGAGGGCACGGGGCGTCGCCCGCGCGCAACAGCCCTGCCCATGAAAAAACCGCCAGGGCCGGGGTGCGGCGCTGGCGGTTGCTTTGGACCTGAAAGCTGCCGGGTGGGCCGCTTCAGTCCGGAGAACGGCGCAAGCTCATGGATACAGGCCGCGCATTTCGCGGGCATGCAGGATGCGCTGGCAGGCCACGATGAAGGTGGCGGTGCGCAGGCTCACCTTGTGCTCCTGGGCCACCTGCCACACGCCGGCAAAGGCGTCCTGCATGATGCGCACCAGACGGGCGTTGATCTCGTCCTCGCTCCAGAAGAAGCTGGAGAAATCCTGCACCCATTCAAAGTAGCTCACTGTCACACCGCCGGCGTTGGCGATCACGTCGGGCAGCACCAGCACGCCCTTGTCGTGCAGGATGTCGTCCGCCTCGGGGGTGGTGGGGCCGTTGGCGCCCTCGATCACCAGCTTGGCCTTGATCTGGCCGGCGTTGTGCTCGGTGATCTGGCCTTCCAGCGCGGCAGGGATCAGGATCTCGCAATCCACGCCCCAGAATTCCTCGGGCTTCATGGCTTCGGCACCGGCAAAGCCGCCCACGCCACCACGGATCTTCACGTGGGCCAGCAGGGCCGGCACATCAAGGCCCTTGCCGTTGAAGATGGTGCCGGTGTGGTCCTGCACGGCCACCACCTTGGCACCAGCTTCGGCAAACAGTTTGGCTGCGATGCCGCCCACGTTTCCGAAGCCCTGCACCGCCAGGCGGGCACCTTCGAGTTGCAGGCCGGTGAGCTTGGCGGCTTCCACACCCACGGTGAACACGCCGCGGCCGGTGGCTTCCACGCGGCCCAGCGAGCCGCCCAGGTCCACGGGCTTGCCGGTGACCACGCCGGTGGCGGTGGAGCCGGTGTTCATCGAGTACGTGTCCATCATCCAGGCCATGATCTGGCCGTTGGTGTTCACGTCGGGTGCCGGGATGTCCTTGGTGGGGCCGATGATGATGCCGATCTCGCTGGTGTAGCGGCGCGTCAGGCGTTCCAGTTCACCCATGGAGAGCTTCTTGGGGTCCACGCGGATGCCGCCCTTGGCACCGCCGTAGGGCACGTTCACCGCCGCGTTCTTGATCGACATCCAGGCCGACAGGGCCATCACTTCCGACAGTGTCACGTCCTGGTGGAAGCGCACGCCGCCCTTGCCGGGGCCACGCGAGGTGTTGTGCTGCACGCGGTAGCCCTCGAAGTGGGCGATGGTGCCGTTGTCCAGCTCGATCGGCACATCCACGATCAGCGCGCGCTTGGGGCGCTTGAGGGTTTCCACCCAGCGGGCCAGGTGCCCCAGGTAGGGCGTGACGCGGTCTACCTGCTGCAGGTAGATGCCCCAGGGCCCGAGGTTGTCGGCCTGCAGGTACGAAGGCAGGGTGTGGACGGCGCCCAATTTGGAGGGGGTGGCCGGCGCGCCGGAAGATTGCGACATGGTGAATTTCCTTGTGGGATAAGTTCAAGCCACGAAGCTTATTCCTGCCCCGCAAGCCTGTCCAAGGCCGGAGTGTTACAGGATTATGCAATCTATGCATAACCTTGAAAAGACGATCCTGGCCTTCGCCGAGTCTGTGCAAAGGGGTCGTGCCAGTGCCCCTTCGCGGCAGATAGGGCCGCCTCACTCCACCTTGAAATCCGCCAGCAGCGGATCGCCCGGCGGATAGCGCAGGTCCAGGTTCTGCAGCACCTGGCGCAGCACGCTGGCGATCATCAGGTTGCGGTGGGTCTTGGAGTCGGCCGGCACGATGGTCCAGGGTGCCCAGGGCGTGTGCGTTGCGTTGAGCAGGGTGTCATAGGCCCGGCGGTAGTCCTTCCACTGCTTGCGCACCTCGATGTCGCCCATGCTGAACTTCCAGTGCTTGGCCGGGTCGTCCAGCCGCTCCTGCAGGCGCAGGCGCTGCTCCTCGGGGCTGATGTGCAGCAGAAACTTGAGCACGATGGTGCCCGTCTCGCTGAGCATGCGCTCGAAGTCGTTGATGTGGGCCAGGCGCTGCTGTTGCTGTTCGGGCGTGATCCAGCCGTTGACCACGGGCACCAGCACGTCCTCGTAGTGGCTGCGGTTGAAGACCGTGATGTCGCCGTCTTGCGGCACCTGCTGGTGGATGCGCCAGAGGTAGTCGTGCGCACGCTCGGTCTCGGTGGGGGCCTTCCAGCCCACGGTGTGCACGCCCAGGGCGCTCATGCGGCCGAACACGCCGCGGATGGTGCCGTCCTTGCCCGAGGTGTCGGTGCCCTGCAGCACCACCAGCAGCTTGTAGCGCTTGTCGGCATAGAACAGGTTCTGCAACTCGTCGAGCTCCAGCGCGAGGGCCTCCACGGCGGCCTTGTCTTCGGTCTTGCTGCCCAGCGAGAACGGCTTGGCTCCTGGATCCCAGTCGGCCAGGGCAGAGGTCTTGCCTTTCTTGCCGCCCGCCTTGGGCTGCCAGGCCGACCAACGCTCGCCGAAGGCCTTGCTGCTGCTCTGGAAGGGAGGGGTCATGGTGTGCATCTCCAGTGGTTTGAAAGGGGGTATCAATGGTTGCCGTGGGCCATGCGGTAGGCCATGGGGGTCTGGCCTACCGCATGGGTAAAGGCCCGGTGCAGGCCGGCCTCGCTGGCAAAGCCCAGGTCCTGGGCGATGCGCTTGAGCGGATGGCGGGTCTGGCACAGGGCATCTGCGGCCTGCCGCAGCTTGATGCGGCGCATCCAGTGTGCCGCAGACAGGCCCGTGTGCGCACGCACCCGCCGCGCCAGGGTGCGGGTGGACAGGTGCATGGCCGCCGCCAGGTCGGCCAGGCACAGGCCCTGGGCCGGGCTGCGCTGCACCCAGAGCATGGCGCTGCGCAGGGCGGGCTCCGCCTGGGCCATCAGGTCCAGCCCGGCAAAGACCGGATGGGTCGCGCGCGGGCGGGGCAGCATCAGCACCTCCTGCAGGTCCTGCACTGCCTGGGGCGGCAGCCGTGCCGCCAGCGCGTGCAGCATCAGCGGCAGGTAGCCGCTGGCCCCCGCGGCGGTGGTGGCCGCTGCGTGCGCCACCAGGGGTTCATCGAAGCGCCATTGCACGGCCGTGAACTCCTGCTGCAACGCCGCCTGCAGCCACCAGGTGGCCGTGGCCGTGTGGCCATCGAGCCGGCCGCTGGCGGCCAGCAGCACCACGCCGGCACAGTAACTCCACAGCTGCGTGGGGCGCGGCAGGGCGCGCAGCGCCCGTACCAGGGGCTGCAGGGGGCGCAGCTGGGCCTGCACCTCGTCGGGTGACGACAGCCACAGGCCCGGCAACAGCACGGCATCGGCCTGCGCCTGGGCCAGGGTGGTCGTCGGGGTCAACGCCGGCCCGTGCCATGTGGGGACCGGCTGAAGGTCCAGGCCCACCCACTGCACGTCGAACAGCGGCCGGCCCGCGCGCAGGTTGGCCGCGCGCGCCATGTCGGCCGTGGCGAACAGGCCTGCCGGCATGCAGCCCTCGTAGAGCAGCAGGGCCAGGCGCAGGGCGCGCGCGGGGAAAGGGGAATCAGTGTCCGGGCGTGGCATGGATTGGCAATGAATTGTCCATTCCAGCCATTTTCACCAGACGCACGCCTTTGAACAATAGGGCTTCATCCATTGCCACAGCACCTGCCCCATGAAGATCACCCAATTGCGCAACGCCACCATCGTGCTGGAATTCACGGCCCAGGGCGCGCCCGTGGCCCTGCTGGTCGACCCCATGCTCTCACCCCAGGGCGGCCTGCCCACGCTGCGCTACCTGGGCGGCACGCGCCACCGCAACCCCATTGTGGAGCTGCCGGACGGAACCGACGCCGTGCTGGGCCGCGTGACGCATGCCCTCATCACCCACTGCCAGCGCGGCCACTTCGACCACCTGGACCGGGCGGGCAAGCAGTTCCTGCGCGGGCGCAGCACACCCGTCTTCAGCATGCCCCGCGATGCAGAGTACCTCGCCACGCGCGGCCTGGCGGTGCAGCCGCTGGCGGGCCCGGGCCGCCAGCCCTTTCTGGGCAGTGGGTACATCACGCCCATCGCCTGCCTGCACGGGCGCGGCTGGGTCGGCCGCCTCATGGAGCATGGCCATGGTTACCTGATCGAGATGCCGGGCGAGCCCAGCGTCTACATCGCCGGGGACACGGTGCTCACGCCCGAGGTGCGCGATTGCCTCACCCGCCTGCGCCCCGACGTGGCCGTGCTGCCGGCCGGCGGTGCGCGCTTCGACCTGGGGGGCGAGATCCTGATGGATGGGAAAGACGTGATCGGGGCCTGCACCCTGGCCCCCGGCACGGTGGTGGCCAACCACCTGGAAGCACTCGACCATTGCCCTACCACGCGCTCCGGCCTGGCGGGCCTGGCCGCAGATGCTGGCGTGCAGCAACGGCTGTGGATTCCGCAGGATGGCGAGTCACGCGTGTTCTGATGCGGGCGTCGTGGAGCAGACCTGCTCGGCGGGGTGTCCAGCCCGGTGTGCGTCGTGCGACATCAGGTCCACGAAGCGCCGTGCGCCCAGGCCCAGCGGCCGCTCCTTGGACCAGACCACGTCCACCCACAGCGCCGTGCCATTGCTCAGGTTCTCGAACGGCATCTCCACCAGCGTGCCGGCGTCGATGCGCGGCTGCACCAGGGCACGCGGCTGCCAGCCCCAGCCGAGGCCCGCCTCGATCAGGCCCAGGGCGGCGAGGTGGTTGTCGGTGCGCCAGTGGTGGCGCGCAAAGACGAAGCGCCGGTCGATCTGCGCCAGGTCGCGGCTGGCCACCACGATCTGCCGCGTGGTCGTGAGGTGCTCCTCGCGCAACTGGGCCAGAGCGTGCGGCTCGCCGCGCGCGACGGCGGCATCGCGTGCAGCCTGCAGCACCGGGTGGTCCGGCGCCATCACCGCCACCAGGGTTTCGCTGCCTACCTCCTGGAAGCCCTCGCGTCCGTCGATGCTGGGGCGTTCGAACACCAGCGCCAGCTGCGCCCGCCCGGTGTGCAGCAACTCGAGCGCATCGACCTGGGGCGCGGCCAGCACCTCCACCTGCAGCAGCGGGTACTCGCGCGCCAGGGCGGCGATCGGCTCCGTCCAGCGCGAGGCCAGTAGCTCCGGCGCAATCGCCACCGTGAGCCGCTCCTCCAGCCCTTGCGTGAGCGACAGCGCCTGCGCGTTGAGTTGTTGCAACTGGCCAGCCAGCAGCCGCGCCTGGGGCTCCAGCGCCCGCGCGGCAGCCGTGGGCCGGGGCTCGCGGCCGCTGCGGTCGAAGAGCGGCATGTCCAGCTCTGCCTCCAGGTGGGCTATGGCCATGCTCACGGCAGACGGCACGCGCGAGAGGCTGCGGGCTGCGGCCGAAAAGGACCCCTGGTCCAGCACCGAAAGAAAGACCTGGATGTTGTCCGAGGAAAAAGCCATGGCTCAATCTATCAGAAAAACTGACACAAGCTAACTTTTTATATCAGCCGATGGCACATAAAGTCGTGGCCATGGAATCGCAGAACACCACAATCCCTCTGGCCACCTCGCAGGTTGCCGCCGGCCTGCAGGGCGTCAAGCGCCGGGTCGTTTACGTCACGCTGTACGAACTCATCGCCATCGCAGCCGCCACGGCGGGGCTGGCCTTTCTCTCGGGCCAGGGTGCGGCGCATGCCGGCGTGATCGCTGCGGTGGCGGCCCTGATCGCCGTGGCGTGGAACCTGCTTTTCAACTGGGCCTTCGAGCGCTGGGAGGCTCGCCAGGAGGTGCGTGGGCGCAATGCCGTCCGCCGCGTGGTGCACGCCGTGAGCTTCGAGATGGGCCTCGTGATCACCCTGGTGCCGATCTTTGCGTGGTGGTTCCAGATCAGCCTGTGGCAGGCACTGGTGATGGACATCGGCATGATCGTTTTCTTCCTGTGCTACACCTTTGTCTTCAACTGGGTGTTCGATCACGTGTTCGGCCTGCCTGCCAGCGCGCAGGGGGCTGCTCAGGTCTGAAGCTGCACGCAATGTGCGCTTTGTTACCCGGCGGATGCAAGGGCTGCTTAGACTGAAAACAGTCAATCAAGGAGCCAGCATGGATCAAAACCAGGATAAGAAACCGCCACCGCCTGCAGGCGGTGGCTTCTGGGTCAACCTCATTCGCGCCGAGATGGTCGTGCAGGTGGTCGGCCTGGTCGTCATCGGGGTAGTGGCGGTCACGGCCATCATCGTGTTCGGCATGAAATAGGACCGGCGCCTTTCTCAGGACCGCCCCGGCCGCACAACCGCATCAGCCCTGCAGCAGCTGCCCCGCGATGGCTGCTGCTGCGGTGCGTGTCTCCACCCCCAGCTTCTCGAAGATGTGCTCCAGGTGCTTGTTCACCGTGCGCGGGCTCATGCCCAGGATATCGGCGATGTCGCGGTTGGTCTTGCCCTTGGTCAGCCACGAGAGCACCTCGGTCTCGCGCGGGGTCAGCGCCACCTGCTGCAGGCGGCGCGGCGCTGCGGCCTCGGGCCGTGCGTGGCTGAGCAGCAGCATGGATTCGGCCAGGCCGCTGGCGCCCATGTGCCGGGCCAGCAACTGGCGGCCGTCGGCCAATGCCAGGGTCTGTTCGCCATCGCGCTGGGCCTGCACCAGCCAGGCAGCGGCCAGTTCTGCTGGCGCCTCGGCATGGGCAAAGGCATCTTCCAGCCAGCGCGTGGCCTGGGGTGAGCGCCAGGCCATGCGGCCCTGTCCATCGAGCACCACCACACCGAGGCCGGCCACGTCCACTGCCTCGCGCGCCATGCGCGTGGCCTGGGCATTGCGCACATGCGTCGCCAGGCGCGCCAGCACCTCGGGGATGCGCAGCGGCTTGACCACGTAGTCCACCCCGCCACTGTCAAAGCCCTGCAGGATCTGCGCCGTGTCCGACAGCCCGGTCATGAACACGATGGGCACGTGCGACCAGGGCGGCGTGGCCTTGAGCTGGCGGCACAGCGCAAAGCCGTCGATGCCGGGCATCACCGCGTCCAGCAGCACCCCGTCGGGCACCACCATGTCGAAGCGCTGCAGGGCCTCCTGCGCATCGCGCGCGGCCAGCACGGCATAGCCCTCTGCGGCGAGTGCGTCGCAGAGCATGCGCAGGGTGTCGAGCGCATCGTCCACCACCAGGATGACGCGCTGGCCGGGCCCTGCGGGGTTGGCCGAGGCCGATGGGTCAAAGGAGCTGTTCATGGTCGGGTTCGCGAAGGTGGTGGGCCAGGGCCTCGAAATCGAAACGGTCGGCGCAGGCCTGTAGCACGGCCAGTGCGGCGGCATGGGCCGGCAGCTCGCTGCGCGCCTGGCGCAGCCGTTCGCGCACGGCGCCTGCCTGGCCCTGGCGCGCCAACCGGGTCAGGTCGTCGCGCAGGCCCTGGGGCAGGCTGGTGGGCGCAGGTGCCTGGCCCACGGACTCGCCCATTGCGGCCGGCAGGGGCTGCGGCGTGTTGTCGTGCACCCATTCGAGCTGCAGCGCCGCCTGCAGCGCGCGCAGCAGCTCGGACTCGATCACCGGCTTGCCCACGAAGCCCTGCACCTGCATGGCCGCCAGGCGCCCGGGCTCATGGTCGAACTGGTTGGCCGAGACGAAGACGATGGGCAGCTCCGATGCCGGGCGCAGCGTGCGCAGCAGCGCGGCGGTCTGCCAGCCATCGAGGTCGTCCATGGAAATGTCCAGCAGCACCAGGTCGGGCGGGCTCTGGCGCACGATCTCCACGCATTCGAGGCCACTGGCCGCCTCGCGCACGATGAAGCCCAGCGGCACCAGCAGGCCGGCCAGCAGCTGGCGCTGCAGCGGCTGGTCGTCCACCACCAGCAGCGTGCGGCGCGGGCCGATGTGGCCGATCACCGGGCGCAGGGCTGCCATGTGGGCCGGGCGCCATGCCGGGTCGGGCGAGATGCCGGGCAGGTACAGGCGCACGGTGAAGGTGCTGCCCTGGCCGGGCGTGCTGGCCACCGTGAGTTCGCCCCCCATGAGCTGCGTGAGCAGGTGCGTGATGGTCAGGCCCAGGCCGGTGCCGGCCTCGCTCGCGCGGCGTCCGGCGCTGCCGCGCTCGAACGGCAGGAAGATGCGTTCAAGGTCTTGCGGCTCGATGCCGATGCCGGTGTCGATCACTTCGATGCGCGAGACATGCGGGCGAAAATCCATGCGCAGCCGCACCTCGCCGCGCTCGGTGAAGCGCACCGCGTTGGACAGCAGGTTGATCAAAATCTGGCGCAGCCGCTTGGCGTCGGCCCGTATCCAGCCGGGCATGGTGCCCTCGGTCTGCACCACGAAGCGCAGGCCCCTGGCCTCGGCCTGCGGGCGCAGCATGCCCTCCACGTTCTGGATCAGCTCGGGCAGGGGCAGGGGCAGCAGGTCCAGGCGCAGGCGGCCGGCCTCGATGCGCGCCAGCTCCAGCGAGCCGTCGATCAGCGCATGCATGTGCTGCCCGCTGTGCTGGATGGTGGACAGGCTCTCGCGCAGCCAGCCATCGGTCTGCGGGTTCTTGAGCAGGATCTGGGTGTAGCCGAGGATGCTGTTGAGCGGCGAACGCAGCTCGTGCGTCATGCCGGCCACGTAGCGCGTCTTGGCCAGGCTGGCCGATTCGGCCTGGTCCTTGGCGGCCTGCAGCTCGGCATCGGTGCGCTTGTGCGCCTCGATCTCCTGCAGCAAGAGCTGCGTCTGCCGCTCCGATTCGTCCTGCGCCATGCGCCGGCTGTCGGTGCTCAGCACCACCCACCAGGCGCACACGGCGGCCAGCAGCGCCAGCAGCGCGAACACCTTGAAGAAGGGCATGCGCAGGAACTGCGCTGGCGTCTCGATGCTCTCCTGCACATAGACCACGCCGAGCAGAAAGACCATCACCGCGCACAGCGAGACCATCACCATCAGGTACTGCCCCATGCGGAAGTTGACCTTGGCCGCCCAGTGGCGCGGCAGCAGCAGTGCGGCCACGGCGCGCAACTGGTCGGTGGCGCGCGAGCCGGTCTTGCAGCGGTCGTGGCAGCGCGATTCGAGCGAGCAGCACAGCGAGCAGATCGCCGCCCCATAGGCCGGGCAGCGTGCCATGTCCTCGGATTCGAACTGGTTCTCGCACACCGTGCAGCGCACGGCCTCGCCGGGTTGCCAGGTGGTATCGGGCTGGCGCGCAAGGTAGTAGCGCCCCTTGGTGACCCAGGCCAGCAGCGGCGCCAGCGCCATCGACAGCACCAGCGCGATGAAGGGGGAGAACGCGGCCGCCATCTCACCGAGCATGCCGGCATAGGCACAGCAGGCCACCGTGGCCGCCAGCACCATGGAGCCCAGGCCCACGGGGTTGAAGTCGTACAGGTGCGCACGCCGGAACTCGATGCCCGGTGGCGACAGGCCCAGCGGCTTGTTGATCACCAGGTCGGCCACCAGCGCGCCCACCCAGGCAATGGCCACGTTGCTGTACACCGCCAGCACCTTCTCGAGCGCGCCGAACACCCCGAGCGTCATCAAGAGCGTGGCGATGCCCACGTTGAACACCAGCCAGACCACGCGCCCCGGGTGGCTGCGCGTGATGCGCGCGAAGAAGTTGGACCAGGCGAGCGAGCCCGCGTAGGCATTCGTCAGGTTGATCTTGATCTGCGAGACGACGACGAAGAGCACCGTGACCGCCACTGCCAGGCCCGGCAGGCCCAGCGCCGCCATGACCTGGTGGAAGCCCGCCAGGAACATCTGCGTGGGCTCGGCCGCGCGCGTGGTGCCCACCTCGAACTGCAGCGCCGCAAAAGCCAGGAAGGCGCCGCCCGCCATCTTGAGCATGCCCATCACGATCCAGCCCGGGCCCGCCACCAGCACCGCGCCCCACCAGCGCCAGCGGTTGGCGGCCGTGCGCTCGGGCAGGAAGCGCAGAAAGTCCACCTGCTCGCCGATCTGCACCACCAGCGAGAAGATCACCGTGCCCGCCACGCCGAACATCAGCAGGTTGAACTGGCTGCTGCCGCTCTTGAGGCCCGACAGCCCCGCGAAGTCGCGGTACAGCTGCGGTTGCGCCAGCGCGATCCAGACGAAGGGCAGCAGCAGCAAAAACAGCCACAGCGGCTGCGTCCAGGCCTGCAGCCGCGAGATCAGCGTGATGCCGCGCATGGCCAGGGGCAGGATGACCAGGGACGAGACCACGTAGCACCACTGCAGCGGCCAGTCCACCACCATCTGCAGCGCCAGCGCCATGATGGCTGCCTCCAGCGCGAAGAAGATGAAGGTGAACACCGCGTAGATCAGCGAGGTGATGGTCGAGCCCAGGTAGCCGAAGCCCGCGCCGCGCGTGAGCAGGTCCATGTCCAGGCCGTAGCGCGCTGCGTAGTAGGCAATCGGCAGCCCGGTGAGGAAGATCAGCACCCCCACCGCGAGGATGGCCCACATGGCGTTGGAAAAGCCGTAGTTCAGCGCGATGGCCCCGCCGATGGCCTCCAGCGCCAGGAAGGACAGCGAGCCGAACGCCGTGTTCGCCACGCGGAACTCGCTCCAGCGCCGAAAGCTCTTGGGGGTGTAGCGCAGCGCGTAGTCCTCCATGGTCTCGTCGGCCACCCAGGCGTTGTACTCGCGCCGGAAGCGAAAGATCGTCTGCTGGGCAGGCTGCGGTGCGCCGGACGGAGGGGTGGAGGGCATGCACGGGGCCCATGCAAGAAACGTTCTAGCAACGCTTGCCGGGAGGTGCGTACGCACGGGCTACGTTAATTGACGTATGGGCGCGTACCAGGGTTGTCCCTAATCTTGGCACCAGCGCGGCAACCAACCGGCCGGCGCCGCACACCACCCCAACCCGTCTGTAGCAAGGAGCGTTTTCACCATGAAGCACCTCACCGATCCGAATGCCCTGGGCCTTCCTCCCTCCACGGACGGCGGCCGCCGTCGCCTGCTGCAGGCCATGGGCGCCGCATCGATGGCGGGCCTGCCCGCCTGGTCCTTCGGCCAGACCACCGCCGCCGTCAACACCACCAAGCTGGCCGTGACGGACACCGAAGTCACCGTGGGCCAGCTGCATTCGGCCACCGGCACCATGGCCATCTCCGAGACCGGCTCCATCCAGGCCGAGCAGCTCGCCATCGACCAGATCAACGCCATGGGCGGCGTGCTGGGCCGCAAGATCAAGGTCATCAAGGAAGACGGCGCCTCCGACTGGCCCACCTTCGCCGAAAAATCCAAGAAGCTGCTCATCAACGACCACTGCGCCGCCGTGTTCGGCTGCTGGACCAGCGCCTCGCGCAAGGCCGTGCTGCCGGTGTTCGAAAAAGAGAACGGTCTCTTGTACTACCCCACCTTCTACGAAGGCCTGGAGCAGTCCAAGAACGTGATCTACACCGGCCAGGAAGCCACGCAGCAGATCCTGTACAGCCTGGAGTGGGCCAAGACCGAGAAGAAGGCCAAAACCTTCTTCCTGATCGGGTCGGACTACATCTGGCCGCGCACCTCGATGAAGATCGCGCGCAAGCACGTGGAGAACTTCCAGAAAGGCAAGATCGTGGGCGAGGAGTACTACCCGCTGGGCAGCACCAACTTCGGCTCGCTGATGAACAAGATCAAGGTGCAAAAGCCCGACTGCCTGTTCGTCGCCGTGGTGGGGGGCTCCAACGTGGCCTTCTACAAGGCGCTCAAGGCTGCCGGCATCACGGGTGACAAGCAACTGCTGGTCACGCTGTCGGTCACCGAGGACGAGATGACCGGCGTGGGCGGCGAGAACTTCGCGGGCTTCTTCTCGTCGATGAAGTACTTCCAGTCGCTGGACAACGAGAACAACAAGAAGTTCGTCGCCGCCTTCAAGGGCAAGTACGGCAAGGATGCGGTGATCGGCGACGTGACCCAGGCCGGCTACCTCGGCCCGTGGCTGTGGAAGGCCGCGGTCGAGAAGGCCAAGAGCTTCGACGTGGACAAGGTGGTGGCCGCCTCGCCGGGCATCGAGCTCAAGACCGCACCCGAGGGCTACGTCAAGCTCGACGCCAACCACCACCTGTGGAGCAAGTCGCGCATCGCCATGGGCATGCCGGACGCGAGCTTCAAGGTCGTTGCCGAATCGCCGGAATTGATCAAGCCCGATCCGTTCCCCAAGGGTTACCAGTAAATCCTCCCGCTGCAGCGTCCGGCCCACCAGGCCGGGCCGCCGCATGGCCGCCCCCTTGTTTGCCGTGAATGGAGTCTGGCACCCATGAACTTTTCAGAAATGCTCAACATCGGCCTCATGCAGGGCTTTGCGGGCCTGAGCCTGTTCGCCGTGCTGCTGCTCATGGGCCTAGGGCTGGCCATCATCTTCGGGCAGATGGGCGTGATCAACATGGCGCATGGCGAGTTCATGACCATCGGCGCCTACACCATCTACCTGGGCTCCACGCTCGCGTCGACGCATGCGCCGCAGCTGGTGGCCTACTACTTTCCGGTGGCCATCGTGGCGGCCTTCGGCTTTGCTTTTGCTGCGGGCTGGCTGGTGGAATGGGGGCTCATCCGCCACCTGTACAAGCGCCCGCTCGATACGCTGCTGGCCACCTGGGGCATCAGCCTGGCATTGCAGCAGAGCTTTCGCACCTTCATCGGCCCCAAGGAAGTGAGCCCCACCTTGCCCGACTGGCTGCTGGGCTCCTGGGCGCCCGTCGAGGGCCTGGACATCCCCATCAACGGCATGTTCGTGCTGGGCCTCACGGCGGTGGTCACCTGCGGCGTGCTGCTGGCGCTGCACCGAAGCCGCTGGGGCCTGCGCGTGCGTGCCACGGTGGCCAACCGCGTGATGGCCAATGCCACGGGCATCGATACGCAAAAGACCGACCGCCTGACGTTCGCCATCGGCTGCGGCATTGCCGGCGTGGCGGGGGCCGCCTTCACCACCATCGGCTCCACGGGGCCGACCTCGGGCTCGCTCTACATCGTGGATGCCTTCCTGGTCGTCACCTTCGGCGGCGCGGCCAGCCTGCTGGGCACGGTGGTCTCGGCCTTCGGCATCGCGCAGACACAGTCCATCACCGAGTTCTTCCTGGCCGGCTCCATGGCCAAGGTGATCACGCTGTCGCTGATCGTGCTGATCCTGATGGTGCGGCCGCAGGGCCTGTTCGCCTCCAAGGTGCGCCGCTGAGCGTTTGTCGATTTCACCCTGAGTTCACCGGAGTCACTTCATGAATGCCCTCAAAGCCTGGATCCAGCGCTACCAGCTTGCCAGCCTGGTGCTGCTCACCGTGCTGCTGGCGGTGGTGCTGCCACTGGCGCTCGACATATTCCGCCTGAACCTGGTGGGCAAATACCTCACCTACGCCTTCGTGGCCATCGGCCTGGTCATGGTCTGGGGCTACGGTGGCGTGCTCAGCCTGGGGCAGGGGGTGTTCTTCGGCCTGGGCGGCTACGCCATGGCGATGTTCCTCAAGCTCGAAGCCTCCGACCCCATCAGCACCAAGATCCAGTCCACCCCCGGCATTCCCGACTTCATGGACTGGAACCAGATCACCGAGCTGCCCGCACTCTGGGTGCCGTTCAAGAGCCTGCCGTTCTCGCTGGCGGCGGTGATCGTGGTGCCCACGCTGCTGGCCTTTATCGTGAGCTTCGCCATGTTCAAGCGCCGCGTGGGCGGGGTGTACTTCGCCATCATCACCCAGGCCGTGGCGCTGATCTGCACCGTGCTCATCATCGGCCAGCAGGGCTACACCGGCGGCGTCAACGGCATGACCGACCTCAAGACCCTGTGGGGCTGGGACACGCGCACCGACAGCGCCAAGTACATCCTGTACTACGTGTGCGTGGCGCTGCTGGTGCTGTCCATCGTGCTGTGCCGCTTCATCCAGACCAGCAAGCTCGGCACCCTGCTGCTGGCCATGCGCGACAAGGAAGACCGCGTGCGCTTCTCGGGCTACGACGTGGCCAACTTCAAGGTCTTCACCTTCTGCCTGGCGGCCGCGCTGTCGGGCATCGGCGGCGCGCTGTTCTCGCTGCAGGTGGGCTTCATGTCGCCGAGCTTCGTGGGCATCGTGCCCTCCATCGAGATGGTGATCTACGCCGCCGTGGGCGGGCGCATGAGCCTGGTGGGTGCGGTCTATGGCACCTTGCTGGTGAATGCGGGAAAGACCTATTTCTCCGAGAGCTTTCCCGACCTGTGGCTGTTCCTCATGGCGGCCCTGTTCATCGGCGTGACCATGGCTTTCCCGATGGGCCTGGCCGGGCTGTGGGAGAGCCACATCGTGCCCTGGTGGAAGGGCCGGCGCGAGGCGCTGCGCCAGGCCGCCGTGCCACCCCCCGCCACCGCCCCGCGCGCGCCCACTGACGCCGAAGCCGCCAAGGCCCAGCATGCGCCCGGCCTGCCCGAAGGCACCAGCAGCCAGAGCGCCTGAGCGCCCCCCGCACCCGGAGCACCCTTCATGAGCAACACCGACTTCGCCCTGGCCGTGGAAGACCTCACCGTTTCGTTCGACGGCTTCAAGGCCATCGACGCCCTCACGCTGTACGTCGACAAGAACGAGCTGCGCGTGATCATCGGCCCCAACGGCGCGGGCAAGACCACGCTGCTGGACCTGATCTGCGGCAAGACGCGCGCCACCGGCGGCAGCATCAAGTTCAAGAATGAAGAGCTCACGCGCATGGCCGAGCACAAGCGCGTGCGCTTAGGGATAGGCCGCAAGTTCCAGACGCCCTCGATCTACGAAAACCTCTCGGTGTTCCAGAACCTGGAGGTCTCGTATCCCTCGGGCCGCTCGGTGTTCGGTGCACTCGCGTTCCGCTGCACCCCGGCGGTGAAGGAGCGCGTGCAGGCCGTGGCCGACGACATCGGCCTGGGCGACAAGCTCGCCACCGAGGCCGGCCTGCTCTCGCACGGGCAAAAGCAGTGGCTGGAGATCGGCATGCTGCTGATGCAGGAGCCCGAGCTGCTGATGCTCGACGAGCCCATTGCCGGCATGAGCGCGCGCGAGCGCGAGCTCACGGCCGAGCTGCTGCAACGCATCTGCAAGAACCGCGCGGTGATCGTGATCGAGCACGACATGGAGTTCGTCAAGCGCATCGCGCACAAGGTCACCGTCATGCACCAGGGAAAGATCCTGGCCGAAGGCTCGATGGACAAGGTCCAGAACGACCCCAAGGTGATCGACGTCTACCTCGGCCACTGACCGACCACCCCCCACACAGGAGCACCCATATGTTGGAAGTCAAGGACCTGTTCGTGGCCTACGGCCAGAGCGAAGCACTGCACGGTATCTCGTTCTCGGGCCGGGCCAACGAGACCGTGGCCATCATGGGCCGCAATGGCATGGGCAAGACCACGCTGTTCAAGAGCCTCATGGGCGTGATGCCGGTCAAGAGCGGCAGCATCAGCGTGGCCGGCCAGGAGGTGACGCGTGACGAGAGCTTTCGCCGCGTGGCCAAGGGCATCGCCTACGTGCCCCAGGGCCGCATGATCTTTCCGACACTGACGGTGGAAGAAAACATCCAGACCGGCCTCGAAAATTCGAAGACGCGCGAGATCCCCGAGGAGATCTACGCCCTGTTCCCCGTGCTTTGGGACATGCGCCGGCGCAAGGGCGGCAACCTCTCGGGCGGGCAGCAGCAGCAACTGGCCATTGCGCGCGCGCTGGTCACCGACCCCAAGGTGCTGCTGCTCGACGAGCCGACCGAGGGCATCCAGCCTTCCATCATCAAGGACATCGCCCGCGCGCTCAACGAGATCCGCAAGCTGCGCCAGATCACCATCGTGGTCAGCGAGCAGGTGCTCTCGTTCGCCATGGACGTGGCCGACCGCCTGTTCGTCATCGAAGGCGGCCGCCTGGTACACGAGACCGCGCGTGCCGACACCGATCAGCAGCACATCAAGGCCTACCTTTCCGTCTGATCCTCTCTCCCGTCTCTTTTCGTTCCCCTTCCACAACCATCCAAGGAGCAACACGCCATGGCCGATACCCTGATCAAGGTGGACCTCAAGCAGTCCCCGTACGAGAACCCGCTGGTACACAACCGCTGGCATCCGGACATCCCCATGGCCGTGTGGGTGGAGCCCGGGGCAGAGTTCAAGCTCGAGACCTACGACTGGACCGGCGGCGCCATCAAGAACGACGACAGCGCCGACGACGTGCGCGACGTGGACCTGTCCACCGTGCATTTCCTGTCGGGCCCCGTGGGCGTCAAGGGTGCCGAGCCGGGCGACCTGCTGGTGGTCGACCTGCTCGACATCGGCGCGCGTGACGACAGCCTGTGGGGCTTCAACGGCTTCTTCTCCAAGAAGAACGGCGGCGGCTTCCTCACCGAGCACTACCCGCTGGCGCAAAAATCCATCTGGGACTTCCATGGCATGTTCACCAACAGCCGCCACATCCCGGGCGTGAACTTCGCAGGGCTGATTCACCCCGGTCTCATCGGCTGCCTGCCCGACCAGAAGATGCTCGACGCCTGGAACGCCCGCGAAGCCGAGCTGATCGCCACCGACCCCGACCGTGTGCCCGGCCTGGCCAATCCGCCCAACGGTATCACCGCCCACATGGGCCAGCTGCAGGGCGAGGCCAGGGCCAAGGCCGCCGCCGAGGGCGCGCGCACCGTGCCACCGCGCGAGCATGGCGGCAACTGCGACATCAAGGACCTCTCGCGCGGCTCCAAGGTGTACTTTCCGGTGTACGTGGAAGGCGCGGGCCTCTCGGTGGGCGACCTGCACTTCAGCCAGGGCGATGGCGAAATCACCTTCTGCGGCGCCATCGAGATGGCCGGCTGGGTGCACATGAAAGTCAGCCTGATCAAGGGCGGCATGGCCAAGTACGGCATCAAGAACCCGATCTTCAAGCCCAGCCCCGTTACGCCCAACTACAAAGACTACCTGATCTTCGAAGGCATTTCGGTCGACGAATCGGGCAAGCAGCACTACCTGGATGTCACGGTGGCCTACCGCCAGGCCTGCCTGAACGCCATCGAGTACCTCAAGAAGTTCGGCTACAGCGGCGCGCAGGCCTATTCCATTCTGGGCACGGCCCCCGTGCAGGGCCACATCAGCGGCGTGGTCGACGTGCCCAACGCCTGCGCCACGCTGTGGCTGCCCACCGAGATCTTCGACTTCGACATCAACCCCACGGCCGCTGGCCCGGTGAAGATGCTCGACGGCAGCATCGACATGCCGATCTCGCAAGACAAGTAGCAAGGCAGGCCCCCATGCCCACCTACGACTACGCCTGCGCCGACTGCGGCAACTTCGATGCGCTGCGCAGCGTGGCCCTGCGCAACGAGCCCTGCGCCTGCCCCGCCTGCGGGGCGGCTGCGGCACGCGTGTTCGCCCATGCGCCGCACCTGGCCTGCGTGAGCCCCGAGCAGCGCCGCGCGCACGACACCAACGAGCGCGCCCAGCACACCCCGCGCTCGTCCTCGCGCGATGGTGATGCCGGCAGCTACGGCCGGCTGCGCCATCCCTCGGGGTGTGGTTGCTGCAGCGGCGGCGGCACTACCAAGCGCGGCGGGACGGTCACGGCACCCAACGGCGCGAAGACCTTCCCGTCCAAACGCCCCTGGATGATCAGCCACTGACGCGGCTTTGCCTTCAACCCGCTAACGTCGTTGGGGAGCCTTGCCGTGCTGAAGCACTGTCTGCGGCTCCCCGCCTAGTTATCCGGCTGAATGCCAACCCGCGGGAGGCGTCCAGGCTTCAGGATTTCCCAAGGAGAACACGCCATGATCCACGGCGATATTTCGAGCAGCAAGGACACCGTAGGCGTCGCGGTGGTCAACTACAAGATGCCGCGCCTGCACAGCAAGGCCGAGGTGCTGGAGAACGCGCGCAAGATCGCAGACATGCTGGTCGGCATGAAGACCGGCCTGCCGGGCATGGACCTGGTGATCTTCCCCGAGTACAGCACCCACGGCATCATGTACGACCGCCAGGAGATGATGGAGACCGCCACCACCATTCCTGGCCCCGAGACGGAAATCTTCGCGGCTGCCTGCCGCAAGGCCAAGGTCTGGGGAGTGTTCTCGCTCACGGGGGAACGGCACGAGGAGCATCCGCACAAGATGCCCTACAACACGCTCATCCTGATGAACGACCAGGGCGAGATCGTGCAGAAGTACCGCAAGATCATGCCCTGGACGCCCATCGAGGGCTGGTACCCCGGCGACCAGACCTATGTGAGCGACGGGCCCAAGGGCCTGAAGATCAGCCTCATCATCTGCGACGATGGCAACTACCCCGAGATCTGGCGCGACTGCGCCATGAAGGGCGCCGAGCTCATCGTGCGCTGCCAGGGCTACATGTACCCGGCCAAGGAGCAGCAGATCCTCATCAGCAAGGCCATGGCCTTCGCCAACAACACCTACGTGGCGGTGGCCAATGCGGCGGGGTTCGATGGCGTGTACAGCTACTTCGGCCATTCGGCACTGATCGGCTTCGACGGCCGCACCCTGGGCGAGTGCGGCGAAGAGGAGTACGGCGTGCAGTATGCGGCCCTGTCCACCAGCCTGATCCGCGACTTCCGCAAGAACGGCCAGTCCGAGAACCATTTGTTCAAGCTGCTGCACCGCGGCTACACCGGCCTCCTCAACTCCGGCGAGGGGGACAAAGGCGTGGCCGCCTGCCCCTACGGCTTCTACCAGCGCTGGGTGACCGACCCCGAGGGCACGCGCGCCGCGGTGGAGGCGCTCACGCGCAGCACCGTGGGCACGGCAGAATGCCCCATCGATGGCATTCCGCACGCATAGGCCCGGGTCAGCGTCGCTCTGTGCCATCCCCCATCGGGAACGCCTGGAAAGCGCGCGTGAAGTCGCAGCAGGACTGGGCCAGCATGGTGATGGACGACACCAACGCACTGCGGTGCTCGCCCTTGTACAGCGCCACGTAGGGCACGGGCGGCAGGGGTGGGTCCACTTCCAGCACGGCCAGCAGACCGGCGCTGATGAGCGGGTCCAGGCAGTGGCGCGGCAGGTAGCTCACACCCAGGCCCGAAATGGTCAGGCCGATCAGCGCGATCAGGTTGCTCGCCACGATGGCGTCCGAGGGTTCGGCGCCCAGTTCCTTCATCCATGCGTCGTAGCGCCGGCCGGTTCCTGACGACTGCCCCTGCACCAGCAGCCGCTGGTGCGCGAGCTGGTGCAGGCGCACCGGGCCGGCGGGCAGCAGGCCGGGCTGGCACATCCAGGCGCTCTCCACCTGGCCCACGGCCTTGGCGGGCAGGCGCGCATCGGCAAACGCATCGGGCACGATGATCAGGTCCAGGTCATCGGCCAGCAGCTTGTCGCGCAGCGGCAGGCTGCCGTCCACGTCAGGCTCCAGCGTCACCTTGGGGTAGTGCTGCTGCACCAGCGCCACCAGCCGGGGCAGCCAGGTCATGGCCGTGAGTTCGGTCACGCCGATGCGCAGGCGCCGCTCTATCACCCCCGGCTTGCTGAACTGCTCCACCGCCGCATCGCGCTGGCGCAGCAGCTGGCGCGCGAGCACGAACATCTCCTCGCCCTTTTCAGTGAGCCGTGCGGTGCGCTGGCTGCGGTCGAACAGCGGGGTGTCGAACAGCTGCTCCAGCTCATGCACCCGTTTGGACACGGCCGACTGCGAGGTGTGCAGCTTGTGTGCCGCCTGGGCAAAGCCGCCCAGTTGGGCGATCCAGTACAGGGCTTCGAGCTGCTTGAAGGTCATCATGGGAGTGCGTGGCTTTCAAATCACTTTTATTCATGCAATTCAAGCACAAAAAATCGCTTTTTTTAAAGTAACAGCAATTCCAGAATCCGTTCCAGCCCGCCACCGAATGCACTGACCAAGTGATTTCCGGTGGCGACCCTGGTCCCGTCGACCGCCCCGCTTTTCTGGAAAGACCGCCATGCACCTCTTCAAGATGTCTGCTCTCGCTGCATTGGGCGCCACCGTGCTGGTATCCGCTGCCATGGCGCAGGAAATCGACACCCTGCGCAAGATCAAGGAGAGCGGCACCATCCACATCGGTAACCGCGACAGCTCCGTCCCCTTCTCGTACAAGCCCACGGGCAGCGGCGACCCCGTCGGCTTTTCCAACGACATCTGCCTGAGGATCGTCGACGCCGTCAAGGCCAAACTCGGCCTGCCTGCGCTGCGCGTGCAGTACACCCTGCTCAATTCGCTGAACCGCATTCCGCTGATACAGAACGGCACCGTGGACCTGGACTGTGCCACCACCACCAACTCGGTGGTGCGCCAGCAGCAGGTCGCATTTGCGCCCAGCCACTTCGTCACCAACATCACCGTGGCGGTCAAGAAGATGTCGGGCATCACCTCGCTGGCGGACCTGGCGGGCAAGAGCGTGGCGACCGTGGCCGGCAGCACCTCGATCCAGTTGCTGCGCAGCTTTCGCCGCACCGAGAATCTGGAGGTGCAGGAGATTTCGGGCAAGGACACCGCCGACGCCTTCCTGCTGCTGGCCAGCGACCGGGCGGTGGCCTACGTGCTCGACGACGTGCAGCTCGCGGGGCTGATCGCCGTGTCGCCCAACCCTGGTGACTACGTGATCTTGAAGGACGTGGTGCTGCGCCAGGAGCCCTACGGCATCATGCTGCGCAAGAACGCTGCGGCCTTTCAGGCGCTGGTGGACCAGACTGTCACGCAGCTCATGAAGTCCGGCGAGATGGAGCGCCTGTATGCGCGCTGGTTCACCCAGCCCATCCCGCCGAGCAATATCAACATCAACTTTCCGATGACCGATGCGGTGCGCGAGGCCTACCGCAACCCCAACAACAAGGGGGTGTGATGGCTGCATCCTCTCTGACCGGGCATCCCGACGGCCTGCTGTTCCCCAAGGACCTGATGCGGGCGGTGCGCGAGCGTTTCCTGCAGGTGGAGCATGACCACCGCGGGCGTGAGCGCCTGTACTTCGACAATGCGGGCGGCTCGCTGCGCCTGAAGGCCGCCGTGGAGCGCATGGGTCAGGTCGATGCCGTGCCCGACAACACCGAGCGCATCCACGAGGTGGCGCGCGAGCTGCAGGGCGTGCAGACCACAGGTGCGGGTGACCTGCGCACATTGCTCAACGCGCAGGGAGGCAGCGTCTATGCGGCCCTGACCGCATCAGGCGCCATGTTCGACATGGTGCGCGCCGTGGCCGAGAACGTGCCGGGTACCAACATGGTCACCACGGTGCTCGAGCACCCCTCGTCCTTCGATGCCATGGAGCGCTACGCGCGCCAGACCGGCCGGGAGCTGCGCGTGGCCCCGAGCAACCCCGCCACCGGCGGTGTCGATGTGGATGCCATCGTGCGCCTGGTGGATGAGGGCACTTGCCTGCTCAACGTGATCTATGCGTCCAACATATCGGGCGCCAAGCTCGACATGGTGCAGATCGTGGAGCGCGCCCGCGCCGTGAAGCCCGACCTGTACATCATCGTGGACGCCGTGCAGCATGCGCCCCACGGCCTCATCGACCTGCAGGCCACGCCGGTGGATGGCATCAACATCGCGCCCTACAAGTTATTTGGCTGCCGGGGCTCGGGCCTGGCCTGGCTGTCGGACCGCGCGGCCGCATTGCCCCACCACAAGCTGGCCGGCAAGGCGCCCGATTTCTGGGACCTGGGCAGCGCCGCGCCCTGGCAGTTCGCGGTGCTTACCGAAATCATGGACTACGTGTGCTGGCTGGGCGAGGCCTCGGGTGTTGCCGCGCCCGGCGCTAGCGGCCGCCGTGAGCGCTTTGCCGCAGGCATGGAGCGCATCCTGCTGCACGAGCGCGCACTGCTGGCGCGCTTGCTCGACGGCAGTACCGAGGTGCCCGGGCTGCGCGCCATGCAGGGCGTGCAGGTCTACCTGGACCATGGCGACCTGGCGCAGCGCGATTTGATCATCGCCATCGGTCTTTCGGGAATCGACTGCACCCAGGCGGTGCACGAGTACGGCCTGCGCGGCGTCACGGTGTACGAGCGCAGCGCGACCAGCATCTACTCGCGGCGCATGCTCGAATCGTTCGGGCTGCAGGGCGCCGTGCGGGTCTCGCCGCTGCACTGCCACTCGCCCGCGGATGTCGACCGGTTCCTGCACACCACGCAGGACATCGTGCGCGATGTCGCTGCGCGTTCGCTCGCGATTGCGTAGGCCGGGACAGCCATGGCCATAATGCAGCCCACATGGTGGCGCCTGCATCCCTTCTCCCGTCCTTCCTCCCTCTGGCCTGTGTGGCCCTGACCGCCCTGGCCCTGCTGGCTGGCTGTGCGGCCCCGGCGCCCACCCCGCGCGGCGAGGTGAAGGGCGCATCGGTTACCACGGGCGAGCTGGCCCAGTCCGATGTGAACCGCATGGCCACCCTGGCCATGCGCGACAACCTGGCCAGCCTGACCCTGCTGATGGACAAGCTCTACCGCCGCAACCCGGCCGAGTGGCGCAAGGCCGGCGCCGCCAGCCGCGAGCAGGCCATGGAGCAGGTGCGCACCGCCATCGAGCAGCGCCAGCCCTGGGCGCCGCTGCAGGGCCGGCGCGACATCGCGGCCCTGGCCTTTGCGCTGGCGCCCGAGTTCACGGGCGACCGGGTGGCCGCCTTCATTGTCGCCACGGCCGACATGCTGGTCACCGCGCATGGCGGCAAGACCGAGTTCTTTTTGCTCGACTCGCTCGACGCCCAGCACCTGTACAACGCCGCCCGCAACGTCGAATCGGCCGTGTGGCTGCTGTCCCAGCGGCGCAATGCCGCGGGCCAGCCGCTGCTGTGGGCCGACGAGATCGGTCCCCAGGGGCGCAACCTGAGCTTCGAGCGCGAATTCGGCAAGGTCATCGCCCGCCTGGACCTGGTGGCGCTGGTGGTGACCGAAAAATACCGCCGCGCGGCCATCAGCTATGTGCAGGGGATTGTGGGGGGCACTTTCCTGCAATTCCTCCCTGTGCGCTGAGCAGGTAAAATCATGCCTCCCCCGAGGAGCGTTGCAGCGGACCGCCCAGGCACACAGATGCCGGCTGTTCGTCAGGCTCGGGGCCGACCACCCCGCAACGACGCTCACCTACGTTACTGAACCGATTGCGCAGGTGAGTCTGATGTCCGCCCTTCCCATGCCCCCCCTGAAGCTGTCCGGCCTGGAGCCCGTCTCCATTGGCGAGGGCACGCTGTTCGTCAACATCGGCGAGCGCACCAACGTCACCGGCTCCAAGGCCTTCGCCCGCATGATCCTGAACGGGCAGTACGAGGAGGCCCTGGCCGTGGCCCGCCAGCAGGTGGAGAACGGCGCCCAGGTCATCGACATCAACATGGACGAGGCCATGCTCGACAGCAAGGCGGCCATGGTGCGCTTTCTGCAGTTGATCGCCTCCGAGCCCGACATCGCGCGCGTTCCCATCATGGTCGACAGCTCCAAATGGGAGGTGATCGAGGCCGGCCTGCGCTGCGTGCAGGGCAAGGGCATCGTCAACTCCATCTCCATGAAGGAGGGCGTCGACAAATTCAAGCACGAGGCGCGCCTGGTGCGCCGCTACGGCGCTGCCGCCGTGGTCATGGCCTTCGACGAGCAGGGCCAGGCCGACACCTACGAGCGCAAGATCGAGATCTGCGAGCGCGCCTACCGCGTGCTGGTCGACGAGGTGGGCTTCCCGCCCGAGGACATCATCTTCGACCCCAACATCTTCGCGGTGGCCACCGGCATCGAAGAGCACAACAACTACGCGGTCGACTTCATCGAGGCCGTGCGCTGGATCAAGCAGAACCTGCCCGGCGCCAAGGTCTCGGGCGGTGTCTCCAACGTGAGCTTCAGCTTTCGCGGCAACGACCCGGTGCGCGAGGCCATCCACACCGTGTTCCTGTACCACGCCATCAAGGCCGGCATGGACATGGGCATCGTCAACGCCGGCATGGTCGGCGTCTACGACGACCTGGAGCCTACGCTGCGCGAGCGCGTGGAGGACGTGGTGCTCAACCGCCGCCCCGATGCCGGCGAGCGCCTGGTCGAGGTGGCCGAGACCGCCAAGAGCGGTGCCAAGGACGAGAGCAAGCGCCTCGAATGGCGCGGCACGCCCGAGGCCCCCAAGACCGTGGGCGAGCGCCTGTCGCACGCGCTGGTGCATGGCATCACCGATTTCATCGTCGAAGACACCGAAGAGGCCTACCAGATCGTGCTGGCCAGGGGCGGGCGCCCGCTGCACGTGATCGAAGGCCCGCTGATGGACGGCATGAACGTCGTGGGCGACCTGTTCGGCGCGGGCAAGATGTTCCTGCCCCAGGTGGTGAAAAGCGCGCGCGTGATGAAGTCCGCCGTGGCCCACCTGATCCCTTACATCGAGGAGGAAAAGCGCCTGGACGAGCTGGCCGGGCGCGACGTGCGCAGCAAGGGCAAGATCATCATCGCCACCGTCAAGGGCGATGTGCATGACATCGGCAAGAACATCGTCACCGTCGTGCTCCAGTGCAACAACTTCGAGGTGGTGAACATGGGCGTGATGGTGCCCTGCCACGAGATCCTGGCGCGCGCCAAGGTCGAGGGTGCCGACATCGTCGGCCTGTCGGGCCTGATCACCCCCAGCCTCGAAGAAATGCAGTACGTGGCCGGCGAAATGCAGAAGGACGAGCACTTCCGCATCAAGAAGATCCCGCTGCTCATCGGCGGTGCCACCACCAGCCGCGTGCACACCGCCGTGAAGATCGCGCCGCACTACGAAGGCCCCGTGGTCTACGTGCCCGATGCCTCGCGCAGCGTGAGCGTGGCCCAGAGCCTGCTGGGCGACGGCGTGGACCACTACGTGCAGGAGCTCAACGCCGACTACGACAAGGTACGCACCCAGCACGCCAACAAGAAGCAGACCCCGCTGTGGTCGCTGGCCAAGGTCCGCGCCAACAAGACCCCGGTGGACTGGGCTGCGTTCAAGCCCACCGTGCCGCGCGCGCTGGGCCGGCGCGTGTTCAAGAACTTCGACCTGGCCGAGCTGGCGCGCTACATCGACTGGGGCCCGTTCTTCCAGACCTGGGACCTGGCCGGCCCGTACCCCGCCATCCTGACCGACGAAGTCGTTGGTGTGGAGGCCACGCGCGTGTTCGCTGATGCGCAGGCCATGCTGAAAAAGATCATCGAGGGCCGCTGGCTCACCGCCAGCGGTGTGATGGGCCTGTACCCGGCCAACAGCGTGAACGACGACGACATCGAGTTCTACACCGACGAGACGCGCACCGAGGTCGCCATGACCTGGTACGGCATGCGCCAGCAGACCGAAAAGCACGTCATCGACGGCGTGACCCGCCCCAGCCGCTGCCTGGCCGACTTCGTCGCGCCCAAATCGAGTGGCATCGCCGACTACGCCGGCATGTTCGCCGTGACGGCGGGCCTTGGTATCGAGAAGAAGGAAAAAGCCTTCATCGACGCGCTCGACGACTATTCCGCGATCATGTTCAAGAGCCTGGCCGACCGCCTGGCCGAGGCCTTTGCCGAGTGCCTGCACCACCGCGTGCGCACCGATCTGTGGGGCTATGCCGCAGGCGAGCAGCTGTCCAACGAGGAGATGATCGGTGAGAAATACGCCGGCATACGCCCGGCGCCCGGCTACCCTGCCTGCCCCGACCACAGCGCCAAGAGCGCGCTGTTCAACGTGCTGCAGTGCGGCGAAGTCGGCATGACCCTGACCGAGAGCCTGGCCATGATGCCGGCCGCCAGCGTGAGCGGCTTCTACCTGGGCCACCCCGAGAGCACGTACTTCAGCGTCGGCAGGATCGGCGAGGACCAGCTGCACGACATGGCGCAACGCCGCGGTATGGACGAGGCCGTGCTGGCGCGGCTGCTGGCACCCAACCTGTAAAAACAGCCCCTCCTCGGAGGGGCTGCCTACGGGGCGTCAGGCAACGATTGTTCCGCTCACTTCGCCCAGGCCGATGCGCACGGCGCCTTCGCGCTCGCACCAGCCCTTGAGGATCAGCGCATCGCCGTCTTCGAGGAAGCTGCGCTGCTCGCCATTCGGCAGGGTCACGGGCTGCTTGCCGCCGCCGGTCAGCTCCAGCAGCGAGCCAGCTTCGCTGGCCTCGGGGCCCGAAAGCGTGCCGGACCCCATCAAATCGCCGGGCTGCAGGTTGCAGCCGTTCACCGTGTGGTGCGCCACCAGTTGCGCGGGCGTCCAGTACGCGGCGCGCTGGGTGTTGGTCAGGGCCAGGCGCACAGCGGGCTCGCCGGCTTCCCGCATGCGCGCGGTCTGCAGCAGCACCTCCAGCGCGATGGTGAAGGCGCCTTGGGCGCGGTTGCCGGGCGAGTCGAGGTAGGGCAGGGGCTGCGGGTCAGCCGCGTCGCGCTCGAACGGGGCGCGAAACGGCGCCAGCGCCTCCATGGTCACCAGCCAGGGCGAAAGCGTGCTGGCGAAGTTCTTCGACAGGAAGGGGCCGAGCGGCTGGTATTCCCAGCCCTGGATGTCGCGCGCGCTCCAGTCGTTGAACAGGGCCACGCCGAACAGGTGCTGCTCCGCCTGGCCGATGGCGATGGGCTCGCCCTGCGCATTGCCCTGGCCGATGAACCAGCCCAGCTCCAGTTCATAGTCCAGGCGCTTGCAGGGGCCGAGTACCGGCGCGGCGGCCTCGGGCGCCTTGGTCTGGCCCTGGGGGCGCTTGACGCGCTGGCCGCTGATGCCGATGGACGAGGCGCGGCCGTGGTAGCCGATGGGCACCCACTTGTAGTTGGGCAGCAGCGGGTTGTCCGGGCGGAACTGCTTGCCCACCGTGGTGGCGTGGTGCACGCTGGTGTAGAAGTCGGTGTAGTCGCCGATCTGGCAGGGCACGGCCATCTCGGCATCGGCCTGGGGCGACAGCGCCTGGGACCAGGCAGCCTGTTGGGGGCTGCCTTCGCGCAGGCCTTCGGACAGCTTCTGGCGCAGGGTCATGCGCTCGGCCGGGCTTGCGGCCATCAGCGCGTTCATGTCGTTGGAGGCGGTAAGGCCCACGGCCTGCAGGTCCAGGATCTGGTCGCCGATGGCCACGCCGATGCGCAGCGCGTCGCCGCTGCCCGCCTTGCGGTAGCGGCCGAAAGGCAGGTTCTGGATGGGGAAATCGCAGCCCGCCGTGTTGGCGGATGCGACCCAACTGCGCAGATGGGTGCCGTGGGTGGCATCAAGGGTAGTGGTCATGGTCACGGTGCTAAGAAAAAGGGGGTATGAGATCAGTCGGCGCTCATCTGCGCACTGTGGGCGACCTTGCCCAGGCGCTCGTATTCGCGCTTGGTCAGGGCGTCGAAGTCGGCCACGCTGGCGCTGCGCGGGGTGAAGCCGGCGGCCAGAAGCTTGTCCTTGACCGCAGGGTCCGCCAGCGCATCGGCCAGGGCCTTGTTCAGGCGCTGGGCCACGGCAGTCGGCAGGCCGGCCGGGCCATAGACGCCGAACCAGGGCTCCACCGCATAGTCGGGCAGGCCGGCTTCGGCCAGTGTCGGCACGTCGGGCAGGGCCGGGGAGCGCTGAGCGCCCGCCACGGCCAGTGCGCGCAGCTTGCCGGCCTGGATGTGGGGCAGCGAGGCGGGCAGGTTGTCGAAGGCGATGGGTACCTGGCCGCCGATCAGGTCGGTGATCAGCGGTGCGCTGCCCTTGTAGGGCACGTGCACCAGGTCGGTCTTGCTGGTCTGGGCGAACAGCACGCCGGCCAGGTGCATGGAGGTGCCGGCACCGGCCGTCGCATAGGGCAGGCCGGGGTTCTTGCGCAGGTGGGCCAGCAGCTCGGCCACGTTTTTCACGGGCAGTGCGGGGCCGGCCTCGAGCACGATGGTGGAGTTGCCCAGCAGGCCCACGGCCGTGAAGTCCTTGCGCGGGTCGAAGGGCATCTTCTTGTAGATGTGCGGGTTGAGCGCATTCGTGGAGATGGCGCCCATGCCCACGGTGTAGCCGTCGGGCGCGGCCTTGGCCACGGCGTCCATGCCGATGTTGCCGCCCGCGCCCGCGCGGTTGTCGATGATGACCGGCTGCCCCAGCGTCTGCGCCATGTGGGCACCCACGGTGCGCGCCACCAGGTCAGTGGTGCCGCCGGGGGCATAGGGAACGACGAAGCGGATGGGCTTGGCCGGGAAGGCTGCCTCCTGAGCGGCCAGGGGGCCGGCGGCCAGACCGAGCACGGTGGCGGCTGCAGCGGTACACAGCAGGGTGCGGCGGGTGGTGTGGGTACGGTCGAAAGCGGCCATGTAGAGGTGTCTCCGAGGATGGTTATAGGAATGCCGTCATTCTTGGCCGGTCTGCGGTTTCCTACAATCGTTCTTTCCACTGCATGGACAAGCATGACCACCCTGGTGCTCGACCGCGTGCTGCGCATCCTCGACCAGCTCTCGCGCTACGACGCGCGCGGGCTGTCGCTGTCCGACATCGCGCGCCAGTCCGGCATACCGCACCCCACCGTACACCGGCTGTTGCAGGACATGATGGCGGCCCGCCTGGTGGCTGCACTGCCCGAGGGCAAGGGCTACGTGCTGGGCCGCCGCCCGTTCGAGCATGGCCTGGCCGCGCGCGGGCGGCACGACGTGGCGCCGCTGTTCACCGCCAACCTGCAGCGCCTGGCCGATGCCACGGGCTATGCGGCCTACCTGTTCGTGCTCAGCGGGCACGAGGCCGTCTGCTACGCCCATACCAACGTGCAGCGGCTGGACCCGCCCCTGAGCGTGACCGTGGGCGGGCGCCGCCCGCTGGGCGTGGGCGCGGCCGGGCTGGCACTGATGGCGGCGCAGGACGCAGAATTCATCGACGCGGCCATGCAAGCCAATGCCCCCACCTTGGGCCGCTACGGCGGGCTGGACGAGCCGGCCCTGCGCCAGTTGCTCGCGCAGACCCAGACCCTGGGCTATGCGCGCAGCGGCGGCTGCCTGAACACCAACACCGCCGCCGTGGGCCATGCGGTGGTGGATGTGGGCGGGCGCGCGTTCGCGGCCATCAGCCTGTCAACCACGGTGGCGCGGCTCACCCAGCGCGAGGCGGCGCGGTTGGCCGCGCTGCTGCGCACCGAGATCGCGGACATCCAGCCGCGGGTTCATTTCCACTGGAGCGACTCGGCGCCGTTGCGCTGAGCGTCGTCAGCAGCGGATCGGGGCTAATGTGGCGCCTGATCGGCACCCGTATCGGCGCTCGCAGCCATTTCGAGCTGCATCATGATCATGTTGACCAGCATGTGCACCGTGGGGCGGCCGGTCTCGATCACGTAGTGCGCCGTCTCGCGGTACAGGCCATCGCGCTGTCCGTACAGGGCGCGCAGCTTGTCCATGGGGTTGCCGCCCTGCAGCAAGGGGCGGGTGCGGTCGTGCTTGACGCGCTTGTAGATCTCTTCGGGCGAGGCGCGCAGGTAGAGCACCGGGCCCATGGCGCGCAGCACGTCGCGGTTCTCGCGGCGCAGCACGGCGCCGCCGCCGGTCGAAAGCACCATGCCGCCGGGCTGGGCAGCGGCCTTGGCGAGTTCCTGCGCCTCCAGGTCGCGAAAGCGCGCTTCGCCATGTTCCTCGAAGAACTGGCGGATGCTCGTGCCCAGCGTTTCCTCGAGCCGGTGGTCCAGGTCGATGAAAGGCACGCCCGTGCGGTGCGCCAGCTGCCTGCCGACGGTGGATTTGCCCGAGCCGGGCATGCCGACCAGTGCACAGCGAATCTGCATATTCTTTTCTTGCCCCTTGGGGGGCGAGTTTAAAGCAGGGCCCTGTGGTTGCTACAGTGCCGCGTAGACCAGCGCCGGGTACAGCTCGCACAGGTAGCGCAGCTGGCCGGGCGCCTGGGTGAGCAAAATGGCCACCAGGTCCTCGGCCGGGTCCACCAGGAAGAAGGTGCCGCCCATGCCGCTCCAGCCGTACTGGCCCACCGAGGCGGCATGGGGCGCCAGGCCGGCGCTGCGGCGCACTGCCACCCCCAGCCCGAAGCCATAGCCCTCGGGCAGGATGTCCCCCGCCGCCGGGATGCTGTCCCCCAGGTGGTCGGCCGCCATGAAGGCCACGGTGGCGCGGCTGGACAGGCGCACGCCGTCCAGCGTACCGCCGGCCAGTAGCAGGCGCGCAAAACGCGCGTAGTCGCCGGCCGTGGACACCAGCCCGCCGCCGCCCGATTCGAACGTGGCCGGGCGCGACACGTTATTGAGCACCACCTCGGCGCCGGTCTGCGGGTCGCGCGCGAAAGGCTCGGCCAGCCGGTGCAGTTGCTCCGCCGGCACGTGAAAACCGGTGTCGCGCATCTGCAGCGGGCCAAACACCCGGCGCTGCAGGATGGCCCCCAGGGGCTCGCCCTCCACCACCTCCAGCAAGGCGCCCAACACGTCGGTGGCGCGGCTGTATTCCCAGCAGCTGCCGGGCTGGTGCAGCAGGGGCAGGGGCCCGATGGCCTTGGCCAGCGCGGCATTGCCGTCGCGGCGCGAGCCGATGCGTGCCGCTTGATAGGCCTGGGCCACCGGGCCGGTGTCCCAGGCATAGCTCAGCCCCGCAGTGTGGCGCAGCAGGTCATGCACCGTGGCCTCGCGCCGAACGGCGGTGGTGCCCCCCGTCGCTGGGTCGAACACGCCCTGGCCGGCAAATGTGGGCAGGTAGCGCGCCACGGGGTGGGACAGGGGCAGGCGCCCCTCCTCCATGAGCATCAGCGTGACCAGTGACACCACGGGCTTGGTCATGGAGTAGATGCGAAAGATCGAATCCGCAGCCATGGCCGGCGCGCCCGCGCCCGGCGCCTGGGCGCCCAGGGGCTCGTGCAGCACGGTCTGGCCGCGGTGGTGCACCAGCGCCACCGCGCCGGGCAGGATGCCGCGGTCAACGTGGTCCTGCAGGACGGTTCGCAGTCGGGTCAGGCTGGGGGCGTGCATGGGCGGGGCTCCGGGACAAGATGGTGCCAGCCTGCCACAAGTAGCATGAACGCCCAGCCGCCTGTGGGACAGCACCTACAGGCAATTCCGTGCCCGGCCGGTGCAAAGCCGCCGGGCCGCAGCCTATGCTGCGTGCATGACTGTCACCGACCGAATCCAGCGCGCCACCGAGCGCCTCAAACCCCTGGTGCAGCCTGTGCTGCCGCTGTGGCGCGCAGTGCAGATGTGGCTCGACGCCGATGGCCTGCGCATGAGCGCCGCCATGTCCTTCTACGGCATGCTCAGCCTGGCCCCCTTGCTGCTCCTGCTGGTGGGCGTGCTCGGCTGGTGGCTGGACCGCAGCTACCTGGAAAGCAGCCTGCTGCACCAGGTGCAGTCGGTGATGGGCGAGCGCGTGGCCGACGTGGTGCGCCAGGCCCTGGCCAGCGCGCAGGAGCCTTCCGAGGGTCGGCTGGCCTCGCTGATCGGCTTTGTCGTGTTGCTCTCGGGTGCCACCGGGGTGTTTGTGGAGCTGCAGTCGACGCTGGCGTGCCTGTGGCAGGGGAGCGAGCCCGAGCCGGCACGCGCTGCCTGGTGGCATATGGCTTCGCTGCGGCTACGCGGGCTGGCCTACGTGCTGGCCATTGGCTTTTTGCTGCTGGTGTCGCTCACCCTGTCCACCCTCATCAACCTGTTTGCCGGCTGGGCCGGTGCCCGGCTGTCCATCGCACCGCTCGGGCCCATCCTGCAGGTGGTCAACGAGGTAGTGGCCTTTGGTTTTGCCGTGGCGCTGTTCGTGGGGCTGATGCGCATCGGCGGAGGGCGCAAGCCGCCTCTGCGCTGCCTGGTGGCTGGTGCGGTGGTCGGGGCCACCCTGTTCACCATCGGCAAACAGCTGCTGGCGTGGTACCTGTCGACCGCTGCCGTGGTCTCCGCGTACGGGGCTGCCGGCTCGCTGGTGGTGTTGCTGATGTGGATCTATTTCTCGTCGGCCGTGCTGCTGTTCGCGGCCAGCTGTGCCCGGGCCCTGGACGAGGCGGGGCTGCAGGTGCGCAGGCGCCGCGCCCCGGCGGTCCCCGTGCCGCAGGCCGACGCGGGCGTGGCGCCCGTGCCTTGAATGGACGAGCGCGGCTGGTGTCACTTTGCGCTGTAAGCAACAGCAACTGTCTGCCGCAGGGCTCTGCACTTTGAGGGGTGCTCGCAGCACTTCTTACCGACCCTTACAAAGCAGACAAAGCCCCGCACCATTGCCTGTATACCGTGCATCCATGGGCCGCGTTGTGCACTGAGCGCCGGCCCCGGCACACGAACCAACCAATGAATGAATGGCGCGCATGCGCGCGGAAGGAAACACCATGAACAACCCTATCACCCTGCAGCCGTCCGATGTGCGCACAGTGCCTTCCACCCCCTCGCCCATGAAGTGGATGTGGGTCGCCATCGCCTCCCTGGGAGCATGTGTGGTGGCCCTGGGTACCACGCTGGTGGTGCAGCACCGTCCTGCTGAAGTTGCGGCCGCCTCAACGGCGGCTAGCCCGACCGTGGTGGCCCAATCACTGCAGGGCGTTCCCGCCCAGCCGCTGGGTCTGGTGCAACCCCAGGCCGGTGCCCCGGCCCAGCGTGCGCCTGCGCCCATGCCCGAGCCATTCCAGCCCCAGCGTGCGAACCTGGCCGGCGGCACGGCGCAGATGGTGCAACGCGCACCGGTGTGCAATACCTGCGGCCGGGTCGAATCGGTGCAGGCAATCCAGCAGGCCGAGCCTGCCACCGGTGTGGGTGCGGTCGCGGGCGGCGTGCTTGGCGCGGTGGTGGGCAACCAGATCGGCAAGGGCAATGGCCGCACCGCCGCCACGGTGCTGGGCGCCGTGGGCGGTGGCTATGTGGGCCACCAGGTGGAGCAGCGCTCGCGCACCCGCACGGTGTACCAGGTGGCGATCCGCATGGACGATGGTTCGCTGCGCCGCTTCACGCGCGCGCAGCCCCCGGCTGTGGGCACGCCCGTGGCGCTGCAGGGCAAGGGCTACCGCATCGACCACGAGCGCGACAGCCGCCCGAACGGCGGTGGCGCGTACACCAACGCCCCTGCAGGCGCGGTGCGCGTGGCCAACGGCTATTGAGCTGCGGCAGGCCTGATCACAGCGCCCGGACCAGGTCCGGCACGGCGGTAAACAGATCCGCCTCCAACCCATAGTCCGCCACGCTGAAGATCGGCGCCTCGGCATCCTTGTTGATCGCCACGATCACCTTGGAGTCCTTCATCCCGGCCAGATGCTGGATGG
>Ga0308157_10000274_pt1 | contig 195517 bp, 188 predicted proteins | sample PhyBR1_FD_201035 | JGI IMG/M metagenome (GOLD analysis project Ga0308157, IMG submission 201035) | Phyllosphere microbial communities from UC Gill Tract Community Farm, Albany, California, United States - DLSLB.R1 | ecosystem: Host-associated > Plants > Phyllosphere > Unclassified | place... | reverse complement strand
ATGGCAATTTTGAACGCTGTAAGAAATAAGATTATTCACAGGATTTTCGCACTCGCTAAAAATGGAAAATCCTATGAAAAAAATTATATAAATAGTTTGAATATGTCATAGAAATCGGAATGACAAAGGATTGTTGATGTTGAAGTTATTTTTAAAAGCGGATATTGATAAAATAAAAAAGAGCGAAATCAACTTTCGCTCTTTCGTTTCTTATAATTAGAAAAATTTCCCTCGGTTTCTCATATGCGGATTGTGCATATGTTTTTGCATTGTCGGCATTTTCATCTGCTCTTTCATCATTTTGATCTGGTCTGTCATCATTCCTGCAGAATCCAATTGTTTCGCTTCGTCCAGTAGTTTCTGAGCTTCAGCTTTTCGGCCTTTGGACAATGCAGATGCTGCAAGATTCAGTTTTGCCATTGCCCGGTCGTGTTTCATATTCAACCCGTAATCCAGGGCTTTTTTCATCAATCCCTCTGTTTTTGCAGGGTTATCCTGGGCTGTCGTCAAGGCTTGCAAGTAATGAAAGTAGCCATATTGACTCTTGTGAAGCTGGGATTTATAATCCGTAATATTGGCTAAAAACTTGGAAGCTTTCTCCATATTTTGTTTTCTCAGTTGCCAGAAAGCCAAAAGAATATTTTCATTTTTGAAGAATAGAGCAATTGGAATCGCTGAAAGTACCACCAAAACAATACCCCAGCCGATATTACGGTTGAACATCAGGTAAACGCCTAATGCGATAATGATTGCCGCTGCTACAAATTTTATGTATTTGTTCATTGTTAAATTTTAGGTTGCAAAGATAAGAATTAACGAGTGAAATTCCGATAGTTCTGATATTATGAATTTTCCGGAGCATTAAAAAACGCCCAGACAATTCTGGCTTTCGCTTTTCCGAGGATTTCTTCCAGGGTTACAATGTCGGCCTCTTTAACCCGTTTCACAGACTTCAGTTTGGATAATAGGAGTTCAACCGTTTTGTCACCGATGCCGGGTATTTCTTCCAGCTCAGATTTTATGGTTGAATTTTTTCTTCGTGTTCTGTGATGTTTCACGCCAAAACGGTGCGCTTCATCTCTCACTCTTTGAAGAATTTTCAGCGTTTCCGCTTTTTTATCAATATATAAAGGAATTGAATCTTCGGGAAAATAAATTTCTTCCAGGCGTTTGGCTATGCCGATAATAGTGATCTTTCCGTAGAGCCCAAGCAGTTTCAGGCTTTTAACGGCTGATGATAACTGACCTTTCCCACCATCAATCAGAATCAGTTGTGGCAAAGGTTCGCCTTCATCAATCAATCTTCTGTAACGTCTGTAAATAACTTCTTCCATTGTTGCGAAGTCATTCGGGCCTTCCACCGTTCTCGGATGGAAAATCCGGTAATCCGCTTTGCTCGGTTTTCCGTCTTTGAAAACAACACATGCGGAAACAGGATTGGTTCCCTGGATGTTGGAGTTGTCAAAACCTTCAATATGTCTTGGTTCCACAGGCATTCTCAGGATTCTCTGCATCTCGGACATTATTCGGTTTGTGTGTCTTTCAGGGTCAACGATCTGTACTTGCTTTAATTTTTCAAGACGGTATTCTTTCGCATTTTTTTCAGAAAGTTCTACGATTCTCTTCTTGTCACCTACTTTTGGAACAATCAGCTTAACGTTCGGAATCTCAATGCCCAGATGAAAAGGAATGAGAATCTCTTTGGATGTTGAGTCAAATTTCTGCCTGATTTCTACCAATGCTTCTTCCAGGATATCTTCATCCGTTTCTTCCAGCACTTTCTTGATTTCTGTTGTAAAACTCTGGACAATAGAACCATTCCGGATTTTGAAATAATTGACATAAGCTGCCGTTTCATCACTCGTCATCCCGAAAACATCCACATCATCAATGCTTGGATTCACAACAGTGTGTTTGGCTTGATAATCATCCAATGACTCAATATTTTGCTTGATCATTTGCGCCTTTTCAAACTCGAGATTCGAGGCAAAGCGGAACATTCTTTCTTCAAGGTATTTTTTTGCAAAACGGAAATCACCTTTTATGATTCCACGTATCGCTTCCACTTTTTCATCATAATCTTCTTTGGATTCGAGTGCTTCACACGGGCCGTTGCAGTTTTTGATGTGATATTCCAGACAGACACGGTATTTGCCTTCCGCAATTTTTTCGGGTGCAAGATTCAGGTTGCAGGTTCTGATTTTGTAAAGACTTTTGATCGTATCCAGCAGAATCCTTGCAGGTCGAACTTTAGCATAAGGACCATAATATTCCGATCCATCTTTGATCTTGGTTCTCGTTAGGAAAATACGTGGGAAATCTTCATTTTTTATACAGATCCACGGATACGATTTGTCATCCTTCAGCATCACGTTATAAAACGGCTGGTGCGCTTTGATCAGGTTGTTCTCAAGCAAAAGCGCGTCGTATTCACTGTTCACCACGGTAGTTTCCAGCCTGTGAATCTTGGAAACCATAATCCGTGTCCGGTAACCATTCTGGTTTTTATTGAAATAGGACAGCACTCTTTTTTTGAGATGCTTGGCTTTTCCTACATACAAAAGCTGATCGTTCTTATCATAATAACGATAAACGCCGGGTTCCGAAGGAAGGGTTTTGAGCTGAAGTTCAAGATTGGGATTCACAGTACAAATTTAGTGAATATAAAATATCTGTCGTTCTATGATTCGTCTAAATTCCTAGTTGATGTTTGCTATTATCTTCCTTTGTAGCTTTGAAAGCGAGTATGCTAACGGTATTTTCTGAAACGGTATAATAAATATAAAAACTTCTTAGAATGACAATTTTCATTACCGGTAATTCATAATTGGTTCGCTTGCCAATGAAGGGATTCTCTGAAAGGAGGTTTTCCATTTTTTCTACTTCAGAAATAATCTTCAGCGAATAAGTATTGGATTTATTATGATTAATCCAGAAACTTAGATTATCATAATATTCATTTTCTGCCTCAGGCATCCAACGAATTAAGAACATATCTGTCGAGCTTTTGCACTAACTTCGGACCGGCTTTTTCCCAATCCCTGATTAAGTTCCGTAATTCCTTTCTTTATACTTTCCAGATGTTCCGCTGGGATGTCTTCCTCAATTTTCACAACTTCAATATCTAAAGAATTAAGAAGTTTAGTCAAGGTTTCAAGACTGAAATTTTTTGGATTATTGATAGTGATGGTAGTCATAATGATTTCGTTATCACCTCAAAGTTACAAAAATTATTCCTCAATCAGATTATTTTCCGAATTATCCAGCAAGCTCTGCGGGATTTCTTTTTTGTTTTTGATGCCGAGCTTTTTCAGCTTTTCAGTTTGTCTTACAAGGTTATCGTTTCCTGTGTAAAGCTGTTTGTATGCATCAGTAAAAGAGGTTTTTGCCTGGTCAATGTTTTTCCCAACTTTGTCAAGGTTTTCCACAAAACCAACAAATTTATCATACAATTTGGCGCCTTGTGAAGCGATTTCCATAGAATTTCGGTTCTGATATTCGCGTTTCCAGAGGTCTGCAATCAGTTTCAGAGAAGTGATGAGGTTGCTTGGGTTTAGTAACAAAATCCGTCTTTCGTAAGCAAAATTCCAGAGGTTCTGATCGATCTGCATCGCAGCGATATAAGCCGGTTCACTCGGAATAAACATCATTACAAAATCAAGGGATTTTCCGTAATCATCATAAGCTTTCTGAGACAGTTGCTGGATATGATTTTTGATTGAATTAAGATGCTGCGCCTGTTTGATGCTGATGATGTTGGCATCGGTCTCATCCACCAATTCTGTAAAAGCAGAAAGAGAAACTTTGGAATCGATGATAACATTCCGTTCGTCAGGATATTTCACAACCGCATCGGGACGCATTTTCTTCCCGGAGAATTCTGAGAACAAAGCTTTATTGTCCTCATCCCGCAGTTCGTGTTCCAGGAAATATTCCCTGCCTTTTACCAAGCCGGATTTTTCCAGGATGCTTTCCAGGATCATTTCGCCCCAATTACCCTGGGTTTTGGATTCACCTTTCAAAGCTCTGGTTAGTTTTTTAGCGTCTTCAGAAATCTGCTGATTCAGCTCTGCGAGTTCTTTCACTTTTTCTGCAAGTGAGAAACGCTCTTTGTTTTCCTTTTCATACGCTTCATTCACACGGTTTTTCAGCTCAACAATTCTTTCCTGGAAAGGTTCAAGAATGGTTTTCAGATTGGTCTGATTAAGTGTTGTGAACTTCTCTGTTTTCTCTTCCAGGATTTTATTGGCCAGATTTTCAAACTGTTCTTTCGCCTGTTCCTGTATTTTTGTGATTTCTTCTTTCTGAGAATCAAGCAATTTCTGAAGTGTCTCATTTTGAGCAGAAAGTTGTGATTTTACAGCAATCAGCTGTTGCTTTTCATCCAGAAGATTTTTTATTTCGGAGTTCTGACTTTGATTAAGTTCCTGCTGTTCCTTTATTTTCTCCGATAACGCATTATTCTCAGCAGATGCTGTTGCCAGATTATTTTTGATTTGACTGAGCGATTCAGAGATTTGAAGGTTATTGTGCTTTTCATCCTGCAAAACCCTGTTAAGCTCATCAATCTTCAGTTGGAAATTCTGAAGATCAGAATTAGTTTTGATGAATTGATTATTAAGTTCATCATAAAGGCTCCGGGAAACCGAAGAAGATTTCAGGATAAAATAAAGAATGACGGCGCCTAAAATACCGCCCACAAAAAAACCAATGATTAGATAAGAGATTTCCATTCTTCAAAAATACAATTTTGTAAGAAGAAAAAGTACGGGATTCCGTAAGATTAATTAGAAATGTCTGGTTATATCTTTCTGTTTTTCGCCAGCATCGGGATAGAAATCAATCCCATAACGAGCATAATAATGATCTGCAAAGGCAGTGTAATGAAAGAGTAGGCGAGACCCAGTTCTCCGCCTTCCGCAGCGTCTTTTCCCATCGAAATAAATAATGCAGTGAATCCGAACTTCATTGCCAGATTAAATGCACCGATGCCACCACTTGCAGGAATGATCATTCCCAATGTTCCAACGACAAGGATAAAACAGCCATCTGCCAAAGTGAAATCCGAAGTCTCTGGTAATGAAAAGCAAACGAGATAAGATGCGAAAAAGTAGCAAACCCAGATTCCGGCTGTAAGCAGGATGAATTTACCTTTCTGGCGAAGGTTAAGGATTGATTTGAGGCCTTCAAAGATCCCATCGATAAAGTCGATAATTTTTGAAATGATAGAAAACCTTCGGAATCGCTCTTTGAATTTAAAAAACAAAAATAGCCCGATTAATCCTGCTGCAATTACTGTGATGATAAAGGCCGGATTGGGTTGGAAGCCGGAATTGTCGTAGAAGCTTTTAATTGCATTGAACTTGAATATCAATGTTAAGCCTAAAAATATCATCATACAAACAAGGTCGACCACTCTTTCAAGGATTATAGTTCCGAAAGACTTATCCACAGGAACTTTCTCCACACCGTAAAGTGCTGTAGAGCGCGCCAGTTCTCCGCTTCTCGGGATGGTAAGATTCATCAGATATCCAAATGAGATCGACCAGAGCGAATTGCTGTTGGAGATTTTATGTCCCATTGGTTCTAACAAGAGATTCCAGCGGACAGCCCGGAAGATATAAGCGGAAACACCAAAAACAGCAGCAAATGCTACCCAAAGATAATTGGCTTTTTTAAGAGATTGCTCTATCTTTTCTACGTCCAGCCCTCTCAGTGCAACCCAAAGAAAAACTCCTGCAATAGCTACAGAGACTAGAACAGTAATTGCATTTTTGAATGGCGACGATTTTTTTTCTTCCAAGGTACTAAGTTAAAAGATTGGTAGTTTCATCCGGGAAAACGATTTTCGGCTGGAAGGTTTTTGCTTCCTCAGGCGTCATCTGTGCGTAAGCGATGATGATAATAACATCCCCTTTCTGGACTTTTCTGGCTGCAGGACCGTTCAGGCAGATCTCGCCGGATTTTCTTTTTCCTTTAATAATGTAGGTGTCGAAACGCTCACCATTATTGACATTCACGATGTAAACCCGTTCTCCCACAATAAGGCCGGCGGCCTCAATAAGATCTTCATCAATCGTAATACTTCCGATATAGTTAAGATCCGATTCCGTAACCCGGACCCTATGGATTTTTGATTTAAAAACTTCGATTAACATAGGTGCAAATTTAAGCTAAATATATCGAGCAATAAAGGTTTAGTACAAAAAGAAAATTTATTATGGAATGGATAAAATCTTAAAGTCATATTATGAATTTATGAATATTAATAATTTTAATATATTTTACACTTAAATGTTGATTAATAGTAGTAATTCTTTGAATATAAAAAGTGTGAAAGCCTTTATTTACGTTAATGTTCATTTTACAAATAATTCATCGGATTAAATTAATTGGTATGTTCTTCACTATTTTTATCAAAAATATTTGCACGATATTAAAATTGTCTTATATTTGCTATAACAACATAACTTTAATCAATAAATATTATGAACAAGTCTGAATTAATCGACGCTATTGCAAAAGATGCAGAAATCACAAAAGCTGCTGCAAAAAAAGCTTTGGAATCATTCGTTTCTAACGTAATGGAAACACTAAAGAAAAAAGATGGTAAAGTTTCCCTAGTTGGATTCGGTACTTTTTCAGTATCTGAAAGAGCTGCAAGACAAGGTATCAACCCTGCTACTAAAAAGCCAATCAAAATTGCTGCTAAGAAAGTTGCAAAATTCAAGGCGGGAGCAGATCTTGCTACTGCAGTTGCCGGTGCTAAGAAAAAATAATATTTGAAAATGTTATCAAATAAAAAAACCCGTCTGGAAAAGGCGGGTTTTTATTTTTTATGATGGCAATTGATTTTCATCATCCAGAAGATGGCCAAAATAATCTTTCTTTGTTTTGAGATAAGAAGCACTGGCTTCATTTGATCTTATCTGCAATGGAATTCTGTAATTGAATTCAATATTGCTGTCTTTTATAAACTGGATCTTGTCGGGGTTATTAGTCATCAGATTGACTGATCTTACACCGATTTGTTCCAACATTTCTATAGCTACTCCAAAGTCCCGGTCATCAGCAGGTAAACCTAACTGAAGATTTGCCTGTACAGTGTCTAAACCTTTTTCCTGCAAAGCATAGGCCTTTAACTTGTTGATGATCCCGATATTTCTACCTTCCTGACGAAGGTATATAATAATCCCGCCATTTTCCTGCATATATTTCATGGCAGAGTCCAGCTGCTCGCCGCATTCGCACTTTTTTGAATGAAAAACCTCACCGGTTATACATTCTGAGTGGATTCTCACATTTACGGGCTTTTCTAGATCTGTGTTTTTAGCGACCAGTGCCATATGTGGCATCCAATTTTTGTCGTCTTCAGAAAAAGCCATCATTCTGAACTCACCAAACTCCGTCGGGACATTCGATTCTGCCTGTAATTTTAACATTAATTATATAAGATTAATTTGAAGACATGGAATTGGTTTCTACGGTCTTGTTCATAGAAGATTCCAAAAGGTTGACATTGGTCTTAATCTTGACCATATATCGGTTAAGAACCTCATTGTCATCATTTGTGATAAATTTTCTTAATTTTTGAATATTTTTATAATACTTTTCAAATGACTCCAACGATTTACTTTTCTCAGACTGATGAAAATTGCGAACTGCCAGAAGATAATCCGTGAGAGATTTTTTAAGGCCGGAAACTTCTCTGTTTACAGCATCATTTCTGAACTTGGGAAAAGTTGAAATCAGATTAGAAATTGTGGAAGCGTATACTATGGATTCTGGAGAAAGATAGGCATAGACTTCAGACAATGAATCAGAATGAAGCTCTTCTGATGCAGATGAGCTTGTAGAGCAGGATTCTGAAACATTAATAATGACTAATATTAATAAAAGTTTATAAAAACTTTTCATTTTTTCTGTACTTTTTGATACAGGATTGGGTTAAGTGACTCATCATTATACATCTTCATTTGCTTATAAAGCTTCATTCTAACTTTACCATCTTCTATGTCAGAAAGAAGCTGATCTATCGCAGCAGAAAGATCTTTTTTCTGCTCCAGTAAAACCTGAAGTTTTTCTGAACATTTCCTCTTATGCTCCTCTGAGGCGTCTTGTCTTGCGGCCTCAATAGCCATATGGTAGATTTTCAAAGATAAAATAGAATATCTGTCTATAGACCAAGCCGGTGTTTCGGTGTTGATTCTTGCGTCAGAATTAGGAACTATTTCTCTGTATTTTTCATAGAACCAAAAATCGATCTGCTCTACCAAATCTGTTCTTTTCTGGTTAAGCGTATCAATCCTTCTTTTGATTTTTAAAGCTTCTTTCGGATCTATATCTTCCTCTCGGATAATATCTTCCAAATGCCACTGAACTGTATCAATCCAGTTTTTTGAATACAAAATCCATTCCAAACTACCTGTCTGGAATGGATTGTTTTCCTGTGAATTGACATCATCTTTTATATGATAATCTTCAACCGACTGATTGAAGATTTTCCATGCATTTCCGGTAAAACTCATTTAAGATATGGTTTTCTAAGAAGGATTATTTGGTGTAGTGTTAGAGGAAGATTCGTTATTTTTCTTATCTTCGTCTTTTACAGCATCTTTAAATTCTTTAATACCAGATCCTAATCCTTTCATCAGTTCAGGGATTTTCTTACCTCCGAACAATAAAAGTAATATCAGTGCAACTATCAGGATGTGTTGCCAGGATAAGCTTAGTATAACTGTTGATATTGTCATCTCGATTTTTTTACAAAGTTAAATTATTTTTTAATACGAAACCCAGCCTAATGGATCTACAGGTGTGGTTCCGTTCCAGATTTGGAAATCCAAAGTAATCGATTCATCAAAATCACTTCCAACTTCTCCTATTAACGTTCCTGCCGATACTTGCTGATTAGCTTTTACAAGCGTACTTGCAAGGTTTGAATATACAGTGAAATAATTTCCGTGTTTTACAACAACAGTTCTGCTGCCATTGATGGCCTGTATGCTTGAAACCACACCCGGGAAAACACATCTTGCTTTTGTTCCGGGAGCTACTGCAATTTTAATACCTATATTTTCCTCAACAATATTTTTGAAAACCGGGTGCGGCTGTCTCCCGAAGCGGTGCGTTACAGTTCCCCTGTCTACAGGAAAGGTAATTCTTCCTTTGCTGTCGACAAAATTACTGCCAACAGTAGAGCCTACACCATAGCTTTTCATGACTTTCTTTTCGGCCTCATCCTTTGCATCCTCATTCTTTTTATTGACTGCAGCTTCATTAGCTTTAGCTGCTGCAAGCTTATCATTTGCTGCCTTTGCTCTTTCTGCTGCTTCTTTTGTTGCTTTTTCGGCGGCAGCTTTCCTTTCTTCGGCTTTATTGGATTCAGCCAATTTTCTTTCCTCTTCTATTCTTTTTGCAGCCAGATCTGCGGCTTTTTTAGCTTCGGCTTCCGCTTTTTTTCTTTCAGCTTCTGCAGCAGCCAGTCTGGCTCTGTTTTCGGCTTCAATTCTTTCCTTTTCTTTCTTAGCAGCAATTTCTGCCAGACGTTTTCTTTCTGCTTCAGCTTTTTTCTCAGCTTCTTCTTTTGCCTTGGCGATCCTGATTTCTTCAGCAATAATATTAGCAATTTGCCTTTGCAGATCTTTTTGCTGAGCCTGCTTTACTCTTAGTTCTGCCGTCAGCTTCGCCTCATTCTTTTTAAATTCGTTCAGTAGATCCTGTTTTTGCTGTCTTTCTACTTCAATGGTCGATAATTCTTTTTTCTGAGAAAGAAGAAGGTTGTCTTTTTCCGTTACAGATTTTTTCTTTAATGCAATATTCTTCTTGATTTCATTGGCTTTATTGGATATTTCAGCCGCTTTTTTATCCTGGTATTCAGAATAACGTTTAAGATATTCAATTCTTTTCAGAGCTTCTCCAAGATTTCTGGAAGAAAGGATGAAGGTTACTTTGTTTTGTACACCCTTTGTTTTGTAAGCTTTAACCAGTATTTCTGAGTAATTTTTTCTGAGGACAGCCAGCTCTCTGTTGTTTTTGTTGATTTCCAGCTGGCGTTTATAAATATCGTCTTCAATAAATCTTTTTTCCTTTTGGGTATTATTGTAAACTTTCTCGCGTAGTGCCAGTTTTTGATTGACAGCATTGAGATAAGCTACGGAAAGTTTAGATTCTTGTTTGGTTTGGTTCAATGTGGCATTGAGAGAAGAAATCTGCTTCTTTAGGTCAGCATTCTGTTTCTGGAGTTGTTCTTTATCTTTCTGCGCAAAAGCGGTTCCGAAAACTAAAATACCTATGAAAAAACTTAACTTCTTAATCATTTAATTTCTGTCTTTTTGTAATTGGCAGGAACGGAATAAGGAGTTTCCATTCGGGAAAAATCAAATTTCGTATTTTCAATTAATATTTCGTCCGTTTTCTTTGCTTTTATAATTATTTTAACATTTTTCGGAAAGCTTTCATTATTGAGAGTTTCCCTGTTGGAATAAGTGATTTCAAGCTGATCATTATTCTGTGGATTTGAAAGCAATACGTATTTGAGATTCAGATTGTTATCGTAATTCAATGAGATGTTATATTCTGTTGTTTTACCGTTTTCAGTGATCTTTTGGGTTTCCCGGGAAGACAAATTAAATCCCTGCTCATTCTGAGTCAGTTTGTAATTTTTATCAGAAACCGGAAGGAACGTTTTACCTAAAAGTAGGTTTTGTAGTGCGTTATAATCTATAAAATTGACATTCAGGAGTTTATTTAGATAACTAAAGTCGGAATCGATGTAAGTTTTATCAAGCTTATAGTAACCTTTCACACCGTCCGGTGTGGCAATGCCTCTTGCAGCCTGCAAGATGACAGCGGTTAGATTCATCCAGATTTTTTGTCCGTTTTCAATGTAAATCACAGCGTCAAGAGTCGGGATAAATGATCCGGTTTTAGCATCAATTTTACTGTTGATTTTCACAGCGTCAAAATTAGATTTTTTGGCTATCCCGGAAAAGAACTGAGAATTGTTTTCAATAGGTTTTGTGGTGCTTACAGGTTGCTGTTCAGCAGTTTTATTCTGAACGCTGCAAGAAGCTATGATTAGTGATGACAATACAATTATAATAAATGATTTCATAAACTTTTTTTGATAAGCCTAACAATATTAACGCCAAAAGCTGACTTATATTTTTAATACCAGTTATCTAAAAAAAACTTTGTCAAAGCTTAGGCTCTGACAAAGTTTGTATAATATCTTCTTAAATTAATCCTTAGAAAGAAAATCCAGAACGGAATAATCTCCTAATGAAATTTCTCTCGAAACTCCGAAATATTTGGCAGAATTACCAATCATAGAATTGCTCAGGTTACCGTGATCAATAATTGTGCTTCCCTGTATCAAAGAATGTTCTATGTTGGAATTATGAACTTTGGTATTGTTTCCCAGAGATACATAAGGCCCGATCTTGGAATTCGTGATCTTGACGTTTTCCCCAATATAACAAGGCGGAATAATCAGGCTGTTTTCAATGATCGCAGATTCCGGATATTTGGACATACATTCTTTTTCGTATTCCAGGATCTTGCTGTTGGTTTCAATGGTCACATTTTTATTTCCGCAGTCCATCCAGTCGTCTACCTTTCCTAAAGAAAACTTAGCACCTTTCGCTCTAAGATTTTCCAAAGCTGTTGTTAGCTGATATTCACCACCTTGCATGATGTTGTTATCCATAATGTAGTCAATTTCAGACATCAGTTTTTCGGCAGAATTGAAATAATAGATCCCGATAATTGCAAGATCAGAAACAAATTCTTTTGGCTTTTCTACAAAATCTGTAATGAAACCATAATCATCCAGTTTTACAACACCAAAAGCGGAAGGATCTTCCACTTTTTTCACCCAGATTACACCATCTGCATTGGTGTCAAGATGAAAATCTGCACGGAATAGCGTATCTGCAAATGCAATGATGACCGGCCCTGTCATACTTGCTCGGGCACAATTGATGGCATGAGCCGTCCCCAGCGGTTCGTTCTGCGTGTAGATACTTCCTTTTGCTCCAAGATTTTCAGCAACTTTTATAAGAGATGCTTCCACTTCCGGCCCAAAATCACCGATGATGAAAGCGATTTCTTCGATGGGCTCATTCGCTACTTTTGCGATGTCTTCTACTAACCTTTGCACAATTGGTTTTCCAGCAATTGGAATAAGTGGTTTCGGAACTGTAAGAGTATGTGGTCTGAGCCTGGATCCGCGTCCGGCCATTGGAACGATTATTTTCATAACTAATTTTTAAATAACTGTTTATTAGTTAGTTGTCTGCTTTTTTTAGTTGTTTCTTTTTATTTTATTAACTATTTTTTCAGGGATTATTTTTTCCCTGATTAATAAAATGGTTGCCAAAAGTATAAATATAAGATTTCCTAACCAAATGTTTTCTTTTAAATATTGATAACATAATAAAGAGGTTAGCATTGTTATCAAAATTACAATCAAGTTTTTGCCGGTATGATAAGGGACAGGGTATTTGTATTGTCCCCAGATGTAAGATATAACCATCATTGCAAAGTAACTTGCAATAGTGGCCCACGTCGATGCCCAATAACCATATTTCGGAATAAAATAGAAATTTATCAGGATTGTTATCAAAACGCCGATTCCGGAAATATAGGCGCCAATGATGGTTTTGTCTGTTAATTTGTACCAGATTGAAAGGTTGAGATAGATACCTAAGAATAAACTGGCGAAAAACAAAATCGGGAGAATTCCAATGCCTTCGTAATATTCAGGATTATTGATATAAACTTTTGCGATCCAATCAAGATTGACGGATAAAAATAAAACGATGATGCAGTTGACAGCAATAAAAATATCCATTAACCGGACATACATTTCCTTGGCATTATCTTTCTTAGAATTACTAAAAAAGAAAGGCTCAATTCCCAGGGAATAAGCTTGTCTGAACAAAATAACAAATGTAACAACCTTTGCCACACCACCATAAACGCCCAATTCGTGGCGTCCGATTTCTTCAGGTAGTAGAAACTTAAGAAACTGTCTGTCAAAGGTTTCATTGATAATTCCGGCTAAACCTGCAATAGTAATCGGCCAGGAATATTTGATCATTTTTTTCCATAGTTCCCAGGAGAAATATTTGATTCTTGCAATGAAAAGTTCTTTTGACAACATTAAAAAAGTAATAGAGCTGGCAACAAGATTGGCTACAAAAACATATCCGATTCCAAAATCCGGACTGTATTTCAAACCAAAAATACCGGCTGGATATTTTGGTAGAATGATGATGAAAAATACCACCAAAAGGAAGTTAATAATGCCGTTCGTGATTCTGATTCCGGCATATTTTAATGGTCTTTCGTTTTTCCTTAGCATTACAAAAGGCATCGCACAAAAAGCATCCAGTGCCAAAGTTACCGTAAGAATTGCAAGTAAATCCACTTGGTCAGGCGTCTTGAAAGCAATCGCCAACGGTTGCCGATAGATTAGTGTGAAAAATAAATAGATTAATGTCACCACCAAAACGCTGAAAAATGATGTCGAAATCAGTTTTCTGTCATCTTTTTCATCCAGTGCAAATCGGAAGAAAGTTGTTTCCATTCCGTGCGTCAGAAGCACAGCGATTACACCTGCTACAGAATAAAAATCGGCAAAAGGAGAATAGGCTGTTGGTCCAAAAGTTCTCGTAATAATAGGATTGATAACGAATGGAAAAAGCCTGATAATCACAGTCGTTAATCCATAAAGTGCGGTTTGTCCGAGAAGTTTCTTCAAGATGCTGATATTTTTTGCAAAGGTATTCTTTTCAGTAAAATAAATTTCATCAAACCTCACAGTTTTCACAACCTGTGAGGTTTTTTAAATTCATTTATTTCTTCGGTTTATCGGTCATATAGAACGTCAGCTTTCCGCCATTTATAATATCCTGATGGCTGATTGTAAAATCTTTGATGACTTTTCCGTTCAGTTCTATTTTTTCAATGTAAACATTCTTTTCTGATTGATTCTTAGCTTCGATTTCAAATGACTTTCCATTTTCGAGATTCAACCTCGCATTTTTTACACTTGGACTTCCAATTTGATACTCATCAGAACCCGGCGAAACAGGATAGAATCCTAAACTGCTGAAAATATACCACGCGCTCATTTGTCCGCAATCGTCATTTCCGCCCAATCCGTCGGGCTTTGCTTTGTATTGCATTTCCAGGATTTTGTGGATTTGAGACTGCGTTTTCCAAGGTTGTCCGGCAACATTATAGAGATAAGCGACGTGATGCGCAGGTTCGTTTCCGTGAACATAGCCACCGATAATGCCTTCTCTGGTAATGTCTTCGGTATCAGCAAAAAACTCGTCGGGCAAATGCATTGTGAATAATTGGTCAAGATTGTCGCTAAATTTCTTTTTCCCGCCCATTGCTTCAATCAAACCATTCGGATTGTGTGGGACGAAGAAACTGTAATTCCAGGAATTTCCTTCTATAAAGCCTTGCCCGTGCGTGCTCAGCAAATCAAATTCTTTTTTGAAACTGCCGTCCGACAATCTCGGTCTCATAAAACCAATTGATTTGTCGAAGACATTTTTCCAGTTTTCGGAACGTTTCAGATATTCATTATAGATATCGGTTTTGCCTAGTTTCTTAGCGATTTGTGCGATTGCCCAATCATCATAAGCATATTCCAAAGTGTTGGAAACCGACGTTCCGTTTTTCTCTGCAGAGATGTAACCTTTGTCGATGTATTCGCAGATGCCTTCGTAATTTCTTTTGTTTGACGTTGCAATGCAAGCTTTCAACGCTTCCTCAGGATTTCCTGTAAATGTATTTTTAATAATCGCATCCGCAATTAATGAAACAGAATGATAACCGCTCATACACCAGTTTTCGTTGGCGTAATGTGACCAAACGGGCAACATTTTTAGACTGAATTGGTCATAATGCGCCAGCATCGATTTGATCATATTATCATTTCGTTTTGGCTGAATAATATTGAAAAATGGATGTAAAGCCCGGTAAGTGTCCCAAAGTGAAAACGTGGTATAATTCGTAAAATCTTTAGCCTGATGAACATTTTGGTCAAGGCCTTTATACTCGCCGTTGATGTCCATATAAGTCGTCGGATTGATGAACGTGTGGTACATCGCCGTATAAAAATTCACTTTATCATCATCGTTTAAAGTATTGACAACGATTTTATTGAGTTCGTTATTCCAATCATTTTGAGCCTGATTTTTCACTTTGTCAAAGTTCCAATCCGGCGTTTCTTTCTGTAAATTTTCCAGAGCATTGGCCTGACTGACAGGTGAAATCGCAAACTTGATTTGAACTTTTTCATTGTCCTGAGTATCGAAATCAAAATGCATACGGATTTTCTTTCCGGCAATTTCCGGGAAATTCTCATCCTGATTCCATTTTCTCCAAAAACCTCTGTAAGCTTGTTTGGTATCAAAATTTTTCTGACCATAAGATTTGAAAGGCTTCGAAAATTCCATTGCAAAATAAACCGTTCTGGTTCTTGCCCAGCCGTTTGTTTGTCGGTAACCCGTGATTCTGTGGTCATTTTCGATTCTTACATAAGTCCAGATATTCTTGTCGTCATAATTGTAAATTCCGGACATCAAATCCAAAATAATATGCGCATCATCAGATTTTGGGAACGTATATTGATGAAATCCGACTCTCGTTGTTGCCGTTAATTCTGCCAAAATATTAGAATCATCGAGTTTCACTTTATAATATCCAGCTTCTGCTTTTTCATTCTGATGAGAAAATCTAGAACGAAATCCACTATTTGGATTTTGAGCAGTTCCTGGATTCAATTTTAATTTTCCAACTGTTGGCATTAGCAGAAAATCTCCCAAATCCGAATGTCCGGTTCCACTGAAATGCGTATGCGAAAATCCGACAATCGTTTTGTCTTCATAGCGATAGCCGGCGCAATATTTATAGACATCAGGATTATATTTTCCTTTAACTTCATAAGATAAAGTATCGGTTTCAGGACTCAGTTGGACGGCGCCAAAAGGAACCGTTGCGCCGGGATAGGTGTGTCCCATTTTCTCAGTGCCGATAATTGGATTCACAAATTTGACTAAGTTTAATTTCTGGGAACTGAATAATGAAGCGAATAAAACAGGCAGAATTAAAATGAATTTTCTCGGAGGCATTCTTTGGAATTTTGTAGCAATTTAATCATATTGTTTTCATTTTTAACGCAAAGGCGCAGAACTTTTTATAACATAATCTATTTAAGTCGCAAAAAATCCCGATCGGTATTCAACCTTTGCGACTTTTATAGAAGTATTAAAATAAATATAATTGCGCCTTTGCGTTAATTTTAAAATACAAATTCGAGTAATCGTTTTCAAAAACTTAATTTTGCTTCTATCTAAAAAAGTGAAATGAAAATCCTGATAAAAAACGCCCAAATCGTCAACGAAGGAAAGATTGTTGAAAGCGATATTCTCATCGAAAACGATTTGATTTCTAAAATTCAATCCAATATTTCTGAAGAAGCAGACCAAATTATCGATGCTTCTGGAAAATATATTTTGCCGGGAGTTATTGATGACCAAGTTCATTTCCGCGAGCCGGGTTTGACCTGGAAAGGCGATATTGAAACAGAATCACGTTCTGCAATTGCCGGTGGAATCACGAGTTTTATTGAGCAGCCGAACACAATTCCAAATGCTGTAACTCAGGAATTGTTGGCAGATAAATATCAAATCGCTTCAAAAAAATCTTTTGCGAATTACGGTTTTATGATGGGCGGAACGAATGATAATCTTGAAGAGGTTTTAAAGACGAATCCAAGAAACGTTCCCGGAATCAAATTGTTTTTAGGCTCATCAACAGGAAATATGCTGGTTGATAATCCTGAAACTCTGGAAAATATTTTCATTAAGACCAAAATGTTGATCGCTGTTCATTGTGAAGATGAAGCAACGATTCGAGCCAATACTCAGAAATATCTGGATGAATACGGCGAAGATATTCCGGTGAAATTCCATCATTTGATCAGAAGCGAAGAAGCTTGTTATAAATCGTCTTCCAAAGCGGTTGAATTAGCAAAGAAAACCGGAGCGAGACTTCACGTTTTCCATCTTTCGACGGCGATTGAAACGGAGCTTTTCAGAAATGACATTCCTTTAAAAGATAAAAAAATAACGGCTGAGGTTTGTGTTCATCATTTGACTTTTACCAACGAAGATTACAAAACAAAAGGCGGACTTATCAAATGGAATCCTGCCGTAAAAACGCAAAAAGACAAAGACGGGCTTTGGGAAGCGCTGCTGGATGACCGAATCGATGTGATTGCAACCGACCACGCGCCGCACACTTGGGAAGAAAAGCAGAATGTGTATACAAAATGTCCTTCCGGAGCGCCTCTGGTGCAGCATTCTTTGGTGGTGATGTTGGAGCATTTTAAAAACGGGAAAATTTCTCTCGAAAAAATTGTTGAAAAAATGGCTCATAATCCTGCAATTTTATTCAGAATTGAAAAGCGAGGTTTTATCAGAGAAGGTTATAAAGCGGATTTGGTTTTGGTAGATTTAAATCAAAACTGGACGGTTGAAAAAGAAAATATTCTTTACAAATGTGATTGGAGTCCGTTGGAAGGCAACGAGTTTCATTCTAAAGTCACTCATACATTCGTCAACGGAAATCTGGTTTATGAAAATGGTACAATCAACGAAGAAAAATGTGGGGAGCGTTTGCTTTTTGAAGTGGCAGAGTAATTAAAGAAAAGGCAAATTTGCGTAACTGGAGAATTGCCTTTTCTTTAAATTTCTCGCAGATTCAGCAAATTTTGCAGATAATTAAGAATCTGCTTTATCAGCTCAATCGGCGAGAGAAAACTTCTGACAATTAATTAAAATTAAGCAATCACAATACTTTCAATTCCCTTTTCCAAAGCAGTTTCCTGAAGATGCGGAAGTCCTAAACCTTCAGCACGGAAAACACTCACGTCCGTAACACCGATAAATCCTAAAACACTTTTCAGATAAGGAACCACAAAATCATAAGACTGATAATCGCCTTCTGAAAAAATGGAACCGCTTGCTACTGCAATGTATGCTTTTTTGTTTTTCACCAAACCTTCAAAACCGTTTTCGGAATAGCGGAAAGTCATTCCACCACGCGCAATATGGTCGATATACGCTTTCAGTGAAGACGGAATTCCGAAATTGTAAATCGGAACCGAAATCACGATAATATCCGAAGCCTGCAATTGTGCAATTGCATCGTCGGAACGTTTTACTGCTTCATTTTGTTCTGGTGTTCTGTTTTCTGCCGGAATAAACCAAGAATCTACCTGCTCTTCTCCCAAATGCGGAAAAGGCGTTTTCAATAAATCCAAAGTTGTAATCGAATGTATAGGATAAGCTTCCTGTAATTTTCCTTCGATAGCGTTTCCTAAAGTTCTGCTTGCCGAACCATTCGTTCTCGGACTTGAAATAATGTGAAGTATATTTTTCATACGTAAATATTTATTTGTTTTTAAATGTCGTATGGAATCGCTTGTTAGCGATTTCATTTTTTAACAATTAAAATTTCTTCAGCAAAATTATGTACATTTGCTTATCAAAAGTAAGTAGTGAACAAAAGGTTAGTAGTAACCTTTTAGTTAGTTTAAAAAAATCAATCTTATGGAAAGCGAAGTAGAAGTTTGTAAAGCAGGTTGCAAAATCACTTGTGGCGAAAATCTTGCGGCAGTGGAAGATGCATTGTATGTGATTGCAGGAAAGTGGAAACTTAAAATCATCATCGTTCTGCAGGAAATGGGAAATATCCGTTTCAATGAATTACAACGATTAATTCCTGGGATTTCCGCAAGAGTTTTGTCCAACGAATTAAAAGATTTGGAGCTTAATGGTTTTGTCAAAAGAGTGGTGCACGCAGAACAGACGCCGGTTGTAGTGGAATATATTTCCACAGATTACAGCAGAACCCTGAAAAACGTTATTATGTCACTTTCTGATTGGGGAAGAACTCATAAAAAAAATATCAGAGAAGATGTTTTTGAAAATAGATAAACTTTCAAAGATTAAGCTGATTATGAAGATTTCAAACTCAATCATCTGCTGAATTTGCTCAATCTGCAAGAGAAAAAATATCAATTAAAAGACTGTCGAAATTCCAGCGGTGACATTTTTGTTTTCTTTTTAAACAGAGTAGAAAAGGACTGCGAATGCTCAAATCCGAGTTCATAAGCAATTTCACTTACAGAAAGTTCCGTAGTAGAAAGCTTCTCTTTGGCTTTGCTAATCAACTTTTCGTGGATGTGTTGCTGCGTATTTTGTCCGGTATGAACCCGCAAAAGGTCACTTAAATAATTCGGCGAAAGACTCATCGCTTCAGCAATTTGATGCACAGTCAGCAAACCTTTTTCAGAAGAATTATTATCAAAATAATCATTCAGAAAGGTTTCAAACTTTGTCAAAAGGTGATGGTTCCCACTTTTTCTTGTAATAAATTGTCTTTCATAAAAACGCTTCGAATAATTCAGCAACAACTCAATCTGCGACAAAATAATTTCTTGCGTATGTTGGTCGATATGCTGACATTCTTTATCGATTTTATTCAAAATTTCAAGCAAATCATTTTCCTCATCTTCAGACAGATGCAACGCTTCATTCACGGCATAAGAGAAAAATCCGTAAGACGAAATCGTATTCGCCAGAGAATGTTTCAGCAGAAAATCCTCGTGGAAAATCAAAAGATAACCCGTATTTTCACAATCCATCGTTTTCAAATCGAGATATTGCACCTGATTTGGCGCCGTAAAACTCAAAACACCTTTGTCGTAATCGTAATGTTGCTGTCCGTATTTTATTTTTCCGGTTGCATTTCGCTTCAGCGCAACGCAGTAATACCGGCTTACAAAACCCTTCCAAACATCATCTTCAATGAAAATACTTTCCGAAAGATTCACAACACTCACCATCGGATGTTTTGGTTCAGGAAGCGATAATAAGCGGTGAAACTGCGAAATAGATTTTATCGTGTTCATAGTTAGAAATGCTAAAAAATAAAGGTAGTAATAATTTAACTCCGTCGGACTATCCCTTAGATTTGATATTTTTTTTGAGTTTGTCGAATAGTTTTTTTTATTTTTTATGGCGCCTTTATCCGTCTTCCACTCCCGCTTTTTTGCTCCACTTCGTTCCGCAAAAAGAGCTCCGTTCAAGCCGGGGCGCAATCGTATCGCGTTTTAATTTCACCACAAAGGCACAAAAGATATTATAGTGTTATTTAGATAATCAAAGCAATCAAAAGAAAAAATCGAAGATTTTTAAAAACTTATGTGTGCTTTTTTTATCAAAATAACAATAAACTTAAAAAATCCAAAGACTTTTGTGTCTTTTGTGGTTAGTGAAATTCGTATTTTCGTGGCTCATTAATAATCCAAAAGGCCCATTCCAAATTCATCATAAGTCGCTCCCGTATCCGTTCCCAAAGGGACAATACTTTCCAGCTTTTGAATATCAGATTCGCTCAGTTGGATCGTTGCCGCTTCAATATTCTGTTCAAGATATTTTCTGCGTTTCGTTCCGGGAATCGGTAAAATTCCTTTGCTGATAATCCACGCCAAAGCCAATTGCGAAGAGGTAATGTTTTTTTCTTTCGCCATATTTTCAATCGCTTCTACCAGCTCGATATTTTTATAAAAATGGGCCTCCTGAAAACGCGGAATTCCTCTTCTGAAATCATTTTCCGGCAAGTCATCAATTGTTTTGATATTTCCGGATAAAAATCCTCTTCCTAACGGAGAATATGCCACAAAACCAATTCCTAAATCATTCAAAGTTTTGATGACGCCTTTTTCTTCCACCGTTCTTTCAAACAGAGAATATTCACTCTGAACCGCCGAAATCGGATGAACTGCGTGTGCTCTTTTTACAGTTTCCGAACCAACCTCCGACAAACCAATATATCCGATTTTTCCTTCTTTCACCAGATCACTCATCGCTCCAACCGTTTCTTCAACCGGAACATTTTTATCAAGACGGTGCATATAATAAAGGTCGATGTAATCGGTTTTCAAGTTTTTCAGGGAACGCTCCACAGACTTTTTTACATAATCTTTACTTCCGTTGATTTTCCAAGTCACTTGTTCGTTATCATCAATTTCCCAACCAAATTTTGTCGCAATAATATATCGGTCACGATTTCCTTCGATAGCTTTTGCTATGAGTTGTTCATTTTTAAAAGGACCATACAAATCGGCGGTATCGAGAAAATTTCCGCCCAATTCCAAAGAACGGTGAATGGTTGCGATGGCTTCTGTTTCATCCGTTTTGCCATACATATCGGCATCGCCGAAACCGGTCATTCCCATACATCCCAAACCAATATTTGGAACAATTAAACCTTGGCTTCCTAATTTTACTTGATTCAATTTCATATTGTTAAATTTTATTGATACAAAATTCAGCAGAAATTAAAACTCTGATGTATGCAAAACGACGGATGTTGTATGAGAATTACTGATGTCAATTAAAAGACTTCCGAAATTCCAAAGGCGAAATCTCAGTTTTAGCTTTAAACAATTTACTGAAAGACTGCGAATGTTCAAATCCCAGTTCATAAGCAATTTCACTCACGGAAAGTTCCGTCGTAGACAGTTTTTCCTTAGCTTTTTCGATTAGTTTTTCGTGGATGTGTTGTTGAGTCGTTTGCCCGGTCAGGGATTTCAGAAGACTTCCTAAATAATTAGTAGAAATATTCAGAGATTCGGCGATATAATTTGCAGTCGGCAGACCTTTGTTAATGACATCATTGTTAAAATAATCTTCCAGGATATGTTCCAGTTTATCCAAGATCTGATGATTGCTCCTTTTTCTGGTGATGAATTGTCTTTGGTAAAATCGTTCGCAGTAATTTAGAATCACTTCAATCTGAGAAATAATGATATTTTGAGTAAATTCATCAATTCCAGATTGATATTCGCGTTCGATGCCTTTGAAAAGTCCAATCAACGTTTCTTCTTCTTTTTCGGAAAGGAATAAGGCTTCATTCACATCATAACCGAAGAATTTATAATTATGAATCGTCTTGGCTAAAGTGGTATTCCAAATAAAATCGGGATGAAATGCTAAAAGAAATCCGGATGGTTTCGTATCATATTTATCAATAATCATTTTTACCAATTGTCTCGGCGCAATGAAGCACATCAGGCCGCCGTCAAAATCATACTGGCTTTGTCCGTAATGCAATTTTCCCTGGATATCACGCTTGAAACCCATAAAATATAATTCCTGAACCCAACTGATTTCCGATTCCTCGATTTGATATTCCACCTTGCTGTAATCCACCAGACTAATCATTGGGTGTTGAGGTTGAGACAATCCGCAAATCCTGTGAAATTCAGCAACGGAGTCAATCGTATATAATTTTCTGTTACTCATAACCTAATAAGATTAAAGGCAACAATCCGGAAACTGTTGCCTTACAAAGTTAGTAATCTGTTGAAATACTTAATGTTTTGAAATCAGAAATTTCATTTTGAAGTGTGCTTAACTTGTTGTTCGCCATTTGAAAAGCATCGGAACCTAAAACCAAATGAACCGGTGGATTTTCCATTACTGCTAATTCTATCAAGGCTACCGCCGCTTTTTCCGGGTCGCCGGGCTGATTGCCGTTGATGTCCTGCTCGTGCGCTTTTTGAATTTGTCTGGCCGTTGCATAAGCATCAATTTCATTTTCAGGTGTGCGAAGAGAACCGCCGGTTAAAAAGTCAGTTCTGAAATAACCGGGATAAACAACAGTTGCATTCACTCCAAATTCTTTCGCTTCCGCAGCCAAAGCTTCCGTGAAACCGACAACGGCAAACTTGGTAGCGCAATAGATTCCCCAACCGGGAAAATCTCCTGAAAGTCCGCCAATTGATGCAATGTTGATAACAAGACCATTTTTCTGTGCTCTGAGGTAAGGCGTTGATTGTCTGATGATATTCAAAGAACCAAAGACATTGGTGTCAAAGTTTTGACGGCTTTCTTTATCGGTTAATTCTTCTAGAGTTCCCAATTGTCCGTAACCCGCATTATTCACGATAACATCCAATTTTCCGAATTTCTCAACTGTTTTAGAAATCGCTTCTGAAACCGAATTTTCATTAACCAAATCCACTTCCAATGGAAGGAAATCAGAGTTTTCTGCGCTGATGACCTTCTCTAATTCCGCAACATTTCTTGAAGTTGCCGCTACGGAATAACCTTCAGTTAATAATTTTTTTACTAATGTCAGACCTAAACCTTTTGAAGCGCCAGTCACGAACCATACTTTTTTTGTACTCATTTTGATTGTTTTTAAAGGGTTAATTATTTACAGTACAAAGTTGAAAAATGATGAACGGAACGGTGTGACCAAATCAAAGATTGTTGTAGCCAAAACTACGATGAGGTATTTTTGGGCGCCTTTTCCGTCTTCCACTCCCGCTTTTTTGCTCCACTTCGTTCCGCAAAAAGAGCTCCGTTCAAGCCGGGGCGCAATCGTATGGCGTTCATATTTTGTGCATAACTTTTGTTAATTCTCAAAACAAAATAAAAATCTAAATTTACCACAGACGCAAATCATCGTTTATTAATATCAAAAATCACTTACTAAATGAATCTATATACACAACCAATGTTGCGCGAAGACGCACTCAGAGATAAAGTGGCTATCGTTACAGGTGGCGGAAGCGGTCTTGGAAAAGCAATGACCAAATATTTTCTTGAACTCGGCGCAAAAGTCGTTATTACTTCCAGGAATTTAGAAAAACTGCAAGGAACTGCGAAAGAACTGGAAGAGCAAACCGGCGGGAAAGTGCTTTGCGTAGCTTGCGATGTCAGAAATTGGAACGAAGTGGAAGCAATGAAAGAAGCGGCGATAAAAGAATTCGGGAGAATTGATATTCTTTTGAACAACGCTGCCGGGAATTTTATCTCGCCAACCGAAAGACTGACACATTCGGCTTTTGATTCGATTTTAGATATTGTTCTGAAGGGAACCAAGAACTGCACTTTGTCCATTGGCAAATACTGGATTGATAACAAAATTCAGGGAACCGTTCTTAACATCGTAACAACTTATGCCTGGACTGGCTCGGCTTATGTGGTTCCGTCGGCTTGTGCAAAAGCAGGCGTTCTGGCAATGACGAGAAGCCTCGCGGTGGAGTGGGCAAAATACGGCATCCGTTTTAATGCCATTGCGCCGGGACCATTTCCAACGAAAGGTGCCTGGGACAGATTATTACCTGGAGATTTGCAGGAAAAATTTGATATGCGCAAAAAAGTGCCGCTCAGAAGAGTGGGAGAGCATCAGGAATTAGCGAATCTTGCCGCTTACCTCGTTTCAGATTATTCCGCTTATATGAACGGCGAAGTGGTAACCATTGACGGTGGCGAATGGCTTCAGGGTGCTGGTGAGTTCAATATGCTGGAGGATATTCCGCAGGAGATGTGGGATATGCTGGAAGCGATGATCAAAGCAAAAAAATCAAACTAATATCAGTTTTTATTCATTTCAATGTCACGCAAATTTTTGTGTGACATTTTTTATATCGGCCGTTGCTTTTTCAATTGAAAAAAAAACAGGAAATTTGTCCCAGATATGAGATATTTTATACAGTTTTCTTATAACGGATCGCCCTATTTTGGCTATCAGATCCAGCCTAATCAGATTTCTGTTCAGGAAGAGCTGGAGAAAGCATTATCCACCCTTCTTCGGGAGCCAATAAAGACAACAGGAGCCGGAAGAACCGATACAGGTGTCCACGCAAAAAAGATGTTTGCCCATTTCGAAACCGATAAAAATGTGGATGATAATCTGGTTTATAAGCTCAATTCTTTTTTGTCAGAAAACATCGCCGTGAAAAAAATATTTGAAGTCCCAGCAGCTCTACACGCCAGATTTGATGCCACTTACAGAACTTATGAATATTATATTTCATTAGAAAAAAATCCGTTTTCCAAAGATTCTTCCTGGCAATATTGGCGTCAAAAGCCGTTGGATATTAACCTCATGAATGAAGCCTGCAAAATCCTTTTCGAATATGATGATTTTACAAGCTTTGCCAAGCTGCACACGGATAATAAAACCAACATCTGCAAAATCTATAAAGCAGAATGGGAGCAGATCGAAAATCAATTAAAATTCACAATATCCGCAGATCGGTTTCTCAGGAATATGGTAAGAGCAATTGTAGGAACAATGGTAGAAGTTGGTAGCGGAAAAATTAAACCAACCGATTTAAGAAAAATCATTGAAGACCAGTTCCGGAATTCTGCAGGCGTTTCTGCACCGGCACAAGGTCTTTTTCTGGTAGACGTAGGCTATGAATTTTAATTGATATTTAAATCACTGACCTGAGAATTCAATTTTTAAAGTCTTATTTTTGCATTGTTTTTTCAATAACGAAAAAAGCCCGAATTCTAAGAATAATGAAGCAACAAAATACCTGGGATATTATAAAACGATTATTTTTAATCGGAATGAAATTTAGGTCGTGGTTTATTTTCACGCTGATTATTTCGATTTTTCTGGCCATCGTTTCCACTTACAGACCTTTTCTTTCTATGAAAATAGTGGATAATGATATTATCAAGTTACACGATAAGTCATTATTGATACATCATATTTATCTTTTTATCGGGTTAGTAGTTGCTGAGACAATACTTAACTTTTTTCTGGTTTATTTTTCAAATTTCATTTCACAAAATGTTATCCGTGATATCCGCGAAAGACTGTATCACAAATTGATTTATTTCAGAACTTCATTTTTTGATAAAACTCCCATAGGAAACCTTGTTACAAGAGCAGTCGGCGATGTGGAGACTATAGCGACGGTGTATACAGATGGCTTCCTGATGGTTTTCGGAGATATTTTAAAAATTGGTTTCGTGCTATTTATGATGTTCAAGGCCAATGTACATCTGAGCGTGATTTCTTTGGCTATTTTACCCATAATGGTGATTATCACAAGAGCTTTTCAAAAAAGACTGAAAGTCGCATTTGGTTCGGAAAGAAGCTGGACTTCTACCCAAAATAGTTTTGTACAGGAACGTTTGAGCGGGATGGCTCTGATACAGGTTTTCAACAGGCAGGAAGCTGAGTTTACGAAGTTTGATAAAATCAATATTGAACTGAAAAAAGCTTTACTGAAAACGGTTTTTATCTTCTCATTATTCTTTCCTGTTGTCGAATTGATTTCGTCACTGTTCATTGGATTTATCTTATTTTATGGTGGGTTTATAAAATCTACGCCGGGAACTATTATTGCGTTTATTCAGTTTATCAATATGCTGATTCGTCCATTACGACAGATTGCCGACAGGTTCAATAATATCCAGAGAGGAATTGTAGGTGCGGAAAGAGTGCTTGGCGTGATGGATGAAGAACGCGCGATGCCAAACAATGGAACGGTTGCAAAAGATCATTTTGATGGCAAAATCGAATTTCAGAATGTTCATTTTGCTTATGATGATAAGCAGGAAGTGCTGAAAGGCATCGATTTCAAAGTAAACCCTGGTGAAACTGTAGCTATAGTTGGCGCAACAGGCGCCGGTAAATCTACAATTATAAGCCTGATTACCAGGTTGTATGACATTAATTCCGGGAAAATCATGCTGGACGATGTTGATATTAGAGATTACGAATTATACAACCTGAGAAGTCATATTGGTGTTGTGCTTCAGGATGTTTTTCTGTTTCACGGCAGTATTTTTGAAAATCTGACGCTAGGTGATGAAAATCTGACCTTAAAACAGATCAGAAAAGCTGCAAAGGAAATCGAAGTTGATGAGTTTATTGAAAGATTACCCAATGGTTATGATTATGTGGTGAGCGAAAGAGGTTCTTCCATATCGTTGGGACAGAGACAGTTGCTGTCTTTTTTGAGAGCCTATCTTTCTGATCCTAAGCTTCTAATTCTTGACGAAGCGACTTCATCCATCGACCATGAAAGTGAAAAGTTAATCCAAACAGCGACTGAAAAGATCACCAAAAACCGGACGTCAATCATAATTGCACACCGACTTTCCACCATCGAAAAAGCAGATAAAATCATCGTGATGGACCACGGATTAATTGTTGAAGAAGGAACGCATCAGGAACTTCTGGCTAAGAATGGCTATTATTCTGTACTTTATAAAGCTCAGGTTGTTACTGAGGATGGAGAAAAGACGATTTAACATAATATCTCTATTATGAGTTTACAGCAGAATTCGAACGATAACTTAATTTCAGCAAAAGGATTATTTTTTTGTAAATGTTGTGGATATAATACTTTGTCTGAATTTCCGAATGGAACTTTTGAAATCTGTGAAATTTGTTTTTGGGAAGACGATATTATTCAATCTAATAATCCGAACTATGAAGGAGGCTCAAATCGAATTTCATTAAATCATGCAAAAGAAAATTTTGAGAAATTTGGTGCTTGTGAAGAAAGTATGATTAAGAATGTTAGGAAACCAAGTATTGATGATATAAGAATATCTTCCGAAAAAAATGATGACTTTCAAATAGGAATGAAAGTAAAATTAGAAAATGATTATGGTATTGTAACTGATGACAAAGTCGGAAATTTATATGGAGTTATTCTTTGGGATGATGTTATTCTAAGAAAAGAAAACTGGTGTGGACTTTTTGGAAGCTTTAAAGATTCTGGAGGAGAAATATTAGATTATGATTATAAATTCAAATATATTTAACATTAATCTTAAATTTTTGATTTAAAATAAATTTGTAATTTTGATTAAAACATATTGAAAATGAATATCGAAACGAGAAAAATAGAATTTGTTCAGGCTTTTCTAAATCTTCAAAGTGAGGAATTAATTTCTCAGTTCGAAAAGCTTTTGAAAAAATCCAAAAAGGTTGAGAAAGAATTGAAGCCGTTTACGATTGAGGAACTTCACGAAAGAATCGCCAAATCCGAAGAAGATTTTGGAAATGGGAGATTCAAAACTCAAGAAGAGCTGGAGAAAATTTCTTCAAACTGGTAATAATGAAAATTATTTGGACAGATTTTGCAATTCAGAATCTTAAAGATATCTTTGATTATTATTCTAAAAATGCCAATAAAAAAATTGCACATAAAATCCGCAAACAAATTTTGGCTTCTACAAAACAGTTGATTCAAAATCCTGAGTCAGGACAAACTGAATTGAATCTTGAAAAGTTAATTCAAAAATATAGATATCTGGTTGTAGGAAATTATAAAGTGATTTATAAGTTTGAGCAAGATGAAATCAGAATCGTTGACATTTTCGATACCCGGCAGAATCCTCTTAAAATTGAAAGAGAGAAATAATTCAATTTAATCCTTTATAATTTTATACCTAAAACTAATTAATCCTGAGGTAAGCAGCAAGCAGATAATGATGACGATTTTAAGTGATTGAATGAATTCACATAAGTTGTTTCCTGTAATTCTTGATATGCATTCTTTCGGATGATCTGTTTCGTGTGTCAGTCTGACTTCTGTATTGATAATCCAGATAACGGACACCAAAATAACCAAAATCAGGACACTGATGATGGTTTGGTAAACCTCTTTTCTCATAGTTTAGTTTTTGGTTGAGTTTTTTAAAGTTTTAAAATTCCCCAGGCTTTTTCGATTTCATTATTTTTTAAAAACTGTTGTGCAGATAAATGTACATCTTTTTCCCCTGAAAAATCTCCGTTTGGTAACATTTCAATATTTGCGAGCATTCCCAGATCGTTGCCGGTGAAAATATCACTTCGCTTGATTACATCAGGAAGCTGGTCATAGCCAATTCCTTTTGTGACTAATGGTTTTGGAACTTCAAAAAGGTTATTTCCATTGTTTCTGGAATAAAAATTACTTCCCAATCTTGCTACCAAATCCAACTGCTTCTGGTCAAGATTTCCAGCTTCATCCAGATATTTTTCATTGATATGAATTTTGACAATTTCCGCAATCACCAGATTTCCGGCGCCACCCATTTCGCCAAGAGATTTAATTTCTAAAACCTTACATTCAAAATTTACCGGAGATTCTGCAATCAAAGGTGGTTTTACGAAATCGGCAGGTTTCATTGTCAATCCGGATTTGATGAACTCATTCACGCCGTCTTCATACTCAGTACTTGCCAGAGAAACCTGTTGCACCATATCGAAATTCACATTTCCAATCACCAATTCCGGAACTTCTTTCAGGTTTTCCAAAGTATGTTTTGTCGTATTATCCCGAACCCTTCTGGACGGCGAAATAATCACAATTGGCGGAACCGTACTGAACATATTGAAAAAACTGAAAGGTGAAAGATTAATTTCTCCTTTTTTATTAATGGTGCTTGCCAAAGCAATCGGTCTTGGCGCAATGGCGGTTTGCATTACTTGTTGCAATTGAACTGCGGAAATATCGGAAGGGTTGATGGTTTTCATTGCTTTTAACACTTAAGTCACTTTAGAGTTTTAAGTTGTTTCCGTTTAAGAATAGTTAAAATGTGAAATCTTCGATTTTATTTATTCCTTTGGAAGACTTTGAAAAGATTTTGATGCAAAAGTTTCATAACCTTCGTGGTAAATATTGTTTACATTAAAATTAATTAAAATCGAACGATGCACTTTCAGCAGGTTCATATAATTCATTGTTTGAGCTTTATGAATATTGTGTAAATCAGTCACAGATTTTAATTCTAAAACTATTAAATCCTCGATAAAAAAGTCGCATTTCAGTTTACAATTGATATTTTCTCCTTTATAAAAAAATGGAATTTGAAGTTCGCTTTTAAAATTAATATCCAATATCTTGAACTCTTTTTCCAAGCATTGATGATAAACTTCTTCATACAAACCAGGACCAGCCAGCTTATGAACTTCAATACAAGCACCAACAATTTTATAGGCTAAATCATTTAATTTCTTTTGTGTAATCATTTGTGTTATTTTTCTTGACACTTAAGTCACTTTTGATTTTCTGCTAAAGTGAACTTATCTTTACAGAATTAATTTACTCTAAAGTAACTTAAGTGTTTAAATACAATCAGAATCTTAAAATGGAATTGCCGGCAAAATCTTCCCAGTTACTTCACCAAAGCCAACACGGATTCCGTCTTTTTCTGACCAGGCTTTCATTGTAACGGTATCGCCGTCTTCTATAAATTTTCTTTCGATGCCGTTTTTGAGTTGCAATGGTTTTGTTCCTCTCCAGGTTAATTCCAGCATAGAACCATAGGATTTTTCATCTTCCCCCGAAATTGTTCCGCTGGCATAAACATCACCAACTTCTACATTACAACCATTCACAGTATGATGCGCCAATTGCTGACACATATTCCAATACATGAATTTGTAATTGCTTTCGGAAATGAGATTTTCTTCAGAATTTTCCGGTTTCAGGTAAACCTGAAGATTGATGTCATAATTTTTATCCCCTTCGAAATTCAAATAATCCAAAACTTCTAGTTCTTGCTTCGGAGATTGGGTTTTAAATGGCTGCAAAGCTTCCAAAGTCACAATCCAAGGCGAAATTGATGAACCAAAATTTTTCCCTAAAAATGGTCCAAGCGGAACATATTCCCAGCTCTGGATATCTCTGGCAGACCAATCGTTGAAAATCATCATCCCGAAAATAGCATCTTCAGCTTCAGCTACAGAAATTCTCTCGCCCAAATCGGTGTTTTTATTGACCACAAAAGCCATTTCCAATTCGAAATCCAGTTGTCTTGAAGCACTGAAAATCGGTTTGTCCGAGTCTGCTGGTTTGATCTGCCCGCAAGGTCTGTTGATATCGATTCCTGATAAAACAATGGAAGAAGCGCGGCCGTGATAGCCAACAGGTAAATGTTTCCAGTTCGGCAACAAGGCATTCGCAGGATCGCGGAACATCATCCCGACGTTGGTGGCGTGCTGAATGCTGCTGTAAAAATCAGTATAATTTGGGATGTGTAAAGGCATCATCATCTGGATTTCATCCAGATTGTAGAAACATTCTTCCAAAGCTCTCTCGTCTTTTGATAACAAAGAACCTTCCAACAACAGTTCCTGGATCTTTAAGCGGACTTTGTTAGTTACAGGTTTTCCAAGCTCGATAAATTCATTGATGGTGTAGGCTTCGAAAACATTCTCTTGCAAACCTTCCAGATCGTCGAAGTAACCGAGGTCAAACAATGTTGCCAAATCGATCACGATGTCGCCGATTCTCGTTGCGCAGGCAATGTATTCTCTGTTGAAAACGGCTACACCAAACGGAATATTATGAATTGAAAAATCGGAGTCAGAATTATAATTGATGAAAGATTTCATTTTTTGATTTTAGAATTAGATTAAAAAATTAAAGCATTAAAAATAATGCTTTAATTATAAAAATATAAGAAAATAAAATTTGGTTAAAGGTTTCCTCTTTTAGCCTGCTCTCTTTCCAGGGCTTCGAAAAGTGCTTTGAAATTACCTGCTCCAAAGCTTTGAGCGCCGTGTCTTTCAATAATTTCGTAGAAAAGAGTAGGGCGGTCTTCTACAGGCTTTGTAAAGATCTGAAGCAGATACCCTTCTTCATCACAATCTACCAGAATCCCGAGATCCTGAAGTTTTTTGATATCTTCATCAATGTTCCCGACTCTGTCCGGAATCATTTCGTAATAAGCTTCCGGTGGTGGAGAAAGAAATTCGACACCTCTGTTTTTTAATTCCGTAACTGTTTTTACAATATCTTTTGTCGCCACTGCAATATGCTGAACGCCTTCACCTTCGTAAAAATCAAGATATTCCTCAACCTGGGATTTTTTCTTGCCTTCTGCTGGTTCGTTAATAGGGAATTTTGCGTAACCGTTTCCGTTGGACATAACTTTGGACATCAGGGCAGAATATTCTGTATTAATCTGCTTGTCATCAAATGAAAGGATATTCACGAAGCCCATTACTTTTTCGTACCATTCCACAGTCGGGATCATTCTGTCCCGGCCTACATTTCCGACACAATGGTCTACATAAAGCAATCCGACATCAGAAGGATTGTAGTCACTTTCCCATTTTTCATAGCCGGGCATAAACAGGCCGTTATAATTTTTACGTTCTATGAACATATGAACGGTTTCACCATATGTATAGATGCCGGACATTCTTACTTCTCCGTTTTCGTCAGCCAAGGTTGTAGGTTCAAGATAAGGTTTGCCACCACGTTTGGTCGTTTCTTCAAAAGCTTTATAGGCATCATCTACCCAAAGTGCAAGGATCTTAACGCCGTCTCCATGTTTTCTCTGGTGCTCGCAGATAACAGAATCGGATTTCAGGCCGGAAGTAAGCACTAAGCGTATTTTTCCCTGTTGCAATACATAAGAAGCGCGGTCGCGGACACCTGTTTCCGGACCGGCATAAGCCAATGACTGAAAACCAAATGCGGTTTTGTAAAAATGAGCGGCTTGCTTGGCATTCCCGACATAAAATTCTATGAAATCTGTTCCGTTGATCGGAAGAAAATTCTCTGCCTGTGCGATTTTTTCGGCAAAAGTGAGTGTTGACATTTTACTTTTTTACTTTATTGATTGACTGTTGCCAAGATAAGAATTTTTAATCAATAAACTAACGGCCGTTAGTTTACTTTTCATCGGATAATTATTGAGATGAAAAAACCAGGAAATAAGTTTGTATTTATTTAAGCATCAGTAATTTATTAAACTTAGTTACGGTTGTGTATTTCTTAATTAAACGTGAGTTTATTTCAATATTATTTATTATTATAAATAAATTTTTATCAAATAAATAATAAGTATTTTTAAGTATACTTAAGTTTCACTTGTAGAAAATTGTTATGTTACATTTGTATTAGAAATTCACAAAGATTCTAAAAACATAAATGTTCAAACAAATGATGAAGCCGTATTTACGGCTTTTTTTCTATCTCATTGTTTAGTAAGCCGGAATTAGGATTGTAATTATCCCATATTTTCCATTCCTTGTTGATTTTTTTGATGAAGTAGATTTGGGTGTTAAGTTCATTCACAAGGTATTCTTCATCCGTGTCTTCCACGATGAAGACCAGATTCCAGAACTCCTGGGTCTTCACCACTATTTCATCTGGTTTTTCTGAAATAATATCCAGATCAAAAATTTCAAAATTGGAACGGTTATTTTTTGTTAGCAGCTTTAGTCTTTTTTCACAAAGTTCCGTACTGTAATTCTTTATTCTTTCCCGGAAAGGGGCTTCTGCAAAAATCAAATCATCAAATAGCTCAAGTTTCAATTCCGGAAAATATTGAAAAAATTCAAAATTTGTTTTACAATAATTGTAGACTATTTCTTCAGAAAATTCCTTTTCCGAATTGCTTTCTTCAAAATTTTCTCTTTCTTTAGTACTGGTTACAAAAGTATTGAGATCCTTAAATCCGAGGAATATGCACAGCTTGTCCAGTGTCTTCAGAAAACGAAGATCATTATGGGTTTTGTAATCGTAATCGCTTTCGAAAAAGCGTTGCAATGTGATGTGGGATATACTCGTACCCAGTTCAAATTTCCGTTCATTCTGAAGCTCTTCCCTTTTGGAAAGCTCATCTTTTATGATTTCTGACAGGATAATATAATGGCTTCTTTTCCACGGATTCGAATTTCCTAATATTGAGTTCCGGACGGCCGGGCTTGTTTTTAATTCTTCCTTTATTAAATTATATATAGATTTCAATTCATCATTTTTTTTCAATCCAATCAAATATACAATAATGCACATAGAATTTAGATAAGGATTTTGTTAAAAAAGCTTAAAAAAACAGCTAAAATAAAACCCGTTGAATTATAAATTTTAACATTTAATATTCAACGGGTATTTTATTATAAATTTCTTTTTATCTGAATCTTTCAAATGCGGCTTTATCCAGCATCTCCCGGTCATCGGGATGAGAAATTTCTATCAAAGCTTTTGCGCGCTGTCTGAGATTTTTCCCGTACAGATAAGCAGTTCCAAATTCCGTAACTACGTAATGAATATGACCTCTGGTTGTTACAACGCCTGCACCCTGTTTCAGAAAAGGGACAATTCTCGGGACGCCTTTCTTAGTTCTGGATGATATTGCCATAATCGGTTTTCCACCTTCGCTTAGCGCAGCACCACGCATAAAATCCATTTGGCCGCCAATCCCGCTGAACTGATATGTCCCGATGGAATCTGCACAAACTTGTCCTGTCAAATCAATCTCAATGGCAGAATTGATGGCGTGCATCTTTTTGTTTTTCATAATGTTAATCGGGAAATTAACGTGCTGCACATCCATAAAGGCAATTGCAGGATTATCATCCACAAAATCATACAAACGTCTTGTGCCAAAGCAGAAACTCGTAATCGTCCTATTGGTGTGTGTGCCTTTATATTTGTTATTAATGATGTCATTGAGAATCAAATCGATAACACCGTCGCTCAGCATTTCGGTATGAACGCCTAAGTCTTTATGATTATTAAGACACTTCAGAACCGCATCCGGGATGGTTCCGATTCCCATTTGTATTGTTGCTTTGTCATCAATTAGTTCCGCAACGTGCTTCCCGATAAGCATTTCTTCTGCTCCTACTTTTGCACCGTAATCTATGGTTAGCAATTCTTCCTCACTCCAGACAGCTTTTGCGATCCGGCTGAAGTGAATCATCCCGTCACCGTGAGTTCTCGGCATTTTTGGGTTAACAATTGCAATAATTATTTTTGCTGTGTCAATCGCAGTTCTGGCAATATCAACAGAAGTTCCCAGGGTGCAATAGCCGTGATTATCCGGAGGGGAAACTGTAATCATAGCAACGTCCAACGGCAGGATTTCGTTTTTGAAAAGTATCGGTATTTCGCTGAGGAAAATCGGGACAAAATCACCGTTTTCCGAGTTTACCGCCTCACGTACAGGTGCAGATGTAAAGAGGGAATTGATATAAAAACTGGCCTTATATTGAGGTTTTGCAATTTCGACATTTCCTTGCTGGGTAATAGAAACCATCTCCACATTTTTGAGTCTGCCGGACTGTTTTGCAAGCTCGTCATAAAAAAGGTTAGGTGTGCAGGCACTACCGTGACCGAATATCCTGTCGCCACTTTTTATTACAGAAACCGCTTCTTCTACCGAAACATAATTAAACATAGCTTTCAATTTTTTTCAAAATTAATTATTATTGATAAGAGTATTGATGAGTCTTATCAGTTACCAGGCAATTTGTTAACCGAAATGATAAAAGTCAGAATTTTCTTTGACAATTCAAAAATAATATTTTACTTTGTAATTCAAAGTTCTTTATAATAATTAAAAATTCAGAAATTATGATGACACAATCTCAAAGAAGTACTTTACTCTACTCAATTCCATTTGTAATATTAAGCATTCCGCTCATTGCGATGCAGTTTACCAAAGAAGTCAATTGGACTGTCTCTGATTTCCTCGTAATGGGAATACTTTTATTTGCAACAGTTTTTACGATCGATTTTGTTTTGAAGAAATTCAAGACTTTAAAATCCAGACTGATTTTGATCTTCGCTATAGTGACTTTATTAGTCTTAGTTTGGGCAGAATTGGCGGTTGGAATTTTCGGAAGTCCTTTGGCAGGAAGTTAAAAATAAAATAAAAGCTAACAGAATGTTAGCTTTTATTTTATTCCAGCCAACTGGTCTTGTAAGTCGGATCTTCCACTTTAATCGCTTCCTCTGTCAGCTTCAAAGGCCGAAACGGATCCACCATCACCGCATATTCATCCGTGAATTTTTTACCGATGCTTCGTTCCATTGCGCCGGGATGCGGACCGTGAACAATACCGCCGGGATGGAGTGAAAAATCCATCAGATCTACATGATTTCTGCTCATAAAATCGCCTTCCGTGTAAAACAAAACCTCATCTGAATCGATGTTGGAATGATTATAAGGCGCAGGAATCGCCTGCGGATGATAATCGTACATCCTTGCGCAAAACGAGCAAACCACAAAATTGTGGGCTTCAAAATTCTGATGCACCGGAGGCGGCTGATGAACTCTGCCTGTAATGGGTTCAAAGTTTTTGATATTGAATTTGTAAGGATAAAAATAGCCGTCCCAGCCAACAACATCAAAGGGATGTGTTGCATAGATAAAATCCGTGATTTGATTTTCTTTTTTGACTTTGATGAGGAAATCACCTTTTTCATTTTTCGGATCTACAAACGTGGGCGGAACAATATCCCGTTCACAAAACGGCGAATGTTCCAGCAATTGCCCGAACTCATTCCGGTAACGCTTAGGTGTGTAAATCGGCGAATGTGCTTCTATAAAAAAGAAAACGTTATTTTCCGTTTCTAATTCCAACTGGTAAATGGTTCCTCTTGGAATGATGAGATAATCTCCAACAGAGAAATCGATGTTTCCGAGCATTGTTTTCAGGACACCTTTTCCTTCGTGCACAAAAAGGAGTTCGTCACATTCAGCATTTTTATAGTAATAATCCGTAGATTTTCTAGGTTTTGCCAAACCCATTTTGAGGTCGTTGTTAAGCATCAGGACTTTCCGGCTTTCCAAAAAATCATCCTCAGCGGTCACTTTTGCACCTTTTATCATTCTCGGCGTTACATTTTTTTCCACCGCAATTTTGGGTGTTACGTCTTTTACATTCCCAATTGATTTGATCTGAGTCGGGCGATGTGTATGATAAAGCAACGATGCAATCCCGTGAAAACCCTCTGTTCCAAAGAGTTGCTCGTAATAAAACTGGTCATCTTCTGATTTGAAAATCGTATGTCTTTTTTGAGGAACTTTCCCCAGCTGAACGTATCTCATTTTATTAGATTTGGCTTTTCTCAAATGTAATATTTTTTTTGATACTTTTATTTTAAACGCAAAGTCCGCAAAGAGTCTTTACTTTTTTGAAAAAAATTTAAGGTTCGCAAAGGCGCTTCGCAGGAAAAAACTAAATACAAACTTTGTCATTGACTTGGTCGAATCTCCGATTTCCGCAGTAATCTCATTAATATATTTCTCTACGGGAATACGATATTGTGATTTTGCTTGAATGTTGTTTTGATATTAAAACTCTAGCCCTGATGGCAGCGGCATCCTTTTTTTTAGCTTGGGAAACCTCACAGGTTTTTAAAACCTGTGAGGTTTCGTCCGGAGGAAAAAAAGATATAGCGGACAGCAGGTTCCCGGCTCCTGAAAATCGGTGATGCAAAAAAGATTTATGAAATGATTAAGATGTATTTTTATTAGAAAATCTTATCTTTGAGAATAACTAATTTTATAACAAATGAATGATTCATTAATGGTTTCTCAGTTGTCAGAAATCGAAAAAGCAGAGTTTTACAGGAAAACCTATATGCATGTTGCGGTGGCAATCTTAGCCTTCGGCGCAGTAGAATATCTTTTATTGAAAACCGTGCCGCTGGAAACTATCCTGACTATGATTTCCGGAAAATACATCTGGCTTTTGGTTATCGGTGTGTTTTGGTTAGCATCTATGCTGGCGACCAAATTATCGTTTTCAGTTTCAAGAAATACACAGTATATGGGATTGGGACTATATGTTCTGATAGAAGCCGTGATCTTTCTGCCGATGCTGGGAATTGCAAGTTTGTATGCGCCACAGGTCATTACACAAGCGGCTTTGGTCACACTTTTTATGTTTGCCGGATTGACAGCCACTGTTTTCTTTACCAACAAAGATTTTTCTTTCCTTAGAAATATCATCGTAATAGGCGGCTTTGTAGCTTTAGGCGTTATTATCGCTGGTGCTGTTTTTGGGTTTAATCTCGGACTTTGGTTTTCTCTGGCTATGGTTGGATTGGCAAGTGCGAGTATCCTTTACGAAACTTATAACATTAAAAATATCTACAATAAGGAACAATATGTCGGCGCAGCTTTACAGATGTTTGCTTCGATTATGCTTTTGTTCTGGTATATCCTGAGAATCTTTCTGAGCAGAAGAAATTAATGCTGATGCATTGTATAATCGGAAAAACTCATCAAATTTTTTGGTGAGTTTTTTTTAGGCTGAAAATTTAACTTCAAAAACAAAATTTCAATTTTAAAATAAATTTGTTAGTTTTGTCTAACATTTTTGTTTTAATGAGATTATTTGTGTTTTCTTTTTTAGCTTTATCAAATTGTATGTTTGCTCAGACAGATTCCATCAAAATTGATTCTGGTAAAGTTAATGTCGTTGATTCTATTAAAAGATCTAATGAAATTGATGAAGTCACCATTACACAGTTTTCTGTGAAAAAGCTCAACAGTCCTATTTCAACAGATGTCTATTCACAACAATTTTTCAGAAAAAACCCAACGCCCAACGTTTTTGAATCGATTGCAATGGTGAATGGTGTGAAACCGCAGCTGAATTGTTCGGTTTGTAACACCGGCGATATTCATATCAACGGTTTGGAAGGGGCTTATACAATGATTTTAATCGATGGAATGCCTATCGTGAGTTCATTGTCCACAGTTTATGGGCTGAGCGGAATCCCGAACAGTCTGATCGACAGAATCGAAATTACAAAAGGTCCTGCTTCATCAATTTATGGCTCGGAAGCGATGGGCGGTGTTATCAATATCATCACAAAAAATGCGTTGCAGGCTCCGGATTTTTCTACGGATATAATGACAGGAAATCAAGGCGAAATCAATCTGGATCTTGCGAAAAAAGTGATTGATAACAAGTATTTTTCGAGTTTATTAAGTCTTAATTATTTCTACTTTGGAAACCGGATTGATCTAAATAAAGACAATTTTACCGACACGGCCTTGCAACACAGAATCTCCGTTTTCAACAAATGGAATTTTAAAAGAAAAGACAATCGATTAGCAAGTTTTGCTTTGCGGTTTTTTTATGAAGACCGGTTCGGAGGCGTAATGCAATGGAAAAAGGAACACCGAGGTTCGGATGATGTTTATGGCGAAAGTATTTACACGAACCGAGTTGAACTGTTTGGGATTTATCAACTCCCGATGAAAGAAAAATTCTTGCTTCAATATTCCTATAATTATCACGATCAAAATTCTTTCTACGGTAACACGCCATATATGGCAACTCAGAAAGTGCTGTTCCTACAACTGAATTGGGAAAAGCTGATAGGAAACCACAACCTGAAATCGGGAGCCAGTTACAAATCGAATTTCTACGATGATAATACCCCGGGAACAGCCAATGCTTCCGGAGAAAATCAGCCGATGAAATCACCGATTGCAGGCTTTTATCTGGAAGATGAATGGGAAATCAATGAAAAAAACACGTTGCTTTTAGGTTACAGATATGATTATCATAAAGTTCACAAATCGGTGCATTCTCCGAGATTGGCCTGGAAATTTGAACCCAATCCTTTTCAAACTTTGAGACTGACATTCGGGACCGGATTCCGTGTTGTAAATCTTTTTACGGAAGATCACGCAGCCTTGACCGGCTCAAGGGAAGTTGTAATAAAAGAAGATCTGAAACCGGAGAAATCTCTGAACACGAATCTTAGTTATTTGATGAAAATTCCGGTAAACAATTATTTTATCAATGTAGATCTGAATGGATTTTATTCTTATTTCAATAATAAGATCATTGGTGATTTTGATTCGGAGCCGGACAAAATCATTTACAACAATTTATCTGGTCACGCCATTTCCAGAGGAATTTCGGCTGATGTGAGCACGAATTGGACTTTACCGTTCCAAATGATGCTTGGTGTAACTTATATGGATGTCTATTCCGTGAATGACAATGAAAAAGCGCAACAGCTGCACGCCCCGAAATGGAGCGGAACTTACAATTTGACATATCAATTCAAGAAGCAATTTTCGCTGGATTTAACGGGACAATTGTATGGGCCAATGCGATTGCCAAGCGTTCCAAATGATTTCCGACCGGAATATTCACCTTTATTTACGCTGATGAATATCCAGCTGACTAAGAAGTTTGACAATGGCTTTGAGATTTACGGTGGAATCAGAAACCTGTTAAATTTCATTCCAAAAAATCCGATTCTTCGTCCGTTTGACCCGTTTGACAATCAAATTGATGATGTAATAAATAATCCATACGGTTACACTTTTGATACGACTTATGGTTATGCGCCAATGCAGGGAATCAGAAGTTTTATTGGCATTCGGTATCAGATTAGATGACATAAACCACAAAAGTCACAAAAGGAAAATTTAGAATAGAAATTATAAAGGCTACAATGATTTATAAATCAATTATTTGAACTTTTGAATAACTGAAAAACAACCAATTCTTTTGTGGCTTTGGTGGTAAAAAAGCATATGATAAAAACACTAACTTTCATATTATTGATAACTTTCGTAACTCTTGATTCTCAGGAATTCAAAACTTATTCATTTCAAAATTTACCTGAGAAATTAGAGAAACCGATTTTGATTTATATGAAAACAACTTGGTGTTCAGTTTGTAAAATCCAGATGCGCCAGATTGAGAATGATCCGGAATTGAAAAAACTTTTTAATGATAAAGTTTATTTTACCATCTTCGATACAGAAAAATCAAAGGATACAATTAATTTTTTAGGACAATCTTACCAATACATTCCAAATGGTAATTCCGGTATTCACGAATTGGCATTAGCATTATCAAGAAATCAACAGCCAATATATCCAACCTGGATTTTGATGGATTCTGATTTCAAAGTCTTATTTTATCAGCAAGGATTAACGGATAATGACATATTAAGAATGCAAATAATAAAGCCTTTCGAGTAATTCAAAAGGCTTTTATTTTACAGATTTACGCCGCCGGAAACTTCAATCCTTTGAGCATTGATCCATTTTGCATCATCGGTACAAAGAAAAGCCACAACGCCACCTATATCAGAAGGAAGCCCGACTCTTCCCAGAGCCGTAATTCCTGCAATATGCTGATTAACCTGGGCATTATCCCTCACAACGCCGCCTCCGAAATCAGTTTCAATGGCGCCTGGCGCAACAACGTTGACGTTGATTCCGCGCTTACCGAATTCCTGAGCTTCATATCTTGTCAAAACTTCGACAGCGCCTTTCAACGCGCCATAAGCGGCGTAACCTAACATTGAAAATCTCGCTAAGCCGGAAGAAATATTGACAATTCCGCCACCGTCATTCATCAGTGCCAGAGATTTTTGAGTCAGGAAGAAAGGTGCCTTGAACTGGATGTTAACCAATGCGTCAAAATCATTCTCATTCATCTCAGCAATTGGCGCATTGATGCCGATTCCTGCATTGTTTACCAGGTAATCGAATTTTTCTGTACCGAATTTTTCTTTCAAAGATGATTTTAACTGGCTGAAAAAAGGATCAAAATTTCCGGAATCAGAAACGTCTAGTGAAGGGCCAAAGCTTTTCTGCCTGTTTTTTCGATTTCAGAAACAATAGTCTCAGCTTCCTCTTTTTTGCTGTTATAAGTGATGATAACATCCAGGCCTTTTTCTGCAATCCTTAAGGCCATTTCTTTTCCAAGGCCGCGACTTCCGCCTGTTATTAATGCAATTTTGTTTTGTGACATACGATTAAATTTTATATTACAAAGTTATAATTTAACCGATAAAAAAAATGGTGACAGTATCAGTTTAAATGGTTACAGTGTAAGATTTTTCCAGATGTGCTTCACGATATTGTTTCGGCGTCATTCCTGCAAATCGCTTGAAAAACTTAGTAAAGTTGGAAGGATCGTAAGTGAGCATTTTGGCAATTTCTGCGATGCTGATTTTGTTGTCTTCGAGATGTTGCTTGGCGATATCAAGAATTTTATCTTCAAAAAAGGAGCAAGGCGAACTTCCGGTTACGAGCTTAATAGTATTACTAAGATGCCGCGGATGAATGTGCATCAGCGCCGCAACATCTCTTATTTCATAAATATTTTCAGATTTTCCGGATAGAACATCAGCCAGATTCTGGTCAACAATTTTCATAAAATCATTGGTGATTTCTTTTTGTCTTGCCAATATTTTTTGGGGTATTTCTGCCATAGATGCTAATATTGAAAGCTTTGATCAAGATTTTATACTTAGAGCGTAAACTGGATATTGCCATTTTGCCGGAAAAGATTATCGACATATTCCGATGGTGTTATGTTCTCTATTTGCTTAAAAACCCTGTTAAAGGTAGATTGGTTAGAAAAGCCGGCTTCCGTATAAATATACATTAGGGTAACTTTTTGAATGTCACTTTCCTGAAGCAGTTCCTTGACATAGTTAACCCGACATTTATTTATATAATGACTAAAGTTCTTGTAGCCGCTTATTTTTATTGCTTTTGACAGATATACGTTATTTATTTTCATTATTGTCGAAAGCTGGGAAATGGTAAATTCGGCATTCTTAAAATGATGTTGTTCCTCAATAACACTTCGGATATTTTCAAAAAGCAAGACGAATTTTTCATCCTTTTTACTAATTGCGACTATGTCCGGAGTCTCTTCAGTTCCATCTGATAAACCCGGCTTATAAGTATGATACTCTTTTATAACCTCCAGTTTTCTTATCTTATCATTATAAAAAAGTAAAACCGAGATAATATACATATTTTCAAGAAATACAAAAACGTCCGAAATCGTTAACTGTGTCCGGTTTGCATACGTCAATCTGTAATGCGGAGGAACACTCTCCGATAAAAGCATAGCGGCTACTATGATTAGTAGAATGAAGAAGGTATATAGATAAAGATATTTTTTTTCCAGGAAAATATATGCACCCAGTGGTAAAGGTACTAAGAACATACAGGAAACGACAGATGATTCCCATAAACACAATAGCATGAAAAAAACAAATACTGATCCTGAAATCAGAAGCAGATGCACTATGTTTTTGATTTTATAGTTCTTACGTAAAAGAATCCAGGTATACCCGAGTAAACAAAAATAGGAAAACGTATAGGCTGCGAAGAGTGTATTATGTAGTAAAAAGTATAAAACTAAAGAGTACAGTCCTAAAGTAGCCAGAGTAGAATACACATAGTGTGATATCAGTTTCCTTTTTAATCGTGTTATTTCATCATTATAATCTAATCCCATCGACAGTGTTTTTTTAAAATTGATTTAAATACTCTGTTCATTTACAAAGATATAACAAAATTTTAAATCAAATATGATAATTGGCTTTATTAAGTACTTTTTGATTTTGCTACACCGATAACTTTGCAACAATCAAAACCACATAAATGTTATATATGACTTTGGGATTTACTGCAAAAAATTTAAGAATCAGATCTCCTACCGAGAGATTGTTCTAATCAAAAACACAAATGATGATTTATAATAGCAAGATAATAGATACTATGATGAACAAATTATTTACAACGACTTTTTTTTTATTTTCAGTAATTTTTTATGCCCAGGTGGGGATTAATACACAAGCCCCCAATGCAACATTAGATGTTGTAGGAAAGCCAACCATTACCGATACTCCGGATGGTGTAATTGCTCCAAGACTGACAGGAGATCAGCTGGCGGCAAAAGATGATGCATATGGCACGGATCAGACAGGAACACTGGTATATGTGACAGAAGCAGTAACTACCGCTACAACTAAAACAGCGAATGTCACAAAAACAGGTTATTTTATGTTTGACGGGGCAAAATGGGGCTATGCATTTGGCGGGCCTGCAGAAACTGTAGTGCCTGGACAGCTGGTTTATTACCATGGTACAATCAGCAATGCAACATCCAGTAACAGCTGGATGAGTTCTTATTTATCGGATCTGCCTTTACTGGACGGTATAATAAGACTGGACGGAATATTTAATGCTTCATCAGTACAAGGAAATGGCAGTGTGTCTTTTAATCCAAGGTTAGTAAATACATCTACTACTACCAATCAAAAAATATGGGTAGCGGAAATATCCAGTGTAGACAGGTTTAATTTTTCGAATGTGATTATAGGAGCAAACGGCGGATGGATCAATATAGATAATGGCATTTATCTGAACTATGGAGATAATATGACAACCTCCAGCACAGAGTATGGTACAAAGGGCGGAACTCCTGACAATAACAGCAATGAGGTGGTGGTATTAGATATTATACTAAATAGCAAGTGGTTTAGATGTTATTATTTTATTATAGTCGATAATCATAACCAGACCCTCGCGGCTAATTATACGAGAGAAGTTTATTTATCGATTCAAAGATTATATTGATATATTGCAAAAAGAGACTACGTTTAGTCTCTTTTTTAATATTATCTGGTCAGATCCAGTCCGCCGAAATTACCGGAACTCATCATTACAAAAGCACCTTTGGTTTTATCCAGACTTTCCCAGTAAGCGTGCAAATCTTCCGCATTGGTAAAGACTTTTAGCGTGTCATTTTTAAATTTTTCTTTGATTAATTCAGGAGAGATCGGTTCCATTCTTTTGATTTTCAATGCATCTTCCGAATAGAAAACGACGGCATTGTCCAGTCCGTCCAAAGCATGATCATATTGTTCAAGAAAAACAGGATTGAGGCTGGAATAGGTATGCAATTCCAGAAAACCGAATGTTTCTGTTTTTGAAAACTGTTCTGCAAAAGCGGCAACGGTAGCTTTTACCTTACTTGGTGCGTGGGCAAAATCCTTGTAAAGCAATCCGCCGTCCGGTCTTTCCACTTTTTCCAAACGCTTGGAAGCGCCTTTGAAGCTCATAATGGCTTCATAGAATGCTTCTTCAATAATGCCCAACTGGGAACAGATGTATCTGGCGCCTTCCATATTGAGCAGGTTATGTTTGCCGAAAACAGATAGTGGAATGTCGCCCATATCGGTTTTCAGGTTTACAATGCCATTAATGATTTCATAGTCCGGTGTTTTATAAGGAATTTTTCTGAAGTAATTGTCAGCACTTTCTACCACTTTTACCACTTCAGCATCTTCTTCGTTGTAGACCAAAACACCACCGGGAGTGATGCTTGCCACAAATTTTCTGAACTGCTCCACATAATCGTCAAAAGTTTTAAAAACGTTAATATGATCCCAGGCAATGCCGGAAATCAAAGCAATGTTCGGTTGGTATAATAAAAATTTGGAACGCAGATCGATTGGGGAAGACAGATATTCGTCGCCTTCCAGGATCATAAAATCATTATCCTCTGTAATCTTCACCATACAGTCAAAGCCTTCTAATTGTGCGCCCACCATATAGTCGATGTCTTTCTGATGAAAATTCAGAACGTGAAGAATCATAGATGTTATAGTCGTTTTCCCGTGAGAACCGCCTATGACCACTCTTGTTTTTTCCTTAGATTGTTCGTAGAGAAACTCCGGATAGGAATAGATTTTAAGACCTAATTCCTTTGCTTTTGCCAGTTCGGGGTTATCAGCGTGGGCGTGCATTCCCAGAATGACCGCATCAATATCCGAAGTCAGCTTTTCCGGAAACCAGCCCATTTCTGCAGGGAGAATTCCCTTCTTTTCCAGTCTTGATTTTGAAGGTTCGAAAATAGCATCATCGGAACCTGTTACCTGATAGCCTTTATCTTTAAGCGCAATAGCAAGATTGTGCATTGCAGAACCGCCAATGGCAATAAAATGAGTTTTCAATTCTAAACAATTTTACACAAAAGTAAGGAGTTTTCTTTGAAAGCCGTTAGAAATTAGAAGTAAGTTCCTTTAATATTAAATAAATAAAAAAACCTGATTTTAAATCAGGTTCAAAGTAATATTTATGATAGAGTGGTTTGGTTCCGCGGTATCTTGTGTTCTATTTTCAGTTCTTCACCGGTGAGTGTAAAATAGATGTTCTGAAGCTGGTGAAGATAATTACATTTAATATAATTGCCGAAGAATAAGAATCCTTCCAATATTTTGTTAGAGTCCAGATCAAAATCATAACGGCAATAGTTTGGCAGATCGAATCTTACCCTGTTATGCGAGCGGTATGCTTCTTTGAATCCTAATTTTGAGAACCATTCGGCAGTAAGCGCGATCGGTTTCAGTTTTTTATAATCTACAGCAGTATCCGGGTCTATTTTCACAAGAACACTTTCATCATTATTTTCCATTCCAATTATCGGGACAATTGTGTCACCATACATCAGCAAATTGTTTAGTCTAAGTTCTGTGGCTTCCATTTTCATAAGATATTAGTGATTCGTAAATTCAGTGTCCATAGCAGTAAACAAAAGCTTTGCCAAGTTGATGCAAAATCAATAATTAATTTCATTTATGGTTGAAAAATTGATTTTATTGTTGAAAGGATATCGTTTCGTTATGTTTCCGTCTTTTCTTCGTTTTCTCTTCGTATTAGTTATATTATCAGATTTTTAACTTTTTGTTTTTATATTTTGTAATAATGAAAAATACAGAATTCCGCTTTTGGTGGCATGTTCTTTGAACTTGACATCAGCATAAAATCAAATCTATCATTATGAAAAATAAAGAAACGGTATCTATTCGTAACAAGACTGTGGTTATTACCGGCGCATCTAGTGGTGTGGGAAGAGCGGCCGCAGAGGCTTTTGCAAAAGAAGGGTGCAATCTTGTGCTGGCTGCCAGGGGAAAAGAAGCATTGGAAGAAACGGTTGCCATCTGCGAAAGTCTGGGTGCATTTGCGATAGCTTTCCCAACCAATGTTGCCGAGTATAAGGAAGTGGAACAGCTGACAGAAAAAGCATTGGAAATTACAGGGGCCATCGATTTCTGGGTGAATAATGCCGGCGTAATGGCTACGGGAAGATTTGAAGAGACACCTGTCGAGGTGATTGACCAGGTTATCAAAACCAATCTTCTAGGCTATATGCACGGCACAAGGAGTGTTCTCCCTGTCTTTAAAAAACAAGGATACGGTGTCCTTATTAACAATGTATCTATTGGCGGATGGATGCCTGCGCCTTATGGTGCAGCTTATTCTGCTTCAAAATACGGTATCCGCGGGATGGTGGAGTGCCTGCAGGGTGAAGTCTCCGATGAGCCGGATATTCATGTTGTGGCGCTCTATCCCAGCATCCAGCGCTCTACAGGTAATATGCATTCGGCGAAATATTCCGGACTGGACTTTAAAATTCCGCCAACAGCGGCCGACCCGAAAAAGCTGGCTGATGAAATGGTGGCGATGGCCAAAAACCCAAAGAAAAGCAAATTTACGGACTGGTCATCACTGCTGATGAAGACGGCTTATGGTATTTTCCCGAAAGCGGTCATCAATTCTACTTCAGCCGCATTACGATTACTGATGAAAGAAGATGCTACTACAGATACGGACGGCAATATTCTTACACCTTCCAAATACCCGATGCAGGTTTACGGCGAAACGATACTGCCTGTACCGTCTAAGAAATCAAAAATAATGATAGCAGGTGTTTTGGCCGCTGGAGCCATTTTTATGATCTCAAGATCAAGAAGATAAATATGGTAAGAAAATTGCATTGGATTCTATACAATCAATAATCATAACGATAAATAGGGGGATGCTTTGCTGGTCTCCCTATTTTTTAGCTTAACAAAATAAAAACCCTGGATATTTTTATCCAGGGTTTTATTGTGAGGTGCCTAGCGGATTCGAACCGCTGTGGGTGGTGTTGCAGACCACTGCCTAGCCGCTCGGCCAAAGCACCGTTTTATTGGTCTGCAAATTTAGTGTTTTTTTTGAAATTTCAAATGTTATCATCAGTTTTCTTCGATTTTTTTATGATTTAATGATGTGAAGGATGCCTGCGAATTGCAAAACTAGCCCTGATGGCAGCGGTTACCCCGCAGTGGAGTGGGAAGGCCGGGGTTTTGCGGATGGAAGCCTTGGCACGAGGAGTATGAGCGAACAGCAGGTTCCCGGCTCCTAAATATTAATGATTTGCATTTCTTTAATCGATGATTCCAATCTTTATTTCGGTTCCAAATAAGTATCTTTGCAAAAATTTTTTAGAAATAATGGATAGATTCCAACTGAATACGATTGAAGAAGCGCTGGAAGATCTTAAAGCCGGTAAAATGGTAATTGTGGTAGACGACGAAGACAGGGAAAATGAAGGCGATCTGATAGCAGCTGCAGAACTTACCACGGCAGAAACAGTCAATTTTATGGCTACTTTTGCCAGAGGTTTGATTTGTATGCCCATCACAGAAAAACGTTGCGACGAGCTGGAACTGCACTCTATGGTTGCCAATTCTACGGATCCCAAAGAAACCGCTTTTACCATTTCTGTAGATCTTCTTGGAAAAGGTGCAACCACTGGAATCTCTGCGAGTGACCGTGCAAAAACAATACAAGCCATTATGGATCCCGAAACCAAACCCGGCGACCTGATGAGACCGGGCCATATTTTCCCTCTCCGCGCAAGAGAAGGCGGTGTGCTGAAAAGAGCCGGACATACTGAAGCTGCAATAGACCTAACCAGGCTTGCAGGACTGAAAGAAGGTGGTGTGATCTGCGAAATTCTGAACGAAGACGGAACCATGGCAAGATTGCCACAGTTGAGAGAATTTGGTAAAAAACATAATCTGAAAGTAGTTTCCATTGAAGATCTTATCCATTACAGGCTGAGACAGGGCGATCTGGTAGAAAGAATAGAAGAGCGTGACATCAAAACGCATTTCGGGGATTTTAAATTCTATGTTTTTGAAGAAAAACCAACAGAACAAATCCATTATGCACTAACGAAGGGAAGCTGGTCTGCCGATGAAGCCGTGCTGGTGAGAGTGCAATCTTCGGGAACTTATTTTGATGTATTCAGCAGACTGTCAAACGGTGAACATCCATTGATGCAGAAAGTCACAGACCTGATTAACGCGGAAGGAAAAGGCGCTGTGGTTTTCATCAACAATGTTTCTAACAAAGAAAACACGCTGAGCAGAATTCAGCATTTCCTTAATTTCCAGGATGGAACCAATGACCAGCCGACTATTGCGCCTAATTTCCGGGATTATGGCATCGGGACTCAGATCCTTAAAGATCTTGGCATTAATAAATTTAAAGTGATCACCCAAAATCCGAACATAAAACCGATTCTTTCCGGTTATAATGTGGAAGTGACTGAAATGATCGCTTTGTAAACGTTGAGATAATAGATGATAGACTATGAGAGGTGAGATGTCAAATTCGGGATAATACCTTGCCATAGTTTATATAATAATAAAAATAGCGCTCCATTTGGAGCGCTATTGTATTTTCCTTATTACGAAAACTTTAGTCTATAAGGCTGAGCTCAAAATTCTAATTGGCTGGCCAGACATTATTTTTAGGATTGATGTCCGGTACAATGGATTGCGGATCTAATTTTACCTGTGTGATTTCTTTAGTGGAATCGATCTGGAAAGTCCATTCTGTATTTCTTTTCCAAACTTCTACAGGTAGTTTTACCGTTTCGGTAGTTCCATCTTTAAAGGTTACCAAAACTGTTGTAGGCATAGGCAGCTGGCCAATATTTTCTACTGTGATCTGTGCCCCGTTTTTGTAATCGCTGTTCACAGGTTTTACGGCTTTCACGGCTTGATCTACTTTCCATTTATTTATAAACCAGCCTCTCCAGAACCAGTTAAGCTCTTCGCCGGATACATTCTCCATCGTGTGGAAGAAATCCCAGGGCGTAGGATGTTTGAATGCCCATCTCTGCACATAGGTTCTGAAAGCCTTATCAAATCTTTCAGGTCCGAGAACGGTTTCTCTCAGGATTCCCAAACCAAGTCCCGGTTTGAAATAGGCGAGAACACCAATACTTCTTTCTTTCATATTATCCGGGCCTACCATTACCTGCTCAAAGTTGTCACTCTGCACGAAAGGCCCCATTTTACCTATATCCTGCTTACGGTAGTATTCTCCTTTGTTAAAAGCTTCTGTTGACAGTTCATTGATAAACGTATTAAAACCTTCGTCCATCCAGGCAAATAACCTTTCATTAGAACCCACAATCATTGGGAACCAGGTGTGTCCGAACTCGTGGTCTGTAACGCCCCAGAGATCATCGCCTTTAGAGTTTCTATGGCAGAATACAATGCCCGGATATTCCATTCCGCCCTCATTTCCAGCTACATTGGTTGCGGCAGGATAAGGATATTCAAACCACTTCTGGGAATAATGTTCAATAGAAGCTTTGGTGTATTCTGTAGATCTTCCCCAGGCTTTTTCGCCGGCACTTTCTACAGGATAAGCTGAAATGGCCAGAGATTTTTTACCGCTTGGCAGATTGATTCTTGCGGCATCAATAATAAAAGCGGCGGATGATGCCCAGGCAAAATCCCTTGCTTTTTCAATTTTGAATTTCCAGGTTTTGGTGCCCGAATTATTACCTTTTCCTAGCTCAGATTCCGGGTGGATCATTACTGTCTTTTCGCTGTTTTTTGCAGTATTCCAACGGCTGATCTCTTCTCTGGAGTACACTTCTTTTTCATTCAGCAATTCTCCGGAAGCCACCACATAATGATTGGCTGGTACCGTAATATTTGCGGATAAATTTCCGTATTCGAGATAGAATTCTGAGGCGCCAAGATAAGGCAGCGTATTCCATCCCATTACATCGTCGTAAACACACATTCTGGGATACCATTGTGCTATGGTAAAGATCTTCCCGTTCTTTGTTTCTTCCACGCCCATTCTGTCTGAGCCATATTTGGGTGATTTGAAAGCGTATTCTATTTTAATTTTCGCAACACCGCCATTGGCTTTCAGTTCTTCCGGAAGGTCGATTTGCATTCTGGTATCAGTTACCGTATATTTTACGTCTTTACCGTTATATTTTACCGATTTTATTTTATAACCACCGTCGAAAACCTCGCCTCTTGCACCATTTCTGCTTCCGGAAATCGGGATGACCGCATTACCTCTGGAATCTTTGGAAAAAAGATTCTGATCCAGCTGAAGCCAAAGAAAGCTGAGCTGATCCGGACTATTATTTGTATAAATGATGTCTGCTGAGCCTGTCAGCTCATTGTTAGCTTCGTTGAGGCTGACATTCAACTGGTAATCTGCTGAGTTCTGCCAGTATTTGTGTCCCGGCTGGCCGCTGGCAGAACGGGTTTCGGTTCCTGTCTGCGGATAAAAAAACGGCTTGAAAGCTTCTGTGTAATCGTACTTTGGAGATTCCTGCGCAAAAGTATGCCCTGTAAAAGCAACAATAGCAATAGCAGAAATCAAATGCGGAAGTCTGAATTTCATTAGGGAAAGTTTTGGTTAATTAAAATTAGTGCTAAAAAATCTTCGGTTGTTACAAATAAAGCGGGATAATGGGATTTTGATAAAAAATCTGTTCGTACCTTTGTAAAAGACATTCCGGAAATGAAACGTATTCTTCTTTTATCAGACACCCATTCATACATAGATGAACGCATCCTCGAGTATGCTAAAGATGCAGATGAGGTTTGGCATTGCGGTGATTTCGGAAGTATGACAGTGATTGAAGAGCTGGAAAAAATAAAGCCTTTGCGAGGTGTTTATGGCAATATTGATGAGGCTAAAATCAGAACTGTTTTTCCGGAAGTTCTCAGTTTCAAATGTGAGGAGGTTGATGTTCTGATGATTCATATTGGCGGCTATCCGGACAAATATTCGCCACTGGCAAGGAAAGAAATTGCGGAAAAAAAGCCAAAACTTTTCATTTCCGGTCATTCCCATATTCTGAAGGCAATGCCTGATAAAAAGAATGATCTTCTGCACCTCAATCCTGGTGCTTGCGGAAAATCAGGCTGGCACAAGGTGAGAACAATGATGCGCTTCACGATTCACAAAGATGAAATCAAAGATTTGGAGATCATAGAGCTGGGAACTCGGGTTTGAGAGTTAGAATTATAGTGAATTTGAGTTTTTATTTTGGCTGAGTGAAACACCTCTGCGACCTTAAAAGCATATAGTCTTAAAAAAAACTTGCGGACTTTGCGTTAAAAATATTATTAATTATAAAATGAAAGTAGGAGACAACGTTTCTGTCATTGATGAAAATCTTAGAGGAAGGGTTCTGAAGATTCTTGCCGATCAGGTTAAAATAGAGGATGAGCACGGTTTTACTTATAATTTTTCAAAAGATAAACTGACAATCATTGATGCTGATTTGTACGAAAATTCTCCGATTATCAAGAAAAAAGAAACGTCCAAAATCACTTCAAAAAAACACCACAAAGCGCCTATGAAATTAGATTTGCATTTTAATTTCCTGGTCAGAAATCCTTCGGATTACGATGCTTTTGAAAGGCTGATGATCCAGAAAGAAAAACTGCTGGAAACCATCGATTTTTGCAGGAAAAATAAAATCAAAAATCTTTTGATCATCCACGGCATCGGAGATGGTGTGCTGCAAAAAATGGTTTATGATGTTTTGGAAGGTCTCACGAATATTGAATACGATAGCGATGGTTTTTTTTATCATCAATCCGGAAATGTCGAAGTTAAATTTTTATAAAAGAGGGTCAACTTTTATAAACAAAGCGACTTTGCGAGCCTTAAAGCATTTAATAATAAAAATCGGTGTACTTTGTGTTTAACAAATAATAAAAAGTTATGTTCAGAAAATCATTTAGTCTTATTTTAATTTTAGTGTTTGCATTTAGTTTTGCACAAACAGAATATAAAACCGAAAGCAACATTTCTTATTACCCGGAGAAAATTAGTAAGACAGATACTTATATCCGTTCCCAATGCCAACTGAACTTCTATTATCCTGCAAATTTTAAAAATTTCCCGACTGTAATCTGGTTTCATGGTGGCGGATTAACCGGTGGTACAAACGAGTTGCCGAGGGAATTGCTGGAGCAAAACATTGCCGTTGTTAGTGTAGAATACCGCCTGGCTCCAAAAGTAAAAGCGCCGGCATATATTGAAGATGCTGCCGCTGCGACAGCCTGGGTCTTTGATAATATTGAAAAATACGGCGGTAATAAAAACCTGATCTTCCAATCCGGACATTCAGCAGGTGGCTATCTGGCAATGATGGTTACACTGGATAAAAAATATCTTCAGAAATATAATATTGATGCTGACCAGATTGCAGCATTGATCCCATTCAGCGGCCAAGCCATTACCCATTTTCAAATCAGGAAAGAGCAGGGAATCCCGGAATTGCAGCCGACAATTGACCAATATGCGCCGTTGTTTCACGTGAGAAAAGATGCGCCGCCAATTGTTCTGATTACGGGAGACAGAGAGCTGGAACTATTCGGACGTTATGAAGAAAATGCCTATCTCGCACGGATGTTGAATCTGGTAAAGCATCCGTCTGTAAAACTGCTGGAAGAAGAAGGGTTTGACCATGTAAGTATGGCAAAACCGGGATTTTTTATTTTGCTGAAGGAAGTTCAGGATCTTACCAAAAAAATAAAATCAGGAAAAAGTATAAAGTAAAAAAAAGTCGCAAACCGGATATTCAGTTTGCGACTTTTTTCTGATGTAAAATTTAATTCAGACTCACATCTTCCGGCGCATTGGCCCAGAGAAGAAATTCGCCACCCAGATTCTGCATAATGCTTTTCCATAGATTCTGGTCATTGGGCAGCGTGTAATCCAGATTATAGACGTCCACAATAGTCCACATTTTTCTCTGGAGTTCACCTTCCAGCTGCATGGCAGCCCAGCCGGAATAACCGGAAAAAACCTTGATGTCAGAAACGCTGAGCGATCCTTCAACAATGGCAGAAACCACAGAATCAATATCTTCTGTCACATAAAACTCACGGTTGATTTCTGAATACTGTTCCGTGATTTTCTGACCTTTCAGAATGAAAAATACTTTGTCATTTTCTACCGGTCCGCCTTCGTAAAGCTCTACCGGGAAGCCAAAAATGTTCAGCAGCCGGGAACTCAGATTCTGGTTTTTTTTGTTCAGAATAAGACCAAAGGCTCCGTTATCATCGTGGTCGATAATGAGGACCACAGAACGCGAAAATATATCTCCTGATGTGTCCGGAGTTGATATCAAAATTTTACCTTTGTAGGAGTAATTCATCTATCAAAGCTATAAAAAAATATTTTTTTTTGAAAAAGAATTCGAAGAAAATTTAAGTTAAAACGATTCAGTTTCTAATCATTTGACTTTGTCGAATCCTTGGATTTGGGCGCCTTTGTCCGCCCATAGTTTATCCTGAGCTTGTCGAAGGGTTCCCGCTTTTTTGTGCCAGGGCTTTCCCTTGCTTACAAAAAGAGCTCCACTCAGGTCGGGGCGCGCTTCGCAAAGTTAAAGTTTTTTCTTTCAATTAAAATTTTCTCATAGTTTGAAGTTTTTATCTTTGATGAGTTTTATGTCTTTGCGAACTTATAAACAGTTAGTAAGTAAAAGAAATCTTTGCGAACTTTGCGTTTAAAATTAGAATTTCAAATAAAATGAACCAATCAGAAAACCTCCACGATAAAAGAAAAGTTTACGATAGATCCCAACTCATCGAGACCGAAGTCAAAGCCAATCCAATCGAGCAATTCCGAAACTGGTTTCTGGAAGCCGAAGAAAATCCGCAGGTTTCCGAAGCCAACGCAATGGCAATTTCCACGGTGGAAGAAGACGGATGCCCAAGAACCAGAATGGTTTTACTGAAGTCTTACAATTGGGAAGGTTTTGTTTTCTACACCAATTATGACAGTCGAAAAGGAAAATCATTGGAGAAAACTCAAAAAGCCTGTCTTCATTTTTTCTGGCCAAGCCTGGAACGTCAAATTATCATCAAAGCCGATGTTGAAAGAATTGCGGAAAATCTCAGTGATGGTTATTTCCATTCCCGCCCAAAAGGCAGTCAGTTAGGCGCCGTTGTTTCGCCGCAAAGTCAGGAAATCCCGGACCGGAATTTCCTCGAAAACAGACTCAAAGATTTAGAAACCGAATACGAAAACAGAGAAATCCCAAGACCGGAAAATTGGGGCGGCTATATCGCAAAACCCTACGAAATCGAATTCTGGCAGGGTCGGCCAAATCGTCTTCACGACAGGATTCTCTATTCATTAGCAGAAGATTTTGACTGGAAGATTTCCAGATTGGCACCATAACAAAAATCCGGCAAACGCTGGATCTTTTATTTACTTCTAGATTTTAAAATTTTCTCAACATCTTCAATTGTAAAACCTTTAGCTTTCAGCAAAATCAAATAATGATAAAGCAAATCTGCGGCTTCGTTTAAGAATAATTCATCATTATTATCTTTTGCTTCTATGACCAGTTCCACCGCTTCTTCGCCTACTTTTTGCGCCACTTTGCTGATGCCTTTTTTGTACAACAGATTGGTGTAAGAGTTTTCATCGTTATTATCAATCTTATCAGAAATGGTTTGTTGCAATTGGTATAGAAAACCTTGGTCTGATTCTTCTGCAAAGCAAGTTGCTGTTCCATTGTGACAGGTCGGTCCAAGCGGTTTGGCTTTGATGAGAAGTGTGTCTTGGTCACAATCCAATTTCCAGTCAACCAATTCCAGAAAATTGCCCGAGGTTTCGCCTTTGGTCCAAAGTCTGTTTTTGGAACGGGAAAAGAAAGTCACCCGTTTTTCCTGTAAAGTTTTATCAAAAGCTTCCTGATTCATATAGCCCAGCATCAGGACTTTCAGGTTGAGATAATCCTGAATAATAACTGGAATTAATCCGGTGTTGTTATCAAATTGTATTGTCATCGTATTGGTAGATTTTTAGATTTAAGATAATTTTTAAGTTCCGGAATTTCGATTTCATTGAAATGAAAAATACTCGCCGCCAACGCTCCGGTTGCTTTGGTTTCCGTGAAAACGTTTTCAAAATGTTGCATCGTTCCAGCGCCTCCAGAAACAATCACAGGAATGTTTACCAATTCCGAAAGTTGTTTGGTAATTTCTATAGCAAATCCTGATTTTGTTCCGTCCGTGTTCATAGATGTTAAAAGTATTTCTCCGGCTCCAAGATTTTCGATTTCTTTTGCCCAGGAAAACAATTCTTTTTCGGTTTCAATTTTTCCGCCGTTGCTGAAAACTTTGTTTTGATTTTCAACCAATTTGGTGTCAATCGCCACAACCATACATTGCGAGCCAAAACGTTTGGCAACTTCAGTTATCAGATTTGGATTAGATAAAGAAGCCGAATTAATCGTGATTTTATCCGCTCCGTTTTTCAAAAGTTCTTCCACGTTTTCCAAAGCATTGATTCCACCGCCAACTGTGAATGGAATGTTGATGTATTTTGCGATTTCTTTAACCAGCGGAATCAAGGTCTTCCGGCGTTCTTCTGTTGCAGAAATATCAAGGAAAACCAATTCATCTGCGCCTTGATCAGAATATTTTACAGCCATTTCCACAGGATTTCCAACTTCTTTCAAGTCTAGGAAATTAACGCCTTTTACCGTTTGTCCGTTCTTGATATCAAGGCACGGAATGATTCGTTTTGCTAACATTAGAGAAATGGTTTTAAATCGTTAAGTGTAATCCGGTTTTCATACAAAGCCTTGCCGATGATGGCGCCTTCGCAGCCCAAAGATTTTAATTGAACTAAATCATTAGTAGAAGTAATTCCGCCTGAAGCAATCAGTTTGATGTCAGGATTTTCAGCGATTATTTTTTGATAAAGACCGAAGGATGGACCTTCCAGCATTCCGTCTTTATTAATGTCGGTTGAAATCACATATTCAATTCCATACTTGATTTTTTCTTTGATGAAATCATAAATATCAATTTCACTTTCTTCTAACCAACCGGAAACTGCAATTTTTTCATTCTTGGCATCAGCGCCCAAAATGATTTTTTCGGAACCATATTTTTCTAAAATTTCAAGAAATAATTCCGGACTTCTGACGGCGAGACTTCCCAATGTAATTTGATTGGCGCCGGATTCAAAAGCAATTTCAATATCTTTTTCGGATTTCAAACCGCCACCGAAATCTATAGTTAAAGTCGTTTTGGAAGCGATTTTTTCCAGGATTTTGTGATTGATGATTTGATTTTGTTTGGCGCCATCCAAATCAACCAAGTGTAGGAATTGAATTCCGTTGTCTTCGAAGTTTTTGGCAACGTCCAGAACATTGGAATTGTAAATTGTTTTTTGGTTGTAATCGCCTTTGGAAAGCCGGACGCATTCGCCGTTGATGATATCTATTGCTGGGATTATTCTCATTTTCATTTAGATTTTAATGATTAAAAAAGTTCAAACCATAAAAGCACAAAAGATTTTTTTACTTTTTAGATATTCAAAGTTTAAAAAAGACTTTATGCTAAATTTGTTTTTTTGGAAATCTTAATTCTTTACTGTCTTCTTTTGTGTCTTTTGTGGTTGCAATCAATCATAATTTTAAAAAGTTCTCTAATATTTTACTTCCGAAAACGCCGCTTTTTTCCGGGTGAAACTGGACGCCGAAGAAATTGTCTTTTTGCAAAGCTGTACTGTAACTTTCGGAATAATCGGTTGTGGCAATTGTATGCTCGTTTTTCTCAGCGTAGTAACTGTGAACGAGGTACATAAAACTCTGTTCGGGAACATTTTTGAACAAATCCGACTTCAAATCATAAACCTGATTCCAGCCGATCTGCGGAACAAGGACAGAATCCGGAAACCTTTTGACCGAAACATCGAAAATCCCTAACGCTTTGGTATCACTTTCCTCCGAATCTTTGCAAAGCAATTGCATCCCAAGACAGATTCCCAAAAGAGGCTGTTTCAGCTCTGGAATAACCAAGTCCAGTTCAGTTTCTTTTAAAGAATTCATAGCGAAAGAGGCTTCGCCAACACCTGGAAAAATCACTTTGTCAGCTTTGGAAATCTCGTCTGGATTATTTGTGAGTTTTGCTGAAAATCCCAATCTTTCTATCGCAAACAGAAGGCTTTGAACGTTTCCGGCTTTGTAATCTATGATAACTGTGTTCATTATTTTTAATTTTTAAGATGATAGATAATAGACTGATAGATAATAGGTGGAAGATTAAAAGTCTATCATCTATCAGTCTATTTTCTTCTTGTCTCACTATAACATTCCTTTTGTAGACGGCAAAATCATTTTTTCCGGATTACGTTTTACCGCAGATTTTAAACACTTTGCAAAAGCTTTGAAAATCGATTCTATTTTATGATGCTCATTGTTGCCTTCTGCTTTGATGTTGAGATTTGCTTTCGCCGAATCTGAAAATGATTTGAAGAAATGAAAGAACATTTCGGTTGGCATTTTTCCAATCATTTCACGCTTGAATTCTGCATTCCAGACGATCCAGTTTCGGCCGCCAAAATCCAGTGCAACCTGCGCCAGACAATCGTCCATCGGCAAAACAAAAGCATAACGTTCGATTCCCAATTTGTTCCCTAAAGCCTGATAAAAAGCTTCGCCAAGTGCAATTCCCGTGTCTTCAATCGTATGATGTTCGTCCACTTCCAAATCGCCGTCAACCTTGATTTCCAAATCCATCTGGCCGTGTTTCGCAATCTGGTCCAGCATATGATCGAAGAACGGAATTCCCGTATCGATGTTGGAGTTTCCCGTTCCGTCCAGATTTAGGTTGATTTTGATTTTGGTTTCGTTGGTGTTTCTGATAATTTCCGAAGTTCTGTTTTCAAGTTTTAGAAATTCATAAATCGCTTTCCAGGAAGTAGTTTTTAAACCAATGACATCTTCGAGTTCATCATTTTCCAAAATTTCATCAGCGCCCAGATTTTCATCATTATTAATGAAAATCGCTTTCGAGCCAAGGTTTTTTGCCAGCTTCACATCCGTCATTCTGTCACCGATCACGAATGAATTTTCTAAATCATAAGTTTCTTTGTTGAAATATTTTGTCAAAAGTCCGGTGTTTGGTTTTCTGGTGGGAGCATTGTCTTTGGAAAAGGTTTTATCAATGAAAATATCTTCAAATTTTACACCTTCATTTTCAAACGTTTTGATAATGAAATTCTGAATTGGCCAGAAGTTTTCTTCCGGATGAGAAGCTGTTCCCAAACCGTCCTGATTCGTTACCATTACCAATTCGTAATCCAACTCGTTGGCGACTTTTGATAAATAAGTGAAGACTTGCGGATAGAATTTCAGTTTTTGAAACGAATCAACCTGATAATCTTCCGGTTCGAGGACTAAAGTTCCATCTCTGTCTATAAATAGTAATTTTTTCATTTTAATTAATTGATTTTAAGGATTTTATCAGCTTTTTATTTTCTTCAGGAGAACCAACTGTAATTCTCAGGCAGTTTTTGATGACCGATTTTCGGTTTCTGATAATCACATTTTCCAGTATTAATTTTTGATAAATATTGTCTGCATTGTCCACTTCAATCAAAATAAAATTGGCGTCAGAAGGATAGATTTTCTTAACCAAATCCAGTTTTTCTAAGTTTTTAATCAGGCTCTTTTTCTCTTCCAGAATGATTTTGATATTTTCTGAAACCTGATTTATATTTTCATTATCAAGAGTGTTTAGAATCGAATTTTGATTCATCTGGCTGATGTTATAAGGTGGTTTTACTTTATTATAAAATTTGATGATTTCTTGCGATGCATAAGCAATTCCAACTCTTACAGAAGCCATTCCCCAGGCTTTGCTGAAGGTCTGACTGACAATGAGATTCGGATAATTTCCGATCTGGTTTCTGAAACTTTCTTCCGGACTGAAATCGATGTAAGCTTCATCAATAAAAACAATTCCGTCGAAATTGTCCAGAATATATTTAATATTTTGAATCGAATTTCCTGTAGGATTGTTGGGCGAACAGATGAAGATTATTTTCAGATTTTCATCATTCAAATAAGGTTTTAAAGTTTCCAATTTGATTTGAAAATCCTCATTCAAATCCAAATTAATTAACTCAACCTCATTGATATTTGCGGAAACTTCGTACATACCATAAGTTGGTAAAAATGTCAAAACTTTATCTTTTTTCGGTTCACAAAATATTCTGAAAGCCAAATCAATCACTTCATCACTTCCATTTCCGAGAAAAATATTTTCGGTTGGGATTTGGTTGAGTTCACTTAGTTTTTTCTTAATTTTTCTTTGATACGGGTCAGGATAACGATTCAGTTCTCCAAAAGGATTTTCGTTCGCATCCAGAAAAATACCGTTTTCGCCTTTGAATTCGTCTCTTGCGGAAGAATAAGGCTTCAGGTTTAGGATGTTTTTTCGAACTAAATTTTTTATGTCAATTGTCATTTTATTTTTTTTCAATTGGTAAAATTGGGAACACTTCGACAATCCTTCGAGAACCTCAGGATGACAAGGTGTGACATTTCTAATACTAACTGTTTTTAATTTTTCTTTGTCAGGCTGAGCCTGTCGAAGTCTTTTTTAAGTATTTTAATCTTACTGAAATTGCTTTTTTGTGAGCCATTAATTCTTCGGCTTCAGCCATTACTTCAATGGTTTTTCCAATGTTTTTGATTCCGGTTTTTGTGATATTCTGAAAAGTGATTTTCTTTACAAAACTGTCCAGAGAAACACCGCTGTAATTTTTAGCAAAACCATTGGTGGGCAAAGTATGATTGGTTCCGGAAGCATAATCGCCCGCACTTTCCGGACTATAATTTCCTAAGAAAACTGAACCTGCATTGGTAATTTGATTAATGAAATTTTCTGCGTTTTCAATTGCCAAAATCAAATGTTCAGGCGCATAATAATTTGAGAACGCAATCGCTTCATCAATTGAATCTAATAAAATTGATTTGCTATTTTCCAGAGCGATTTTAGCAATTTCTTTTCGAGGTAAATCTTCTATTTGTTTCTCAATTTCAATCTCAATTTCATCAATTATTTTTTCAGAATTACTTAACAAAATCACTTGAGAGTCAGTTCCATGTTCGGCTTGTGAAAGCAAATCCGCAGCAACAAATTCCGGAACTGAGTTTTCATCGACAATCACCAATACTTCACTCGGTCCGGCCGGAATATCAATCGCAACACCATAATTCTGAGCCAGTTGTTTCGCAGCGGTCACATATTGATTGCCAGGACCAAAAATCTTATCAACTTTTGGAATCGTTTCTGTTCCGAATGTCAAAGCAGCAATCGCCTGGCTTCCGCCAACTTTATAAATGTTTTTTATGCCAATCCAATCAGCTGTAAATAGAATCGCAGGATTAATTTTTCCATCCATATCAGGTGGAGAACAAAGTGCAATATCTTGACAACCTGCGATGTTTGCCGGAATTCCCAACATCAAAACCGTAGAAAATAAAGGCGCAGTTCCCCCCGGAATATAAATCCCAATATTTTGAATTGCCCGGCTTTCTCGCCAGCAGAAAACACCTTCGGTTGTTTCAATAATCTTTTTTTCTTCTTGTTGAGAAGTGTGAAATTTTCTGATGTTTTCAGCGGCCAGTTTAATTGCTGATTTTAGTGCATCAGAAACTAATTTTTCAGCATCAATGATTTCTGATTCTGAAACTTTAAAATCATTTAAAACAACACCATCAAATTTTTCAGTGTATAATTTCAAAGCTTTATCACCATTGTTTTTCACATCATCAAAAACAGATTTTACTCGCCCGGAAAGATTTTCCTGATTTTGCGAAGGTCTTTCACAAAGTGATTTCCATTCGGATATTTTTGGATATTTATACTGCTTCATAATATCATTTTTTCAATTTCTAAAACTAAAATTCCCTGTGCACCTTCATTTTTCAGATTCTCAATCACTTCCCAAAATTGGTCTTCTTTGATGACGGAGTGAATCGATGACCAACCACTTTCTGCCAAAGGGAGAACTGTTGGCGATTTCATTCCGGGTAAAAGATTAATGATTTTTTCAAGATTTTCGTTGGGTGCATTCAGAAGTATATATTTGCTTTCGGACGCTTCTTTTACGGCGTTGATTCGGAATAATAATTTTTTGAGAATGTCTTTTTTATCTTCGGACAAATCATTGCTGGAAACCAAAACAGCTTCACTTTCCAGAACCGTTTCCACTTCTTTCAAACCGTTGGTGAGTAGAGTAGAGCCAGTGCTGATGATGTCAAAAATGCCATCCGAAAGTCCGATTCCGGGAGCAATTTCTACACTTCCGCCAATCTTTTCGATTTGTGCATTGATGTTATTGTTTTGAAAATAGTTTGAAAGAACCTCCGGATAAGAAGTCGCCACTTTTTTATTGTCGAAATACTGGATTCCACTGTAGTTTTCTTCTTTCGGAATGGCCAGCGACAATCTGCATTGCGCAAAACCGAGTTTCTGAACGATTTGGATTTCTTTTTTCTGCTCCAGAACTTCATTAAGACCAAGAATTCCGATATCGGCGACGCCTTGCTCCACGTATTGCGGAATATCATCGTCACGAAGAAACAGGATCTCGATAGGGAAATTGGACGAAACGGCTTTCAGCTTTCTGGTTCCGTTGGAGATTTTGATGCCGCATTCTTCCAGCAGCTTTAGAGACTTCTCGCTCAGTCGTCCGCTTTTTTGTAAGGCTAATTTCAGTTTACTCATTGTTAGATTTTGACAAAAGTCCGAGTAAACGACAGGAGAAATTTTTAGAATAAAAAAACCGGCTGATTACTCAGACGGTTAATATTTTCAGAAGTTATGACATATCACTACCTTCCCGTCTGTGCGAGGAAATGGTGATGATGGTGCATAAATTGTATAGACATTTCTTATTTTTGTTGGTACAAAGTTAGAAATTATTTTTAATTCAGAATATTTTTAAGGTAAAATTTGTTCAAAACTATTTTTCCATTGAGAAACCATTTCGGTAAATCTCACATTTCCAAAAATCTTATTCCTAATTTTCGAAACTGAATGAATGCCCTTTTCATCGGAGATTCTAAGGATTTCTTCTGCCTTTTGTGATTCGAAGGCGATGATCTCCGCTTCTTCAATTTCCGCTAATTTATTTTTATGAATGAAGGTCACAAAGTTTTCCATTAACGGCGAAATGTAAGCGCCTTCCGTTTGTTTCGGAATTTTAATGACATTATCCTGAAGAAACAAAAGATTTCCGAAAATACTTCTTGCGATTTTTTTGTTTGGATTCAGAAGAATCACATCATCCAGATCATTTTCCTTCGCATAGATTTCGGCATAGATGTTTTCAGCAGAATGAACCCGGATATTACTCAGCAGATTAGCATTCACATTGATTTCTTTGATCAGATCCAATTCGATATTGCCTTGAACATCAAGAATATCTCCCGATTCTGCAACTTCAAAATAAAAGGACGTTTCAGCTTTTGGAAGCGGTTTATCTTCCAACTTTCGGTAAGCCATCAGTTGGATAATTCCGTTCTGAATTCCTTTATTCAAAACTTCTCTTTGGAATAGTTCCTGGAAAAATTCCAATGTGTAGGTCAGAAGAATATGCAGCCTCATTTTCCGCATTGATGCCATCAGGAAAAAGTAAGATTCTTCGGCCATTATGAGATTCCCGTTTCTTACAAAGAATGACACCCAAACCGCGTCGCCAAAAAGAAAAGAACGGTTAATGAGCTGTAAGTTATCTTCTGTATAAACTAATTTTTGCATAGTAGTAGAAAAAAATAATGAACGATAAAATCGTTCATCCATTATGTTAAGCGGCGCCTAATTTTATCTGTAGATTCTCTATCAGGTTTTCCCAATAGAGTCTGTTTTCTTCTTCATCGCCTGGTTCACAAAAATCGGTGATGTTCAGCGAAAGGTCATCCGTTATTTCATCAATAACTATAGAAAGTTCGAAGAAATATTTAGTCCCTTCATCCTCTTCCCAACGGAAACGCACAAAACTTTCCGGCTTGTAACGAATCAATGTCGCTTTTTCCGCAGGACCGCCGCCCCAGCTGAAAAAGAAATCGTCACCACGTTCTACAACGTCGTCTGCAAACCATTCTGATAATCCTTCTGCACTTGCCAGATACTCATACAATATCTCCGAGAGACAATGCATATTGTATTCATACTGCACTTTCGTTTTCGCCATATCTTAATTCTAATTGTGGCGCAATATATAAATTAATTTCTTATTTCCAAATCAAAATGTCTATGGAAATTCAAATTTTTTATAGAAAATAAATATGATTTTTATTAGCTGATTTTGTACCGTTGATGAACACTAAATTTTACAATTATTAGGGCAGCTTAATCCGCCTTCCGCTCCCAATCTTTTTTGCAGGCCATTCCAGGTTTCTTAGAAATTGAGTGCCAGCAAAAAAGGATTTCCGCTCAAGTCGGGCTGCAGATTCAACATAAAAACAACGATTGTCCTAAAAACAAACTGGATGTTAATTTAAAATCTATTCAACCTCATTCAACGCTTCCAGAATAATGGCGCAACCTTTTCGGATTTCGTCTTCGGAAAGTGTTAGTGGCGGCGAGATTCTCAGATATTCATTTCTGTAGAGTTGCCAGAAGACAATCAGTCCTTTTTCCATACATTTTGCAGCGACTCTCAAAGTATATTCCGGAGAACCGAGATTCACGGCCAGCATCAGTCCTTTTCCGTTCACATTTTTAATTTTCGGATGGACCAATAATTCCCGGAACAATTTTTCTTTTTTATCGGTTTCGTTCATCAGTCCGCTTTCCAAAACTTCTTTCAGAGTGGCGTGGGAAGCCGCTGCGATCAAAGGATTGCCTCCAAATGTTGTAATATGTCCCAGCTTTGGCGAATGTGAAAGGCTTGTCATAATTTCTTTCGAACTCATAAAAGCACCAACCGGAACACCGCCGCCCATTCCTTTTCCCATTACCAGAATGTCAGGAACAATGCCGTAATGTTCAAAAGCAAACAATTTTCCTGTTCTTCCAAACCCGGGCTGAATCTCATCAAGAATCAATAAAGCGCCCACTTCTTCGCACCGTTTTTTCAGGTTGATGAAATATTTGTCTTTCGGAGTAATAAATCCAGCCGCACCCTGAATGGTTTCTACAATAACGCAAGCGGTTTTTTCCGTGATCTTGTCAAAATCATTCTCGTTATTGAATTCGATGAAATTAACCATCGGCAACAGCGGACGAAACTCTCTTTTATGAAATTCATTCCCGGCTACAGAAAGCGCACCGTGTGTGTTCCCGTGATAAGCATTCTTAAAGGCGATGATTTCTTCTCTTCCGGTGTAACGTTTGGCCAGTTTCAAACTGCCGTCAATGGCTTCTGCACCGGAGTTGACGAGATAAGTCACTTCCAAAGGTTCAGGTGTAGCTTCTGCCAGAAGCCTGCAAAGTTCGACCGGTTTTTCCTGCGCATATTCGCCATAAACCATGACGTGAAGGTATTTGTCGGCTTGCTCTTTAATGGCATTGATGACTTTTGGATGAGAATGTCCGAGCGTGTTGGCCGAAACGCCGGCTACAAAATCCAGATAAGCGCGTCCGTCTTTTCCGTAGATGTAACTTCCTTCTGCTTTTTCCACCTCGAAACCTGCGGCGTAAGGTGTGGTCTGTGCCTGATATTGATAGAAATTGTTTTTTAAGTCCATTATGAGTAATAACTTCGGCAAAGTTCGTTAATTTTTAAGAATCAAAAAATGTTGATTGTAAAATGAATGCTGATGTTACCAAAATTAGTAATCATTATACTAACATTAAGGTAGATTTGATAATTAATAGATTTAATGTTGACAATAATGTTATTTATTTTGATATGATTAACATTGATTATGTCATAATTAATATTAATAGTGTCAAAAAATATTTAAAAACACCAAATCCAATAGTGGAAATACCAAATCCAATGATGGAAATGCTGAATCCAGTAGTGGAATCGCTGAATTCAAGAATTAAAATGCAGAATCCAATAATGGAAATATCTAATCCAGTAATGGAAATATCTAATCCAATAATGGAAACACCAAATCCTCTTAATGGGATTAAGAATTTTGGATATTATAACTATTTCTTAACCCGAACTGGAGTTTTCGGTTTATTCTTTTCTTCCAATTTTTTACGTTCGGTCTCAGCCCGTTCAAAAAGAGAATTATCCGATTCATAGACAATTTCGGGATAATTAGGCGTATCCAGAAAAATATCGCGCCATTTCTGTAGCCGGTCTTTGGTATTCCAATTAAAATCTTTGAAGAATCTCTGATCTTTAGAGATCTTACTCATCGGGTAAGTGTCTGTATTGGCGCCGATATTACAATCGACCTGCTCCAATTTCCGCTCGATAAAATGAGCTACAATCTCGCCACAAGTAGACAAGGCAACTCCAATTCTGGTCACTTCTTTCGTTTTCTCATTGGTATCATCGGCATAAGTGATTGCCTGTGCATTGCCTACGGCTTTTGCGACATCAATTGCATTATCCTTCAGATAAACAATCATGTTTTTACTCTTGATCTGGTTGAATTCATCCTTCATATTCAGGGAATCCGCTTTGCTGATGGCGAAGGCATTTCCTAAAACTCTTATTGAATCTGTGATTTCTTTTTCCGGATCGCTGTAAACACGGATCTCGTCACCAGTCACCTGTTTTGCACCCATCCATAGGATTGGTTTACGCATCATGTGCATCTCACCATCGGTCTCATTAAAGCTGAGCGAGTCCGAACGTCCCTGCATATTGGTTTTAAAAATCCGCACTTTCCGGAATGCTCTCAGAAAACTTTTCTTTTTTAGGTTGTTTGCAGAATCTGGTTTTTGGAATGATAAGAATTTTTCTGCCGACATATAAATTGAGTCTTTGCTCAGAATTTTAACCAGGTAAGGCTTATCGGTAATCATTGCAGAATCTTTCTTTTCGTAGATTTCTCCATAACCGCCTTTTATATAACGTTTCTCTTTCGGGTCGTCCAGCATTACATTTCCGTTTCCTTTTCCGAAACCCGTATTTCTGTTGAAATAAAGCTTGTCGCCTGTCAGGATCTTATCATTATAATGGATTCTTGAGTTCTTGTTTAGGAATGATTCGCCTGTTTTGGAGTTGTAAGTTCCTAATTCTGTATAGACGTAATTTCTTGGGTTTTCTTTATTTCTGATGGTTGTAGGGCCAAAGAAATCGGAGACACCTGTGTTTTGATTTTGCTTGATGTTATCGCTGACAATGGTGTATTTATCAGTTTCAATATTGGACCGGCCTACAAAATCTATCATCTTTGAGGTGAGATTGTAGGTTGCCGTTTTGGTGTACATCACACTTCCATCGTTACTGTAAATCGTCCCGCCTGTGTTGAAGTAAGCGGTATTAGGAATTTTATCGTAGTAGAGCGTTTCTGTTTTTATCGTCTGCTTTGGATCTGTAAGCACCACATTTTTCCTGGCGATCCCACGTTGGGTATTGCCGTCATATTCCATTTCTGCAGCCGTAATTCTGCTTCCGTCAGAACTCGTGAGGACAACATTGCCAATGGCTTTCAGGAAATTTTCTTTCTGATACCAGACTACTTCGTCAGCCGTAAGAACAGAACCCTGCTGCTCAAAAACAACGTTGCCGGAGAAAACAGGATTTCCTTCATATTTGTCCGGGCTGACACCGAACGTATCTGAATGCTTATGCTGAACTTTTTTACCGGATTGTCCCTGAGGATTTTGATTATTGAAAAAAGGATCCTTTACCAAACCTTGATTTTGAGCTGGTATGCCCTGAGAAAATAATCTGATAAATACCAGAAACAGAATCGCTAAAAGAGATTTCTTCATTAATTTTCAGACTTCTTATGTCCGTAGAAGTATAGTGAATGCGTATCAATACTTACGCCAAATGCTTTTTCGATAGATTCTTTGATGCCCTGGATTCTTGGGTCGCAAAACTCTATGATTTCTTCGATTTCTTTATCAGAATCAGCTTTATAAATCACCAGATGATCGTGCTGCTTATCAAAGTAGGATTTTTCATAAGAAGAGGTACTGAGTGTTTTCTCACCAAACTGATGTTTTCTGATGAGTCCGGCATCCAGAAAAATCTCGATCGTATTATAAATAGTGGCCTTACTGACGTGGTATTTCTTCTGCATCATCAAAAGATAAAGATCATCTACATTGAAGTGATGCTCCATATTATAGATTTCTTCCAGAATCGTGTATCTCTCAGGTGTATTACGAAATCCTTTTTCCTGAAGATATTGCTTCAGGACATCTTTTATTGTTGCAACATTAAGCTCTTTTTGTTTCGTATCCATAATACAAAAATAGTCAAATTTTCGGGATTAGTCATAATGCTTCGTTTCGACTTTCTCTATCCTTTCGATTTTGATCGTCTGATCCAGAAGCGGAGCTGATTCTACTACAACGTTGTGATTGGCAACACCATACGCGGTAAAATCATTGCTTCCCAATTTTTTAACAAAGTTGTAGATCCCAAGAATAATTTTGTCTCTGATGGTCAGTAGAAAATCATTGATATAAACATTATCGATAATGACGAACTTCAGATCCGGCGGAATGTTATGCGCTCTCAGTGAGGGGTGGGAGCTTCTTGGAGGAATGGTTCCATCCTCCATCATATCGCTCAGGATCTGCTGGAAGTAATCATTAATTCTACGGTCTCTTTTGAAACCCAGCAAAAAGCTTATTTTGTAAATCGTTCCCGGAAGTATTTCTTCTACGTTATATTTGAAGCTGTACGGATCTTCCTGATTTACAATATTAAGAATAAAGTAATGATCTGCTCTTTTCGGCTGCGCACGGATGATGGAATAAATGATCTTGGATTCTACTTCATCATCACGTTTTGCACGGCTGAAGAATGCCAGATTGGTGGCATATTTCGGAATGGTCTCATCCAGTTTCATATCTTTGATGGTAGAAATATATTTTTCAAGCTTTACAAACTTGATGAAAGTCGTTTTAATAATTCTACCGTTATACCAGGCATACATACATATTCCGATGAAACCTGCGAGCAAAACCGACATCCAACCGCCTTCAAAAAACTTAATGATATTGGCACTGAAAAATCCGCCTTCAATCAATATATAAACCACTGCAAAAAGTCCGATCCAGACTTTATTCGTTCTTGTTTTCAGAAACCAGAAGACCAATAAAATAGTCGTCATCAGCATTGTCACGGTAATAGAAAGTCCATAAGCAGCTTCCATCCGTCCGGATTCTTTGAAATAGATTACTACAACGAAACACAAGAGCAGAATTCCCCAGTTGATTTTCGGAATATACATCTGTCCTTTGATTCCTGAAGGATATTCGATTTCCTGATTGGGCCAGAAGTTCAGGGACATTGCTTCCGAGAACATGGTAAACGCTCCTGTGATCACTGCCTGGCTCGCAATAATTGCGGCTGCAGTTGCGATGATAACCCCCGGAATAATAAACCATTCCGGCATAATTCCGAAAAATGGATTCTTGCCACGGAACACTTCGTGATAATTGCTCAGCAACCACGCACCTTGTCCAAGATAATTAAGAATAAGCATTGCTTTTACAAAAATCCAGCTTACACGTATGTTCTTAATGCCACAATGGCCAAGATCCGAATATAATGCTTCTGCTCCTGTTGTACAAAGGAAAACGGCTCCCAGAATAACAATTGCACTCGGCGAATTATAAATCAGTTTGACGGCATAATAAGGATTAAAAGCTTTCAGGATCATTGGATGCTCAATTAAATGAATCAAACCAAAACCTCCTAAAACAAGAAACCAAAGAACCATAACAGGACCAAAAAATTTGCCGATGAAACTGGTTCCGAACTGCTGAACCACAAAAATAATCACCAGAATTGTTAAAGTGATCGGAACCACGGGTGGTTTATGTGTAACCAGTTCCAGCCCTTCTATTGCGGACATTACGGTTAATGAAGGTGTTATAATACTATCTGCCACTAGTGCTGCGGCTCCTATTATGGCAATGATGTAAAGCCACTTCTTCTTAAATCTTTTGACGAGAGAATAAAGCGAAAGGATGCCGCCTTCGCCTTTGTTATCCGCTTTCAGAGCGATGATGACATATTTGATGGTCGTTTGCAGGGTCAGCGTCCAGATGATACAGGACAATGCACCTTCTATATACTCCTCGGAAATGATTCCGCCTGCTTTTCCTGCATTGATAATGGCTTTCATCACGTAAAGCGGAGATGTTCCGATATCTCCGAAAACGATTCCCAAAGAGACCAGAACGCCAACCCAGGAAAGTTTTTTGAGGTCAAAGTGACCACTGCTATCTTGCGACATAATTTGTGTTGTCTAGAAAAAATAATTCTGCAAATTTAGAGTATTTTATATTCTGAGAAATTTTTTTCTGGAAAATGTAATATTGAATGAAAGAGAACCTCAGGAATTAGTTTTCTGAATCGTTTATGATATTGAGTTCAGAGGTATTTTAAGAAACTCCAGAATTTCCTTTTTTCCAGGTAATTTGGATTTTGCTCATTGGCATGGGCTTCCCTTTCGAAACTGATGTTGAGGTAAGCGAGCTGCGGATTTCTGTATTTCAGATATTTGAGGTAATATTCTGAAAGATACCAGATATAAAATGGAATAATCAATAATTCCAATTGCTGACGGATGTGGATTTTTTCATGATTAATTAATATTTTATTATGTCTGTCCGCTTTTCTTTTCAGCAAGATAAACGGAAATAGCGTTATCGCCGAAATTTTAGTATTTTTGAGTAATCTTTGACAGTTAATAATTATCATCACTCAAAGATAAAAATTTTGGTATAGTTTTTTAACTTATGAAAGTAAATGACATCAAAGAAAATGAAGACTTTTATTATAACGAGCAGGGTTATAAGGTTTTTACAGAAAAATTCCACCTGAAACGCGGTTATTGCTGTAAAAGCGGATGCAGGCACTGCCCGTACGGTTATGATAAAAAGACGGATACTTTTATAAAGAAAGCTAAAAATTAACAAAAATCTATATTATGAAAAAATATATATTCATCCTACTGACAGCTGTCTCTCTTGGAATCACTTCCTGTAGTCCTTTCCAGGTTAAGTCTGATTATTCTGCAACAGCGAATTTTGCCAATTACAAAACGTATTTGCTAAGAACGGATGATTTGAAACTGAATGATCTTGATAAAGACAGAGTATTGAATGAATTGTCCAAGCAAATTCAGGCAAAAGGTTTGACATCGGCACAAAATCCCGATTTGATCATTAACGTCAAAGCTTCGCACAAAAAAGTTCAGGACGTAACAACAAGTATGAACTACGGCTGGGGTTGGGGAAGACCTTGGGGCTGGGGCGGCGGTATCGGTATGGGAAATACCTGGACCAACAACTACAACAGCGGAACGATTGTGATTGACATTATCGATGCGAAAACTCAAAAACTGGTTTGGCAGGGTGCAGGAAGTGGAATTTCTGTAGATTCTCCAAAGTCAAAACAAAAACAAATCCCACAGATTGTGGCCGAGATAATGGCTAATTATCCGCCGCAAAAAGGGAAATAGCTTTAAATATGTCTCACAGATTTTACAGATCAGATGATATTTACAAAATCTGCGAGAAGCATAAAAACCGCTAAATCATAGCGGTTTTTTTATTCTGATATTTTTGTGTTCATCAGTTCCTCAGCCTCTTTCAAAACTTCGGATTTTCTTTGTTGATTAATTTCTAAACCATTTAATAGATTTTGATTCTGGAATAATTCTTTTACCAGAATACATCTGTTTTCCAGTAGTTTCTGCTTTTCTTTTTTATCCAGAGTCGTGAGGCAAGTGATTGGATAAAGCGCATTTTGATCCACCAGACTTTTGATATTCTTATCTTCCGGATAATCCCAGGATAATAATCTGAGTCCATAATATTCAGAAAAAGCTACAGAATCCTTAGTAAAATAAGTGTTTGTAATCAGCCAGCCGTCGGTAAATTCGGTTTCGGTTCCGAAAAGATTGTACGGAATACCAGAAATATCTTTGATTCTCGATAAAACATACATCGGTGTTGTGACCGAGATTTTCGTGTCTTCCGCATTCCGGAATTTACATTCTACCCAGTACGTTTTATCGTCTTTTTTGGCAATAACGTCCGCCTCGTGTGTCACGGCGTGACCTTTTATCAATTGTCCCGTTTCAGTTTTGTAGCCGATATTTTGGAAAACCCTGGCAATCCACTGCTCAAAATAAAATCCTGCTGGTCCCATCTCCAGCAAAGCTTTTTTCAGACTGTATCTTGCGGCGGCAGAATTTGATATTTTTTTTAATTCTTCAAATGCCATCCGATACAGTTCGCCGGTTGTGATGCCTTCGAAACATTTTGGTAAAACGGTTTCCAGAACTTTTTTTACAGATTGTTTACCTGCACCCGAATTCCGAAGTGAGTTTTCCAGTTTTCCAATTTCAAATTCTACCGTTTCGCCAGCGTTGTTTTTTATTTTCATAATTGTGTCTGTTTTCAACGCAAAGGCGCTATTTTTTTATTTTAATGACTGACAAAAGTCGCCAAGGTTCCAAGGGTAAGTTTTATCGAAGATAAAATGTTTGCGTCTTTTAAACTTAGAATTTAATAAATTTTTGTGCCTTTGCGATAATTTTTTTCAAATCTAAAATCTTTTTTCTTTTATTCCACAAACCAAATCTCAAACCGGCTTCCCTGGTTAAGGGGTTTATAATTAATATAACCTTTATGAGCCTCAATAATGCTTTTGCTGAGCGTTAAACCAATTCCGGAACCATTGCTTCTGGTTGTGAAAAATGGAAGAAAAATCTTATCCTGAATTTCCTTCGAGATTCCGGTTCCATTGTCTTCTACACTTAAAATGATTCGTTTGTTTTGAGTTTTGATTTCGGTTTTAATTGTTCTTTCAACATTATCAGAAACAGCGTAAATGGCATTGAGGTAAAGATTGATCAGACATCTTTCAATCATTTTCTGGTCAGCCAAAATGGTTTGATTTTCTAATGAATTGATAAGCGTAATGTGATTTTTTTCAAATTCAGGTTTCAGGAAATTAAGCGCAGATTGTACAATGTCTGTTAAAGAAATGGTTTTGAAAACAGGTTTCGGAAGTTCGGCAACCTGTCGGTAATCGTCCACAAAATTCAGCAATTGTTTCGATTTGGAATTAATGATCATCAGACTTTCCTTCATATCTTGCTGGTCTTCTTTCTCGATAATTTCCTGATTGGCAATATATTCCAGATTTTGAATTAAGCTGTTGACAGGTGTCAAAGTATTCAGAAGTTCGTGAGAAATAACTTTCATCAAATTGTTCCACGCCAGTTTTTCTTTTTGTTCAATGATTTTCTGAACCGATTCCAGACTAATGATGCAAAACCTGTTTTTTACATTCTGAACTTTTTTTGTCCTTAAGGAAAACGATTGTTTTGTATTTTCATTAATTGAAATATCAAAAAATTCCTGTGAGTTTTCGTAATTCGTTTGCGCGATGATTTTATAAAATTCGGAAGCTTTGTTTTCATAAAGATTCCACGAATTATATTTCGGAATCTGAAGAATTTCTAAGAAAACAGGATTCACATAAAATACTTCCCAATCATCATTTCTTTTGGACAAAATCATCAATCCGATTTCTAATTGATTCAAAATTTCCTCATACAGAAGTTTGTAAGATGATAATGAAAGATGTTCTTCTTTGCTTTGGTAATATAATTTCACAGCATTATCAACCAAGCTATTCTCTTCAGTTTTCGGAAACAATGAAAAATCTTTTTTCTGAATCGCCAAAAGCAGTTTTTCCGTTTTATGAATAGATGACAAAGCCGAAGTCTGCGCCAAAATAATAGAACTCAAACTTACCAATGAAAACAAAATGCAATTGATCCATTTATTCTGAGAATAAAAATCAAATGCAAAAATTCCGCTGACAATTGCCAATAGAATAAATATAATCCAGAATATTTGTTGTTTTTTCATTTTGAATTGCAAAAAAAGCTTCGACAAGCTCAGCCTGACATCGCTTAAAATTAAAAATTTAGTATTAGAGTTGTCACACTGAGCTTGTCGAAGTGTTTTTAATATTTAAAAATCCATCAACCAATTTACAAGTCAAACTTCTCCATTCTTCTGTACAATGCCGCTCTCGACAATCCCAAATCTTCCGCCGCCAAAGATATATTTCCGCGGTTTTTTTTCAAGGCTTTTTTGATCAGAATTTCTTCCATTTCTTCGATGTTCAGATTCACTATTGTATTTTCGGATTCTTCATTTTGAGGCATGAGTAATTTAAGATTTTTATCATTGGAAAGAATCACACTTCTTTCGATGCAATGGTCAAGTTCACGGATATTTCCCGGCCAGGAATAATGCGTTAATTCTGAAATTAAGGTTTCATTTAATTCAAGATCAGGTTTATGGTATTTCTGTTTGTATTTTTCTAAAAAATAATCGGCTAAATTTGAAATATCTTCAATCCGTTCTCTCAGACTCAGAATATTGAGTTCGACCGTATTGATTCTGTAATACAAATCCTTTCGAAAACGGTTTTCTGCAACTGCTTTTTTAAGATTTTCATTGGTTGCAAAAATGAATCTCACATCCAACACTCGTTCTTTGGTTTCTCCGATTCTTGATAATTTTCTATTCTGAATCAGACTCAGTAATTTGGTCTGCAAATGAAGCGGAAGATTCCCGATCTCATCAAGGAAAACGGTTCCATTTTCGGCATTTTCGATTTTTCCGGCATAATCCTGATGCGCATCCGTAAACGCCCCTTTTTTATAACCGAATAATTCCGATTCAAAAAGATTTTCCGAAAGACTTCCCAAATCGATATGAACAAAAGGCTGATTCTTCCTTTCCGACAATTCGTGAACGTGCTCTGCCAAAACATATTTTCCGGTTCCGTTTTCTCCCAGAAGCAGAACATTGGCATCGGTTGCAGAAACCCGGGCAATCTGATCCATTACTTCCCGCATTGCTGGCGATTGGGTTTCCAATTGATATTGATTGGTTTTGATGCTGATATTTTCCCATTGATTCAGCTTCTTGTTTTTTCGGGAAATATCAACCGCCAAATTTACGGAAGCGTATAATTTTTCGTTATTCCAGGGTTTTAGAATAAAATCGGAAGCACCATTTTTTAAGGCTTCAACAGCCAATTCCACTTCACCGTAAGCCGTCATCAAGATAATCGGAAGCTGAGGTTCCAGCGTTTTGATTTCCTGCATCCAGTACAATCCGTCCTGTCCGTTTTCAAAACCTTTCCGGAAATTCATATCCAGGAGGACCGCATCCACTTGCTGTTCGGATAAAAATTTCAGAATATTTTTAGGCTGATTGAGACAGCTCACTTCCGTAAAAAACTTTTTGAGCCAGACTCTCGCCGAAAACAAAATATCTTCGTCATCATCCACAATTAAAATATGAGCTTCTTTTTTTCGCATTTAAAATTTAAATTTTGGCTAAAGCCTTTTTGTTTTGTCAACTTTTTAAATGGGCTAAAGCCCATTCCTATTGATATTAATGCTGATTTATCATTTATAATTCATCATTTATAATTAATATGTCCGTTTCCGTACAAAAAGTGTCCGATAATGAACAGTTTTAAAATTAATAAAATTATATTTAATCACATTTACAGAGTGTTACAAGATTATAAATTTGTGGCATCCACATTGTGTAATAGTCTGTAGATAAATAACTTATCGTTAATTATGGATACGAAAATAGTAAAAAAGAAGTCTAAACTGAAATTAATCTCGATTATCTTTATTTCCGCTTTGGCAGTTTCAGTTTTTGGATGGTATTTTCTGAATCAGAAAAAAACGTATAATGTAAAGCTTGAAGATATCACCATTGATGAAGTGACGAAAGGAAAATTCGAGGATATGTTGATGGTAACGGCGCAGACACAATCTCTTAATTCTTCTCTGGTGAATGTTTTGGAAGGTGGCGCAGTAAAAGAAATTTTTGCGGAAGACGGACAAATGCTGGCAAAAGGGCAACCCATCGCAAGAGTTTACAATCCCAATACAGAATTTAATTATCTGAATCAGGAAACGGGAATTATGCAGCAGATCAGCCAGATGAGAAGTTCGCTTTTAGAATTAAAGAATCAGGAATTCAGTCAGGATAAAGAATTGTTGCAATCGCAGAATGATTATAATACAGCGTTGCAGACTTTTAATCTTCAGAAAAGATTGTACGATGCGGAAATCGGAAAGAAAACCGATTATGATATTGCTTTACAAAATCTGAATTATCAGAAAGACAGAAAACGAATCGTGGAAAAAGGGGCTTCTAATGAGAAAATTTCGAGAAATGCCCAATTTGCGGCGATTAATAATTCCATTAATCAGATGGAAAAAAGTTTGAGTATCCTTCGTTCCAACAAAAATAATTTCCTGATAATGTCGCCGGCTTCTGGAAGATTATCTTCGTTCAATATTTCGCTCGGACAGAATCTGACAACGGGAGAAAGTATCGGAAAAATCGATTTGATGGGCGGTTACAAGTTAGTCGCAAAAGTGGATGAATATTATATTAATAAATTAACCAACGGAATCAAAGGAACGCTTGACAACAACGGAAAAGAATATGAAGTTATCATCACGAAAATTCTTCCGGAAGTGAAAGACGGACAGTTTTCTGTGGAACTGAATTTCATCGATGCAAAAATTGAAAACCTGAAAATCGGGATGACTTTCGGCGTGAAACTGAAGCTGTCAGCCGACACGCAAAGTATGATGATTCCGAAAGGGAATTTTTACAAAGACACGAACGGAAAATGGATTTTTGTAGTGAAAAATAATAAAGCTGAAAAACGAAATATCAGTTTGGGAAGAGAAAATCCTCTTTATTATGAAGTCGTTTCCGGACTGAAACAAGGCGAATCGGTCATTACTTCGGATTACTCTGAATTGAAAAAATACGAAATGCTTGATATTCAAAAGTAGAATATTTGTCATTCAGAATGTAGCGAAGCGAAATGAAGAATCTCAGAGATTCCTCGTTCCTCGGAATGACAAAATCAAATCAAAAAATTAAAATTAAACATAATGCAAAAACTATTATTACTACTAATTACAATGATTGTCGGAATTTTTGTGTCCACAACAACATTGAAAGGAAATGATTTTTCGAATGGGATTCAGAAATCAGAAACAAAGACTTTTAATTTGGGTTCATTCAATGCGGTGAAAACTTCCCAGGCTATTGAAGTGGAAATTGTAAAATCAAACGAAGAAAAAGCGGTTGCGACAAGCACGCATTTGTCAGAACTTAAAATCGAAGTGAAAAATAAAACGCTTTACATCCAATACAAACCGAATGTTTCGCTTCAGAATGCCGATACAAAAGTAGTTGTTTACGCAAAAGACCTTGTAAAAGCAGAAGCCGGAAATGCTTCTTCTATAAAAGTGAAAAGTGTTTTTGAAGCTGCTGAACAAACTTTTGAAAGCAATGGAAGCGGAAGAATTGTTGCGGATTCTAAAGCTTCAACAGTTAACATCAATACCGATAGTGCAGGTGGATTTTCGGGAAAAATCAATACGAAAAATCTGAATGTTGATGCTAATTCTGCAAGTTCGGTGAAAATCAGCGGTTCTGCAGATAATGCGAGAATCAATGTAGATAGTGCAAGTTCTGTGGATGCCAAAAATATGAATATTCAAACTGCAAAAGCAACTGCAAGTGCGACATCATCGATAACTTTGAGTGTTTCAAAAGAACTAACCGCTTCTGCAAGTTCATTAGCTAAAATCAGATATAAAACATTGTCAGGAATTAAATTCTCTGCGAGCAGAAGTTCTGGTGGAACAATCGATTCAATTTAAAATAATAAACTATAAACTTAGAAAACTCAGATTAAATGAAGACTTTAAAGATGATTAATAAAAGCATTTTGACTTTGATGATGTTTTTATTGGCGGCAAATCTGAAATCTCAATCAAAAGTGGAGGTGGAATTCAACCCAAATATCGCCACGTATTCCATTGTTGAATATCTTGTAGCGAAGCATCAGGGAAGACTTTTCTATATCGACGGAAAGCGGACATCAGTCACTTACCTTTGGCAGATTTGGCGAACATGGAAATGGAAAAATATGATAATTCGAAAATCATCAAAGCGATGCAGGATTATCTGCAGGTTGCCGGTCAGCAACAGGATTTGACTTATCAGGTTTTACTGAAGCACAATATTTTTCCGGCAAAAGGTTATGCTTACCAGATTGAGGAAAATAATAATGCCAAGAAAGAAGCAGTGGAAAAATTCGCCGAAAAGTTGAGAGAGTTTTATATCGAAAGAAATCTGGGAAAATTCTTCAAAGACCAAAACCGTTTTTTAGAAGGCGCAAAGAATGAGGTCAGAAAAAATATTCCGGCTGGCTATATGGCTAAAATGGAACAATATTATGGCGAGAAGTTTCTGGCTTACAGATTCTGGATTAATCCGTTGGATATTATGCCTAACATTCCGGTCTTCTGGCACGGCAACGGCCCAATGATTAAGTCTGACAAAGGGCAGATTGCCAATATGATCAGCAGTCCTTATCTTCCGCTGGAAAAGAAAAATAATATCAGGGATTATAAAGAATTTGGTTTCAATCATCCGGAAACGCTCAACTTTTTAATCACGCACGAGTTCGGTCATTCGTTTGTCAATCAGCATTTGGGACAATATGAAGACAGGATTAATAAGAGCAGTAATCTGATGTCTGAGGCTCTTGTTGATAAGATGGCGATGCACGGTTATTCTTACTGGCCGTCTTGTGTTGCCGAGCATATCGTAAGAACTGGAGAAATCCGAATTGCGTTGGCTGATGGCAATCAGAAATTGGCTGAAAACTTACGAAAACAGCATATGAATGACTATTCTTTTGTTCTGATTCCTGAATTTGAAAAGAAAATGGAAGTGTATGAAAACAACCGTAAAAAATATCAATCGTTTAAAGATTTTGTCCCTGAATTGCTAAATGTTTTGGATGAAACCAGTGTAGAAAAAGTGAGAACAAAATTGGGTTTATCTAATATAAAATACGAAGTGAATTTAACGGTAAATGTTCCCGAAAACAGCGGTGATGTTTATATTACAGGCAATCAGTCAAGCATTGGGAATTGGAATCCTAACGTCACTAAACTTAATAAAACCAGTGAAACAACCAGACAAATTACATTCAAAACTTATCCTGATTTGAAATTCAAATTAACCAAAGGAAACTGGGAAACAGAAGGGAAAATCGATGGCATCGAAGAAGGGAAAGACGTTTCTTTGTCACTGGATAAAAATACAAGTCTGAATTACACGGTAAAAAACTGGAAACAATAATTAAACAATCAATAAACTAAAATGCAAAATCGATTATTGTTTTTAATTACAGTCATTATAGGTCTTTTTGTTAAAGGACAAAGTATTGACTTTAAATGGGAAAAAGATTCTATTAACGGGAAATTGGTTGATAAAATCGCAATGAGTGTGCCTTTCACTATCGAAAACAAAACGTATCGGTTTCAATTTGATTTAGGCGCCAATACGACTTTAATCTATGATAAATGCTTTGAAAAAGCAGAGTTTATTAAGAATAAGAAAGTAGATGAAGCAATGGAAGCAGCTGGACACAAAGTTTTCACTGTCGATCATCAGAATTTCAGTGTTGGAAAATTAAAAGTTGAGAATTATAAACTTAACGGGCTTTTGAACTTCGAACAGGAGGAAGCTTGCGGTGTTGTGGGAGCAGATTTGTTTCAAAATAAATATCTGATTATTGATTTTCCTAACCAAAAAATAACTGTAAGTGAACAATTAAAAACCACTAAAAAAATTGATTTTGTTGACATCAAGATTATCAATAACAAACCGATTCTTCCTGTAGAGATTGATGGTAAAGTGTATCGTTTTCAGTATGATACAGGCGCAAGTATTTTTCCAATGGTTTCTTATAAAAAGAATTTTCAAAACTTAATTGATTCATCCAAAATTATTGAAAACTTTAATATCAGAAATTTTAACAATCCTCTGGTTGTAAAAGCAATAGAAACCAATAAAAATGTGATCATTGGAAAATCGGTATTCAGTACCAAGGAGTTTTGGTTTACAGACGAAGATTACTTTTCCTTCGAACAACAGGGGCTCGACGGAGTAATGGGAAATGTTTTTTTCCTCGATAAAACAATAATCATTGACTTTAAAAATAAAAAATTCGGAATCATAATTTAAAAAATATACTACAATGATAAACATTCAAAACCTTTCAAAAGTCTATAAAACTGAAGATGTCCAAACCAATGCGCTTAACAATGTAAGCCTGCAGATCAAAGAAGGCGAATTCGTTGCGATAATGGGGCCTTCCGGTTGTGGAAAATCTACTTTTCTTAATATTCTTGGGCTTTTGGACAGCGCTTCTTCAGGTTCTTACCAATTTGAATCGGTTGAAACTATAGGAACTTCTGAAAAGAAAAAATCGGAGATCAGAAAGAAAAACATCGGTTTCATTTTCCAGAATTTTAATCTGATTGATGAATTAACAGTTTACGAAAACATTGAATTGCCTTTGATTTACAACGGTGTTTCTTCCTCAGAAAGAAAAAGAAGAGTGGAAGAGATTATGGAGAAAATCAATATCGCTCACAGGGCCAAACATTATCCACAGCAGCTTTCCGGAGGTCAACAACAGAGAGCAGCGGTTGCAAGAGCTTTGGTGACTAGACCAAAATTAATTTTGGCCGATGAGCCAACAGGAAATCTAGACAGTTCCAACGGAAATGAAGTGATGAATCTCCTTGCAGAACTTCACAGAGAAGGTTCTACGATTGCAATGGTAACGCACTCGTCTTACGATGCAGGTTACGCTTCCAGAATCGTGAATATGAAAGACGGCGAGATTTTCTCCGAAGAACATTCTTCCCAAAGAAAGGATGTTTTTGAAAAAGCGGATGCAAAAAACTTTGAATAATTGTTAAATAAAGGAAGCTGGATGATGGAAGCTGGATGTTTTTACATCGTAGAATCCTTCCATCTTCCCGCAACCGGCTTACAACATTATCATTCATCACTTATCAACTATCGATTATGCTAAACAACTGGCTCAAAATTGCCTTCATCAATTATAAAAAGAACTGGCTTTCCACACTCATCAATTTGTTTGGATTGACAATCGGTTTGACAGGATTTATGCTCATCCTGATGCACTGGAACGACGAAGAATCCTACGAAAAGTGGAACCCTAAGAAAGATCAGATTTATGGTTCCCAGATTTACAATAAAAAGGACAACGCTTACGGTGCAACGCTTCCTTATATTATGGCAGAACATGCCGTAAAAGTAATACCGGAAATCAAAGATTATGTCTTATTCAATGGTTCAGGTGTAGGCTATAAAATGACTACAAAACAGAAAACGGTCTTTCAGAAAGACGGGATGCTGGTCTCGAGTAATTTTTTCAACTTTTTTCCTTTCAAACTAATAGACGGAAGTTTTAAAGATGCCCTGAAGGGAGAATCATCTTTAGCAATTTCTACGGAGGCAGCCAAAAACCTATTTGGTAAAACCGATGTTGCAGGCGAAAGCGTGAAATTTGATAACAAAAATTATGTCGTAACAGCTGTTTACGAATTACCAAAGGAAAACAGTCTCATCAAGCCGGAGTTTCTCATCCTTCCATTTGAACAAATGAAAAATGATAAGGACCAATGGGGCAATTTCAACTACGGATGCTTCTTTATGCTAAGCAAAAATGCCAATATCGAGGCGGTACAGAATAAAATAGTGAAAGATGTTTTCGAGTACCGTGCAAAAATAAATGCGGCAGGCAGTGGCGTAACACCTCAAAAATATTTGGAATTATACGGACCAACGGGAAGTATTCTCACGCCGCTTGATAAAATGAAACTCCATGCGCAGGCCTATTGGTTTGGAAATGGCGATTTTAAGACGTTAATGATCCTGTTTACACTTTCGGTATTAATTGTAATTCTATCAGCCATTAACTTTATTAATCTGAAGACAGCGCAGGCGTCTCAGCGTGCCAAAGAAATTGGAGTAAGAAAAGCGATTGGAAGTACAAAATCCAATCTGGTTCTTCAGTTTTTGCTGGAAACATTTATCATTTGTTTTGCGTCATATGTTTTGGCGTTGGCTTTAACAGAAATTCTCCTGCCAACCTTCAATAAGTTCTATGACAAAGAAATTGTGATGAATGACTGGCATATTTACTTCTATTCCTTTGCCATGGTTTTAGCAGTAACATTGATTTCAGGATTGATTCCGGCCACTTATTTAGCCAATTTTAAAGCGATAGAAACCTTGAAAGGTAATTTCGCCAGAAGCAAACACGGAATCTGGCTGAGAAACGGGATTCTGACCTTGCAGCTCATCATTTCTTCTTTCTTCATCATTGGAGGTTTGATTGTCAATAATCAGGTGAAATATATGATGGACAAAGATCTTGGCTATAATGGAAAGCAGGTTTTTCTGATTAATTTCAGTGAGAATGTCGCAAAACCCTGGCTGAAATATGAGCGTATTAAAAATGAGATGAAAAAAATCGAAGGTGTCGCCGATGTTTCTTATGGAGAAGCAGTTCCCGGCAGCGGGAGATTTAGCAATTCCAATATGGATTATATGGACAAAAGCATATACGCGCAGCACGGTTCTATGGATTATAATTATCTGCAGTTTATGAATGTTAAATTGAAAAAAGGACGTTGGCTGGATCCCAATCTCGCTTCTGATACAATATCAAATGTTTTGGTCAATGAAGCTTTTGTGAAGAAATTTGGATGGACAGATGAGCAGGCTTTGAAGAATGAATTCAAGCCGGGATTTGATTACAAACCATATCACATTGTAGGCATTGTAAAAGATTTCAATATCCTGAATCCCAGAAAAGCTGTGGAACCCATCGTGTTTTTCCATTACAGGGAAACGGAATGGAAGCGGTATAATGTCTATAACATTCAATTGAAATTAAAAGCTGATGATATTGACGGGACTCTGAAAAGAATCAAAACCTATTGGCAGAATAATGTAGAGCCGGGTTATCCTTTTGATTCTTATTTTATAGATAAAAAATTCGCTGAAAGTTTTGTGAAATATCAGAAACAGCAGACTTTGTTTACGATTCTGAATGCAATGGTTTTAATGGTAGCATTGCTCGGACTATTCGCTTTATCATCATTGATGATTGAGCAGAAGCTGAAAGATGTGGCCATTAGAAAAACTCTGGGCGCATCAGACGGAACTCTGATTTTTGGTCTGACAAAACAATTCTTATGGATTACGTTTACTGCAGTATTGATTAGCATCCCGATCAGTTACTACCTGATGAACGAGTGGCTGAAGGATTTCGCTTACCGAATTGATATGCCGATGTTCCCATTCGTCTTGAGTTTGATTTCATTACTGATTCTGACTTTTGCTGTAGTGAGCATTAAAGCGTATCAAGCCACAAAAGTGAATCTTGTGAAATATCTGAAATATGAATAACGAACCCGAAGGGTTTAATATGAGTAGCCGTAGGTGAAACCTATGGCACCTGAAAAATATTCATTCTATATCCAAACCTCACAGGTTTCAAAAACCTGTAAGGTTTAAAAAAGAATTTGATTTATCAGTAATCATTTATCAATTATCATTTATGTTAAACAATTGGCTCAAAATTGCATTAATCAATTACAGAAAAAACGGGCTCTCCACAGTTATCAATATCCTGGGACTGAGTGTTGGTCTGTGTGTTTTCCTGTTGATATTTATACATTGGCAGGATGAAAAATCCTATGAACAGTGGATTCCGAATAAGGAAAATATCTATTTCGTGGAGAATGGTAATGCGGCTTTTGGGATTATGTCGAGCTCCAGCTATCCCGAGATTTTTGTCTCAAAGGAGAAATTCTCCGAGATAGAAGATGCAACGATTCTCAACGATTGGGGAAAGCAGAAACTCAGCTTTGGCGGCAATTCGGCTTATGTTTCCGGGACGGCATCGGTAGATTCTTTTTTCAGACTCTTCACTTTCGAAAAAGTCGCAGGTAATTTCCGGGATGCGATTTCGGATAACGGAAAAATCGCATTATCACTGGAAACAGCACGTTCGCTTTTTGGTGACGATTATCCCAGTGCCATTGGAAAATCGGTTAAAAATGATTCCAATGATAAGGATTACATAGTTACAGCGATTTATAAAATTCCGCAAGGGAATACGGTTTTCAAACCGGATTTTATTTACAGAAATCCATATCTGGAACAATCCAAAGATCAATGGACCAGCTACAGCTATAATGGGTTTTTCAAGGTGAAGCCGGGAACAGATATCCAGGCATTGGAACGGAAATTATCTGAAATGATGCAGCAGCAGGAGGAAATATCTGCCAAAAAATGGGGTTACGCTATAGATAAAAAAAATTCAGCATCAGTCTATCTGACGCCGGTCGCCAAAATGAAACTGGATGCCAAAAGTGACGGAATCAATAAAGGTGATAAAAAATCCATTATGATTCTGCTGGGATTGTCTGTTTTGATTCTGGCCTTATCAGGAATCAATCTGATTAATCTCAAAACCGCACAGGCGTCACAAAGAGCGAAAGAAGTCGGCGTGAGAAAAGTCGTCGGAAGCTCAAAATCAAAACTGGTATTGCAGTTTTTGCTGGAAACTTTTCTGATTTGTTTGGCCGCATATGTGGTTGCTTTCGCAATGGTAGAATTATTTTTACCGTCCTACAATCAGTTTCTTGATAAAAAAATCAGCCTTAATAATCCGAATCTCTTCATCTATACCGGATTATTGTTAATTGTTTTTTCATGGGTTGCAGGATTGATTCCGGCACTTTATCTGGCGAATTTCAAACCTATTAATACCCTGAAAGGTAATTTTGCAAGAAGCAAAAGTGGGGTCTGGCTTAGAAATTCGATCCTGACTTTGCAACTGATCATTTCTTCATTTTTCATCATTTGTTCATTGATTATCCATACTCAGGTCAGCTATATGATGAATAAGGATCTGGGTTTCAGGGGTGACCAGGCGATTCAAATTTTTTTCAAGAAAGCCAACTGGGAAAATAATTTTAATGTCAAAAAATACAAAAGACTCAAAACGGAACTGGCAAGGATTCCCGGTGTGACGGATATCACGGGTTCTGTTAATTCGATAGGAAACGGAACCGCTAATGCCTCAATTGTGAAATTGTCCACAGATACCACCAAAACGGTTCAAACAATGCTGGGCGGAATTGACGAGAATTTTCTGAAGTTCTACAAAGTGAAATTTATATCCGGACGAGATTTGGACTGGAAGAAAGCTTCCGACACGATTAATGGTGTCGTAGTGAACGAAACCTTTGCCGGAAAATTGGGATACAACCCGAAAACAGCGTTGGGAAAAGAATTCTTCACCGGTTGGGACGGCAAGAAAAAATATGAGATCCTGGGCGTGGTGAAAGATGTTAACTATGCTGGTGTGGAACAAACTGTTATGCCGATTGTCTACTTCAATTATAACAGGAACTGGGTCAAAAATAATATGAGCAACCTGCAGATCAAAATTTCTGAAAATGATATCAACGGAACGTTGGAACGCATCAAAGAATTCTGGACGACCAAAGCAGAACCAGGCTATCCTTACGAATTTGAATTTGTTGATAAGCATTTTGCCAAGACGTATGAAAAGTTCCAGAAACAGCAGACCTTATTTACCGCTTTAAATATTGTTGTTCTTGTGATTGCATTATTGGGATTATTCGCACTTTCATCGTTATTGATTGACCAGAAACTGAAAGACGTGGCCATCAAAAAAACTTTAGGCGCAGACGAAAGAACAATCGTCTTGGATCTCACGAAAAGATTTTTACTGATCTGTGTGATTGCCGTGCTAATCAGTATGCCTTTCGGTTATTATGCGATGAACGAATGGCTTAAGGATTTCGCTTACAGAATCGATATGCCGGTTTGGCCATACATTCTGAGTTTACTTTTATTATTGATTCTGACATTCGCTGTTGTCAGTTTCAAAGCGTATCGCGCCACAAAAATCAACCTTGTTAAATACTTGAAATACGAATAGAGAATCCGAAGGATTCAATATCAGTAACCGTAGGTGAAACCTATGGAAAGATAAGCCATCAAAAAAACGAACCCAATGGGGTTCAATATTTAAACTTGTTGAAACATTGAAAATAATGAAAAAACTATTCTTCATATTACTCATCAATTTTCTTCCGGCTCAGCAGAGTTGGACACTAAAACAATGTCTGGATTATGCTTCTGCCAATCATCCACTGGTAAAACAATCGGCGGTTAACATTCAGAAGAACGAAAGACAGATTTCTGCTGCCAAAGGAATATTATTGCCTTCCGTAGAGGCCGGAGTCAATCATAATTATAATTTCGGAAACGGAATAAATCAGCAGAATAATCAGCGTGAAGCCATCAATACGCAGACCGATAATTTCTATGCGCAGGCTAATTGGGAACTTTTAAACTGGCGAAATTACCTCAATATTTCTCTGTCGAAAATCAATAAGGAAAGTTCAACTTTCAAAATGAAGCAGGCTCAGAACGAAGTTAAAATGAATGTCATCCAGATGTTTTTTACTTATCAGAACAGCAAAAGCTGGCTGGAAGTTTTGGAAACACAGCTTTCCGGAATCGAAGACCAAATCAAACGCACCGAAAAAGAAGTTGAAATAGGAAATCGTCCTAAGAGTGATATTTATGATATCAAGGCTAATCTTGGAACAATGCAGGAACAATGGGTTTCCGCAAAAAACCAGCGTGACCTTTCAAAGATTAATTTGCTCAATGCATTGGCAATTACAAAAGACACTTTGGATTTCAAAATGACTGAAGAAAATTGGGCTGATTCAAATTTCAACGATGCTGATTTTATCCAAAATCTTCTTGAAAAAAATCCGGCATATCAGACAACCTTGGCAGAAATCAAAGCGCAGCAAAAAAGTGTTGAAGTTGCAAAATCCGGCTATTTACCAACCCTGAATGGTTCTTACACCTGGTCAAGTTTTTATAACAAAGTCTTGGGACAGCCGGCTCCGGCCAATTTCTCAGACCAAATCAAAACGAACAAAAGCCAGCAGTTGAATTTCGGACTCAATATCCCGGTTTTCAATAAACTACAAGTGAAAAACAACGTTGAAATTGCCAAACTGAATGTCATTAACTCCAATTATGATAAAGATATTGTGATTAATAATCTGACTCAAAGTATAAACTCCATCAAAGCCCAATTCCTGAATGCTCAGGAAAAATACAATCTTTTGGAAGCCAATTTCGAAAACCAAAGACTGTCATTCCAGAAATCCGAAGAAAAATACAAGGAAGGATTAATGGATGCCTATACATTTTTCGTGGTCCGGAACAACTGGCTTCAGGCGAATTATAACTTGATTAACAGTAAAAATGACGTTGTCCAGCAGACAGAACTGCTCAAAGTTTTTGAAGCTGGTTTATAACATTTAGATTCACAATGTCAGTCTGAGCGGAGTCGAAGACTTTCATCAAAAAATTCTTATTATTATTTTCTTATGAATCCTTCCGAAGACTCACACTTTGGAGGGGTTTTTTATTTTACTCATTTTGGGCGTCTGTTTCTGTCTTCCACTACCGATTTTTTCTGTCAATACGAACAAAGTGAAGCAATCTGATAGAAATTTTATACAATCGCAATAACAGAAAAAGAGCTCCGTTCAAATCGGGGCGCAGATTTACCACAAAGATAACATTCGCCATCAGAACAAAAATAAGTATTTCTTTGATGAGCGAAGCGTCTTTGCGAGCTTTAAAATATTTTCAATAATGAAAAAAAATCTTTGCGCTCTTTGCGTTAAAGTAGAATTCTCAATTAACTTAATTTTTAAAAAACAACTTTTCTGATTTTAAATTTTTCCGCAACTTTGCTTCCCTTTCAAAAGCAAAAAATTAAATATTTCAGATGAAACGTTTTAACGTTCCATTTGACCTAAAGAAAATAAATATTCCAGATGAAACTTTGTATTGCCGAAAAACCAAGCGTTGCCCGTGATATAGCCAAAGTTTTGGGTGCCACAACTCCCAAAAGTGGTTATATGGAGGGAAACGGCTATTGTGTCACCTGGACTTTCGGTCATCTTTGCACTTTGAAAGAACCCCACGATTATGCTGAGCATTACAAATCCTGGGACTTGATTTTCTTACCGATTATTCCCAAAAACTTTGGAATCAAATTAATTCCCAATAATGGCGTCGAGAAACAATTTCAAACCATAGAAAAACTGGTTCAGGAATGCGATGAGGTCATTAACTGTGGTGATGCCGGGCAAGAAGGAGAGCTCATTCAGCGTTGGGTTTTGCAAAAAGCAAAATGCGACAAACCAATGAAAAGGTTGTGGATTTCTTCTTTGACAGAAGATGCCATAAAAGAAGGCTTTGAAAATCTGAAACCGGCTGATGACTACAAAAATCTTTATTTGGCAGGCAATGCAAGGGCAATCGGCGATTGGCTTTTGGGAATCAATGCCACACGATTATTCACGAAAAGATTTGGTGGAAACAAGGGTGTTTTGTCGATTGGGCGCGTTCAGACACCGACTCTGGCGATGCTTGTTCAGCGTCAAAAAGAGATTGACGCTTTTACGCAGGAAGACTATTGGGAACTCAAAACTAAATATCGCGATGTGCTTTTCAGTGCATCGATTGACCGGTTGAAATCGTTGGAAAAAGCAGAACGAGGTCTGGAATATCTCAAACAGAATCAATTTGAGATTGTCTCTTTTGAAATCAAAGAAGGTAAGGAAAAAAATCCGAGATTGTTTGATTTGACAGGACTTCAGGTTGAAGCGAATAAAAAATACGGTTTTTCCGCAGAACAGACTTTGAATTATATCCAGAGTCTTTACGAAAAAAAATATACAACTTACCCAAGGGTTGATACGACTTATTTATCCGAAAATCTTTATCCGAAAATTGCCGGAATCTTAAAGAGTATGACTATTTATTCTGAGTTTACAGCACCGTTGCTCACTCAGCCTATTCCAAAGACAAAAGCAGTTTTTGATGATACGAAAGTGACCGACCACCACGCCATTATTCCAACAGAAATTCCACCTTCGTCCAATCTTAGTAGAGAAGAGAAGCTGGTTTATGATTTGGTAGCGAGACGATTCATTGCTGTTTTTTATCCGGAATGTAAAATTTCGAATACTTTAGTAGAAGGTCAGGTTGGAACGATTCCTTTCAAAGCATCCGGAAAACAAATTTTGGAGCCGGGCTGGAGAATCATTTACGCCAAAGACAAAAAAGAAGAAAAGGACGAAAAAGATAAAGAAGAGGAACAATCTATTCCCGAATTCATCGCAGGCGAAAAAGGAGACCACGAACCTTTGATTCATCAGGGGAAAACTTCGCCTCCCAAACCTTACACAGAAGCAACTTTATTGCGTGCAATGGAAACGGCTGGGAAACAGGTGGAAGATGAAGAATTGCGTGAAATGCTGAAAAACAATGGTATCGGAAGACCATCAACACGCGCCAACATCATCGAGACACTTTTCAAAAGAAAATACATCGAGAAGAAACGTAAAAATCTCATCGCCACCCAAACTGGAATCGAATTAATCGACACAATAGAAGACGAGCTTCTTAAAAGTCCGGAGCTCACCGGAGAATGGGAATCGAAACTCAGAAAAATCGAAAAAGGGGAGTATGAGGCTAATCAATTCAAAGAAGAATTGATAGAAATGGTAACGGATTTGACGCAGAAAGTTATCAATGGAAAATCTAAAGTCATCGCTTTCTACGAAGAAAAAAAAGAAACAATGAAAGACAAAAAGCCGAGAGCAAAAGCCGATATTATCTGGGAAGAAATGCAATGTCCAAAATGTAAATCTAACAATCTGATGAAAGGCAAAACTGCCGTTGGCTGTTCGGATTACAAAGGCTGTGGTTTTAAAGTTCCATTCGAGATATTCGGGAAAAAATTATCAGAAAAACAATTGCAGGATTTGATTTTGAAAAGTAAAACGTCTAAACTAAAAGGCTTTATAGGAGAACAAGAAGAAGGTGTTCTAAATCTAAACGAAGATTTTTTCATCACTTTAAAATAGAATAATTACTAAAATAAAACCCTTTCAGAGTTTCAAACTCTGAAAGGGTTGAATCGTTTTTACTCTCACAGATTTACAGATTAAGCTGATAGATCTGCAAAATTTGCCAAATCAGCAAGAAATAATTTATTTCACAACAATCGCCTTTTTCAAACCACTATCTATTTTATAATCCGTCGAATTATTGATTTTCACGTTTTCAAAAACGATATTCTGTGCATTCTTGCCGACAATTCCTTTTTTGCTCGTGATATTTACATTTTTGAAATAAAGATTTTCAATCAGTTTTTCAGGAAGGCCGTTAAAGCTAAACGCCGTTTCAGATGAAGAACAATTCACATTACTCACATAAAAATCGTGGAAATAAGGCACTTTTTCACCGGTATGTTGCGCCGCTTCACTTTCTTTGGTGCTTCCAACAGGTGCGTCTGCATAGAATGTGTCAAACAAAACTGCTTCCTTAATAATATTTTTCATTTCAATATTATCGATGAAAATTTGGCTCACATCACCACCTCTTCCGGAGTTACTTTTCACACGGATTCCGATGTCGGTTCCATCGAAATTACAGTTGGTAACGTAGATATTTTTCATTCCGCCATCCGTGTTGCTACCGATAACAAAGCCGCCATGACCTTCATTCACAGTACATTCTGCGATGATGATGTTTTGTAAAAGCGCTTCTCCATTTTTTGGCGTTCCGCTGGATTTCATACAGATGCCGTCATCGCCGGCGTTCACTTTTGTGTTGTAGATAATCACATTTTTAGAGGCGCTGATGTCGATTCCGTCACCGTTTTGTGCCCATTTCGGATTATAAACTGTGGTGTTTCTGATAACAAGATTGGTGATTTGTTTTGGATTAATCACAAATTTCGGCGAATTTCTGAACGTTGGTCCGTCAATCAAAAGATTCGTCACTTTTGACAGGGTGAACATCATTGGTCTCAGATAATGATGCAGCTGCTCATACATATCAAGCGTTGCATTCGGCATTTTGGTAATGACTTTTGCCAGTTCTTCGCCGCGTTTTGCCGCTTCACTTGGATACCATATTTTCCCGTCGTCACTCAAAACACTTCCGGATTTTGCAACCAGTTCCTGCCATTGTCCTGCAGTTGTTTTGAATTTTTTCACAGGTCGCCAAGCTTCGCCTGCGCCATCAAAAATGCCTTTTCCTGTAAACGAAACGTCCTTCAGATTATTTCCCCAAATCGGTGGAGTTACTTCAAATTTCCCTGACGAAGTCTCTCGCATTGGGAATTGTTTGATGTCGCTGCTGAATTGTACAATCGCACCTTCCTCAACGTGGAAATCGATTTTGCTTTTCAGTTCGATTGGTCCTGTCAGCCAGGTTCCGGCAGGAACAATTAATCTCCCGCCACCATTTTGAGCAATCGTGGAAATGGCTTTTTCGAATGCTTTTGTATTTAATGTTTTCCCGTCACCAATGCCACCAAAATCCTTAAAGTTGTAATCCTTTTGCGGAATCGTCGGCAAAATCATTTCCCCGAATTTGAACGGTGCTTTCTCGATGTAATAATTAATATCATTTTTCTGCGCAGAAATCATTGCTGTCACAGAAAACGCAATACCTATTAAAAATTTTTTCATTGTTTATCTAAGTAATTTATTCTATTCTATATTTTATTTGGGCAGCTTAATCCGCCTTCCGCTTCCCAATCTTTTCACTTCACTACGTTGCGTAAAAAGGATTTCCGCTCAATTCGGGCTGCGAGTGATTCTACGTTAATCTATTATTTCAAATTAAAGTCTTAGACTCCGCTCAGACTGACAATGTTATCTTATTACAGTTAGTATTAGGTTTGTCACACTGAGCGGAGTCGAAGTGTCTTTCATAATAATTGAAAGATTTCGGATAAAATTAAACAAAATAACGAATAGTGCAATCGATTGCGCAAAATAAAAATAACGATACTCGGAAAGTATCATTAATCCTTAAAAAACTAAAAACCGTTATGTGCTTTTTGCGAGATAATTTTTAATTATTAACTCAAATTTCTTTAATTTGCAATGCTAAAAATAATTTCAACAATGATTATTCAACCTAGAACAAGAGGATTTATTTGTCTGACTGCACATCCGGACGGAGCGCATCAGGCTGTAAAAAATCAGATAGAATATGTAAAGTCGAAAGGCGAAATCAAACACGGACCGAAGAAAGTTTTGGTCATCGGAGCTTCCACTGGTTTTGGATTATCTTCCAGAATTGCTGCAGCTTTCGGTTCAGGCGCATCTACAATCGGAGTTTTTTTCGAAAAACCGGCATCAGAAGGGAAAATGGGAACAGCAGGTTGGTACAATTCTGCAGCTTTCGAGAAAGAAGCACACGCAGCCGGACTTTATGCCAAAAGTATCAATGGAGACGCATTCTCCGACGATGTGAAGAAAGAAACCATTGAATTGATTAAAAAAGACCTTGGTCAGGTAGATTTGGTAGTGTACAGTTTGGCTTCGCCGAGAAGAACACATCCAAAAACCGGTGTGGCTTACGCTTCAGTTCTGAAGCCGATTGGTCAGCCATTTACCAACAAAACAGTTGATTTTCATACAGGTGTAGTTTCCGACATCACCATTAATCCGGTTGAAAATGAGGAAGATATTGCCAACACCATCGCCGTAATGGGCGGCGAAGACTGGAGATTCTGGATAGAAGATCTGAAAGCGGCTGGTGTTTTGGCAGAAGGTGTTAAAACTGTTGCTTATTCTTACATCGGCCCGGAATTGACTTTCCCAATTTACAGAAACGGAACAATCGGCCAGGCCAAAAATGATTTGGAAGCAACAGTTCCGGTATTGAATGATTTACTGAAAGACCTTCACGGCGTTTCTTACGTTTCGGTTAATAAAGCTTTGGTAACGCAGTCCAGTTCAGCGATTCCCGTAGTTCCATTGTATATTTCCTTACTTTACAAAGTGATGAAAGCTAAAGGTACACACGAAGGAACTATCGAGCAGATGCAAAGACTATTTGCGGACAGATTATATACAGAAAATGGGAAAGTTGCATTAGATTCGGAAGGAAGAATCCGCATTGATGACTGGGAAATGGCAGAGGATGTACAGGCAGAAGTTGCTAAATATTGGGATAAAGTTACAACGGAAACACTGCCAGAAATCAGTGATATTGAAGGTTACAGGAAAGAATTTTTCAATCTTTTCGGCTTCGAGCTGGAAGGTGTGGATTATGAAAAAGATGCAGATGAGAATGTGCAGGTTCCAAGTATCGAAGCTTAGGTTTTAGACATAGGAGACTGAAAGAATTTTTCAGTCTCATTAATAAATGTAAAAACGGCTACTTTTTCGGTAGCCGTTTTTTTATTGTTGTGATTGAGATTTTATTTCTTTCTGCTTGGCGTCGTAATCGTGGAGCAGGTTGTGTTCCGGTGTTTGCTCAATGGCGTGCATTATTTTGTCCAGAATCTGTGTTGCGGACTCATTGTCATAATCAATATCCAAAGCTGGCTTGAACTCCATTGTTGGCTTCACACCGGTTACTTTGATTTTCAAGCCTTTCTTGTCAAAAGCTCTTCGGAATCCGTTGATCTTGATCGGAATAACAATGGGCCTCTGATTTTTTATCAATTTAGCCGTGCCTTTTCTGCCTTGTGCAAATGCTGAAGTAGTCCCTTGGGGAAACGTAATAACCCAGCCGTTGTCCAGTGCTGTCATAATGTTTTCCACCTCACTCATATCCACCATTCGGTTGACGTTCTGACCCTCAGCCCGCCAGGTTCTTTTCACAGTTACAGCACCTGCAATTTTAAAAATTCTTGCAAGAATACCTTTGTTCATCGTCTCTTCCGCTGCTACATAGTAAAAGTCAACTTTCGGATTCAGCAGATAAACAGGGTTTTTGATTGTGTTATGATAGCCGTTATTCACCGCGCAAAAGGCGTGATACATCGCTGCAACATCAGCAAAATAAGTCTGGTGATTTGACACGAAAAGAACATTGGTGTCCGGTAAATCGGTGAGATTTTCCGTGCCCGATATTTTAAGCTTGTTAAAACCATTGAACCTCCTGTATGATACTAATCCGAGAATGAAAATAATAATCCTTTTTAGGATGTATATGTTTCCAAAAGAATCAGTAAAAATATTTTTTTTTGCCATTGATAGTTAATTACAATTTCCAAGGTCTTGAAATTATTGCAAAATTAAACATTTTTTAACAAGTTGCTGAACTCGCTCAGAATCATTGAAGTAGCTCCCCAGATAATGTAGCCGTTAAAATCAATAACCGGAACTTCATAGCCTTGTGTAGAAGGCAAAGCCATAATTTTTGGCTGATCCGGAAGACTTAGTAAGGAAGATATTGGGAATTCTATCAATTCCACAGCTTCGGTTTCCTGTAGAAAGAATTCTGGATTTTTCTTCGTATAAGAAACAAACGAATGGACATAGAAATTACTGGGCGGAATGTATATCGGAGACATCTCTCTTATGATTCTCACATAATGCTCATCGATTCCCAACTCTTCCGAGGTTTCCCGTTTTGCAGTGTAGGAAAAATCCGGATCATCGTTTTCTTTTTTCCCTCCGGGTAATGAGATCTGTCCGCTATGTCTGTCATTGTCATTCAGGCTTCTTACGATAAGCGGAAAATGCCATTCATTATCTTTGAGATAAAGTAAAATGTTAACAGCTGCCAATTTTGGATTTTTTTTCAGGATTTCCTCATAGCTGAACACCGGACGGTAAGGCGGCGAATAAATTTTGTGCGCATTTTCGCCCAGTAATTCCGCATTTCTAATATCTCTGAGTAAATCTTTTCCAAAAATCTGCATAGCTCAAAGATAAGGAAAATTGTAAATTTAAAATCCTTTTTGATAGCTTAATAAAAAAGTCGCAAAGATTCACTCTGCGACTTCATTAATACTATTTTATGTCTTTTGATGAAAAAATTACAAATTAATCCCTCTTCCCGCATAAAAATCCAGAACCTTGATGCTAAACAGATAATTATATTTGGCCTGTGCCACAGAACCTTGCGCATTCGCATAATTATTTCTGGCCATGGTTACATCATATATTGTGGAACGCCCGGCTTCGTAACTTTTTTCGGCAAAATCCAGGGCCAGCTTCGTACTTTTCTCGGCTTCAATGGCAGCTGTGTAAACCTCAAAGTTAGAATCTGCATTGAACTGCGCCTGCTGAATGTCCTGTTTTAGCTGGAACTTTTGCTGTTCAAGATTGTTCTTAGCAATCGTCTCATTGATTTTCGTCTGCTCAACTTGCAGCTTTGTAATCCCTTTATTGAAAATCGGAATATTGGCAGATAAGCTCAACTGTTGACCAAAGTTGTCACTATATTGTTGGAAAAAATTCCTCTCTATAATTGGTGTCACTGCACCGGTAACAGGATCTTGTTGATACCCAAGCGTATTTTTGTTCAGAAGATTATTGTAGAAACTTCCGACGCCGGCAGTTGCAGTCACAGTGGGCCAAAAGTTGGTCTTTACCACTTCGGTTTGCGCTTCAGCTGCTTTTATTCTGCTTTCAGCTGCTTTTACCACCGGCTGATTTTGGTAGGCGATGTTCAAAACATCATCCACAGTTTCTGTTGCGGGCATCAATTGATCCGGAACGGGGATATCCACCACGTCAAAGCTCTTATAATCCTGTAGCTGCAGCAATTGGGCCATCGCAAACAGTGCCCTGTCCACATTGATCTGGGCTGTTTTCACATTCTGCTTTTCACGTGCCAGTGAAGCCGAAGCTTCTGCCAGAACGGTCTGAGCAGTAGTGCCTACTTCCGTGGTGATTTTGGCACGGTCATACAGTTTTTGAGCATTGTCCATTGCACTTTCAGAGATTTTTTTAATTTCCCTGTTCAGCATCACATTCAGATATTGCTGGGCGATTTGCAGTGCAATATTATTTTTGATCGTTTCAATGTCCTGCAAACTCGCCTCCACATCAAAACCTGTTTTCCTGATACTTTTTTCCAATCTTCCGTTGTTGTAAACCAGCACGCTGGCGCCCACATTAGCGCCGTTGTAGTAGCTGTCATTCCGGATGCTGCTCGTTCCAACCAGGGTCTGACCAAAATTCGCATTGTTGCTGATCGTTCCGGAAACCGAAGGCAGGTATTCCTTTTTTGCCATTTCCAGATTTTTCGTCTGCACATTTTTGTTGTACATCTGTGCCTGAACCTGAAGATTATTCTTGATCGCATAATCTACACATTCCTGGATGGTCCATTTCTTCTGGGAAAACGCAAAAACACCTACTGACAATAGCGAAACGCAAAATACTTTTCTGAACATAAAAGAAAAATTATATACAATAAGACTGCAGAAACTACAAAATGTTACTTAAAGTGTTAAAAAAATTGGGCGTGCCCCGGTTTTTGCCTCCACAAGCTCCCCGGCCAAAAACCGTGTCGGTCTTCGGGCAGTCGCTCTCCGCCTGCGGCGCAGGAGCTCCGACAATGCCCTTCGCCCTCACGCGCTGGCGCAACCAAGAGCGTTTTAAAACTAAAATCCAGAAACTAAGAATCAACAAAGCATAGTTTCATTCGATCAAGGCATTGTCTCATCCGATCAAGGCACGGTCTCAATCCAACAAAGCATAGTCTCAATCCAACAAGGCATAGTCTCAATCCAACAAGACACAGTCTCAATCGAACAAAGCATAGTCTCAACCCAACAAGATATAGTCTCAATCGAACAAGACTTAGTTTCAATCCAACAAGGCACGATCTCAATCGAACAAGACATAGTCTCAAGTGCTAGCGATGTTACCCTGAACTTGTCGAAGGGTTATTAATGAAAATTGTCATTAAATCACTATTTAAAAATGGAGAAGCCAGATGTTTTTTAGCCCGGGAAACTCACACTCATAAAATTTCTCATCTTTTTATCATCATATTGTAACAATTTCTGATTCAGATTTACTTATAACCTAAAACCGGAATATGTCAATTTTGAAAATTGAAGACCTCAACAAATCTTATGATACGGGAAAAAGCAAACTGCACGTGCTGAAAGGTATCAACCTGACTATTGAGCAGGGTGAGTTTGTTTCCATTATGGGAAGTTCCGGTTCCGGAAAATCAACACTGCTGAACATTATCGGGATTCTGGACGAAGCGGATTCCGGCATCTATGAGCTGGACGGTTTTCCCATAAAACACCTCACAGAAGTAAAAGCTGCCGAATACAGAAGCCGTTTTCTCGGATTTATTTTCCAGTCATTCAATTTGATTAATTATAAAACAGCATTGGAAAATGTGGCATTGCCATTATATTATCAAAACGTTTCCAGAAAAGAGAGAACGAAAAAAGCAGAGGAATACCTGGAAAAAGTTGGGTTGAGACAATGGGCAGAACATCTTCCCAGCGAGCTTTCCGGAGGACAAAAACAAAGAATTGCCATTGCAAGAGCACTCATCACAGACCCGAAACTGATTCTGGCAGATGAGCCAACCGGCGCACTGGATTCTAAAACCACACACGATATTATGAAGCTGCTGCAGGACATCAATAATGAAGGTAAAACCATTGTTGTTGTAACCCACGAACCGGATGTTGCCGCACAGACCAAAAGAAACGTTGTCCTGAAAGACGGCAGAATTGAAAGCGACGAATTTATCAATCAGATTGTATTGTAAGCTGGAGGATGGACGTTGTGAGATGTTAAAATAAATAAATTTTAAAAATAAATAAGCGAAAAGCTCGGAAACATCTGATATCCGCTTCTAGCTTCTAACCTTTAACTTATGTTTGACTTAGACCGCTGGCAGGAGATTTTTAGTTCCATTCGCAGTAATGTATTGCGGACGGTGCTTTCTGGTTTCACAGTAGCACTCGGTCTGTTTATCTTCATTGTTTTGTTCGGCATCGGAAATGGGTTAAACAATTCGTTTTCCAAAGCATTTATGAGAGATGCAACCAATCTGATTATGGTTTTTGCGGGTAAAACGACATTGCCATACGCAGGTCTGCAGTCAGACAGGCAGATTTCATTCAATAATTCAGATTTCGAAGCTATTGAAAAGGAAAGTGGTGATAAAATAGAATATGGCTCGCCAAGATACACATCCAATCTCACAGTCAAATATGGGAAAGAAAGCGGCAATTACCAGATCAACGGTGTCTTGGGCGATGAAAAGTTTCTCGAAAACCGGACAATGATAGACGGCCGGTACATCAACCAACTGGATAACGAGCGGAAGCAGAATGTAGCATCTATCGGCAGAATGGTTTGGCGGGACTTGATCCGCGATGGTAATCCAATCGGGAAGGATCTGGAAATCAACGGAACGATGTTCAAAGTGGTGGGTGTATTTTCAGATCCCGGTGGTGACTGGGATGAGCGTCACATTTCGGTGCCGTTATCCACGCTTCAGCAGATGAAGAAAGGGTCAGATACCATTAGTACCATTATGCTGTCGTATAACCAGAAGCTAACGCCGGATCAGGCTGTGGAATATGGTAAAGAAATAGAAAAGACCATCAGAAAAAGACATCAGATTTCACCGGACGATCAGCAGGGGATTTTTGTTAATAACAATGCAGTCAATACAAAAGATTCATTCGCATTTTTATTTGTGATAACGGCCGTTGTAGGATTCATCGGGCTGGGAACTTTGCTTGCCGGGATTATTGGTATCAGTAATATTATGGTTTATATCGTAAAAGAAAGAACCAAGGAAATTGGTGTACGAAAAGCTATAGGTGCTAAACCAAGAGGAATTGTTGCGCTGATTTTACAGGAAAGTATTGTTATCACTGTAATATCCGGAATCATAGGTGTAGGACTCGGCGTTCTGGCTTTGAAACTAATCGGCAATAGCCTGGAGGAGTATTTTATATCAGAACCGTCGGTAGGTTGGGGACTTATTATAGTCGCATTTTTCTGTCTTGTTCTGTCCGGGACTATCGCAGGATTTGTGCCGGCTTACCGCGCATCAAAAATTAAACCTATTGAAGCGCTGAGAGCGGAATAATGAGTGGGAGCGTTTTAGAATAGGAGAGTGTGAAAGTCGGAATATAAAATGAAAAAAAAATATCAGAGATTAAAGTAACCAATCTATCAACTATAGACCATCATTCATCAATTATCATTAATCATTTATAATCAGAAGAAGTGAACATACTTTTCAAAAGAGATACCTGGCAGGAGATTTATTATTCCCTTCGGAACAATAAGCTCAGGACATTCCTCACTATGATTGGCGTAGGTTGGGGTATGTTTTTGTATGTCAGTCTTTTGGGTGCTGCTAAAGGTATGGAGAACGGATTCAATAAACTTTTTTCAGGATTTGCAACCAATTCTATATTTCTTTGGGCCCAGAGTACGAATATTCCTTTCGAAGGTTTTCCTAAAGGAAGAGCAATGCAGCTTCATCTGAAAGATATTGACTATCTCCAGCAGAAAATTCCACAGATCGATTATATTTCGCCTCAAAGTGTGAGAGGAAACTTTGGAACGCCAGGCGACCAGATTTCCAGGAACGGAAAGAAAAACACATATATGATTACCGGGGACTTCCCTGTAGGAAATCAGATTTCAAAAAAGAAATTGCTGTTCGGACGGTATATTAACGATGCTGATATTGCCGGCAGGAAAAATATCATCGTGATTGGTGAAGAGGTGTATAAAAATTTATTCGACGCCAAAAAGAATGAAAACCCGATTGGGAAATCCGTCAGTCTGAAAGGGGTATTCTTCACAGTTATCGGTGTTTTCCGGGTGGGAAAAGGTGGCGGAATGGAGAACGACCGCTCAGCGTACATTCCGTTTTCCACTTATTCAGGGCTGTATAATGAGGGCGATAAAGTTGGTTTCCTGGCTATTGTCGGGAAGCCGGATGCGGACGTTTCTGTAATTGAAGACAAGGTGAAGCAGGAGCTCAAAACCATCAACCACGTCTCACCGGAAGATACCAATGCTTTTGGAAGTTTCAATCTGGCAAAAGAATTTAAAAAACTGACAGGTTTTCTCACGGGAATGCAATTATTGACAATTATTGTTGGGACATTAACGATTCTGGCAGGTGTTATTGCAATTTCTAATATCCTTTTGATTACAGTAAAAGAGCGAACGAAGGAAATCGGAATCCGTAGAGCGCTTGGAGCCAAACCGTCCGAAGTCCGGAATCAGATTTTGCTGGAAAGCGTTGTCATTACATTGTCTTCTGGTTTGCTCGGGTTTTTAGGCGGTATTTTTCTGCTGATGATCCTGAATATTGCCACTATGAATAATGACTCATTCCCTTTTTATAACCCAACTGTAGATTACAGCAACGTATTCACGGCAATGGGAATTATGATTTTTCTTGGACTGATTATCGGGCTGATTCCTGCGCAGAGAGCGGTTAAGATCAGACCTATTGAAGCATTGAGAACAGAATAAAACTAATAATTTATCAAATATTAAATATCAATTATCATTAAATATAATGGAAAAGAAGAAATTGACATTCAAAAAAGTGATTTCCATCATTCTCGGTTTGGTTTTCGTACTGGCAGTAGTTTTCGGGATCGGCTACCTCATTAAATCCAATTCCGAAGAAAATGAAGTGTTTCTCACCAGAAAACCGGTGATTAAGAATCTGGACGATAAAGTAATGGCAACCGGGAAAATAGAACCGCGCGAAGAGATCGAAATCAAACCGAATATTTCCGGGATTATCCAAAGCATCAGCGTAAAAGAAGGCGATAAAGTAGAAGCCGGCCAACTGCTGGCCACTATCAGGATTGTCCCGAATGTTACGGATGTGAACAATGCAACAATGCAGATCAACAATTCTCAAATCCAGCTGACTAATGCTAAAATCAATGTTGAAAATCAGCAGAAACAATTTGCGATGCAGGAAAAGCTTTACAAGCAGGGGGTGATTTCCAAGCAGGAATATATTGCTGCTCAGCAACAGTTGCAGACCACTCTGCAACAGCAGAAACTGGCTGTCCAGCAACTGAACGCAGCGCAAAAGCAACTGCAGATCGTAAGAACCGGCGCTACACCAGAACTTCAAAGTATGGCAACTACTCAAATCCGTGCGAAAGCGGCTGGAACTGTTCTGGAAATTCCGGTGAAAGTCGGTGGGCAGGTTATTGAAGCTAACTCGTTCAACCCGGGAACTACCATTTGTTCTATTGCAGATCTTAATTCTTTGATTTTTAAAGGAAAAATTGACGAAGCTCAAGCAGGAAAACTGAAAGAAGGGATGGATATGAATGTGGTGATCGGAGCACTTCAAAATAAATCTTTCCCTGGAAAAGTAACGCTGATTGCGCCAAAAGGAACGGAAGAAAGCGGAACTATCAAATTTAATGTGGAAGGAAATGTGACGAATCCAAAAGGCGAATACATCAGAGCCGGATTCAGCGCGAATGGAGAAATATTGTTAAGCTCTCAGAAAAATGCGTTGCTTTTGGATGAGTCGCTGATCCAGTATGAAAAAGGAACTAATAAAGCTTTTGTAGAAGTAAAGCAGCCTAACGGAAGCTTCAGGAAAACTTATGTTAAGTTGGGCGCAAGCGACGGTATCAATGTTCAGATCCTTTCCGGGATTGATAAAAATGCTGAGGTAAAAGTCTGGAATCCGTCTGATAAAGATAAAGAGGAGCTAAAGGAGAAGAGTAAAAAGTAAATCCTAAATTATAATTGTTAACACACGAGGCTGTCCAAAATGGGCAGTCTTTTTTTTGCGATAAAAGGAACGATCACTTAAGTGCTGAAAGAATTATTCTTTCGTGTATTTCTTTTAAGAAATATTGATTATAATTTTGAATAGTAAATTAATATTAAAAGAGATGAAAGGACTATTAGTATATGCCGAAATGCTTTCTACAAATATAAAAATCTCTGTCAATTAGTTACACATTGGGGATTTGCAGGGTTAAGGCAAAAGAACCTTGCTTCCTATCACGACATTTACAAAGCAGAAGAGTATCAGACAGATACACCTTTGCTTGAGGACATTGAACGTACAAAAAGACCTTTGTTATCAAAGGCAAAATGATTACTTACATTAAATTTCAATTCAATGAACAAGTTTTTATTTTTCTTATTAGCCGTTTCACTAACCAGTTGTGCTGCAAGTTCCGTATCTCCGGTTTTTGTAGATAACAAGGCTAAAGTTATTCTGGCTTCAGATCCGGTAAAGCTTCCCGTAAGGCTTTCCGTAGAGCAAAAGGCAGTGATGTTACTCAATCAGTTATTCAATACAGATCCTTCCAACGAAAAAATGATACTGATGATCAGCAATGATTCTGATTGTGATTTTACAATGAATATCACAGGAAAGAACAATTACATTCTGCCGGTAGCGGCAAAAGACACAGAAAGTATTGTTCTGGAACGTGGTGGTTACGAAATGAGATCAGAAGTTTGTAGAACTCCTTACAAATCTTTCAAAATTCTTTCGGATAACACTAATCTGAGTATAAGATATACAGTTTTAAAACCCAGCGAAAATATTGCTGTAGCTGCAAACTAGTGATTATTCAAAAAATATCTTGAATGAGGCTGTCCAAAAAGGACAGTCTTTTTTTGTCAGGAATCCGTAATTGTCACTTAAGTGCTGATAGAATTATTCTTTTGTGTAATTCTTTTAGGAAGTATTGAACCTAATTTTGATTAATAAAATCATAACAATAAGAACATGAAAATGAAAATACTATTGGTAGACAGCGAAATGCTTTTTACGAAAATAATTAAAAATATCATGCTAATCAAAGAATATGAAATAGAAGAAGCAGGCAATGGATATGAGGGATTGCAGAAAGCAAAAAACAAACATTTTGATTTAGTGATTTCAAATGTTTTTCTAACGCAAGTAAGTGGCTTGGAATTCATTAACAGGTATAAAAATGAAGTTAACAATACTACACCCATTTTCGTCATATCAAAATCTTCTGATAAGAATTTGGAAAGTGCGGTTTTTGATTTAGGCGCTGCAAATTTTATTACCATTCCTATGAATCTGTACAAGCTTTTTAAAAAAGTAAAAGAATTAGAGACTGACAGAAAAGCTTTTTTGATTAATCAATAATACACAAATATGCCACATTATATTGCGACAATTAATTAATGATGCTTAACTCTTGATAAAGAAACAAAAGCATTCATTGATTTTTTATGATAGTGACCGTTAGCCGCTTAATCGTTTAATAAATAATAAATTAATGATGGAAAAAATTAAACTTTTGTTTCATTATATTAAGATAATAAAAATAGTTACAGGCATTGTTTTTTTATGTTTTTATAGTGTAAATGCTCAGGAAACCAACTGCATTTATTCTACCAATAAAGAGAATATTACCGTGTGGAATGGTGAAAAATACGTTCCGTTTTTTTTAAAGGGCATTAATTTAGGAGTGGGACTTCCGGGCAGTTTTCCGGGTGATCTGAGTCCCAGTTACAATCAATATCTGCACTGGTTTGCTCTTATTAAGCAAGCCGGATTTAACTGTATAAGAATCTATACGCTTCATTTTCCAAGATTTTATGAAGCTTTATATGATTATAATCGGGATCATGAAAATAATCCTTTGTTATTTATTCAGGGGATTTGGCTGGAGGAAGAGTATCCGGACTATAACAATAATTTATTTAATCTTACTTCTGTTTTTAGCAAAGAAATACAAGATAATATCAGTGCCGTACATGGAAATAATAAAATAGAGGAAAGGCAAGGCAAAGCATACGGAGAATATAAGAAAGATGTCTCTCCCTGGTGTCTGGCATATATTATCGGAAGAGAAATAAATCCTTATGAAATACAGACCACCAATACTGTAAATCCTGATTTCAGCACTTTTAAAGGCAATCATCTTTCTATCGGGAACGCAAGCGCATCAGAATATTGGTTTACTTCTATGCTGGACTTAGCTCTGACCTTTGAACAAAATAATTATAAGACACAGCGCCCAATTAGTGTTTCCAGCTGGCCTACATTAGACCCGATTTCTCATCCGGAAGAACCTAATGGCGAAGAAGATTCGGCCTCATTAGATTTTTCTAAAATACAATTAACCAATGCACCTGCCGGCTTTTTCATCAGTTATCACGCTTATCCGTATTACCCGGATTTTGTAAGTGATCAAAGCACTTATCAGAATTACAAAGATGATTACGGACCTAATAGTTACAAAGGTTATTTAACAGAACTTAAAAATCATTACAAAAATTTTCCACTCATTATTGCGGAATACGGAGTTCCTTCTAGTTGGGTAATTGCCCATTATGCTTCATCAGGAATGAATCACGGCGGTTTTGATGAATATAATCAGGGTGGAACCGATATCAGGCTTTTGCAAACCATAAAAGATACCAATTGCGGTGGAGGAATACAATTTTCTTTAATGGATGAATGGTTCAAAAGAACCTGGATTACAGATCCGATAGATTACATCCCGGAAAGTAGAATTTTATGGCAAAATCTGGCGTCGGCAGAACAGAATTTTGGACTGCTTACTTACGAGAAACCGGTGAAATACAGTATGGTGAAATCGCAAAACAATGATGACGCTGTTACCACAATAGAAGCTGACGCCAATTATCAGTTCTTTGCACTTAAGCTAAGTTTGAAAAATTCTTTTAAAAACCCTGATGAAATCTGGGTAGCTTTAGACACATATGATGAAAATCTGGGAGAATCTATTTTACCAAATGGAATTAAAATCCCTAAAAGAAGTGAATATGCTTTAAAAATCACCAATCATTCTGCAGAATTATATGTTACCAGAGCTTATGATATTTTTGGAATTTGGCATCATACTTCTCAGCAAGATCAGTTATATCATTCTATTGCTACAGATGGTGCACCTTGGGATTTGGTAAGATTTAAAAATAATAATTCTAATACTGCAGTTCAATTTGTAGGGAATTTACAGGTAAATTATGACTTTCAGCCAGCTTCTTCTAAAGACGCTGTTACGATTGCAGATAAATCAATATCAATAAAAATTCCTTGGTCATACATTAATGTAGTAGCGCCGGATCAAAAAAGAGTTTTAAATGATGACAGAAGTACACCCGAAACTGAAAGTATAATTTCTGACGGTTTTGCAGTAAATGTATTTTATGAAAACAAATGGTTTTCTGGAGATGATAGATTTGTCTGGGAAAATTGGAATGCACAGACAGTTTCGGATGCTATAGAAACGCCTAAAATTTCTTATTATGTAATGAAAGATAATCTTCAAAACTTTAATACACCTTGTATTTCCGTTAATGATAATTACAGTTTTGAAGACGGGATATTTCCCAAAAATATTTCGAAAGATGCCGGTTTATTAGTGAATGACTATGATTTAGATGGAGACGTAAAGGAAACGTATATTTATGATAATCCTAAAAATGGAACGGTATTTCTGAATACAGATGGCTCATTTTATTATCTGCCTGAAAAAAACTTTACAGGCGTAGATACTTTTACTTATGTTGTTTTTGATGGCTACAGTATTTCTGAATCTTCTACAGTGAAAATTAATGTATTAAAAAATGGTGATGTTTTAGGAGATAGATTTCTAAGAGCTTATCCTAATCCTTTTACGGACAATGTTTTTGTGGATTCTTCTATTCATTTTGATGAACTGGAGCTTTACAATGCTTCCGGAACCCTTATTTCAAAAACCAAAATTTCAGAGTATCCTTCACACGTGAATTTGTCTTTTCTGTCAAAAGGGATGTATTTGTTAATTGGTAAAAAAGACGGAAAAATTTTTTCTTTTAAAATGATAAAAAGATAGGGAAATGAAAACTTTAATTACAGTTATGTTTTTTATTTCAAGCGCTTCTTTATTCGGCCAGGCTCAGAAAGAAGTAGAAAAAGATTCTGTAAGCAATAAAACATATGACAATTACATCGGAGTTTCTCAGATGCTGGTAAGTTATAATGAGCCAATCAAGCAGACCGATCTTTTAACCAGCGTAGAATATGTAAGGAAATTTAAAAAACAGACTTTAGTTACTCGCATTAATAGAATCGATTTTATTCAGCAGAAGGATTATTCTTTAGAAACTGAATTTTATCAAAAAGCAGGAAAACATTCTTACCTTTTCCTCAATGCTTCCGCCGGATTGAATAAAAAAGTATTTCCTCAATATAATTTAGCCGCAGAATTCTACAGTTTGGCTTTTCAAAAAGTAGAATATTCTTTGGGTTATCGTGTTTTGCATTTTAGTTCAAATAATGTAAATCTTGTATTTGGGAGTTTGGGATATTATTATCATAACTATTACTTTGTTTACAGGCCTACTGTTCAGATAGATAACAACAGAGGTTTTCTTACCCAGATATTTTTTTTGAGAAGGTATTTTGATGATGAAAAGTCTTACTTACAGCTGGATTTTCAGCGGGGTAATTTGCCCTATATTTTTTCTGGTATTGGAGATATAGGTACGCTCAAATCTTCCCGTTTCATTATCCAGGCTAAATTAAAATTACTGCAAACGTGGTATATAAAGCCATTTTATATGTTTGAGAAAGAAGAATATTATCCAGACAGATTCCGGGATAAAAATTATTTTCAAATAGGGTTGATCAAGCAATTTTAAAGAAATGAAAACATTGATTATCATATTAACTAAAATTCCTGATTACAGAACGGATGCCGATGAAGGAGCTAATTATTTCTTCACATCAGCAGAATTCGAAAGAGCTTTGCTGATGGGCATCTTTATTTTATTAGGGTTGATTTTTATCCTTTCTGTTTCTTATGTGATAGTGGTGTACAAAAGAATACGAAGAGTGGAAAAAACAATTTTCTTTGAACCCGGTATATTCAATTATCTGGAGCGAATAACCAATGAAAAAATAAGAATTGAGAAAATAGCTTTGGAATTTCATAATGATCCTTATAAAAATGACAAAATTTTTATAAGAATGATTACCAAAAGTATAATAGACGCTCATAACTATTTCCGGGGAAATATGAAACTGAGGTTAGAAAATTTTTATTTATCCACAGGTTTGCTGCATCATTCCCATAAAAAACTGAAGTCTAACAGATGGTATATAAAATGTAAAGGACTACGGGAATTGTCTGAAATGGAAGTCATCTATTTTTACAAAGATGTGCTAAAGCTTTGTTATGAAAAAAATAATTTGGTAAATGTGGAAGCGATTCTGGGAATTATAAAGATGAAAGGATCCGAAGCGTATAAAGATGTAAGCGGGTACAGATATCCTCTCAGTAAATGGGTCATTGCTAATATCATAGAATCTATAAAAGGGGTTCAGAATAACAGGCAGTTTGATTACTCATTAATGCTGAATAGTAAAAATGAATCCATATTAATGATCGGTATAGAGATGATTAAATATTTTAATCTCAGAAACTACGAAGAAGAGCTTAATTATCTTCGTGCGGTGAATAAATCTCCGGACATACAGAAAATGCTAAATTAAAGCAATCATGACAACTTATACTTATAAAGCAAAGAAAATAATAGCTGTATTTTTCTTAATCCCTGCTTTATTTTGTGCTAATTTGGATATAACTGGTGCTGCAAAAAATGAAGGACAGGGTATTCATTATATCCCTGTAAAAAACAAAAATATCCCTGATTATCCGGGAAGAGACATTGGGCTTTACCGGCCGGAAATAGGACCAAATCATAATGATGGCAAGAGTATTGAAAAAAAATCTGATGAACCATGGCTCACCAGAAATGCGTTCATCTATTATTTTAATTCGGTTATTTTTATCCTTGCTGTCAGTATAATGTCAGCCTATATTATTCTGGCAATTTTATCTTTCTTCGAGATCAGGAAATATAAAAGAACCAATGGATTTATTAATTATGATGTACTGCTCTCTTGTTCCTTAAGTCCGGATATTTCCATTATAGCTCCTGCATTTAATGAATCTAAGACCATTATTCATAACATTAATTCTTTACTCTGTCTTCGTTATTCCAATTATGAAGTAATTATAGTCAATGATGGCAGTACGGATGATACGATGGAAAAAATTATCCGGCACTTTGAATTGATACCTTTTGATGTCCCACTATATAAAGAGCTGATCCCAACTAAAAAGATCAGAATGATCTACACATCACGGAAACAATCATTGTCAAACCTGTTTGTAATAGATAAAAAAAACGGAGGCAAATCCGATGCTTTAAATGCAGGGATTAATTTTAGCAAAAAATCCTACATAGTATGTATGGATGTAGATTCTTTACTAATTAAAGACAGTTTGCTAAAATTAGTAAAACCGGTAATGGAAGAAGTAAATAAAAGAGTGATAGCAGTAGGAGGTGTGGTGAGAATTGTCAATGGATGCGACATCAAAAGAGGACATATAGAAGAAGTAAGCACATCGGATATTCTACTATCCAATATCCAAATTATAGAATATCTCCGAGCTTTTTTATTGGGCAGAATGGCCTGGTCCCATCTTAATTCTCTGGTACTGATAAGCGGAGCCATTGGTCTTTTTGATAAGGAAATCGTAATAAAAGCAGGCGGCTATAGTACCAAAACTGTAGGAGAAGACATGGAGTTGGTGGTGAGAATGAGAAAATACATGACACAGACCAAGCAAAAATACCTTATAAAATATGTTCCGGATCCTTTATGCTGGACAGAAAGCCCCGAAAAAGTAAGCATTCTGATTAAACAAAGATCCCGCTGGATTCGCGGAACGATGGAAACACTTTACTGGCACAAGGATATGTTCCTGAATCCCAAATACGGAAAATTCGGATTAATAGGCTTACCGTATTGGTTTATTTTCGAGTATTTATATATCTGGGTAGAATTTATAGGAATTTTAATTACGGTATATTTTATTGTTTCAGGAATAATTTCCTGGAAATTCTTTTTCTTTCTAGCGTTGTTCGTCTACTCGTTTGCTGTGTTTTTTTCCATAATAGCATTATTAACAGACGAAGTAAGTTACAGCCATTACACGAAAAAAAAGCATATAAAAAGCCTCATAAAAGCAGCGTTTCTTGAGCCTTTTTATTTTCATCCTCTTGTTTTATATGCCGGAATTAAGGGGAATTTTCAGAAACTTTTTGGGCTCAATAATTGGGGTAAAATGAAAAGAAAAGGCTTTGATGATAAGGAAAATAGCTAGTTGATAATCTCTGTAAAGATTAACAAAATGGGCTGTCAAATTTTCGGCAGTCTCTTTTGTTTACCTCTTTTGATTAAAATATTTGTTAATAGCCTCGCTTCTGTTTCTTACCTGTAGTTTTTCATAGATAGATTGTGTAATTTTTTTAATAGAATCTATAGATAAAAATATTTTTTCGGCAATTTCTTTATTCAGCAATCCTTCGGAAATGTAGTTTAAGACTTGGATTTCCCGGGCATTTAGATTGTTAAATTCTTCCTTGAAGGTTGATTTTTCTTTGGATTGAAAATAATTGATAATTTTATGCGCAATAACGGGTGTGATAGGAGCGCCTCCGTCTTTTATCAGAAGAATATTTTCTTCCAGTTTTTCCAAAGCATTTTTTTTGAGGAGATATCCGTCTGCTCCCGCTTTAAGAGAATTAAAAACTTTTTCATCATCTTCAAGTACGGTTAGGACAATGCATTTGGTTTCAGGATAATCCGTTTTTATTTTTTCAATAGCCTCTATGCCAGACATGCCCGGAAGATTAATATCCATGAGTACAATTTCTGGTTTTATAAAAGGAAAGTCTTTAATAAAAGATTCAGCATTAGAAAACATGCCTACCAAATCGAAGAGCTGGCTTTCCATAAGGAGGAGTTTAAGCGCGTGATAAAATACCTGGTTGTCTTCTACAAAGGAAATTTTAATTTTCATAGTTAGGGATGTGTTTGTTAATAGTTAGTTGAAAGGTGGATCCGTATGGGGAACTTTCCAGTAAAATAAGTTCCGAATTAATGAGCTCGGCGGCTTTTCTGGCTTTCAGAAGACCAATCCCTGTTCCGGGTATATTTTCCATCGTGTTTAGTCTGATGTAAGGTTTGAAAATCTTTTCTCTATAGATTGTATTGATGCCTATTCCGTTATCTGTGAAGTTGATTTTAATGGATTGCTCTGAGTTTTCAAAAGTTATTTTTAATGTTTTATAAGCATTGTTATTATATAAATAGGCGTTTTCGGCGATAATAATGATGATTTTCTCTAATAATTCCGGATCTTTTCTTATGATGAGTGTTTCATTGTAATTTTCGATTTCATAAATAAATCCGGGTTTGGCGTTTTTAATTTTTTCCAATAATTCTTTAATGACTTCCAAAACTTTGAGATCTGTTTTTTTAGCCTGAGTAAGGATTATTTTATTATAATCGAACATATTATTAATGAATTTTTCTTCTTCATCTATGCTGTTTTTTATTAGCATAAAGTATTGCTCCATTTCTTTGTAGGATCTGTTCTCATTAATTCCGTTTTCTATTTTATCAATAAAAGCGTTAAAAATATAGATGGGAGATTTTAGGAAATGACTGGACGCTTCACTGAAAAGAATCTGGTCGTTTGATTGTTCTTTCATCCTCATTCTGGATTCTTTTAGTTTTTTGTTCAGATTTATTAATCTTTTGGTTTTTAGATTCAGATAATAGATATACATAAATATCAGACCGATAATAAAGCTTAAGTTTCCGTACAAAATGATAAACTTTGATGTTTCCGGATTCTTATCTGCATACATTTTTGGGATAAATGCGCCAATAGCGGTACCTTCTAATAACATCAATGAAATGGAAATTACATTTATTATAATAAGATATTTTATTTCCTGCGGATTAAATAGCATAGTAGATGCCACTATAATTGGTAAATAATAATAAGCGAGTAATGGATGCGAGAAATAAATAAATGCCAGTAATGCAATTAAGTCCAGGTATAATAAAATGAAAATTTTTGCGGTGATATATTTTCTCTTAGCGTTAAAATGATATAAAAATGTAGTTCCTAAAAGTGCAAAAAAACAGAACAAACTGCTGATGTAATACGAAATAGAGATAAATAGAAATACCTGAACGAACTGATTTACAATGTAGGTAAGAATCAGTCTGTTTGCAAACATTGTTTTAAGGTTTACCTCTTCAGTATTATATTTAGACACGCCGATATATTCTAGCAGGGCGTATTTAAGCAGGAAAAAGAATTTAATTTTATGTAAATACATTGCTTATTCAGGTTTAAAAGTTTTGTCTTTTTTGGAAGCAAATCAAATTCTTAAAAAGGAATGCTTAATCGGAAAATACATCCGTTTTTACCGGAAACCAGATTAAGCTCCGAGTTTATCTTTAAAGTGGCGAGGTTGGCAAAAGATAAACCAAGTCCGCTTCCCGGAATAGAATCTATTTGGTTTATCCTGTTAAATGGTTCAAAGATTTTTGTTTTATATTCTTCGGAAATCCCAATTCCGTTATCTTCCACAAAAATGTAAATTTTCTTATCTTCTTTAGTTGTAAATATTTTTATCATTGGTGTTTTGGAAATATTGTATTTTAAGCCATTATCCACTAAATTCTGGATGATGATGTCTAATAACTTCGCATTGGAATAGATAATACAGTTGTTTTTTACTTCATTTATTATTTTTGACTTTCTATATTTTAATGAGAAAATAGGTGTGTTTTTGTCAATCATTTCTTTCAGATTGATCATTTCAAACTTATTATCTGTGCCATAAATTAAAGAATAGGTGATAAGATCGTTAGAATATTTTTCATTCATCTTATTACTGTCTTTTATCAGATTGATGTAATATTTTGATGCAGTTCTGTCTGCACTGTTCTCCAGATTATCTTTGATTTTTGTAAGAAAACTATTGATAATAAATAATGGTGTTTTTAGAGAATGAGTAGCGGCCATTCCGAATGTTCTTAATTCATTGTTTTCTGTAAAAAGTTTTTGTTTAGCACTGTTAAGATTGGCTTTAATTTTTTTAAGTTTCCGCTCCTGATATTGATTCATGAAGATGTATAAAAAGGTGAGAGAAAACATATAAATTATTATTTTAGACAGTACCAGGTAGTTAAAGAGCTCTACTTTTTCCGGTCTGAGCTGATGGAAGCAGAAAAGGTGATCTCCATACATAGATTGCAATAAGAACAAACCGATGCCTTCTATAATAACAAACAAAAGATATTTTACCTCTTTATTAGTAAAAAATAATGGGCCTACTACTATGTATATGATGTAAAAATGGTTGAGAGCTGTAGTGTAGCCATACACCATTCCGCTTAAAAAGAAAAATAAATATACGACCTGTGCACCGGCTATTTTGGCCATTAAAAAGTTTTTTCTTTTTATTGTGCGTATAAGATGCTCTGCCATGGATAGCCCGAAAACCAGTAAAGATTCCCAATACAGACCAACGAAAATATAGAGGATGGTGGAAGAGAGATTCAGGTAATAAAGTAGTATGGAAATAGAATTATGGATCTGTCTTTTATTTTTATCAAAAGGCTCATACTTATAATCCAGAACTCCATCATTGATATTTCTTAGAATTCTGATTTTTGAAAAACCTTCTTTAAAATAATAATTAATCATGTTAGGCAGATTTATTTTATTTTCATTATCCGGATTTTAGAAATTAAGTTAATAATGTTAATTATATTTAATAGTAAATATAATAATTTAAAGCTCAATAATTTAAAGAAATATTATTTTTTTTAATTTAATACAATTCTTATATGTATTAGTTTGTGTCTTTTCGGAAGATGATTTATTTGAGTGCATCGGGAGTTTTTAGCCTGAAAATACAACCGTCAGTATTAGAAATTAATGAAAGATCTGCATTGATTTTTAAGGCCGCTAAGCGAGCTATCGTGAGACCTAAGCCGCTTCTTCCAGGTATTTCTGTTTCATTGATTCGCATAAAAGGATTGAAAATATTTTCTTTATGTTCTTCCTTTATTCCTATCCCGTTATCTTTGAAATATATGGAAAGAACATTGTCTCGAGATTCATAGAATATTCTAATGACTGGTTTTTCAGAAATGTTATATTGAATACCGTTTTCAATTAAATTTTCGATTATAATTTTTAGTAACGTCTCGTGTGATCTTAGAACTACGGTTATTTCTATTTCATTACTGATTTCGGCAGATTTATATTTTTCCACTAATTTTTTGGAAACACTATCGATTAATCTTTTTAGATTAATTTGATGAAAAACACATTTAAGATGAAGAACGTATAAGTATGTATTTAGATCTGCAGAAAATCTTTCATTAAGCTTATTGCGCTCTTTCAGGAGATTGATATAATACTTGGCTTTGGTGGCATCTCTTTCATTTTTTATTTTACTAAAAAAATTTATAGGTGCTTTGAAAGAACTGTTGAAGAAGGCATCGCTTGTGACTTTTAATTCCTGGCCATTATTATTGATTTTTTTCTGCAGGATATTAAAATTCTTTATCGCTCCTTTTAATTTATTCGTATAATATATATTGAGGATTATAGATGAAAGTATGAAAATATAGACATATGCAATTAAATTAGAAATAATAAGATAGTTGCAAACAGCTTTCATTTCTGGTCTCAATAGATTAAAATGAATGAAGTGTCTTTCATTAACCAACGGCTGCACTAAGAATAAAATGATACTTTGTATTGTAAAGAAAATTAGTAGTCTGGATTCTTTATAAGTGAATATCAATGGACTTAAAAGAATGTATATGATATAAAAAAAATTTATTTCTTTAGAGTATCCGTATATACTGCTGCTGAAAATAAAGATAAGTATGCTTTGTATGCCTGAAGCTTTAGCATAAAAAGGATGCTTTTTTCTTATGTTTCGGCTTATAAATTCGATAAAAACAAAAATCCCTAAAAAAGCAGTTGCCCAGTAAAATCCAAAGATCAGATATATAAAAAGAAAAACCCAATTAAGAATGTAAAGTAATTTTGCAATAGTATTGCATACTTGCCCGCTTGTTTCAAAAGGATAGTTCCTGGATTGGCATACGTGATGTAAGAGCCAGCTTTCTATCTTGTTTTTTATGTATAAAACAGTTTTCATTAAAAAATTTTTAATACCTGTTCCTGATTTCGAATGACAGCAATTCCAATAAAAAAAACCGAGAAATATCCTCACAATATTTCTCGGCAAACACAAAGGATGATTACTTTTATTTAGCTTTTTTCCTATTCAAAATTAACTGATAATAAAAAAATATCCATTACACTATAGTGTAATTTTTGCAACACTTTGGTGTATTGTAAATAAAAAAATGAGCTCTAAGCCCATTTTTTTATAGATACCACACAAATTCTCTTCGCAGCAGTCAGGTAAATTACATCGGAGGCATATCATCTCCGCCATTGCTGTTAGCATTAATATCTTTCTTCTTTTTAGGCTGATCAACCTTTTCTCCTTGTTTAAAACGGTAAGTGAAAGATATTGAAAACTGTCTCGGATTCCATTGCATATACGAATACTGAGAATAACTCGGCGTGTTTGTTGTGCTTTCTCTCGCTCTGGTATTGAATATATCCTGAATATTAAAAGCAAGAGTGCCGTTGCCATCCAGAATAGTTCTTGTCGCTCCAAAGTTGATAGCGTACATAGATTGCCTGTCAACACTTGCCGTTTTTTCCGGGCCTCTGTAAAAACCTTGTACTTGGAAAGATGTTTTTTTATCTGGACGGAAAGTCGTGGTTAATCTTAATCTTGATGAAAATCCACTTCCTTCATAACTGAAATCTTTGTAAGAACCGGAATTATCATAGCCGAATAAATCGACATTTCCCATAATTCTTAACCATTTGAACGGATCATAAGTTGCATTAAGGTCTAGACCGTAATTAGCTTCGGAACCTGCATTGACCGGCATTCTGTATAATACCGTATTATTATTGGAATCTAAGGCATTATACTGATAAAAATTAACCTCGTCCTGAGATTTTTTAAAATATAAAGTAGGGTTGAATACGATTTTGCTCTTAGAAAGACTGTAGCCTAACTCAAATGAATTTTCGTAAGTTGGGTTCAAATCCGGATTTCCCAAGAATAAACTTCTGTCATTACCAAAGGACATAAACGGAATCAGAAACCAGGAACGCGGCCTGTTGATCCTTCTAGAATAATTCAATAAAATCTGATTGCTTTTATCCAGGTTGTAACTGAAAAAAGCGCTCGGGAAAAAGCCAGTATAGTTTTTCGGGACTTCTACCAATTCTGCCGTTTCCATACTTTTGAAGCTCACATCGATATTGGTGTTTTCCATTCTTAGTCCAAGCTGATAGCCAAAGTTTCCAATCTTGCTTCGGAATTGTGAGTAGACAGCAGATATTTTTTCGTTATACTTGGTATCGCTGGTGAATCGTTCCAAAACAGTAAAAGGACTATTGTTCGTGCTTTGGTCTACGAAATAGCTGTAATCATTATTGTTCAGGTCAAATCTAGCTCCTGCTTCGAATTTAGAATTTTCCCCGATTGGTAATTCGTAATCCGCCTTAGCAAGAAATGTAGTATTCTTCGAGTTATTGAAAAGATTATTTACTGTAATAGACGAAGTTCCGTCGGTCACAAAACTGGTTTGATTGATAGGTCCCGAACTGTTGCTCTTATTGGTCTGATAACTTGTAGCAAGACTCAAAAGCTGTCCTTTGTCTCCGATCTTCTGGTCAAATCCTAAATCTGCTTGAAACGAATTATTATTCCTTATGGATTCATTGATTCTCGTAGTGTATTTATCTAAAATCGCAAAAGGAACGTTAGGATAACCAGCTAATGTAGTGTCTTTTCGAATGATTCTGTCATACGTATTAATGGTCTCAGTGCCTTCGTTTTCAAAGGAACGGAACATAACAGAAGCATTCAATGAAGATTTCTCCGTCAGGTCAACTACAAATCCTGTATTGACATTATAGTTTTTATTTTCGCTCTTGTTTTTTCCTTTCTGATCTGTAAAAATACTGGCATTGTTTTCAAGTCCTGCAGGGTCTGAAAAAGATGTGTACGTATTGTTATTAGTAGATTTATTTCTGTTATAGCTTCCTCCGCCGTTCAGATAATAGGTCCAGGCACCTTTTTTCCAGCTAAGACTTGTGTTGAGTCTGGTGTTAGGCAGATAGCCAAGCGTTCCTTCTACGCTTCCGTTGAAGCCCATTTTAGATGATTTCTTGAGGATGATATTAAGAATACCGGCTGTTCCGCTCGCTTCATACTTGGAAGAAGGATTGGTAATGACCTCAATTTTTTCAATCTGGTCTGCCGGAATGGATTTCAAAGCGTCCGCTCCGTCATCGATACCCAATAATGACGATGGTTTGCCATTAATCAGAAATCTGATGTTCGAATTACCTCTCATCGAAACTGTCCCGTCAGTATCTACGGAAACTGAAGGCACGTTGGACAAAACATCTTGTAGATTACCGCCTTTGCTTACAATATCTTGTGAAGGATCATACGTTTTTTTATCTAATTCAACTTTGTATGGTTTTGTAGAAGTAGCTGTAATAGTGACTCCCTGGATGTCGGTCGTATTATTAAGATTCGCTTTTCCGTCAGAAACAATAACGAAAGGCGCAATCGCTCCGGCTTTCTCAACTCTAATTGTCTGTGTGAATTTTTTATAATCAACTGCTTCAATACTTACTTCGTAGCTTCCCGGTGCAAGTTCTACCTTGTAATTTCCGTTGACATCCGCCAGTGCGGCGTCGCTTAGCTGGGCGTTTTGCTGATTTTTAAAAGTGACGGATGCATAACCCACACCACCATTTGCGTCTTTTACATTTCCAGAAACATTCACCTTCTGCTGCGCCATTATGAAGCTTGCAGCCCCAACTGTCAGCGCCAGTCCGAAGAATTTTTTCTGAATTACATTTACAATTTCCGTTCGTTCCATTAATATTTATTTTTCGCTTTCGCTCTTTATTTTATTTGATTTGCCTGCTGTCCAGCCAGTCCTGGTAGGCTTTTGCATTTCTGGCGTGTTCCGCATCATTATCCGTGAATTTATGGTAGCCGGGTCTTGCCGGATCGGCACACATAAAGATGTAATTGTTTTTTTCTGCATCCAGAACAGCATTCAGGGAATTTTTATCTACAATGCAGATTGGTCCCGGCGGAATACCTTTGTTGGCATAGGTGTTATAAGGAGAAGGCTCTTTCAGGTATTTGTAATAGACCCGTTTGATTTTCTGAGTAAAATTATTGGCCTTGTTCACGGCATAGATGACTGTCGGGTCGCTTTGCAGCTTCATTCCCTTTTTATAACGATTGATGTATAGTCCCGCAACTGTCCTTTGCTCATCGGGCTTGCCACCGGTTTCTTTGTACACCAGAGATGCAAGGGCATAGATTTGGTCTCTGGTAAGTCCGGATTGCTTTTCTTTTTCTATCCTTTCCGCGGTCCAGAAATCTTTGTAATCATTTTCGAATTTGTCAAAGAATTCCTTTGGTGTCACTGTCCAGAAAAAATCATAAGTGTTGTTGAAAAAATATTTCTTAAGGTCTTCAGCATTTTTATAGCCTTTATTAACCGCAATTTCATCCAGTGTTTTGACAAACTTTGCAGAATCGATTTCCGTTTTTTTGGTTACGCGTCCTACCATCTGGTAAACATCATCAAAATCCTTTATTCGGAAGGAATTCGGAGTCTGATTGCCGGCGATGATCATATTCGTGATTTCGCGGTTGTTCATTCCTTGTTTTAATTCGTAACGACCTGGTTTGTAATTGTCTTTCAGTATTTTTTCATCGGCAATGCTGACGAAATTATCCTGGTTTTTGATGTAAGGCGCAATCGAATCCAGAATCTGCTTGTAAGCAGCATTATGTGGAATCAGAACATAACCTTCTTTTTCCACATTGTTACCAAGGTATTTATTGTAAAATCGCAATCCGAAATATCCCAGGATTGCAACTAACAGAATTGATATGATGAGAATGGTCTTTTTCATAGTCTAAATTAATGTCAGGTTTTATAAATTAACAGTTCCTTTAAAAACCTGAACAGCAGGGCCTTCCAGCCATATGTTCTCAAAGCCTTCGCCGTTTTTATCAGCATAAACCCTGAGTTGGCCGCCTTTGACCTTAATTTCAACAAACGTTTGATTATTTTTTTCCATAAAAGTTAAAGCCGCAGCTGTAACGCCGGTTCCGCAACTGAAGGTTTCATCTTCCACACCACGCTCATAGGTTCTCACGAAAAGTTCCTTGTCAGAAAGCTTCTCCACGAAATTAACATTGATGCCTTCCTTTTTATAAGTTTCGGAATTTCGGATTTCGTTACCATTTCCGTAAACATTATAATTATTTAACATTTCTACATATTTTACATAATGTGGCGAGCCGGTATTGAGAACAAAATCATTGCCGTCTTTGTCAATATGTTTAACATCACCCATTTTCAGCTTAACGATTCCGTTTTTGATTTCAGCTTCGTGGATGCCGTCAATGGCTGTAAAAACTGTTTTTTCTTCAATAATGTTGAGGAAATGCGCGAAGGCAACCGAACATCGTGCGCCGTTGCCACAGAAACTTTTGGAGCCGTCGGAATTATAATAATCCACCTCGAAGTCTGCATTTTTTTCAGCATTGATTTTGATTAAGCCGTCGGCACCAATCCCGAATCTGCGGTCACAAAGTTTCTGAATGTTTTCAATGGAAAGTTCATCCCACTCTCCGGAACGGTTGTCTATCATAACGAAGTCGTTACCTGTTCCCTGATATTTATAGAATTGCATTTATGATTTTGATTTTTAATTATTTAATTGATCTTATTATTGCAAAAATTAAGCCTGTAAAAATACTTAATTTATAAGGATTACAATGTTGATGAATGTTATTTAAAATCACTCTAAAAGCCTTTGGTGAAACTTCAATATATTATAGAAATTCTCAATGCAAATAATCCATTATTATTTTAAAATTTATGCCTTATCTTTGTTCATTGAAAATGAAAGAAGACCAGCTGCTTACGCTCATCATAAAAGCCAGAGAGAAAAATCAAAAGGCTCAGACACAGCTCATTAATATGTTTTGGGTGGATGTTTTTTCTTTCGTGATGAACAGGGTGAAGGATGAGAATGATGCTGATGAAATTACAGTTTCCGTATTTTCAAAAGTCCTTAACAAGCTGGATTTATTTGACCCTAATTTCCAGTTCAAGACCTGGATTCTGACGATTGCCCAAAACACAATCATCGATTTCTGGAGAAGAAAAAGCCGGGAAAGTGAGGATGCAAGTGACGGACTGGAAAACGTTAAAAATGAATTCGCAAGGTCGCCGGAAGAATTGTTGATTTCTGAAGAAGACCAGCAGAAGATCATCAAAATCATTGAAACAATGGATGCTAAAAATCAGGACATCATCCGTCTACGGTTTTTTGAAGAAAAAAGCATCAAAGAAATAGCGGAAGAACTCAATCTTTCCGTAGCCAACACAAAAGTAAGAATAATGCGTGCTAAGAAAATCCTGGCCGAATTATTAAAAGAAGACGATACGGATTTTTAATTTCAAGAAATCGAAATGGAAGAAACATTAACTCAAAAACCCAAATGGATCCGTGTAAAATTGCCGACAGGTAAGAATTACAGAGAACTGCGACATTTGGTGGACAAATATAAATTGAATACGATCTGCCAGAGCGGAAGCTGCCCGAATATGGGTGAATGCTGGGGCGAAGGAACGGCAACATTTATGATTCTGGGAAATATCTGTACCAGAAGCTGTGGTTTCTGTGGTGTTAAAACCGGAAAACCAATGGATGTGAACTGGGATGAACCGGAAAAAGTAGCACGTTCTATCAAATTAATGAAAATCAAACACGCGGTTCTGACTTCTGTGGATCGGGATGATCTGAAAGATATGGGCTCGATTCTTTGGGCAGAGACGGTGAATGCCGTGCGTAGAATTTCCCCGGGAACAACTATGGAAACTTTGATTCCGGATTTTCAGGGCGTGACAAAACATATCGACAGACTGGTAGAAGTGGCTCCCGAAGTGATTTCTCACAATATGGAAACGGTGAAGCGACTGACAAGAGAAGTAAGAATCCAGGCCAAATACGAACGCAGTCTGGAGGTTTTGAGATACCTGAAAGAAGCGGGGCAGAACCGTACGAAAACCGGTGTAATGCTTGGTTTAGGCGAAACTAAAGATGAGGTTTTCCAAACCATTGAAGATATCAGAAATGCTGATGTGGATGTCATTACTTTGGGACAATACCTCCAGCCGACTAAAAAACATTTACCCGTTCAGCGATTTATTTCTCCGGAGGAATTTGATGAATACGGAGACTTTGCCAGAAACTTGGGTTTTCGTCACGTAGAAAGCTCACCATTAGTAAGAAGCTCTTATCACGCAGAGAAACATATTCATTAATAAACTATTATTGATATAAACAAAAAAGACTCCTATATGGAGTCTTTTACTTTTTGTTCTGTTGGCTGTACTTTATCGGTTTGGTTCATTTGTTCCACTTGCTGCGGAATGAACATCATATAAGCAAAATATCCAAGAAGGAATAATGCTATAATAATGATAATTGCCATCATTGGCCCTTTGTTGGTTTCGCTGTCTGATTTTGGAATATCTGGTCTCATAATTTATTTTTATTGACGATATATCAAAACTGATGCCTTGTTATTTTTTGACTTGTAAAAATTAATACTTGTTTTAATTTTTTATTTAATCATAAAAAATATGGGTTTTCGAATTTATTTTTATAAATATTTAAAATTAACCCCATATATTTGTAGGGCTAAATGTAAAATATATGAAAATTGAAAAGCGTTGGGTCATTTCATTCATAATAATCACTTTGGTTTCGATTCTTGCATTATTCTGGCCGGTACAGACTTTTTTGCCAAAACCAGGAACTTTTTTAACAGAAGACCATGTCGTAGGCGCCGATGTAGCCTGGATCCTGGCTTCTTCCGGTTTGGTTTTGCTGATGACTCCGGGATTGTCTTTTTTTTATGGCGGAATGGTCGGGAAGAAGAATGTCATTTCAACAATGCTGCAAAGCTTTATCGCATTGGGCGTTATTAGTATTCTTTGGGTTGTTGTAGGATTTAGCCTGTCATTTGGAGATTCTATTGGAATTACCATCAATGGTCAGCATTACGGATTAATAGGAGATCCAACCTCCTATTTATTTTTCAATAACGTTGGTGTTTTGCCGCATAGTCAGTTGGCATCCACAATTCCTTTTATATTGTTTGCTTTATTTCAGATGAAATTTGCGGTAATTACGCCAGCTTTGATCACGGGTTCTTTTGCCGAAAGAGTAAGGTTTATATCTTATTTGCTGTTTATGGTTTTATTCAGTTTGGTGATCTACACACCCCTTTGTCATATGGTTTGGCATCCGGACGGCCTGCTCAATAAATATTTCGGGGTCAAGGATTTTGCTGGCGGAACGGTTGTGCACATGAGTGCGGGGTTTGCTGCTTTGGCTGGGGCAATGATGATTGGCAAACGGAAAAATCCACATCACGAACCATCCAATATCCCTTTTGTGATTCTTGGCACAGGAATGCTTTGGTTTGGCTGGTTTGGGTTTAATGCCGGTTCGGCTTTGTCTGCTAATGCAACGGCGGCAATGGCTTTTGGAACTACAACAGTAGCTTCTGCAACAGCTATGCTGACCTGGATTTTCTTTGACCGGATGAACGGAAGAAAAGTTTCTGCTTTAGGCGCATGTATCGGAGCGGTTGTCGGTTTGGTTGCCATTACGCCAGCTGCCGGTTTTGTGACCATTCCGCACGCCATTTTTATCGGATTTATTTCAGCAATCGTTTCCAATCTGATGTGCAACTGGAAAAGACTGAAAAAAGTGGATGATACACTGGATGTGTTTGCCTGCCACGGCGTTGGCGGAATTATGGGAATGATTCTGACAGCAATTTTAGCTCAAGGTGAAAACGCAAGTTTGCTTCATGGTGGATTTGAAGTGTTTGCCCATCATATGATGGCTTTGGTTCTGGTTTCTGCATTTACCTTTTTAGGAAGTATTGTCCTTTATAAACTGACGGATATGATTATTCCGTTAAGAGTTGCGGAAGATTCGGAAAATCTTGGCTTGGATATTTCCCAGCACGATGAAAGTTGCCTCTAAAAAATAGAGTCTAAAATTGTTTGATATGAAGAAGGCCTCGTTTGTTACATGACAGCGAGGTTTTTCGGTTTCACGATGTTAGTTTTTTGTGCAGAATAAAATCGTTTCGTTTTCGGAAAATCCAAAGTAATCATCTTTGGAAAAAATTTTAACTTCAACTGAAAATCCGCTATTTTCCAATCTTTTTTTCAAACCATCAACAGAATAAATGCGAACGTGATCATCCTGACCGAAATGTTTTAATCTATCTTCTTTGCTTATGATGGAAAAATCTTCATAGATTTCGCCGTCTTTGAATGGCGTCTGTATCAGGCAGGTTCCATTGTTTTTTAAAACCCGGAACAATTCATTCATGGCTTTCTGATCGTTTTCAATATGTTCCAGGATATGATAACAAATAATCAGGTCAAAATTATCAGATTCTGAATCAATATTGGTAATGTCGAATCGATAATCGGCTAAAAACTCGTTCTCAAAATCGGTAGGAAAATAAGTGATGCTCTTATTGCTTTTCAGGTTTCTGTAAATCGCTCGTGAAGGCGAAAAATCTAAAATCTTAATCTCCGGCTTCAGATAGTTTTCATTAAGTATGTTCCATAGCCTTCTCGTTCTGGGTAAGCTTCCGCAAATGGGACAAATGTGGTTCCCATTTTCTACCAGAACAAATTTCTTAAGCTTTTTGCCGCAGATGTTGCATTGATGCTGATTACCCTTGTAAAGCGGATAAAGCACTGAGCGAAAGGTAACTTCATTCTCAAATAGGAATTTTTGAGGCAGAATATTTTTGACAAAGTTTTTGAGCAATTGATACATCCCGAAGAAAAATGATTCGCAAGATAATAAACCTGCTTTATATTTAGGCATTTTACTCAAGATTTTCTAAATTCGTGTCTTAAAATTTTTAAGATGACGAAATTTGGAGTGGATGCGGCCAGTTTTTATGTGCCTTCTTTATATTTAGAAATCAAAGACCTTGCGGAGAAGAGAGGAATAGAACCGGCAAAATTGGAGAAAGGTTTGGGATTGCATAAAATGGCTTTGCCTGATGTACACGAGGATGCAGCGACTTTTGCTGCGGAAGCTTTACTAAAATTGATTCAAGATTATAACATCAATCCGAAAGAAATCTCAAGAGTTTATCTGGGAACAGAAAGTGCTTTGGACGCTGCAAAACCAACCGCAACTTACGCCGTTCAGATGGTGGAAGAATTGCTGAGTGACGAATTTGGGGAAAGAAGTTTCAAAAACTGCGATGTGGTGGACATGACTTTCGCCTGCGTTGGAGCTGTGGATGCACTTCATAATTCACTGGATTTTGTAAGGGCAAATCCTTTGAAAAAAGCAATTGTCATCGCTAGCGACTATGCAAAATATGAGCTGGCATCTTCCGGAGAATATACACAGGGTGGAGGAGCAGTGGCGCTTTTGGTTTCTGCCAATCCAAGATTGATAGAGATTGATAACAACTGGGGTGTGGCTACGGAAAGCGTTTTTGATTTTTTCAAACCGAGACGTCATCATTCTAAATCGGAATTAAATGCTGCACCGGAAAATTACCCTGATAAAATTGAAGTGTTTACAGACGAACCGGTTTTCGACGGTCAGTATTCCAATCAATGTTACCAGGACAGAATTCGGGAAGCTTATCAGCATTATAAAGAACAGACTTTCACGGTGAGGCCTTATGAAGACTGGAGGTATCTGATTTTCCATTTGCCTTACGCATTTCACGGGAAAAGAGTGTTTACCGAGATTTATAGTTTAGAAAATCACCTTGATTTTTCTGATGCCGAGAAACAAAAAGCCATCGCAAAATCCGAAGATTACATCCAATTCATCAATGAAAAAATTGAGAAATCGCAAAGAGCTTCATCAGAAATCGGCAACATGTACACCGCTTCTATTTTTATGGCGTTGTTGTCGGCACTACAAACTTCGTTTAACGAAAGTGAAGATTTAATGGACAAAGAAATCGGTTTTCTGGCTTATGGAAGTGGTTCCAAGTCTAAAGTTTTTGTTGGAAAAGTTTCTTCCGAATGGCAATCAATCGTAGAAAAATGGAATCTTTTCGAAAATCTGAAAAGCAGGCTTGCAATTGATTTCGAAACTTACGAAAAATTACACCGTAAACAGTTAGAGTCTTCCGTTAATCCGGATTATAAAGGATTCGGACTGACAAGAGTTGAAAAAGAAAGTCCTGTTCTGAAAGGCGCAAGATACTATTCTTACCAGAAATAAAAAATCGAAAACGAGCAGATATTCTGCTCGTTTTCACTTTGAAAAAATCTATAACTAACTATTTAATTTAAAATAACTTTTTACTCTGGAAAATTTTCGGCGTTACGCCTTCAATTTGCTTGAACACCCGGATGAAATAATTAGTATCCGAAAAACCGGTGCTGAAAGCCGCTTCACTTACAGAATTATTACGAATCAACAATTCTTTTGCTTTTTTAATTCTTTCCTGGATGATAAATTCATTAGGCGTAAGGCCCAATTCTTCTTTGAACATCTTGAAAAAATTGGATTTACTCACATAAGCCATTTTTGCAATCGCATCAACGGATAATTTCTGATGAAGATTTTTCCGGATGTAGTCTGCGACAAAGCCAATTCTGGATTTATTCTTAAGAGTATTTTTCTCAACCAAATTTCTTGCCTGGGTTTGCATTAGCCTTATCAGGAGTTCTTTCAAAGCAAAATCTGCAATCACATCTTTGTAAGAATTATCATCCATCGCAATTCTCATAATATTATTAGTGGCCGATGCAAGCGATTTATTATTAAGCAAATAAAATTCTTCCAGCGAAATATTCCATTGGGAAGAATCATCCACTTTTGTAGCATTGAAGTTAAGATGATCAAGAGATTGCTGAACAAATTCCGGATTCAGAGTCAGTGAAATGCATTGCGAGGCTTGTTCATCAGCATCCGGGAAATCAATGACCATCGTTTCTCCGGGCGCTACCAGAACGCTTTCGCCGGGCAGATATTCGAAGTAGTTGGTCTTATCCTGAAGCTTCATCCATTTTTTTCCTCTCAGCATTCCTGTGAACGCCAGATGCTCAAAGTGCAATTTCACATCATATGCACTCTGGTGCGTCTCATAGATACTGAATTCACAATTATTTAAACTGAATTTCGTTTGGTTTTCCACCAGAGTGTTCAGTTTATTTTCCTGTGTCAGATTAGGTTTGTGAAGCTGAAAATGATTAGAATGCATTGCTCAAGATTTTTATAACATCTTGTTTATCAAATATAATAAAATTAAAAATACAAATGATATAAATTTTTCACAACAAATTCTAAAGAATCATAAAAAGAGAATTGTCCTATTTTTTTGGAGCATTGTGCTATCTTATCTGTTTATTATGGAATTAACTTAGCCTTAATCAAATGTTAACTGATTATTAATAAAACAATATTATTATGAGCACAACAGTAGAAAAACAAAATTCGACTACTTTAGCCTGGCCGGAGTTCAAAGCTAAGTATGATAATTACATCGGCGGAAAATTTGTACCATCCGCTGGCGGACAATATTTTGACGTAGTTTCTCCTATTAATGGAAAAGTTTTCACGCAGGCAGCACATTCTAACAAAGAAGATTTGGAAAATGCTGTTAACGCGGCTTCAGAAGCTTTCAAAACCTGGAAGGACACATCTCCAACAGAACGCAGCATTATTCTGAACAAAATCGCAGACAGAATCGAGGAAAATCTGGAATACATTGCAACGGTAGAAACGATTGATAACGGAAAAGCTGTGAGAGAAACTTTGGCGGCGGATATTCCTTTAGCGATTGACCATTTCAGATACTTCGCTTCTGTAATAAGAGCAGAGGAAGGTTCGCATAACGAGCTGGACAAAGACACCGTTTCATTGATCGTTCACGAACCGCTTGGCGTAATCGCACAAATCATCCCTTGGAATTTCCCGATCCTGATGGCAGTCTGGAAACTGGCGCCGGCTTTAGCTGCAGGTAACTGCGTCGTTCTGAAACCGGCGGAAAGCACACCAATCTCAATTATGGTTCTGATGGAACTGATTGGCGATTTGCTTCCGGCAGGGGTTGTTAATATCGTAAACGGTTTCGGGGCAGAATTAGGAAGAGCTTTGGTAACCAACCCAAAAGTCAGCAAAGCGGCTTTCACCGGTTCTACAGCAACAGGCCGTCTGGTCATGCAATATGCAACAGAAAATATCATTCCGGTAACTTTGGAATTGGGTGGCAAATCACCTAACATTTTCTTCAATTCCGTAATGGATGCAGATGACGAATTCCTTGATAAAGCCATCGAAGGCGCCGTTCTTTTCGCCCTGAATCAAGGTGAGATCTGTACCTGCCCGTCAAGATTATTGGTTCAGGAAGATATTGCAGATGCTTTCATCGCAAAAGTAATCGAAAGAACCGAGGCCATCAAAGTTGGAAATCCTTTAGACAAAACCGTGATGATGGGCGCTCAGGCATCTAAAATCCAAAAAGACAAGATCGAAGGTTACCTCAAATTGGGAAAAGAAGAAGGCGCAGAAGTACTGACGGGCGGAGAAGCCAATCACATCGACGGTCTGGAAGGTGGTTATTACATCAAGCCGACCATTTTCAAAGGCAATAACCGGATGAGAATCTTCCAGGAAGAGATTTTCGGGCCTGTGTTAGCGTTCACAACGTTCAAAGATGAGGCAGAAGCTTTAGAAATTGCCAATGATACCATTTACGGTCTTGGAGCAGGCGTCTGGACGAGGGATGCGCATCAGTTATACAATATTCCGAGAAACATTCAGGCGGGTAGAGTTTGGGTGAATCAGTATCATTCTTATCCTGCCGGTGCACCTTTCGGAGGTTACAAGCAGTCCGGGGTAGGAAGGGAAAATCACAAAATGATGCTCGACCATTACCGCCAAACCAAAAATATGCTGATATCCTACAACAAAAACAAATTAGGATTCTTCTGATAAGATTAAAATATTATTTCTCTCGCAGATTTTACAGTTCTAGCAAATGAATGTCGCATACAATCTGCACAATTTGCTTAATCTGCGAGAAATTATAATAAAATAGTTGTGTTTTTAAGGGCGTGCCCGTCGCCTTGGCTAAGTCCGAGGCTACGGTCGGGCTTTCCAGGGCTGCTCCGCCATTGGCGGATCCGGTGCTGCATTTCATTCCGCACTTGCTCGTTCCTCGCAACCCTTCCAATCCCTCACGCAGTGGCGTCTTCCTGAGCCATGCTATGTCATTGGCAGAAAAGACCAGAGCTCCGTAGGAGCGACCTGTTAATAAATTAATAAAAATTTGAACTATGATTCCAAAAACAATGAAAGCGGCAGTGGTACAAGGATACGGCGAGCCATTGAAAATTATGGAAGTTCCGGTAAGAGAACCCGGACGTTATGAAGTATTAGTAAAAGTAATGGCCTGTGGTGTTTGCCACACCGATTTACACGCTGTAGACGGTGACTGGCCGGCAAAGCCAAAAATGCCTCTGATTCCAGGCCACGAAGGTGTAGGAATTGTGGTGGCTTGCGGACCGGAAGCGATGGTGAAAGAGGGTGATGCAGTTGGCGTTCCGTGGTTGTATTCGGCGTGTGGATGCTGCGATTATTGTATCACGGGATGGGAAACATTGTGTGAAGCGCAGAAAAACGGCGGTTATAGCGTAGATGGGGGCTTCGCGGAATATGTGATTGCAGATTCCAGATATGTAGGACATCTAAAGGATAATGTAAACTTCCTTGAGATTGCGCCTATTCTTTGTGCCGGTGTTACAGTTTATAAAGGTCTGAAAGAAACCGAAACAAAACCGGGCGAATGGGTGGCCATTTCCGGAATCGGCGGATTGGGACACGTGGCGGTGCAGTATGCAAAAGCAATGGGAATGCATGTTGCGGCAATTGATGTAGCAGATGATAAATTGCAACTGGCCAAAAAACTAGGTGCAGACCTGGTGGTGAATGCCAAAGAAACCGACCCGGGAGAATATCTTCACAAAGAAGTCGGAGGGATGCACGGTGCCTTGATTACCGCTGTTTCTCCGATTGCTTTTAAGCAAGGGATCGATGTTCTGAGAAGAAAAGGAACTATTGCACTCAATGGCCTTCCGCCAGGTTCATTCCCGTTACCGATTTTTGATACGGTTCTTAAAAGGATTACCGTTAGAGGTTCTATTGTAGGAACCAGAAAAGACCTTCAGGAAGCACTTGATTTTGCAAACGAAGGTTTGGTGAAAGCAACCGTAACCTCTGCAAAGCTGGAAGATATCAATGAGGTATTTGACAAGATGAAGGCCGGTCAGATCGATGGACGTATCGTTCTAGACATTGCCGGACAAAGTTAGTTTATTGTAATTTGTGTTTTCAGGCCCGGCAAATGTTTGCCGGGTTTTTAATTAATTTTAAAAGTAATGTTTTTATAATCGCAAAAGTGCAGAAATGGTTAACTTATTGATGTTTTTAAGTCGCAAAGTAGAGCTTTGGGGTATAATAAATCTTCGGTTTTTGCGACTTGAAACAGTTTAATAGAAAATTAAGTTGCGCCTTTGCGTTCAAATTAATAATTAAGAAAAATAGAAAAAATATGGAAACCAAAGACAAAGTCTCAAGACTTTCCGTTACGGAAAAAGCGCTGGAAGTCATCTGGGAACTGGAGAAAAAACACGGCGGGCTGATGTTCTACCAGGCCGGGGGCTGCTGTGAGGGAACCCAGCCGCAATGTTTTGAGAAAGGCGGCTACTTTCCAAGGATGAATGACGCGATGATCGGCACCATAAACGGTCACGAGTTCTGGATAGACCGCGACCTGTTCGAATATTGGCAATATTCCCACTTTACATTGGATGTTTTGGACGGCTGGGGACCTGGCGGATTTTCTCTGGAAACGCCTTTAGGCAAAACCTTCAAAGTTCATTACAGATTATTTACACCGGAAGAATTGCAGAATCTGGAACCGGTGAAACGGAGTGAGTAGAATAGCTTAGTTTGTGAATCTTCGGGATGCTAATTTGTAGATTTTTATCTATAATTGATTTTTGTATTGATTTATTTTTTTAGGTTTGCCTTATTAATTAAAAAAAATACAAATGTCAATCAAGTACACAGTAGTAGAACGCGGTGAGCCAGGCGTAACTGGCGGTGGTAAAAAGAAATGGTATGCACAGGTAAAAACAGATGGTGAAATGACCATTGATGACCTGGTAACAGAAATTGAAAAATTCTCTGCACTGAGTGAAGCAGATATCCGCGGTGTTATTATTGCTGTGGAGAATGAGATACAAAAAGGACTGGCTAATGGTAAAATCATCCGGCTTGATAAATTGGGAAGTTTTTATCCAAGTCTCAGCAGCAGTGGAGTGGATAGTGAAAAAGATTTCAATGTAAGCTTAATCAAGGGAGCAAAAGTGAATTACCGCCCAGGAAAGCGTATTAGTGACGCTTTGAAAACATCTACTTTTAGTAAAAGCAAGTAAAATATAAAAACCTGCGCAGGTTTTACCTAACTCCTGCGCAAGAGTTTAACCAAACCTGCGCAGCCATCATCCGACGGCTGCGCAGGTTTTATGTTGAGGGTAGGATGGGGGTTCTATATGATATATCAAAAAAATCTTTTTATTCATATATATGTATGTATTAAGGATTTTCAAGAATACCATTTATCCTAACCTCTATATTTTTATTTTTGAGGGTATTTAATTTGTCTTGGACATCTGCTTTTTTGTAATCATATGCTCCCCATACATTTATTGTTCTTTCATAAAGGGGGGCTGTAGAAGTAGGAAAAACTGATAAATTTGCTGATTGAGTAATTAAATCATTAACTCCAGACTTTAGGAATGCGCCCTCAATAGCTAAAAAATTAGTTCTGGAATTAAAACTACTGAACGTAAATACATTATTTTGAGAGTCTGCAACGGAGAAGAATTTCACACCATTATGCAAGCTGGCAATATCGCCTCCAATAAATTTTCTCATTCTTTTTAAAATTAAATAATTTGTCCTTACGCCACTCAGCGCATTAATGCTTCCAGTAACGGACGTCCCTGATAGTTCAAATATGTCTGCAGTTATAGTTTTTCCGACAAAGGATGAGAGATTACCGGTAACCTGGCTTTGGTTTGTCAGAACAATATTTTCAAGATTAGTTTGACTAAGTATTCCGGAAATATCACCTTCAATAAACATATTTGTTCCATCGGGACTGATAATGATATTTTTCATTGGGACTTTTTTAAAGTTATCAAGATCACCTCCACCATTTCCTAATGATAAAAATATACTTTCCAATGATGTGCAGTATCTGAAATCTTCGAAATCAACAAAAATTTCGAAATTGTTAGTACCCACCGCCCACATTGGATTTGTTCCATTCATAGAATTGAGTCGGGAGATTCCAAACTTATTGGAAAATTCTATTTCGGTGATCCCGGAACTAGCTTCTATAGATGTATTGATCCAGCCTGCCGGAGCATTATATTCCTGACTGGTTGTGCCAGTAAAATAACCTCTGTTGACCCGTATAGTTTGTTCTGTATGTGAATACAGTTGTAATACAACGGTACGGGAATCTACCAGACCGACATTAAACTTCAATGCACCTAATCTTGTCAGATTGTTGGCAGTTGATGACTCTTTTAATTTGATAGTTAGACATTCATTCATAATATTAGTTTTTTATTTTGTTATTTTTATTTTATACAGATTTGAAGGACGCAGTTCAGGAATGACCTCTACCAATATTCCTCCATTTTGCAGCATAACTCTTCTGGGAATGGGAACTAATGGTATTAAATCTGTAGCTTCATTAAAAGTCTCATATCCTCCATGGAAAATATACTCCTGTATCTCTATATTTACGATGGCACCATTTCCAAATAAGGTATTCAGATAAGAAAAATAAACAGGGAAATTTTGTATTATTTTTTCTTCATAACTTCCTAATATGGCATGAACAATTGGATTATTATCAGTTCCATCTACCCAACAAAGCCCACCGAGAAGATTATTGGTTTTAATGGTTCTTCCTCTTCTGTTTAAGGAATCTGAATAGAATTTATAAGCATACCAAATAGCTCTGGGAACAAAAGTTTTTGGAGAGCTTGCCGGCACTTCATTTAATAATCCGTTTAAGGAGCCGTTATAGCAAGTGTTTCTTACATCTTTCACTTCTATCCAACAAGCTTTGCATGTTGGAATATTATACTTTTCGAATAATGCTAATTGCAATAATGCTGCTGATGGAAGTGTTGTATCATAGAAATTCAAAATCTCCGGACACATCACTCCATCTTTTACTACATCCTTATATTCCTCCGCAAGAGCAAGAATATCTTTGATATCCTGTTCCATCCTTGTTATGTTAAATGCACCTGAATCCAAATGATGCCAAGCCAGATAGTTGATAACCATTCCGTTTTCTCTACAGAAATCTAAGAATTTCTGAATATATGGAAGGTTAAATTTATAAGTAGAAGGTGCCATTATTTTGACTGCATCACCTCCTTTGCTTCGTAATTGTGAATAAATTTTTTTCATAAAATCAAATGCTTGTTCATCAGTAAGACGCCAAGAATCCCAATTATCAGGCTCATTCCAGATATCATATATTAGTTGATTTCCCCAAGCACCATAAAGTTCATCAATTCTGTTGCGCATTATAATAAAATTACACTCTGTATAATATTCACAAGAGGATGGTTCACCTGTGACATATTCACAAGAAGGAATTAAATCTGATAGGACATAGATAACTTTACTGCCTGCTTCCAAGGCTTTGGTTATATAGTAATTTCGAACTGGAAAATTATAGTAAAGATCACTTCCATATCTCATAAGAGATATCTTTAGTTGTTGTTCATAAGGCTCTGCTTCATCTCCTAGCCTCTGATGTAAAAATCCAATAACAGAATTCTTGTGGACAAGACTCTCCTTGTTAATCGCAAATTCTATAACATCTCTTCTGGATTCATCTATTTTGGAGATGGCTTGGTAATATTGGTACAATGAAGAAACCGGCTCGGGAAGATACCAAAGACTTAATTTCCCATTAATGAATTTTGTTTTCTGTATTACAGGACTATTTGGTTGTCCGTCAGTGGTATTAATGAGTATAGATCCTTCGGTTAATCTTAAAACATCATCTTTTGTAGGTAAAGGATTAGAAGTGTAAAAAACATCGTCTGTTCTGTTCTTAACCTGATTGATAAGTTCCTTGATGCTATTATCTGAATCATATGTGGTTCCGTCATAGCGTTTACCGAATAGTACTTTATTGTCCCTATCTACCAAAGCAAATATGAATTCCTGGTCACTGACAACACTTATATTCGAAAAAGCAGGATGCTTTTTGAGGTTGCTTAGTGTAGGGTCAAGGTTGAATAATGTTCCATCATACCTTATCCCAAAAAGAATATTTTGCTCTTTATCAACAATGCCAAACATAAACTCTTCGTTGCTGATAAGAGCAGAGTCCAGCCCTATAATCTCCCATTTGTCAGATTCAGAAGGTATATCTGCAGGTGTTACTTCTTCTCCTGTTTTTACCCGGTATAGATTGGTGGACAAGCTTCTTGCAGACGGATAAAACAGATTAGGATCTTCATCGCTCCATTTCCTTATAGTGGAATCTACAACATAGGTTTGGATTAATGTAAAGTTTGTTCCATCAAAGAAAACAGCATTATATTGATATAGGTCAGTCGTTATCGGAGTACTGGATGGCGTTGTTTGTCCAGGATATATAACAGGGATCAGATTAGGATATTGGACTCCCAGATCTACCAATTCATATTTTCCGGTTTCCGACGGAGCAGGATCTATTGCTCGCAAAATACCCTGTAAAGAAAAATCATTCATAGTTTTAATGGTTATTAATTTATTATAAATATATGGTTTTTTGCTTAAAAGTTATATTAAGAATTTTTTTAAACAAAATTTAATAAATAAACTAAGGGGCTTAGGCTTTCACAAACTTCGAGACAATCATAGAAGCCAGAATGTTCCCCACGGAATTAAGAACCGTTGCCAAAGGATCTACCAGAGTCCCGATAATGATAACCGCCGGAACCACATCAGTTGGTATTTTGTAAACTGAGATCATCAGCATCTCGCCGATATAACCGCCATTCGGGATTCCGCCGGCAACGGCACTTACGAAAACCGTGATTCCCAGAGCCATTATGAGGTTTATCGGTTCAAAAAAATTCCAGCCGAGTAATTGAAAAGCGACATAAATCTTGATAATTGAAGAAATGGAGGAACCGTTTTTGTGAATCGTAGTTCCAATTGGGATCACCACATTGGCAATAGATGCAGGAACGCCCATTCGCTTGGCAGCCTCTATAGCAACGGGCATTGTGGCCAGACTGCTGCAAGTGCTGATAGCGGTTGCAGTCGGCAAAAGGCTTTCCTTCCAAAATGCTTTTACGCCATTTCCTGATTTCCAGATGAAAGCATAAAGACTGAAAAATATGATGAAATAAATCGTTCCCGTAATATAATACAGTCCCAAAGGTTTGGCGTAAAATCCAAATAGCTGAGGTCCGATGGTTCCGACTTGGTAGGCGAAATAAGCGCCTAATCCAATCGGGGCTACTTTCATGATTAATAATAAAAGCTGTTTCATTACTTCGTTGCCGGAAAGGATGAAGTTTTGGAATGCTTTTCCCGTTTCGCGAGATTTTCTGATAGAGATCCCGACTAAAAACGAAAATACCAATAACGCAAGCATATTCTGTCTCGAAAATAAATGATAAAACTCGCTGACGGTGAAGAAACCGACAATCTGATCGTTGATGCTAACATTATTCTGAATATTTTCTGCAATGGTTTCGCTAATGTTTTTAGGCGTTTCGGTGGGGAAAAAGTAAACCATTATAATGCAAAATGTAGCGGAGATCAGAATGAAACTCAGGAAAGCCAAAACCATTGTTCCGATAATTTTACCCAGTTGATTTTGTTGCTCAATCCCGGAAATGGCGGAAACTATCGCAAAAAATACCAACGGAATTACCGTAACAAAAAGGAGATTGAGGAAAATATCGCCAACGGGTTTCAGGTAGATCACAAAATCAGGTGCGAAAATCCCGACCATACTGCCGATGAAAATCCCGATTAGAAGCAGAAGTATGTTGCTGTAGTTATTCCAGAAAGATGATTTCATTCCCCAATTTTAATCAAAGATAATTAATTCTTAACCACAAAAGAAACAAAAGAAAGTGAAGGCGCATAAAAACTTTCGTGACTTTGGTGGTTTAACAAAAACTTTTTATTTTGACTTAAGTAATAGAATTATTCCCGAAATTTGTCTCTATGAAAACAGCAGTTCTGATTACTATTGGCGACGAAATCCTTTCGGGAAATACCGTGGACACCAATTCCAATTTTATTGCAACGCAGCTCAAAGAAATCGGAATTAAGGTTCTTTCAATTTTCACGATTCCTGATGAGGAACAAGCGATTGTTTCCGCTTTAGGAAAAGCATTTGAAATGGCAGATGTGGTTTTTACCACCGGCGGATTAGGTCCAACGAAAGATGATATCACCAAAAAAGCCTACGCCAATTTCTTTGAGGATGAAATGATCTTCTCTGACCAGATCTATGAACATCTGCGGGTTTACCTCGAAAAAAGAAAACGGCTCTGGATTCTGGAACATAACAAAGACCAGGCGATGGTCTTGTCCAGGGCAAAGATTTTTCTCAATTATTTCGGCACTGCGCCTTGTATGATTTTAGAGAAAAACGGAACGTATTGTTTCAGTTTGCCAGGCGTTCCATACGAAGTAAAACCTTTGGTGAAAGACCAGATTATTCCTTTCCTGAAAGAGCAATTATCGCTGGATCATATCGTAACCAGAATTGTTTCTGTAGTGGATATTCCGGAAAGTATTTTGTCTGAGACGATTGAAGAATGGGAACTGGCTTTGCCGAAACACATTACATTGTCATATTTGCCGGTTGGAACAAGAGTCAAATTGAGACTAACGGCTACCGGAACTTCTCAGGAAAGGCTGAATGCAGATCTGGAAAACGAAATCACAAAGCTTTTTCCTTTAATAGGAGAAAATATCATCGCGACTCAGGAAGATAAAATCGAGAAAATCCTTGGTGAATTACTGACGGATAAAAAACTGACAATCTCCGTTGCGGAAAGCTGTACAGGCGGCGAATTGGCTCATCTGATTACTTCGGTTTCCGGCAGTTCCGGTTATTTCCTGGGAAGCGTTGTGACTTATGCGACAGAAAAGAAAGTTGACCTTTTGAAAGTCAATCCGAATACGGTTGAAGAATTTACCGTTGTGAGCGAGCAGGTCGCTACTGAAATGGCGGTAGGTTGTCAGAACTTATTCAAAACAGATATTTCGGTTTCAACTACAGGCGTTGCCGGTCCTTCAAAAGGCGAAGACGGAAAAGATGTGGGAACCGTTTTTTATACGATCAGAATAGGAGATGAGGAAGTAACCTCAAAGTTATTTCTTCCGCACCTGGAAAGACTTGATTTTATGCATTTCGTTTCGCAAAAAGTTATTCAGGACATTGTTTCTTTGCTCATCAAAAAATAAAAAAAGACAGCTTTTTAGCTGTCTTTTTTGGTATCTAAGTTTATTTATTTCAGAATTTCTTTCAGGAACATTAACGTGTGATTCCATGCCCGTTTTGCCATAACTTCATTGTAATCCGGCGCTTCCGGGTTGGTGAAAGTGTGTGTGGTGTTGGCATAAGTGATGATTTGCCAGTCTGCTTTACCATCATTCATTTCCTTCACTAATGATTGATAATGCTCAGGTCTCACGCTTGTATCATTCGCCGGATGTTCAACCAGGATTTTTGTACTGATGGGATTATTAGGTCTTTCAGAATCTTTTGCTAATCCACCGTGTATAGATACAACCCCAACAACGGGTAAATTACCTCTCGCAGCTTCCAAAGCGCCGGTTCCGCCGAAACAATAGCCGATTACTGCAATTTTATCGGAAATGGCACCGGATTTTTTCAGTTCTTCCAAGGCCAGAGCAATTCTTTTTTGATACAGAGCAAAATCTTTTTTATAGGTATTGGCAAGTCTGGCTGCATTTTCATTACCAGCAGGAAGATTGCCTTCGCCATAGATATCTGCTAAGAAAGCAATGTAACCTTGTTTTTCCAGTTCCAATGCAGCATTTTTTGCTTCATTGTCGATACCTTTCCAAGCAGGTAAAATCAGAACTCCGGGAAGTTTTTTCCCGGCATTGGAGGTTACCATTCCCAATAATTTTTGTTCACCGTCTTTGTAAGAAACAGACTTTAATTTTTGAGCAAATCCGGCTTGTAAACCAAGGATCACTGCTAATAATGTCAATGTAATTTTCATAATTTTATTTATTGGATTTTATAGTCTTGATTACGTTCATCAAAAATACGAATAAACTGAAAATGACCAACTGCATTCCGACATAATGCCAGCCGCCGAGTTCCCAGCACTTAAGTCCAATAAAGGTACCGATAGCGCCGCCTGCGAAATAAGAAGTCATATAAATTGTGTTGATTCGGCTGTTTGCTTTTTGGTCTAATCTGTAAATCAGTGCCACATTCGTCACCTGTATCGACTGAACACCAACATCAATGCAAATCACGGCTAGGATAATTGACATTAAGTAGGTGGGAAACAGAAAAATGACCGCGGAGCCAAACAATAATACAATGCTTGCAATCAGCTGCGTTTTGCTCGAACCACCTTTATCACTTGCTTTTCCGATCATTGGTGCAACCAGAGCTCCCGCAATGCCCAGCATTCCGAAAAGTCCGATGGTATCAGAACTATAATTGTAAGGCTTTTCTACCAGTAAAAAAGTCAATGTGGTCCAGAATGAGCAGAATATCGAGAATGCAATGCCTCCCATTACTGCATATAATCTGAGTTGTGGAAATCGTTTTAACTGATAAAATGAGGATGAAATCAATTTAAGATAAGAATCACTGAAGGTTGGTTTGACGCTCGGTAATTTGAAATAAACGAAAGCCAAAGACAAAATCGTGAATCCTGCGGAAATATAATACACCATTTTCCAGTTGCTCCATTCGGAAATATAACCGCTGAAAACCCTCGCCATCAAGATGCCGACCAAAATTCCGGTGAAGATAATCCCGACATTTTTTCCTTTTTCATTGCCCGATAATTCGGCAGCCATTGGTAAGATAACCTGTGCTGCAACAGCAGTCAAACCTAATAATAAACTGAATAAAAAAATGAAATAGTAATTGGAAACGATTCCTATTCCTGCGAGAATACAGAATAATATAGCCAGTAAAATCAGGATCAGTTTTTTGCGGTTGACTTTGTCGCCGAGTGGAACCAAGGTCAATAATCCTGCACCATAACCGACTTGTCCCAGCCCAACCATAATGCCCATTTTACTTTCAGAAACTCCGAATGTCTCTGCAATCTGATGCAGAATCGGCTGTGCATAATAGATATTGGAAACACAGATCCCGGCTACGACAGCCATTCCGAGAACCTGAGATTTGGAAAGTTGAGATTGTGAGTTTAAAGAAATGTCGCTCATTATTTTAGAAATTCTTTGAGAGGTTGGATGAATTGCTCAAAAACTTCGATATGTGGCAGATGTCCTACATTGTCCAGTTCCACCAGTTTGGAGCCTTTTATTTTCTGTTGCGTAGCTTTGCCTAACAAGTCGTATCTTCCCATTGATTCAGCCACTTTTTTATCTTTCACGCTCGTTTTTCCAATCGCTGTTCTGTCTCTTGTTCCGATGATTAAAAGCGTGGGAACATTCAGGTTTTGAAATTCATAAACTACAGGTTGCGTGAAGATCATATCCGAAGTTTTGGCATTTACAAGTGCGACTTTTGGATAATCCGGCGATTTGGTCCAGCCTGTCAAAAGGTAAACCCATTCGTCATATTCCGGTTTCCATTTGTTGTCGTAATAAAATCCGTTTTGATATTTTTTGGTGGATTCGTAATCGGCTTTCAGTTCGGTTTCGTAATTTTTATCGATAGAAGTGTACGGCGCTACCAGCTTCCAGTCTTCCAGCCCGATTGGATTTTCCAGGATTAATTTTTCAACGGTTTCAGGATACATCAAAGCAAATCTTGTTGCCAGCATTCCGCCCATCGAATGTCCGAGAAGATAGATTTTATCGATTTTCAATTCATCCAAAACAGCCTTCGTATTTTGAGCCAATTGCTGGAAGGTGAACTGATATTCCATTGGCTTTGATGATTTGCCAAATCCGATTTGGTCTGGAACAATTATCCGATAACCTTCTTTGGTCAGAGCCTGAATCGTGGTTTTCCAGTAAGCACCATTGAAGTTTTTCCCGTGAAGCAGAACAACCGTTTTCCTGTTAGGTTTTTCTGGTTGGATGTCCATATACGCCATTTTCAGATCCTGGTTTTGGCTTTTGAAATTCAGAAAATGAACGTCATAAGGATAATTATAATTCGTCAGCATAATATCCAGAACCGGCCGTTTTTCCTGACTTAGTAAAAGAACTGAAATAATTAGGAATGAGAGCGTGAAAAACTTTTTCATAGAGCAATAATAAAGCTTTTCTGCAACAATAATGATGCCTTGCAGATTGATTAATCCATTACGCATGATTCATAGAATCTAACTCAAGGTTTCAATACATTGTTCCCGGATTTTCCATAGTTCTTCCAGCGGATATTGGATTCGAGGATTTTCTGCAAGCCATTTCCGCAAATAGTTTTTATGAAATTCGATTTTGAATTGGCTGATTTGATGAGGCTGTATTTCTGTTTCTTCCAGAAGATCATCAATAAAATCAATCTCTGACGAATGCTTTTTTGTGAAATCCAGAATCTGATTGTTGAATTTCAGATAATTATGCGCTTCCGGAATGCAATCAACATTATACGCTTCTAAAACCGGTTTAATCTTTGGCGTATTGTTTCCATTCATTCGGAAGATTCCAAGGATCAGTTTAAAATCCGGCTGATTATTGTCTTCTGCCAATGTTTTCAGAAGAGCGTGCTTTGTGCTGCAGGTTCCGCATTCATCAATGAAAACTGTATTGAGATTATCTTTATTGAGGTTTCTGCGGTAAGGTAAGTTTCGGACAAATTCTGAAGCTGAATGAAAATCAGAACAATGATTTTTTAGGAACAATTGTGAGATTTCGCTATTAGAATGGATTTTAAAATTGCAACTCATTTTTTAAACACTTAAGATTTATCAGATTTGAAGATATTAAGTAAACCTTAGAACACGAAAGCCTAAAAATCTTTGATTTTCAATCTTAAGTGAACTTAATTTTCAGATTAAAATTCTCAAGTAACTTAAGTGTTTCCAAAATTACTTCTTAGACTTCATCGCCTTCACTTTCGAAACAGCATCATCTTTCAATAACTGCTGATATTCCTCCGACTCAACAGGAACCAATTTGACTTTAGAATCCTGATTATGAAAAATCCCAAACCCATTCTTCTTGACCAAGGGCGACGTGCGCAAACAAGCCTGACCTTTGGAGAAAAACTTCTGTTTCTCTTCCTCCAATTCTGAAGGCGAAATATCGTTGCGTTCGGCAAAGATTTCGAACAGCAATTCGTCGGAAGTATATTTCAGAGGATGTTTGGAAAGTTTCTCGTATTGATAGTTGGCAATGGTCTTTTTATCATTTTTCACCACCGGAATCACCGATACAGAAACCGGAGAATCTTCAGCGATTTCTATTAAGGTGTTGGTGTAATTGGTGGTGTGGGTTTTCATCAGGCTAATTTCAAAGTTCTGGCCTTCACCATCCACAACCCAACAAAAGTCAAAAACCCATTCAGAATAATCAGTTCCACACCAATTCTATAATCTGTATTATTTGTTACCAGATAATTAATCAGGTAAGTCGCAATGGGAGCCAAAATCGTCACCGCCAAAATCGAATATTTCTTCGTGATTTGATATTTCGTCAAAATCCCAAAAGCAAATAATCCCAACAGCGGCCCGTAGGTATAACCCGCAATTTCCATGATCAGGTAAACAATTGACTTATCATTCAAGGCTTTGAAAACCATTATCAGGACAAAGAAAATCACCGTGAAGGTTAAATGAACTTTCATTCTCAAACGTTTCTTCTGTTTCTCCGTTTTTTTCTGGTCTTCGTTCAGGTTTAGTAAATCGACACAATAAGAACTCGTCACCGCCGTCAGAGCACCGTCAGCAGAAGGAAACAGCGCCGAAATCAAACCAATGATGAAGATCACAGAAAGCGCCATTGGGAAATGATTCAGAGACAAAGCAGGGAATAGATCGTCACCCATTATATTTTTGATTTGACCGGCAGAATCCTTGAATCCAAAAGTATTCGTAACCACTTCTTTTCCATCCACCATCGTCGAGATTTGTCCGTAATCCGCACCGTGCTGCATCGCAAAAAGATAAAGCAGACCGCCCAAAAACAGGAACGCCAGATTCACAAAAAGCAGCGTTCCGGCAAACGTCAGCATATTCTTTTTCGAGTTTTTCAGGTTGTCCACAGAGATATTTTTCTGCATCATTTCCTGGTCCAGACCCGTCATTGCGATCGTAATGAACATCCCGCCCAGAATCGTTTTCAGGAAAAATGTTTTGGAATTAATGTCCGTATTGATAAAATGCGTGTACTGCTTCTGCTCCAGAATCGTGAACGCTTCTCCAAAAGACAGGTTAAGATTGGATAAGATATAAACAATGCACGCAAAAAGACTGATAATCATAAAAGACGTCTGCAAAGTATCCGTAATTACAATCGTCTTCACACCGCCTTCGAATGTGTAGAGCAGAATCATCAGAAGCAGGACAAAAGCCGTTACCCAAAACGGAACGCCAAGCGCCTCCAAAAGGAAGATCTGCAAAATATTCACCACCAGATACAATCGCGCCGTCGCACCGATCGCTCTCGAAATAATGAAAAATACAGACCCGATCTTATGCGCCTCCACGTTGAAACGTTTCCCCAGATAGGTATAGATCGAGGTCAGATTCATCCGGTAATAGAGCGGAAGCAGAATGCCCGCAACAATGAAGTAACCGATAAAAAAACCGATCACCATCATATAGTATTCGAAACCGCCGTAGGGATTTTCGCCTCCCAAAAACTTCCCGACCGTTCCCGGAACCGAGATAAAAGTCACACCCGATAGCGACGTCCCGATCATCCCAAACGCCACCAGCCACCATTTACTTTTCTTGTTGCCGATGAAAAAAGACTGGTTGTCGGAGTTCCGGCTTGTAAAATAAGAGATGACCAAAAGCCCGATAAAGTAGGCAAAAACAAATAATAATAAAACGGTTCCCGGATTCATTGTTCAGATTTGAATGGAACAAAAATAGTTTTTTTATTGTTTTGTGAGGGAATTAATTATGAGGAACTCAAAATCATAGATTATTGTTTTTAGGAGCTTGATCCCGCTTTCCGCTATATCTTTTTTGTCATTGCGAACACAGTGAAGCAATCCCTGGAACCTTTCCCCCGCAATGACAAAAAAGGATGCCGCTGCAATCGGGGCTAGGGTATTGGTCATCCAAACAAGAGAAAACCAATCTAGTAGCTTTGTCATTCCGCAGGAAACCTAACGAAGTGGTGCGACGTAGTCAATCCAGGCTGTTTTTCTTAATGAAGTCAAACTGTAATTGCGTTCCAAGTGAAGCAATCTTTTAAGCCATTCAAATAGAAAAGAAGACCTAATTTGATATTCTTACGTCCCAAAGTTATATTCTCATTACTGTAAACAATATTCTTGTTACTGTAGACAATATTCTTACAACTTTAATTTATATTCTTGCTCCTGTAAGATATATTCTCATTACTTTGAACAATATTCTTCCAACTTTAAGTTATATTCTCCTTACTTCAAAGAGTATTCTTGTTCCTTTAAGTTATATTCTCATTACTGCAAACAATATTCTTACAACTATAGTTGACAAAGTCTTCGAATCAGCTCCGTAGGAGCAACCTGTTAATAGATTCCATATGGGAAGGCCTGCCAAGCTCCGTAGGAGCGGCCTGTTAATAATATTCCAAACGAAAACTAAACAATCATTATCTGCTCGGAAGCATTCTTTTGACAACGATATAAAGAAGAACAGCTGTCAAGGCCAGAACCGCAAAAGAACCATACCACAAACTATCAAACCCGAATCGGCTCACCACATAAGTTCCTAAAAAGGGTGTGATGATAAATGAAAAAGAAAATGCAATCCCGTTCACGCCCATATAAGCACCTTTGTTCCCGTTTTCGGAACGTAGTGCCGTCACGGTTGACATAAACGGAAGCGCCCAGATCTCCGCAATACAAAGAATCGTCATTGATAGAATCAGCCACGGAATATTACTTCCAAATATCAGCATCAAGTATGATAATCCGGCCAATAAAACGCCGGCCAATAAAATCTGAGGAATCTTCAATGTCCTTTCGGCAATGCTTACCAAAGGCATTTCCAGTAATACGATGATAAATCCACTGTACCCCAGGATAAAACCAATCGTACTTTGGCTCAGTTTCGCAACGTCTTTATAAAACAGCGGAATCGTATTGAAAAACTGGAAAAAACAAATTGCAAAAATGGTACACAAAGCGCTGTAAAGCAAAAACGGATAGTCTTTGTAAGGTGATTTTCCTGCTTTCTTCACAACTTTATTTGTTTCTGCTTTCTTGCTCTCACGGAAGATTTTATTTCTTTTTCGGAAAAAGATGACATAGATAATTCCTGCAACCATAGCGCCGCAGAAATTCACAACAAAAAGAAAATTATAAGAAATCCCGGACAGGATTCCGCCCAGAGCAGGCCCAATAGAAAACCCTAGATTGATGGCCATTCTGTTCAAGGAAAAAGCCTTGGTTAGATTTTCCGGTCTCGCATATTTGGTGATCGCCACAGAATTCGCTGGTCGGAATGTATCACTGATGGTACTCTGAAGGAAAATTAAAACAGCCATCATTTCCACACTCGGAAAAAACGGAATGATGAGGAATATCGGCGCACTGAGAAACAGGCTCCAGGTCTGGATATAATATTCCCCGAATTTATCCGTTAGATAACCGCCCAGCCAGGAACCGACAACGGAACCAATCCCATAAAAGCTTAGAACAATTCCTGCGTTTTCCAGAGAAAACTTCAGATGGTCTGTCATATAAACACCCAAAAACGGCAATACCATCGAGCCGGAACGGTTGATGAGCATCACAATGGACAGCATCCAGGCTTCCTTGGAGAGCCCTTTAAAGGTATTGATATAATAGTTGAGAAATTTCACAGGAATGATTAGACTGCAAAAATATTATTTTGTTTGTTACATTCAGAATAATTTAAAATAAATAAAAAGGCTTACCATTTTTGATAAGCCTTTATCTTCAATTATTATACTTAGTTTTTTGGAATTGTTTTCTTAATCTCAGCCAAGGTCGCTGTGTTTGGTAAACCTTGTACTTGTTTTTTTGTACTCATTTGCTTTTTATTATTTACAGTTCTACCGGGAATGCTTGCTTTTATTGCATAAATATCAGAAGTTCCGGGAATCGTTTTGCCAGACGGAGCGGAAGAATTTTTATTCGGAGCTGTTGACTTTTTAAGTCCGGCTTCGGATACCAAACCCATGTTCTCCTCTTTTTTTTCTGCAGCTTTATCTTTGTAAGCTTTTGCATTGGCTTCTATTACTTCTTTAGGGATCTCTTGTTTTTCCGCAGTGGTTTTGCTTTCCTGAGCCATTACGAAAGAAGTGCCTGCAACCATTAGAATGGTGAAATATAATTTTTTCATTGGATTAAATTTTAAGATTATTTGATGCTTATCAGAACGCTGATTTTACCGATGTCTTTACCTTCATAGGACTGCAAAGCTTTTCCAAGAACTTGTCCTACTTTTACCTTGTCGATATCAGCTTTCATTGCGACACCGGCTATAGATGAAGTTACCAATAAATCTCCTCTTTTGATTGGACCGCCTTCAAGACAAACCTTTGTTGGGATGACCCCAATAACCCCCATTGGAACTTTGTCAGAAATGTCAGTATTAATATTTTCTTCTGTCAAAAGTACGCCCGGTTTTGTAGCATATACACCTGCTACCAGATTAGAATAAGGTTCGGAAGATTTCTCTACAGTCCTGTCAGAACCAGTCGAAATTACCAGGATGTCTCCTGTTTCATATTGCGAGATATGACCTTCCACATCAAAAGCTTCGGCAATGTCGGCGCCGCTATTTTGAGTTCCTCCGTTGAAGAAACCTTTTCCAGCTTTATTGATCCTTGCAACATTAACACTGCCACTTTGAAGAGTCATTAGGTTTCCGGAAGCGCCGGTATGATTGATTAATAAAGTATTACCTGTTCCATTAGAGTTAATCTGAACTGTTGCTTGTCCGTTTGCAGAATTGAAATTTGCAAATCTACCAGCCCTGCCGGTTCCAAAATTAGGTGTCCAGCCATAGATAGCACTTCCGCTTCCGTCAGCTGTGGCCTCTACGCCATCTCCAATTCCTCCTGCATTTGCTGTAACTCCATTTCCATTACCTTCTGTCAAAGCTAACAACGCAGGTCCATTTCCGGTAGCGTTACTTGCGTAAAATAATCCGGCATAACCACCAGTTCCGGAAGATACTCCATAAACACCAGCCGTTCCGAAGTTGGCGAATTGAGAGTTAACTTCTCCTTTTACAGCGGGTGATGTCCCTGTAGTTCTATCAACTATGAAATTACCTGCAGTGCCATTTCCAATGGTTTTGACATTTACAACACTGGTGTCATTGTCCTCATTGAAATTTTCAAATCTGGCAGCGCGACCTGTTGCAAAAGATGGCACCCAGCCATATACAGCAGTTCCGGCACCATCTACATTGGCTTCTACAGCATTACCATCTTTTCCGGCATTAGCCGTAATGGCATTTCCGTTTCCATCTGTAATAGCCACTAAGGCGTTTCCGTTTCCTGAAGTATTTGATGAGTGAAAAAGACCCGCAAAACCTCCTGTGCCGGAAGAAACACCAAAAATACCTGCTGCACCGAAGTTTCCGAAAATCGTTTTCACTTCACCTCTTACTCCGGCGGCAACACTGTTGGTATTATTAACTAAAAAAGAAGATGCATTTCCTAAAGTATTATTTGGAATATTTCCATTGCCATTAGTTTCTACTTCAAAAGTATTTCTGTCATTATCTGCATTCAGATTTTCAAATCTTCCTGCGCGGCCTTTACTGCCATTGATCCCAACTTGACCGAAAACTCCAACTCCTGTACCGGATGTATTGGTTCCGATAAAACCTCTTACACCATAGCCGCCACCGTCATTTCTTCCTACCACAGCACCCGCAATATCACTGGTATTTCTTCCGACAATCGCTTCACCTGCTCCATTATTATCACCAACTATACCTGCGGAAGTCTGGGAACTGGTCGCTCCGTGTACTGCAAAACCAGCTCCCGAAGTACTGAAAACACCTTTTCCGGTTCCCGTCGTACTGGCATAGATAACATTCCCGTTCCCGACACTGCTGGCATTAAGAGCATTGTTGTTATTAGAATTATTATTGATTGCAATGGATGCTGCGATACCATTGACACTTGTAGCATTGAGTCCTGTACCACTTGTACTGTTGGCAAAAACGCCATAACCTGCTCCCGATGAATTACCGTAAACACCAATCCCTGAAGGTGTAATACCATAAACACCCCAGCCGGATCCAGCCTGTGATCCCCAAACACCTATTCCTAAGCCGCCGGTTCCATTGTTGATACCTTTTACTCCGGTTGAGAATCCACCTGGAGCCGTATTGGTAACTTCTCCTCTCACTGCGGAAATACTGGCTGTTGTAGTAGAGTTTTGTCCTACTATGGAGCTGCCGTCACCATTATTGGCTAATGTAAAAAGATCGGAGGCATTGGTTAGCGTATTGGTATATGGCAATGTAAAACTTCCGCCACCGCCACCGGAGGATTTTGCATACAATGCGTAAGGTACGCTCAGGAGCTGGCTTGTTCCTGAAATGGTGTAGTTAGTGCCACCGGCAGGATCTGTCTCTGTTTTCAGATAATAAGAATTTCCACCCCAGTTAATAGTGCTGAATGTTCCGCCAAGCACAGTTCCCGAGCCTATTTCCAGGCTTACAAGGCCGTTCGCATTGGTTGTTCCTGTTAATCTTTCTGAATACACAGATGTTCCTCCTGCGGATCCTTGTAAAACGCTTACCCGGACAGCCACGTTCTGATTAGCCAAAAGTTGCCCGGAATTATTCCTGATGATGGCCTGATAGCTCATTTTTTCCGGTGCCTGCGCAGAAACCATATAAGTTCCCAAGGCTAAAGCTGCAATTAATACAATTTTTTTCATAAGTATTATTTTTTAATGATTTTAAATGTTTTGATGTTTTGATTTTTCTCAAAGAGCTGAATAATGTAAACTGATGATGGCATCAGGGAAAAATCAAGTTCCGATTTTTGCTGATTCAGGTTTCCTTTTTTTACAATTCTGCCTTGGGAATCAAATAAGACATAACTTGTATTCTGGAGATTTTTATCATTAAGCTCTATGAAAAGAAAGTCTTTTACCGGATTTGGGTAGATCAGTATATTCTTTTCTTTACCGCTGAGATCTTCAACAGCAAGACTGATGATTTCATAAGCATGCTGTACACCTTCGATTACCTGCACATTGGTTCCTTTTTGCAGGTAATCCACTTGTCCCACTGTGTAGGCTGAACTTCCTACGCTTCCGGTAGCGGTTATTCCTGCCGGGACAATAGCTTTCTGAGCTTTCATAACTCCGAATGGAAGCAGGGAGAGTATAAAAAACCGGATTAGTAATTTGTTATTCATAATGTTAATTTTTCTGTTCCAAAGATAAAATCATGGCATATGAATGTGAATATGAAATAGATAAACGACAATTTTAATAGACCAATAACATTTGTAAGAAAAATAATTGTAGCTTTAATGTGATCTTATAAAAATACTCTGATGAGGAAATCTTTGATTTTCCTGCTGCTGCATTCGGTTTTGTTTCTACTATCTCAGAAGCGGCCTGATCTTATGTCCTATAAAACCAATGAGGATAAGATCAAAGCCTGGGATTCCTATTGCAGATCATTGACGGAATCTGAGAATTACGCGCTGCTCATAAAAGAAGCTGATACAGGAATAAGCCTGGCAAAAAATAATATCCGCTATCTCTCAAAATTTTATTTTTACAAAGGTTACGGATACGAATACACCAATAATCAATATGAAAAAGCCACCGCCAATTTTGAAAAATCACTCAGGCTGGCGCAAAGCATCAGATATCTGAAGCAGGAAACGCTTGCGCTGATGAGGCTTAACTATATGTACTATTCCCTAAAACAGGATAAAAAAGGGGAAACGTTAATCAACTATGTCAAAAAGATTGTTGATACCGTTCGCGATAATAAATCCAAAGCGACATTATTGGGCAGCATCGGAGAATATTATCTTAACAAATCCGAATTTGAAAATTTTATTATTTATAAAGTAAAGGCTATAGATTATCTCCTCAAGCTAAAGCTTGACGATGAAACCAGCAATAATATCGGAATATCTTATCTCCAGATTGCTGATGCTTATAATGATATGAAGCAATTTGACAAAGCGGTAGAATACTGTAATTATTCGGGGCGATATCTGAAGAAAACGGATGGCTTTGCATTTCTTTACAATATCTATATTGAGGCTTATGTCGGCCTCGGGAACATTGATTTAGCAAAAAAATACTATGGTGAGCTGTATGGCATCGGCTGGAATAATCCTATGCTTTTCCTGAACATCAGCTATGCCAACAGGAATATGGCCGAGCTCTACCTGGAAAAAAACAGGCTGGAGCTGGCAGATGATTATGCAGACAAAGCTATATTATTTGCCAACAAATCTAATGATGAGGAAATCCTGATGGAAGCTAATACGATAAAAGGAAAAGTCCTTTTCGGGCAAGGCGATTACAGTCGGGCTATCACTGTTCTGAACAAAGCTTTAGGAACATCCTACATTTACGATAAACGTTTTTTTGCTGAGATCAATAAAAAACTTTCAGAAAGCTATGCTGCACGGAAACAATGGCAAAAAGCCTATGATTATTATAAAGCATACAGCCAGATCAATGATTCGCTTGCTGCCGAATCTATAAAACAAAACCTGGCCAATGCGGAAGCCAAATTCCAGAACAAAAGCAAGCAACAGGAAATAAAATCGCTTATCAGTGAGAATACCATTCACGAACTGACCATCAGAAATTCCGAAAAGCAAAGAATCTATCTTATCTTAGGCTTGATCGCTATAGCAACTATCGGAGGATTGCTCTTCTACCAAAGCAGGAACAGGAAAATGGTAAATCAAAAATTATTGGTTCTCAATGCAGAGCTGGATAAAGCGAACAAAACCAAAATGCAGTTTTTCGGTATCCTGAACCACGATCTCAGAAGTCCTGTCATATCGCTCATTAACTTTTTGCACCTTCAGAAAGAAGCGCCGGAAATGATGGATGAAGAAACCAGAAACCGCCTGGAAATGCAGACAACTAAAGCAACAGAACAGCTTTTGGAACAGATGGAAGATCTTTTGTTATGGAGCAAAGGCCAGATGGAAAATTTTGAGCCATCACTTAGAAATTATAAAATAGAAGAGATTTTTTCTGATGTGAGGAAAGAATTTGTCTGGGCAGATCATACGGAGATTTCTTATGACTATCCGGGCGGTATGACAGTTTACACAGACAAGGAATATCTTCGGACGATTATCAGGAATCTTATCAGTAACAGCATTAAAGTATTACAGGGGAAGCCAGATGGGCATATTACCTGCAAAGCCTGGGAGAATGAGGATTCCGGTGTTTTGGAAATTTCGGATAATGGAGGAGGTGCGGCGATTGAAAAATTCAGAGCTTTATATGATGGCAATACCAGCATCGGCATTAAAAAGGGGTTGGGACTTCACGTTATCAGGGATCTTTGCAAATCGATTGGCTGCGAAATTGAAGTCAGAAGTGACCAGGCTATAGGTGAGACAAAGATAGTGTTAAGAATCAAAAAAGCTTAAATTATCTTTATAAGCACGTCCTACAGGAAGATTGACATTATCATTAATAATGACTTCATAGCTGTTTTTTCTGGTGATGAGGTGTTTTGGAACTGCGTAGCTTTTATGGATTCTTACAAAATTGGAGAAATGATCTTCTTTCAGTATTTGTCCGATGGAAGATAGAACGCAGTGTTTCTTTTGAGATGTGATCAGTCTTGTGTAATCCTTCAGCGCTTCCAGATAAATGATGTCAGAGATTTTTATCTGAACTGTATCATGGCCTTCTTTTATTTTCAGAAACTGAGATCCTGTAAGAATATCAAAAAATTCTGATTTTTCTCTCATACTGAAAAAGTCTTTCAGTTTATTGACAGCGTATTCAAAGCGTTCCTTTTTAAGTGGTTTCGAGATAAAATCCAGCGTGTCCAGCTCAAACGTTTCAATTGCATATTCCGGATGAGAACTTACAAAGATACATGCCGGAATTTTCTGATACGCTTTTCTTATTTCTATTCCAGACCTCTCGGGCAGGTCTATATCGAGAAAAATAAGATCTATTGGTTGGTTAAGAAAAGGCTTTGCACTTTCTTCAGAATTAACTGCAGCTACTAATTCAAGCACATCGTGCTGTTTGATAAGATGCTGTAATATCAGCCGGTCAACTTCCTGATCCTCAATAATTATGCATTTTATTTTTTTCATGATATAGTAATTCAGATCAAATTTATGAAAATCATCAATAAAAAAAACCAATCTGATCAAGATTGGTTTTTTTAAATTTATTTAGTACTTAATTAAGGCATTTTGAAGCCTCTAGTAGTGATTCTTCCGTAGCTGTCCACATATTTCACCTGTACATTTCCTTTGTAGCCGCTCAGGATTTTTTCTACATCTTTCTGAGAATTGACAGGCTTTCCATTGATTTCCATAACGATGAAATTATCAACCACACCTATTTTGTCCATTTCTCCACCTTCCGCTACATTCTTAGCGAGTACGCCGCTTTCCAGTCCATAATCTGTTTTTACTCTGTCACTAAGCGGTTCAAATTCTGACCCGATTTTTTCAGTCACGGTAAGGTCATCCTTACTTCTGGCAGATGTTCCTCCTTTTTGATCTTTAAGTGTAACGTTTACAGTATTAGGTTTACCGTTTCTAAGATAAGTTACGGTCACTTTATCTCCGGGTCTTCTGCTTCCGATGGCAAATGAAAGGTCTGCAAAGCTTCCGATGCTGGTATCATCAATTTTTGTAACAATATCACCAGTTCTTATTCCCGCATCTTCCGCACCGCTTTTTCCTGTAACTTCTGTTACATAAACACCGTCGCCAACTTTCAGGTTAGATTTGTTTTTCTGATTATAAGCCGCCACCTGCATGTCATTGGACAGATCCAGACTTCCGATTCCTAAGAAACCTCTCTGAACCAGACCGAATTTCTTAATATCCTCTACTATTTTTCTCGCCAGGTTAGAAGGGACTGCAAATCCGTAACCTTCATAATAACCGGTTTTTGACTGGATAGCCGTATTGATGCCTATCAAGTCTCCATTTACGTTAACCAATGCACCACCACTGTTTCCAGGGTTAATGGCCGCATCCGTCTGGATAAAGCTTTCAATCGGTGTTCTGGACTGCTGGCTCAAGATATCGATGCTTCTTCCTTTTGCAGAAACAATCCCTGCAGTTACCGTAGAGTTAAGACCTAACGGATTACCTACTGCCAAAACCCATTGACCGACTTCTACCATATCAGAGTTGGCAAAGTTGAGGTAAGGTAATCCTTTTTCCTCGATTTTCAGAAGTGAAATGTCTGTATTGGGATCGGTTCCCACCAGAGTTGCAATGTATGATTTTTTGTTACTCAGTACCACTTCCAGCTTATTGGCGCCGGCTACTACGTGATTATTGGAGATGATGTAACCGTCTGGTGAAATAATAACACCAGACCCCAAGCCAGAAGGCATGTTTTTGGGCGGCTGTTGTTGCTGTCTCTGCTGGTTGCCGCCAAAAGGGTTCCCGAAGAAAAAGTCGAACATATCCTGATCCGGCATTCTCTGTGCAGATCTGTCCTGATAGTTTTTGATGGTTACAACAGCAGGTACTGTTGTTTTGGAAGCTTTAACAAAATCATCTCCAACAGCGGATCCCATTCCTACAAAAGCCGAATTTTTAGACGTCTTTGTAAAATATTCGAAATCTTCACCATTATTTTCTTTACTGAAATAATGACTTGCTCCAAAGACTGTTGCACCGGAAATTACCCCTGTTAATGCGAATGGCATTAGTTTTTTTAATGTATTCTTCATTTTAATATTCATTTCTTATTTGAGATTTTTGTTAGACAAATTTAATGCTAAATTAGTCTGAACTAAAAAATTAGTGTTACACTTTTAACGAAGTTTAACCATTTTTAAAAAATTCTTAATAAAAATTTAGTTTTAACAGTTTTAAATCACTTTTTAATTAGAATATTACCCCTTAAACAATCGGTTTTAAGTTTTGATTATCAACAATTTAAACTCATAGGTGACAAATTGTCCTGTTTTGTAATTTCTGCCAATAATATTAGAATCATTTGAAAAAGTGGAGTAATTTATTGTTAATCATTTATAATTTTTGGCAAATGTTTTGTTTGAATATTGTAAAATAGTTTTACAACAATTGGTGAAGATCTGGTGACTATATAATTTCTTTAAACAATAAATATTTAAATATGAAATCAGGTATAAAAATAGCTTTAGGAGTCATTGCAGGCGGAAGTCTGCTGATTGCCGCAGGATTAATAAGTAAGGCAAGGAAGAATAAATCACAAACCTTCACTGCGCCGGATGGAAATACCTATCGTGAAGATGAGATGTACAGAAATTCACAGGGAGAAATTTATCAAAATGGCAAGAAGCTTCATTTTGATACGCCTGAGCTTCTTTCTCAGGCTCATCATCACATCGATTCCCAGTTAAATCTAAAACTTAACAATAAGAATTTTGCATCAAAGCAGGTGAATTATCATCAGAAAGGCATAAGACATCACTAAATCGGAATAAATTATGGAAACGGAAAATATTGTAGAAAGGCTCACAAAATACGAGTTTGATCGTACAAACCTATACACAGGCTTTAAGTCTGTAGGTGAGGCTAGGAAATTTTCAGAAGAAAGAAACGGAAGATTACTGGAAGTCGGATTTCTGGATGGTAATGATAACCCTGTGGAAGATAATTCCCAGAATCTGATTGCAGAAAACAAGTATTATAAGGCGTTTGCCGGTCCGGATTATAAGATATTACATTCTTCGGATGAAGGATTTCAGGAAGTTGCAGACAAGCTAAAAGAACGGCAAAATGAGGTCACTGAGAAAAGTCCGGATGAGAAATATTTTTCCGATTCGGATCCGCTCATCAAAGAAGATGCTGTTATTGTTTTATACAAAGGAGAAGTAGAAAATGTAACTTCCCGTGAAAGGTCTAAATACCTGATGCATACAAAGGTTTATGAACTGGCAGTAGAAGTTCCGAAATCAGAAGAATAAAATGGCAGAGAAAAAATATTCTGACAAAGCTCAGGAAAAAGTCGGGAAAGTGATGAAGGAGTACAAAGAAGGGAAACTCAAATCCGGCTCTGGTGACAAGGTCACAAGCAGAAAGCAGGCAATTGCTATCGGTATCTCCGAAGCAAAAGAAGAAGGACTCAAAATCCCGAAACAAAAGAAATCAAAATAAAACCCAGCCCAGGTAGAGCGGTAACGTATCAAACTTAGTGATAACCACTTTTGCATCATTAACTTATTGATAATCAATTAAAATAATAATAGTAGATTTAAAAACGAGAGCAGGGATTACCTGCTCTCGTTTATTTTTGTAGAAAAATGATGACTTATATGATTGATTTACATAACAGCTGTATCAGAGTTAGTGACACCAATATTTGCAAATTCTGTTTTTCAGGGGCTATAATAAAAAATGGTACTACAAAAACTAAAAAGCAGCAGTACTTCTGCAAAACCTGCCAAAAACGTTTTCTGGATTATTACAGTTATCAGGCTTATGGAAAGGGCATTAATGCTCAGATTATTCAGTTGACCAAAGAAGGTCTTGGTATACGTTCCATTGCCAGGATATTGGACATCTCAGCCAATACGGTACTGAAAAGAATTTTAAAAATAGCGGAACATATAAATCTGCCTGTTTTGCGCTATCACCAATGTTATGAGCTGGATGAGCTGAGATTTTTTATCAGGAAGAAAAATAACCCGGTGTGGCTGGTCTATGCTATTGAAAAATCATCAAAAAGAGTGGCTCCATTTTATATCGGTAAAAGAAACAACAGAAGCCTGAACGCTGTGATCAAAACTTTAATAAATGCAAAAGCGGAAACAATCTACACCGATAAGCTGAACAATTACCAATATCTTATTCCTGAAGAAATACACTCCGTTAAAAGGTATGCTACCAACCATATCGAGAGACAGAATCTCAGCATACGAACCCATCTGAAAAGATTGAGCAGAAAAACTATTTGCTATCCTAAAAGTATAAAGATTACTACTGCGATCCTTAAAATTTACTTTTGGCTGTAGAATGCAGTCACTTTATTCATCATTTGGAACGGTTGCGATTTTATTAATAACTTTGCAGCCTTATGTCAAAAGTCAATTCACAATCGAAAACCGTTGCTTTTCACACACTTGGCTGCAAGCTGAACTTTGCAGAAACTTCTACTATAGCCAGGCAACTGACCGATGCGGGTTACCAGAAAGTTAATTTTGATGAGCCTGCACAGGTTTATATCATCAACACGTGTTCCGTGACGGAAAATGCGGATAAGGAGTGCAAGCTTCATGTGAAACGAGCTGCAAAAGCCAATCCGGATGGTCTGGTAGCCATTATCGGCTGCTATGCTCAGCTAAAGCCGGAAGAGATCTCGGCCATTGAAGGCGTGGACCTGGTTTTGGGAGCCAAGGAAAAATTCAATATTCTGAGTTACCTGGATGATCTGGAGAAATCCGAAAGTTACGGACAGATCCATTCCTGCGAAATTGATGAGACTGATTTTTTCGTCGGTTCTTATTCTATTGGTGACAGAACCAGGGCGTTTCTGAAAGTCCAGGATGGCTGCGATTATAAATGTACTTATTGCACCATTCCTTTAGCAAGGGGAATTTCCCGCTCCGACACCATCGAAAATGTGGTAAACCATGCGAAGGAAATTGCAGCGAAAGATATTAAAGAAATCGTTCTGACAGGTGTAAACATCGGTGATTACGGAAAAGGCGAATTCGGGAATAAAAAGCACGAACATACTTTTCTGGACCTGATTTCCGAACTGGATAAAGTGGAAGGCATCGAAAGAATCAGGATCTCATCTATTGAGCCGAATCTTCTGAAGAACGAAAGCATAGATCTGGTCTCAAAAAGCAGAAGCTTTGTACCGCATTTCCATATTCCGCTGCAATCCGGAAGTGATGAGTTGCTGAAGAAAATGAAACGCCGCTACCTTACCAAACTCTACCACGATAGAGTTTATAAAATCCGGGAAGTGATGCCGGATGCGGCAATTGGTGTGGATGTGATTGTTGGTTTTCCCGGAGAAACGGAAGAACTGTTTATGGAAACTTATAATTTTCTGAATGGTTTGCCCATCAGCTATCTTCACGTTTTCACTTATTCCGAAAGAGAAAATACCGAAGCTGCAGATATGCCGGGTGTGGTTCCGGTGGCCGAAAGAAAGAAAAGAAATAAAATGCTGAGAATCCTTTCTGAGAAAAAGAAAATGGAATTCTACAGAACACAGCTCGGGAAGAGACTTCCTGTTCTTTGGGAACACGAAAACAAGAACGGAATGATGTATGGCTTCACGGAAAACTATGTAAGAGTAGCTAAACCGTTTGATGGCGCATCTGTCAACCAGATTGAGTGGATTATTCTTGATAAAATTACGGAAGACGGCAATGTTTCCATCAAGGAGACACAGTTTGAAGATTTTCTTGCTAAGATTTAATATCATAATATTTAATAAAAAAGCGTGATTCTGAACGAGTCACGCTTTTTTGTTTTGTATGATAGTATGGATTAATCTTCTGCTGGTATTGCTCTTGTCTTAGTATTATAAAGCTGGAAATTAAAAACAAAACTTCGATTGTTATAATTGTTGCTGTATATATTGTCATCTCTTCCAAATGCTGCTCTTGATGGCACTATAATAACGCCCTGCATATTGTAATCAGAAGCGAAATCCAGATTATCGTAAGATTTAAAGAATTTTAAAGCTTCCTGTAATCCTTCAATTTCATAAAAACTACGGCCTACACTAGTATTATTTGCAGTATTGTAGGCTTTGATAACAGAAGATTTTACATAGTAATAAGCAGGATCTACGCTTGGAACACCAGAATTTACAACATTATTAACAAACGTAGTTTCATTACTAAAAGTTATTTTGTCATTAACCTTTGTAGCGGTGTAAGTTTTTGTTACATTGAAGAAACTGATTATATCAGTGGTTCCAATAGTTTTTCCCGGATCCGGCTGTGCACCGGGTCTCACGATATAAATCACACCAGATGGTAACTTAACGTAATTATAATCCGCCAGCTTTTTTTCATTATTGTCAGTTTCCGTGGTATCATCAAAAGCGGTGATGACGCCTTTGCTATTAAGGTAATGTGTATTCAGAAAATCCAGAGCAGCTGCATCATCATAGTCTTTTTGCTCTTCTACAGTAAGCTGTACAACCTCTTCATCATCAGTATTGTCTTTCTTGCATCCCTGTAAAACAGCTACAGAAAGAGCAACTCCCAAAAGTATTTTTTTCATTTTTTTATTTAATCTTAAATTGCGATTAATTTTAACGTGACAAAAGTATAAAAAATTATGAGAATAGATAAATTTTTATGGAGTGTGAGATTTTATAAAACCAGAAACATTGCGGCAGAAGAGATCAAAAAGAACAGGGTGAGCATAGGCGAAAATGTGGTGAAGTCTTCTAAAGAGGTAAAAACCGGCGATGTTATTAAAATTAAAAAAAATCAGATCGAATATAAAATAAAGGTAACCGATATCCCGAAAAGCAGGGTAGGCGCCAAGTTAGTTGCACTTTATGTTATTGATATGACGGAGAAAGAGCAATATGAAATCCTGAAAATGAGAAAATCTGCGCAGGACTATTACAGGCAAAAAGGACTCGGAAGGCCTACAAAAAAGGACCGGCGAGAAATGGACGATTTCTCTTCAGGCGATTCTGCCTCGGAAATGGATAATGATGACTGGGATGTTTTTTTCTCGCCGGAAGCAGATGAAGAGGAACATTAAATCTTTAATAGCTTAATGATTTCATCAGAAATCTCAGTGGCGGTTTTGGAATCCGTATCGACAGTAAAATGCGCTTTGCCATAAAAAGGATTTCGTTCGAAAAGATGCTTGGCAATAAATTCCGGTACATCTGTGTCTTCTAATTTGGCGATCAGCGGACGGGTATTTTTCTGAAGCAGTACGCGGTCTGTAAGCGTTTTTACAGAAGCCCTAAGAAATATACTTTTCGATTTTTCATTAATGAGATCCATATTGTTATAATAGACCGGTGTTCCGCCGCCAAGACTCAGAATGATATCTTTTTCCTGGTTAAGAATAGCTTCTAAGATTCGTTTTTCTTCCTTCCGAAAAAAGATTTCGCCATTGTTTTGAAAAATTTCAGGAATGCTGAGCTGATGTTCTTCAGAAATTTTTTGATCGAGGTCAATTAAAGGGAAATTTAATTTTTTGCTCAAGTTTTTGGAAACGTGAGATTTACCGCTTCCCATATATCCCAGGAGAGAAATTATCATAATTTTATTTTAAACAAAGTTCTAAAAAAATTTTGAGATTTTAAAAAAAGCCCTATCTTTGCACCACTAAAAAATGAGAGATAAACGATAAACGTTAAAAGATTTAGTTTAAAGTCATTTATCAAATATCAATTATCATTTATTTTAAGTGGCCGACCTGGTAGCTCAGCTGGTAGAGCAATACACTTTTAATGTATGGGTCCTGGGTTCGAATCCCAGCCAGGTCACAGCAAAAAATCCGTAGATGTACGGTTTTTTTTTGCCTGCGTGGTGAAATTGGTAGACACGCCATCTTGAGGGGGTGGTTTCCTAAGGATGTGCTGGTTCGAGTCCAGTCGCAGGCACAGCAGAAATATTTTTAATTATTAATTGTTAATTATTAATTAGAAAGACTCGGTAGCTCAGCTGGTAGAGCAATACACTTTTAATGTATGGGTCCTGGGTTCGAATCCCAGCCGAGTCACAATTTACGCAAGTAAATTTTTTTCATATTAATATTTTGTGATTTGGTGTAGAAGCTTCTTGTAAAAGAAGCTTCTTTTTATTTCAGGTGCATATTGTCAATCAATCTCACTTGGTCCACATTCACCACAATAAAGGCACGGTAATTTTTGTCTTCTGAGAAAAAGTCTGCTTCTTTCAATGTTTCTTCATCTGCAATCAGAAAATACTCTAACGCCATATCATCCCGGTCAAAAATCTCATGGACTCTGTTTTTAATTTCCGGTATCGATACTACGCGAAACCAGTCGTCTACTTTTTTCAGGGTTTGATATATAACAGATGACGCTTCTTTTTCTGCTGCGGAAAGCCGCATATTCCGTGAGCTCATCGCCAGCCCGTTGTTTTCCCTGTGGATTTTTACGCCATGAATTTTGATGTCCAGATTCAGAATTTCTACCAATTTTTCAATGATTTTCAGTTGCTGGAAATCTTTTTCGCCAAAATAGGCATTATCCGGCTTTACCTGGCGAAAGAGTTCTTCTACTACAGTTCCAACACCGTCAAAATGACCAGGTCTCGCTGCGCCTTCCATCTCGTTTTCAATGCCACCAAATTCATAATGTTTTCTTTCCATTCCATCAGGATAGATGTCTTGTACTTGCGGAATATAAACGGCGTCTACCAACTTGGAATTTTCCAGCTTCTCGATATCATCTTCAACAGTTCTCGGATATTTTTCCAGATCTTCCGGATTGTTAAACTGGGTGGGATTTACGAAAATAGAAGAAATTACGATGTCATTATGTTTTTTTGCTTCCTCATAAAGAGAAATGTGCCCGGCATGCAAAGCGCCCATTGTAGGAGCAAATCCTATTGTTTTATGTTGTTCTTTCTGGGAATCAATATATTGTAAAAAAGAAGTTCTGTTGTAAAAAACCTGCATTAGATTAATGTTTGTAAGACCAAAGTTAATGGTTTTTTTATTGGATTGGTCATCAATAGCACGGAAATTACGCTGCGGATTTAAAGTTGGACTTTAAGTCATTATAAAGTGAAAATTATAGACAATGGCTTTTCGATATTATAATATTAATTAACATAATTTTGAAAATAAGTGTTTGATATTTAGGAGGTTTTGTTAAATAGTATTAATCTTAAGTAAAATAAATGATTTGATTTAATTTTTTGTAATTTTGCAAAATGAAGTTTTTGTACTTCGTTTAAAGTAAATTTTATGCCTAATCAAAAGATTTTATACGTTACTACGGAGATGTATCCCTATCAGGAAGATACAAATATGGGGAGCCTGGTTCACAAAATGGCGCTGAAAATGCATAGCGAAGGTAACGATGTAAGGGTTTTCATGCCTAGATTCGGTCAGATCAGTGAGAGAAAATTCCAGTTGCACGAGGTGATCCGCCTTTCCGGAATGAACATTATCATTAATGACCTGGACCAGCCGCTTATCATTAAGGTTGCGTCTTTGCCAGGCGAGCGTCTGCAGGTTTATTTTATTGATAATGAGGAGTATTTTAAAAGAAAGCAGTATTATTTTGATGATGAGGGCAATCCTTTTGAAGATAATAATGAGAGAGCTGTCTTTTTTGCACGAGGTGTTATCGAGACCATCAAGAAGCTTAACTGGGTTCCGGATGTGATTCACCTGAACGGCTGGATGTCTTCATTGATTCCTATCTATCTTAAAACGTATTACAAAGATGATTCTTATTTCAAAGATACCAAGATTGTGCTTTCCGTATATAATGAAGAAGATATAAAACTGAACGATAATACAAAAGAAATTCTGGAGTTCGATAATATTTCTGATTTACAATCGTTAGATAATCCAAGCTTTCTTAATTTTGTGAATGACAGTATGAGCTATGTAGATGTTATTGTAAAAGGCAATGAATTTTTGGAAGAAAAGCTGGACGAGGCTTATGCAAAAGCGGAGACAGAAAAGTCTGACTACCTGAACGCAGACTCAATAGCAAAGGTTTATTAATTTACCATTGATTATATAATATAATGATAAAAATAAAAAAAATGATGAAGTTGATCCCAGTCCTGATGATGGGGATCATGGTGCTGAATTCATGCGAGGGGGAACTCGACAATCTTGGATCACAGTTTGTAGACGGATCTGAAGCTTCAGAAAAAGTTTATGCGCTGGCTGCTTATAATGTTAATAATCATGATGTTCAGAATGTAGTTACTTCGCAGTATGACAGTGTAAGGATTGGTGCTTTCAGTGAGCCTGTTTTCGGCGGCCAGAAAGTTTCTTATATTACTCAGGTGAGGCTCAATTCTTATAATCCGGATTTCGGAACAAATCCTGTAGTAGATTCTGTAGTCCTTACGCTTAAGCCAAGATATGAAACAGCTGCTGATTCTACTAAAACGACTACGAATGAAGATTATATCTACCCGGATGGGAATGTGGCTGCAAAAAAGGTGGTCAACACCTATCCTGTGAGAAAATATGGTAAATATAAGATTGGCAAAGACACGCCTCCTTTTACTATTAGAGTTCACGAGGTGACCGACTTTTTGGGAGGAACTTCTGATTCTATTAAAACCAATAAGCCGATTGCTGTTGCATCTACAGATATAGGATCTAAAGCCTTTAACGGTACAGTTAACTCTGTTGTTATCACGAAGGATTCCGATGCTTCGGAAATCTTAAACCGTGCGGCGTCATTCAGAATACCGTTAAAAAAAGAATTTTTTCAGGACAAGATCATTGCTAAGCAAGGGAATCAGGTGCTGAAGGATGCAGCGTCATTCATTAGATATTTCCGTGGTATAAGCATTTCGGTAGATGAATCTGACGGTTATCTGTTTTCAATGGCTCCAAATGATGCTGCTATAACTATTTATTATAAAAATGATGTTATTCCTACAGGCGGCGGAGCGGCCGTAAGAACTGCACAGGAAACATCGCTCAGTCTTGGGGCTTCTAATGTTCATCTTAGTAGTATTGCTTACCAAAGAGGGAGTAACTACACAACTGAAACACAAAAAGGTGTTACAGTGGAACAGCTTAAAACCAATGATTTGCAGATCAATAATCCAGCCACCAAACTATATTTACAAGGAATGGGTGGGAATAGCATAGGTGTAAGAGTTCCGATTTCTACTATTTTACAGCTTAGAAATCAATATAAAAATGATAAAATTGCTATAGTCTCAGCCAAGATCAGACTCTATAATGATAATACCGATTGGGATAATAAATACAGAAAGCCAAGCAGCTTACTGGTGAAAGAAAGAGATACAATGTCAAGATTCTTACCGGACATGACTTTGCTTTCCAGTGCAGGTTATTCACTTGTGCGGACTGCTAATCTTTCAACAAAAGATGCATATTATGATGTAAGCATCACCTCAACTTTGAAAAAAATTATTGAAGACGAGTCTTACTATGATATTAATAAATACAATGGTAAAGACTTTATAATTGATGTGGGGTCTTATCTTGTTAACTCATCTACAGGAGCTCTTCTTGGTCAGACCTATAATGACAGACCTTACAATCCTTTCAGATTACTTCTGGTAGGATCGGATATAAATAACATTGGGAATGTGATATCAAATGATTCAAAAAATGTTCAGTTAAGGTTAATATTCACCCAAAAGCAAACTAATTAAATATGTGCGGAATTGTTGGTTATACAGGTTTTAGAGATGCATACGATATTGTAATCAACGGCTTGCGCCGTTTGGAATACCGTGGCTATGACAGTGCCGGTGTAATTCTTGAGTCTCAAAACGGAGATCTTGAATTCAAAAAAACAAAAGGAAAGGTAGATGATCTTGTAGCCATTTCTAAAAGTTTTCATAACACATCCAGGCTTGGGATGGGACACACAAGATGGGCTACTCACGGAGTTCCGAGTGATAGTAATTCCCATCCGCACCTTTCCAATAATGGTAAAATAGCAATTGTTCATAATGGTATCATTGAAAACTACGACACCATTAAAACAATGCTGATCAATAAAAACTTTGATTTCAAATCGGAAACTGATACTGAAGTGCTGGTTAATCTTATCCAGTATTTTATGGATAAGGAGCCGGCATTGGATTTTTCAGAAGCTGTTCGTTATGCATTGAATGAGGTGTATGGGGCATATGCAATTTCTGTAATGCATAAAGATTTTCCGGGACAGTTGGTGGTGGCGAGATTAGGCTCACCATTAGCAGTCGGAATTGGTGAAAATGAATACTTTGTGGCCTCAGATGCTTCCCCTTTTGTAGAATTCACCAAAGAAGCGGTATATCTTGAAGAAGGCCATATGGCCACCATTTCTCTGGAGTCAGGAATTGATATCAGAACGATAAAGGAAAATACAAAAATCGAACCTGCAATTCAGGAATTAAGATTAAATCTTGAGCAGATTGAGAAAGGGGGCTATGAACATTTTATGCTGAAAGAAATCTTTGAACAGCCTAAGTCTATTCTTGATACAATGCGAGGCCGCCTTCTTGTAGACGAAGGAATTATTAAAATGGCCGGCATCTGGGATCATTTAGAAAGATTGACTAATGCGGACAGGATCATCATCATTGCCTGCGGAACGTCATGGCATGCAGGACTCATCGGTGAATATCTGATTGAAGAGTTTGCAAGGGTACCGGTAGAGGTAGAATATGCATCCGAATTCAGATACAGAAATCCGATTATCAGCTCAAAAGATGTTGTGATAGCAATCTCACAATCCGGAGAGACAGCAGATACAATGGCCGCCATAAAGCTGGCAAAAGAAAAAGGCGCTTTTGTGTACGGAATTTGTAATGTCGTAGATTCCTCAATAGCACGTTATACAGATGCAGGATCTTACACGCATGCTGGCCCGGAAATTGGTGTGGCTTCTACGAAAGCATTTACAGCTCAGCTTACAATATTATCACTAATCGCTATTAAGCTTGGAAATCATAACGGGAACTTAGGAAAAGCTGATTTTATGAGGCTGATAACAGAACTGGATTCCATTCCTAAAAAAGTAGATGATGTTCTGAATTCCGTAAATGATAATGTGAAAGCTATTGCAGCTAAATTTGCTGGTGCGTCAAATTTCCTTTATCTCGGAAGAGGATATAACTTCCCGGCCGCTTTGGAAGGAGCCTTAAAACTTAAGGAGATCTCTTATATCCATGCTGAAGGATATCCAGCTGCAGAAATGAAACATGGGCCAATTGCACTAATTGATGAAAATATGCCGATTGTGATCATTGCGCCAAAAATGGGACATTATGACAAGATTGTAAGTAACGTTCAGGAAATAAAAGCCAGAAAAGGAAAAGTTATTGCTGTTGTTAACAAAGGAGATACTCAGGTTTCTGCGATGGCAGACCATATTATAGAAATCCCGGAAACATCAGAATGCTTCTCACCAATATTGGCTTCGATTCCTCTCCAGCTGTTGTCATATTACATTGCTGTAGAAAGAGGGGCCAATGTAGACCAGCCGAGAAACCTTGCAAAATCAGTTACTGTAGAATAATTTTTATGTTTGTGAAATATTCTTTAACAAATTACGTTTTCATAAAAAATTGATAATTATTCATAAAAAAAATTATATATTTACCGCTTAATTTCTTTAAAATAGATGAAAAGGATATTACTTATATTTTTATCGGCTTCAGTAGTTATTTCTTGTTCCAAAGGAAGTAAAGGAAACTCTGGAAAACCCGGCATAAAAGGCGAACTTGTACCAAGAGGATCATCAAAATCGTTTATTGCGGAAAGACCTTACGGAATGGTTCCTATTGCAGGAGGATCTTTCGTTATGGGTATGGCAGATCAGGATTTCTCAAGTACTCCGGAAAAAGCAATGCCTAAAACTGTAACAGTTTCTTCCTTTTTTATGGACGAAACAGAAGTTACAAATGCAGAATATCGTGTTTTCATTAACGCAGTGAGAGATTCTATTGCAAGAGGTCTTCTTGCTGAGGCTGCTGGTGAAGGCGGCGGTGAAGAAGGCGGAAACGGCGGATCAATAGGGGATTATGCTTACGCATCAAAAAAAACCGGCGAAGAGGCCACGCCTTATCAGAAGTTTTTGGAAGCCCAGGGTGGCAGAGATGGCTATGATGAGTCTAAGAAACTAGACTGGAAAGTTCCATTGCAATACAATACATCTGCATATCCTGATGAAAAATATGCAGAAGTTCTTGAATCAATGTATCTTCCTGCTGAGAAGAGAATCAATAATGAAAGAATCATAGACTGGTCAAAGATCAAATATACTTACCAATGGGAAGATGTGATTTCTGCAGTTAAAGATAAAGACAGAAGCGCTAATTATCTTAAAAAAGAAAGTATTGCAGTCTATCCTGATACGACTGTTTGGGTAAGAGATTTCAGCTATGCTTATAATGAACCTTTATTCGACCAGTATTTCTGGCACAATGCTTATAAGGAATATCCGGTAGTGGGTGTTACCTGGGATCAGGCCAGAGCTTATTGTGATTTCAGAACAAAGCTTAAAACAGATCATAATAATAGCCTGAAAAAGAAAAAACAAAAATCTATGCGTTTCAGACTTCCTACAGAAGCTGAATGGGAATATGCTGCAAAAGGAGGTATTCAAAATGCTACTTATCCTTGGGGTGGTCCTTATCTGCAGGATGACAGAGGTTGCTATCTTGCCAATTTCAAACCTAAAAGAGGATCTTATATAGAAGACGAGAAGAAAGGAAACTATACTTATACTGCTCCGGTTAAAAAATTCCAAAAGAACGGTTACGGCTTATATGATATGGCAGGTAATGTTTCTGAGTGGACTGAATCTCCTTACAGTAACTCAACTTACGAATTTTCTTCTACACTAAATCCTAATTTGTCTAACCAGGCCTATAGAGAAGTTAAAAAGACCGTAAGAGGCGGATCCTGGAAAGATGCAGGCTATCTGCTAATGACAGGATACAGGGATTGGGAAAGAAAAGACTCAGCCAGAAGCTACATTGGTTTCAGAACAATCCAGGATATCCCGGCAGGCGCAGGAAAATTTAAAAGAAATACAAGATAAAAATCAATATTAACTAACTATTACTAACTAAAATTCAAAAAAATGTTTAAAACTAAAGAATCAATAACAAATTTTGTTTATTCATTTGGTGCGGCTATCGTAATCTTGGGGGCTTTATTTAAAATGACTCACTGGAGTCTCGGACCTATTACTGGTAATGTTGCTCTTGCAGCAGGTTTGATTACCGAAGCCTTAATCTTCTTATTCTTTGCATTTGATCCGCCAGCTAAGGAAGAACACTACGCTTGGGAAAATGTTTATCCTGAATTGTTGGATGAATCTGCTGAAAGACAACCAAGAAAAGTTGTAAATAAAGTAGAAAACAAAGAATTGGAACTGTCTCTTTCCGACAAGCTTGATAAAATGCTTGCAGATGCTAAACTTGATGTTAGCTTATTCGAAAGACTAAGAGGAGGAATTGATAAATTTTCATCTTCTGTTGATCAGATCAACCAGACTGTGGATGTATCTGCTTCTACTCACAAATATAATGAGCAATTAAATCTTGCTGCATCTCACCTTGAAAGCATGAATGCGTTATATGCACTTCAGCTTGAGCACGGACAGAAGCAATCAGAATTCAGTAAGAAGTATGTAGAAGATATTCAGAAATCTGCGGCTCAGTCAGAAAAATTCAACGAGGAATTACAAGGTTTAACATCTAATCTTAATAACCTTAACAGAGTTTATGGTGGTATGCTTACCGCAATGAAGTCTTAATTTTTGTCATTTTAATTATTGTTTAATTTAAAATTATTTTATTAAAATGGCAGGAGGTAAACAGACACCACGTCAGAAGATGATCAACCTGATGTATTTGGTTTTCATTGCGATGCTTGCAATGACAATTGACCAGCAAATCATTAGGTCTTACAAAGATACAAATCAGTCATTAACCGATACTAGGCTTACAGTACAAGATAAGAACGATAAAATCTTTAAGAAAACTCTTGAAGCAAAAGCTTTAGCTTCACCAGAAAATTATGGTCCAATGTTGGACCAATACAAAGCGTTAGAATCTAAAACTAATGATTTAGTTAATTTTATTGAAGGTGTAAAGAATAAAATGATTAGTGAAGGGGAGTATGATGCTTCACTACCTATAGAAGAGAGCCTTACAGCTTTGAATAACACTGAACCTTCAACTAGAAATTTTTTTAAAGATGGTGATGAAAAAACACCTTCTAAAACATCAGAGGATTTAAAATCTAAGATTAATGATTTAAGAAACTTTATTACTTCAACTTTTGGAAACAGTCCTCAATTGAAATCGGTTGCAGATAGAGCAAGCAAAACACTTGTAGCTGATTTTCCAAAAGGAGATAAAAGAAGTATTCAAGGTTGGATACAATATAAGTTTTATAATCAGCCTTTAGTTGCTGCTCTTTCTAATTTAGAGGTTATTCAGTCAGAAGCTAGAAATTTGCAATCAGACGCTATTACTTCAATGTTACAGGAGAAGGTGGATGCTGATATTAAGTTTGATGCTTATGAAGCATTGGTATCAGGACCAAGTTCAGTATTAAAAGGAGAACCTGCTGAAATCAAAATTGCCATTGGTACTTTTGCAAGTTCTGTTCCTGGTTTAAGCATTACCGGAGCTAAGGTTGTTAATGGTCAGGGTATCATTACGCCAGGAACTGGAACAGTTGGTACGCAGGAATTTAAAGGCGATATTTCTTTCACAGATAAAAATGGAAAAGTTCATACTTTACCTTACGCTCATACCTTAAATGTTGTTTCTGGAGCTGAAGCTTTGAAAGAACAAAATGGAGCTATATTACAGGCTGATAAGATGATGGTACTGTACAGAGGATTACAAAATCCTGTATCTGGAGCTATTTTAGGCGCAGATCTTGCTGCTACAACATTATCAGCGCCAGGAGCTTCTGTAAGTGGAGGAAAAGGAAAATGGATGGTTACACCTGGATCAGGCAGCACGGTTAAGCTTACAATTTCTGGAAAAGCACCTAGTGGAAAAGTGATTTCTCAAGGTTTTGATTTCAGAATTAAAAACATACCACCGCCAAAAGGTCAGATCAGAGGAGCAAGCTATGTTTCTATGCCGGCTGCATCGATCTCAAAACAAACGCTTACGGCAACATTGCCTGACTTCGACTTCCCAGTTAGCTTTGATGTAGTTAGCTTTAAAGTGAAAGTTTCCGGTAAGCCGGTAATGCCAATCAACGGAAGTTCTCTTGGACAGGTTGAAGCCCTTACAAAAGGACTTAGAAGTGGTGACGTTGTTACAATATTTGATATCCAGGCTAAAGCAAACGGATTGAATGGTGTTGTACTTCCGAACATTGGTAATGTTATTATTAACGTATTGTAATAAATAATTTATAATTACGTTTAAATAAAAAATTTAAAACTGATTGATTTTATACTTCAACATTTATTATGAAAAAGATTATATATAGTTTACTTTGTCTTTCCTCAGCAATGACTTTTGCTCAGAACAGCATTCTCAATGCCAGTTCTCCTCAGAAGTTCAGAGAAGATCGTGAGATCAAGAAAGATAGTCTTGGTGCGCCTATCAAGTATGCCTTTATCGAGGATAAAGATGTCTTGAGAAGTATGGTTGTGTGGGAAATAATTGATATGAATGATAAAATCAATCAGCCTTTTTACCATAACTCTGATGGACTTGTATCTCAGAACAAATCACTTTATCAGATTCTTTTAGATGCTGTTAACAATGGTAAAATAAAAGAAGTTTATCAAAGTGACGATTTCGTGACAAGACTGACTCCGGAGCAGATTGTTTCTGCAACATCTGCAATTCAGGTAGCAGATTATTTTTCTCAGACTTTAAATGAGAATAAAATAGAGGAAGGAACTGCTAACAGTTTAAAGAAATATTTCTCTTCTATAATTAATTCTACGGATACGGACATCAGCTCCATCAAAGCTTATTACGGCGCAAGACTGGAAGATGTATTGCTTTACAATGATGGAAGCAGCCCTGTAACTACGGAAGAACCTGCAGCAGAGACTACTACGACTACCAAGAAAGGTAAAAAGAAAAAGGTAACTAAGAAAGCTGCGGCAAAACCTGTAAATATTGCACCTAATACTATTTTGGTAAAACTTGACGGTAGCTGGTACAAAATCAACAGAAATGATATTTCTGCTAATGTTGATAAGATTGTTACCGGAACCGAAAAGGTTAAGGCCCTTAAATTAATGGGAATGTGGTATGTGGATAAGAGAGATACTCAGCTTAGATACAGACTTCTGGGGATTGCTGCTATGGGTGAAGATCCGAATGCTGCAAAACTTAGAGCATCACAGGCTCAGGCCCTTGCAGAATCCGGACAACCTGTAGATGCTGCATCGCTTGGAGGTGGTGCTGCAGATCTGATTGACCTTTTCTGGATTTATTATCCGGATGCAAGACAAGTTCTGAACAGTAATTATATTTTCAATGCAAAGAACTCAACTTCAGATATTTCTTTTGATGATGTTCTGAATGCAAGAAGATTTTCTTCTGTAATTTATAAGACTGATAATGGAATGGGTAAAGGTGGCAGCGGAATTATTGATGAGTATATTCCGAATGATGCGGAAGGCCAGCTTGAAGAAAGTGACAGAATCAAAGCACAGATTCTTCAAATGGAGAATGATTTATGGAATTACTAATATTTCTCATATACAAATAATAAAAACCTGAGTATCTTTACTCAGGTTTTTATTTTTATGGAAAAGGTAGATTACATTATAGTCGGTGCCGGATATGCGGGAATTTTCTTTGCGCATCAGTTGATTAAAGAAAAGAAGTCGTTCCGGATTTTTTATGATGAAGCTGTTTCTGCTTCGCAAATTTCTGCCGGCGTCTGCAATCCTGTTATTCTAAAACGATTCAATACATTTTGGAAGTCTCAGGAACAAATCGATTACCTCAATATCATTTTCAAAGAGATAGAATCTTATACTTTCAGAAATTATTTGATTGAAGAAAACGTTGTTCGAATCTTTCATAACGATTCCGAGAAGGTTCAATGGAAAAAAAATTCTGAAAAAGAAGGTTTAAGTTCTTATCTTAACCCGGACTTTATAAACTTGCAATCTGTTGAAAATCCTTACGGAGCCGGAAAAGTTAATCGATCGTGCAGAATTGATGTTGCCAGCTTCTTTAATGATATGCTGAATTATCTGGAACACAATCAATATTTAATTAAAGAAAATTTCAATCATCATTTAATTGATAAAGCAAGCAATACTTACAATAATATCGCATTCAAGAATATAGTTTTCTGTGAAGGCATTGCGAGTAATAACAATCCTCTTTTTTCCGATATTCCAATTCAGCCCAACAAAGGTCATTGTTTGAAAGTCAAATTGCATCATACACCGGATTCTTATATTATTAAGAAAAAGCATTTCTTATTTAATCTTCAAGATAATGAATACTACTACGGAGGAACTTACGACCGTTTTGATACGACTTATCAAATCAATGATGATTCTGTTGAAGAGTTAAGAAACGGACTTCAGGAGATTTGCACAAGCGATTTTAAGATTCAGGATATCAATGTTGCATTTCGTGCTACTGTTGCCGACAGAAGACCTGTTTTGGGAAGACATCAGCAACATCACAATTTCTATATTTTTAACGGCTTGGGAGCAAGAGGCGTTTACAACGGAAGTTATTTTTCGAAAGTCTTATTCGACTTTATTGAAAATGAAATGAATCTTGAGCCTGAAATCGATGTTAAAAGATTTTACTGATTTTAAACAGCAAAAATTAAATTATACCAATTTGGTCATAATTGTATGAATTGTTACATTTGTCTCAGAATAATGTTTGAAGATGAATAATGACCTCAAAGAAATTTTTCAAAAATTTATTGACGAAAATTTAGCAGATAAGCCTATAGAAAAAGTTTTAGGATTTCTCACCAATATTTTTCCTGATAAAGTTTGCTTTTCCACAAGCTTTAGCTTTGAGGATCAGGTCATCACAGATTTTGTCAGAGAGTCAGGAATCAAAATTTTCACCTTAGATACAGGTCGATTGTTTGAAGAGACTTACAATACCTGGAATCTCACAAGGTCTAAGTACAATATCAATATCAAGGCCTATTATCCAAATCCTGAAGAACTGGAACCTTTCATCCGGGAAAAAGGCCCCGATTCTTTTTACAGGTCTGTAGAAAACAGAAAGACCTGTTGTGATATCCGGAAAGTTCATCCGTTGAAAAGAGCTTTGAAAGGCAACAAGATCTGGATTACAGGGCTAAGGGCAGAACATTCCGTTGCGAGAGTAAATCTTTCTCAATTTGAATGGGACGAGTCCAACCAAATCATCAAGTACCATCCAATCCTTTTCTGGACAACGGAACAGGTGAGAGATTATATTAAGCAACATCAGATTCCCTATAACATTCTGCACGATAAAGGTTTCGTCAGCATTGGCTGCGCACCTTGTACAAGAGCCATTCAGCCGGGCGAAGACTTTCGTGCCGGGCGTTGGTGGTGGGAAGATGCCAGCAAAAAGGAATGTGGCCTCCACGTTCACAAATAACAATTCAAAATATCCGTAAAGGAAATCTTACTTAAGTGTTAACGCCTTTGTGAACCTTAATAAGAATTTATTTAAAAAAATCTTTGTGAGCTTTGTACTAAAAATTTTGAAGTGAAGCAAAAGCAACAAATAATTAATATTTAAGATTAAAAATGTCAAATTATCATTTGGATTATCTGGAACAGTTGGAATCCGAAGCCATTCATATTTTCCGGGAAGTCGCGGGTCAGTTTGAGCGTCCCGCTTTACTCTTTAGTGGCGGAAAAGACAGCATCACGCTGGTTCATCTCGCACTGAAAGCTTTTCGGCCGGGGAAATTTCCATTTCCTTTGGTTCACATCGATACAGGTCATAATTTTCCCGAAGTTCTGGAATTTCGGGATCAGTTAACAGAACAGATTGGCGAAAAACTGATTGTCAGAAAAGTAGAAGATACGATCAAAGAAAAAGGGTTGAGAGAACCAAAAGGCAAGTTGCCAAGCCGAAATGCATTGCAGACTTTCACCTTATTGGACACGGTAGAAGAATTTGAATTCGACTGTTGTATTGGTGGCGGAAGACGTGACGAGGAAAAGGCAAGAGCCAAAGAACGTATTTTTTCCGTTCGTGATGATTTTGGTCAATGGGACCCGAAACTCCAGCGTCCCGAACTCTGGAATACCTACAACGGAAAAATCCACAAGGGAGAACAGGTGAGAGCCTTTCCAATAAGTAATTGGACGGAATTGGATGTCTGGAATTACATTCTGAAAGAGAACATTCAGTTGCCTTCTATTTATTTTTCCCACGAGAGAGAAGTTCTCAATCTGGACAATCAGTTCATCGCAATCAATGAATTTGTAAATCTGGAAGAAGGCGACATTGTAACTACGGAAAAAGTCCGCTACAGAACGGTTGGCGATATGACCTGTACAGCAGCGGTTTTATCGGAAGCGACGAGTCTTGAACAAGTAATCGCCGAGATTATCACCACCAAAACCAGCGAACGGGGCGAGACCAGGATAGACGACCGGACCTCCGAAGCTGCGATGGAAGACCGGAAAAAAGCAGGTTATTTTTAATTATTAATGATGAATTATAAATGATGAATGATTATTTCTAAAGCTGATTATAAATCATTTATCAACTATCAATTACCGATTATCACAAAAAATGGACATATTAAGATTCATCACTGCCGGAAGTGTAGACGACGGAAAAAGCACACTGATAGGCAGATTATTATACGACAGCAAAAATATTCTGATCGATCAGTTGGAAGCGGTAGAACGTGCCAGCAAATTCAAAAATGACGGCGAACTGGATTTGGCTTTGCTCACAGATGGTTTGAGAGCTGAACGTGAGCAGGGTATTACCATCGATGTGGCGTACAAATATTTCTCGACTCCGAAACGGAAATTCATCATTGCCGATGCGCCGGGACACGTTCAGTACACCCGTAATATGATCACAGGAGCCAGCAATTCGGATCTGATCATCATCCTGATTGATGCCAGAAACGGTATCATCGAGCAAACTAAAAGACATTCGATTATTGCTTCATTGCTCAACATCCCGAATGTTGTGGTGGCGATTAACAAGCTGGATTTGGTCAATTACTCCGAAGATATTTTTAATCAGATCAAAAACGACTATTCCAAAATGGCAGAACAGCTGTCTCTGAATAATGTCGTCTATATTCCGATCTCTGCCTTGGACGGCGATAATATTGTAGACAAATCAGAAAATCTGGATTGGTACGAAGGAAAAACTTTATTGGATTATCTGGAATCTGTGGAATTGGCAAATACCATCAATCTGGACAAGGCGAGATTTCCTGTTCAGTACGTCATTCGTCCGCAGACGGATGAACTCCATGATTACCGTGGTTACGCCGGAAAAATAACAAGCGGGATCTACAAAGTCGGAGATTCTGTAACTGTGTTACCCTCCGGAACCGAAAGTAAAATTTCAGCCATTGAGATCAACCAGGAAAAAGTGGAAGAAGCATTTGCCCCTCAGAGCGTGATTTTGCATTTGGAAGATGATGTGGATGTCAGCCGCGGCGACTTGATTGTAAAATCTGATGACCTTCCGAAAATTGAGCAGGAACTGGAAGTTCTCGTTTGCTGGATGGGCGATAAACCGCTGAAATCAGGATCGAAATTTCTCATTCAAAACAACACGACGCAAGTTAAAGGTATCATCAAGGAAATTGAATATAAACTGGATGTCAATACATTGGAAAAACAAGAAGTGGAGCAGGTTTCCCTCAACGAAATTGTAAAGCTGAAACTCAAAACTGCAAGACCATTGGCTTATGATTCTTACAAAGATCTGGCTTCCAATGGCGGCATCATTTTTATCGATGAAACAAGTTTTGTAACCGTTGGCGCAGGACTGATCCAATAAATTTAAAGAGAAAATAACTTGACATCCAATATTTCACTTCCGGTTTTCATCAAAGTATCGACTAACAGAATCCTGATTGTCGGCGGCGGAAAATTGGCATCGGAACAGCTCAATGATTTGATGCAGAATATTCCGGAAGCGGATATCAGTGTGCTTGCCAAAAGACTTTCGGATGATATCAAAAACCTCTTGCTGGAAAATACGTCGGTCAGGATTATTAATGATGAGTTCAGAGATGATTATCTGGAATTGGCGGATTTGTTCATTGTGGCAACTGAAGATGCTGCTCAGGACCAGTTGATCATCAATAAAATCAGGGAAAGAAAAAAATTGTACTTTGCTCCAAGCCTTCCGGCGGAAAACAGTTTTTTCTTTCGTGGTATTAATGACTCGCAAGAAAGAAAATCTCTTTTCATTATTAATGGCGAAAAGAAATGGCGAAGAATTGCAACCTTCTTTTTCATGGCTTTTGTTGTTCTGCTGATCGTCAATATTCTTTCATTTTATATTGGTTTCAATGATCTGGAAGTGGCTTACCGCTACCTTAATTATAATACGGACGAGCGTTTTTTCTGGTTATTCCTGGTCGGGTTTTTAGCACAATTGATTGATGGTGCTTTAGGAATGGGCTATGGCGTAACTTGTACAGCAGCACTTTTGTACATCGGGATCCCTTTACCGGCTATCAGCAGCAGTATCCACACAGCGGAGATGTTTTCCAGCGGTGCTTCGGGATTCAGCCATTACAAATTCGGGAATATCAATAAGAAGTTATTCAGAAATATTTTGATTCCGGGCGTTATCGGTGCCGTTTCAGGGGCTTTGTTGCTATCTTTCCTGGGCGATAAATACGCTGGAATCATCAAGCCGATTTTGGCAGTCTATACTTTTATTCTCGGACTGCGCATTTTGTTTAATGCGTTCAGGAAGAATAAGAAACGCAGAAAAACCAAAAGAGTAGGCTGGTTAGCCGGAGCAGGCGGCTTCCTGGATTCTTTCGGCGGAGGCGGCTGGGGTCCATTGGTCACTTCTACTCTGATTTCAAAAGGAAAAACACCACGCTACATTATCGGAACGGTTAGTTTGACCGAATTTTTCGTAACCTTCGCAAGTGCATTGACCTTCTTTTCCGTCATCGGCATCAGCCATTGGCAGTTGATCGCCGCTTTGATTCTTGGTGGTGTTTTGGCAGCACCGATTGCCGCAAAACTAGCCGGAAAATTACCCCTTAAAGCAATGTTTATCGGTGTTGGATTAATGGTCATTATCTGGAGCCTGAATGTTTTGGCCAAAGCACTGCATTTGATTTAATTGATAATCTGAGAAATTAAGAGCCTTTTATTCAAAGCAGGCACTGTATTTTCTAAAACTCAGGATGTCATCTCTAAAACTTGCGACGTCATTTATAAAACTCGCGACGTCATTTATAAAACTCGCGACGTTATTTATAAAACTCGCGAAGTCATTTCTAAAATTCGCGATGTCTTTTCTAAAACTCGCGAAGTCATTTCCAAAATTTGCGACATTATTTCTAAAGTCGCGATGTATTTTCTAAAACTTCCAACTTCATTTATAAAACTTACGATGTCATTAATAGAACTGCTGATGTCATTTCTAAAACTCACGATGTCTTTTATAAAACTACGGCCGGCATTCATAAAACGCCGACCGCAATTAATCCTTTTATCATCACGATGCTTGTATCAGCCAGACTGTTGCAGGCAATTTATAAGAAAGTCAGAATCAAAGCAATCACCAATCCAATGGCTGTAAAAACCATTCCTCTTTTGAACGCTTTTGTTTTCGGGTTGAACATCCAAAAGCTGGAAATCACGAAAAAGAACAGCGAGATACCGAAAAACGTATTCAGCGGGGACAGCGTATCTTTGGATTGTGCTTTGTGCAGTTTCGTCATTTTATCCAGAACAAAAGGCAATTCCTTCTTTTTATATTTGGCTTCGCCCGTTTTGATGTTGTAAGTTCCCTGTTTAAAATACATCACATTACCTTCCGTTTTTTCAATCTCAAAACCTTTGATTTTGATTTCTTTTCCTAATTTTTTCTCATCCAGATTAGGCTCAAATTTCTTTTCGTAGCTTTTTTCTTTTTTAAGAAAACCGGTGTCACGGTAAATTAAAAGTACACCGCTGATGGCATAAACAGCCATTATCCCGGCCAGGAAATAACCGAGATAGCGGTGCGTGATTCTCATAAAAGTCTTGGTGTCCTTGATTTTATCCATTGTTTTAATTTTTTTTTATTACCTCAAAAAGTGGAGGCAAATGTATGACTCCACTTTTATTTTTAGAAATTTGATTTGATTTTTTTTACAATTTGTATGTCAATGTTACATAAACGTTTCTCGGCATAACCGGGTTTACAGAGTAATTCTCATGTACTGTGTAATTCAGCACATTGAATGCATTGCCTAATTTTCCTTGTATCAGGAACTTTTTATATTGGTATGCAACATTGAAATCAACCTGGGTAAAATCTGTAAGCGGAATCATCCTGTCCGTTTTCTGATTTCCGTTGGCATCTTTCTGGTTATTCCATCCTCCGAATCTGTTACCTGTGTAGAAAGCAGTAGCCCCGATTTTCAATCCTTTAACATACCTGTCAAATGTATAAAATACGGATGCATTGGCAGTATTAAGCGGTGTTCTTACAATTCTTTCACCTTCTATGAAACTGTTAAGCGTATTAGGTGTTTCCAGATAAGTCATATGATTGTAAGAATAGCCGGCAATGATTGATAAATTAGCCAAAGGATTCCCCGTAATATCCAATTCCACACCACGGCTTCTGGTTTTTCCTGTCAGTTCTTTTATATTGGTATTAGTGTTGACATTACCTTGGTCATTAAATGGTGCAGTCTGTGCCAGATTACTGTTGTCAATTTGATAAGCTGTAGCATTGAACGCAATGGTATTAGCAAATAAATTCTTCTTGAATCCAATTTCCCATTGATCTACAATTGAAGGATCAAGAGCATTCAGGTTTACATCAGTTCCTGTATTTGGTGTAAATGAGTTGGTATAACTTGCAAACGTCATAAAAGTATCATTCCATTGGTAAACTAATCCTAACCTTGGCGAAAGCGCATTTTGGCTTGACTTTCCTTTTTCTCCGCTTTTTCCATAAGGTACGGCTGTTAGGCCTGGCCCGGAGAACTGATAATTTGTGATGATTGGATTGATGTTTTCCAGGTAAGACCATCGGATACCAGCTAGAACTTTTAATTTTTCTGTAATAGATACCAAATCCTGAATATAAGCACCAGCTCGTCTTGTAGGTGTTCTTGTCAGATCTTTCTTTACAGTGGCCGGTTCGTAACCGCTGGCCCAAGAGTTTTCATTATTAAGATTAATAGTTGCGGTGGTTGCATTGTCACCATTGGTACCATAAATAACAGAGCCACCAGCCCAAGAACCGTCCTGCTTCTGAAGATAATAAGTATAATTGTCTGACTGAAGATAATCTGCGTCAGCACCAAAAAGCAGTTTATGTTTTACTTTTCCGGTACTGAACTCCCCATTTAAATTTGCCTGTACAGAACCATAATTCTGTTCATTATAAGTTCTTGTCATACTTCTGCTCCAGAGGTAAGAACCATTGCCAGGTTGCAAATTCCACTGCATTCTTTCATTACCAAAAAAATCTTTGGTGTAATTCTGGTAAGACCCTACAACATTAAGGTTCCAGTTAGTATTGATCTGATGATTTAGAGTAACCGTACTCGTTGCCATCTGTGTATCCTGATATTGGAAATCAGATGCCGGATTTTTACGGATGTCTATTAAATCATTGATGACAGATTTGGAAGTATCTCTATTTAAAACTAATGTACCAACCCCAAAATCCGGTGTGAAATCATTTTTAAGATAATCACCTTCAACAATTAATTGTGTTTTATCCGATATATTAAAAAGAAAACTCGGGTTGAAGTAATATTTCTGTGAGGTCACCTTATCCCGGAAACTCGCTTTATCTTCAAAAGCACTATTCACGCGGAAAGCGGAACTTTTTGACAAAGCATCATAAAAATCCAGAGTCGTTTTGTAATTATCCCAGCTTCCTGCACTTACGGCAACACTTCCGCCTTGGTTGAAAAGTGGTTTTTTAGTCACCATATTCAGGATACCGCCGGGAGCTACATTGCCGTACAGAATGGCAGCGCCGCCTTTCAGCACTTCTACACGCTCCATCCCGGAAACTTCAGGAAAAATACCGCTGTTCACACGGGCGCCGTTTTTATAGATATTTTCAGCACCAAATGTGTAACCTCTTGCCCCGAAACTGTCTTGGGATCCACCTCTGGCAGAGGTAATGTACATTCCATTTACGTTTCTGATCACGTCAGAAAGTTGCTGAGCCTGCTGCTGTTCGATGATTTCGTGCGTGACTATTGCGGTAGCCTGTGGATTTTCCATCACATCCAGGTTAGACTTCGTCGTAAAAACCTTTGCACGGTTCGGATTTCCGGCTTTATGAAGTTTGACATCTTCAATGGTTCTGACATCCAGAGAATCAGTTTTGGTTTCCTGGGCGTAACCCAAAACCGAAATTGTCAGAAGACCTATAGCAACAGCTTTTCTTTTCATAGTTTATTTAGAATGATTAAAAACAATGCAAATGTATGGAAACTGTTAAGTTTTCCAAATATTATTTTAAATAATTCTAAATAAACTTAATGTGTTTGATTTAATTTATTGATTATGAATACATTAATCTAATCTGATTTTTATCAGTTTAGCATTTCCTGGAGTTCGAGCCAGCGCATTTCATACGCTTCCAGCTTTCCGGAAAGTGATTCTAATTCGGAGGATAGCTTCGAGATTTTCTCGTAATCACTTTCGTTATTGAGCTCATCAAGAATTTTTTTACGTTTCTCTTCAAGCTCGGGCATTTCTTTTTCAATCGTTTCCAGCTCGCGTTGTTCCTTGAAAGAAAGTTTCTTTTTTGTTGGAAGTTGGGAGTTCGGTGATGGAAGTTTTTTCTCCTGCGTTTCAAGTTTATCTTCCGACTTCTGGCTTCCTGCTTCCGACTTCCGGCTTTCCCGGTATTCCGAAAAATTTCCGACAAAATCCTTGATATTTCCGTCACCTTCAAAAGCCAGGACGTGATCCACAATCCGGTCCATAAAATAGCGGTCGTGCGAAACGATAATCAGACTTCCCTGGAAATTCTGAAGAAAATTTTCTAAAACCGTCAGAGTTGGTAAATCCAGGTCATTTGTAGGCTCATCGAAAATCAAAAAGTTTGGATTCTGATAAAGCACATACATCAGGTGCAGACGTCTTTTTTCTCCTCCGGAAAGTTTGGAAATAGGCGAATATTGTGTCTGATCATCGAAGAGAAATAATCTCAGAAACTGAGAAGCAGAAATGGTCTTTCCGTTAGCTAAAGGAAAATTTTCAGATATTTCCCGGATGAAATCAATCACACGTTCATCTTCCTTGTAAGTCAGACCTTTTTGCGAGAAGTAACCGAATTTGATGGTTTCTCCGGTTTCAATATCTCCTGAATCTTTTGGTTCAAATCCCTGAATAATGTTCAGTAACGTTGATTTTCCGGCGCCATTTTTCCCGACAATCCCAACTTTTTCTCCTCTTTGGAAAGAGTAAGAAAAATCTTTCAGAAGGACATTGTTTCCAAAACTTTTACTGATGTTTTTTAGCTCAAGAATCTTGTTTCCTAACCGTTTCATTTCGAAATCCAATTCCAAAGCATCTTTTCGTGTGTCCGTTTTCGCGACTTTTTCGGTTTCATAAAAAGCATCGATTCTTGATTTGGATTTGGTAGTTCTTGCTTTCGGCTGGCGACGCATCCATTCCAGTTCCTTTCTGTAAAGGTTGTTGGCTTTGTCGATGGTTGCATTCAGGTTATCTTCACGGATCATTTTATTTTCCAGATAAGTTGCATAAGAACCGTTGTGAACGTACAGATTTTTGTCTTCCATTTCCCAGATGATATCACACACCGAATCCAGAAAATAACGGTCGTGGGTTACGAGCAGCAGCGTGATTTTAGCTTTACTCAGATAGTTTTCCAGCCATTCCACCATTTCCACATCCAAGTGGTTGGTCGGTTCGTCCATGATCAGAAGGGTATGCCGGTGTTCGGCTCTGGTTTCTGTCAGGAGTTTGGCGAGCGCTACTCTTTTGATCTGGCCTCCGGAAAGTGTTCCCATTTTCAGGGTCAGATCATTGATTTTCAGTTGTGAAAGAATCTGTTTCATTTCGTTTTCCAGATCCCAGGCTTTTTGGATTTCCATTTCCACAATGGCTTTTTCCATCTCGTCCGGATCATTGGAAATCAGGGACTTATGATATTGTTTCAAAGCCATAATCGGTGGCGAATTCAGCGTCATCATAAATTCTTCAATGGAAAGAGCGGAATCGAACTCAATTTCCTGGTCAAACAAAACAACCTGGATATCTTTATTAATGACAACAGTCCCGCTGTCCGCAATCTCTTTTCCCATCAGGATTTTCAGAAGTGTAGATTTGCCGCTGCCGTTTTTGGCAACAATGGCAATTTTATCACCTTCGTTGACATTGAAGCTAATGTTTTCAAAAAGGACTTTGACACCGAAAGATTTGGTAAGATTTTCTGCGGAAACGTAATTCATTAGGATGAATAATAATTGATAAAAGATAAACGATGTGCGAAAGTACGAAAATGAAAATTCAATAGCGCATAGTTTGGGCAGCTTATCCGGTCAAAGTTTATCCTTAGCTTGACTAAGGATTCCCACTTTTCTTTTTTGTAAAAAATAAAAAAAGCTCCACTCAGGTCGGGCTGCGTGCCATTCATTATTTTATAATAATGATTTATAATTATTGATGTATTGTGTTTTTTCTGAAAAATTTAACTAAACAAATGTTTCATTTAACCTTTTATTGAGATAATCGGAATGAAAAATTTCAGAAGTTTGCTCAAAATTAACTCAATGAAAAAACTCAATCTTCTTTTTCTTTTATTGTCTTTTATTATAGCAAAAGCTCAGGTCGTTTCAGGAACTGTTTTATCAAAGGAAGAAAATAAACCCATTCCTTATGTCAAAATTGGTGTGGAAAAAGATAACACCGGAACCATCTCCGATCAATCCGGAAAATTTTCTATAGATCTGTCAAAAGCGGATACAAATAAAAATATAAGAATCGAAGTTTCCGGTTACGAACCTTTTTCAATGAATGTGGAAAACTTCAGAAAGCAAAATCCGCAGCAGATTTTTCTCCAGGAAAAAGTACAGACGATCAAAGAAGTCAAGCTGACACCGAAGAAACTGGTGGAGAAAAACTGGGGTGTCAATACCAAAAGTAAAAGTGTGACCTATATTGTCAATCCGGAATTCGATAAGACCAACTTTCTGGGCGAAACGGCAATACAGTTCAATACCAAAAAAAGAGCAAAGATCAAAACAATCAATCTGAATATTGCTCAATTCAATTCGAAAGAGCCGGTAGTGATGCGTTACACAATTTATGATGATAACAACGGCTTGCCTGGAAAAAGCCTTTTGGATGAAGATATTACGGTAGAAGTGACGGCAGATAACATCAGAGACGGCGTTTATTCTTTGGACGTGAACGACCAGAATATTTGGGTCAGGGGAAAATTCTACGTCGGAATTCAGTTTCTGAAAGCATTCAATGGAAACATAAGAATTAGTGCTGCTTTGTTAAAAACAGGCTATATCAGGGAGTTTTATCAGGATTGGCAAAAGATGTCCATCGCTGCACCTGCTATCAATATTGATGTAAGAGTTGATAAAAGCGCGGTAAATGAAAGTGCAGAGAAAGATACTTTTGATAATGTATCGGCATCTTTACAGGATTATTCGGCATTTCTTGAGGAAGCTAAAAAGTCAGGATTTGGGAAAAATCCGCTAGTCGGGAAAGTTCTTCCTTTGAAAGATGCCACTATTTATTATGAAGTTTACGGAAAAGGTGAACCATTGTTTCTGCTACATGGCAATGGTGGAAGTATTGATGCTTTTACAAAAGAAATTCCCAAATTGTCCAAATATTTTCAGGTAATTGCAATGGACACCAGAGCGCAGGGGAAAAGTACGGATACATCAACAGAACCTCTGACTTACAGGAAATTTGCTGAGGATGTTAAGGCTCTTGCAGACGAATTGAAATTAAAAAAAATCAATATTCTCGGGTGGAGTGATGGTGGTAACACTGCTTTGGAATTTGCCATCAAGTATCCTAAAATGGCAAATAAAATCATAACCAGCGGTGCCAATGTTTTTCCCAATGGAGTAGGAGAAAAGATGGTGGAAGACATGAAAAATGACATTGCCAGAATGAAAGCCGAAAAAAAGACCGAACGCGATATCCGCCTGGAACAGCTTATGGTGGATGAACCAAAAATCACAAAACAACAATTGAACGGCATCAAAGCAAAAGCCTTAATTGTTGCCGGAGAAAATGATTTGATTCTCCGTTCTCATACGGAATATATTGCCAAAGAAATTCCGGATGCCCAACTGAAAATTTACCAAGGCGCATCTCACGGCGTTCCTGTGGAAAGAGCAGAGGAATTGTGTAAGGATGTGATTGAGTTTTTAAAAAAATAGATTTACCTGAACAAATCTGAGTGTGTGCCAGTTCTTGTAAGAGAAACTAATTTTATGTCATCATCTTGTTTCCATATCAAAAGCCAATCTGGCTGGATGTGACATTCCCAATATCCTTTGTAATTACCTTTCAAAGTGTGTGGTTTGTATTTAGCAGGAAGTTTTCCAGATTTTTCGAGCAAGATGACAACTTCTTTGAAAAGCTCTAAATCCAAACCTCTTTTTTGAGCCAGCTTAATATCTTTTTTAATTTTTCCTGTGTACTCAATTTCGTAACTCATATACCCAATTCTTCGAAGAGTTGTTTGGAGTTTTTCACTTTAAAGGTTTTGCCTTTTTCCACCTCTTTTATTGCTTTGATGGTTTCTTGATTGGGAAGATTTTCTTCTACGATTTCAACACCTTTTTTTTCTAGAATTCCGATTTTAATCAATTCGAGAAGTGCCTTTCCATAGGTAGTTTTCTCATTGATTTTTAGCTTAAATGTTTCCATATTATTCAATTAATACAAATATACAAGAAAATTTAACTGAGTAATTGAGATTGATTAATCAATCGTCAGCATTTTTAAAGACCAGAGATTTCCGTTGTAAATATCCAGATCAACTTTAGAATTAATGCCGTAAACAATCCCGTTTTCCGAGAATTGCCAGAACTGCCATTCATCATCCGGCGAAGGTGCAGGAACATCATTATAATTAGCAAGCCAAAGCGGATAATCATCAAATTCACCTTTTAGATAATCTTTGTAATAATGGTAATAGGTGTAGATAATCGGTTTTTCTCCGTAAGTGTCTTCCATTATTTTGATCCAGACCTTCAGGTCGGAAACCAACTCTTCTTTTGATTTTTTTCTTGGATCTTTTTCAATATCAAGAATTGGCGGCAGGTCACCGGATTCCAGTTTAGCTACCGAAAGGAATGAATTGGCCTGCATCACGGGATCTTCGTCCGGACGGTAAAAATGATAAGCACCGCGAATCAGGTTATGCTGTTTTGCAGTTTCCCAGAAATGGTCAAAATTTTTGTCCAGCTTTCTGTTTCCCATACTGGCTCTCAGCACTACAAACTGAAGAGGAATAGTTCGGTTGCCGATGCTCAGGCTATCCCACTCGATGTCTTCTTTTCGTTGATAATGTGATATGTCAAAACCAAAAGTCTGGTTAGAGTATAGACCAATGATTTTTTCAATTCTTTGGGTTTCGGTTTCGGTATTGCTCAGCTTTTTATGCTCAAAATGTTTCCCAAAGTAGTAAGTGAAATAATAATTGATCTTCTGCCTGAGATAGTATCCGGTTCCAAGCAAAGACAGACACAGGATGATCAGCAATATCCAACGTTTTTTTAAAAACGTTTTTTTTCTTTTTTTATGAATTTTCTTTTTGCGGTCTTGCGTTATCCGGGTCATAAGTTTTGCAAAAATATTGTTTTTATTCTTTTAAAAATAGATTTAAATTTTTTTTGGAAGCTGAATATTTTGGCTCATTTTGTGATAATATTGTAGAATCAATTTTAAAATAAAAAAACGATGAAAAAGAGATTATTATCATTAGCTGCAATTCTGTTGGTTACAGCTACAATTGGAGCGCAGACTGTAAAGCAGGAAGTAAAAAAGGATACTAAAACTGTAGGCAAAACTATTAAAAAAGGTGCAAAAGCAACAGGAGATGGCATCAAAGACGGCGCAGAATGGGTGGGCGATAAAACAAAAAAAGGAGCCAAGGCAACTGCAAATGGTGTAAAAGACGGCGCAAAATGGACCGGAAAAACAGTTAAAAAGGGTGCGAAATGGACAGGAAAGCAAGCCGAAAAAGGCGCAGATGCTGTGAGTGATACTTACAAAGACGTTAAAGCCGATCTTAAAAAGAAAAATTAAATCCTTAATTATTAGACAACTTCAGATTTCGGAGTTGTTTTTTTTGTAACAAAAAATAATTAATACTTACTAACCTAAAAGTATTAACATAAATTAGCTATATTGCTGAAAAATTGAAAATAAAATGAAAAAAATTATTATGTCATTTGCACTTTCTGTATTGTTTGCTGCAAATATGATGGCACAAAATGTACCGACTGCTAAACAGATCATCGATAATTACATTACAGCCCTGGGCGGAAAGCAAAAACTGGAATCCGTTAAAACACTTTCTATGAAAAATACGATCAGTGTGATGGGAATGGATATGGAAGGAAAAACAGTTAAGAAGGATAACAAGTTCAAATCTACCCAGACAATGATGGGACAGGAAATGGTACAGATGTTTGACGGTGAAAAAGGCTATGCTAACCAAATGGGTCAGAAAATTGATTTCCCTGCAGATCAGGTTGCAAAACTAAAATCTTCCAAAATTATCGAAGCTCTTGGAATGGATCCAGCCAAAATCAAAACTGTAGAAAAGAAGCAGATGGATGGAAAAGATTATTATCTGTTGGCTTCTGATGAAACCAAGTCTTATTTTGATGTGAAGACAGGACTTCTGGAAAAATCCGAAGGCGAAAAAGGAACAATGACCATTACCAAATACACAGATGTAGAAGGGATCAAATTTCCGGAAGAGATGACATTGAACGCCGCTGGACAGGAAATCAAAATCAAAAACTCAGACATCAAAATCAATCAACCGGTTTCTGACGATGAATTTAAATAGACTGCCAATTTTCTTAAAAATTAAAAAGAACCCAATTTTCGGGTTCTTTTTTTTATGAGTTGAATTCTTTTTCCCATTCCTGGGCTGCTTCCGTAAGCGTCTGGTAAAACTCTTCGCCATATTTTCTGATGAGCGGTTCTTTCAGGAATTGATAGATTCTAACCTGCAGCTCGGAGCCTAGCGTACAAGCATCTTTACAAATATTCCATTCGTGATAGTTGAGCGCTGTGAACGTTTTATACTCATTGACACGGATAGGATAAAGGTGGCAGGATATCGGTTTTTTCCAGTCTACAGCACCATCTTCATAAGCTTTCTCTATTCCGCACTTTGTAGTTCCTTTTTCATCAAAAATGACATAAGCACACTCACTGCCGTTTACAAGAGTTGTCACATAGCCGCCGTCATAATCATCAATAACCCAGGTTCCCTGTTCCTCGATGGCTTTTACACCTTCGGGTCTGAGGTAAGGCTTAACTTTTGGGAAAATATCCTCAAGGATGGCCAGTTCTTCTTTATCCAGTGGTGCTCCTGTATCGCCATCTACACAGCAGGCGCCTTTGCATTTGGTAAGGTTGCAGACAAAGCTTTCGGCGAATATATCTTCAGAAATCAGTTTATCATCTATTTGAATCATTCTTCATTAATGGTTTTAAAAATTTATGCAAAAGTAATTATTTTAAATATGGCAAGCGTAAATACGATGATCCAAAGTCCGGCTTCCTGCATCCAGTATTTTGGAAGGAAGCGCAGCATTCGGCTCAGGATGATACTGGCGGGCAGAGCAAGCAGCAGCAGATACTCATAATGTGTTCCCATATAGAATATAATAGTAATAAGCTGCGCCAGTGAAAATACTAAGACAAATGTATATTTATACCTGCTTATCGGGCTTTTTTCATTATAATGTTTGAAATGATCAGAAATAGAAAAAATCAGCATCAGTAATATTGGTGTCAGAATGTACAGTGGATAATAAGAATCCATCATCTTGAAGTCTCCATTGAACGGAAGATAGCCGGCGTCCCAAGTTGTATAGTGAATAAGATACATTAATCCTCCGTAACTGAGGACAATAATTGCCGCGCCGAAAATCAGTCTGAAAATATTAAGACCGATTCGTCCCGAAGTTCCTATAATATGAAATATGACAAAAACACCTAATGGCCAGCTGGGCGGAAATATCAGGTAATTAAATGCTAAAATAGATCCTACAAGAACAAAGGCGCTTTTCCGGAGATAGTCATCCTGGCTGGTCAATATCAGTAAAATAATAGCACTTGTAAAAAAGGTGAATGCCAAGCCCAGGTCTATATCGCCGGGATAAAAGCAGATCACAAATGATGTATATAAAAAGAGCGGCAAATGGGAAAACTGATTAAGTGCGATTTTATTAAATAAAAAATATCCCAGACTGATCCCGATAAACGTAATTCCGGTTGATATATAATCTATGTTTTTGAAATCTAATAAATTAAGTGATAAAAAAATGAGAAACAAAACACCGATATACACCGGAACAGAAAAAATATTGCTTTCTTTAGAAAGTAATCGAAACATTTTTTATAAATTTGTGCAAAGTTAATTTAAAAAAAGAAAAAAGATGACATCTTTCTGGTTAGCATTAAGCGCAGCTTTCAAATGGTCTTTCGGTTTTTTTAATCTTACAGGCAATGTTATGAACTGGATATTGTTCCTGGTAGCTTCAGGATTTTTCTGCTACTGGTGTTATATTCTTGTTTCTACATTAGGAGGACAAAAAGACAAGCAATATTATTCTCCTACAGAAGGAAAACATCCTTATTATGATCCGAAGATCTATAAAAATGAAGGTTAAATAAATTGATTATATTATAAAAAACCCGTCTTGTTGTAAAACAGGACGGGTTCTTTTTATTTTAGGAATCCAATCTTAATCATTGTGACAAGGCACTACCAAAACAGGTATTTTGGATTTTCTTGTAATCTCTTTCGTCAGGCTTCCGATGAAAACATCATATACACCACTTCTGCCGTGTGATCCAACTACAATATAATCTGCATTGTTTTCTTCTGCATATTCCAGAATAGTATCTCCTGCTATCCCTTGCTTCAATATATGCGTACAGCTCACACCTTGAGATATGATCCTCTGCTCCAGTTTGTTAAGCTCTTTGAGTTCAAATTTTATTTCGTTTTCCTCAACTTCGGGAAAATACTGGAATCCCATATCGCCGATTACAAAGCCAATATCAGAGGCGGCTACGTGAATAAGGGAAATGTCAGCATTAATGTCTTTCGCAAAACCAACAGCAAAATCTACCAATTGGTCTGAGCTGTCGGAAAAATCTACGGGTAAAATAATTTTTTTCATAATCAAAGTTATATTAAAATGAGTGCAAAAATTTAGCCAGAGCTAACACATTACTGGATTTTAAGTCCGAACATTTTTTGATTCTCCAGATAAGCTTCCAGAAAATCATTTTCCATTACTTTTCCTACACCTTGAGGTGTTCCTGTAAAAATCAGGTCGCCAACACGCAGTGTAAAATACTGAGAAGCAAATGCAATAATGTCGTCGAAACTGAAAATCATATCGTTTGTATTGCCTTTTTGAACCTGCTCCTGATTTTTTGTCAATGAAAAATTCAGGTTTTGAAGATCGTAATTTTCTTTTGAAACAAAGTCTGATACAACTGCCGAACCATCAAAGCCTTTTGCCAATTCCCAAGGCAAGCCTTTATTTTTCAGTTTTGACTGTAGATCCCGAGCCGTAAAGTCGATGCCAAGGCCGATCTCTTCATAATGTTTTGAAGCTGCTTCTTTCTGGATGTATTTTCCGCCTTTGGAGATTTTCAGAACCACTTCCAATTCATAATGGACGTCATCCGAAAACTCAGGAATATAAAAATCCGAACCTTTTTTCAGGACGGCTGTATCCGGCTTCATAAAAATAACCGGATCTTCCGGAACTTCGTTTCCCAATTCTTTGGCGTGTTCGCTGTAATTTCTTCCTATACAAATGATTTTCATTGAATTAATATTATTTCTTAAAGATAAAATAAACGGCCAGAATCAGGAAAATAAATCCTATGAGATGATTCATACGGAAACTTTCCTCTTTGAAAAATACAATGGTAAATATCGTGAAGACACTAAGTGTAATAACTTCCTGCATCACCTTCAGCTGCCAAAGGTTAAAAGGACCTCCGTTTTCCTTGAACCCAATTCTGTTAGCCGGAACCTGAAAGCAATATTCAAAAAAAGCAATGCCCCAACTGATTAAAATGATGGACACTAATCCGAGATTATGAAACCAGTCCATCTGCTTGAATTTCAAATGACCATACCAGGCCAATGTCATAAATATATTAGAAATGACAAGTAGAATGATAGTGAGCAACATTTTGTTCATCATTTTAAAATCTAGATTTTAACTGAATTTTTGTGAAAATTTTCTTGGTATACAATGGGAAATCGGCATTCTGAAGCCAGCCGTAATACCCCAGATCTTTCTGAAAAACATCTTTAACCTTCTGGCCTTTATACTTTCCAAATGCAAAAATTTCCTGGTCATTATCATCAAAATGAATCATACCAGCCAGATCTGCGAATCTGTTCTGTGAAGAGAAATCACTCAGTTCGGCAATTTCGTTTGGTACATCATCATATTTCCCAACCTGAGCATCCAGCACTTCAAAAGTTGCCATTACATCAGCTTCAGCAGAATGAGCGTTTTCTAAAGTTTTCCCGCAATAGAATTGGTATGCTGCACTCAGGTTTCTCGGTTCTTTTTTGAAGAAAATAGTCTGCGCATCTACAAAGCGGTGTTTGCTGAGGTCAAAATCAATGTCAGCCCGCAGCATTTCTTCCGCAAGAACGGGAATATCAAACCTGTTGGAATTGAAGCCGCCTAAATCAGAATCTTTAATCATCTCCATCACTTTCGGCGCAATTTCTCTGAAGGTAGGCGAGTCTGCCACATCTTTATTATAGATCCCGTGAATTAGGCTGGATGATTCGGGAATGGGCATTTCGGGATTCACGATCCAGGTCTTGCTTTCTCTTGATCCGTCCGGATTGACTTTCAGGATGCAAATTTCCACAATTCTGTCTTTGCCGATATTAGTTCCCGTGGTCTCGAGATCGAAAACGCAAAGCGGTTTATATAGTTTGAGATTCATAGCTTTATAAATGATAAGTGATAGTTGATGAATGATTTTTAAACTTCTGACTTTTAGCTTCTAACTATCTAAGTTGTTTTTGAAATATCAGTGAAATTAAAATGTAATAAACAATGACTAATGGAATTCCGACTGTTTTGAAAATTATTAAAATTAAAATTGCACCAATAAGTAAAGCCAATTTCGGGTAATTATCTTTCAGTTGCTTTGATTTGAATTTCATTGCAATCATTTTGATCGGAGAAACCAACAACCAGGAAGATATAATAGTAAGAATCAATAGGTAAATTTCATTGTCAAAAAGAAAACTGAAGTTCGCCGATTCTTTCCAGGCATAGAATAAACCAAAAATCAAAATGGTGTTACTCGGTGTATTCAAACCTTTGAAATAATATTTCTGGTCATCATCCAAATTGAAAATCGCTAATCTCAAACAAGAGAAAAGCGTAATCAAAAACCCAAAATATTTGATATCAAAAGGTAATTCGATTCCGAAAAACTGGTTGCCAAATGGTTCCAGCATTTTCATCATCACCACGCCAGGCAAAAATCCGAAACTCACCATATCTGCCAAAGAATCCAGTTGTCCGCCAAGATTACTGCTGGAGTTCATCGCTCTTGCAATAAAACCGTCGAAAAAATCCAGAACAAGAGAGATTATAATGCAGATTGCAGTCGCCTGATAATCGCCATTTATTAAGTGTATAATTCCGACACAGCCCGAGAAAAGATTCCCTAAAGTAAAAGCATTGGCGAGATTGTTTTTGATAAAATTCATATCACAAAAGTAAGAAAATTGTCGGATGGTGAATGGGTGAAGTTTTCAACTCCTGAAGAAAAACTTGCAACTTGCAACTTCCGACTTCTATCTTTTTGTAATTTTGCAGGATGAACAATTGGAGACGGCAAGAACTCTTTGCCTTGATTTACAGGTTATTTCTGGTTTTTTTCTTTTACCAGACAGCCAGGCTGTTATTTTGGTTTTTCAACAGTGATCTTATAAAAGTCAATAGTATCTCGGAGTATTTCAGTCTCGCATATTACGGAACTGCGTTTGATACGACCGCAATTCTTTACATCAATGCTGTTTTTATTCTGCTCAGTATTCTTCCGCTTACCATTAATACAAAAAGATCATATCAGAAATTTCTGTTCTACTGGTATTTTATTACGAATGGAATAGCCTTTTCTATGAACTTCGGAGATATTATCTATTTCAGATTCAGCCAGGCAAGACTTACGTCAGCTGCTATCGATGTTGGCAAAAATGAAGACAATCTTGGGAAGGTTTTTTTCAACGCATTACTCCAACATCCTTTCGTGTTTATCTGGTTTGTCCTTATTTTGGTTGCGTGGGTTTTGCTTTATAAAAAAGTTAAGATCCAAGAAAAAAAGCCTACGAATCTTGTTCTGTATTTTGTTTCTTCTGTAGTCAGTCTTTGCGTTATCGCCATACTTACTGTTGGCGGTATCCGAGGTGATTTCAAACATTCAACCAGGCCAATTAATTTAGTCGATGCTAATAAACATGTAACCAATCCTCAGCAGGCCAATCTTGTACTGAACAGCGTTTTTTCATTTTTGAGAACCATTAATACCAATAATTTTAAACTGGTTCATTTTGTGAGCGAAGATTTTATACAACAAGAAATTAAACCTTATAAGCTTTATCAGAATGAAGTGGAGCAGAAACCAAATGTTGTGATTTTTATTATGGAAAGCTTTGCAAAAGAATATTCCGGCGCTTTTAATAAAAATACCGATATCAAAGATTTTGTTTCCTATACACCATTTGTGGATAGTCTGGCCAATGAGAGTCTTATTTTTACTAATGCATTTGCAAACGGTAGGCAATCTATCCACGGCATGAGTTCGGTTCTGGCCGGAATTCCCAGCCTTACAGATGCTTTCACCAGTTCGCCATATTCTAATCAAAAAATTCAGTCCATTGTTTCCGTCTGTAATGAAATGGGTTATGACACCAGCTTTTATCATGGAGCGCCAAACGGCTCAATGGGCTTTCAGGGTTTCGGCAATATCCTGGGGTTTAAACATTATTACGGAAAAAACGAATATAATAATGATGATGATTTTGATGGAATCTGGGCAATCTGGGACGAACCGTTTTTCCAGTATTTTGCAAAGAATATTGGAAAAAAACAGCCTTTTATGGCAACGCTGTTCTCCGCATCTTCTCATGATCCGTTCAAGATTCCGGAAAAATACCAGAATAAATTCAAGCCCGGGCCATTGCAAATCCATGCGCCGATAAGATATACGGATTATGCTCTGAAGAAATTTTTCGAAACCGCCAAAAAGCAGCCCTGGTATAATAATACTATTTTTGTGATTACGGCAGACCATACCAATCAGATCCAATATCCGGAATATCTGAAGACGATGAACCGGTTTGCGATTCCGATATTGTTTTTCTCGCCAAATCCAAAGTATAATCTGAAAGGTGTAGATGACAGCTTTGCACAGCAAATAGATATTTACCCGACTTTAGCTGGTTTAATTGGTTATAATAAAAAAATCAGAAGCTGGGGCAGAAGTCTTATATCCGGAAAAAATGAAAATTACATCATTGTTAATTCGGATGCTATCCAGGAGCAGATGATCATCGGGAATTTTATTTACACGTTTAACGGTAAAGATGTTACAGGAATCTATGATAAAACAGATTTGGGTCTGTCTAAAAATCTGATCCATAAAAACCTGACCGACGAACAAAAACTGGGGGTTGAAAAAGCGAAAGGCTGGTATCAGGATTATATGGATCGGGTGATCAACAGAAAATTGTATTGATTTTTATCGTTTAAAATCTGAATAATTGCTCATCTTGCTATATTTATGCTTTGGATAACAAAAAAATATTGTTTGTTTAAAATAAATTTATATTTTTAGCAATGTTAATTTAACGTTAACAGCGATTCCGTATCAAAAACAAAACAACTTAAAATAAAAGACAATGAACAAATTATTATTATCATTTGCCTTATCATTTATCGGCATTATATCGTTTGCACAAATCGAAGGAAAGTGGAAAACAATCGATGATGAAACCGGAAAAGCAAAATCCATTGTAGAAATCTGGAAAAAATCCGACGGTAAATATTACGGGAAAATTTCACAGCTTTTGATAAAGCCAGAGCACGCAAACTGTGTAGCCTGTAAAGATGACAGAAAAAATAAGCCGCTTTTAGGCATGGAAATCATCCGCGGACTGAAAAAAGATGGGGATGAGTTTACCGGAGGTTCAATTACAGATCCTAAGAACGGAAAATCTTATAAATGTACCATTACCAGAGACGGAGATAAACTGAATGTGAGAGGTTATATGGGGATTTCTATTATCGGAAGAACCCAGACTTGGCAAAAAGTTGATTAATCTGATTTAATGATAAATTACAGGCTTCCATTAGGAAGCCTTTTTTGTTATGCGAATAATAAAAAAATTAATACTTTTGTACTTCCAATTTTAAAAGAACAGTTTCAAAATGAAAGAATATACATTTCGTGAAGTAATCGCTCAGGCAATGAGTGAGGAAATGCGTAAAGACGAATCCATATTTCTTGTAGGCGAGGAAGTTGCCGAATATAACGGTGCTTACAAAGCTTCCAAAGGAATGCTGGACGAATTCGGACCGAAAAGAATCATCGACGCACCAATTGCCGAACTCGGTTTCACAGGTATCGCCGTGGGTGCTGCAATGAATGGTAACCGTCCGATAGTAGAGTTTATGACATTCAACTTCTCGATGGTAGCTATTGATCAGATTATTAACAATGCTGCAAAAATCTATCAGATGAGTGGTGGTCAGTGGAACTGTCCTGCGGTTTTCCGTGGGCCAACAGCTTCTGCCGGTCAGTTAGGAGCAACACACTCTCAGGCTTTCGAAAGCTGGTATGCCAACTGTCCGGGACTGAAAGTAGTAGTGCCTTCCAATCCATATGATGCAAAAGGACTTCTGAAAACAGCAATCCAGGATAATGATCCGGTAATCTTCATGGAATCTGAGCAGATGTATGGAGACAAAATGGAAATCCCTGAAGAAGAATATTACATCCCGATCGGGAAAGCTGATATCAAGAAAGAAGGTAAAGATGTCACTTTGGTTTCTTTCGGTAAAATTATGAAACTGGCACTTCAGGCAGCGACAGATCTTGAAAAAGAAGGAATCTCTGTTGAGGTTATTGACCTGAGAACCGTTCGTCCATTGGATTATGATACAGTACTTGAGTCTGTTAAGAAAACCAACAGGCTGGTAATCCTGGAAGAAGCGTGGCCGTTTGCTTCTGTAGCATCTGAGATCACTTATATGGTTCAGCAGAAAGCATTCGATTATCTGGATGCGCCAATCAAGAGAATCACGACGCCGGATGCACCTGCGCCTTACTCAGCAGCATTATTTGCAGAGTGGTTCCCGAAGCTGGAAAAAGTAAAAGAAGAAATCAAAAATGCAATGTATATCAAAGCATAAAACTAAAAACTCCCGAATTCGTTCGGGAGTTTTTTATTAGTAATATTTTTTTTGGAGCTTAATCCCGCTTTCCGCTCATACTCCTCACGCCAAGGCTTTCCCGGTACTTGTTGCGGGGTAACCGCTGCAATCGGGGCTAGGGAATTTTGTCATCCAAACAACATTTACATAATAATAGAATAGACCTATCCCTTTTACTAATAACAGCTTCGACAAGCTCAGCCTGACAATGTTAAAAAATTGTGGTTAGTATTCGAGCTGTCACCCTGAGCTTGTCGAAGGGCTGACGTTATGCAAACTTTTACTAATCGAAGGTTCTCAAATATTAATCAAAGGATAAGTCGATAATAGAATTTGTCATGCTTCAGAAGTTTCAATAAAATATCGTTAATTTTAATAATCCCATTTCTGAGCACAAGCACGTTTACGAAAACCTAAAAGTATTTAATAATGTCAAAAGTGTTTGCAGACTTTGCTTTTAAAATATGGGCAAGATTGAATTTAATGTTTTTCTTAAAATTGTCTTTTAAAAATTTGCAGATAAATAAATAATTCCTATTTTTGCACCTCAAAATGAGATGTAAAATATGTTAATAATTCCAGTAAAAGACGGAGAGTCTATCGACAGAGCTTTAAAAAAGTACAAAAGAAAATTTGACAAAACAAGAGTTGTAAAAGAGCTTAGAGCTAGACAACAATTCATCAAGCCTTCTGTAACTTTGAGACAAGCGAAACTAAAAGCAGCTCACAAACAAAGAAACTTGAGCAAAGAAGAACAAGCTTAAGGTTCTTTTTTAGCAAAACATAATAAAAATCACTTCCGAATTTCTATATTTGGAAGTGATTTTGCATTTATATACTTATGATAGAACGATTCCTGGACTATATAGAGGTGGAAAAAAGATATTCTCCTCATACCGTTACCAATTACAAAAAAGATTTATCCGATTTTTCAAATTTCGTTTTGAAAACAGAATCGTCAGATGATATTGTTCACGTTCACAAAAAGGTGATTAAAAACTTTATTGCGGAACTCAGCCGGTCTGGAATAAGCAAACGAAGCATCAACCGAAAGCTTTCATCGCTTCGGAGTTTTTATATGTTTATGCTCAGATTGGGCGAGATCAAAGTATCACCAATGGAAACGATTGATTCATTGAAATTCTATGCAGAGAAAAGAATTCCTTTTTCCGAAGATGAAATGGAATCTATAAAAACCCAGGTAGAAGATAAAGGGCAAATAACGCTTCTCGAAAAGCTTATCATAGAAACACTTTACCAGACCGGGATACGTAAATCGGAACTTTGTAATCTTTTGTTCTCGAATGTGGACTTTTCAAAAAAAGAAATCTTTGTGATTGGTAAAGGTAACAAAGCCAGGGTTATTCCGGTATCCGATGATCTGTTGTCAGATTATCAGACATATCTTGATATCAGAACGCCGGATTCAGAAAATAAGCAATATTTTTTCGTAAACAAAAAAGGAAAAAAACTGGGCGAAAAGTTTGTTTATTTAGTCGTTAATAAGTACTTTAGTATAGTCACTTCTAAGCAGAAAAGAAGTCCACATATTCTGAGGCACACCTTTGCAACCCATGTTTTGAATGGTGGTGCAGAGATCTCCAGAGTTCAGAAAATAATGGGACATTCCAGCCTTGCAAGTACGCAGGTCTATACAAGTGCTAATATAGAAGAGCTAAAGAAGGCATATAATAATGCCCACCCCAGAATGACAAAAACTGATAAAAAACAATAATATATGGAAAGACTTCTACATTTTTAATTGTTTAACCATTAAATTACGCATTATGAAAATTACAATTCAGACTGCAGGTGTTACACCTCATGAACCGTTGAAAGAAAGAATTGAAAAAAAATTGAGCAAACTGGAAACATTTTATGATAAGATAGTTGAGACTGCTGTTTACCTTAAAGTAGAAAATACTTCGGACAAAAATAATAAGACCATAGAGCTTGTTGTTAAGATTCCGGGCAATGATATCGTTGTAAAGAAGACTTGTGCAAGTTTTGAAGAAAGTCTGGATGAATGTGTTGATACAGCTAAGAAACTGTTAATCAAGAAAAAAGAATTAGCTTAAAAAAATATTTGAATTTTTTTTCTGAAAATATTTGTAGATTTCAAAAAAGTGTCTCATATTTGCACTCGCAAAACGGAAGTAACCGCAGCGCAGAAAGACAGTTCTTTTGAAATCTATTTGCCTCCATAGCTCAGTTGGCCAGAGCACGTGATTTGTAATCTCGGGGTCGTGGGTTCGAATCCCTCTGGAGGCTCTAATATAAAAGTATCGGGGAGATACCAGAGCGGTCAAATGGGGCTGACTGTAACTCAGCTGCTTCGGCTACGTAGGTTCGAATCCTGCTCTCCCCACTTTTTATATTAAATTTGTAAATTCAAAAAATAATTTTAAATTTGCAATCTCGTTTACCAACCTTTTTGGAAACAAAATGCGGAAGTAGCTCAGTTGGTAGAGCGTCAGCCTTCCAAGCTGAATGTCGCGGGTTCGACCCCCGTCTTCCGCTCAAGAATCACAAACCGTACGGAATGTGATTTTTTTTTAGGCCGACTTAGCTCAGCGGTAGAGTGCTTCCTTGGTAAGGAAGAGGTCACGGGTTCAAGTCCCGTAGTTGGCTCAAGAAGTCCTGAAGCGATTCAGGATTTTTTTTGGAATCACTTTTATGTTAGATTTAATGTAAATTTGCATTTCCGGTCTCTCCGATGTGATGAAGCCAGTATTTTTTTGTGCTGGTGTCAAATCAATAAAATTTGTATAAAATAATTTTTGATATTTAAAAATTCATTATATTTGCAGACCGAAAAAAACAATAGTTAAATAAATTAAATATTAAAATCATGGCAAAGGAAACGTTTAATCGTAACAAACCGCACTTGAACATTGGTACTATTGGTCACGTTGACCATGGTAAAACTACCTTGACTGCTGCTATTACAAAAGTATTATCAGATAAAGGATTAGCTGAAAAGAAAGACTTCTCTTCTATTGACTCCGCTCCGGAAGAAAAAGAAAGAGGTATTACAATCAATACAGCTCACGTAGAATACGAAACTGAAAATAGACATTACGCCCACGTTGACTGCCCAGGTCACGCAGATTACGTAAAGAACATGGTAACTGGTGCTGCTCAGATGGATGGTGCTATCCTTGTAGTTGCTGCAACTGACGGACCAATGCCACAAACTAGAGAGCACATCCTACTTTGCCGTCAGGTAAACGTACCAAGAATCGTTGTTTTCATGAACAAAGTGGATATGGTGGATGATGCTGAGCTTTTAGAGCTAGTTGAACTAGAAGTTAGAGATCTTCTTTCTTCTTACGAATATGATGGTGATAACTCTCCGGTAATCCAAGGATCTGCTTTAGGTGGTCTTAACGGAGATGCTAAATGGGTTGCTAAAATCGATGAATTGATGGATGCAGTTGATAACTGGATCGAGCTTCCTGTAAGAGATCAGGATAAGCCATTCTTGATGCCAATCGAAGACGTATTCTCTATTACTGGTAGAGGTACTGTTGCAACTGGTAGAATCGAGTCTGGTGTTATCAATACTGGTGATCCTGTTGATATCGTAGGTATGGGTGATGAAAAATTAACTTCTACAATTACAGGGGTTGAGATGTTCAGAAAAATCCTAGACAGAGGTGAAGCTGGTGATAACGTAGGTCTATTGTTGAGAGGTATTGAAAAAACTGACATCAAGAGAGGTATGGTTATCGCTAAGAAAGATTCTGTGAAACCACACAAAAAATTCAAAGCTGAGGTTTATATCCTTTCTAAAGAAGAAGGTGGACGTCACACTCCATTCCACAACAAATACCGTCCTCAGTTCTACGTAAGAACTACTGACGTTACAGGTGAGATCTTCTTACCAGAAGGTGTAG